>Ga0209722_1000019_pt1:2500-206465 | contig 206465 bp, 181 predicted proteins | sample BioC12SIPDNA_2_FD_185745 | JGI IMG/M metagenome (GOLD analysis project Ga0209722, IMG submission 185745) | Anaerobic biogas reactor microbial communites from Washington, USA - Biogas_R1_A C12 SIP DNA (SPAdes) (version 2) | ecosystem: Engineered > Bioreactor > Anaerobic >... | reverse complement strand
CGTTATCGCCCCACACATGGACGGCTCTAACCTCGGTGGGGATATCGACCGTCTCCAAACCTTGAGCACTTACACACGACCAGACCGATTGACCTGTAGCCGCATGGACGGCCAGGGCCGTCTCGATACCCTCCGAGACTCCGAGGACCGATCCGGCCGGGAACAGTTTGATACTTGCCCCGCGTGTGCCGCCGTCTGTGGCCGGAGTCATCAGCTTCTTGGACGGGAGACCGTCTCCGGGCTCCAGCTTCCCGGGACCATCGGGGTCCAGATAGGTTCTGTGAAGGGTGACTCCCGCGCCCCCACCATCGGTCACTTTGGCGACCATGGCCGGGAAGGCTCCCAGCTTCACGAGCTTGTTTTGCTCGTCATAGTCCCAATAGTCGAGAGACGGATGAAAGCGGAGGTCGCTTACACCATCTAGGACGTTCTCCGGCAGACCACGACTTCTGAGGTACTCCACAATCCTTGTGTTGTCGGCCGTGGTGCCGGACCAGATTGTCCTTAGCCGTTGGGTCGGATCGCGACTCATGACACCGGCCCTTTCCCGGGGTCAGAGGTGGAGACCCGGCGCTGGCGATTAAGCCAGGCGTCTAGGTCTTCCTCTCGGTATCTGACCAGGTGACCGAGCTTGTAGTACACGGGGCCTTCACTGCTCCAACACCGCCACTTCTCCAGCGTAGAGGGCCTCAGTCCGAGGTATTCGGCCGCTGCTCTTGTATCGAGTTGCGCCATGTTCATCACCGCCTTGCATACTCGTATGGCCTTTCACTGGGAGTATCTTTAGGGAGGTAAATAGGCCGGGGCGTGGGGGAGGGCGACCGCTCTTGATCGCCAACAAAGAAGAGCCCCTAACCTTCTGACCAACAATCAGACGGTTAAGGGCTGTTTACGCCACGGTTACGCGGCCCTTAAAAGTGGCCTATATGCAGGAAAGAGTGGTTGTTTTGTAATCAGCAGGTTGGGGGTTCAAGTCCCTTCGCCGGCTTCTGAATCCAGCAGCGGGTCTGAGGCATAGAACACCCTCTCCATTCAAGTCGTCATCGAGAAGACCGAGGCCTTTGCGGGGTACCCGCCTCGCGAGATATGCTGTGACCTGTAGCAACATGGACTAGGGAATCCAGAGTTTGTCTTCTTCGCCCAGCAGTCGATCCGCCTCTCGACCTGAACACCCCCGACTCTACTACGGATGGGTGATGCTGGGTCTGTGTCTAATCCTGCTGACCATGACCTACGGCATCCGTTTCTCCTTTGGGGTCTTCTTCCAGCCACTGCAGGAAGATTTCGGCTGGACCCGCGCGGTCACCTCGACCGTCTTTTCGGCCTACATGCTGCTGGGCGCCGTCTTTGCGGTGCTGTGCGGCTGGATCGCCGACCGCTACGGTCCCCGCATCGTCTTTCTGGCTATGGGATTCCTGGCTGCTCTGGGATTGGGGCTTTCTAGCCGGGTGGATTCGTTCTGGCAGCTTCTGCTGAGCTATGGCCTACTGGTATCGGCGGGTAACGGCGCGACGTACCCCCTCGTTGCTTCTCTCGCCAGCCGCTGGTTCAAAGAGAGACGGACGCTGGCGCTGGCCATATCCACTTCCGGGGTGGGGCTGGGGTCGTTTCTGTTCCCGCCGTTCAGCTCGCTCACCATCGACAGTTACGGATGGCGGACATCCTTTCTGATCCTGGCGGCCTTGTCCCTGGTCATCACCACCACCTGTTCGCTACTGCTGAGGCGCCATCCGTCGGAGAGGGCTCTTCCATCGGAAGAGATGGGGCCGTATCAAGGGGGTTCCACCCCGAATGCGGGAGTCGGAGGGATCTCCGGCGATTTCTCTCTGAGCCGCGCGATGAAGACCCGCAGTTTCGCCCTCATCGGCGCCATATGGTTCTTCTACTCGCTGTGCCTGTTCATGGTCATCGCACACCTGGTTCGCTATGCCATCGATCTCGGGGTAGAGCCGCTCCAGGCGGCCTCGGTCATGAGCATCATGGGGATAACCAGCATTCCCGCCCGCATCAGTGCCGGCATACTGGCCGACCGGTTCGGGCGAAGGTGGGTGGCCATCGTCTGCGCCGCGGTCATGGCCGTCAGCATGCTGTGGCTGACGCTGTCCTCCGGCGCGTTCATGTTGTACGTCTTTGGGGCTGTGTTCGGAGCAGCCTATTCAGGACTGGGGCCGTCCACCAACGCCATAGTCGGCGATACCTTTGGAGTGCGCCATCTGGGTAGCATCATGGGGGCCCTGGAGGTCGCCTGGGTCTCTGGAGCAGCCGTCGGGCCGGCCCTGGCCGGATATGTGTTCGACTCCACCGGCAGCTACAACGCGGCTTTCAATCTGGCGGTGGGGGCCTCCTTGGTGATCGTGGTCCTCGTCGTAGTGGTGACGAGGCCTCAGAGTAAGGACACCAGTCCAACCGTCGGAGAGATCTCGGGCTGAGGGCAGCCGGCGCCTAGATCTCTGAGGTACATGTTGATCCAGGCTGCGACGCAAGAGGACAGGTGGCCGGACTGCCTACTCCGCTCGGTCGACACAAATGATGCGATCGTCTCCAGACCGGGGGTCGCCGCGCCCGTCGAAGTTGCTGGTGCCGACATATAGTGCGCCCTCGGGGCCTTGGGCCACGGCGCGCAGGCGTCCGAACTCTTCATCGAACAGGATCTGTTCATCAGCAACCGTGAGGAAGTCCGCTTCATCTGTAGGAACAAGCACTCGAAGATCGCTCTCCTTCAGAGTGACAAACACAAGGGCACCTGTAAGCTCGCTCAGCATAGCCCCCGAGTAGAAGAGAGTCCCGGCCGGGGCAATGGTGGGGCTCCAGGTCATGACAGGGTCGATGAAGCCGGCCCGATTCACCCGGCCGCGCAGGTTCGGCCACCCGTAGTTGCCGCCCATCTGCAGCTTGTTGATTTCGTCGTCACTGGAGGGTCCATGCTCAGTGACATACGCCTGTCCGGTGTGGGGGTGAAAGGTCAGCCCCTGGGGGTTGCGATGGCCGAGCGTGAAGATAAGTGCGAAGGGGTAGGGCTGAGTCTCATAGGGATTGCCTGGAGGGACCTTCCCGTCCGTCGTCATACGGAGGACTTTGCCGGCAAGTGAGTCCGGACGCTGGGCTAGATCACCCTTCCCGGAGTCACCTGTTGTCACCCAAAGGTAGCCGTCAGGACCAAAGGCGACCCGGCTTCCGTTATGGATTGAACCGGCCGGAATGCCGTCCACAAGGATCGTCTCACTGTCCAGCCCGGGGGTGGGGCCGTCAAGGCCGGTGATGGTGAACCGACTGACCCGGTTCAGGGCATTCCCATCCTCACTGTAGGTGTAGCTGACATAAACGCTAGAGGACTCCGGAAAATCAGGGTCCAGTGCCAGGCCCATGAGGCCGCCTTCTCCATCCGCCAAGACCGCAATATGGCCTATCTCGGTTGTGGTGCCGGATCTCACCTCGGCCAGAAGTACGCGGCCCTGCCTCTCGGTTATGAGCAGCCGTCCATCAGGGATGAATCGCATTTCCCAGGGTATGCGCAAATCATCTATCACGGTTGTGGCACGATACCCGCCGGGATACCCGGCGGCGGTAACAGAAGACGTGGTTGATGCGGTGACAGAAGACGTGGTTGAAGATGAGGAAGCGCTCTCCGAAGATGTTCCGTCCAGACTGCTGCTGGGGACGCTACTCTTCGGCCCACGCTCCCCTACGTCGCAGCCGTTGACCATCAACGCCAGCGACAACAAGAAGGCACACATCACCGCTGATCTCATCATGTTCACAAACACGAACGAGCTCGTCTCTTCCGCGCATTCCAAACACGCCTGGTGCTTCTTTACCCACCCAGAGCCGTCGCCATGTGCCGGAGGCGTGCTTTCCTAAACGGCAGGCATGCAGAATCACTCTGACAACCAACCCAGACGCCGGAGTGCCCCCTAGATGTTTCTACCGTTCGCAGACGGGGGAACCCGGGGCTGGCGCCGGAAGGTAGCCAGGTCGCGACGCCCAAGCCATAGTGCCCGGTCGAGTTGATTGTCCGACAGGCCTTTGTTCGCTACCATCGTTAGGTTGTGACCGTCCACGAAGACGAGGGGGCACGTCAATGGCGAACCTGACCTATACCAGAATCTACGCCGACGAGTCGGGCACCTCGCACTTTGAGGAGCTAAGCGTAGAACTGGACCGCCCGCATTCAGCGCCGTCAGTCCCTTCCTTCCAAATGTCGGCCCCGATTGAGGTTTCCTTGGCCCGCTTGTCGGTCATGCCCCCCGGCTTCGTGGCCGACTGGCACCCGGCTCCGCGGCGGCAGTACAGCCTGCATTTGTCCGGCGAGCTCGAAGTGGAGGTGGGCGACGGCCAGGTCCGCCGACTGGGCCCGGGCAGCATCGTCTTGCTGGAGGATGTGTCTGGTCAGGGCCATCGCACGCGGGTCATCGGGGAAGAGCCGATGGTAGGAGCCTTTCTGCATTTGCCCTAAGGCGCCCACGTCTTGTCTTCCCCCTGGCAGCAAGCCCGGGGGCCCACCATAGAGGTCTCCGCTCTGTATAGGGTGTATTGGCAGTCGAGAGTTCTGGGCTGCGTATTCCCCGCCAAACGAATCAGACGATTGCACCTGATGCCTATTATCCAATTCGTGCGAAGCCGATCAGCTAATATGCTCCACGTCGATCGGCCATTCCAGGCCCTGCCGGTCGACACTGGGTCGGTCCGTGGTCGGCAGCCCTTCGAGAGAGCACATGCTCCTCGGCTACTAGCCCCAAGTCCCGGCAAGCATTCATGCTTGGACCGAGATTCCTGTCGCCACTCGACGAGATAGCAGGAGACGCCTTCTCTGTCGTCCCCCGCTCATCAGGTAGAGCAAGCGTGGAGTGTGGGAACTCAGGGATCCAGTAGCGGAGCGAAGTGTCCGTCTCGGATTACGTGTACCTCGGCCCCGGGGCCAGGGGGAGGGGGGTAAACGCACGGCGGCTTGTTATCGAGCCCGCTTCAACCAGCCTCTGGGCGACGGTCAGTGCGTCCACCGGCCAGAAGGGCTTGGGTCTCGGCCGGTGTACGCCGGGACGCCCTTGCTCGGGCCGGCAAGAGAGGATGGTGTCGATCCATTGACGGGGCATGACCTCTGCTCCGTATACCGCTCCCAACAAGGCTCCGGCGATGGCGCCATTGGTGTCGGTGTCTCCACCGCGCCTAACCGTGTCGCATATACCCGCCTCCGCGCTGGGGGCGTTAATCAACTGCCAGAAGGCGTTGCCGAGAGCTATGAGCACCCAGCCTTGCTGATGCTGGAAATCCGGCGGGGGAGTGGTGGCGGCCATTTCAAGACACTCGCGGACCGCAGGATGGACGGATCGGGCCGGCTCGGAACCGGCGGCTTGAGGCTCACGTGCCCAGTCTTTGACGAACGAGTAGGTATCTCTTGCGTCGGATCCTGTGCCTATCGCATGGGCGATTGCCACCACGAAGGCTGCGCTGGCGTCCTGGCATACTGGGTGGGGATGAGTAAGGGCGGCATCCCCGCGGGCGAGGTCGGCCGCTCGGGCCGGCATAAGGGCATGGGCTAGGATGCCCAGCGGGCTGACCCGCATGAGCGCTCCGTTGGCCTCACTGTTCGGGCTGGCCGAGTCGCAAGCGGTCTGGGCTACGGCCGCCGGATCCTCTCCTCGCCTAAGAGCGGCCACGGCCGGTCTTAATGCCTGGGCGGTGGTGTTCCCGAAGTCAAAGGGATCTGAGTCGAACCAACGAGCGTAGGCCACCGCCACCTGCGCCGGATCATACCGTCCCGCGCGGATGATGGAGCGGGCAAGTATGAGGGCCATCTCGGAGTCATCGGTGGGCTGGCCGGCGATGGTGTCGTGAGCGCCCCCATCGGCCAGGTGGCATACCCCGTCCGGGTATTGGGAGCGAATGGAAGCTTCACTCCGGAACTCCACCAGGCTGCCCAACGAATCCCCGGCCAATTGACCCAGGAAACAGCCCCGCGCCCGGTCCACTAAGTCCGCGGAATGGCGGGGAACTTCCTCAGAGTCCTGCAAGAGGGGGTAGAGAGCCTCGATGTCAGCATGGTTCATTTCTGAATGCCTTTCCTGGTGTGGCCACCCCAGAGGTGGACGCTCGCTGCTCCCAGCAACAGGAGCACACCGCCCAATACAAACGCAAGATCGTAGTTACCCGTCAGGTCGTAGATGAGCCCTGCCATGAAAGGGCCCACCAGGGCGCCGATGGACCACGCCAGGTAGGCCAATCCCAACACGGCACCAATCGCCCTGAGTCCAAAGAGGGGTGGGGCCATGGCCTGACGCACAGGGGTTGAGGCGGAGAAGCAGAAGCCGAGCAGGGCTGCCACCACATAGAAGGCCCAGGTGCTCGCCGTCGGTACGAACAGGAAGAGTGCTACGGCCTGACCGACGCAAAGCACGAACAGAGCCCGCCTGTGACCCAACGCCTTGGTCAGCAACCAGGTTCCGCCCACGGTTCCAGGAATGCCGGCCAGTCCGCTTACGGTGAGGACGAGAGCGGCCGCGGTGGGGTCGATGCCCACGTCGGTGGCGGCGGGCACTATGTGGGCGACCATGATGTAAAAGCCGGCGGCGATGGCCACACCCGTGATCATGAGCATCCAGAAGGGTGCCGTGCGGGCCGCCTGCCTGGTGGTCATTCCCTCCGCGGGCGGGGAGGGACTCCCGGGGCCCATGTCGGCGGCTCGGTGCTGGCCGCCTGCTTCAGGTGGTCTCCGACCCAACACGAAAAGCGCCGGTAGCGCGCAGACAAAAACGATGACTCCCAGCACCACGTAGGTGCTGCGCCAGCCGAAGGTCTCGATGAGGCGGGCGGCCACCGGCGAGAGCACTATCTGCCCCACGCCGATCCCCATGAGAGCCACACCCAGCGCAAGGGCCCTCCTCTCTTGGAACCACCTGGAAACGATGGCGCTCACCGGCGTGTAGGTACTACCGATACAGATACCGCCGCCCAGCCCGAAGTACAGGTAGAACTGCCACAGTGAGTGCATGCCGGAGAGAAGGATGTAGCAGGCCGTGCCCAATATCATGGCGATGCCGATGACGATCCTCACGTCGAACCTGTCGGTAAGCCGGCCCATGACCACGCCTATCACGCCCGAGATGCCCATGGCCAGCGACATGGCCCCCGATGCAGCGGCACGGGTCCAGCCGAACTCCTCCGTCAGTGGCTTCAGAAAGACTCCGAAGCAGAGCTGAGTACCGAACGAACCCACGAGGAGGAGTAGCGAGGCGAAGACGATGACCCAGCCGTAGGATAAACCGACTGCTCTCCCGGGGGTGGTCTCGGTGTCTGCCTGCTCATGGGTCGGTTGCATAGTCTGATTATGGCAGTCCCGGCGGGGTCGTGTCGGTAGTCTGTCTGCCTCACCCGGGTAGACTAGATTCCAGTTCTGTGGTCAAGTAGGTTCTGACATTCTCACTTTGTGAGGCCAGTTGCTCGAAGGGAGAGAAGATGGGCGAAGTCACCCGACTCACCAACCTGACCACCGGCGGGCCGGTGCACGTGTACGTAAAAGACGGCCGGATCATGCGCATCACTCCTCTCCAACTCGATGAGAGCGATGGCCCCTCCTGGACCATAGAGGCGAGAGGTCGCACCTTCACGCCCCCCCGGCGGACCACTCTCTCCCCCTACACGGTCGCCCACCGCTCCACCATCTATTCGCCCAAGCGCATTCTCACCCCCTTAAAGAGGGTGGATTTCGACCCCCAGGGCGCTCTTGACTCGACGGGGCCCGGCGGCCGCAACGTCCGCAACCGCGGTCTGAGCGCCTACGAACCCATCAGTTGGGACCAGGCCCTAGATATGGTGGCGAAGGAGATCGTGCGTCTTAAGCGGGAGTTGGGACCGGCGGCCATCCTCACCTGTCCAGGTTCTCACCACCTGTGGGGGAACTTGGGCTACCGCTACAGCGCCCTTATCCGCTTCATGAACCTGGTGGGCTACACCTACGCCGAGCACAACCCCGACAGCTGGGAGGGCTGGCACTGGGGCGGCATGCACATGTGGGGCAACAGTCACCGACTGGGCATGGTCGAGCAGTACGATCTGCTGGAGGATGGCCTTAGAAACACGGAGATGGTGGTATTCTGGTCGGCCGATCCGGAGTCGACCAGCGGTGGCATCTACACTGCCTTTGAGAGCACGCCCCGGCGTATGTGGCTCAAAGAGCTGGGCGTGAAGATGGTGGTCATCGACCCCTACTTCAACCACACCGCCGGGCTGTTCGGAGATAAGTGGTTCGCCCCTCGCCTTGGCACCGACGTGGCCCTGGGATTGGCCATTGCCTTCACCTGGCTCACCGAAGGCACCTACGACAAAGACTACGTGGACACCCACACCGTGGGATTTGCGGAATGGAAGGACTACGTGCTCGGAACAACGGACGGGGTGCCCAAGACCCCCGAATGGGCGGAGGTGGAGAGCGGCGTCCCGGCCCGAGAGATCCGGGCCCTGGCCCGGGAGTGGGCGGGCAAGAAGGTCATGCTGGCCGCCGGCGGGCAAGGGGGCTGGGGCGGCGCCTGCCGTTCAGCCACCGGCGGCGAGTGGGCCCGCACCATGATCGCTCTCGTCGCTATGCAGGGTCTGGGTAAACCCGGACGCAACCTGTGGTCGACCACCCACGGAGTGCCCTGCGACACCACCCTCTGGTTCCCCGGCTACTCGGAGGGTGGCATCTCCAACGACCCCAGCACCGCAAGCGGCTTTCGGCTTGCGAGCCGCCTGTGGCCCGATGGCCCCCCGCCCGGAAATCCCCAGCATTCCACCGAGGGCCAGACCGTCTCTCGGCTGCGCATCCCCGAAGCCATGATGCACGAGCCTCACCAGTGGCGGGGCAAGGGCTTCTGTGGATCATCCATTGAGTCTCAGTTCCAGAAGTACGAGTACCCGGCCCCCGGCTATAACCCGGTGGGCATGTACTTCAAGTACGGGGGCTCGTTTATCGGCACCATGACCGAGACCAACCGCTACGTGAAGGCCTACCGTGAGGGCCAGATCCAGTGCGTCGTGAACCAGTCTATCTGGTTCGAAGGGGAGGCCCGCTTCGCCGATATCATCCTTCCGGCCTGCACCAACTTCGAACGGTGGGATATCGGGGAGTGGGCCAGCGCCTCCGGGGCAGGAGCCCACGGAGTCCATCAGTCCAACCACCGGCTGATCGTGCTTGAGAACAAGTGCATCGAGCCGCTGGGTGAGTCCAAGTCCGATTACGAGATCTTCTCGCTCCTGGCCGAACGCCTGGGGCTGGGGCGCAACTATACTGAGGGTTGCAGCGACTACGACTGGGTGAAACGCATGTTCGAGGCCAGCGATCTACCCACCCGCATCAGTTGGGAGGAGTTCGAGAAGAAGGGCTACTACCTGGTGCCCGCTCCGACGGAGCGGAAATCCACCCCGGCCCTGCGGTGGTTCGCCGAGGACCGGCAACGCGACACGCCTGATATCGGCCCCAAGGTATGGGACACCGTGGATCGCAAAGGCCTGCAGACCACCTCGGGCAAGATCGAGTTCGTCTCCAGCAGCCTGACCCGCTTCTACAAGAGCGGCGTCACCGATCCGGAGCGACCGATCATGGGCCCTCAATACATCCCCAGTTGGGAAGGGCATCGTACCGAAGAGCTGCTGGACAAATATCCTCTTCAGCTGGTCAGCCCCCACCCGCGCTTCTCCATGCACACCATGGGTGATTCAAAAGACTCCTGGTCCAACGACGTCAAGGATCACCGGGTGCTCAAGGGCGGTCACTACTACTGGATCATGCGTCTGAATTCCAAAGACGCCCAAGAGAGGGGCGTAAGAGACGGTGATCTCCTGCGGGCCTTCAACGACCGCGGCGAGGTGATTCTGGCCGCCCAGGTGACCGAACGGCTGGCACCGGGAACCGTCCATTGCTATGAATCCTGCTCGGACTACCTGCCCGCCGGTGAGCCCGGATACTCCGCCGACACGGCCGGATGCATCAACATCCTTACCCCCAAACGTTTCCTCACGCCCACCTCCACCGGCATGGCCCCCAACTCGTGCCTCATCCAGGTGGAGAAGTGGGAGGGTCCGCTCGCCGAAAGGAGTGTTTCCTAGATGAAGAAGTGGAACCTCGTCATCGACGTGGCCCTCTGCCACGACTGCAACGACTGCTTCCTTGCGGACAAGGACGAGTTCGTCGGCAACGACTTCCCTCCCTACTCGGCGGCCCAGCCCTGGTCGGGCCACCGCTGGATGAACATCTTGCGCAAAGAGAGGGGACAGTACCCCATCGTTCAGGTGGCCTATCTGCCCGTGCCCTGCATGCACTGCGACGAGGCGCCCTGCCTGACGGCGGACGGGGCCGTCTATAAGCGGGAAGACGGTCTGGTCATCATCGACCCAGAAAAGGCCCAGGGCCGCACCGAGATCGTGGACACCTGTCCCTACGGGGCCATCTACCTAAACGAAGAGTTGCAGCTTCCCCAGAAGTGCACCGGCTGTGTGCATCTCTTGGAAGAGGGCTGGACCGAGACGCGTTGCTCCCAGATCTGCCCCACCGGGGCCATCACCTTGGTCTGGGCCTCAGATGAGGAGATGGCCGCCCGTGTCGAGACTGAAGGTCTGGAAGCCTACCGGGCCGAGCTGGGGACCCGGCCCCGCGTCTACTACAAGAACCTTCACCGCTGGACCAAGGTCTTCGTGGCCGGGAGCGTGGCCTACGCCGACACCGACGAGTGCGCGGAAGGAGCCACGGTGACGGTCAGCCGAGACGGCGCCCCGGCCGGCGCGGTGGTGGTCCAAGGTGCGGTCAACAACTATGGGGAGTTCCTGGTCGATGAGTTGGAGCCGGGTGGCGAATACGAGGTCACCATCGAGGCGCCCGGCTACCAGGCCCACTCGGCCGCAGTGTGTCTTGAGGAAAGTGTCACCATGGGGCTGGTAATGCTTATAAGGGGCTGATCCCCGCTGCACTTCACTGACTTCCAGGGTGTGGTATGGCCCTGCGTTGTATCTTTCTGGGGCCGGATGCGAGAAGATGGCTGCAGGGGTGTTGCTGGTGCCGGGGGTCTGCATCAGGACAGATGGGTGCGGATAGATCGGGACCACGGCATCGTGAAGAACGCGAGGAAGGGGGTCCATCATGAGGAGATCGAGGCGGCTCGCAGGTGTTCTATTCCTTGTGCTGATGCTGAGCCTGTCGTTGTGGGTGGCGGCCTGTGGGGGCGAAGAGCAGACCACGACCACCGCTGCGCCTACTGAGACAACCGGAGCGCCCACCGAGACAACTGGGGCGCCCACCGAGACCACCGCGGCACCGAGTACCGATGCCGGCGCCGCTGGCGGCAAGGTGGAGACTCTCCGAGTGGGGGCCATCTTCCAGCTGACCGACTGGTACTCGGCGGTGGATGCCGGAGAGATATTCGACTGCGAAGTGGTCGCCGACCTGATCAACGAGAAGTACCCGATCGTCATCGGTGACACGACCTACGAGATCGAACTGGTGACGCAGGACGGCAAGAGCACCTTGGATGGCAACACCACTGCGGCTAACAAGCTGGTTTACGACGACAAGGTTAAGTTTGTCGTCGGCCCGAGTGCCTTCTTCAACGCGGCCACGTCTCCCGTCTTCGAGCAGGAGAAGGTGATGCATGTCGCCGGCTACAACACCTTCATCCCCGGGGAGATGGATGAGAGTACGCCGTACGGCTTCCTCGGCAGCGACGGCCCGGCCGCCTCTGCATCGGCGGATATCAAGGCCCTGAAGCGGGAATATCCCGAAGTGAAGAACGTGATGATCGCCACGGCCGACGAGTCCACAGTCACTTACACTCGGGATATGTGGCTCAAGACGGTCACGGATAACGGCCTGAACGTCGTCGGCGACATGGTTCTGTACAACAACACAGCGACCGACTTCAACCCCATCGCCGTGCAGCTGAACGCGGTTGAAGAGGCCGACGCCTACTGGCTGCCGTTGGGCACTCCGCCGGCGTACGGCAACATAACGAAAGCACTGCGTGCACTCGGCAACACCAAACCGATCACCTACCCGAATGACGCCCCCAGCACTCTGGGGATCGTCGGTCCGGATGCGGCGACGAACGTCATCAATTGTAAGAGCTTCCAGAATGACGATCCGGGCAACCCGCCGCTACTGCAGGAAGTCCTTGACCGCCGCGACACCGACCTGCAGTGGTTCGGCATGACGCCGAATTCCCTCTGGTGCTTGGCGGAGGCCATCAAGGCCGCGCAGAGTGTAGAGCCGGATGATGTCGTGGCCGCTTGGGAGTCCATGGACACGATGGATTGCCTGTATGGGGAGGCCGTGCTCTGTGGGACGGAGACGTTCGGGCTGAAGAACCACGCGGTGGTCTACCCTGTGGCAGTCCACAAACTGATCGATGGAGAGATCCTCTACATGGATTGGATCACGCCTGACCCGACACCGTGATCTCGCGCGCAAGCTACCTCAAGGAGAGATGTATGAGCGAGAAGAAGTACCAACAGTTCATCATGAACGATTTCAATACGGAGAAGGATGATATCGGGACTCTCATGTTCAGGCTCGACGACGAGAAGGTGAGCGGCATCCCCTTCTTCACTGATTGCGCCTGGGTATGGCCCAAGCCGGGTGAGATCGTCATGGAGGCCGAAGCTCACACTCACGATTTCGATGAGATCGTGACTGTTTTTGGGAGCAACCCGGATGACCCCCAGGACCTGGGCGCCGAGGTGGAGTTCTGGCTGGACGATGAGCAGTACATACTCACCAAGAGCACCATCATCTGGGTACCGAAGGGGCTAAAGCACTGCCCGATCATCTTCAGGAACGTGCAGAGACCCATCTTCCACTACATCGTGGGAGATGCGGCCCGGTACAACGCATAGGCTCCCGTGGTATTTGCGGGGAGTGAGAGCCGTCCTTCTTTGCGCCTTCAGGATAGGGTGGCCATAGTCACCGGGGGCGGGGGGACCAACAGTATTGGGCGCGCTATCTGCCTGCGTTATGCGCAAGAGGGTGCACGGGTGGCCGTCTTCGACCTGGACGGTGCGGGTGGAGGTTCACGTGCGTCAAAGGGATTGCGAGGCGACGCCGATCCCAGCCGAGTTCTATGAGGCAGTGGGGAGAGTGACCGGGCCTTAAATGGGGGACATGAATCGCGTAGTCAAGAGCGGCGCCGGAGCTGATCTGGAGGAGGACGATGGAGAAGCGTTATCGTGACCTGACGCAAAAAGAGAAGGCGTCCTACTCTGTGGCTGAGGATGCGAGTGATAAGGCCTGGGTGTACTGCGATGCCTGTCGCAGAGCCGTCGAGCAGGGCGACCTGATCGTTGACGACGTTGAGGGTGCGCTGCAGTGCGCGTACAGCGACTGCGTGCTGGAGGGCAACATCGCGGTGCAGAGGCTGCACGGATGGGAGACGTATCGGGAGGAACTCGGGTACGACGCTGCCGACTGGCCGGAAGAGCCTCAGTCCGGTCGGCGCTACGAACCACGAAGCGCAGATTCGTGAAGCCACGGCCGTAGGCATCGGCCGAGCAGATGCCTACGGCTGCTCCACCTATCACTACGTTCTAGCTTTGGGGGAGTTCTTGGTCCGGTTGAGACGGCTCGGACCGCGAGGACCGGGATGTGACGGCCCCGGACTCCGTGACTAATGAGCCACTAGGACCGGCACTTCGGCTCGTCTCACCACGTATTCCGAGGTCGATCCCAAGAGCAGTCCGGCGATGAGGCCCTGGCCCCTGCGTCCCACCACGATCAGGTCGGCTTCTCGGGACTCGGCTACCTCAAGGAGCACGGTCTCGGCTACTCCGCCCGGCACCTCCAGTTCGGCCTCGACACCGACGGCCTGTAGGTCGTCGACTGCCTTCTGAGCGACCTCGGCCGCCTCGTCCCTCAACCTTGCCCATTTATAGCCGTCTGTGTCCGGGCTTCCCAGTTGGTAGGCGCTGACGACAACCACTCGGGCGCCGTCTCGACGCGCTATGTGCGCGGCTAGTTCAAGCGCTCGGTTGGCTCCTTCAGAACCGTCGTAGCCCAAGACGATGGTCTTGACAACCCAATCGTTCATCGCTCTCCCTTTCTCTCGGATGATGTGCACGTTGGCCGCGCTGCACATGGCAACCCAACAATACCTGGATTATGTCTTTCCCGCACGCTCCGTGGTTCACACTATCCTATTAGGCTTCCGTCAGGGGGCCGGCCGGCATCTATCGAACCTTGCGGGCCGGGGGGGTCTTTCTGTATCTTCTGATTATCGGGTTCTTGCCAGGTAGCCTTATGGTGCCGAAGTTCTGCTGAGGTGGCCCGCTCCGCCGGCACCGGCAACGAATGGGCCTGTTCTACGTATGCCGCTACCGAGCTTAGGAGAGTACACATGAAGACGTTCGTGATCGACCTTACCCAATGCGTCGGCTGTTACTGCTGCCAGATCGCCTGCAAAGACGAGCACGTGGCCAATGACTGGACTCCCTACGCGAAACCCCAGCCGGAGACCGGCCAGTTCTGGATGGGCGTCAAAGAGACGGTGAGGGGTACCGTTCCCAGAGTGAAGGTTTCTTATCTGCCCAGCCTGTGCATGCACTGTGAGCAGGCCCCCTGTCAAGAAGCCTGTCCGGTGGAGGGTGCCATATACCGTCGGGACGACGGGTTGGTCATCATCGATCCCGAGGTATGCACCGGCTGCCGGCTCTGCGAAGAGAGTTGCCCCTACGACGTCCTCTTTTTCAACGAGGGTCTCAACATCGCCCAGAAGTGCACCGGTTGCGCCCACCTGTTGGACGACGGCTGGCAGGTGCCGCGGTGTGTGGATGCCTGCCCCACCGACGCCCTACGCTTCGGCGAAGAGGAGGCGCTCTCGGATCTCATTCAAGAGGCAGAAGCCTACCGGCCGGAGTTGGGTCTTAAGACCAGGGTCCACTACCTCAATCTGCCTAAGAAGTTCATCGGCGGCACCCTGTTCGACCCGGTGGCCGACGAGGTGCTGGTCGGGGCGCGTTGCACGCTCACCGACGAAGAGAGCAGCGAGACTCTCACCGCCCAGACCGACGGCTACGGCGATTTCTGGTTCAAGGACTTGGAGGACGACCGCACTTTCACGCTCCGGCTGGAGACGGAGGGCGCGAGCACGATCATCGAGGGCATCAGTACCGCTACCGACGTCAACCTGGGCGATATCGCCCTGCCCGCAGGTTTCAGTGAAAGGAGGCCCTGATGGCTAGGCCGATCAAGTCTCTCAAGACTAAGGACAAGACCACCATCAAAGGGATGGCCCTGGGCGGCCATGGGGCTATGCCTGCCGCCGTCGATTCGATGGACGGCAAGGTGATCCGTATCAGGCCGCTCCATCTCGACGAGAAGTACCACCCCAAGGAGTTCAATCCCTGGAAGCTGGAGGTCAGGGGCAAGACTTTCGACCCGGGCTACAAGGTTGCCCTCGCGCCCTTCAGTCTCGCCTACAAGAAGAGGGTCTACTCTCCCAACCGCATCAAGTACCCGCTCAAGCGGGTCGACTGGGACCCGGATGGAGCTCCGGGATCCATGGGTCCGGGCGGGCGCAACACGCACAACCGGGGCAAAAGCAAGTTCGAGCGTATCTCCTGGGACGAAGCGGCCCGGATCATCGCCGACGAGATCAACCGAGTCAAGAAGGAGTACGGCCCCTACGCCATCCTGGCTCAGGGTGACGGACACGGCGAGTCCAAGATCGTGCATGCCGCCCATGGCATACAGTACGAGTTCCTCAAGCTGACCGGGGGCAGCACCTATCAGTTCCGTACCCCGGACAGCTGGGAGGGCTGGTACTGGGGGGCCAAGCACGTGTGGGGCATGGACTCCACTATGGGTCACATGGATCCCAAGGACAACCTGGTCAAGGACATGGCTGAGCACTGCGAGCAACTTCTGTTCTGGGGGTGCGACCCGGAGACCACTCCCTGGTTCTATCTCGCCGGACTTCCGAGCCGTCTGATGCTGTTCTACCGGGAGCTGGGCATCCACCAAGTCTACATCTGCCCCGACGCCAACTACGGGGCGGCCGTGCACGCCGATAAGTGGATCCCCATTCTGCCCAACACCGACGCCGCTCTGCAGCTGGCCGTCGCTTACGTATGGATTACCGAAGACACCTACGACGAAGAACACGTGGAGCGCCTGACGGTCGGATTCGATAAGTTCGCCGACTACGTGTTGGGCAAGCAAGACGGCATACCGAAGACTCCCAAGTGGGCGGCGGAGAAATGCGGCATACCCAGCTACACCATCAAGGCCCTTGCCCGGGAGTTTGCCAAGAAGGTCACGTCTATAGTGCACTCCTACGGGGGCTCCATGATCCGCGGGCCCTACTCCAGCGAGCCCGCCCGTCTGGAAGTGGTGCTGCTGGCCATGCAAGGACTCGGCAAGCCGGGCGTGCACCAGGAGAATTGCTGGAAGGGGTTTCCCCGCTCGGTGGTCAAACCTACAGAGGCCACCGAGGCCCGTCAGGGCTCCATGTATGGCTACTTCTGGCCGCCGCCCGCGCAAATACTGCCCAAGACCCTCATCGAGAGGGCCATCTTCTCCGAGGAGCCGTTCACCTTCTACGGCAGCGGCGCTCAGATCTGCCCGACGTCGGATCAGCTCAAGGAGTACACCTATCCCATTCCCAAGGAGGAGGGCGGAAGCAAGATCCACATGATCTGGAGCGACACGCCCTGCCGTACCACCTGCTGGGGTCATGGCAATTACGTGACCGAGGGCATGCAGCATCCGTCCATCGAGTGCGTGGTGGTGCAGCACCCCTGGCTGGAGAACGACACCCTGTTCGCCGACATCATCCTGCCGGTCAACACCAAGCTGGAGGAGCAGGACTTCGGCATCGACCGGGACGCCCAGTACTTCAGCGTGTTCCTCGAGGACAAGAGCCTGGAGCCGCTGGGGGAATCCAAGAGTGACTACGAGGCGGTCTGTGAAGTGGCCAAAGCCATGGGCCTCCTGGGAGAGTTCACCAAGGGCAAGACGGTGGAGGAGTGGATCAAGACGGCCTACGAACTCTCCGGGGTGAAGGACCTTGTCACCTGGGAGAAACTGCGGGAGAAGGACTACTATGTGGTTCCCATCGCGCCTGACTGGCAAGACGACAAGGCCGGCATGCATGCCTTCGTGGAGGACCCGGACGCCAATCCGCTGCAGACGCCTTCGGGGCTTCTGGAGATCTACTCAGAAGCTTTGGCGACCACCTTCCCGTGCGACCAGGAGCGTCCTGCCATTCCCAAGTGGGTGGAGCGGGGTGAGACCCACGACGAACGCCTCTCCTGCCTGCGGGCGAAGAAGTATCCCTTGTTGATGTGCTCCAACCATCCCCGCTGGCGCCTGCACGCCCAGGGGGACGATATACCGTGGACCCGGGAGACCCTCACCGGCAAGGTGAAAGGCGCCGACGGGTACCTGTACGAGCCCCTGTGGATCAACCCGATCGAGGCGGAGAAGCGGGGCATCACCTCCGGCGATATCGTGAAGGTTTTCAACGAACGGGGTATCGTGTTGGGCGGCGCCTACGTTACCGAACGGGTGCGCACTCAAGTGGCCTATATGGACCATGGCGCCCGCTGCGACTGGATCAAGACAGGCGAGATCGATAGAGGCGGCGCGATCAACCTGATATCTCCCATCGGCACGACTTCTAAGAACGCGTCCGGGCAGGCCACCAGCGGCTATCTGGTGGAAGTGGAGAAGCTGGACTGGGGGGAGATGCAGCGGTGGCGGGAGGAGTATCCGGAGGCGTTCGCCAGGGATTACGACCCGGCGTCCGGTCTGCGTTTCAGCGCGTGGCTCGTTGGGAGGGTCGGATGAGAGCTGAGAGTGACGAATCGGTGAGCGTGCGTCTGGAGTTATCGTCCTTCGCGGTCGATCTTACCCTGCCCGCAGCCACCCAGGTTCTGCGTACGGGCGAACCCGAGGCGCTTGTCGATGTGCCCGGTGCGGTGGCGGAGGCTCTGGCGGCGCCGATCGGGGGGCCGCCTTTGGCTGAGATCTGCAGAGGAGTGTTGGCGAGAGGGAAGGCGCGGGAGGCCGGGGCTGCACCGGCGCCGGGGCGGGCGAATCGGGGGAGGCAGCGGCCCACCGTTGCTGTGGTGGTTTCGGACAACACCCGTCCCGTGCCCTATCGTGGTGAGGCCGGGGTACTTTGGCCGTTGGTCCGGTTCTTGACCGAGGCCGGATTCCCTCCGGAGACCATCACCTTGCTGGTCGCTACCGGCACTCATCACCGCCTCAGCGAAGAGGAGATGTGGGCCCTCTTCGACGATCGCATCAGAGAGGCGGGGGTAGGTGTGCACTGCCACGATGCGGCCGATCAGGCGGCGCTGACCAGGGTGGGCGAGACCGCCCGCGGGTCCGACGTGTTCATGAATCGTCGTTACGTGGAAGCCGATCTTCGGATTCTCACCGGCCTGGTGGAGCCACATCTGGTCGCGGGTCTTTCCGGCGGCCGCAAGAGCATCTGTCCCGGACTGGTGGACGTGCGGACCCTGAGAGAGTTCCACGGGCCGGTGACCTTGGCGCACGAGAAGGCCACGGATTTGATCTTGGAGGGTAATCCGTGTCATGAGGCGGCTCTAGAGATCGCTCGGCTGCAGCCTCCGGACTTCATCCTGAATGTGACCATGCGCCGGGATCGCCGGGTGGCCGGGGTCTTCGCCGGTGACATGGAGCAGGCGCATCTGGTCGCGGCGGAGCACGTGAGGAGTTTCTCCGAAATCCCCCTGCGCCACGAGTACGACGTGGTGGTGGTTCATGCCGGGCCGGTTGGAGTCAACCACTACCAGGCCCAGAAGGCGGCGACCGCAGCCGCCCGGGCAGCCAGAGCCGGGGGCTACATGGTGCTGATCGCCGACACTACCGATGTGGACCCTCTGGGCAGTAAGTCGTACAGACGGCTGCTCAAGTTGCTCCACGACGTGGGTCCGGAGGCCTTTCTCCAGATGATCCAGGCGGAAGAGTGGGAGTTCGTCCAAGACCAGTGGGGGGTGCAGATCTGGGGGGACTTGGTCAAGAGGATTCCCGCCGACCACATCTTCTACTTCAGCCCCCAGACCGCGATGGAGGACTACGCTATGCTGCCCTGCGTCGATCCGGCTCCTCTTCTCGGAGACGCGAGTGGATCCGACGCATCTGAGCTGGTGTCCCAGTTCGTCGCGGGCGCGGTTGCGCAGGCCTGCAGGGCATCGCGGGAGACGACGGGACGAGAACCGGCGGTCGCGTACCTGGCCGACGGCCCCCACGGGATCCCCGTGCGGCGGGAGTGAAAGAGAATGAACGGACCGGACTCCACCATCCTCGGCGGCCTGGGGCGGGTCAGCCTGTGCGCGTTGCCGACGCCCCTGGTCGAGGCCGGGAGGCTGGCCGAAGCCCTAGGGGGTCCGAGGATCTTCATCAAGCGAGACGATCTGACCGGACTGGCCCTGGGCGGCAATAAGGCACGGGCCTTGGAATTCGTCATGGCCGCGGCCGCGGCAGCGGCATGCGATGTTGTGATCGCGGTCGGGCCGCAGCATTCTAACCAACTGTGCTGTATAGCCGCCGCCGCCAGGAAGTGCGGCATGGACGCCGTGCTCCTGCTTTTGCGAGGCGACAACAGGCGACAGGGCAACATGCTCTTGTTCGATATGCTGGGCGCGCAAGTACGGCTCACCGATGTGGATCTCTCGAACCTGGGGGAGGCCTACGCGCAGATGGCGGACCTCGCGGAAGAGTTGCGGAGTGAAGGCAGGAAGCCGCTGGAATTGAAATACGGCCCGCTCCCCGTGGCGGGTCTTGCGGGCTACGCGTTGCTGTTCCAGGAGATCCTCGGGCAGACGAGAGGACTGAGGCAAGAGGGGCGGCTGGGGTCTCCGCGCCTTCACATCTTCGTCGGCAGCGGTTCGGGTTCGACGCAGGCCGGCCTCATCTTAGGAAGGCGGCTGATGGGAGCCGAGTGCGATATCCACGGCGTCATGTTGGATCCCCGGTTCGATCAGCAGCGGCACGAGGGGAGCGTCCTTGCGACTCTTCGAGAGGCCGCGGCTCTCTTTCAGAGCGGCGTGGAGTTCGACGCCGCCGACGTCCACTGCATCGATGGTTACGATGGGGAGGAGGCGACCACCAGGAGCAAGGCCGCCGATGCTGCCGCCCTGGTGGCTCATACCGAGGGGATATTGCTCGACCCGGTCTATACCAGCAGGGTGATGGCGGCCACGATCGATCATATTCGGGACGGGCGGATACCCCCAGAGGATAGTGTGGTCTTCTACCACTCGGGAGGGGTCCCGGCCATCTTCAGTCACAGCGACTCACTCAAGCGGTAGATGAGAGCCCGTGCGCGGGTAAGACGAGATAGGAGACCGGCATCATGACGCAATACGCGTACCTAAGGGGGGAGTTCGTTCCTCTGGCGGAGGCCAACGTCAACATCCTCACCAATTCGTTTCAGTACGGCTTGTCGGTGTTCGAAGGCATCAGGGGCAACTGGAACGAGGAGCAGGAACAGATGTTTCTGTTCCGAGTGAGAGAACATTACGAACGCATGCGTGGGAACTGCAGGATCCTCTTGACGCAGATCCCCCCGGTGGAGGAACTCTGCTCCATAACTAAGGAGCTGATACGCCGCTGCGAATATAGGGAGGACGTTTACGTGCGGCCTTTGGCCTACAAGAGTTCCGAGATGATCGGCACCAGACTGCACGATCTGGAGTCGGATTTCTGCGCGGTCACCTTCCCCTATGGGCGCCACCTTGCCTCCGAGGAATGCCGCGCCGGAGTGTCTTCGTGGCGCCGGTTAAACGGCAACTGCGGGATCCCCGCCGGGAAGATCTCTGGGCAGTACTTCAACAGTGCTTATGCGAAGACGGAGGCGGTCAAGAACGGCTTCGATGAGGCTATCGTGCTGAACGAAGCGGGATATGTGGCCGAGGCCTGCACGGAGAACATATTCTTGGTCAAGGCTGGGTGTCTGCTGACCCCATCGATCAGTGAGAACATCCTGCCCGGCATCACCCGTTGCTCGGTGATCGAACTGGCGCAGAACGAGCTCGGTATAGAAGTCATCGAAAGAAGCATCGAAAGACACGAGCTCTACATCGCCGACGAATGCTTCCTCACCGGAACCGCCGCACATATCACCCCGGTGGTGGAGATCGACCGCAGGTCTGTGGGCGAGGGTGAAGTCGGGCCGGTCACACGGCGGCTGCAAAGCCTATATCAGGAAGTCATCAGGGGACGGAACGGAGACTACCTGCACTGGTGCACACCGGTGTACTAAGCCGTTCCAGCTCCGGTCGGGTGGGGGCGGCGGCAAGACCAGCGCAACCTGCGTGGACCTTCTGCCGGCAGCCGGAAGGAGCGCGAGGTGCGTTCGGACCCGGTATCATGGCGGCCAACGCCCGCTATCCAACGGGGGATGATGATGATGAACGGTACGCCCCAACACGACCAAGCGCTGCATATGCTGGTCGGGCCGGCCGAGTTCGATGCCGTTTTGTTTGACATGGACGGCGTTCTCACCACCACGGCCCGGATGCACGCGACCGCCTGGAAACGCACCTTCGATGAGTTTCTCGAGGACTGGGACGCGGAGCACGGGTCGAACACACCCCGCTTTTCCGTCGCAGAGGACTATCCCAGCACCGTTGACGGCAAGGCTCGTGAGGACGGAGTGCGCGACTTCTTGGCCTCGCGGCACTTGGAGCTGCCGGTGGGCACGCCCGATTCTCCAGCCGGCGAGTGGTCCGTATACGGCATCGGGAACCGGAAGCAGCAATATGTCGAGGAGGCGTTGGAGAGTGAGGGCGTGGAGGTGTTCCCCGGTTCGGTGGCCTGGTTGCGCGAACTGCGGGACCAGGGGATTCGAACGGCGGTAGTCACCTCCAGCAGGAACTCTGAGGCCATTTTGGCTACGGCCGGCATTCTTGACCTGTTCGACGCGTTGGTAGACGGCAATACGGCCATAGAGCTCGGTCTGACGGGCAAACCGGCTCCGGATGTCTTCCTGGAGGCCGCCGAACGGTTGCAGGTCCGTCCCGATCGATCCATCGTTGTGGAGGATTCACGGGCCGGAGTTGAAGCCGCCCGAGCGGGTGGTTTCGGACTGGTGATCGGGGTCGACAGAGCCGGGCTGCCGGAGGAGCTGCGGCGGGCCGGGGCCGATCTCGTGGTTGAGGATCTGGCCGTTCTGGTGGCCAGGGAGACGGACCGTGTACATCATCATCCGGCGGGTCCGCGCAGCTATCGTCTGCGTGCCGGGGCAGTGCGCCTTCTGGCCGCCCAGGATGATTTCCCCATCGACAAGCACCGGTTGGTGGAGCGCCGCTTCAACCTCGACTACGTCCCTCAGATGGAAAGCATCTTCGCCCTCTCCAATGGCTACCTCGGGCTCCGCGGGAGCCAAGACGAGGGCCGTCCCAGCTACGATCCTTCGCCTATGCTCAATGGCTTCTATGAGACCTGGCCGATAGAGTATCCAGAGCCGGCGTACGGCTTCGCAGAGACGGGGCAGACCATGCTGGGAGTGGTGGACGGTGGCGTCATCCGGCTGTTCGTGGATGACGAGCCTTTCGTTCTGGATAAATCGGAGGTGCTCGACTACGAGCGGGTCTTGGACATGGACAAGGGGATCCTGGAGCGCCGCGTCACCTGGCGGACCAGGGACGGAAGCAGATTCCGGCTGGTATCGCGTCGACTGGTGTCGTTTGCGAGCCGTCATCTCGCCTGTATCGAGTATGAAGTGACGTCGCTAGACCGCGCGGCGCATCTGGTCATCTCCTCGGAACTAGTCCTGCGTTCTGAGAACCACGACGCGAAGCGCGAGGATCCACGGCGCGGCCGGGTCCTGGGTGACGGTGTGATGGATAGAGTGGGCGAGCGGGTTCGAGACCAACAGGTGGTGGTCGCCTACAAGACCAAGGCGAGCGGCTTCGTCATGGCCGGCGGAATGGATCATCGAGTTCTCTCTGGAGACCCCGGCGATCTACCCGAGTTGTTCAACGACCAGGACTGGAAACGCGTCGTCTATAGATTCGACGTGGGCAAGGATGAGACCGTCAAGCTGGTGAAGTATCTGGCTTATCACCATGATAAGGATGAATCCGTCTCCGAACTGGTCTTCCGCGCCGTTGAGACGCTCGAACGGGCGGCATCTCAAGGCACCGAAGCCATTTTCGCGGAGCAGCAGCGTTTCGTCGAAGATTTCTGGACCCGGGGTGACGTGATAGTCGACGGCGCTCCCCTGCTGCAGCAGGCCGTGCGGTTCAATCTCTTCCAGTTGCTGCAGGTCTCCGCCAGGGTGTGGGGGTACGGGGTCCCGGCCAAGGGTCTGACCGGTCGCGGGTATGAGGGGCACTACTTCTGGGACGCTGAGGTCTATGTGATGCCCTATTTGACGTATGTGGCTCCTCACCTTGCGAAGAATCTGCTGCAGCATCGTTATGAGATGCTGGACAAAGCCAGACAGCGGGCTCGGGAGGTCAACGAGACAGGGGCCCTGTTTCCTTGGCGCACCATCGGCGGTGATGAGGCCTCCGCCTACTGGGCCGCCGGCACCGCCCAGTATCACATCAACGCCGATATCGGCTACGCGCTCGTGCGCTACGTGCGTGCTACGGGAGACACCGACTTCCTCGCCCGGTATGGAGCGGAGATCCTTGTGGAGACCGCCCGCCTCTGGGCCAGTCTGGGTTTCTTCTCCGATCGGAAAGAAGGGCGGTTCGTCATAAACGGAGTCACCGGACCCGATGAGTACAGCGCTCTGGTGGACAACAACACGTTCACCAACCTGATGGCGCAGGAGAACATGCTCCAAGCCGTACGGGCCCTAGAGTGGCTTGAGGAGACAGATCCGGATGCCTACGCGCGTTTGGCGCAGCGCACCGGTCTGGACGAGGCCGAGCCCGCGCTGTGGCGGCGGGCCGCGGATCGCATGTACATCCCGTACGACCAGGAACGCAGTCTATATCTGCAGGATGACGGGTTTCTAGACCTGGAGTCCTGGGATTTCGAAAATACTCCTCCCGAGAATTATCCGCTCCTTCTGCACTATCATCCCTTGGTGCTCTACAGGCATCAGGTCGTGAAGCAGGCTGATGTTGTCTTGGCCACGTTTCTCCTGGGGGACCTGTTCACCCACGAGGATAAGCGGCGTGTGCTTGACTACTACGATCCCCTGACCACCAGCGACTCCTCGCTGTCGGAGTGCATCCAATGCATCATGGCGGCCGAGGTAGGCGATGACCTCCGAACGGCCGAGGAATACTTCATCGACGCGGTGGGCATCGATCTGGCCGATGTGGCCGGCAATGTGCGCGACGGTGTGCACGTGGCTTCAGCCGGAGGGACCTGGATGGCGCTGGTCAATGGGTTCGGCGGCATGCGCGACCGAAACGGATGGCTCTCCTTCCGGCCCCGGCTCCCGCGGCGGATGAACAGGCTTTGCTTCAAGGTACAGGTGAAGGACTCGACTCTGAGAGTGGACATCACCCGGGACGGCGCGGAATACCGATTGGAATCGGGCGACGAGCTCACCATCGGCCACGACGGAGAGACTCTCGTCCTGAAGCGCGGAGAGCCTGTCCGCCGTCCTTTGACCGGATGAAAGCGCGCTGCGCCCGCCTCATCCTCCCGTAGCCGGGGCACCCGTGGCCGGGGCGGTGGTGACACCTTCGATCTCGTCCACCACGACTGCCTTGTCCGATCCACCGGCGGTGTAGGTGCGGATGTGGACGTAGGGCTAAGTACGACCAGCTGTTGCTGAGGCCACTTCTGATCGTAGAGCAGATTGCCACCCACTTCCGTCCTGGTGTGGAAGATCTCCCTCACGAAGTCGGGAGTAACCAGGTAGTCGTCGTAGTTGCCGCCGGTCCATCTCTTGGAGAACTGGGGCACGATGAAGAAGTTCATCCACACAACAGGCGCGCGCACCTCTGTGAAGGCAATCGGTCCTTAGGTGAGGCCTCTCGGAACGTAGACCAGCTTGGGTTCGGTGATCACCCGCTCGGTCGTCTCGGGCCCGAGCTGTAAGTGCACCTCGGCTCCGTATTGCGAGAGGTCGTCCAGGTTGGTCCCGGCGAGGAGGATGAAGTGATCGCGATCGGCGTGATGTGGGACATCCTCCACCGTCATGGGCTGCGTGACACAGTGCCAGTCGAAGGTGAGGTCGTCACCACCCTTGTCGCCCGCGTACCGGACCGCCGGTGAGTGACTCCGGGGTAGGCGCTCTTCACCACGATCTCTTCGGAGAAGTAACCACGGTATTTGGTCCTCTACACGGTATCCTCCTGGTCACGCCTCTCGCGCGGGCAGACCGGATTCGTGCGTCAAGCGTACCACCGCGGTAGCTAGGTTGAAGCGGTGTGTCTCACTCCCACCGGTCGAAGCAGACGATCTCGCTCATGGGCTTACGGGTCTTCGGACGCGGGTCGCCGTCCGGATAGCCCAGCGTCATCAGCTGGATGACCTTGGCCGAATCCGCCGGGACACCCAGCACTTCGCGGACCTGGTCCTGATAGAAGGCGCCGATCCAGCAGGTGCCCAGATCTTCGGCCACAGCCGCCAGGGCCAGGTGTTCCATGGCGATGGCCACATCCACCGGATCGCCCGGGATGTCGCACCGCATCACCCGGTTGGGCATGAGTCCCACGCCCGCAATGACCACCGGCGCTTGAGCGATGAACTGCTGATTGGAGCAGGCGGGCACCAGGCGCCTGCGCACGTCGGCGTCACGCACGACGATGAATCTCCAGGGCTGCCGGTTGGATCCCGAGGGAGCCAGCCGGACCGCCTCCAATATGCGATCGAGTTTGGCCTGCTCGACCGGACGGTCCTGATACGAACGGACCGAATAGCGCGATTCAACGAGTTGCAGAAAGTCCATGCTTACCTCTGACGATAGAATAGGTCGACGATCAGTCCGGCATAGTCTACCGGTCGCTCACGCGGCGGACAATCTTCGGTCCGCGCCATGCATCGGACGGCGCCTCTAGGGGAAATGAGCAGGAATGGCCCTCTGGATGATCATATTGGCAGTCTCGCTTCTCGCTCTCGTGAAGTCGGCGGACCTGTTCACCGAAGGCGCGGAAGAGCTCGGCGTGGTCTTCAAGGTGCCCTCGTTCGTTGTGGGGATCACCATCGTCGCCCTTGGGACCTCATTGCCCGAGCTGGTGAGCGGGATACTCGCCGCGGTCAGGGGTGCCCCAGAGATAGTGGTCGGCAATGCCGTCGGTTCCAACGTGACGAACATCTTCCTGGTGCTTGGAATCGCGGCCATCCTTGGAGGGCGCCTGTTCGTGCACCGAGAGATCGTCAAAGTCGACCTGCCCATGGTGGCCAGTTCAGGCGCTCTCTTGGCCCTCACGGCCCTTGACGGCACGGTGTCCCGTATCGATGGTGTCCTTCTTTTCGCGGGCGCAGTCATCTACGTCACGTACAGCGTGCGGTTATCCAGACCCAGCCCGGCTATGGAGGCTGCCGTCGAGGCTTCGGTTGTGGAAGAAGTAGGCCCGGAGCGCGCTCGCTTCCGGCCGCTCATCCTGGTGAAGCTGATCGGCGGCGCCGTGATCATCTATTTCGCCGCCGAGTACACCATCAGATCGGCCGTGGAGATATCCACGCTCCTCGATATCGGGTCCGACATAATCGCCATATCGGCCGTGGCCTTGGGGACCTCACTGCCCGAACTCTTCGTGAGTGCGGTTGCCGCCCGACGGGGAAAGCTGGACATCGCCATCGGAAACGTTCTTGGTTCGAACGTGTTCAATGCGTTCGCGGTGGCAGGCATCCCGGCGATCATCGCTCCTTTGCCGGTGAGCAACACCATACTGACCATCGGTCTGCCGTTTATGGGAGTGGCGACGGTGCTCTACTTCTTCATGGCTCAGGATCGGGAAGTGACGCGTTGGGAGGGGATGCCGCTGGTGCTCTTCTACATCCTGTTCTTGGGCAAGCTGTTCGGTTTGTTGTAGCTGTGAGAACCTTGGACCACGAGGAGATTATGAGAAGACCGTTCTTCATAACTGTCATCGCTCTCGTTTGCATCGTCGGTACCCTGACGTCCGGTTGTTCGACGGCCGCCCCGCCCGCCGAGCTCGGCGCCGACAACCAAGCCGGATCCCTGGAGTCGAACGACGCCGTTTTTGCCCGTGCTTTCGAGGACCAGGCGCACAACCTGTGGGTCCAGGGAGAGGGGACGGTGTCGAGACTACTGACCGACGACGATGACGGCGACAGGCATCAGAGGTTCATCGTCACCTTGGATTCCGGACAGACCCTTCTGATGACTCACAACATCGATATCGCACCCCGATTGGATTCCCTGCAGGTCGGGGACACGATCTCTTTTAGGGGTGAATACGAGTGGAATGACGAAGGCGGCGTGGTCCACTGGACACACCACGACCCGAGTGGGGGTATCCCCGGTGGATGGATCGAGCATCACGACCGGGTGTACAGGTGAGAGGGTAAGATCGTGCTTCCTCGACCGGCCGACCGGTCGACCGGCCGGCCGTCGCCCCGCCGGCGGAGAGCTCTCTGAGTCCGTCTTCTATCGCTTTTCGTAGATCTGACCCCGGATCTCACCCTCCGGGTTCAGCGTCGTCCCCACGTTGACGTATGCTTGGCCGCTCTGGAGGAGAACGGCGAGATCGGCGAGAGTCTTGCCGGTGAGCGATCCGATGAGGACAGAAGCATTGAAGTTGCCTTGGGCAAGTACGCCGCTAACGGGACCGATAACGGTCGGACCGGGGTAGAGGATAAGCACTCCGCGGCCGTTGGCGCCCGGTCTCCCTTCGTGTACGCGGGAGGCTATCACGTCGCTGATGTCGGCCAGCGTCAGCTTGAAGAACGCTCTGCTGCCGTCGGCCTCGATTACGAAGGTGGCGGAACCTGTGGCCGGTGTGTCGACGCCGGGTACGACCTCCGCGCCCGAGAGCACCGCTGCGAAGGTGGTGGCTTTTTCCGTCGTGGCGGGGGTTGATGCTGCCGGGGGACTACCGGCATCCTCGGGTTCGCCGGGACCGGTAGAGGCGGTCGAGGATATCGCGTCGGCAGAGTCTGTGACCACGGAATCCGTGGTCACAGAGGTCGCGGTGGCATCGGTGGGGCCGGGTAAGCCGGTGACAGGGGCCTCATTCGCACAGCCGTAGACGAGTAGCGTGACGGCCGGTATGAGTGCAACCATTAGAACTTGCCGCAGAGTCTTTTTCATAGGGCCTCAGCCTCCAGCTTAGACGCCCTCCGAAAGCGTGTGCTCAGGTATTCATCTTGGGCCGGTAGTTCTCCTGCCTTCTAGAGTGCGGAGCCGGCTCCCAACGCAGCCCGGACGGCCTCCTGGCGGTAGAAGAAGATGCGCTCCAACTGGCGCCTGACAAGGAAATGTGCCACGTCGCCCCACGGAGAAAGCGGCAGGCGATAGCGGACGCAGTCATCGATCCGCGTGCCTGCCGTGGTCTCCCTGAAGGTGTGGGTGTGCTCCCAAAGGGCGTACGGTCCTCGCAGTTGGACATCGACAAAGCGGTGAGGCGGGTTCCAGAGCGCTATCTCCGTTCGCCAGCGGAAGGGCGCCCCAAAAAGGCTCAGGCGATATTCCAAAAGGGTTCCCTTTCTCATCTCGACGGGTAGCGGAGTGAGGATTTCGAAGCGCAGTTCGGGAGGCGTGATCCGCTCGAGGTTCTCGGCGGCCGCGAAGAAGGGAAACACGTCTTCGATGGATCGCGGCAGTTCGAGCGAGGTCTGCAAGACGTGGTCTCGTGGATGACCGACGTACCGGCCGCCGTTTCGTACCATGCGATTGTCCTTTTCGTGAGCGACTCCGGGAATCCCCTGGGATCCGAATGCAGATTGTACGCTTACCGCGTCCCGGGCGCGGCAAGCTAGGGTGATTTTCGACGCAGCCTCGGTGTCGGGTTGAGGTGATCGGCCGCGTTAGGTTACTGGGAGGGGCGGCCTTTGCGGGCATTGACCACCTTGCGCGAGCCGGGTTGTTCCAGGTCGAGAAGAGAGCGCCTCTTCTCTTTGTACTCAGTCTCGGTGACGAAGCCCCACTCCCGCAGGGTTTCGATGGATCTGAGTCTCTCCTTGACTGTCTCCAGCCTCCTTTCCAGAGGGTCTTGGGAGCGAAGTCGTTGGAGTTCGGCGGCGAGGGCGGCGCGTGTCTCGAGTTGGCGCCGGGCGAAGTCACAGGTGACGACGCCCAGGATGAGGACCGTGGCCACGGCAAGACTCACATACCAGGGTACGCCGGATTCAGCAACAGCCGCCCAGATGATCCACCCGACACAGGCCAGCAGCTGGATCAGGCCTGCGATGAAGACTAAAATTACGCCGATCTCCGGCCTCTCTCCCTTGCTGAAGATCCAAGAGACCAAGGCTCCCCGGGGCAAGACGCAATTCCTCCACCGGGTGATGTGAGAGGGGGCGCTCGTGATCAGATGTAAGCCCCCCAAAGAGGCACCTCCCGTCGTAACGTGTCCGTTCTGTTCTAATACAGCATCGTCCTTTCGCTGGGTCTTCTTTAGGAGGTCGGCTGGATGTCGACCGGACGTCGAACTAAGGGCTCGAGGGCACGGGGGTACGGGGGGGTACGGCCGCCCGGGGCGGCGCTTCTCACAACCATCTGGCCGTGAAACGGGCCACCCCCGAAGGCGAGCTGGTACAGATCTGGTCCATAGGCTCGAGCGACGATTGGCTCTGTGGCGACGGGCCCGGCCCCTCGCTCCGCTCCGCTGGTCGCGAGCCGGTAAGGGGCTGTTACACTTGATGTCTGGGCCGGGGCCTGAGGTCGGCCTTTTGCGGCCGAGCCTTCGTGAAAACCTGAGGTGAGGGGTCGACCCAGTACCACCTCATCTCGCTCAAGGAGACGCTATGGGTGAGTCACAGATGATCCGCTGGGAGTATACGTATCTCAATGTGTACGGACTGAGTCCACAGAGGATGATCGCAGAGCTGAACACTTTGGGCAGCGAGGGCTGGGAGGCCATCGCCATGAATGAACTGGAGGGCACCCCAAGCGCCTTCTACTTCAAACGGCCGCTTGCAGAGTCCGAACCGAGCGTCGGATAGGGCCACCAAGTAGTCTGGCACTCTCCAACTGGGTGAGCGGCCTGGAGGTGCTGCGGCCGGTATGGTCCCGATCATCGTCGGAGTTGTAGCGCTGGCCAACCGTCAGATGTCAGAAGAACAGAGGGTACCGTAGCGCCGATCACCAGGTCAGCGACGAGTCCAGACCTGAGCGGAGGTTGGCCTTCTGCGCTTGGTGAGGTGGGTGGTGATGTCGCAGACTGAGGGAGTCCTGATCGACCACGGCGCTCATACTGCGCCAGAGACACACGTCCTGTTTGAGGTATCTGGCTTTGATCTCGTCTGAGCATTCGCTGGCCACCGGGCATGAGGCGCACAGGGGATGTGTATGCTGATGCTCCGTCTTCACCACTCGCCTGTTCTCGACGATGCGTTGGTTGGCCTCTCGCAGGAGGTCTTTTAGGTCTGCTTGGATCCTCACCTGGAACTCGGGCATCTCGTCGGGCTCTTCGTACACGAAAATCCCGTCTCGCCATTGGACCAATTCGAACAACCAGTCAGAGGCCTGCTTGCGCACGATCTCCCGGATTCTGGCCTCCGTTGTGAAGCCCTTCGCGACTAGACGCTGCCCTAGCGGCTTGGCTTCCTTGTCCTCATGAGTGAAGGAAGAGTCGTCGGCCAAAGCCTCTGCCAACTGGCGTTCGTTGAGATACCCTGCCCGCAGGAGACGCATGCCGAGCTTCTCGTCGTTCAGCGGTAGCGAGATACCCTCGACGCGGCCGTTGATCAAGTAGATGTACCCGTACTCCTCGGAGCTGCGGATCTCAAGTACACCTGTAGCGCCTGTGTGGGCGAGCAGTTGAAGCACATGCGCCAGTCTGAACTTCCGGATGGAGCCTTCGAGTAGCACCTTGATCTCTCCGTGGGACGTCGGTCATCCAAGCCTCGTATCGGCACTCTCCGTCAAAGACTTGACCCTGAGCGGCTACCACCAGGGATGGCAAGAACGGTCGGAGACATTGCCGGTAATCGTGTGGCGTTCTTCACTTCGAGACGGAATGATTGACCGGCTATGGGGTGTTCCCGCCCGTTGTGCGAACATATCGACAGTCGATGAGTGCTCTGAAGTCGCCGAGCTCCGAAGTCGCCGAAGAGATATTAGGAGCGTCGCGGTTGCGGGGCGTGGCGATCACCCTTCAACTCGAGTAGGGAGTTGAGCATATGGACCGGAGAGAAGAGAACAGGGTGGTGAGGACAATATGCCAGGAGTGCCGCGCGGCCTGTCCCATCCTGGTACATGTTGAGGATGGCAGGGCGGTACGGCTGGAGGGCGCCCCGGATCCCAGTGGGGCCGCGGGGAAGCTGTGCGCCAGAGCCTCCGCCTGCCTGGAACGTCTCTACTCTCCCACCAGGCTCACGTACCCGCTGAAACGAGTGGGCGACCGGGGTGGAGGGGAATGGGAGCGCATCTCGTGGGAGGAAGCGCTCGACACAGTGGCCGGGAAGCTGGCCGGTGCAAGGGATCGATATGGAGCCGAGTCGGTGTGCCTGGCGAAAGGGATCTACGGCAGGAAAGCCGACTATGTCTCGCGCCTCGGCAACGTGTTCGGCACTCCCAACGTGACCAGTATCGATAACACCTGCTACATCCCAAGCGCATCGGCACGTTTGATGACGTACGGCTTCGACGGGGCTCCCGACCTGGCCGGCGGCCCTGAATGCGTTCTTTGCTGGGGCAACAGCGCTGATCCACCGCTCCAAGAGGGAGCCAAGCTGATCGTGGTGAACGTGCTCAAGACCTCGGCGGCAGAGCGGGCGGACATATGGTTGCGTCCCCGGCCGGGGACCGACCTCGCCCTTGCGCTGGGGATGCTGAACGTGATCATCGGTGAGAGCCTCTACGATCAGGAGTTCGTGGATCTGTGGACCACCGGCTTCGAGCGGCTGGAACGGCATGTAGAAGAGTATCCACCGGAGAGAGTCGCCGAGATCACTTGGGTGTCGGCGGAGAAGATCACGGCTGCGGCAAGGTTGTTCGCCGGTAGTCATCCGGGCTGTCTGTGGAACGGCAACGCCAGCGAAGACACATACAACAGCACGCAGTGTGCTCGGGCATTCGCGATCATCCAGGCCATCTGCGGTGCGCTGGACGTGCCGGGCGGTACCGTCCATACGGAGGGGGCGATTCTTGGCGAGGGTGGCAACAGGGACATCCTGCGCCACCTGCTCCCGCCGGAGCAGGAGCGGAAGAAAGCTGGGCGCCGACCAGGGTTACTTCCCTCCTCACCAACTGTGGGATCAGATCGTGTGGAAGCCGGTGGAGATCCGTCCGCAGCATGTGCTGACGGCCATTCTGGAAGAGAAGGCCTATGCGGTTCGGGCCCTGGGGATCTTCGGGAGCAATCCGCTCATAACTTGGAGCAACTCGCGGAGGGTGGAGAAGGCTCTGAGAAGGGTCGAATTTTCGTTCGTGGTCGAGCTGGTGATGACGCCTACGGCGGCCCTTGCCGATATCGTGTTGCCGGCCGCTTCGTATCTTGAGACGGATGCCGTCCTGGTCGCCCGTAAGGCCACGGGGGCGGTGTGCTTGGAGCCCCAAGTGGAGGTGGTCCGAACCGGCGAATGCCGTTCCGATCTCGAGATCATCAGTTCGCTTGCCCACCGGTTGGGCCTGGGGGAGTATTTCGCCTCGGATCTGCACGGGCTGCTGGACGACTATCTTCGGCCCATGGGGCTCACCTTCGACGAACTGCGGCGCCGCCCCGGTCTCGTTTCTTCGACGCTGAGGTATCGCAAGTATCTGGAGAGAGGTTTCAACACCCCATCAGGCAAGGTGGAACTCTATTCAAGTCTGTGCGAGCGCTGGGGATACGAACCGCTGCCCGTTTACCATGAGCCCGAAGAGACGCCCATCAGCGCGCCGGAGATGCTCAAGGAGTACCCGCTCGTTTTGACCAGCACGCACGAAGCGGAGTACGTGCATTCGCAGGATCGGTATCTGCAGGAGATCCGCAGGAAGAAACCTGAACCGCTCGTGAGTATCCATCCGGAGACGGCCGCCGGTCTGGGCATCGAAGAGGGCGACCTTGTGTATGTGGAGAACAGGCGGGGCCGGATCACACAGAAGGCGACCCTCGATGCGGGTATCGACCCTAGGGTGGTCAGTGTCGGCTACGGATGGTGGTTCCCGGAGAGGGGAGAGAGTGGGATGTTCGGTTGGGATGAGGCCAACCTCAACGTCCTGACGGACGATGCTCCGCCCTACAGTCCCGAGATGGGTTCTCCGAAGATGAGGGGCTTTCTCTGCAGGGTCTACAAGACCCAGTGACGCCGAGATCGGCGTCGTGGATCGATCTGGGTGGTTGCGCGGTCCCTTGGAGCGGGTATGTAAGAGAAGGAAGGCGAAGCTGTGGAACCCATGGGAGGTGCGCATGGCCAAGACAACCAAATCTGAAAAGAAGAAGTGGGATGATCTCACGCTTGTTCAGCAGATCGGCATCGTGGTGGTTGCCGCGGTGCAGATCGGCTTGCTGGTGGCGGCCCTGTGGGATCTGGTCCACCGCAGCCCGGATGAGGTGCGTGGGGAGCGCCGGCTGTGGGCGGGCCTGGTTTTCATCAACTGGGTGGGACCCATAGCTTACTTCACAGTAGGGAGGAAGGGCTTCCTCGGTCGCATGCAGGGTCGGTGCTCCGGGATCCTTGGCAGCGGGACCCAACCGGAGGAAGGCGAAACGGTCTCGCTTTGATGGGCGACTGCGCCGTGGACCCGTAACGCGCTCGGGCAGACTGCGCGAGGATGCGCGCCGAAATCGTACGGCTACGGTGCGTATGGCTAGCGTGCAACCAGGCGTCAGAAGATTGGACGTACGACGGTTATCATGGGCACGACCGGGTGGTCATCGACATGGGTTGCTTTGCGTCTGGGACGACCGTCAATCCTCGGTGTGCGGTTCGTACGTCCTCTCGTGAGTCTCGATGGCGTCGTCTATCTCGAAGGGCTTAAGAGGCTCGATCGGCAGGCCCCAGATAGCCATGCCGGCCTTTATGGCCTTGACGTTGCCCACCTCTATGCGTGCTTTCCAGTCTTCGTATTCATAGTCGGCCAGAGTGGCCGGTACATCCCGATCGAGGTCCTCGTTGGAGCGGGGCTCATTGCCTACTGCGCGATCCCACTCGTGCATGATCTCGTACGCGTCCATGTTTCCTCCGTGGGGGGTTCTCACTTTGGCAAGTACAGTACCCAATGATAAACACTCTTGCACCCGGAGGACCCGGCAAGAGCACTCGTGCGTCCGAAGGCTCTGGTAATGTAGCGCTGATGAAGGAATCAACAGGACCTACAACCACTACCGGACGTGTCGTCCGGGGTGCGCTTAAAGGGATCAGACCGACGACGGTGATGGGCAAGATCGCCGTGGCTCTGGGCGCTGAGATCGGCGGAGCTATGGGTGACATGGCTCAGCGGGCTTTTGCCGGCGACGGCCGGAGGAAGGCTATGTCCGAGGCAGGAGTTGGGAGCGAGGATCGTCGTGCCGGTGCGGAGAGAAGCGGTGGGGGCACGTGGTCCGACGATCTATTGCGGCGTGCGCGACGGGCAGAGTACGCCGCAGATGCCCTGCGCGAGCAACGCGAGGCCGGTCGTCGTGCAGAGGAGGCCTATCGCAGAGCCTACGAGGCGAAGCTGCGGAACAAGCAGGCCGGGGAAGCGGGCGGGCGGTCGTCGGAGCGGCCTCGCACGGCCGGTCGTGCGGGAAGTGACACGGGTGGTCCCAAGGGACCCCGCATCTACCGGTACAAGGGCAGAGCGGTCGCCGACTACTACGCGGTCTTGGGAGTGGGCCCAAAAGCCGGTGCACCCGTTATCGATAAAGCGTACAGGACGCTCATGAAGGTGAATCATCCCGACCAGGGCGGCGACGCCCGTAAGGCGCAGATGATCAACGAAGCATATACGGTACTCCGCAATCCAGAGTCTCGGCAGAGCTACGATCGTGAGAACGGTCTCTGACCTGCAAGACCCTCAGCGGTTCTGCCGGTACTTGTAGTAAGCACCGGCGGCGAAGACCGCCCCGGCGCCCGCGATCAGCAGGCCGGAGGTGTCGCCCCGCATGTACTCGCGTAGGCCCAGTATCAGCATGGCCACGCCGATTAAACCGACCATGAACACACGCTGTCTTGAGTAGATGGGACGGAGCCCCGGTATCCTACTCCCCGATTCTTCGGGAGAGGACTGTTTAAGAGTGCTGTCGGGATCGCCGGCGTCACCGTCGGTGTCTGTCGGTCGTGCTGAGTCTCGCGAGCGCCCGGCTGGTGTGATGTTCCGGGTCTCCAAGACGCTCACTTCTCCCTCTGGTTTTGTCGGTCTTTGCCCCACTCCACGGGAGTGGAACTCGCTTCTCAGTCGCTGCCAGGTCAGAGCGCGGGTGGAAAGGAGATTGTCCGCCCGGAAAAGCCGTCCGGCCAGAAGCACGAAAAGATAAGCCAACACGCCGATCACAACCGCTCCGGCCACTAATTGCCACCAGGGCACGGAGGTAGCTCCCAGCCTACTCACCATGGCTACAGGTGATGTGAGCGGGAATAGACTGAGAGTGGTCGCTAACGCACCATTGGGTGCTTCGGCGAAGGTGCTACTCAATAGAAGCGGGGCGGCCAGAGGGATGATGGCAATGAACACGAATTGGCCGGCGTCCCGGGCGCTGGGGGCCAGCACGCTAAGTATCGAGTAGATGGAGGCGTATAGCAGGTATCCCAAGAGGAAGTAGACTATCGTCCAGGGAAGTAAGAGGGCCAGCAAATCGGCGCTCATGCTCACATCGAGAGTAAAAATGCCTCCCCCATAGCGAAATGCGGCGAAGATCACCGCCAACCAGATGATCACTTGGAGCAAGCCGACGACGGAAAGACCGATGATCTTTCCCATCAGCAGATCCCTCGGTCTCAGGCTGACCAGCAGTACCTCGGCGGTGCGGTTCTCCTTCTCCCTCGAGACGCTCTGCAGCATGAAGCCACTGGTCATTGCCAGTGCGAAGTAGAGCACGAACATCAGCAGATAGGGGAGGACGAAGCCTGTTTCGCGGTCCGCCGAGGCGGCAGACCCGATGGGCTGCAGCGACCGGGACTCAAGTCTCGCAACAGGATTCAGCAGGAGTCCGGCCACCGTGTCGTTGCCCGTGATGCCCGTGTTCAGAATGTAAGTGAGCAAGTCTCTGTGCTCCAGTGAGCGAAGTGGCTGATAACGAGCCTGGACGACCGTCAGACGGCCTGACGTCAGATAGTCTTCGGAAATCAGATAGTAGCGATCGATAATGCCGGAACTTAGCTCAGTCTTAGCCTGAGCTTCATCGTCGTACGAGCGTACCAGATCCGGCGATAGGCCTGCGGGGGAGGTCTTCAGCACCCGCCCTGGGTCGACGTAGCCGATGGGCTGAGACTGCTCGCTGGGATCGGGGACGAATACCCCATCGTCGCCTCCCGCGTCCATGAAGATCTGGGGGACGAAGGCCAGCAGAAGTACGACGGCGGGCAGGATGAAGGTCGTCAGCCAGAAGCTCCGACGCCCCAGTGTGGTCTGGACCTCGTACTTGGCCGTGAGCCACATCTCTCTCACGTCAGAGTCACCCTTTGGCGCGGATAGCGTCGATGAGACTGCGCATAGTCATACGGTTGCCGTAGCGAAGCATGCCGAGGCGAAATACCCGAGGCGCCGCCCAGAGACCGGCTCCGGCACATAGAGCGAGAATCGCCCAGCCTGCAATGAGCTGCCAAAGAGGGATGGCCGTTGCGCTCCAACGGATGGCGATGGTGAGAAGCGATGTCGTCGGGAACAGTGTAAGGGCCACCATAACGGGTCCGTCGGGGCTGCTGCCCAAGAGCGAGGAGAAGAACAGGGGAATGATGAAGATGAAGATGAGAATGCTCACCAACTGCTGGCCCTGTCGCAGGTCGGCCACCGCCACCCCCAAGGTGACCACTAAGGCTACAGCCAAGGTGAAGAGAGGTACAAAATAGACGACCAGAACGAGTATAAGGCTCCAGGGAAGGTTCATTCCCGCGAGGGGTCCGAGGAACCTGGAAGCGATCACCATACCGATTGCCACTACTACCGCCCACAGGGCCACCTGGGAGAGCGCCACGCCGGCCAGCCCCAAAGCCTTGCCGGTGATGAACTCCCGTGGAGAGACGGATGTGGTTATCACCTCAATAGTCCGGTTCTCCTTTTCGTCGGTGACCGCCTGCATCAGGTAGCCGGACGCATTCATCAACGCAAAGGACAAGAAGAGTCCCAGGGCGAAGGGGAGGATGAGGTTCACCAGACCGGGGGAGTCCGTTTCGCGGCTCCCGTCCGCAGTGCGGACCACCAGGTTCGCAGGGCCTTCCAGGACCCGTATAGCTACCTCTGGGGTGAACGTGCGGGCCAGGTTGGCCCGCAGGAAGTCTTCGAAGTCGTCGCGCAGGGTCTCACCTGGGAGGCGGTCCCGATAGAGCAGTTCGATGTCGCCGGAGGTGGCGTAGTCGGGGGCGATGACGTAGAAGGCGCGGATCTCTTGGGTCTCCAGGGCGGACGCAGCCTCGGCGACGGTCGGATAGGACTGGAACCCTGGGTCTTCGGTGTTCGCGGCGACTACACCGCTCTGGTCTACGTAGCCAAGGCTATCGGCATCTCCACCGGTGGAGGAGGTGAGGATGCTCACGGCCATCATGGCCACGATCAGTAGCGGCAGTCCGAAGGTGGCGATCAGAAAACTCCGCCTTCGGACGTTCCGGAGGTACTCCTGGCGGGCTATCAGCACTAACTTGCTCATGCCGTCGCTAACGGTCCCCCAGATCATCGCGGGAGACGTCTTTCGATCTCCGCGGCTTCGAGGGCGCTGGCCGGTCCGGAGTTTGGGCGCGGGGGACGCCCGGCCGCTCACGATCGGCGGTCTGCGGGCGGCCGTTTCCCGTCACCACGCTGACGAAGATGTCATCGAGCGAAGGTTCGGCCCTCTCGAAGCGGTCGACTCGCACTCCGGGACGGGCCGCCAGCGTTCTCAGTACTTCCTGTGGATCGGCGTCGCCCGTCAGAGACAAGCGCCAAGCCCCTTCTTCGCGACGAACCTCCAGGACCTGTGGAAGGTTTGAGAAATCCCCTTCGCCTTCCAGTACCAGGGCGTTCGCGGCAAAATCCCGCTTGATCTCGTTAACCGGCCCGTAGAGGACCGTCCGCCCCCTATCGATGAGGACGATCCGATGGCAAAGAGCTTCAACCTGGTACATCTGATGGGTGGACATGATGACCGCCTTACCGGTCTGCACCTGCTCCAAGATGACGTCCTTGACCAACCGGGTGTTGACCGGGTCGAGGCCCGCGAAGGGTTCGTCCACAACGATGAGGTCGGGTTCATGGACGAGGGTGGCGATCAGTTGGGCCTTCTGCTGCATGCCCTTGCTGAGTTCCTGGACCTTCTTGTGCCGGTGCTCGTAGAGGTCCATCCGTTCCAACCAGGAGTTCAGACGGTTCTTGGCATCGCCTTCGCTCATACCCTTGAGTGTCGCCAGGAAGACGAGGACGTTCTCGAGAGCGATGTCCTTGTAGAGACCGCGTTCCTCGGGTAGATACCCGACGCGATCCTTGGAGGCGCGGTCCGGAGTGGAGCCGAGGATCTCCACTCTGCCGGAGTCGGGCTTGAAGATGTCGAGCATGATCCGGATGGTGGTGGTCTTGCCTGCACCGTTGGGACCAAGGAGTCCGAACACCTCGCCCGGAAGGACCTCGAACGAGACGTCCTCCACAGCACGAGTCTGGCCGAAAGACTTGTTTAGGTGCTCCACCGTCACCAACGGCTTCGACATGCTAGTTCCATCTCCCCTGGTGCGAACGAGAATGGCACCCGGCGCCATACTCGATGCCTGCGAGATCGACGTCCGGCTCCGTGGCGAGGCCTCCGGGACTCTGTCCGAGCTCCATGCAAGTATAGACGGGCAAGTGGATATGGGTCGCGGCAGGCAAGTGGGTGTGGTTCGTGGCCAGGGATGGCCTCAAGGGTAGCATCCGCCTGCGCCGGGCCGCTCCGGCGGTGTTTCGAGAGGGGTCTCGCGCACGGAGAGGTGTAGCTGCAGGCCGCTTTGGTCGATAATGGGGCTGTCATTAACGCAAGGAGTTGTTGTGTCCCACGGGAGTCACCATGTCTGACGTATCGTTGAGCCCCGCCGGCGAAGTCTTCCCGCTACCGGGCCCAGAGGAGTACGCCCGGGAGCTGGAGCGCGTGAAGAGTCTGGCCGCCGTTGCGAGGACGGAGGGCAAAGAGATCGTGGTGGTCATGGGCGTGGGCTTCGTGGGAGCGGTCATGGCCGCCATCATCGCCGACGCCGAGGACGACACGGGCCGGCCGACCAAGTTCGTCATCGGCTGCCAACGCCCCAGCACACGCAGCTTCTGGAAGATCCCCCTGCTCAACCGGGGCGTCTCCCCGGTCAAGGCCGAGGACCCCGAAGTGGACGGCGTCATATCCCGCTGTGTTCTAGAAAAGAAGACACTGGTGGCGACCTACAACAGCGATTGTCTCGGCCTGGCGGATTGCGTGGTGGTGGACGTCCAGTGCGATTACACCAAGAACAGCCTGGGCGACATGCGGAGCGGCGAGGTGGAGATGGCCGCCTTGGAGGCCACCATGCGCACCATCGGCGAGAAGGTCCGGCCCGATTGTTTGGTGATGATCGAGACGACCGTCGCTCCCGGTACCACCGAGTTTGTGGCTTATCCAATCATGAAGAAGGCCTTCCAGGCTCGGGGCGTCGACTCGGCACCGGTGCTCGCTCACAGTTACGAACGGGTCATGCCCGGGCGGCAGTACGTGGCCTCTATCAGGGATTTCTGGCGGGTCTGTTCAGGGTGCAACGAGGAGGCGACTGCTCGGGTGGTCAAGTTTCTAAACGAGGTGCTGAACACCGAGGACTACCCGCTCACCGTCATGGACCGTCCCATCGAGAGTGAGACCACCAAGATCGTGGAGAATTCCTACCGGGCCACCATCCTCGCCTTCCTGGATGAATGGAGTATCTTCGCCGAGCGCAACGGTGTGGATCTCACCAAGGTCATCCAAGCGATAAGGGTGCGCCCCACTCACAGCAACATCATCTTCCCGGGACCGGGGATCGGCGGCTACTGCCTGCCCAAGGACGGGGGCCTGGGATTCTGGGCCTACAAACACATCCTGGGTTTCGAGGATGACATCTTCCATATCACCACCGCCGCCATCGACATCAACGACACACGTAGCCTGCACGTGGCCGAGCTCACTCGGGACGCCTTGCGCAACATGGGCCGCTACATCGCCGGAGCGCGGGTGCTTCTCTGTGGCGCCAGCTACCGGGAGGACGTGGGCGACACCCGCTATAGCGGCTCGGAACTCGTGGTGCGCAAGCTGGCCGAGATGGGCGCCGATATGAGCGTCCACGATCCCTATGTCGACCACTGGTACGAGATCGAGACGCCCGATACCTACCCGTCCAGCGGGAACTCGCTGGCCCGCTTCTTCCGAAACCAGCAGGAACTTCCGGGTCTCCGGGTGCAGAAGGATCTGGCCGCTTCCCTAAACGGCGTGGAAGCGGTGGTATTCGCGGTGCGCCACTCGTCTTACCTGGATTTGGATCCGGACCAGGTGGTGGAGTGGGTGGGTTCCGCGACGGCGGTGATCGACTGCTTCGGTATCCTCGACGATGCCAAGATCCGCCGGTATTTCGAATTGGGGTGCGAGGTCAAAGCTCTGGGACGGGGACACATCCAGCGGATCAAGGATGAGGTGCGCAAAAGACTCTGACCCGAGAAAAACCTCGGGTTTCCAAGTATAGTGCGCTCATGGCCAATGTCTTCAGTCGTCTTTTCTACGGGTGGTATGTAGTCGCTGCCGCCTTCGCCCTCCTCTTCTTCACCGGGGCCACGCAGGCCGTCATCGGAGTGATGATCAAGCCCATGTCGGCGGAATTCGGATGGAGCCGTAGCGCGACGACTTCCGCAATCTTCCTCAACATGGCCGTGTATGCCGTTTCGGTGATAGTCACGGGAAGGTTGTACGATCGTTATGGCCCCAAGTGGGTGATCGCCGGTTCGACTCTGCTCTTCTCGCTTGGCTTCGCGCTCATGGCGACCATGGATTCCCTTTGGACCTTCTTCTTGTTCTACGGACTGATCGCGGCAACGGGGTTGGGGGGTATCACGATCCCCATGTTCGGTTCCATCGTGGGCAAATGGTTCGAGGCGCGCCGAGGATCGGTTATCAGTCTCGCCTTCGCGGGTTACTGCGTGGGGCAGTTCATTCTCATCCCCATCTACTCGGATCTCATACTGACGGCCGGCTGGCGGGTCGCGTGCCTGTGGATCGCGGGCCTTTGTGGCGTGGTGGGGCTGGTCGTAGCCCTCGGGGTTGTCCGAGGCGATCCGGACAGATTCGGGCTGCGTCCCTACGGATCGGGGGAGCCGCAGGCCAAGCTCAGCGAGATCGAGCCATCTCCGGCAGCACGGGCGCGTGCAGTCCGGACGCGGGACCTCACCCTGGCCGAGGCCATGCGCACCCGCTCTCTGTGGCTCTACACCATTGTCATGTTCGTTTGCGGTGGCGGAGATCATCTTGTGTCGACTCACCTCGTGCCCATGGTGACCGATTACGGTATCTCGGCCGATATCGCCGCCGACATGTTGGCCTGGCTCGGTCTACTCAGTCTGGCCGGGATATTGCTGGCAGGGCCTGCAGTGGATGCCATCGGCAACAAGCTCCCCATCGCCATAACCTTCGTGGTCAGGGTTGCGCTCTTCGTAATGGTGCTGGCGGTGAAGGGGACGGTATCGTTCTGGATCTACGCGACGGTCTTCGGCGTAACCCTGCTCATCACGGCCGTCTTGACACCTACGCTTGTCAGTGCTCTTTACGGCGTTACACATATCGGTTTCATCTCTGGGTTCATCACCACCGTACACATGCTGGGATCAGGCTCCTGGTCGTATCTGGGTGGAGTCATCTTCGACAAGACCGGTGACTACGATCTGGCCTTCATCATCTCGGCAGGGCTGGCCGCGTTGGCCGTTCTCTGCACACTATTCATCCGCGAGGAGCGTCATGAACCTCCAAGCGGTACCTCGGCGGCCCTTGTGTCGCCGGCTCGACCGGCGGGATGATCCGGGCAAGGTCCGAACTCGCCCACTCCTGGCAGGTCACCCGGCTGGAAGCGGCGACCACGCAATCACGTCTGGCCTCCGAGGTGGTGCTGCGGCCGTTGCCGGCAGAGGGTTCCGGGAGCCCGCGCTTCGCGGCGGGCGTCGACGTCTCGTACAGCAGAGACGGCTCCCGTGCCTGGGCGACGGCGGTGGTGATGGACCGCCGCTTTCGGGTTGTTGCCACCAGCGTGGTGGAGGGCGAACCTGACGGTCCTTACGCTCCGGGGTACCTGGCATTTCGGGAGGGGCGGTTGACGTTGCAGGCGCTGGCCGGCCTGGAGGTGGAGCCCGACCTGATATTTCTGGACGGCCACGGTGTGGTCCACGAACGGGGGTTGGGGCCGGCCTCGCACATAGGGGTCCTGCTTGGTCTTCCGACGATAGGCGTGCCCAAGACGCCTTTCCACTCCATCGATCACCAACCCGGCCCGGCCCGCGGAGACTACTACGTGCTCACCAAGGAGTGGGGGGCGCAGGGTGGTTCGATCCGGCTCAAAGCCCGCGTCAAGCCCGTGTACGTGTCACCGGGGAATTTGGTCGATCTGCCGAGTGCGCTGGCGCTCGCTCTGGTCTGGTCGAGCGGGCGGCACCGAGTCCCTGAGCCTCTGTCGGTGGCTCACACGCTCTCTCTGGAGGCCCGGAACAAGGCCGGTTGAGGACTCCTTGACCTGCGCATCCCAGGGTGTTCACGTGTGTCCCAAGGGCTCCCGTGCGGCCTTGCCTTGTACCGGGCCGTTGAGTGCGCCTGGACAGCCGCTGCTCCGGGCTACTCTCCCGGTGGACAAGGCCATCCCGGAAACTCGCGCCCGTTGCGGCCCGTCCTAGCCCTCATCTAGGACAGGGAGGTCCGTCATGAGTCCGGTCGTGCGTTGTGCAAAGCGTTTTGTCCCGCTGATCCTGGCGGCGCTGCTGGCGGTGTTCGTCCTGGGGTGTGAGGAGTCACCTCCCGTCACTACCGGATCCGCTATCGGTGGGGCAGCCTTCCAAATCTACGAAGATGTCGACGGCTATATGGCTCTCATACCCAAGGTGCTACGGGCGGGCGAGGAGACCTCTATCTCGTTCACTCTGACCAACGGGGATCAGCCGGCCCGCAGCCTGGTGAACGTCGAGGTCCTCGATGAGGGCAAAGTCCTCGTCTCCCGTTCATCCGAGGTCATCGGTACCGGCACGGTGACCCTCGACCTACCGGCGGTCACTCCGGGCGAGTACCAGGTTCGAGTGGTAGGGCAGGGTTTCGACGAGACCACTCCCGTCCAGATCCAGGCCGGCACCCTTCTCTTCCTGGAGACCGACAAGCCCATCTACAAGCCAGGGCAGAAGGTCATGATGCGGCTGGTGGCTCTGAATTCGGAACTGAGACCCGTGCAGACACAGGCATTGGTGGAGGTGCGGGACGCCAAAGGCATCAAGATCTTCAAGCAGATGATGGCCACCGATGAGTACGGCACCAGTACCGCCGAGCTCCCCCTATCTACCGAGCCTAACCTGGGAGTGTGGAAAGTGTCGGCGGCAGCGGGCGCCTCCTCCACCGAACTGGACGTACGCGTTGAGAAATACGTACTTCCCAAATACGAGGTCGAGGCGGAGTTGACCAAGGACTGGTTCCTCGTCGACGAGCCCATCACCGGACATGTGACCTCGAAGTACAGCTACGGTCGCGAAGTCTCGGGGGAACTCAAGGTGACGGCCTACCGTTACGTCGGCGAATGGGAAGAGTACGCCACCTATGCGGCTCCGATCGACGGCGCGGGAGAGTTCACCGTCGAAGCGGCCGGCTACGTGGCCGGAGTTCCGGGAGCCGGGGGTCTGGGGAACGTCAGGCTCGACATCGCGGTGACGGAGAGGAACACCGGATATGAGCAGATCGTCAGCGAGCTCGTCACGGTGGCCGATTCCCCGGTCAACATCCGGTTGATCGCGGAGAGCGCCACTTTTAAACCCGGTCTGCCTTTCAACGTCCTCATGGCGACGGAGACCCCTGGTGGAGATCCGTTGGAGGCTGAGGTTTCGGTGGAGGTGTACTACTACGCCGAGGACTACAGTGATATCGGACACGAGAGGCAGACGGCCGAGACCAGGAGGGGAGCGGACCTCGTGCAGTTCACACCCCCTGAAGGCGCTGTGCGTATGGCCATCTCGGCCGCGTCGGGGTCGGCCTGGGCCGGCAAGGAACTCACGGCCGCGTACTCTCCTTCCGGCAGCTTCATACACGTTCAGCAGACCGGGGATCTGCAGTTGGCCGTTGGGGACACGGCCCAGTTCAGTGTGGCCGCGACCGCCGAGACGGGCACCTTCTACTACGAAGTGGTGGCGCGGGATCGGGTGGTGTTCAGCAGCAGTGGCGGCGACGAGATCTCCTTCCGGGTCACGCCGGCCATGGCGCCGGCGGCTCGTCTGCTCGTCTACCGGATCCTTTCCGACAGCGAGGTGGCCGCCGACTCGCTACCCTTCGACGTGGCCGGTGAGTACCCGCACGAGGTCCAGGCTGCCTTCGGTGCGGAGGAAGTGCGGCCGGGCGACAGGGTGGATGTGCACGTGCGGACCGAGGGTCCGGCCAAAGTGGGCTTGGTGGCGGTGGATCACTCGGTGTTCGTTCTCGCAGAGAACCGTTTGAACCTCCAGCAGGTTTTCTCGGAGCTCGAGCGTCTCTACATGCGGCCCCAGGTGGAACTGCACGAGGCCGAATGGATGTGGGGAGGTCCGATAATCATACCGGGGGCCAAGGACACCTTCGAGGACGCGGGCCTGATCGTCGTCTCGAACAAGATGGTGCCCGAAGGCAAGGAACTCGAGGCGCCCAAGGTGATGTTCGCCGGGGATGGTCGCGGGGAGGGCATTGATTCTGCCACCAACGATACGGTGGCGGCCGCCGAGACGGCAATGACGGCCGGCCAGGCGCCTCCCGGTGATTCAGGTCAATTGGCGGAGGTGCAGCGGATCCGTCAGTTCTTCCCTGAGACTTGGATCTGGGACGAGACGATGACGGATGATATGGGTACCGCCACCATCTCGTGCGAGGCTCCCGATTCCATCACCACGTGGGACTTGAGGGCCGTCGCCCTCTCTCCTCAGGAGGGGCTCGGTATAGCAGAGACATCGCTGACGGTGTTCCAGCCGTTCTTCCTACAGGCCGACCTTCCCTATTCCGCTCTTCGCGGGGAGGAATTCCCGGTCAAGATCGCTCTATACAACTATCTCGACACCGCTCAGGACATCCAGGTGGAGATCGAGCCGGCACCATGGTTTGACCTCCTCGACGATCCCTTGACCACGGTGACCGTCGCCGGGGGCGACATAGGCAGCGCCGAGTTCCGCATCCGTCCTAAGACGATCGGCACCCAATTGGTCGAAGTGACGGCCCGAAGCTCAGAAGCGGCCGACGCCGTCATCAAGAGCATGCTGGTGGAGCCGGAAGGCGTGGGCCGCGAGGTGGTGGAGAACGTCGTCCTTGATGGTGGGCAGTCGCGGACGCTCGGTCTTCCGCTCCCGGACCTGCTGTGGGTCGTTCCCGATTCCGAACGGGCCTACGTGGCGGTGACCGGCAGCCTGTTGGCGCAGACCATAGAGGGTCTCGACCAGCTCCTTCAGATGCCCTTCGGCTGTGGCGAGCAGAACATGATCCTCTTCGCCCCGGATGCCTTGGTCCTCGAGTATCTGAAGGAGACCGGGCAACTCAAGCCCGAGATCCAAGCCAAGGCGGAGATGCTCTTGATCACCGGATATCAGAGAGAGCTCACTTACCGCCACTCCGACGGGAGCTTCTCCGCCTTCGGCGAACAGGACGAGTTGGGGAGCTTGTTCCTGACGGCCTTCGTCCTCAAGAGCTTTTCACAGGCCAAGGAACTGACGTTCATCGACGAGACGGTCCTCTCGGAGGCCGCCTCATGGATAACCGGGCAGCAACAGGCCGACGGTTCATTCGAGTCGGTCGGCTTCGTCTGCCACGGTGAGATGATGGGTGGGGTGCAGGGCAAGGACGCACTCACCGCCTACGTGGCTGTTGCCCTGTTCGAAGCGGGGCACTCAGAGGCTGGGGGTGAAGCCGTTGCCTACCTCGAAGACAGGCTGGACGCCATCACAGACCCTTACACATTGGCTCTGATGACGTACGCGCTGGAACTCGGCGGAAGCTCTCGGAGCCCCGATGCGGCGCGGGCCTTGCTGGCGTCGGCCGTGGAGGACGAGAACGGGCTGCACTGGAGCGGTGGGGTCTCCGGCCCGATGCCGGAGGAGCAGAACCGAGCGCTGCCCGGTCCCGGCGGTGACACGCCCATGCCCTGCGATGCCGGGCCCAGCCTCGACATCGAAGCTACGGGGTATGCTGCCCTGGCCCTCATACAGAGTGACGACCGGGTGAACGCGGGCCAAGCGATCAAATGGTTGGCGGGGCGGCGGAACAGCCAGGGCGGCTTCGGCACCACTCAGGACACGGTGGTGGCCCTGCAGGCGATGACCGAGTACTCGACTCTGGGTGCGGCCGACACTCGCATGACGGTGACTTTGACTGCCGGGGACATGACCGAGACGGTCGAGATCACTCCGGAGAACTACGATGTGACGCAGGTGGTGGAGGTCCCGGCGGGCGTGCCGGTCGAGGTGGGGACGGTCGGAAAGGGTGAGGCCATCATTCAGGGAGTTCTCCGCTACAACCTGCCCTCGATCGAGGAGGAGCCGGGAGTGTTCGACATCACGGTCGACTACGATACCGCCGAGGTGGAGGTGAGCGATCTGGTGACGGTCGATGTGGAGGTGGCCTTCGATCCCCCCGAGCCAGTGAAGGCCGGGATGGTGGTGCTGGACGTGTCCGTACCGACCGGGTTCGACGCGGTGGAGAGTTCGCTGGCCGCCCTTCTAAAGCAGCCCGGCATCAAGCGCTACGAGATGGCCGGCCGTAAGGTGATCGTGTACATAGAGAACATGGCTCCCGGCGCCAGGGTGAGCTTCAGCTTCCAGGCCGTGGCGCTCTACCCCGTGCGCGGTAAGGGAGCCGCATCCACCGTGTACTCCTATTACATGCCTGAGTGGAGAGGGGAGACCGTCGGCTCAGCGCTACAGGTGCACTAGCGACAGGGTGAGTGTATCCTCCTGCTAACGAAATCAACGTCGCTCCCGATATAGGGATGGTGGGACGGGGGCTGTCCCGTGACAGACCGAGTCGACAGACCGGGGGAAGAGACAGGGCTGGTGCGCACTTTCGTCATCTCCGACGCCCACGGGCATCCCGCACTGATCGAGCATGCCTTGGAGCACGGTGGATTCGAACCGGGCCTCGATCGTTTCGTGTACGCCGGCGACCTGCTCGACCGGGGGCCCGATGCCGGTGGCTGCATAGCACTGGTGGAGCAATACGCGACAGAGGTCCTTATCGGCAACCACGATCTAGCCGCGCTGTTCGGCTTCTTCATCTTCCCGCAGAACGCAGACAGCTCCGGCTACAAGGGGTTCCTCAGGCAGAAGGTGCTTGCCCCGCAGTCTGCGAATGCGTGGAAGATGGCGGCCTGTGTCGACAGCGTTCTCATCACTCACGCCGGTCTCTCGGTAGAGTATGGCCGGTTCTTCCGCGGGGATTGCGGGTGCGATCCCGTCCGGTTGGCCGATCACCTGAATGAGGAGTTCCGTTGTCTGGTGCAGCAAGAATCGTGGCCGGGCGATTGGGAAGATCACCATCTATTGGGCGAACACGGTCCGTTCTGGTTCAGACCTTGGCCACTGTCGCATCTGCTTCCTCTGACCGACTGCGTCCAGGTGGCGGGTCACACGCCGCCGCTCACATATATCGAGATACCAGGGTTTCACATGATCGACCCCGGTGTCGCCGCCGGCATGGAAGACCCTCGACACTTCCGGTATGCGGTCATAGAGGGGGGAAAGGTCCGGGTGGAAGAGGGGACGGGCGCGTCGGCCGGCACCGCCGTCGGCTCTGAGGAGCCGGCTCCCGCCGTTCGGGATTGAGCAGCCGGAGGAGTGGATCTGCCGTCCGGCCCGGCTGCTAGCATTGTATGCATGGCGATACCAGGCATCTCAAAATCACGCTTCACCGACTACATGGAGTGCCCAAAGCTCGGCTACATGTCGTGTCACCGGGAGCGATTCAGGCAACTCGCCGACCCGCTTGATTGGATGGCCCTTCATCTGATCGGGGAGGGTAACCGGGTGGGACGACTGGCCAGAGAGCGTTTCCCGGGGGGGCGGCTCGTGGAGCATATCTACGACCTGGGCAGGGCGCGTGTGGAGACGGCGGAGGCGATGGCCGACGAGAGGGTCGGCTACGTGTTTGAAGGCGCTTTCGCCTGCAACGGACTCCTCTGCCGGGTGGACGTGCTTCGCAAGCGAGGCGGGCGGGAAGTGGATCTCATCGAGGTGAAGGCTGCCAACGCCGTCAAGCCCGACCATATTGGGGACGTGGCCTTCCAGGTGGGTGTCCTCGAGGGTGCCGGATGGTCGGTGCACACGGCGGGCCTCATGCACTTGAACCCCGACTATGTCCTTCCGGATGCCGCCGGGGAAGCCGATGGGAGAAGGCGGCGCGGTGGTTCGTTGAGCTATGATCTCCAGTCTCTGTTCGTGGTCGAAGACATCACAGAGGAGGTCGGTCGATGGCGGTCGGAGCGGCTGGGAGCTCTGCTGGAGTCCATGCGCGCCGATCTTGCCCGGACGGAACCGCCTTGTGTCCCGCTGCGCAACTCCTGCAGGGGGTGCCCTTACTACCGCAGGGTATGCTCGGTGGGCGCGCCCCATCACCCGGTCTGTGAGCTGGTGGGCATCCGGTCGGAGCTGATTGCGGCTCTGCACGACACAGGCATCGAGGACCTGCGGGACGTGCCCGACGATTTCCCGGGGCTGGGGGATAGGCAGCGATTGGCTCTCCAGGCGGCACGGACCGGGTCCATAGCTTTCGACCGGGAGGGGATCCGCGACCTGTCGAGTGAGGTCGTCTATCCGGTGTGGTTCGTGGATTTTGAGACCTATATGCCCGGCCTGCCGGTGCATCAGGGTATGCGGCCCTGGCAGCAGATCCCTTTCCAGTGGTCGCTGCATGTCCTTGATGAAGGCGGGTCTCTCCGGCACGAGGAGTTCCTGCGTGTGGATGGCGCCGATCCCCGGCGGGCATTTGCGGAGACCTTGACCGGCGCTATCGGGAACGTGGGGTATGTCGTTGTGTACAGCAAGGGCATGGAGTCGACTCGGCTGCGGGAACTGGCCCGTGATTTTCCCGATCTGAGCGATGGACTGCTGGCCATCGATTCGCGGATAGTCGATCTGCTACCCATCGTGCGAGGTTCGTGTTACCACTTGGACTTCCATGGCAGCTTCTCACTAAAAGTGGTCACGCCGGTCTTAGCTCCTCATGTGAGCTATACGGATCTCGGACTCAAAGCCGGCACGGAAGCGATGGAGGCCTACGAGCGCATCATCAGCCCCTCCACTCCGGATGCCGACAAAGTGCAACTGCGGGCACAACTGCTCGAGTACTGCGGACTTGACACCCTGGCCTTGGTGGAGGTGTTCAGGCGTCTGTTGGAGGAGATGGAGACGGGATGATGCCGTCTGTTAAGGTTGCCCCGGCCCCGGAGGTACGCGGTGCTTGAGGTTCTGGCCATATGCGCGATCGTTCTCTTGGCGGCCACTGTGATCCTGCTGGTCGCGTTGCTGCTGCGCGACAAACGGGTTTCTTTGGGCGCCGCGCTTCGTGATCTCGAACGCGGACAAGAGCGCGCGCAAGGACTTCTTCGGGAAGAGATGGACCGCAGCCGGGAGGAGGTGGCCAGAACCAGCCGGGAGGTCCGCGCAGAGCTGGCCGCATCGGTGAGGGACTGGGGAGACTCGGCGGTCAACAGTGTCGGCCTCTTGGGGGCGCAGCAGAAGAGTCAACTCGATACCTTCGTTGAGCAGCTGGTGACCCTTACCACGAGCAACGAACGGCGCATGCACGAGCTGCGCCAGACCGTGGACGGACGGCTGCGTCAGTTGCAGGACGACAATGCCGTCAAGCTTGAACAGATGCGCCAGACCATGGACGAACGCCTCACCGCGACTTTGGAGAAGCGTCTGGGAGAGTCGTTCAGACAGGTGAGCGAGCGGCTGGAGGCGGTGCATCAGGGCTTGGGGGAGATGAAGACCCTGGCCGATGGTGTGGGCGACCTGAAGAAGGTTCTCTCGAACGTGAAGGCGCGGGGGACTTGGGGAGAGGTGCAGTTGAGCATGTTGCTCGAGCAGGTGCTGGCCCCCGATCAGTATGAGGCGAACGTTGCCTGTAAGGCCGGCAGTGCCGAACGTGTGGAGTACGCGATCCGGCTGCCTGGCCACGAGAACGCAGTTGGGGCGCCGGTGTGGCTTCCGATAGACGCGAAATTCCCCGTGGAGGACTACCAGAGGATGCTCGAGGCTGATGGACGGGGCGATCTCGCGGGTGTGGAGCGGGCTCAGCGAGGGTTGGAAAGCCGGGTCAAGCACGAGGCCAAAGAGATCCAGAGCAAGTACTTGGATCCGCCTCGCACCACCGATTTTGGGATCATGTTCATGCCCACCGAGGGTCTGTATGCCGAGGTACTGCGGCATCCGGGTTTGGCAGATGCCTTGCAGCGCGACTGCAGGGTCATCGTGGCAGGTCCTACCACGCTGGCGGCATTGCTGAACAGCCTGCAGATGGGTTTCCGCACGCTGGCCATCGAGAAGCGATCCAGCGAGGTCTGGCAGCTTCTAGGCGCCGTGAAGACACAGTTCGGGCAGTTCGGCGGCCTCTTGGAGAAGGTGCAGAAGAAACTGGACCAAGCCTCCAGCACCATCGAGGATGCCGCACGCAAGAGCCGGACCATCGAGCGCAGGCTCAAGGATGTGGGAGAGGTTTCGGGGGACGGTGACGAGATGCCTGGAGCGGCTGACGGCAGTGCTGAGCGAGTGGGGTGGGCTGTCGATAGACCGGGCACCACAGGTACGGGGATCAGTGAAACCAGTGGCAGCAGGGACGATGCCGGTCAGATCCCCAGCTCCTGGTAGACGCTACGCACTAACTCGGTGCCGTACTTCTCTTCCAGGCGTTTCACGACGAAGTGGCCGCGTGCCACGTCCTGGAAGTGGTCCATGAATAGGAAGTTGATGGTGCCGCCGGTCAAGGCTCCGACCACGGGGATCAGGCGGACGGCTGCCTGTTCGGAGACCACCACGCCGAATCGCGAGGCGATCTGGGCGAGCAGCCGTACAAGAGCCGGTGCCCCTCGCTCGGTTAGGCCTTTCCTTGCGATGTGGTTGGCGGCTTCGGAGACGTACTTGGAGAGCGCTCCCCGAACCATCCAGTAGCCGGTCTCGGAGGCATCGTCGGCCCGGTTGCCTCCTCCAAGTGCGAAGACCTCCAAACAGGACAACTGCACCTCAAGTAGAGAGACATCGTGGCCCTCCGCGCGGGCGATATCGGCTATCGACCGGAGCATGATGCAGGTGGAGATGGGTAGTTCCAGCGGCAAGGCGGCAACGCCGGCGGCGCCGCCGGCCGCCCCCGTCCCGGCAACAAGGGCCTTGTGCAGCAGGTTGTGGGACCGACAGACCTTCGGGTGGCGCCCCATGGTCTTGATGGAGTACTCCAAGCCCTTGAAGAGAGCTGTTTCGGTGGCCAGAGCGATCGTCTCCTGCCACCGGGCGGGTAGCATCCTCAGGCCGCTCTCCAGCGGCCGACCTACCGTGTCGGAGATACGGGCGGTGAGGCCGGGATGCTCAAGGAACCTCTTAGCCCGGCGTAAGGCCTCCACGTCCTCGGCGCTCATCACGATGGACTCCAGGACCTCAGAGAGCGGGATTGCTTCATACATCTCGTCGTACGCGTCGTCTTGTGCTTCGTCGTGCAGGTTGTCGCGCATGTTGTCTGGAATCTCTGGCATTAACCGGGTCCTTCCGCATTTCCACGTCGTCTTCGTTCCCGCCGCCACCACAGCCACCACATCCCGAAGAGCAGTAGCGCGAGTACGAAGACCACTAAGATGGGGACAAGGATAGCCACCGCAGTCAGTGTAATGGCGCCGGTGTCCTCGACAGCGCTCACCAACGGCGCCCCCACGCCTCCGGTGGAAGCGTTGACTACCGTTCGGGTGGTGGCTTTGGCCACATGGGTGCCGCCGGCGAACACCACGCCTATGAGAACCAGCAGCCAGGGGCTGATGTCGGAGCCGCTTCCCGAGGCGGCGACGGCCACTACGCCACCGGCGGCCGGTCGGATCACCGACTGGACTATGTCGTTTGCGTGGTCGACCGCAGGGACCTTGTCGGCCACGATCTCCACGACGAGCAACACCACTACGATGGCGATGATCCACCAGGAACCGAGAATGTCGAGAGGTTCGCGCAGGGAGAGCCAACCGAAACGCTCGGCGAGCGCGACGGCAAGAAGGGGGATGTATGCGTTGAGCCCGGCCGGGATGGAAAGGCCCAGCGCAGTCAGGATATCCAAGGTCACCTCCCCGGTGGCATCGTCGCTGGCAGGATAGCATGGGGTCGCGTCGGCCCACTGTCACGGGAGCATGGGGTAACATGTGTCGGCCGACCGACGGCTGTGGTCGAGGAGACGCTACCAATACCAGGACGAGGTGCCATCGATATGACCGCCGAGGACCATACAGAGCGGTTGCGCCGACTGAAGAGCCAGGCTCGTTTCGAGGGTGGGCCGGAACAGATCGTCGCCCGTCGTAGGCGGGGCGCAGGGAGTGCGCGGGAACGAGTTGTGCGTTTGTTGGACTCGCACAGCTTCGTTGAGTTGGATGTGTTCATCAAGGGTGCCGTCACCGGTCATGGCAAGATCGATGGTCGGGACGTCTACGTGTTCTCAGAGGATGCAGAGACGTTGCCGGGAGCGGCAGGGGAGATGTTCGTGCGCAAGATGGCCAAGATCGTGGACCTGGCCATGAAGAACGGCGCGCCTCTGGTGGGACTGTACGACAGTGGCCGGGCTCGGGGAGGGGCCGGCGCCGGCTCATCCGCCGCCCGGGCGGATCTGTACTTCCGCAACGTCATGGCTTCAGGACTCATACCGCAGATAGCCGCCGTCATGGGACCCTGCACGGGGTCGGCGGCATATTCTCCGGCCTTGGCCGACTTCACCATCATGGTCAAGGGCGCCGGCCAGGTCTTCTTGAGCGATCCGGCTCTGGAGGAAGGGGGAGGAGATGCCGAAGCCGGTCTGGAGCAGCTGGGAGGCGCGCGGACGCACAGTGAAAGGAGTGGGTTGGCTCATCTGGCGGCCGACGACGAGACCGACTGCTTGGACATGATCCGTCGGCTCCTTTCCTATCTGCCCCAGAACAACCTCGAGGATCCACCCCGGACCGACCTCTTCGACCCGGCCGACCGCACGGATGAGGAACTGGAGAGACTCAGCGCCGCCGACGTGGACGCGTCACACGATGTGCGCGCGGTATTGGAACGTGTTCTGGACGAGGGCGAATTTCTCGAGCTCGTGCCCGAGTGGGCCAAGAACGTGGTCATCGGGTTTGCCCGGCTGGGAGGGAGGCCGCTGGGCGTTGTCGCCAACCAGCGTGGCTACCTCGACGGGAGGCTGGATGTCGACGGGGCCGCGAAGGCCGCTCGTTTCGTCCGTTTCTGCGACGCCTTCAATCTCCCGCTTCTGACCCTCGTGGATACGCCCGGCTTTGCGGCTGGGAAGGAGCAGGAACATGCCGGGATCGTCCGGGAGGCCAGCAAGCTGGTCTACGCGTTCTGCGAAGCCACGGTACCCAAGCTGACCCTAGTCATCGGACGGGCCTACGGTGAGGGCTTCGACGCGATGTGTTCCAAGTACGCCCGTGCCGACTTCAACTTCGCCTGGCCGGCGGCCGAGATCGGAGCCGGCGCTCCCCAGGGGATTCTTGACCGCCAAGATTCCCGTTCACCCTTTGAAGCCGCTCTCAGCGGGCACCTAGACGATGTGATCGAACCTGCCGAGACCCGGCCGCGGTTGATAGCTGCGTTGGGGGCATGTGCGTCCAAACGTGAGGGCCGACCGCCGAAGAAGCACGGCAACATCCCTCTGTAGTAGAACTCAACACCGGGAGGCCCGCCTCAATGCCGACCTCTAGTCACCCTGTTCATATAACTGATCTGGTGATGCGCGACGCTCACCAGTCGCTGCTGGCTACGCGCATGCGGACGGAAGACATGCTGCCCGTAACTGAGAAGCTCAACCAAGCGGGCTACTGGTCTCTGGAGATGTGGGGCGGCGCCACCTTTGATTCGATGATGCGTTTCCTCAACGAAGACCCGTGGGAGCGGGTCCGGGCGCTCAAAGGCGCTTTGCCCGACACCCGGCTGCAAATGCTCCTCCGGGGTCAGAATGTCGTTGGTTACCGCAACTACGCTGACGACGTTCTGCGGGAGTTCATCCGGTTGGCGGGGCAGGCGGGCATCGATGTGTTCCGTGTGTTCGATGCGTTGAATGATCCCCGCAACATGGCTGTGGCGATCGCGGCCGTCAGGGAGAACGGTAAGTGGGCCGAGGGGACCATCAGTTACACCAAGAGTCCCGTCCATGACGTGCCGTCCTTTCTGGCTTATGCCGGCGAGTTGGTGCAGATGGGCGCTGAGAGTATCTGCATAAAGGATATGGCCGGTCTGCTGGACCCCAACGACGCCTATGAATTGGTGAGCGCGCTCAAGTCGGCGTATCCAGAGGTGCTGGTGCACATGCACTCGCATTACACATCGGGCATGGCCTCAATGGCCTATCTGAAGGCGGTGGAGGCGGGAGCGGACATCCTCGACTGCGCCATCTCGTCAATGTCTATGGGGACGTCGCACCCGCCGACGGAATCGATGGTGGCCGCTTTGGCCGGGACGGAACGAGCTACGGGGATGGACCTCGCTGTGCTGGAGGAGGTCTCCGAGTACTTCCGGACCGTCCGGAAGAAATATGTTGCTTACGAGAGCGCCTTCACCGCGGTCGATCCCGCTGTTCTCCTATGGCAGATCCCGGGAGGGATGATCTCCAACCTTTCGTCGCAACTGAAGGAGCAGGGGCATCTGGAGCTGATGCCTGAAGTGTTGGCCGAAGTGCCTCGGGTGAGGCGGGAACTGGGGTATCCGCCGCTGGTGACTCCTACCTCTCAGATCGTGGGCACGCAGGCGACGCTCAACGTGGTGATGGGGCGCTACAAGATGATAACCAAGGAGACAAAGGCATACGTACAGGGGTTGTACGGCCGTGCGCCGGGGCCCATCGATCCCGAGGTCCAGAGACTCTGTATCGGTGACGAGACTCCCATAACGACGCGTCCTGCCGACTCGCTCGACCCGGAACTCCCGAAGCGTCGGGCCGAGTTGGAGGAATTGGGCATCGCCTTCAGCGAGGAGGATCTGATCTCGTACGCGTTGTTCCCCCAGGTAGCTCTGGAGTTCTTCGCCCGGCGGGACCGTGCGGAACGGCCGCGAGAGGAGTTGGCGGCTCTGGCGGCGACGGTGGCCGATCTCCTGGGCGTCCGGGAGGAGGCATGCCCGGCTCCCCAAGCGGTAGCGGCCGCGCAGGCAGAGGTGGCCCAGCCGGCGGCCGCGCAGACCGGCGGTGCGGAATCGCCGGAGTCGAAGGCCGGCGCCTATGTGTACGCTGCGCCCGGGTCGGCTTGGGCTGCCGCCGGGCGCCAAGACCAGATGGCCGGCCGCCCCGTCTCGTGGAGGTATTGACGTGAGATTCAAGATCCACCTCGACGGTGTGGAGCATGAGGTCGAGGCCACTGCCGACGGGAAGCTCGTGCTGGACGGTGAGAAGCTGCAGGTGAAGGTCACATATCCGTCGGACGATCGGCGCGCGGTGCAGGTGGGTGACAAGATCTACGACGTCCGCGTGGTGGAGAACTGTGCCGACACCGGTATCGTGATGCTGGAGGTGGCGGGGGAGCGTGTCCCAATGACGGTGACCGACGTGGCGAAGGCCGCGCCGCCTGTGCTGGGTGCGATTCCCGGCGGGGCGGTTCCGGTTGGAGCATCGGGGGGCGCCGCCGCTGCGGGAGCGGCTTCTCCGGTGAGCGTCCCGGGATCGAGCGATGGAGGCGGTAGAGGAGAAGGCTCGTCCGGAGCGGTGGAGGACGTCAAGGACGGCATCTGGGCTCCGGTTCCCGGCAAGATAGTCGAGGTGTTCGTCAAGGCCGGCGACGTGGTTGAGGAGGGAACCGCTCTGCTGGTTCTGGAGGCCATGAAGATGGAGAACGAACTACACGCGTCCCATGGAGCGACCGTAGCGGCGGTGCTGGTTAGGAAGGGTGATCAGGCCGAGAAGGGTCAGTTGCTGGTGGCCTTTTCCTGAAACGGCCTGCCGGGAACTGATGAAGTTCTGGCGCCGGGGCGCCGAGCCGGTTGGGGCGGGCGCCGGCACGTCGGCCGCGTTATGCCCGTCAGCCCGCGTCGGCCCGAATGGCGAGGGCGCGGTCCTGCGCCGCCGCGGCGTCGGCTCCCCTTCCCATCTCGGCGTAGAGTGCGGCCAGATCATCGAGGCCTGCTGCAAGGTCGGCGTGCTGTGGGCCTAGATTGTGCTCTCGGATGTCCAGCGCACGCTTGTAGAGAGGTTCTGCCTCCAGGTAGCGCTTCTGGGCGCGATATGCCTCGGCGAGGTTCTCCAGACTGGTGGCCACATGGGGGTCGTCTGGGCCCAGGGTGGCTTCTCTGATGGACAGGGCCCGGAGGTGCAGCGGCTCAGCCTCGGAGTAACGGTTCTGAGCGTCGTACATCACGGCCAAGTTCCCGAGGCTCACAGCTACGTCGGGGTGGTCCGGCCCCAGACTGCCTTCGCGGATAGCGAGTGAGCGTCGATAGAGCGGTTCGGCTTCGTCGTACCGCTCTTGAACCGAGAGTAGTACGGCGAGACCGTTCAAAGCCAGGGCCACCTCAGGATCATTCCGCCCCAGGGCTTCCTCGCCGACGGCCAGTGCTTCCCTATACAGCGGCTCCGCCTTGTCATGGCGCCCCAGTGCGTAGTAGACCTCCGCCAGGCCGTTCAGACTGGTCACGAGGTCCGGGTGCGCCGCCTTGAGGTTGCGCGTTCGGATGGAGAGCGCTCGTTCGTATAGCGGCTGCGCTGTTTCGTACTCGCCCCGGATCCGACGCAGATCCGCCAGATGGGTGAGGCAGGCTGCTACCTCGGCATGGTCGGGACCGTAGGCCTTCTCCCAGATGACCAACGCGCGCTGTTGAAGCGCCTCGGCTTCATCGTACCGGCCGGTAGAGGCCCGGAGGAGCCCTAGACCGGTCAGGGTGGCCGCGACCCGGGGATGCCCAGGGCCCAGCGCTTCTTCTTGAATGGCGAGAGCACGCTCGTAAGGCGGCTCGGCCGCAGCCCCATCGTTTGACGCTGCCTGAAGATCGGCCAATCTCAGCAGACTCGAGGCGACCTCAGGGTGGCGTGGTCCGAGCGCTTTCTCGCGGATGGCCAGAGCGCGTTCGTGGAGAGCCCGGGCCTCCGAATCGCGACCCTGCAGCTGCACGACGTCGGCGAGGACGCTAAGAGTGGTGGCCACGTCCGGATGGTCGGGACCGACCGCTCGCTCCCAGGCGGCCAAGCTGTCGGCAAAGCGTCTCTCCGCCTCGGGGTAATCTCTCCGGGCCGTCGCCAAACCGGCCAAGTTGTCGAGACTCGGGCACAGCCTGGGATGCCCACTGCCCAGCGCATCCTCTCTGATGTGGAGCGCCCGCTTGAAAAGAGACTCAGCTTCGGCATAGTCCTGCTGGGCTTGGCGGCAGGCGGCCAGGTCATCCAAGGCGACCGCGATCTGCACGTGGTCGCAACCGAGGACTACCTCCCGGGCTGCGAGCACCTGACGGTAGAGTGACTCCGCCTCAGCCCAATTGCCCTGACCGGCACATGCACGGGCAAGGTTCTCAAGGCTGAGGATCGTGTCCGGATGGCCCTCGGGCAGTGTCTCTTCACGGAGGGCCAGTGCGCGGCGGTGAAGCGGCTCGGCCATCGCAAACCATCCTCGCGCGTCATAGAGGACGGCCAGGGACGAGACGGCCGAGGCGACCGCCAGCTGATCGGGCTCCGAGGTCTGCTCTTGGGCGGCCAGGGCCGCTTCGGCGGTCCCCAGAGCGCGATCGAGATCCCCCTCTTTGAACAGGAGGGATACTTCCTCGGCCAGAGCCTGATATGCGCGGAGTTCAGAAGCTGCGTCCATGGCGCGAGAACTGTATAGGCTGCCCGGCCCCGCGTCAACCATCTGCGGGAGTGGACGGCACTGAGGCTCACGGTGAGGCTGCGGTAGGTAGCCCCGGTTAGGAACTCGCTCAGTTGACAGGAGATATAGTTTTGTGTGAAACTGTTTTGTCCAAAATGGTCAGCGTGGCCTCTGGGGGTGGTCCCGCTCCCTGACGGTCCGGAAAAGGGGGGACCACACACAGTATGACCATGCCTAACCAGTCTCCCCCCATTCCCGGGCCACAACTCGACAACGTCGATCATCTGACCGTTCGTGTCTTTCAGGCCATGGGCAGGTTGATGCACCTCCACCGCTTGGCCATGCAGAAGATGGTGACGGAGAGGGGTGTCCAGCCTCCTGAGATGATTGCTCTCTCTCTGCTTCGGGTCAATAACGGCGCCACCCAGAGCGAGCTGGGCGGCGTTCTTCACCTGTCTCCGCCGAGGGTCAGCACCATCTTGAGCTCCCTTGAGGAGAGTGGCGCGGTCGTGCGCCGCCCTGACGAGGCCGACCGGCGTCTCACCAGAGTCTTCCTGACGGCTGAAGGCCGTCGCAGAGAAGAAGAGCATCGGGCCATCTTGAGTGACTTCGTCGAGGGGACTATCGGAGCCTTGTCCGAAGCCGATCGGCGTGAGCTGGAACGTCTGCTTGGAGAGCTGGCCGAGCGGACGCAAGAAGTGCTGGACGATGGTTCAACCGAGGAGTCCGGGGGAGGCGTCCCGGCCGGATGACACGACTCCTTATCACTTACCTCAAGCCGTACTGGAAGGAGATCACGGTGGTCTTCTTCCTTGTCCTGGTCCGGGCGGTCACCAACCTCTATCTGCCCACCCTCAACGCCGACATCATCAACGATGGCGTCGCCAAGGGTGATACCGGATACATCTGGGAGGTGGGCGGTTACATGCTCCTGGTGACCCTACTGCAGGTCATCTGCACCATCATCGGCACATACTTGGGAGCTAAGGCGGCGATGGCCTTCGGTCGTGACGTACGGAGCGCCTTCTTCCGTAAAGTGGAGAGCCTCTCCCAGGGCGAGATTAACCGGTTCGGCGCCCCTTCGCTCATCACGCGCAGCACGAACGACGTCCAGCAGATCCAGATGGTGGTCGCGATAGGTCTCTCGTTGATGCTGTTCGCGCCCATGATGCTCATCGGGGGTCTGTTCATGGCCCTCCGCCAGGATGCTCCTCTATCGTTGACCCTGGCCGTCATCCTGCCTCTGATGATCATCTCACTGGGGCTGATCATATGGCGGGCACTGCCCTGGTTCCGGTCCATGCAGGTCAAGATCGACCGGCTCAACCAGGTGATGCGGGAACAGCTCAGTGGGGTGCGCGTTATTCGGGCCTTTGCCCGGACCGACTATGAGGCCCGTCGTTTCGAGCGCGCCAATGCGGAACTCACCGAAGTGGGTCTGCGGGTCATGCGCCTGTTCGCCATCATGTTCCCCACGCTCTTCGGGATCATGAACTTCTCCACCATAGCGATCATGTGGTACGGAGCGATCCGCATCGACAGCCTGGAGATGCCCATTGGCAACCTGACCGCCTTCATCGCTTATGTCATGCAGATACTCATGTCGATCATGATGGCCTCCATGCTGGCTTCGTTCATTCCCAGGGCATCCGCGGCGGGGACGCGCGTGCAGGAAGTGATCGACGTAGAACCCGGCATCGTCGATCCTGCGAACCCGGTTATGATCCCCAGCCTGGCTGGAGAGGCCAGGGGAGTTGTCGAGTTCAAAGACGTGGAGTTCCGCTATCCCGGGGCGGAAGAAGCGGTTCTCACCAACGTCAACTTCACAGCCAGGCCCGGTCAGACCACGGCCATCGTGGGAAGTACAGGGAGCGGCAAGTCCACGCTCATCAGCCTGATTCCGCGTCTGTACGACGTGACCTCGGGGTCCATCACCATCGACGGGGTCGATGTGCGGGATATGGACAGATCAGATCTCTGGAGTCACATCGGCTTCGTTCCACAGAAGGCCTTCCTGTTCTCGGGTACGGTGGCCAGTAATCTCCGCTATGGCGATGAGAAGGCCACCGACGAGGAGCTATGGCGCGCGCTGGAGGTAGCTCAGGCGGCAGAGTTCGTGCGGGCCATGCCCGCCGGTCTCGAAGAGCCCATCATGCAGGGCGGCACCAACGTGTCGGGAGGTCAGCGGCAGCGGTTGGCGATCGCACGCGCACTCGTGAAGAGGGCCGAGATCAACGTCTTCGACGACAGTCTCTCGGCGCTTGATTTTAAGACCGACTCGATGTTGCGGGCCGCCCTCAAGCGGGAGATCACCAACGCCACGATGTTCGTTGTGGCCCAGCGGATCAGCAGCATCATGCACGCCGAGCAGATCATCGTGCTGGACGAGGGCACCATCGCGGGCCTAGGGACCCACGACGAACTCATGGAGACCTGCAAGACCTATCAGGAGATAGTGTACTCGCAGCTCTCCGCGGAAGAAGCGGCATGAGCGACGGACGGCCAAGCGGGAAGAGTGAGAGCGCGGGCGCAATGATGCCCGGCCCCGGCCGCCGAGGTCCCCGAGGCGGGCACCACACGCCGGGTCCCCCGGGGCTGATCGGCACCGGGGACAAGCCCAGGCACTTCAAAGAGTCGTTCAAACGTTTGGTGCGCTCGTTGCGGCCGGAGCGCGTTCTGATAGTCGTGGTCATCGCGCTGACCATCGTCAGCGTCGCCTGTCAGATCGCGGCACCCAAGATCATGGCCGGGGCTACCGACGACATCTTCGCGGGTGTCATGAGCCGGCAGATCAACGGTTATGCGGGTGATTCCTGGACCAAGGAGCAGGTGGTCGCGCAGCTGGAGGCCACCGGCGAGACGGACATGGCCAAGATGCTTGCCGAGATGGAGCTCCGCCCGGGGCAGGGAGTCAACTTCGCCTCCGTGAATAGAGTGCTCCTTATCGTGGTGGCCGTCTACCTGTTAAGCGCGCTCCTTGCCTGGCTCCAAGGCTTTCTCATGGCAGGTATCGTGCAGCGCACCGCATATAAGTTGCGCCGGGATGTGGACGACAAAATAGCCCTTCTACCGCTGAAGTACTTCGATAGCCACGCCCGAGGCGACATCCTTAGCCGTTTGACCAACGATATCGACAACATCCAGCAGACCATGCAACAGGTGCTGATGCAGATCATCCAGAGCATACTCACCTTGATCGGCGTGCTGGCCATGATGTTCTGGATCAGTCCTTTGCTCGCGTTGATCTCGCTGATAGTTCTGCCGGTCTCGGCGGTCATAGCTATCGTGATCGCCAAGCGGTCACAGAAGCAGTTCGCGCGACAGTGGGATAGGACGGGTGACGTGAACGGCCATGTCGAAGAGATGTTCACCGGACACAACATCGTGAAGACCTTCGGGCGCCAGCAGGAGGCCATCGACACCTTCGATCAGCACAACGACGGTCTGTATGAGGCCAGCTTCAAGGCCCAGTTCATCTCGGGCATCATCATGCCGGCCACCTTCTTCGTGTCGAACCTCAACTACGTGGCCGTCTGCGTGCTGGGCGGGCTCCGGGTCGCGAATGGGACCATGTCTCTGGGCGACGTGCAGGCTTTCATCCAGTATGTGCATCAATTCGGCCAGCCCATCTCTCAGGTCGCAAGCGTGGCGAATGTCATGCAATCGGCAGTGGCTTCGGCCGAGCGGGTCTTCGAACTGCTTGACGAAGAGGAGGAGTCGGCCGACCCGCTGCCTCCGGTCGTTCTCGAGCAGGCTGCGGGGCATATCGTCATGCGTGACGTCTCCTTCCGCTACGTTGCCGATACGCCGCTGATCGAGAATCTGAACGTTGAGGTGCTGCCCGGGCAGACGGTGGCCATAGTGGGTCCGACAGGTGCGGGGAAGACCACGCTCGTCAATCTGCTCATGCGCTTCTACGAGATCGACGAAGGCAGCATCACCATCGACGGTGTCGATACCCGGGACATGAGCCGGGATGGTCTGCGCCGGCTGTTCGGGATGGTGCTACAAGACGCCTGGTTGTTCTCGGGCAGTATTCAGGACAACATCGCCTACGGCAAAGAGGATGCCACCTGGGACGAGATCCAGGCGGCCGCGGAGGCGGCCCACGTGCATCATTTCGCTCGGACGCTGCCCGATGGATACGAGACCGTAGTCGAGGATGACTCCACCAATATCTCCCAGGGTGAGCGACAACTCCTCACCATCGCCCGCGCCTTCCTGGCCGATCCGCAGATCCTCATCCTGGACGAGGCGACCAGCTCAGTTGATACCAGAACCGAGGTGTTGATCCAACGCGCTATGGCCAGACTGCTGAAGGGGCGCACCAGCTTCATCATCGCTCACCGGTTGTCGACCATCAGGGAAGCCGACGTCATCTTGGTCATGAACGAGGGCGACATAGTGGAGCAGGGGACGCATCACGAGCTGCTCTGCCGGAAGGGCTTCTACTACGACCTCTACAACAGCCAGTTTGCGGAGGCGCTGGAGGAAGCCTGCTGACGGGCCGTGTGGCGGGGCCGGTTGACCGGCGGGCTGAACGGCCTATCGACGGGGTGTAGAGGCCGACGCTTGACAAGGGGGCCCGTGTGGGTGAACCTTGCGCGAGTTTTCCGGCGGCGGCCGAGGTTGTGTGCTGGACGAGACGCGCTGAGGAGCATGTATGGACTTGCAGCCGAGGGGCTATGACAAGGTAGTTCAGCTGGTCGAGAAGGGAGTGACCGTCCCCAATCCTTTCAGCCTTGATATAGGCGACGAGGTGGACGCGACCCGCATCTCCGGGGATGGCGTGACTATTTACCCGGGATGTCGCATCTACGGAGCGCAGACGGTGATCTCCGCCGGGGTGAAGCTGGGCGCTGAGGCGCCGGTCACTTTGGACGACTGCAGGCTGGGCCCGTCCGTGGAGTTGAAAGGGGGCTACTTCAAGCAGTCGGTCCTCCTGGAAAAAGCCAACATGGGCTCGGGCGCCCAGGTGCGAGAGGGGTGTCTGCTCGAGGAGGAGGCCAACGGCGCCCACTGTGTGGGGCTCAAGCAGACCATCCTTTTCCCCTTCGTCACCTTGGGCAGCCTCATCAACTTCTGCGACTGTCTCATGGCCGGCGGCACCAGCCGGAGGGACCACAGTGAAGTGGGCAGTTCCTACATCCACTTCAATTACACGCCTGACGGCGACAAGACCACCGCCTCCTTGTTCGGCGACGTGCCACGTGGGGTCATGCTCGACCGGCCGCCCATCTTCCTGGGTGGGCAGGGGGGAGCGGTCGGTCCGGTGCGGGTGGGCTTCGGCACGGTGGTGGCTGCGGGCTCGGTACTGCTGGAGGATGTACTCGACGACGGCCAGTTGGTGGCCGCCGTTCCCCCGCCCGGCTTCAAGCGGGTTCGTCGCCCTCATGCCTATAAGAACCTGGTGCGGGTGGTGCGCAACAACGTGGTTTATCTGGCCAACCTGGTGGCTTTGGAGGAATGGTACAGAAGAGTGAGGAGGCCCTTCTTCGCCCGTCAGGAGATGGGAGAACTCTTGTATGCGGGCGCGCTTGAAGTACTGGCGCTGGCTAAGGATGAGCGGCTGAAACGTTTGACCGCCATGGCCGGCAAGGTGCCGGCGGCCGAGTCGCCGGGGAAGGACTTCAAGGAGAAGGCGGGCGAGCTCTGTGAAGTCTTCACCGAAGCGGCCGCCGTCCGGGAGACCGGCCCGGAAGGGCTGGAGTTCTTGGGGGCAGTGGAGTCGGGGACCTCAGCGTCCGCCGGCTACCTGGAGACCATACAGGGACTCACACCCGAGGTGGCCGCCAGAGGCACGCGGTGGCTGCAAGAGATAGTTGACGGACTCTGCAGGGGAGCAGATTCGTGCTTCCCGTCGATGAGCCTCTTCGGAGAGAGGGCGTAGAAGCTTCACACGATATACAAGCAGCAAGTACCTGTTGAGAAGATGCATACCTACTGAGGAAGGGGCGGCGATGGGCAAGTTGTTCGGCACGGATGGTATCAGAGGAGAGGCCAACCGCTACCCCATGGACGCCATGACGGCTTTTGCCGTGGGTCAAGCCATGACCCGCGTTCTAAAGAGGTCGGGTCACACCACCCGGGTGATCATCGGCAAGGACACTCGTCTATCCGGGTACATGTTGGAGAGCGCCCTGGAGTCTGGAGTCACTTCCATGGGCGGGGTGCCTTACCTGGTGGGTGTCCTGCCTACGCCGGGCATCGCCTTCATCACTGAGAGTATGCGCGCGGACGCGGGCGCGGTCATCTCCGCGTCGCACAATCCCTACCAGGACAACGGTATCAAGCTGTTCTCCGGCGCCGGCTTCAAGCTGTCGGACGCGCAAGAGACGGAGATCGAGGAACTGGTCTTCGGTGGCAAGCTGCCGGATATGGTGCCGCCGCCCCACGACATGGGCCGGGCCTACCGGCTGGAGGACGCACCCGGACGTTATATCGTATTCCTGAAGAACACCTTCCCGCGGACCCTTTCGATGGAAGGTCTGAAGATCGTCCTCGACACAGCGAACGGAGCCACTTATCGGGTGGCGCCGGACGCCTTCACGGAATTGGGGGCGGAAGTCACCGTGATCCACAACGAGCCGAACGGCCTCAACATCAACGAGGAGTGCGGCTCGCAGCACACGGACGACCTCAAGCGGGCTGTTCTCGAGAACGGGGCTGCCATCGGCCTCGCCTTCGACGGCGATGGCGACCGCCTGATCGCCGTGGACGAAAAAGGCAATGAGATCACCGGCGACCAGATCATGATCATCTGCGCGAAGATGATCAAGGAAGAGGGCCGCTTGAGGAACGATCTCTTGGTCTCGACCATCATGAGCAACATGGGGCTGGGTGTGGCCTGCAAGAAGTACGGGTTCAAGAACCACGCGGCCAAAGTGGGCGACCGCTATGTCCTCGAAGATATGCAGCGTCTGGGTGGGGTCATAGGGGGCGAGGAGTCTGGGCACGTCATCTTCCTCGACCATCACACGACGGGGGATGGCATTCTGACCGCCATGCAGTTGCTGGCCGCTATGCTCAAGGCGGAGAAGCCTCTGTCTGAGATGGCGGGCCTGATGGATGTGTTTCCCCAGAAGCTCATCAATGTCGACGTCAAGAGCAAGCCCGATATCCAATCGATCCCAGAGCTCGTGGAGGCCATCAAGCAGGTGGAACTCGAGCTGAACGAAGAAGGCAGGGTCTTGGTCCGCTACTCGGGCACGCAGAACATGTGCCGGGTCATGGTCGAAGGCCCCAACAACGAGATCACGGACAAGTACGCCGCGCAACTGGCGGACGTGGTCCGCGCGACGATAGGCTAGGACGACGGATGTCTTTTCGGGTCTTCATCACCCGCGATTTCGACCAGATGAGCCGGGTGGCTGCCGGTATCGTGGAAGCCGATATCCGGGGCAAGCAGGCGGTCCAGGACGGCTATGTCCTCGGACTCGCCACCGGCAACTCTCCCACCGGTCTCTACAAGCATCTGGCCAAGGCCTTCAACGAGGGCAGGCTCGATGCCGGACGCGTTCGCACCTTCAATCTTGACGAGTATGTGGGTCTGCCGGGGGAGAACCCCCAGCAAAGATGTCTGCACTGCGAGTCGTACAGTTACTTCATGATACGGGAGTTGTTCGGCCTTCTGGAGGGCAGCAGTTTCCTGGAGACCAACGTGCCGTGGGGGACTCTCATCGACCAGGAGGAACTGGTCGCCGCGCTTGCCGAGAGTCCGGAGCATTACGAACTGCAGGGAGCGGACCAGGGGAAAGCCGTTGTGATCGCCGAGGGGGCTGACGGCCTGCTGGGGTGGATCAAGAGGCACGTCCTCGATGACTACGAGGCGAAAATCAAAGCTGCGGGCGGTGTCGATCTGCACATCGTGGGCGTGGGGGGCCGGGGGCACGTGGCCTTTCACGAGAGTGGGATCCCTTTCCGGGGCAACCGCATGCTCTTGGTTCGGTTGGACGACAGCACGGTGGGTAATGCCGTGCGCGACGGCCACTTTCCCAGCGTCGAAGAGAGCCCCCGCTACGCGATTTCCATGGGGGCGGAACTGGTGTACGAAGCGCGTACCGTCGTTCTCTTGGCGAACGGTGCCCGCAAGACCGGGCCGGTGGCCGAGTCGGTTCTGGGCGGCGTGACGTACGAGGTACCGATAAGCTACGGTCAAGACTACGCAGCGGCAGGCGGAAACCTGATCTACGTGCTGGACGAAGCGGCGGCGGCGGAAGTGTTAGCCCGGCAGGCGGAGGCAGAGGCCAAGGGCTGCGAGATCGTCGACATGCGCTCCGAATCGTAGGGGCGCTGATGGAAGAGCGCATCGTCGGGCTTGTCGCGGAGCGTGGACCTCAGACCGGGGCCGAGTTGCGGGAGGCGCTGGGCGAAGAGGGTTTTGCTCAGTGGAGGGCCTGCGTCCGCTCGGACAGGCTGGCGATCCGCAGAGTGGGGCGCCGCTATCTCAGGCTTGATCAGAGGGTTGAGGGATACGCCCGGCTCTCCCCGTCCATCCTCCGGGAGTTCCTCACCTACTCAGTGGTGGGGCTGGCGGACGATCCCGCCCCTCTGGAGGCAAGAACGGCGGCACTTGCCGCACACATCAGGGAGATCAGCACGGCCAAGCACAGACTGGCTGAGCGGTTCATCGACGAGATAGGCGCTCGAGTAGCGGATGATGGACGGCAAAGAGAAGGAACGAAGACGCGGGTGCTGGAGGATCGCTTCTGCGTGTTGCTGGCCGGCGACATCGTGTACCAGATGGCGCATGACGCGCCCCGTCCGGAACGGAGCACCGGCCGCATGGTCAGGGGCTCCGACCTCGATCTGGTGGTGATCACCGACGACGACGTGTCTCCTGAACTGGTGAAGAGTCTTGACGACTCCATATACCAACAGAAGTACCGACAGCTCATCAATCCCTCCATCCGCGAGGAGATCGACTACACCATCAAGCCCATCAGCCGGCTGAGAGAACAGGCTCGCTTCGATACCTTCAGGCACATGGTGCCCTGCAAGATCTTAGATGAGGCGGTGCACCTCTACGGCAGCGAGAGACTTTACCGCGCGGCTAAAGCCCTCCTTGTGGAGCACGGCATCCGTGAACGGCTGGCGGCTCTTGAGGAGGAGGCCGTGCGCCTGCGCGACCAGGCGGAAAGCCATCTCCTTAGTCGAGACGAGAAGAGCCTGAGCGGAGACGAGCTCTATCTCTTCTACACCTCGGAGGAGTCGGAAGAGTTCGAGTAAGTCTTCATCTGCCCCGGCCGCGCTCCCCAGCCGGTCCGGTCGCCTGCAGTGTCAGGGGGCGTTCGTCACCCGCGGCACTCCCAGATCTGCGGACGGAGGTGTTTGGAGCTGGGAAATCGGTAGGTCAGCGCCTTCTTTGCATCACTCTTGGGACCCATGGAGAGCGTGGCGGCCGTGGGCGTCACCTTGATGGTCATAGGTAGCTCCGGATAGCGGGCCCTCAGGATATTCGCCAGCAGCAGCGCCTTCTCCGCCCCGTCGCCGCGGCCGTAGTTCCACACCTCGTCGGGTTGGGCCAATCGTCCCGGCTCGTCATAGATGGACTCTTCCACCAGACCTCGTATTGCCTGCACCGCGGCTCGATCGGACATATCCGCGCAGGCCGCCACCGAGACCGGGCAGCGTTCGAGCGCCGCCTTGAGGAAGGGCTGAGGCTCGGTGCGGTTGAGGTCCCGGTAGGCGTAGAAAGCGAGAGCCGCCAACTCGTTGCTGTCGCGCAGTGACTCGAGGCGCGCGACTACGTCGGCGCGCTCCATCCCCACCTCAAGGCCCAGAGGGGGCTGGTCGCGCTCGAAGGACTTGGTCGCCGGGTCGGGCAGACGGGGATGGGTCATGCAGAACCGGCGAAGCTGCTCGATGGCGTCCTGGGTGCGAAGGCAGGAAGAGGCGACGTTGTCCACCATTAGAGCGAACCCCTCGTCGGTCCTGATGTCCACTCGTTTCTCCTTCACCAACTGTTCGAGGTCGTCCAGGATGATGCGGTCGCGGAGAGGACTCAGCTCGAAGTCCTCCGCCGGTATCTCGGCCAGCAGCTTCTCCCTCGTCTCGTCGTTGAAGCGGTAGGGGAGGGAGTACTCATACGCCAGCAACTTCTCCATGGCGATGTAGTGATCCACCTCGAACTTGCTCCAGCGGACCTGGAAGCACTCCTGTAGGTGGGTGCTATGTCGGACGAAGTTGCCAAGTATCTGCGGAGTGAGCGGCGTCTGCAAGAAGCGGCGAAGCTTTCCGGCGAAGTCCTTGAAGGAGCCGGGACCGATGGTCGCTCTGTCGAACAGGATGTGGATGAAGCCGCTCTCGTGAGCGACTACGGTGACGCGCTCATTCTCCAGGGCCCGGCGCGCCTGAGCCGAAAGTGCCGTCCCGTTGAACCACATGTTCTTGGTGACGATCCGGCGATTGTTGGTCAGCACGCCTTGGCCGGTGTCGAGGAAGTTCTGGGAGTGGAGCGGCGTAGCCATGAGGTAGATATCGCTCAGGGGCATCTGCACCACCACGAAAAGGGCGGCCGCATACAACGCTGCCAGGGAGACGCATTCGCCTGCGCCGGTGTCGTAGGCCGGCTTGTGGCGGAAGGCGTCCATCGCCTCTACGGTCTCTGTCTTCCAATAGGGTATGACGTCGCCCTCGTATCTATCGAGGCCGAAGTGCGTGCGGATGTCGATGTCGAAGTAGTACTTATCGCCCTCATACCCGAAGAGGGCGTTGGATTGAGCCAGCGCTTCAGGACCCACGTAATCACGAAACCGGTCTATCTCGCGTTGCTTGTCGGTGAGGCCCCAGGTGTCCAGATCCAGGTTGAAGGCATAATGATCCATGATGTACTGCTTCAAGCGGGCGATCCGCCGGTAGGGAGTCATGCTCTCCAGCCCCGAGAACCACGGATCGGAGCGCCACTCCCAGATGCGGGGCGACATTATGTTGGCCAGGACCAGGCTGTACATCAGCTCCGGGAAGATGAACACCTCCATGTCGGAGAGCGTCACCGCCGCCGACTTCCGTTCGAGGTCGCGAGATGACTCCGGCTCGTGGCCGGAAAGGCCGGCGGGGGATGCGGTAGTCATCATGACGCCCTTCACCCGGCCGCCAGGACCTGGACGAAAGTCTCTTCCATGATATCCAGCCCGCGATCGAGCGTATCCCATTCGATAGTGAGAGGCATGAGGGTCCGCACCACGTTGTCATAGGTGCCTGCCACGATGCTCATCAGTCCATTCTCGAACAGTCGGGCTCGGTACGCCTTGGTCAGGGCCGTCGCCGGTTCCTTAGTCACAGGGTCGGTCACCAACTCCATGCCGATCATAGCCCCCAGACCGCGCACATCGCCTATCTGCGGGAACCTTCGCTGCATAGCGGAGAAGCGGTCCCCGACCCGGCGCCCGATTTCATTGGCGCGTTCGGGGAGGTTCTCCTCTTCCATGATGTCCAGCACCGTCAGGCCGACCGCGCAACTGAGCGGGTTGCCACCGTAGGTCCCCCCGATGCCACCTGGATGGACGGCGTCCATGATCTCAGCTCTGCCCGTGATGCCGGCTATGGGATATCCGGCCCCAAGGGACTTGGCCGTAGTCATGATGTCGGCCTCCACGCCGTAATGCTCCATGGCGAAGAGCTTGCCGGTGCGGCCGAAACCGGTCTGGACCTCGTCGGCTACGAACACGATGCCGTGCTCCTCGCAGATAGCTTTGAGCCTGCCGTGGTATTCGAGGGGTGGCACGATGAAGCCACCCTCACCTTGGACCGGCTCCGCGATCACGCAGGCGACCTTGTCGGGCTGGAAGAGATTCTCGAAGCCGCGTCGCAACAGTTCGGCACACTCCACCTTGCAGGCAGGGTACTTCAGGTTGAGCGGGCAGCGGTAGCAGTAGGCGTAGGGTATGCGGTAGATCTCGGGAGTGAACGGACCGAAATCCCTCTTGTACGGGGAGATCTTCGACGTGAGGCCCATGGTCAGGTTGGTGCGGCCGTGGAAGGCATTCTCGAAGACCACGATGCCTGGGCGGCCGGTCGCGCACCGGGCGATCTTGACGGCGTTCTCCACCGCTTCGGCCCCTGAGTTGACGAAGTAGCTGCGTTTGGGTGAGTCCCCAGGAGCTTTCTCGTTGAGTCGGGCGGCTAGGCGGATATAGGCTTCGTAGCCCATGACGTGGACACAGGTGTGGGCAAAACGGTCCAGCTGGGCGTGAGCGGCAGCCATTACCTTCGGATGAGAGTGTCCCACGTTCAGGACGCCGATGCCGCCTGCGAAGTCGATGTACTCGCGACCTTCGGTGTCCGTGACGGTGGCGTTCTTGGCACTCGCTACCAGTGAAGCGGTCGCGGTGGCCACACCACGGGGAAGAGCTTCGGCCCGCAGTTTGACAAAGTCTGTCTCCATAGTCTTGATCTCCCTGGATCTCGGTGACGTCAGTCGGTCGGTGGTATTCGTCATCTGCTGATGTTCGTTATCGGGTCGGAGCCTGGTTCCGGGTCGGTGGGGATGTGGTTCACCGACTCGCTCTCCGGCCGAGAATCCGGCTTCGGTGCAGCCGCCGGGGCGACTTCAATGGGCGGGTCGGCGGCACCGATCCGCTCTCTGAGCGCCTCCAATTTCCTGCGGGTGTGGGCAGGCTGGACGAAGTGGAACTCGAACAGAGACTGGAGCACGTCGAGGAGCCACTCAGGCTCTCCGGGCTCTACCTCAATCAGAGCCTCGGGGTGAAGACTCTTGTGACCCTCAGTCTCAAGTCTGGCCACGCGGCCCAGTGTCAGGAGCGCCTCACCCAGATAGGATGGTGTCTGCTCGGATGCGGCTGCGCGCCGGATCTGCTCGGCCAATCCGCCGCCGCCGGCTTCCATGTGCTTTGCGAGGAACCGTTGGAGCAGGCGCCGGCTTATGGCAGCAGAAGCCTCGGGACTGTCGGGGAGGACACGGGCGGCCGTACGGTATTCGACCTCGAGGTCGCGAGGGATATCGTCGCTCAGTCGGGGGCGACAGGATCCCGGCCACACCGGATACGAGCAGCCATCCTTGATTCCGATATCGACGATCAACCGGTCGCAGGCCGGGCAGCGGGCCGAAGAGACCTGCCACGTGCCGTCCGTGTCTTCTCCCAGAGCGAAAACGTGCGGCTTCAACTGCACGTCGACCCGGCAGTGAGGACATTCCATGTTGTTAGCCTCCTTCGCTGCTGATAAGCGCCTGCAACTGGGGGATGCAGCAGAACAGAAGGATACTTCGCCGTGACCGCCGGCGCCAACTCGTGAGCCCGCCGTGCTGCCCGCCGTCGCCGGCCGCTGCGCCCCGGCTCCTCTGCACTTCACCCTGAGCTTAACCCCGGGTGTTCCGCTTCAGAAACCGCATCGCCGGCCGATGAATATAGAGTGAACCGATACCAACGGACCGAGGAACCGATGCATTCGAGTACCGGCGCGTCCCAGAATCTGCGCCTTGGCGACATCCTGGTGGAGCAGGGGGTCATCTCCAAGGAGCAATTGGGCGAGAGTCTTCAGTATCAGCGGGAGACCGGAGCCAGACTGGGTGAAGCTTTGACAGACCTGGGATATGTCGCCCCGTCCAAGCTGCAGCAGATCCTCTCCTGGCAGAGCCTGTACGGCTTGGTGGCGCTCACCGAGATCGTTCCCAATCCCAGCGTCTCGGGAGTGCTGACCGAGGCGTTCTGCCGGGCGCGGCGTGTCCTGCCGCTTGATCTCCAGCGAGATGGCGCCTTGGTCCTTGCCATGGTCGATCCGGCCGATATCGTCACTATCGACGACGTGCGGCTGATCACAGGGTTGGAGGTCGCTCCGGTAACGGCTACGCAGACCGCTTTGAATGAGGCCTTCGCGGTCGCCTTCTCCCAACGGGGTAGATTGGAGAGCGCGCCCGCCGACGAGGATTTGCATACGGAGCCGGAAGTGCGGCGCATGGCCGAATACAGTGAAGTGGTCTCTCTGGTGGAGGAGATCATCTCGGCAGCTATACGTCAGAACGCGTCCGACATACACTTCGAACCCCAAGCTGAAGGCACGACGGTGCGTGTGCGCGTGGATGGGGTGTTACATCATCTGACGGACGTGCGTAAGGAATTGAAAGAAGGGGTGGTTTCTCGCATCAAGATCCTGGGTGACATGAACATCGCCGAGAGGCGGCTACCCCAGGACGGTCGGGCGACCTTCCGGTCGAAAGACCACGACGTCGATCTGCGCATCGCCAGCATTCCGACGGTGTTCGGCGAAAATGTGACCATCCGTCTGCTCGACACACAGGCGGCCAACATCACCCTTGAAGATCTAGGCATGAGCGCGGGGGAGCTGGAGGAGTTCCGCAGAGCCCTGCGCAGGCCCTGGGGGGAGATCCTGGTAACGGGACCGACGGGCTCCGGCAAGTCGACCACCCTGTACGCGGGGTTGGAGGAACTGAGCCACCCCGGCATCAAGGTCTACACGGTGGAGGACCCCGTGGAACGCCAGATGCCCGGCATCATGCAGTCTCAGATCCGCTCGAATATCGGCCTCACCTTCGCCAGCGTACTGCGGGCGTTGGTGCGGAGCGATCCGGACGTCATCATGATCGGAGAGATAAGGGACTACGAGACGGCTCTGGTTGCCACGGAGGCCTCGTTGACCGGCCACCTGGTGCTCTCCACGCTTCACACCAATGACGCCGCTTCCGCCATCACGCGTTTGATGGAGATGGGCGTTCCCTCCTACTTGATAGCCTCCGCCTTGGAATGCGTGGTTGCTCAGAGGCTGGCCCGCCGATTGTGTCCTCACTGCCTGAAGACCGTCCGCCTGAAGCCGAGCAAGATGACGGAGGCGGAACGCAACTTCTTCGGCCCTCGTGCAGTGGAGATTGCAGAAGCTACAGGATGCAGGTTCTGTTTCAATACCGGGTACCTGGGGCGGGTGGGTCTCTTTGAGGTGCTGCCTGTGTCCCGGGAGGTCCGGAGGCTCATCCTCGATCAAGCGTCGGCCGACGAACTGCGAGACGCGGCAAAGCAGGCTGGGACGCTGTCGTTACGCGAGGACGGGCTCCGCAAAGTGCTCGCCAAGATGACCACCGTGGCCGAAGTGGAGCGAGTGACCGCCTGATCGGCCGGATCGCCCCGGGGTATTCATCCTTTTTGGGGCGCTTCGCGGGTCCTCATCGCCTGTTCTGGACTGACACTCCTGCGCATCGCGGCGTGCTGATGATCGACCGTCCGGCGCAGGCTTAGGAGCGACCCGTGCGGGGTATGCAAGCGGCAGATGAGTGGCAAAGGCGCTCGAGCATCACACGGGAGGTCTGGAGTAATGGCGTACGACATATCAATCATCCGTCCGGAGATGCGCGCCGAGGCGGTCAAACGTCGGGGTGATGGCTGGAGTCCAGAGCGCAGAGCGGCGGTGAAGAAGGGTCTTCATACCTTACACACCCTGGAGATCATGGCCACTAACATCTACAAGTGCCAGATCACCTCTAAGGCTTCCGATCTCAACACGCAGCTAACCGCGGCCATGTGCAACGAGATGACTCACATGCAGGACTTCCAGACCAAGCTGTACGAACACGGTTTCAAACCCAGCAAGCTGCGGTGGGCGTACTGGATGGTCGGCTACGTTTTCGGGCTTGGCTCGCGGATGCTCGGTACCCGGCAGATGTTGAAGACAGGTGTGTGGACGGAGACCAAGGCGGTCCACCATTATTCGCAACTGTTGGAAGACATTGAGTGGGACGACGACACCCGGGCCCTCATCGAGAAGAACCAGGCAGACGAGCATGGTCACATCCAGCGCTGGGATCGCCTGCTCGAGCACCCCGAAGAGCTGAGCTGAACGGGCTTGGTCCGGCGGGGCGAACCCGGCCGGTGAGCGTCCGCTGCGGACTCTCGCTCCGGCTCTTGCGTGGTGGTATGGTGAGAATATGCTACTGGGGCACTGCAGGCAGACGGTCTTTGGGTCACCGGACGGACGGTCATGAGGGTACTCCTCGTACAACCCCGGCAGCGAAGACGTGCCGGTTTCAAGGCGGGGTTCCGCTCCATGGCTGTGGTGGAGCCCCTTGGCCTTGAGATGGTGGCGGCCGCCCTGCAGGACGAGCACGAGGTCGCGCTGATAGATCTCCTGCCGGGCGTTGATCTGGATAGGACCGTCGAACGGTTCTCTCCAGACGTCTGTGGCATAAGCTGCTCCTTCACGGTCGATGTCGACCGTTCACTGGAGATCGCGGCCGCGGTCAAGACTCTGAAGCCCAAGGCATTCGTCCTTGTGGGGGGGCACCACGCCTCACTCAACCCCACCGATTTCGCCGTGCCCTCGGTTGACGCCGTGGTGGTGGGTGAGGGTGAGGTGACTACGCCCGCACTGGTACGAGGGTTGAGTCGCGGCGACGATCTTACTTCGGTCCCCGGACTGGTGCTTGCCACATCTGCCGGCCAGAGGGCCACGGGTCCACGCCCCCTGGTAGCCGATCTGGATACGCTGCCCCTTGCCGCACGATCCTTGACTCGCGGGCTGCGGAAGAAGTATCACCTGGGCGTGCGGGGTCCTCTGGTCAGTCTGGAGACCTCGCGCGGGTGTCCGTATCGCTGCACTTTCTGCAGTGTGTGGCGGTTCCATCAGGGGAAGGTCCGTCTCAAGAGCCCGGAACGGGTGGTGGACGAGCTAGAAACGGTCGGGGGGAGGAACGTGTTCATCACCGACGATAACTTCCTGGCGAGTGTCCCTAGGGCGGATAAGATCGCCGATCTGTTGATGGAGAGGGGCATCAGAAAACGGTTCATCTTCCAGGCTCGGACCGACTCTATCGCTCGTCACCCAGAGACGGTCGCCAAGCTGAGGGAGGCCGGGTTCGCCACCGTGTTCCTGGGCCTGGAGAAGATCGATGCCGAGGGCATGGCGAGCATCCACAAGTCCAATACCGTCGAAAGCAATGAGACGGCTCTGGCGGTGCTGAAGAAGGTGGGGGTGAATATCTTCGGCACGTTGATTGTCGACCCGGACTACGATGAAGGAGACTTCGGACGGCTCAGGGAGTACGTGCGCCGTCACGCCATACCGAATGCCTGGTTCACCGTCCTCACCCCGCTTCCGGGTACGGCTCTCTTCGACGAGGTGAGGGAATTGCTGACTACGCGGGATTGGGAGATGTTCGACCTGGCGCATGCGGTCTTGCCTACGAAGCTTGGATTGGAGCGCTTCTACCGGGAGTACGCACGGCTCTACACGGACGTCTATTCGCCTAAGGTGTTGGCGAGACGCACGTGGAATGCAGTGTTCAACCGGCAGGGCCGGAGCATCGGCAACCTGCCCGGCCCGGCTCTCATATGGAAGAGTCTGGAATCTTTGCGCTGCATGACCGATCCACGGGAGTACCTGCTGGGGCACGCAAATGGGTCGAGCGTCTCGGGTGATCTTTGAGGGAGATTCCGGGGTGCCGTCCTCGGAAGCGGAAGGAGGGATCATGGCGCGTTGCGATGAGATGCGTGAGGGCGAGGTGTACTACTGCGAACACTGCGGTTTGGAGATCGAGGTCCTTGAAGAGTGCGTCCACGAAGAGGGGGAGGAGGCAGAGGAGGTTTGCCGCATAGAAGGCTTCGTCTGTTGCGGTGAGCCGTTGACGCTTCGGGAGGACTAGAGTTGGCGAGATACACCGTCGGGTGGCTGCCTGGGGACGGGATCGGGCCGGAGGTGCTGGCGGCCGCGCGCGTGGTGTTGGATCGCCTCGGGTTCGACGCCGAGTACCGTGAGGCCGACATCGGCTGGGAATGCTGGCGGCGGGAGGGGGATGCGTTTCCCCAAAGGACCATCGAGTTATTGAAGACCGTCGATGCGGCTCTCTTCGGGGCGATCACCTCGAAGCCCTTGGGCGCGGCTGAGGCTGAGCTCAGTCCGTCACTGCAGGGGAAGGGTCTCACCTATCGGTCCCCGATCGTGCGGATGCGGCAGTCTTTCGATCTCTTCGTTTGCCTGAGACCCTGCAGGGCCTATCCGGCCAATCCACTCAACTACAGAGAGGGCATCGACCTGGTCATTTTTCGGGAGAACACGGAAGACCTGTACGCGGGCGTGGAATTCCGGCCGGTACCGGAAGAGCTCGCCGGCGTGCTTGATAGGCTCTCGGAGAATTTCGCACCCTTCAGTGCCCTGGCGGAAGATGAATACGCGGTCTCCTGCAAATTGAACACCCGGGCGGGGTCGGAGCGTATCGCCCGGGAAGCCTTTGATTTCGCCAGGAAGCGCGGACGCAGGAAGGTCACAGTGGTGCACAAAGCCAACGTGGTGCGTGCCACGGATGGCATGTTCTTGGAGAGTGCTCGGCGGGTGGCCGAGGACTACCCGGATGTGATGATTGACGACGCCAATATCGACGCGGTCTGCATGTGGCTGCTCAAGGATCCCTTCAACTATGACGTGCTCTTGGCTCCGAATCTGTACGGGGACATAGTCTCCGATCTGTGCGCTCAGATGGTCGGCGGCTTGGGGTTTGGATGTTCGGGCAACATCGGCAGGGAGCTGGCCGTGTTCGAGCCCACCCACGGGTCGGCTCCGAAGTACTCCGGAATGAACAAGGTTAACCCCATAGCGGCCATCCTCGCGGCCAAGATGATGCTCGAGTGGCTGGGCGAGGTAGAGAAGGCCACTCGCTTGGAGGAGGCGGTGGCGGCGGTCATCGCCGAGGGCACCGTGCGCACTTATGACATGGGCGGAACAAGCACAACCGGCGAGATGGCGGAGGCGATCGCGAGCATACTGTGAGTCGCGGCTGAACCATTCGGAGGGCCTGGGAGGAGGAGGGGCTGTGAAGAAGACGACGGTTCTGCGTAAGGCCATCATGGAGCGGAGGGCGGTCACCTTGCCGGGGGCGCACGACGCCTTCAGTGCCAGAGTGATCGAGCGGTGCGGGTTCGAGGGCGTCCAGGTGTCCGGATACGGGGTGGCGGGATCACTGCTGGCCAGGCCCGACGTGGGTTTGGTGCAGATGAAGGACGTCCTTGACGTCACCTGGAATATCGTGCAGGCGGTGGATATCCCTGTGATGGCCGACGTGGACACCGGCGGGGGGAACGCCGTCAACGCGGCCTGGGTCATCGAAAGGCTAATCGCCCTGGGCGCAGCCGGCATGAACATCGAGGATCAAGTCTTTCCCAAGCGTTGTGGGCATATGGCGGGTAAAGAGGTCATCGACGCCGAGGAGATGGCCGGCAAGGTGAGGGCGTGCGCTGCGGTGCGAGACCGGCTCGACCCGGACTTCATCATCAACGCCCGCACCGATGCTTTCGCCGGCTTGGGACTCGACGAGGCCGTGCGGCGCTGCAATCTATACTTGGAGGCCGGGGCCGACCTGGTCTTCGTCGACGGTATCAGGACTCGGGCGGATATCGAGCGGGCGGTCGGGGAGGTCAGAGGGCCGCTCTCGGTCAACCTGATGGATGGCATCAGTGGCATGAAGACCGAGCTCATACCCATCACCGATCTGGCGGCCATGGGCGTGGGCCGCGTGTCCATCCCGGTAGCGTCGATCATGGTGATGCACAGAGCGCTGACGGATTTCTTCACAGCCCTTAGGGAATCTCCGACGGGCACGCTTCCCGGTCAGACTCAGTGGGTGACCTCCTTCGAAGAGTACACGGACTTCGTCGGTCTCAAGGATTACAGGGCTCTGGAGGACGAGTATCTACCCAAGCAGCGCCTGCAGAGCAAGTACGGCGATGTTGAGAAGATAGTCGGATAGGATGGGAACGTAAACCAGTTGGGGTGCCATCCACGTGGAACACCCCGGCATCGCAGGCGCCTGCAAGGAGGGTCGGCCGTGGGGATGACCGTCGCTGAGAAGATCCTGGCCCGGGCGGCCGGACTGCCGCTCGTAGCAGCCGGGGATGTGGTGGAGCCAAGGGTGGATCTAGCCATGTCTCACGAGAACGCGGCGTTGGTGATGAACCAGTTCGCCCAGATCTTCGAGGGAACGGGCAGGGGAGCCCGCGTGTGGGATGCGGAGAAGATAGCCATCATTTTCGATCACCGGGTGCCGGCCGAGACCTCGAAGACGGCTACCAACCAGAAGAGGATCAGAGAGTTCGTGGCCGCTCAGGGAATCAGCAAGTTCCACGACGTCCGCTCCGACGAAGGAGGTATCTGCCACCAGATCCTGCCCGAGTACGGGTACGTGCACCCCGGCATGGTGGTGGTCGGCACCGACAGCCATACGTCCAGCCACGGGGCCCTAGGTGCGATGGCCATCGGGGTGGGTGCGACCGACATGGCCGCCGTCTGGGCTTTGGGGCGTCTGGTGAACGTCGAAGTGCCGGCCACCATCAAGGTGGTGGCAGACGGGGAGTTCAGACCGGCCGTAGGACCCAAGGATCTCATCCTCTATCTCATCGGGATGCTGTCCACCGAAGGGGCGAACTTCCGGGTGATCGAATTCCACGGGCGGGCGATCAGGCACATGACCATCTCGGGGCGGCTGGTCCTGTGCAACATGTCGGTCGAAGCGGGGGCGACCTGTGGCATAGTGCCGGCCGACGAGACGACCATCGACTACCTGCGAGAAGAAGCGGGGGTGTCCGACATCCTAACGCCCGTGCTGCCCGATGCGGACGCGGTCTACGAAGAGACCATAGAGATAGACGTGGCCCATGTGGAACCCCAAGTGGCTAAGCCGCACACCGTGGACAACGTGGCTCCGGTGACCGAGGTGGAGGGGGTCAAGGTCGACCAGATAGTCGTCGGTTCCTGCACGAACGGCCGTCTTGAGGACCTGGAGGCCGCTGCCGGCGTACTCCGGGACAGAAAGGTGGCTAAAGGTACGCGCATGTTGGTCTTTCCTGCGTCGTGGCGCATCTACAGGGAGGCCCTCCGGAGGGGGTATCTGGCCGATCTGATCGAGGCGGGGGCGGTGATAATGAACCCCGGCTGTGGGTGCTGTCTGGGCGTCCATCAGGGCGCTCTCGGGGATGGGGAGGTGGCACTCGCGACGACCAACCGCAACTTCAGAGGCCGGATGGGCAATCCGAATGCATCCGTCTACCTGGCTTCGCCGGTGACCGCCGCGGTGAGTGCTCTCCACGGCGTGATCACCGACCCAAGGAAAGGAGGGAGTTGAGGTGGCCAAGGTTGTCCTTAGGCTCGGCGACGACGTCTCGACCGACGCGATCTACCCGGGGCGCTTCATGGCCACGGTGTTACCCACCGAGACACCCCAGCATTGTTTCGCCGACCACGTCGAGTTCAACAAGAAGCTCGTGCAGGGAGAGGTAGCCCCCGGCAGCGTGGTGGTGGCCGGGCGGAATTTCGGCACCGGGTCCAGCCGGGAGCAGGCGGCTTCTTGTCTCAAGGGCTGCGACCTGGTCGTTGTCGCGCACAATTATTCGCGGATATTCTTGCAGAACGCGGTGAACCTGGGGCTGCGCCTGGTGGTGTGTTCGGCGCTCGAGGCGGACGAAGGCGATGAACTCGAGTTCACACCCCATACCGTGGTGAATCAGACCACAGCTAGGACCTACCCCATCGAGCCCTTGCCGCGCGCCCGGTTGGCCATTGTCGAGGCCGGCGGTCTCATCCCGTACGTGCGTATGAAGCTGCTCGAGGAGCGGTTGGATTAGTGTGTCGCCGTGACCGTTTCCCGTCGTCCGGTTGTCTGTTGCCGGATGCCGGCGAGAGGGGAGGGCGCTTGCTGCTCGGCTATGCCTCCGCGCGCGCCGGCACAGCGATAAAGTCGGGATCAGGAGCGCGTATCGGAGGTGTCCTTCACGGCGGCATCGGTGTTGGCGCCATTGTTGCCGGCGCCGTTGGAGTGGTTGGAGGGCCAGAATCTCCACCAAGGCCTCTTGACGGCCTTGAGGATCTCGGCCTCGGGTTCCTCGAGCCGGAAGTACGGTATGAGCAGGTCTTCCATCTTGTATAAGCCCTTAGGCTTACCTTCGAGGTTCTTAAGGGCGAACAGCATGCCGTTACCGAAGGCTTCGCGGGATATGGATTCGTGCCTCAGGCGTATGGTTTGATACGGGAACCCGAATAAGATCTCATGGACCCCGATTATCCCGCCGGCCCGGATGGACTTGATGCTCTCCTCAGGAAGTTCCAGCGTGCTGGCAATCAGCTTGGCCGTCCCGGAAATGTCGGCCTTCTGTCTGAAATGCTCCTCCACCACCTCGATGTCGGTGTACGGAGCGATCTTCTTGAGGATCTGGGCTGCGATGATGAGGAAGTTGATGCCCAGGGTGATGTTCGGTGAGTGCATCACTGTCGTTCGGTCGGCCAGTGACTGGAGGAAACCCAACTGTAGAGGAGAGTATTGAGAGACCGCCGAGACGATGCCGATGCCGCGTGCTGCCGCGGCCTCACCGTAGTAATCGAGCGCCTCCTCCGACGCAAAATCGACTACGAAGTCGACGGGGTGTGCATCGAGTAGCTCGGCCGCCGTGAATTCATCCTTGCGGTAGATCATACCCGGCTCATCCGAGATGACGCCCAGGTATTCCGGCACCGACCGGTGTTCAAGCACGCCCGATCGCCGTATTACCCATTGGAGGTTCGTTTCCTTGGACTCGAGCAGGACCCTAGCCACAGAACGTCCAGCCCTACCGAACCCCATGAGGCCGACCTTCATGCTCTCCTCCTTCAGTTACGGTCGTGGCGCTCACGAGGAGATGCCGGGAGGTCTGCGGTAGAGCCGCATGACCCGGCGTGAGCAGCCACGCCTCTGTGGACGATGCCGAAGACGGCGTACGGCACATGCCCTTCGTCGACGACGCATCCCCCGCAGTCCACAGCCCCTGGCGCCACCCGCGACTGGGAGGACATACATGACTTTGTATATCACACCAGGGGCATTCAGCGCCATAGGTGGCCGCTGTGGCACCGGGTTATAATGCCGGGGATTGAGTCGCGCACACGCCAGAGAGAGTCCATCATGATCCTTAAACTTGGTATTCCGAAGGGCAGCCTGGAGAACGCCACCGTCGACCTGTTTCGGCGGGCGGGCTACAACATGACGACTTCAAGCCGCTCCTACTTCCCGGTGATCGACGATCCGGAGATCGAATGTCTGCTGATCAGGGCCCAGGAGATGGCCCGCTACGTGGAGAACGGCGTGCTCGACGCCGGGATCACCGGGTTGGATTGGGTGCAGGAGAATGGAGCGTCCATACAACCGGTGTGCGATCTGGTGTATGCGAAGCAGAGTTTCGGCAAGGTTCGTTGGGTGTTGGCGGTCCCTGCGGCTTCCGAGGTGCAGAGCGTTGAGGATCTGGAGGGCAAGATCATCGCCACCGAATTGGTCGCCACCACGAAGCGTTATCTGGCGGAGAAGGGGGTGAACGCCAAGGTGGAGTTCAGTTGGGGCGCCACTGAGGTCAAGCCACCGGAACTGGCGGACGCCATCGTGGAAGTCACCGAGACGGGCAGTTCTCTCAGGGCCAACAAGCTCCGTATCGTGGAGACCGTCCTGGAATCGAACACCCAACTCATCGCCAACAGAGACGCATGGGAGGACTGTGACAAGCGGCGCAAGCTCGAAGACATAGCCATGCTCCTTCAGGGGGCGATAGCCGCTTTGGCCAAAGTCGGTCTCATGCTGAACATCCGGCGGACCGACTTGGATGCGGTCCTCAGCGTGCTGCCCGCCTTACAGCGACCGACGATATCGTCGTTGAGCGATGAGGAGTGGCTGGCCGTGAACACCATCGTCGATGAGTCGGTCGTGCGCGAGATCATCCCTCGTCTGAAGGAAGCGGGAGCTCAGGGGATAGTGGAGTTCCCCCTGAACAAGATCGTGATGTAGGCTGGATGGTGATGTGGAGGCGCTGGGGCTGGAGCCCCAGCGCCCCGCTCATGGGCAACAGCAGGTGCTGCCTTGTCACACCGACCGGAGGCCGGTACACCGGGTCCTGGTGAGGTCGCCGGGCTGAGTCTTCGATAAGCGGTTGGGCCGGACTCGATCCGCGACTTGAGGCGCACCGTTGCTCTGATGATAGCGGCAAATCGTCTCGCGCAGGTGGGTGGAGGTTGCATGGGGAGCGGGCTGAGGGCACTAGAGAAGACAGGAGCGCAGCAAGGTCCGGGACGGACGCGGCGGCGATCATACCCGACCGCCGGTTCAGTTATTCTCGCCGTTCTACTCGTGTCTGTTGCGCTCTTCGGGTGTAGTGGAGAGGACGCGACCGGAGGCGACGACGGCCGGCCCCTGGTGGTGGCCGATACCACCTTCATGGCCGACATAGTCCGGAATGTCGCCGGAGGCCGGGTCGAGGTGGAGGCCGTTCTGCCCGCGGGTACCGACCCCCATTCCTTCGAACCGACCCCTCAGGACGCGAAACGCCTGATCGATGCATTGGCCGTGGTCATCAACATCACCGGCTTGGTACCGCAACTGGACGACCTCCTTGCAGGAACGGACGACCCCGATCTGACGGTGATCGAAGCCGCCAAGGGGATAGAGGGTTCGTCGGAGGATCCGCACACCTGGCTTGATCCGAATTTGGTGGTCGGTTACGTGAGTAACATCGCAAGCGGTCTTGCGGGGCTTGATCCGGCCGGGGTCGACGATTACCGGGCAAATGCCGACCAGTACGCGCAGATCCTGCGCGACCTGGACCGGTGGATAGCCGACCAGGTGGAGACGATCCCCGAAGAGCGCAGGCTTCTAGTCACCAATCACGAGAGCCTGAACTACTTCGCCGACCGCTACGGATTCCGGATAGTGGGCACCGTCTTCCCGACCGTCTCCGGGGTGGGTTCGCCCTCCGCACAGCAGATAGCCGGACTTGTCACGGACATACGGAAGAGCGGGGCTCCCGCCATCTTCCTGGAGACCGGCAGCAACGCCGATCTGGCCTCTCAGGTGGCGGCGGAGACGGGAGCGGAGGTGGTCACCAATCTCTGCATAGCATCTCTCGACGAGAACACCCCCACGTATGTTGAGATGATGCGTTGGAACGTGGGACTGATCGCCGAGGCGCTCAGGTCGGGGAAACGGTGAATTCCGGGAAAGGTGGCGTAGCGTAGGATGCTGTTCAATTCCTACGAGTTCCTCATCTTCTTCCCCGTAGTCACCGTTCTGTATTTCCTGCTGCCTCACAAGTACCGCTGGGCCATGCTTCTGGTCGCAAGCTGCGTCTTCTACATGGCCTTCATCCCCATCTACATCCTGGTCCTCTTTGCGACCATCGTCATCGACTACGTGGCGGCCATCTACATAGCCAAGAGCACGGGGCGCCGGCGCAAGGTCCTCTTGGCGGCAGGTGTCGTGCCGATAGTGCTGATCCTTGCGGTGTTCAAGTATCTTGACTTCCTGAGCGGTAGCTTCGGGGCCATCGCCAACGCCTTCGGGCTTCACTATCCCATCGGGGTGATCAACATCATTCTGCCGCTCGGCCTCTCGTTTCACACCTTCCAGGGTTTGAGCTACGTGATCGAGGTGTACCGCGGCAGGCAGGAGCCCGAGAGGCACCCAGGCATCTTCGCCGTGTACGTGATGTTCTACCCGCAGCTCGTCGCCGGGCCTATCGAGCGTCCTTCGAACCTGCTGCACCAGTTCCGGGAGGTCCACGGATTCGATGCCCAGCGGGTGGTGGACGGGCTCAAGTTGATGCTGTGGGGTCTGTTTAAGAAGATGGTCATCGCGGATCGGCTGGCCGTCTTTGTCGGTGAGGTGTACGGCGCACCGGAGGCCCATTCGGGACTGGGCCTGGCGCTGGCCACGCTTTTCTTTGCCATTCAGATCTACTGCGACTTCTCCGGATACTCGGACATCGCCATCGGAGCCGCGCAGGTGATGGGTTTCCGGCTGATGACCAACTTCAACCGGCCCTACCACGCGGTCTCGTTGTCGGAGTTCTGGAAGCGGTGGCACATCTCTCTGTCCACGTGGTTTCGCGACTACCTGTACATCCCCCTGGGCGGCAACCGGGTGCCGAAGTGGAGATGGCAGTTCAATCTGTTCGTCACCTTTCTGGTGAGCGGGCTGTGGCATGGAGCCAACTGGACCTTCGTGATCTGGGGAGCCCTGCACGGGTTCTATCTGATCCTCGGCCTGTGGACCCGAGGAGCGCGGGAGACGGCAGCCCGGGTGACCCGCCTCGAAAGACATCGGACCATCCGCAGGATGCTGGGCGCGGTGTGGGTATTCGTGCTGGTCTGTTTCGCCTGGATCTTCTTCCGGGCCGAGAGCCTGGATCAGGCGGTCCTCATCGTCAGACGCCTCTTCGGAGGCTGGCAACTGCACCCGTCCTACGTCAGCGCCACGTTGGACAAGATGGGCGTCTCCGCTGTGGACGTGGTGATCTTGTTGTTGTCGATCGGCTTCATGGAGTTGGTTCATCTGTGGCAGAGCTCTGAAGAAGAGCGCAGACTCTTCGCCAGGAGCCGGGCACCGGTACGCTGGCTTATCGGCTATGGGCTGGTGTTCGCGATCCTCGTCGCGGGCGTGTTCTCAAACAACCAGTTCATCTACTTCCAGTTCTAAGAGGATGTTGGTGTGAGACGTTTCGCCAAGTACGGAGCACTCTTCCTGGTGGTCCTTCTGGGATTCGCTTTCGCTTTGGATTGGGCGGTCACGTCCGGGCTGCGCAGGTCGGAATCGTTCGAGTACGCGGAATGGAACGCCATCGTGAACGGTGAGGCTTCCGCAGAGATAATCATCCACGGCAGTTCGCGGAGCTGGGTGGGCCTGTCACCGGAGATTATCGGCCGTCAGCTGGACATGACTGCTTACAACCTCGGGGTGGATGGCTATCCCCTGGCCATGCAGTTGGCCCGACACCGCTTGTACCAGAAGTACAACGAGGATCCTCGAATCATCCTGCTGTGTCTGGACACGTACTCGTTGAACGACAGGGCCGACCTTTACAACAACAATCAATTCCTGCCGTATCTCGACGAAGAGATCATTCGAGACGCGGTACAACCGTACGACTACTTCCATTGGTACGACTACAGTCTGCCTCTGGTCCGCTACCGGGGAAAGGTGGAGTTGATCGGCCGGGGGTTAGCCGAGCTTCTCAACGTCAAGCACTACACGAACGGCAAAATCAGGGGATATGAAGCTCAGGAGCGCGAATGGAACGACGAATTCGACCGCTGGTTGGAGCAACACCCCGACGGCGTCGACCAAGTGTATCTGGAGCGGCTCGTATCAGAGTTGGACGGTTTTCTGGCCGAGTGCGGACGTGATGGGATAATGGTGGTGCTCATCTATCCACCCGAGTTCTGGCAGGCGCGCGACATGGTGAACAATCGGGAAGAGATACTCTCCATCTACAGAGACCTGGCGGTCAAGCACCAGGTGCAGTTCTTGGACTACTCGTACGATGCTATGGCCTACAGCACCGAGTACTTCTACAACTCCCAGCATCTCAACAAACTGGGAGCGGAGATGTTCAGCGCCAAGCTGGGCGGAGATCTGGATGATTTGCTGAATCCCGGTGGGGGAGAGGCGGCTGAGTCGAGGTGACCGACCTTCTCGAACTGCGCAATGTGAGCGTCTTCTATGGAGGTCGCCCCGCGTTGGATTCCGTCAACCTGCACATACCACACGGGGCGCAGGTGGCGGTGGTCGGTCCCAATGGAGCCGGCAAATCTACGCTCTTCAAAGCCATGATGGGTCTTGCTCCTCTGCGGACGGGAGAGATCCTCATCCACGGACGGCCGCCCAGCGAGTACCGGGATCCTGTGGCCTACGTGCCTCAGCGGGAGGAGGTCGACTGGCGCTTCCCGGTCACTGTGTTCGACGTGGTGGCGATGGGGCGATACGGCCGCGGACGCTGGCTGAAGCGGCTGTCGGTGGCAGATCGCGACGGAATTCATCGCTCTCTTGAACGGTTGAATATCTCCGATCTCGCCCAGCGGCCTATAGGCGAGCTGTCCGGTGGGCAGCAACAGCGGGTCTTTCTGGCCAGGGCTCTGGCGCAGAAGCCGCATGTGCTCCTTCTGGACGAGCCCTTCACCGGGGTGGATATCTCGACTAGGGAGGCCACTTTGGAGCTTCTCTCCAGTCTCAAGGCACGTTCGGTGACCGTCCTGGTCTCGACTCACGACCTGGATCTTGCGTCAGGGCGGTTCGACCAAGTGGTTCTTCTGAACCGCTGTCTTATCAGCGCCGGCAGTCCCGACGAGGTCTTCACCGAGAAGCATCTACAGGCGGCCTTCGGCGGCCAGATGGTGGTGGTGAACGGGAAGGCCATCGTTGTCGACCAATGTTGCGGGGCGCACGGTCCCGTGGGAGGCGTGGACGGGTGCCGGTGTGAGACCTGCAACTGGGCCCGCGGCGCGCGAGAGGACGAGCCGTGATCGACTGGTTGAGTGAGCCCTTCGTTCTCGGTTTCATGCAGAGGGCCCTGATTGCGTCGGTCATAGTGGGCGTCGTCTGTGCCGTTATCGGATGCTACGTGATACTGCGCTCCATGGCCTTTCTCGGCGATGCGCTCGCTCACGCCATCCTCCCGGGTGTGGCCGTCGCGTATCTGGTGGGGGTCAACCTCCTGGCCGGAGCACTGGTCGCGGGTCTTCTGGTGGCGTTCGGCATAAGCTTCGTGTCACGCGCAGGCACCATCAAGGAAGACACGGCCATCGGGATCTTCTTCGCGGCGGCGCTCGCTCTGGGGGTCGTCCTTATCAGCACGATGAACACGTACGCGGTCGATCTCACTCATATCCTCTTCGGGAACGTCCTCGGGGTGACCCGCACCGATCTATGGATCAGCGGAGGGCTCGCCCTTGCGGTGCTGGTAGTGATCGGGCTTCTCTACAAGCAGTTGCTGGTGGTGTCCTTCGACCCCATTCTGGGTCGTACCTTGGGACTCAACACCTATGTCCTCCGCACCGGGCTCTTCTTGATGTTGGCCGTCACCATCGTAGTCTCGCTGCGTACCGTGGGGGTGGCTCTCGTGGCGGCGATGCTGATCACGCCTCCCGCCACTGCCTACCTGCTCACCCGCAGGTTGCCGAGCATGATGGCGGTGTCGGCCTTGGTCGGGGTTGTCTCGGCCGTTGCGGGACTTTACGTAAGCTACTACCTGAATGTGGCTTCGGGTGGCGCGATGGTTCTGGTGGCCACGGGGATCTTCCTGGTTGCCTTTCTGGTCGCACCTGCCAGAGGAGTGTTGTGGAGATCCCACCGGGCTCGAGTAGCCAAGGCCGGCTAAGCAGGTCCGAGCGCTCAAAGCCGGCTGAGCAGTCGGCCGCCGGCCGAGTGGTAACTGCCCTGAGGTTGTGGAAGAGAGACGGGGCGCCGACATCTGCGATGCCGGCGCCCCGCTAACGGCGTGAAACGTAGAGACCGGGCTCTAAGGCTCCGGCTCTCGTCTATTCGTTCGTCTACTTCTTCTTCTTGCTCTTGACCGGGCCCAAAGGAAGGACAACCCTGTCGTAGACCTCGTTGAGGATCTGCGCCACGGCGCCGTAGATGGCGGAGAGGCCGCAGATGATGCCTTCCCAGCCCGCTATCTTGCCGACGACCTCGCTGCCGGTCCAATCACGTATGGCGAGCAGCCAGAAGAGGATCACCAGAGTGCCGAAGACCACCTGCAACGAACGGTTGATCCTCAGCGTGCCGATGAACATGCAGAAGGTGAAGAAGCCCCAGAAGAAGAAATACCAGCCCATCATGCCGTCGGAGGTGCCTTCCCAGAGTCCCAGAGCGGGGCCGAGCAGCAGGCCCACCAAGGTCAGCCAGAAGAGGCCGTACGATGAGAAGGCGACCGTGCCGAAGGTGTTGCCCTTCTTCCATTCCATCCATCCGGCGAAGATCTGAGCCAGACCCCCGTAGAAGACTCCCATCGCCAGGATCATGGCGCCCAGTTCATAGAAGCCGGTGTTATGGATGTTCAGGAGCACCGTGGTCATGCCGAAGCCCAGTAGCCCCAACGGCGCCGGGTTGGCCGTAGTGTCCTTGATCTTGGCAACGATCTTCTCATGCTTGTCTTCCATCAAGCGACCCCTCCTTCTAGATGTGTTGGTGACCGCAGCGACTCTATCTTGTGAGGCAGCGATTGTCCAGGGTTGCGGTCGGCCGTAGCGGCTCGGCGATTTGCGTTAGAATCTGCAGCATGATCCTCTGGGGTGAGATTAGGCAGTTTCCTCTGTTCACTGTGCTGCAGTTCCTCGCGGGCCAGCGGCGCTCAGGCGTTCTTGAGATCCAAGACTTCGAGGAGTTCGGGATCATCTACCTGGTTCGGGGCCGCATAGAGGCCGTCTCTTCGCCCTCGTGGGACGAAACGCTCGGTGCCAGGCTCGCCGCGGCTGGGGCTCTGACCGAGAGCCAGGTTAAGGAATGTCTGTTGGAAGGCTCTGAGGGCGAAGACACGCGGCCGGCCCTGTCTCTCCTCCTGGAGAGGGCCCAGGGGGATCTGCGGGTGCTCAGGGAGATTGTGGATAACCACATAGGAGACGTGGTCATGCAGTTGATGTTCTGGAACGGGGGGACGTTCCGGTTCACCGTGTCGGCAAGACCCGTGCAGTTCTCGGTTCTGCCCTTCAGGGAGGTGGAGAACTTCCTGCTGGATGCCATCCGCAGGGTGGACGAAGGTGAAAGGCCCTGGCGCGACAAGATACTGACCGAGATTGAGTTCTGCACCACCTGCACCATGGACTGCTCCGAGGAGATCAAGAACCGCTATTTGAAGGCGGACGTCTGCTTGTGGCGGAGCATGCCCAGCATGCTGAAGGACCCCATCTACCGCAGCACTCAGAAGAAGCCGTCGCCCTACGACGAAGAAGAATACGAAGAGCTTCCGTTCATCTGAGCGGCATGCGCGCCAGTATCCTCTGCATCGGGCGGCTGACCCGCGAGTACCAACAAGTCTGGCTTCATTATGAGGGTCTGACGCGACCCTACTTGGACCTGGAGGTGTTCGAGGCTCCGGAGATTCCTCTGGCTCAGGGGGAGCAGCGGGCGCGCGCAAAGGAGGGGGCGGCGTTGCTCGGCCTGTGGCGAAAGAATGCCTTCACCGTAGCGGTGGATGGTCGGGGGCGCGAATTCACGTCGGAAGAGTGGAGCGTCTTCTTGGCAGACAAGAAACTGGCCGGCTACAGCCACTTCCAGTTCGTGCTCGGCGGGGCTGCGGGGCTGGATGAGTCGGTCATAGAAGCCGCCGATATGAGTTGGTCGCTGTCGCGGCTGACCTTCCCTCATCAGTTGGCGCGGTGCATCGTATTGGAACAGGTGTATCGGGCGCTCCGCATCGAGCGGCACGAGCCGTATCATCACTAGATGGCGTTAGATGCCGGTAACGAAAGGCTAGAGAGAGGCCAGGAAGAGGCGGGCCGGGAGGATGGATATCAGGTGATTGCTGAGAGAGTCCAGAGAGTAGTCGCGGAGTGGTTGGCCGAAGAGGGCTGGGAGGACGTGCCGGTCTGCCGTTTGGAACGTCCGGCGGAGGAGGCGCACGGCGACTACGCCACGCCCGTCTGCATGCAGATGGCTAAGGCTGCCCGACGGTCGCCACGCGCGTTGGCGGAGCAGTTGCGCGATCGTTTGCTGGCCGATGCCGGGGTAGCCCGTGCGGTTGAGAGCATCGAGGTGGCCGGCCCCGGCTTTCTCAATTTCACCCTGAACCGTGCCGCTTTCGCGGAGGCCATGTGCGAGATGCTCCGGACGGGTGACGACTTCGGCCGGGGTGTGTCACGACCTCACCCGGCGGTCAATCTGGAGTTCGTCAGCGTCAACCCCAACGGACCTCTCCATGTTGGACACGGACGCTACGCGGCCTACGGCGACTCGCTCCAGAGAGTTCTGAGATTCGCCGGTATGAACGTGGCCACCGAGTTCTACATAAACGACTACGGCCGGCAGATGGACCGCTTCGGACGCAGCGTGGCTGCTCGGTATGCCCAGTCGTTCGGGGTTGACTTGGCCGTTCCCGAGGACGGCTATCAAGGCGAGTACGTCAGGGCGGTTGCTGCCGGCATCCGCGCCGAGGTGGGAGAGCGTTTCGTTGAAGTGCTGCGCTTCGTGGCGGATGGTGCCGTCGGCGCCACACCGGATGAGGTGGCAGCGGCGTCAGCGGGCGGTGGGGCGGAGGTCGCAGGCTCCCGGACCCCTGGAAGTGGGCGGGCCGCGCCGCCAAACGCTGACAGCGCTTCAGAGGCGCTGGTCGAGGCTCCCTACGATGAGGAGGCGGAGGAAGAGGCGGAGGTGGCAGAGGGCCTCCTGGGTGAGTGGCCGGACGAACCGGCCGTCAAGGAAGCTGTTGCTTTCTTCCGCGCCCGGGGGTGCCGGGCCATGCTTGAGGGTATGCGGGCGGAGTTGGAGTCCTTCGGCGTAGTGTTTGATTGCTGGTTCAGCGAGACCAGTCTGCATGCCGGCGGCCGCTTGGAACGAGTGATCGAACGTCTGTTGGAGATGGGAGAGGCCTATCGTGAGGGCGACGCTATCTGGTTGCGTACCACCTCGCGAGGCGACGACAAGGACCGGGTGCTCATCCGCAGCAATGGAGTACCGACCTACTTCGCCGCGGACATCGCCTATCACGAGGACAAGCTGGAACGCGGTTTCGGGCATCTGATCAACATCTGGGGCGCCGATCATCACGGTTACGTGCCCCGCATGAAGGCCGCCGTGGAGATCCTTTCCGGGAGGGCCGGGACGCTTGAGGTCATCATCGGCCAGCTGGTGAACCTCCTGGAAGGAGGGGCGCTCAAGCAGATGTCCACCCGGCGCGGGGAGATGGTGACTCTGAGCGAACTGACGGAGGCCATCGGGGTCGATGCGGCGCGCTTCTTCCTCATCTCCCGATCGCAAGATCAAACGCTCGACTTGGACCTGGACCTTGCCAGGCGTCAGTCTCAGGATAACCCGGTGTACTACGTGCAGTACGCGCACGCCCGCATAGCCAGCATCATCCGCAATGTGCCCGCTGGGACCGAGCCTGCGGTCAATGAGACCGGCAGGGTGTTCGTCACTCCCTATGAGCGGGCTCTGATCAAGCGCTTGGAGAGTTTCCCAGATATGATTCAAGACGCCGCCGATCGACGGGCACCCCACCGTATCGCGGGTTACGCGCAGGAGTTGGCTGCCGACTTCCACGTGTTCTACAAGCACTGCCGGGTGATCGGAGTGGCACCGGAGGAGAGCGCGTCACGGTTGGCGCTGTGCCTGGTAACGAAGCGTGTCATCGCCAGATGTCTGGACCTCGTGGGTGTGAGCGCACCCGAGAGTATGTAGGGACGGACCTTGCCCGAACTACCCGAAGTTGAGACCGTTAGACGGCAACTGGCCGTGGCGCTCCCGGGGAAGACCTTCACGGCGGTCGATCGGATCGAGCCTGCGATGCTGCGTGACTGCCGGTCGGAAGAGGTGCTTGGCACGCTGCCCGGCCGGCGCGTCGAGACCCTGACCCGTCTCGGCAAATTCTTGGTGGCCATGCTCACCGGGGATGTCTTCCTAACCCTGCACTTGGGCATGACCGGCCAACTGCTGATCGATGCCGAGCCGACCGACGCTCACACGCGGTTCGTCTTCAGACTCAGAGATGAGTGTAGTGACCCGACTATGCCGGAGCTGACGACGTTGGAGTTCCGCGACGCGCGCAAGTTCGGCCGGCTTCACCTGACCACCGGTTGTCCAGCTCCACGGCTTGGCCTTCTGGGGCCGGACGCCTGGAAGGGTCCCTGGGACCGAGAGTACTTGGAGCGCAAGTTGTATCGAAGAACGGCACCTCTGAAGGCCTTCCTGCTGGATCAGCGGCACCTGGCAGGTATCGGGAACATCTATGCCGACGAGATACTGTGGTGGACGGGTCTCTCGCCCCTCCGTCCGAGCGGGTCCCTCTCCGAAGAGGAAGTGACGCGTCTAGCCGAGGAGATCCCGTGCAGACTGGGCGAGGGCGTCAGACTGCTCGGCTGCACTCTGTCCGACTACGTCGACACGGAGGGCAATTCCGGGAAATTCCAGGAGTGGCTCCAGGCCTACGGACGACACGGACAGGTCTGCCATCGTTGCGGGGAGATCATGGTGCGCACGCGGGTGGGGGGCAGAGGCACCGCGTATTGCCCTGGCTGTCAGCACTAAGAGCCGCCACAGAGTTCAAGGACGAGTCCGAAGGCCGCCACAGAGCCCCAGCACGAATCCGAAACAAAAAGCGAGCCCCGAAACAAAAAGCGAGCCCCGAGTGAACTCGCTTTGCGCCTTTCATCGGCTCTCACTTCGTCCCCGCTTCGCTGTACTCCGCGGCCATTTAGTTCCGCGTTTTCTCTGCGGGTTCCCTTGTAAGCTCCTCAGACGCTGCGTCTGATCTCTCGGGACTCTGCACAACATTCTACCCCGGACTTGAGAGAAGTCAAGCCCCCTGCGACAGGGCCGCGGCGGAATATCCCGGAGGTTGCGCTCATCAGTAGCGGACCAGGGTCCGCCCCTAGCGGCCGCGTCCACTCTGTTCCGGTGGTGTCGAACGCATAAACATCTCCGCGACGGCAGGGCGGCACCCGGGAGTGCCGCTGATGCGGGTTGTGCTATCATCTCCGTGGTACGAGCACGGCGGACCGACGAGCGGAGTTAACTCAGTTGGTAGAGTGCCAGCTTCCCAAGCTGGATGTCGCGGGTTCGAACCCCGTACTCCGCTCCTTTTTTTACCTTCTTCATCCATCCCTTGGGTTGCCTGTTCCCTCGGTCCGGGGCCTCAATCCTCGAGATGCTCTCGCTTATTTCGAAGCCTGTCCTGCAGCCACGCGATCGTATAGGCGTGCATGGCCGGGTCATGCTGCGCCGAAGTGTGGCTTCCGTGCTCAAGTGCGAGGAGTGTGGTATCCGTTCCCAGGTGCCGTGTCAGCAGGAGCGACTGGGCAAAAGGGACGGTCCGATCGGGCCGCGCATGGACCAGCAGGACCGGGCAATTAACGAGCTCCGCGATCCGGCGACTGTCTTGTCGTTCGAAATATTGCTGGAGCCGACACCGATCCCATCGGGGCGGCGCCACAGGCGCAGGCGTGGCGGCTCCGGTAGGCGCATGGTCGGGATCTCGAGGGGAGACTGCCGGAGTCGAAAGGGAATGCACCGGGGAAGGTTCAGGCTCCTCCAGTTCTTGTAGGGCCTCCAGGATCACATCCTCTCCGGCGGGACAGAGAAGGACCAGAGCGGCGAACTGGGCTTCAGGTTGCGCTTTCAGACCGTAGAAACCACCCATACTGGAACCTCGATAGCAGACACGCTCCCTATCTACTCCGGAGTGGACGCGCAGGAAACGCACGGCCGCGAGGATGTCCTGCTCGAGAGGACCGTCGCCGACTCCCTCGCTGTTCCCGTGGCCTCTGAAGTCGAAGGCCAAGACCACGAAGCCCTGGCGGCATGCCTCCAGGCAGAAGTCCGCATGCCGGGCAGCCCGACTGCCGGCTCCGTGACCCACGATGAGCCCGGGCGAGAGTGCGTCTGCGCCTTGGAGTGTGGGCGGCCGGTCATCAGGTTGAAGCCGGTGTTGGGGTTCGTAGAGCAGAGCGGTGAGCTCCAGATCGGGTCTCATCCCCGGCTCTCTGGACGAGAGCAAGCGTACGGGGACGCTGTCCGGGAGGGCGCTCACTCGGAGTAGATCCTAGAAGAGGGTGGGCTGCTCCGGGCCGAGCCGGAGGTAGGCGACATAGGGGATGTTGCGAAAGGACTGGCGATAGTCGAAGCCGTATCCCACGAAGAAGTCATCCGGCACTTCGAAGCCCCGATACCGCACCTCCACGTCCACCAGACGTAGATGGGGACGGTCGAAGAGAGTGCACACCTCCAAGGAGCGAGGCCGCCTCAGAGTGAGCGATCGTACGATGTAATGTAGGGTCAACCCGGAGTCGACCATGTCTTCCACGATGAGCACGTTCTTGTCTTTGAGTGGGTGGTCGAGGTCTTTGAGGAACCGGATGGCTTTGGTGCCGCTCTCGGAGTGCTCTTCGGTGTATGAACTGATGGCAAGGAAATCCATCTGCAGAGGTCGCTCTATGGCGCGGGCGAGGTCGGCCATGAAGTAGATGGCTCCGCGGAGGATCGAGATCAGAAGCAGGTCTTTGCCGTGGTAGTCCCGCGTGATCTCGGCTCCCAGCTCCCGCACGCGTGCAGCAATGGTCTCCGCATCGAGGAACACGTCGCCGAGCCGCTCGTCCCGCGGTTGGGCGGCGGAGGAAAAGGGTGACGGGTTAGGCGAGCCGTCCACGCTGTGCCTTACAAGCCGTATTTCTGCGCCATGCGAACGAAGTCCTTGCGATAAAGCAGTTTGATGCGGATGTCGGGGTGCATCTCGCGCAGCTTGCGGACTTTGCGGTTCTTCGCGGTCACGAGGGACTGTTTCATCTCGGTCACCTCGATGAACAGATCGAGGTCGGGCAGGTAGAAGTCGGGGGTGAAGGCCTCGAGTATGTTGCCACGCTGATCCTTCTCCAGAACGAACGTGCGCGGTTCGTACTCCCAAGCGATCCGGTGATAGTCGAAAAGCTTGGCTGCCTCAAGCTCGGTCCGGGTGGCAAAGCTTGGTTCCTTGGTGCCCCGGTAATAGGAAAACGTAGGGGTCTCTTCGATCATCCTAGAAGCTCATTTTACCAGCTTGCCCGGTGTGGTAACGTACCGGTGTTTCTCATTCCGGAGGCTGCTTTGACCCACACGCTCGTTTATCCCATAACCACCGTGCATAACGCCGAGGGACATCTCGAGATCGACGGATGCGATGTCGTCGATCTGGTGACCGAATTCGGCACTCCTCTGGTCATCTACGAGGAGAAGACCATCCGGGATCAGTGCCGGCGTTACCTGGCAGCCTTCCGGGAACACACCGAGGATTTCGAGGTGATCTATGCCAGCAAGGCCTTCTTCTCGGTGGCTGTCGCTCAGCTGGTGATGGAAGAGGGGCTATCCATCGATGTTTCGTCCGGCGGGGAGTACCACGTAGCGAAAGCGGCCGGTTTTCCGGCTGAGCGTATCTTCTTCCACGGGAACAACAAGACACGCGATGAGTTGGAGTACGTGCTCTCCGAAGGCGCCGGGTTCGTCGTCGCAGACAGCTTCCAAGAGCTGGCGCTGATCGAAGAACTGATGGCTCCCCGAGGCGTAGCCCAGCGCGTGCTGCTGCGCATCACGCCTGGGGTGGAGGCCCACACACACTCCTACATAGAGACCGGGCAGGTGGATTCCAAGTTCGGTTTCGGCCTGGGAGACGGGGTGGCGCTGGAGGCCATCCGAGAGGCGCTCATCTCTCCCCACATCGATCTGGTGGGACTCCATGCTCACATCGGGAGTCAGATCTTCCAGTTGGACGGTTACCGCAAGGCCATCGAGATTCTGGTCAAGCTCATCGGGCAGGCCCACGCGGGCTTTGGTTTCCAGTGCCGGTATCTCAACGTGGGAGGCGGTCTGGGCATCCGCTATACGCAAGAGGACACTCCCTCTTCCATCGGAGAGTATGCGGCCGTCAAGATGCAGGGCGTGCGGGAGGAGATGGCGGCGATGGGACTGCCCATGCCCCGGGTGCTCATCGAGCCGGGAAGATCTATCGTGGGTAAGGCCGGTGTCACCGCTTACCGGGTGGGTACTATCAAGGAGATACCCGGCGTGCGCACCTACGTGAGCGTCGATGGGGGGATGAGCGACAACATACGGCCCATGTTGTACGACGCGCAGTACGAGGGCATCCTGGCCAACAAGGCCGACCAACAGGCCGATACCATGGTGACCGTGGCGGGCAAGCACTGCGAGAGTGGCGACATCCTTATCAGGGACGCCGTCATCGCGCGACCCGAACCGGGCGACATCCTGGTGACGCCGGCCACCGGCGCCTACTGCTACGCCATGGCCTCCAACTACAACGGTAGCCTGAGGCCGGCGGTGATCCTCGTGAACGGGGGTCGGGCCCGGGTGATCATCGAACGGGAAGAGTACGCGGACCTGGTGGCGAAGCACCGTCCGCTCCGAGACCAGGGTCAATACCAGTAGAAGGGGGCGGCATGGACCGGCAGAGGATCGTGCGCGTAGGTTTGCTGGGCTTTGGGACGATCGGATCGAGCGTCTATCGGCTCATCCAAAAAGAGCACGATCAGATCCTGGAAGGTACCGGGGTGGATCTGCAGGTCGGTAGGGTCCTGGAGATCGATAGCAGCAAGATCCCCGCGGATGTGCCCCAGGACCTTGTCACCAGCGAGTTCTCGCAGGTCGTCGATGACCCAAGCATCGATATAGTGGTGGAGGTGATAGGGGGGACCGACGCAGCCTTCATCTTTCTTGATACCGCCATGCGCAAGGGCAAGAACGTGGTGACCGCCAACAAGCAGCTGCTCGCCTCCCGGGGTGAAGCTCTGTTCACCCTCGCTCGCGATCAGAAGCGCCACCTGCGCTTCGAGGCGGCGGTAGCCGGGGCGATCCCCGTAATCAAGGTCATGCGGGAGAGCATGATCGCGGCCGAGCTGCACACCGTCTACGGCATTGTGAACGGTACCACCAATTACATTCTCAGCCGGATGTACAACGAAGAGGGCGACTACGCGGAAATCTTGGCCAATGCGCAGGAGTTGGGTTACGCGGAGGCAGATCCCACTGCAGACGTGGGCGGAGCGGACGCGGCAGCCAAGATGGCTATCTTGGCCTCTATCGCGTTCCACTCCCGGGTGACTTTGGGGCAGGTGGCATATTCCGGCATCGAGAACGTCACGCTGGCGGACGTTAGGTACGCCAAAGAGCTGGGTTTTGTGGTCAAACTCGTAGGGGCGGCCCGGTTGATCGACGACCGGGTGAGTGTGCGGGTGTTCCCGGCTCTGCTGCCGGTGGGCCATCCACTCTCAGCCATCTACGGGTCGAACAACGCGGTGTTTCTGCAGGGGGATGCCATCGGCGAGATCATGCTGATGGGACCAGGCGCCGGCGGCGTGCCCACGGCCACCGCCGTAGTGAGCGATATCGTCTCCATCGCCAACACCAAGAGCGTCGGTTTCTTGCAGAGTTGCTCGTGCTACCGACGGTTGGGCATGTACCCTGCGGGCGAGGTCGAGTCGGCCTTCTTCATCAAGGTCAGCGTTGCCGATCAGGCGGGAGTGCTGGCTCAGATCGCCTCGGTGTTTGGGGAGCACTCCGTCTCTATAGCCAATATGATCCAGAAGGGCAGAGGAGACGAAGCCGAACTGGTGCTCATCACACATCCCACCAAAGAGAAGCACTTCTTCGCGGCCATAGAGAAGGCCAAGACTCTTCAATGCTGCAAGAGTGAGCCGATGACATTGAGGGTGCTCTAGAACGCATAGCGTTGCAGCTCACAGCGCCGAGCCATCCGCCGTGGGCATTGTCCTACGGCCGGGAGGTGAGGGGCGGAGGAGACTGACATGGACGAATCCGATCACTCGTGCGTCATCGCACATCTGTCGGACCTGCACACCGGGTCGCAGTACTTCGTGCCGAATCTTCTGGACCGGGCATTGGTGGAGGTCAACGACCTCGAGCCCGATGTGGTGGTGGTCACCGGCGACCTGACCAATATGGGCTACCGGCAGGAGTTCCGCGAAGCCCGGGAATATCTGGACCGGCTGGTGTGTGAGGATGTCCTTGTGGTCCCCGGAAACCACGACAGTCGCAACGTAGGTTACGCTCACTTCGAGCGCCTCTTCGCCACCAGAGAGACGGTCATCCGCAAGAAGGGGGTCACGGTGGTGGGGGTAGACTCGACCGAGCCCGACCTGGACAACGGTCGCATCGGCCGACACCGCTATCCCTGGATCAAAGAGGCCTTCATGCAGGAACCGGGGGACTTCAAGATATTCATGCTCCATCACCATCTCTTGCCCATCCCGGGGACGGGGCGGGAGCGCAACATAGTCAACGACGCAGGGGATGTGCTCGAGGTTCTGGTCGAATGCGGCGTGCATCTGGTCCTCTCGGGCCACAAACATGTTCCTTATGCTTGGCGTTTGCAGGACATGTATGTGGTCAACGCGGGCACGGTGGCCACTCTCCGCCTGCGGGGAGACACTAAGCCCTGCTACAACGTGGTCGAGATTCGAGACAACCACGTCACGGTCACCCGACGCTACCCGTTCCATGGGGGAGAGGTGATCGTAGAGTTCGACGCGGTCAGATGAGACCCACGGCGGTAGTCTTGATCGACGGGGAGCACTACCCCGCGGTGGTCGTCGATGCGCTCCGGCAGGCGGAGGATGTGTTCGATATCCGGGCCGCTCTGTTCCTGGGGGGGGGCGAGAAGATCAGGTCTGCCGAGTTCGAGACTGAAGCAGCCGGCATCTATGGACTCCCCGTGGTCTTTGACGATGACTGTGCGCGGGGGTTGGCGCGACTCATCGACGAGTACCGGCCTGAAGTGGTCGTTGACCTGAGTGATGAACCGGTGTTAGGATACAGGCAGCGTTTCCGCCTCATCAGTGAAGCCTTGGCGAGAGACGTCGGCTACGAAGGTCCGGATTTTCATTTCAGCCCCACGAGTTCTACGCGACTTTGCGCAAGTCCCTCTCTATCCATAATCGGTACGGGAAAGCGGATAGGGAAGACGGCGGTGAGCGGATATGTCGCGCGGGCTCTCCGAGAAGTCGTGACCGGGCGCGCGGGCGGCCCGGAGGTTGTGGTGGTGGCCATGGGGCGGGGCGGCCCTGCCCGGCCTGAGGTCATCGATGGTGCGGGCGGTGCTTTGACCATCAAGGACCTGCTGGCGTGGAGCCGGCAGGGGCGCCACGCGGCCTCCGACCACTTTGAGGACGCTCTGCTGAGCCGGTTGACGACGGTCGGTTGTAGACGGTGCGGCGGAGGAATGGCGGGAGAGCCCTTCAGCTCCAACGTGGCTGAAGGTGTGGTTTTGGCCAACAGCTTGGGCCCGGGTCTGATTGTGCTGGAGGGGAGCGGAGCCGCGCTTCCACCGGTCGGGACCGATGCCTGTCTGTTGGTGGCGGGGGCCCATCAGTCGGTCGAGACTATTGTGGGCTACCTGGGAACGTACCGGCTGTTGGTAAGCGACGGGCTGGTGCTGACGATGGCGGAGGAACCATCGGCCTCGCAGGAGAAGGTGCGGTCGGTGTTGGAGGCGGTGCAGCGGGTCAAGCCCGGCATGCCGGCGGTGCCGGTGGTGTTCAGGCCGCGTCCTCTGGGGGACGTGAGGGGACGGCAGGTGGCCTTCTTCACGACGGCTCCGGCTTCACAGGAGGGCCTGCTGCGGCAGTGCCTGGAAGAACGGTGGGGTTGCAGGGTGGAGTGTTTCTCCTCCAACCTAGCAGACCGGGCGGCGTTGAAAGTGGACCTTGCCCGAGAGGAGATGGCGCGGGTGGAGATGTTCCTCACCGAGATAAAGGCGGCGGCCATCGACGTGGTGGCAGAAGAAGGGGAGAGTCGCGGGCTACCGGTAATCGCGGTGGATAACGAACCCGAGGAGATACCCTCGGAGAGGCGGGGTCGTTTGGCCGAGTTGGTGGGAGAGCTGGGAGAGATGGCAGAAGAACGCTTCGAGCGCCGGAGGTGACCCGATGACCGGGGCCGACGAGGGGAGGGAGCGAGAGCTCGAGTCCTCAGGGCCCGAGGCTGATGGCTCGGGGTCGGACGGGTTTCCCATCCAGTTGGTCAGCGCGGGACACAAGGTGCCCTTTTCCAAGGGGCTGCTGGCCACCACGCTGACTGCGACGGGGCTGCCACCGGAGCGCGCCTTTCGGGTGGCCATGGATGTGGAACGGGGACTGGTCGCCGGTGCGGACCGGGAGATCGACGTGGACCGCCTGCGGGAACGCGTCGAAATGGTCTTGGCGGCGGGACACGAGGACCGCTATCTACGGCGGTATCGGTTGTGGAACCGGGTAGCTCGGAACGACAGGCCGGTGGTGCTGCTGATCGGCGGAGCCACGGGTGTCGGTAAGAGCACCATCGCCGCCAAATTGGCCGATCGGTTGGGTGTGGTGCGCATCATCTCCACCGATGCCATCCGAGAAGTGATGCGGGCCTTCTTCTCGGAGAGTCTGATGCCGGCGGTGCACTATTCCTCGTACGAGGCGGGCCGGGGGGTGCGGATACCGTTGGGGTCGGAGCTGAATCCGCATGTGGTCGGATTCATGGAGCAGGTGGATGTGATCAACGTGGGTGTGCTTGCGATTGTCGATCGGGCCATAGAGGAGCGCACCAGCCTGATCGTGGAGGGAGTACATATGGTTCCGGGCATGCTCGCCTCGACGGGAGTACGGGATCGGATGTCGGAGGCGCTGCTGTTGCAGATGGTGGTGGCTGTGAGCGACGCTGATCTACATCGGAGCCACTTCCTTGTGAGAGAGCAGGAGACCTCGGGCCGGAGGGCCATAGAACGGTATCTCAAAGGGTTCGAAGAGATCCGGAACATCCAGGACTTCATCCTGGAACGTGCCCGGGTGGAAGGGACACTGGTGGTTGACAACACCAACATCGACGAGACGGTGGGGATGGTGGTTGACGCCCTGTACGACGTTATCGAGGAAAGCGAGGGCAGTGACGGTGCCGGCGACAACTAGTCGGTGTGTCTGCGGTAGCTACGCGGGAGTTACGGAGGTCGCTGCGCTGGCGGCCGCGCAATGGATGGGCCGGGGCGATCATCTCAGCGCCGTCAAGGCGGCCCGTGAGGCGATGGCCGCCGAGCTGATGCGGATGCCGGTGAGGGCCCGTATCGTGGCCGGGCGCAGCGGCGGTCCCTCCTGTGACGCTCTCTGTGTGGGGGACGAGATCGGGAGCGACTCCGGACCGTGGCTGTCGGCCAAACCGGATGGCGAAGAGTGGCTCAGTGATCCCTCGGAACTCTGGGACTTGGTTGTCGACCCCATCCAGGCGCCCAATCTGCTCGCGCGGGGAGCGGACGGAGCTCTCACGATGATAGCCGCGGGTCCGGCCGGTAGTCTGCTGACGGTCCCTGAGATGTATATGCAGAAGTTGATAGTACCTCCGGAAGCGGCCGGCACGGTCGATATGGACGCGTCGGTCGTCGATAACATCAAGGCCGTAGCGTCCGCCCTCGGCCGGCGGCCCAGCGAGCTGAACGTGGTCGTGCTGGACCGTCCTCGGCACGAAGAACTCATCGAGCAGATCAGACGGTCGGGGGCGCGCATCAGGCTCATCACCGATGGGGACGTCTCGGCCGGACTGGCGGTGGCTTCGGGCGACGCGGGTGTCGACATGTATATCGGCATCGGCGGATCGACCGAGGGGATACTGGCCGCGGCTGCCCTGCGATGCTTGGGCGGCGAGATACAGGCCCGGTTCTGGCCGGTTTCGCGTCACCAAGTTGAAGTGGTGAAGAACGCCGGGATCGAAGATATCGAGACGCGGCTGACCACAAGCGATATGGCTGGGGAGGGCGTCCTTTTCGCAGCCACGGCTGTGACCGGGGGTAGGTTCCTGAAGGCGGTCAGCAGCCATAATGACGGCGTCCACACCGAGACGCTGGTGCTGTGCTCCAGATGTCACGGCGTGCGCAAGATACAGACTGTCCATCGTGCGGAGAACGGTGGGCCTCAGGTCGTCCTCGGGGCTCGGTGAAGGGCACGGCCGGGACGATTCTATCCAGACGATCCATCTACACAAGAGAAGAGACGACGTGAACGAAGAGAAGACTGAAACAGACAGGACTCCGTCGGAGAGTAAGGCCATGGCTGTAGCCGAGATGGAGCCCAAGCTTCTATCCGACCTCCATTTGGTGGCCGGTGAGCTGGGCATCAAGAACTTCCGAAAGTACTCCAAGCAGGATCTCATCATGAAGATCCTCAATGAGCAGTCGCAGGACAGGGGACTGCAATTCCGCACCGGTCTGCTCGACATCCTGCCCGACGGGTATGGGTTCCTCCGGACTCAGGGGTACACCCAGTCCGATTCCGATATCTACGTGTCGCTATCGCAGATCCGCAGGTTCAAGCTCCGTCGGGGCGATGAGATCACCGGACAGGTGCGGACTCCTCGCGATAACGAGAAGTACCATGCGTTGCTGAAGATCCAGACGGTCAACGGCTTAGACCCCGAGCAGGCGAGGCACCGTCCCACCTTCGATTCGCTCACTCCACTGTTTCCCGAAGAACGCCTGCGCTTGGAGACCACTCCGGACAGGCTGGCCGCGCGGGTGATGGATATCATGAGCCCGCTGGGTAAGGGGCAGAGAGGGCTTATCGTCTCGCCGCCCAAAGCCGGGAAGACCACTATCCTCAAGGACATCGCGCACGCCATCGCGGCCAACAACCCCGAGGTGCATCTCATGGTCCTGCTTGTGGATGAGCGACCCGAGGAAGTGACCGACATGGAGCGGACGGTGACGGGCGAGGTAGTGAGTTCGACCTTCGACCAACCTGGTGAGAATCACGTTCAGGTGACGGAGTTGGTCTTGGAGAGGGTCAAGCGTCTGGTTGAGGTCGGGAAGGACGTGGTGGTGCTTCTCGATTCCATCACCAGGATGGCACGGGCGTACAACCTGCAGGCCCCGGCCAGCGGCCGCATCCTGTCGGGAGGTGTCGACTCTACGGCCCTCTATCCGCCCAAGAAGTTCTTCGGAGCCGCCCGCAACATCGAGGAAGGGGGTTCCTTGACCATCCTTGCGACCGCTCTGGTGGAGACGGGCTCCCGCATGGACGAGGTCATATTCGAGGAGTTCAAGGGCACAGGCAACTGGGAGGTGCGCTTGACCAGGCAGTTGGCCAACAAGCGGATATTCCCGGCCATCGATATCGAGAACTCGGGGACACGGAAGGAAGAACTGCTCATGGAGGCGGGCGAGGCGGCCATGGTGTGGAAATTGCGTTCCGTCCTCCACGCTCTCGACCCGAACGCCGCCATCGAGTTGTTGATCGGCAAGTTGAGAGAGACCCGTTCCAACGCCGAGTTTCTGGACCAGATGCGGAAGAACTCCCGCTAGGCTCGGTAGCTGAGATGGCCGCGGAAGTCGCTATCGAGGGGATCTCTGTAGGGCACTTCTCGGACTACGAAGGTCTGACGGGCTGCACCGCCGTTCTGGCGCCCGGGGCGGTGACGGCCTCGGTCGACATCCGGGGGGGCGCCCCCGGGACTCTGGAGACCGCTCTTCTCTCTCCGTATGCCGCCGTCGGCGAACTGCACGGATTGCTTCTGACCGGCGGGAGCGCGCCGGCGCTGGGAGCGGCTGCCGGGATCTCAGCTTTCCTCCGGGAGGGCGGCCACGGTTACCGGACCCCATACGCGCGGATACCCTTGGTGGCAGCGGCGGTGATCTACGACCTGGGTATCGGTAGTGTGGAAGCCCTTCCGCGCCCCGAGGACGCCTACCAAGCGGCCGCTACCGCCGGAACCAAGGTGGAGGAGGGGTCGGTGGGAGCCGGGACAGGAGCCACCGTGGGCAAGATACTGGGCGCAGCGGGAATGATGAAGGGGGGTATCGCCCTTTCCACGATCCGCCTGGGCGGGGGGGTGACGGTGAGCGCTCTTACCGTCGTCAACGCACTGGGTGACGTAGTGGACGAAAAGGGCGGCGTCCTGGCCGGAGCGCGTCAGGATGGAGCCTTCGTCGGAAGCAAGGACGTATTGCTGCGGGGGAGCGGGCCCCCGGCCTTTTCTTCGTTGGACAGCACCACTCTATCCGTGGTGATGACGGATGCGAAGCTGGACAAGCTGCAGTGTGGTATCGTCGCGCGGATGAGTCACGACGGCTTCGCTCGTGCCATCGACCCTGTGCACACGCCGGTCGATGGTGATTGTGTCTTCGCTCTTGCGACCGGGGCGCGGGAGAGCAACGTGTTCCAGGTCGGAGCCGCTGCGGCGGAAGTCGTGGCTATGAGCATCCGGCGGGCGGTCAGAGTCTCTCGCGGTCTGGGTGGAGTGCCGTCGGTGACGGATGTGAGCGAGTAGGTGTTGTCCGTGGGCGCCGGGCGTTCGGGGACTGAATAACCGACGGTGAGGAGGGTGGTCCATGACTGCTTCTATCCCCTGTTTGTCTACGATTGACGAGATGCGCGCAGCGGTAGACGAGGCCCATGCGCGCGGAGCGAGTATCGGGTTGGTCGCGACCATGGGTGCCCTGCACGAAGGACATCTCTCTCTCATCCGTGCCGCCCGTGCGGAAAACGATCTGGTAGTGGTCTCCATATTCGTCAACCCCGCGCAGTTCGACGAGAAGGACGATCTGAGGCGTTACCCCCGTGTCCTGGAAGACGACAGCAGGTTGAGCGCGGAGGCGGGGGCCGATCTGGTGTTCAGTCCCCCGGTGGGGGAGATGTATCCCGAAGGTTTCGCCACCTGGGTGCAGGTGGAGGAGTTGACCGAGGGAATGTGCGGACGCTCTCGGCCACGGCACTTCCGCGGAGTGTGCACTGTGGTCATGAAACTGTTCCACATCTGCAGTCCTGACCGGGCGTATTTCGGGGAGAAGGACGCGCAGCAACTGGCGGTGATAACCCGCATGGTCCGCGACCTTGATATGCGGGTCACCATCGTGCCTTGCCCGACCGTGCGCGAGCCGGACGGTCTGGCCATGAGTTCCCGGAACAGAAGGTTGAATCCGGAGGAGAGGGCGGAGGCTCCGGTTCTCTACCGGGCGTTGACGGCCGCCCGAGATAGGGTGCAGGCCGGGGAGCGCGATGCGGCCGTGCTGAAGAGCGCCATTCGCTCAGTCCTCTCGGAAGTGCCCACCGCGGAGATAGACTACATCGAGATCGTGCGGGCTCACGATCTGAGCTCGGTCGCGACTCTGTCGGGGACGTGTCTGATAGCTCTTGCCGTGCGCATCGGGCGGACCCGCCTCATCGACAACATCCGAGTGAGAGCCTGAGAGCGCGGAGCGCGCGCTTGGCTATCCGGTGCGTCTGACCGCTCCGACGAATAGGTAGCCGCTGCCCCGCGCGGGAGCGTGCTCGCCCACTATGCCATGGGACGCCAGGAGCACACCTAGGTCGTCCGGCTTGCGAAACCCCGCGGGTTCCCCGAGAAGGCGCTCGGCCGCGGCCACGGCCCGGTACACGCCGACCGGGGCGGCGTCGAGGATGAGGATGCCTCCTCCGGTCCGGACGACACGCGCCATCTCTGCAGCGGCTATGTCCTGGTCTTTGAAGTGGTGGAACGCGTCACAACATAGGAGTCCGTCGAGGTAGTCTTCCGGGAAGGGTAGGGCCTCTGCCGTCGCAAGGCAGACCGAGGCAAGCGGGTCGGCAGGGACTCGAAGAAGCATCTGCTCGATCGGGTCCACGACCACCACCCGCGCACCCAGGGCTCGAGCCACTCCAAGGCCCAGATCGCCCGTGCCGCCCCCCAGATCGGCCAAGACCCCACCTCTGGGAACGAATGGCGCGAGTCTGTCGGCCAGAAGCCGGAAATCATCCTCAGACCACCGCCGGGCGGCGAACTGAAGCAGCGGAGCGGTCCACCTGAAAATCGACATGCGTTCCTCCCACGCGGTCTCGACCTCAGAGCGGAAGGGTCACATGGGTCACTTCTTCTCCCAGCGCAGCAGGTATCCCACCTCGCACAAAGTGCTACCGGCCTGGATCTCCGCCCGCAAACGGTTCTCCTTCTCGAGCACGTCCATCGCCCGGTTGGTGTACTCAACGGCCTTCTCTTTGGGGATCACGCAGACGCCGTCATCGTCTCCGATGATCCAATCACCCGGAGAGACGTTCACTCCGGCGATGCGGATGGGTACGCCGATCTCACCAAACCCTTTCGCTTCGGCCGCGGTGGGACTGATGAGGGTCGAGAAGAGAGGGAAACCGAGCTCTCGAATATCGCCGGTGTCGCGGGCAGCGCCGTATATGACCACTCCCGCCAGTTTGCGTTGGATGGCCGAGTTGGTGGCCAGTTCTCCCCAGCATGCGGGTAGGACGTTGCCCGCGTCGATGACCAGCACATCACCGGGCTCCGCCATGTCAATGGCCTCCACCGGCTTCGCCCAGTCGCCGGGCGCAGTGCGGACGGTCAAGGCTGGTCCCACCATCTTGGTCCCGGGAGCGAGAGGTCTCATGCCGGGGATGTCGCCGGTGCGGTGGAGGGCGTCGGAGACGTTCGCGGCTGAGACCCTGGAGAGCATCTCCCGGATGTCCGGACCGGTGGCGCGGACGAAGTACTCGGACTCCACCGCCCGGCCCGTCTCCATCGCCTCCTTGACGGCCTTAGTAGCCTCGGTCGCGTTCACCGACTTGGTGATGGCTCCGCCTACTATGACAATCGAAGCTCCCGCTTCGACGGCGAGTGCAGCGGTCTCGGAATTGATGCCGCCGGCCACGGCTATGGGTACAGACACCGCCTTGGCCACCTCGCGCAGCTTCTCCCAGGGCGTCTTCCCCTGCATCTGTTCGTCGATCGCCAAATGGATGCCGACGTAGTTGGCGCCCATCTCCTCCACAGCCCTGGCTCGTGCCACTACATCTTCCACCTGGATCATATCCACCACGATCTCGGCTCCGTAGTTGCGCGCGGCCTCCACGCACTCCTTGATGGTGGCGTCAGACGCGGCGCCCAGAACCCCGACGACCCGGGCGCCGGCCTTGGCGGCGCACTCCACTTCTGCGCGGCCGGCGTCCATGGTCTTCATATCGGCCACGATGGTCTTTCCCGGCCAGCGGGCCTTGAGCTCTCGAAGGGCCTGAAGACCTTCACTCTTGATGAGGGGAGTCCCCGCTTCCAGCCAGTCCGCCCCACCGGCGACGGCTTCCTCTGCCACCTGCAGAGCGCGAGGCAGGTCGACGAAGTCGAGAGCCAATTGCAGTACCGGTTTCATGAGGTCCTTCTCCTTCTGACATGACGATCTGCGGATGTTGGGAGTGATTGGAATCCAGGATCAGCGTACGCCCAGAGCCTGCACGATGACCGTGCGTTCTCTGGGACGGTTGTCGAAGCACACGAAGCATATCTCCTGCCAGCGCCCCAGACAGAGTTCTCTGTTCTCGAACGGGAAGACGAGGGAAGGGCCCAGCAAACCGGCGCGCACGTGCGCATGGCCGTTCAAGTCCGGGTGGGTGACGTTGTGTTCGTAGTGTTCGGCGGGGGAGATGATGCGATCGAAGAGGTTGGCGAAATCCTGGACCACGCCCGGCTCGAATTCAAGCGTCGTGACGGCCCCCGTAGCTCCGGGGACGAAGACGGTCACCGCTCCGTCGGTGAGCCCGGTCTCCTTGACGATGCGCCGTACGTCGGCCGTGAGGTTGACCATGTCGGCATCGCCCTTGGTGTTGAAGTATATGCGGTCGGTCACCACCGTGGCGATGCCCGTTGACGTCGACGCCTCTGACATAGTCCGTTCCTCTCTAGTTGTGAAGTCGCCTGTTTCGGCTGGTTCGGTGGTTCTCTCTTCGTGCGCTCTACCTTCGCTCATCGTGTCTCCATCCATTATGCTCTCCGGTTGCCTGGGTGGTGTTGATCATGCGGGGTCCGATGGTGGACTGTGCAGAAGCTCCTCCATGGCAGTGATCGACTCTCGATCGAGTTCGCCCCGGGCCTCGATGAGGGGAAGGGTTGCCCGGCCGAGGGCCTGATACACGGGCAGAAGATGGGGGGCCTCTGCGAGTAGGGCGGCCAGATGGCCGGCGATGGTGCGGGTATCGCCTCGGCTGAGGGGACCGGTCAGAGCCGCGACCGAACCCTGCTCGGCCAGGTTCTCCAGGGTGGCTCTCACCAGCGGCAGAAAGAGGGACGACGCTCTGTCCGCGGGCAGCCCCGCCTTGACGAAGAGTTGCTCAGCGTGGTGCTCCAGCGTCACCAAATAGTTGCAGGCCAAGCTGGCAGCGGCATGGTAGAGGCTGCGCTTGTGGTCCGGCAGGAGGAATGGGTAGGCGCCCAAGGCTTCGGCCAGTGCGCATCCGAAAGCCAAAGCGGGTGCACCGTCTTGTGTGTCGGAGGGTGTCACCGCTACCGCCGCGCCCGCGAAACGCTCCGAGCCCGTCACAGGCTCGCTGAAGGTCTGCAGGGGATGAAAGACCAAGGTAGAAGCACCGGCCTCCTCGCACGGGCGAAGGACGTTGACTGAGGTCGCTCCGCTGGTGTGCGCCACGAAGGGCGCAGTGGCGCCGGCGGCGTGACGTATGAGTTCAGCCAGCTGTCCGGCCACCTCTGAGATTGCCCCGTCCGGCACCGCGACGACATACAGTTGGGGGGCACCGGACACGAGGAGGTCGGGGTCGGTGGTCGCCCGGCCGCCCAACCAGGTCTCGGCTCGTGCGCGTCCGGCGGGGGAATTCGCCGTGTAGCCTAAGAGGTCGGCACCTCTCTTCCGCAAGGCGAGGGCAAGGCCTGCCCCCAGGCGTCCGGCGCCTATGACGACGAAACGTAATGATGTCGCTGCGGTCTCCACGTGCTACCTGCCTGTTCCGGTTCTAACTGCAGATACCAGACGTGGCCGGGTGTTCGCGGCATGCCGGCAGAGACGTTTGCTGTCGCTCACGGATCCGAGTCCTCCATCGGGTAGCCGGTCCTCGTGCAAAGCGTCGACAATCGCCCTCTTAGGGCTTGGGAAGGATATCAGTCCTGCACAAGTGGGGCAACGCACCGGAACGGTAGGCACAGCGGCGCAGGGGACGATACCCCGGCACCGGCGCGGCAGAGGCCCGATGCCATCTGCTAATCTGGAGTCCATGGACGACCATGCTACGAGTTCCGAGGTGGCCGAGGCAAAGCAGGCGCTGCGCGTGCTGGAAGATAGCCTGCGCGATTGCTCGCGCTGCGGTCTATGCAAGGGCCGCAGTCAGATGGTCTTTGGCGCGGGTCACCCTCGGGCGCAGCTCCTGTTCGTGGGTGAAGGGCCCGGGTTCCATGAAGACCGTCAGGGCGTGCCCTTCGTTGGCCAAGCGGGCAAGCTCCTCAACGAGCTGCTTGAAGGCATAGGCCTCACGAGGAGCGACGTCTACATAGGTAATGTGGTGAAATGCAGGCCTCCCGAGAATCGGGATCCTACCCCGGATGAGATCGCCGCCTGCAGCCCGTTTCTGATGGAGCAGATCGCCATCATCAGGCCGAGAGTGGTCTGCACGCTGGGGCGCTTCGCTACCAAACTGCTTGCCGACACCAACCTCAGCATGACAGCGGTCAGGGGAAAGGCAAAGGCTCGGGAACTGGCCGGGGTGGACACCATCGTCTTCCCTGTCTTCCACCCCGCCGCCGCGCTATATACACCGGCCAACCGCCGGGTGCTGGTGGAGGACTTCGCCAAGCTGCGCCGGCTGTTGGATAGAGGCTTGGAGGCTCTGAATCCGCCGGTGTCTGGGGAGGGTGCGGGTGACGGGTCGGGCGGCGAGAAGAGCGACGACGGGTCCGGTGACGTGGGAAGCCCGAACCCATCGGGTGGTCCACGCCTACCGGTCCCGCGCACGGAGCAGTTGCCTCTGTGGTAGAAGGTCCGCAGCTGGTTCTGAGTCGGACGGGGGTCGGACTGCGTGAGCTGGAACGCATCGGTCGTGACTTCTCTCGGGCGCTGCGACCGGGAGACCTTGTCTATCTTTACGGGCCGTTGGGGGCCGGCAAGACGGTATTCGTTCGGGCTATCGCGAGGGCGTTGGACGTGACCGACCCGGTGCGCAGTCCCTCCTTCACGCTGGCCAACATCTACTCGGGGCGGTTGACCGTCCGGCATCTCGATCTGTATCGACTCGATCAGATCGGCGAGGACGATGCGCTGGCTCTGGAGGAATATGTGGATGGTGAGGCGGTGACGCTGGTCGAGTGGCCGGAAGCCGGTGTGGGCCGTCTGGGCGAGGCCGACTGGACGGTGAGCATCGGTCACGAGTCGTTGAAGAAGCGCGTGTTGGAGATAGTGGCAGGAACTGAAGAGGCTTGGCTGCGCTGGAAGGAGACGTTCGGCGATGACTGAGCGTTTGGTGCTGACCTTAGATGGCTCCACCAGAGTCTGCGGCGCGGCGCTGCTGCGGCCGCGCCCGTGCGAGGAGTGCCGGACCGCGGAGGCGGATCACTGGGAGACGGTCGCCCGGCGCAGCGAGACCGACGGCCATGGGCAGTCCAGAGTGCTCCTTCAGATGCTCGACGACATGTTGAGGGAACTGGGGAGAGAGCCGCGGGACCTGGGGGCGATCGTTGTGGGAACCGGCCCCGGGACTTTCACGGGAGTGCGGATCACGGTGGCGACGGGCCGGGCTTTGAGCTTGGCCCTGAAGATACCCGTGCTGGGCGTGAGCACTCTAGCCGCGGTTGCTGCCGGAGCGGCTGCGGCTTCTCGCGAGGCCGGCTCCCAACCTCCCGATGTGATCGTCCCTACGGTGGACGCGCGCAGGAGTCAGGTCTTCCTTGGAATCTATGAGGCGGTTGGGCGGAACGCTGCCGGTGATCAGCCTGATGAAGGTGTCAGGTGTGAGTACTCCCGGACCGCACCCTACCTGGTGTGCGGGAGAGACACGCTACGTGCCACGCTGGCGGATTCTGGAGTCGGCAGCGAGAGGCGGGTCCTGATCGTGGCCGAACACCGGGATCTGATCGGTGCGGATCTGAAGGGACTGGAGTTCAGTCGGACGGCAGTGGAGCCGGAAAGGCTCTTGATGGGACAGGAGTTGCTGCGCGAACCGGCCGGCGCTGGGCCGCAAGGAAGGGAGCTGAACCCCTGGCTGTTGAGCTCGCTTGAAACAGGATCAACAGCCGAGCGGGCGGGAGCCGTAGCTGAGGGTGAGGCCATGAGGTCCACTGCCGGGCCGGTGGCCGTCGCAGGCGCGCCCGAAGCGGTGATTCCCATATACGTTCGCCCACCGGACGCCGATATCCACATCACCAAGATGAAGGATCCGTGGGCCGAGATTGTTGGCGGGCGCGGACGCTCCGGACGTGAGTGAACCTGAGATGAAGTTGCTCATCCGGCATATGAGGGCGCAAGACCTGGCGTCGGTCGTTGCGATCGAAGCGGCTTCGTTTAGTTCGCCTTGGACGGAGGAGATGCTGCGCGACGAACTCGCGCAGCATCTCGGCTGGACCTCGGTGGCGGTCGATTCCGCCGGCACGGTGATCGGGTTTCTGGTAGGCCGGTGCTATCCCGACGCGTGGCATGTGCTTGACGTGGCGGTCGCGCCCGATCGGCGCCGGCGCTGTGTGGGGGGGGCGCTGCTGAGCGGTTTCGTGGAGGCGGCAGAGAAGGCGGGGAAGGCCGTCATCCTGGAGGTCAGGACGGGCAACAGTGAGGCGGCGGCTTTGTATAGGTCGCATGGCTTCGCCACCATCGGCGTGAGGAAACAGTACTACCCCGACACCGGCGAGGACGCACTGGTCATGGCCCGCCGGCCGGGCGAAGAGAATGTCGAGTCGGGCGGCCCGTGTTGGTCTAGGCGCAGCAGCAGCCAAATGGGAGCTGCCGGGCGCGAGGCTCGGAATCCAGGCCGCGGGCCTGGGCGCGGCCGAGGTCTGGAGGGACCGCTGCTGGCGATAGAATCGTCCTGTGATGATTCGGCTGCTGCGGTCCTCACCCCGGATGGTGAGGTGCTGTCGAGTGTGACTCATTCTCAGGATGCCGTCCACGAGAAGTATGGGGGGGTGGTTCCTGAAGTCGCCAGCCGTGCACACGTGGAACGCATGACCGCGGTCGTGAGCGAAGCGGTGTTCGAGGCGGGGTGCACGATCGACGAAATCGGTGGAGTCGCCGCCACAGTGGGACCGGGCTTGATCGGAGCACTCCTGGTGGGCGTGCAGACGGCCAAGGCCATCGCCTGGAGCCGGAAGCTGCCGTTCTTTCCCGTGAATCACCTGCATGGACACTTGGCGGCGGCCTGGCTGGCGAATCCCGAAGCCGCCACACCCATGGTGACCCTGGTTGCCTCGGGTGGGCACACACTCCTTATCCGGGTCGAGGATCGGGAGACCTTCCGTCTGCTTGGGCAGACTCTGGACGACGCGGCCGGGGAGGCTTTTGACAAAGGGGCCAGACTGCTGGGTCTGGGGTATCCCGGGGGCCGAGAGCTCGATGAGCTGGCTGAACGAGGGGATCCAAGTGCATTCTCTTTCCCCATCGGTCTCAAGCGTTCCACCAAGCCCGATTTCTCGTTCTCGGGCGTGAAGACGTCTCTCTACTACTTGCTGCGCGATATGGCGCCGTCGGAACGGACCTCGCGAGCAGCTGATATCGCTGCATCCTATCGCAAGGCCATAGTGGAGGCGCTGGTAGGCAAGGCGGTGCGGACGGCGGAACGGGAGAGGGTGAAGACCCTCGCGGTAGCCGGGGGAGTGGCGGCGAACTCGCTGTTGCGGAAAAGACTGGTGGAGGCGGGTTCGAGAGCCGGTCTGACAGTGGTGATCCCGCCGATTCGATTCTGTACGGATAACGCCGCCATGATCGGGGCGGCCGCATTGACCGGTCCTCGCTTGGAGTATCCGGACTATCTGCCCGTGGACGCCTCGGCTTCCCTTGCCCTGGGGCAGTGCATGCCGCTGCCGGTGTAACGGCACCCGCGATTCCACGGCTCAAAATTATCTAGTCCGTAGGTTTGACAAATCCTGAGTCTGCGCATAACATAGAGAGCAGTTGGCACTCGGTTGGTCAGAGTGCCAATCGTGCGAAGCGGGTCGCAAATTAGGTCATATTTGACCGGCGGAAGAAGCGCCGGCAAGACGGTCAGAACGATGGATAGGAGGGTAGTGCATGAAACTAGTGCCACTCGAGGACCGGGTCGTCGTCCAGGTCATGGAGCAGGAAGAGAAGACCCAGAGCGGGATCGTTCTTCCCGACACGGCGAAAGAGAAGCCGACCAAGGGTAAGGTCATGGCTGCCGGAGCAGGTCGGTACGATGATAACGGCAAGCTCATCCCGATGCCGGTGACCGAGGGCGACATCGTGGTGTTCGCCAAGTACGCCGGGACTGAACTTAAGCTCGATGGGGAAGAGTACCTGGTCCTTCGGGCCTCTGACCTCATCGGCATCCTGCCCAAGGGCTGATCCTCTGTCGAGAACCGGAATCAAGGAGATTTGATTTATGGCAAAAGAGCTTTTGTATGGTGAAGACGCCCGCCGGGCGCTGGAGCGGGGCGTAAACGCTCTGGCCGACGCTGTGAAAGTCACTCTCGGTCCCAAAGGCCGGTACGTGGTGCTTGACAAGAAGTTCGGCAGCCCCACCATCACGAATGACGGTGTGACCATCGCTCGCGAGATCGAGCTTGAGGACGTTTTTGAGAATCAGGGCGCGCAGTTGGTGCGCGAGGTGGCGACCAAGACCAACGACATCGCGGGTGACGGCACCACCACCGCGACTCTTCTGGCACAGGCCATCGTCCGTGAGGGACTCAAGAACGTGGCCGCCGGCGCGAACCCCATGGCTCTCAAGCGCGGCATCGAGAAGGCTGTGGACACGGCCGTCGAGGAGATCAAGAAGATGTCCAAGGAGATCTCGGGCAAAGAGGACATCGCCCGGGTGGCTACCATCTCCTCAGACGATCGTGAGATCGGCGACGTTATTGCCGACGCCATCGAGAAGGTGGGCAAGGACGGCGTGGTGAACGTCGAGGAATCAAACACCTTCGGCATGGATCTGGAGTTCACCGAGGGTATGCAGTTCGATAAGGGTTACATCTCTCCTTACTTCGTGACCGACGCCGAGCGGATGGAAGCGGTCCTCGAAGACCCGTACATCTTGATGGCCAACCGGAAGATCGGCTCGGTCCAGGATCTGCTGCCCATACTGGAGAAGGTCATCCAGTCCGGCAAGGGTCTTCTGATCATCGCCGAGGACGTCGAGGGTGAAGCCCTCGCGACTCTCATCGTCAACAAGCTGCGCGGCACCTTCACCGGTATCGCGGTCAAGGCCCCCGGCTTCGGCGACCGCCGCAAGCGTATGCTGGAAGACATCGCCATCCTCACCGGCGGTGAGGTCATCAGCGACGAGATGGGCCTCAAGCTGGAGAACACCCAGCTGTCGCAGCTCGGAAAGGCGCGCAAGGTGGTCGTCGATAAGGACAACACCACCATCGTCGACGGTGCGGGCGAACTGGACAAGATCAAAGCACGCATCAACCAACTCAAGGCCGAGATTGACAACACCGATTCCGACTTCGACCGCGAAAAGCTGCAGGAGCGGCTGGCCAAGCTGGCCGGTGGCGTGGCTGTGGTCAAGGTGGGTGCTGCAACCGAGACCGAGATCAAAGAGAAGAAACACCGGGTTGAAGATGCCCTGAGCGCCACCCGCGCGGCCTTGGAAGAAGGGATCGTCCCGGGCGGCGGAGTAGCCCAGGTGCTGTTGGTGCCTGCTGTGGACGCCATCAAGGCCGAAGGTGACGAGCTCACGGGTGTGCGCATCGTGGCCCGCGCTCTGGAGGAGCCTCTGCGGCAGCTCGCCGATAACGCCGGTCTGGAAGGCTCCGTGGTCATGAACGAAGTGAGGACCCGGGCCAAGGGTGTGGGTCTGAACATCGCCACCGGCGAATACGAGGATATGGTTAAGGCCGGTATCATCGACCCGGCAATGGTCACGCGTTCGGCTCTGCAGAATGCGGCCTCCATCGCCAAGAACATCCTGACCACCGAAGTCATCGTAGCCGACAAGCCCGAGAAGGAAAGTCCCGGTATGCCCGGCGGCATGGGTGGCATGGGCGGCATGGGCGGCATGATGTAAGAAATCCGTCTCACCTTGGACGAGCGTTTGCCGACGTTCGTTCTGCGGAGGGGTCACCGCGATCCGGCAGCTCTTCAGAGGGCGCGCCGGCGCGGTGGCCCCTCTTCTTGTCAGTGGGGTCCTGGCCGGGTGATAAACTCTGCCGTACCTACTACCCATGGGGATTGGCTTGAGGCCGGGAGAGGAGGCGCTGATGAACGATGAGGTCCAGGCGGCGTTTGCGGAGATGCTCGACATCTCCACCGACATCGACAAGGCGATTCTGTTCTGGCCGGATGGCATCCTTTCCTCCAATATGCCGGAGGAGGTGCAGGCGGCTGCCAAAGCCCAGGCGGAAGAGTTGGCTCGGCTTGGGGAAGCTCGGGCGGCGGACATGGGCGCGCAGCCGCTCACCCAAATGGTTGTGGAGGCCCCGCAGGGGTATGTCTTTCTTGCAAGAGAAGGCGCGTCGGATGGTATGACCATCATGGCGACCGGCAAGAAGAACAGCCGCATAGGGCTGGTCCTGTACGATCTTCGTACCTGCATGAGAGATGCCAGGGAGGCCGTGGGCGGCGGGAGTCACGGAGAGCAAGTGACGGAGGAGGCCTAGGTGAGAGATAACGCGAAGCGCGGGCTCACGGCGTTCGGAGTCCTGGCTTTCCTGGGGAGCCTGGCCGGCGGAGCCTATTACTTCCTGTTCATGCGTGCCGCCAAGCCGCAGGTGGAGTTATATTTCGACGACGGGTCGATGCTGGCGCTGCCGGGAGATACCGCTGAGGCGCAGCCTTTCATGGCCGCGGCGACAGAGGTGCTCAGGACCAATCCGCTTCCCAAGTAATCCGACGTGGAGCTTCGTGGCGGCGACGTATAGGTTGCTCTATCCATACAAAACTGGAATAATGCGGGCTCCCGATGAAAAGTTTTCTGAAAACAGACCGCGTGTTACTCGTACGCATTAAGATGTACTCAATCGGGCTGTCGCGTAAGCAGTAGCTTAGAATCGATAAGCGAGTAGAAGGGGTAACTGGATGGCAGCTAATAGCACAGGTGCGGACAAGACGGTCATCAAGGCACTGGGGCTCAGCGGAGGAATCTTCGGTGCCTGCCCGTGTAATGTGGACGTCAAAGACGGCAAGATCATCCGTATCCGTCCGCTCCACTGGGATGAGAAGTATGATCCCAAGACGTTCAACCCGTGGAAGATCACCAAGAACGGCAAGACTCTGGAGCCATACTTTAAGTCGGTCCCGGCGCCGTGGAGCTTGGCCTACAAGAAGAGGGCGTACTCGCCGAACCGGGTGAAGTACCCACTCAAGCGGGTTGATTGGGACCCAAAGGGAGAGCGTAACCCACAGAATCGGGGCAAGAGCAAGTATGTCCGGATCTCTTGGGATGAGGCGGCACAGATCGTGGCCGACGAGGTCAAGAGGATCTGCGACGCGTATGGTCCGCTGGCCATCCTGGTTCAGGGCGATGGTCACGGCGAGTGCAAAATGGTCCACGCTCCTCACGGTTGCTCCACCTTGCTACTGGACAAGCTGGGTGGTTTCACGCAGCAGATCAGGAACCCCGACAGCTGGGAAGGCTGGTATTGGGGCTCGAAGCACATATGGGGCAAGGGCTACATCGGCATGATGGCCCCCAACGACAACCTCGTGAACGACATCTGCCAGAACAGCGATATGGTGTTGGTCTGGGGCGGCGACCCGGAGACCACGACTTGGGGTTTCCGCGGGCAGTTCGCGAGCCGGCTGCTGTACTTCTGGACAGAAATCGGCGTGAAGCAGGTGTACATCAACCCAGATCTGAACTACGCCGCGGCCATCCATGCCGACAAATGGATCCCCGTCCTGCCCAATACGGACGCGGCCCTGCAGCTGGCGATCATGTACATATGGATCACCGAAGGCACGTACGACAAGGAGTACGTAGAGACTCACACCGTGGGCTTCGACAAGGTGAAGGCCTACGTGCTGGGCGAAGAAGACGGCATTCCCAAGACCCCGAAGTGGGCGTCTCCCAAATGCGGCGTGCCGGTTTGGACCATCAAGGCGCTGGCCCGAGATTGGGCTAAGAAGGTGGTCACCATCGGCCATTACTTCGGTGGCGGCATGGCTCGTGGCCCGTACTCCACCGAGCCGGCCCGTCTCGAGTGTGTCCTGCTGGGCATGCAGGGCCTGGGGAAACCGGGCGTCCATCAGGCGCAGATCGCATACACCGGTATGCCCAAGAACGTCATCACCGGTGGCGCGGACCACATGGGTCCCTTCGCCAGCCTTACTTCGCAGCCCTACGGTGAGCGTCTGCTGAAGCCCCACCGGGGTACGCCGACGGCTTGGGGCAAGCAGATGATCCCGAAGGTACTTATCGAAGAGGCGATCAGGGACGGCAAGGTCGACTTCTGGGGCACCGGCGGACACGAAGAACCTACCTCCGACCAGTACAAGAAGTACAGCTACCCCATTCCGAAGGAGAAGGGTGGTACCGAGATCCACATGATGTGGACCGATACTCCCTGCCGCGTCACCTGCTGGGGCGGCGGCGGCGAGGTCATGGAGGCCTTCCGCAACCCGAAGATCGAGTGTGTCGTTGCTCAACATCCATGGCTTGAGAACGACGTGTTGTGCGCCGACGTCATCTTCCCGGTCACGACTACTCTTGAGTGCGACGACATCTCCCCGTGCATCCGTGAGGGCGACAGCTTCCAAAGCGTCGTGCTCATGAACCGGGCCATCGAGCCCGTCGGCGAGTCCCGGACCGACTACCACGTCGTCTGCGCTATTGCAGACAAGTTGGGCATGCTCGAGGAAGTTACCGACGGGTTCAGCGACGAAGAGTTGGTCAAGGGCACCTACGTGGGCATGAACTTCGAGCAGGTGACTCCTTGGGAAGAGTTCAAGGAGAAGCAGTACACCGTGCTGCCCGTCCAGAAGGATTGGGAGAGATGGCCGGCCGGTCTCTATGAGTTCTACAAGGACCCGAAGAAGAACCCGCTGCCCACTCCGACCGGTAAGCTGGAGTTCTGGTCCGAGAGTTTGGAGAATGCCTTCCCCACCGATGAGGAGCGCCCCGGTATCCCCAAGTGGATCGAGAAGGGCATCACTCACGACGAGCGCATCTCGAGCTATCGAGCCAATGCCTTCCCGCTTCTGGTCATGAGCAACCACGGTCGTTGGAGGACTCACGCTCAGGGTGACGACATCCCCTGGACCAAGGAAGCGGTCACCGGCAAGGTCAGGGGCTGGGACGGCTACTGGTACGAGCCCTGCTGGATGAACCCGAAGGATGCCGAAGCGCGCGGTATCAAAGATGGCGACATCGTCCGGGTTTACAACGAACGCGGCAGCGTACTCTGCGGTGCTCTGGTGTGGGAGCGGATCATGCCCGGCTGCATCTCTGTGGATCACGGAGCGCGGGCGGACTTCATCGATCCCAACTTCACGCTGGATCGCGGCGGCGCCATCAACGTGATCTCGCCTAAAGGCTTAACCTCCAAGCACGCCGGCGGTCAGGCCACCAGCGGGTACCTGGCCGACGTGGAGCGGGTCAGCATGGCCCAGATGGAGGAGTGGATGGCCAAGTATCCCGAAGCTTTCGCGCGTGAATACGATCCTGCCTCCGGCCTGCGGTTCAACGGCTGGATAACGGAGGGGAGGTAGTCATGGCAAAGAAAGTCTTCGTGATCGATATCGCTCGCTGCAACGGCTGCTACAACTGCCAGATCGTGTGCAAAGACGAGCACGTGGGCAATGATTGGACTCCCATCGCCAAGCCTCAGCCCGAGATAGGCCAGTTCTGGCTGCACCTCAAGGAGACGGTGCGGGGCACCGTTCCCAAGGTGAAGGTCTCCTACCGTCCCCACCTGTGCATGCACTGCGACAACGCTCCCTGCATCGAATCCTGCAAGATCGAGGGAGCCCTCTACAAGCGGGACGACGGCCTGGTCATCATCGATGCGGACAAGTGCACCGGCTGCCGCAACTGTGTGGATGCCTGCCCCTACGATGTGATCTTCTTTAACGAAGATCTGAACATCGCCCAGAAATGCACGGGCTGCGCCCATCTGCTCGACGATGGCTGGACCGAACCTCGGTGCGTGGATGCCTGCCCGACCGGTTGCCTCATGTTCATGGATGAGGACGAAGCCAAGAAGCTCATCGCCAAGGCCGAGGTGTGGAAGCCGGAGCTCAAGGAACAGGTCAAGCCCCGGGTCTACTATCTGGGCGTGCCCAAGAAGTTCATCGCCGGCACCGTGTACGACCCCAAAGAGGAAGAGGTCATCATCGGCGCCACCTGTACGCTCACCCCGGATAAGGGTAAGCCTCAGACGGCGGAGACCGACAGTTACGGCGACTTCTGGTTTGAAGGGATCGCCGACGGCGTCTATGACCTGGAGATCAAGAGTGGTCGTAAGGTCAAGCGCTTCGCAGATCTCGACACCACGACTGCAGACATCAATCTGGGAGATATACCGCTGGCGTAAGCCCTTAGGATAGGCAGCCGGCGCCTCATCAGCGCTTGTAACGGCGCCGCCGGTCTGGGGCCGGGCTTTTTGCCCCGGCGACCGGCGGCGCCGTTGCTCTGCTCCTGTTCTCCTCGGACGCAACTGGGATTATCATGGAGCCAACCCGGATCCGGGACGACCGGCTATAGGATGAAGTGGTGTGAAGGCAGGCTGCCTGCAAGACATGGGGCCGGTGTGGACCGGCGGGGGAGCGGAGGCTTTGTGGAGTACACGGGACCTACAGCGGAGATGGCCGGGCAGGTGGTGGCCTGCGCGCTGAGCGGCGGCGGTGACATGGCCGACCTCTTCGTGGAGGAGCGGCGATCGCTATCCTTGCGCCTGGAGGACGGCAGGGTGGAGAGCGTCACTTCTGCAAGCGATCTGGGCGGATCGATAAGAGTCACGCGCGGTCTGTCCTCGTTGTTCGGGTATGCGGATGCGGTTGACGAGGCTGCTCTCGGACGTTTGGCGGGGGAACTCAGCGGTACCCAGACGCAGGGAGATATGGGAGTCATGGTCGTGGTCGAACGGGCGGAAGGCAAGCCCCCGACCAGCATGCCCCCACGCGTCACTCAGAAGGAGATTCCCTCTGACGCTGCCGGCAGAGCGCGCTTGCTGCACATTGCCGACGAAACGGCGCGATCCGTGTCTTCTGAGGTGCGTCAGGTAATTGCGGGTTATGCCGAGAGCCGGCAGCGGGTGTGGATAGCCACGTCGGATGGTCTCCTGTCGAGCGACGACCGCATCCGCGTATCGCTCGCCATCACGGTGATGACACAGAGGGGCGGACTGATCCAGATCGGCCGCGACGGTCTCGCGCTGCGCGACGGATTCAGGCTGCCCGACGACGACGAAGTGATCTCACTCGCGACCGACGTTGCACGGAGAGCGGTCACGATGCTCGATTCAGAGCCGGCGCCGACGGGTCGCATGCCTGTGGTCTTGGCGAACGGCTTCGGGGGTGTGCTCTTCCATGAGGCCTGCGGGCACGGATTGGAGGCCGACTACATCCTCAAGAAGACAAGTGTCTGGGAAGGGAAGATCGGCTGTCGGGTTGCTCCTGAGTTCGTGTTCGCCTATGACGACGGCCTGGGTGAGGGCATGTGGGGGACCGGAGCGTGCGACGATGAAGGTACTCCCAGCGAGCGAACCACGCTCATCGAGGCCGGGGTGCTCACCGGGTATCTCACCGATCGGCTACGTGCCGTCCGGCTGGGGCTGACGCTGACGGGCAACGGGCGTCGGCAGGATTATCGTTATCTGCCTTATCCGCGCATGACGAACACCTACTTCGGCGCGGACCGGCACACCCCCCAAGAGATCATCGCCGATACACCTCGCGCTCTCTACGCGAAGTCGTTATCGGGCGGTGAGGTGAATCCCGCCACGGGGGATTTCGTATTCGGAGTAGCCGAGGGGTATCTCATCGAGAATGGGAAGATCACCACGCCGGTCCGAGGTGCTACCTTGATCGGCAGCGGCCTCGAGGTACTGCAGGGTATAGATGCCGTGGCGGACGATCTGGAGATGAAGCCGGGCACTTGCGGGAAGGAAGGCCAGGGAGTGCCGGTGGGCACCGGCCAGCCTACTCTACGCATCCGGGAATTGACCGTAGGAGGCACGAGTCTTTCATGAAGAGCTCCGCAGCTCGGAACAGCCTCGGACCGGCGTCGCCTTTGCAGGTGGCCCGGACCGTCCTAGCCCGGGGACGCCGGGTCGGTGCCGATCTGGAGGTGTACGTCCAGTTCGGGAGGACGGTGAATATCAAAGTATTCGGCCGTGAGGTAGAGGCGGTCGCCGTCGCCGAGCCGCGGGGGCTCGGCGTGCGAGCGGTCCGCGATGGCCGGGTGGGCTATGCGTGTACATCCGATCTCGGCCAGGGTGGTCTGGACAGAGTGCTCGCTCAGGCCGTCGACAACCTCAGAGCTGCTGATGCGGATCCCTACGCCGACCTACCCGAAGTGCCTCCGAGAAGCTATCCGGTGGTTCCAGATCTTTGGCACGCTGGAGTATCCGGCACGAGTCTGGAGGCCAAGACGAAGATAGCCTTGGAGGCCGAAGCCGCGGCTCTGGCGGTTCCGGAAATCGAGGTCGTCGAAGAGAGCGTTTACTCGGACGAGGAGGCTCGTGTCGCCATCGCCTCTACGAAGGGGATCGAAGCCGAAGCGGAGCAATCATTCTGTTTCGGCTATGTGGTAGCGCATGCCGGGCATGGGGGAGACCGTCAATCAGGCTTGGGGTTCTGTCTGGGCCGGGACCCTGCCACTCTGGATTCGGAACGCGCAGGTCGGGATGCGGCCGAAAGGGCGAGTGCACTTCTCGGGGCTCGTCCCTGCCCCACCGGTTCGTACGCGGTGGTGTTCGACAGCGAAGTTGCGGCCGCTCTTCTCGCGAGCGTAGTGCAGGCCTTGAGTGCGGACGCCGTGCAGAAAGGGAGATCAGTGCTCGCCGGTAGGTTGGGGGAGGCGGTCGCTTCACCCCTGCTTACTTTGTACGATGACGGGCTGGCCGCTCGGGGTATGGCGACCAACCCCTTTGACGGAGAAGGGGTTCCTCAACAGAAGACCACATTATTCGAGAACGGGATCCTTCGTTCATATCTGCACAGCAGCTACACGGCCCGCAAAGAAGATGGGGAAGCCCGGTCGACCGGCAACGCGGGCAGGGGCTCGTACCGGAGCCTGCCCGGCGTGACTGCGACCAACCTGATCGTGAGACCGGGCGAGGGCGACCTGGCCCATGTCATGGCCCGAGTCGGTGAAGGTCTATACGTGGACAGCGTCGCCGGCCTACACTCGGGTGTGAACCCCGTAAGCGGAGAGATATCCGTTGGGGCGACGGGGCGCCTCATCGAGGGGGGAGCGGCCGGCAGACCGGTTCGCGAGGTGACCATCGCTACCGACTTCCTGCAGTTCCTCAGTTCGGTGAGCGACCTGGGTGGAGATGCACGATGGATACCGCTGCATGGCAGCGTGCGTACGCCGTCGGTGGCCGTTCAAGGGATCGCCGTTTCAGGGACCTGACAATCAGATAGCGTTGTGTTTGGTCCTGATGGGGGACGAAGAGGAGGAAACATGGACAAAGAGGTTCTTGGCAGGTCTCTGCTGGAAGCGGCGTATCTGGAGGGTGATTTCGTTCTGCGTTCGGGCCGTCGGAGTCGGTACTATCTCGACAAGTATCTTTTCGAAACGGATCCCCGGGTGCTCCGGGGGATCGTTTACGAGATGGCCGACATGATCAGGAATGAGCTGGCCGGGGGAACACAGTACGACCGCCTGGCGGCGCCGGAACTGGGCGGGATCGTCTTGGGAGCCGGTCTTTCGCTGGAACTTGGTTTACCATTGCTCTTGGTCCGGAAACTTACCAAGGACTACGGCACGCAGAAGCTTATAGAGGGCAGATTCTCGCAGGGAGAGAGGATCGCCCTGATTGAAGACATAGTGACGTCGGGAGGCGCGGCCATACAGGCGGCGGATGCTCTGCGCGAGGCGGGTCTCAAGGTAGACGATTTGTTCTGTGTGGTCGATCGGGAAGAGGGGGGCGGCGCCGCGGCGGCCGCCGCCGGACTGCGGCTACGACCTCTGTTCACGTCGTCTGCACTCGGAATCGCGCCAACGCGTTAAAATGTGCGTATTCCGCTACGTAGAGCGAAAAAAACGCTTGTGCGGGCTTGGTAGTGTTGCTAAGGTAAGTGCGTACTTCGCGGACAAAGGGAGGATGTCGTGACCAAGGCTGATTTTGTGGACAAACTCGCAGCAAAGAGTGGCCTGACTAAGAAAGACGCAGCCGCAGTTGTGGATGCATTCGTGGAAGTGGTCACCGAATCGCTGAAGAAGGGGGAAGAGGTCCAGTTCACCGGTTTCGGCAAGTTCTACGTGCAGAAGCGTGACGCGCGGCAGGGCATCAATCCGCAGACTAAGGCCAAGATCAAGATCGCGGCGACCAAGGTCCCGAAGTTCAGTGCGGGGTTGGCTCTGAAGAACGCCGTCAAGTGATCCTGCTGTTTTGCGGGTGAGTCAGAAGGGCCGCCTTGTGCGGCCCTTCTCTTTCGCGTCGAGCGGAGCAGTTGCAGGGTGGGTCGATCCGCCTGCGCGTGGCTGTGTGTGGGGCGAGGGGTTCAGCATATAGAGGAGTGGCAAGTTGACTGCAGATAACTTCGCCGACCGGCTCCTGGCGGCCATAGAGGGCAAACAATCCCATGTGGTGGTGGGATTGGATCCTGATTTCGCGCTACTTCCGTCTGAGATCAGGGACGCGCATCCCCGGGCGCAGTACGCCGGGGACGATGAGATGCATGAGGCGTGTTACCGGGAGTTCCTCACAGCCCTGCTGGACGCCCTCACCGGCGAGGCCATGGCCGTCAAGCCCCAGATAGCATACTTCGAGGCTCTCGGTAGCCGGGGGTACGCGCTTTACGAGGATGTGGTCACTATGGCCAAAGACATGGGATACCTAGTGATCGGCGACGTGAAGCGCGGTGACATCGGGAGCACGGCCGAAGCCTATGCCCGGGCCCATCTAGATGTCGCCGGGGCGGATGCCGTCACGGTGAATCCCTATTTCGGCGCGGATGGGCTCGAGCCGTTCTTGCGCCGGACTCGGGAATCCGGGAAGGGAGTCTTTGTTTTAGTGAAGACCTCGAACGCCGGTTCTGCCGACATTCAGGATCTGGAGTTATCCTCAGGCGAGACGGTCTACCGCCGGGTGGCGGGTCTGGTTGAGTATTGGGGGAGGGAGAGCGAGGGGAGCCGGGGTTACCGGTCCGTGGGTGCCGTGATCGGCGCAACGTATCCCGCTCAGGGTGCGGAATTGAGAGCGAGGATGGCCGGAGTGCCGTTTCTAGTCCCGGGTTACGGGGCTCAGGGGGCGAAGGCCACCGAACTGAGCGGTCTATTCGACGAAGATGGTACGGGGACGGTCGTCAACTCTGCCAGAGCGATTCTGTACGCCTACAGGAAGCGACCTGGGATCCATTGGTTGGATGCCGCGCGGCTCGAGGCTCAAGAGATGCGATCTGCTCTGTGGAGGGCCGCAGGCCGTGGTCGATGAGGAGCGCAACGAGATCGATGCTGAGGAGCGTACGGCTTTCGACGACTCCACAGCCTTCGACGCCATAAACTCACCAAAGGCGTTGTTCCGGCAGAGGCAGCCGGACTTCCGCATGGCGCTGCCGGTGGTCATCCTGATCGTTGTGGTGGCCGTTGTGAGCGCGCTCGTGCTTGGGGGGGTCATCCAAGGAAGCGAGGAGAGGAGCGGCCCTGAGCCCGCATCGACGACACAGCCGACGGTGCTGATCGTTCCTTAACAAGGGAGATGTGCGCTTCGGTCAGCTGGGACGGCGTCGGCGAAGATCCTCGTAGAGGAATATCAGGACCAAGTCGGCCAGAAGAGCCACAAACGCCTCGACCAGTAGCTGGCTGATGGGCAGAAGGATGAATACCTGCACATTGTCACGGTAATAGAGACCGTACAGGCTGTAGATGCCGAGATATATCAACTGTACGATGATGAAGATGATGACTACGGCCGGCCAGCCGGGCCGCAGAAGGCGGAGACTCCTGTGCAGAGAGCGAAGCACCCCCCGCCCTTCGAATACGATGACGTAGTCGGCGAACACCACCAGGATACCCACTACCCAGGTGGACGCGGCTGCCACCTGGGCAAGGATGCCTTCCCTCGGCCCCACCATCGGGAGCAGCCACAGGACCAGGTACCAGAAAAGGTAGAAGACAAAGAGGTTCCCAGCCTCGGTCCATCCCCGCGGAGCCCTGGGATAGGACTGGCCGGCGACGGCTCGGAAGAACGGCGCGCGTATCATGGCCGTGAGCAAGCAGACCGCCAGTCCGGCGAATGCCGCTACTGCGAGGACCGACTCGAACGAAAACTCAGCGACGAAGTGATCACGGATGTACTCCCAACGCCCGAAGTTGGCCGTGAAGAACGCGCTCCAGCGGATACTTGCCTCCCCGGAGGCGTAGACGGCAAGAAAAGCCAGGGTGTGGATGATGGCCAGCGCAAGGGGGTAGACGATCAACCATTGTTTGCGGGTGAGGCGGCTCCATGCGCGTCGCAGCACTTCGGCGATTGTGGCACCTCCCTGATCAGACCCCCTGGGCAAGCTCTCCGGCCCGCAGTATAGCATCGGGCTTTTCGGTCCCGGCGGTGCAGTGGACCGTCCAGAGGTACGAGCGCCGCCTCATGCTATACTCGCAGCCATGATGCGTCTTTCAGCCCGGCGGGGGCGGCCGCTGGCGGTTCTCGTCTTCTTAGCCGTACTTGTGGTGACGGTCGCGGCCCTGGTCGGTGTGGCTCAGGGATCGAGCAGCACCACCGCTCTCCCTACCAAGCCGACGCGGTCGGTCAGCTTCACAGTCGACGCCGACGATCTGGGTGGTTTCGCACTCGACGCTCCGAAGATATCGTCACCGTCGGCGATTGTTATCAACATGGGGACGGGCAGGGTGCTCTACGAATGGGATGCGTACGTCCGCCGGCCTATGGCTTCGACCACCAAGATCATGACTGCCGTCCTAGTCCTGGAACAAATGGACCTTAGCAAGAGCATTCGCATATCCGAAAAAGTAGCGGCGACATACGAGCCCAAGGTCTGGTTGCGCACGGGTGACGTTCTCACGGTAGAGCAACTGCTCTACGCGCTGATGGTGCGCAGTGCCAATTCGGCGGCTGTAGCGCTCGCTGAGGCGTGCTTTGGAAGCGTTGAGGCCTTCGTGGAAGAGATGAACGCGAAGGCGGCTGAGTTGGGGATGAAGGACACTCATTTCGCCAACCCCCACGGGCTGGATGCCGAAGACCACTATTCTACTGCCGCCGATATGGCCGTGGTGGCTCGATACGCCATGAAGGACCCCATATTCCAACGATTGGTTTCCACGGAGGAGTATTCGGTATCGGTGGGCGGGCGCGACGAGCCCATAGTGTTCAAGAACACGAATGCCCTCCTGGGCAGGTTCGATTGGGTAACGGGTGTGAAGACCGGTCTCACGCCTCGGGCGGAACAATGCTTGGTCTGCTCGGGGACCCTGGACGGGGTGTCGATCATCAGCGTCGTGCTTGGACAGCCGGCATCCGAGGTATGCTGGACGGAGAGCCGGACTCTGATGGAATACGGTTTCGCCCAGTACCGGCACGTGACTCTCTTGGAGGAGGGCGCGGTGGTCGCAGAAGCAGAAGTGCCGTACCAGATCGACAGCGTGGTGCGCTTGGTGACTGCGACTCCAACAGAATTGGAGTTGTACAAGAGCGATTCGGTGACTGCCTCGATCGTGGTGGATAGGGACCTGACCCTCCCGGTCTCTCAGGGGGAGGTCTTCGGCCACGTCTTTATGACGATCGACGGTGAGGTCTTGGAGACCATCGACTTGGTTGCCGACAAGTCCTTCGAGAAGACGACCCTCGGCGGCAAGATCACGTATCTGTTCCGTCGCCTGGGCAATTAGCGGAGCCGGCTCGGATGTACAGTCGGTGTGGAGGATCAATAGGACGATGATACTGACGGTAACTCTCAATCCGGCCCTCGACCGCACCCTCATCGTGCCGAACTTTCAGGCCGGGTTCAGGCACAGGGCGACGGACACGGTCATGTTACCGGGGGGCAAGGGCATCAACGTTGCCCGGACGGCCATGGCGCTTGGGCGTCCGGTTATCGCCACGGGCTTCATCGGTGGACGCAAGGGCGATCAGATCGTCTCGGAGTTGAACGACGAGGGCATCCTGTGCGACTTTGTGAGGGTGGCCGGAGAGTCGCGCATCTCTACCGCCGTGGTGGATCCGAACTCTAACCAGGTCACCGAGATCAACGAGCAGGGGCCGGAGATAAGCCCTGATGAGTTCGGCCTCCTACACGATAAGCTGGACTACCTGGGCAAGGCTGCGGACGTGGTGGTGTTCGCCGGCAGCGTCCCGCCCGGTCTGGGTGACGACTGTTACGCGGAACTCATCGAACACACTCGTCGGCTGGGGCTGGTGTCCTGCTTCTACACCTACGGCGAACCGCTACGCCGGGGTATCAAGGCGCACGCCGACTACGTCTTCCCGAAGTTGGCGGAGGCGGAGAACGTGATCGGTTATGAATTCACCAGCCTGGAGGATCGCATCGACGCAGCCCGCAAGATGCGGGAGATGGGGGCCGGCTCGGTGGTTATAACCTATCGGTACGGATGTGTGGCGGAACTGAAGGCGGGGGATGAGACCTGCACCCTGGTCGGCAGGACCCCGCCCGTGGACGTGGTGTCCCATCTGGGCTGGGGTGATGCGTTGGTGGGGGGGTACGTGGTGCGGCTCTTGGAGGGAGATCACCCCACCGAATGCCTGCGCTACGGCCTGGCCTGCGGGGCGGCGAACATCATGCGGTTCGGCGCCGGCGTCTTCTGGCCCGCCGACATGGAGAGACTGCTCGACCTGGTGGAGATCGAGGAGGTGCCTGCTGAAGCGTAACCTGGACGCCTCGAAGCAGGTAGTGGTCGTCGATTTTGGCGGCCAGTATTCTCAGCTCATCGCCCGGAGAGTGCGGGAGTGCCGGGTCTACTCGGAACTGATCCCACACACCACGCCCCTCGCCGATATCCAAGCGATGCAGCCGGGCGGGATCATACTCTCGGGCGGTCCGCGTAGTGTCAACCAGCCCGGGGCTCCGTCGCTGGATCCAGAGATCTTCACTTTGGGCATCCCCGTACTGGGCATCTGTTACGGTCTACAACTCATCGCGAAAGTCAAAGGCGGCCGGGTCGAGCGCGCGGGTCAGGCGGAGTATGGGGGCAGAACGCTCACCGTTTGCCGGGCGGAGGGTCTTTTCGCCGGTCTGCCGCCGGAGAGTCCTTGTTGGATGAGTCATGGGGACTCGGTGGTGGAGTTGCCTACGGGATTCACCGTGACAGGAACCAGCCCCAATATGCCGGTGGCGGCGATGGAGAACCAGGAATTGGGGCTGTACGGCGTGCAGTTCCATCCCGAGGTGCGGCATACGGCCTTTGGCATGGATATCCTTAAGAACTTCCTGTATTCGATTTGCGACATCCCGCCTACCTGGACACCGGTATCCATAATCGAAGAAGCGGTGGAGCGCATACGGGAGCAGGTGGGCGACGAGCAGGTGGTATGCGGGCTTTCCGGCGGCGTGGACTCAGCAGTGGCCGCCCTTCTGGTCTATAAAGCGGTTGGTGAACAGCTCACCTGCATCTTCGTCGACCACGGGCTGAATAGGATGAACGAGGCGGCACAGGTGGAAGACACCTTCCGACGGCATTTCCACGTCCCGCTGGTGCACGTGCGGGCACAGGACCGGTTCGTCGGCAAGCTGGCCGGGGTCACCGACCCAGAGCAGAAGCGCCGGATCATCGGTGAGGAGTTCATAAGGACTTTTGAAGAGGAGTCTCACAAGCTGGGTAAGTCGAGATTCCTGGTGCAGGGGACCATCTACCCCGACGTCATCGAGTCGGGCACGGATTCGGCCGCGGTCATCAAGTCGCATCACAACGTGGGGGGCCTGCCCGACGACGTGGACTTCGAACTGGTGGAGCCGCTGCGTCTGCTCTTCAAGGACGAAGTGCGGGCGGTGGGTGAGGAATTGGGGTTGCCGGAGAGCATCGTGTGGCGGCAGCCGTTCCCGGGCCCTGGCCTTGCCATACGCATCGTGGGCGAGGTGACGCGGGAGAGGCTGGAGATACTGCGAAAGGCGGATGCCGTCTTGCTGGACGAGGTGCGGAGAGCCGGGTTGTACCGGCAGTTGTGGCAGTCGTTCGCGGTGCTGGCCGCCATCCGGAGTGTCGGCGTCATGGGCGACGAGCGCACATACGCCTATCCGATCATCCTGCGGGCAGTGACTTCCGATGACGCCATGACCGCCGATTGGGCCAGGCTGCCCTACGATCTCCTGGAGCGCATCTCGCAACGCATTATCAATGAGGTGCCTGGAGTCAACCGGGTGGCACTCGACATCTCCAGTAAGCCTCCGTCGACCATCGAATGGGAGTAGGAGTGACAATGGACGATAGATATGAATAACCAAGGCAAGAGCCCGGACCTTAAGAGCTTGGAGGAACGTGTGCGACCGAGCAATCCCGGCGGCGAGCCCGACCCGGCAGTCATCCACGACCGAGTGCGTCGGGCGGCGACGATAGCTGTGGACTTGAAGGCCGACGAGGTCAAGATCCTCGATATGCGTGAGCTGGTGACCTATACGGACTACCTGCTGTTGTGCACCGGACGGAATTCTCGGTTGACCAAGCGTATCGCCGAGGATATCGGCTTCAAGCTCAAGGAGGAGGCCGGCCTGCTGCCGAGAGGTACGGAGGGCACGTCCGACGGGGATTGGATCCTCCTCGACTTCTTGGACTTCGTTGTACATATCTTCACCCCGGAGGCTCGGGAATTCTACCGGCTGGACACGCTGTGGAAGCAGGCGCCGGTAGAGGTGGTCAGTTGACCGCGAACCGGACGGGGCGGTTGCAGTGGTCGGTCCCACCGGCTATAATCCGATGCCGCCCGTGGGGGTATAGCTCAGTTGGGAGAGCGCGACGCTGGCAGCGTTGAGGCCAGGGGTTCGAGTCCCCTTACCTCCACTTGGATTTGGGGGGCGGTTCACGAGCGGCCCGGCTATCTGCCGGGCCGTTGCCGTTCAAGATACTGTTTGTGAGCTACTCACGGGGCCGGGTCCGGCCGCGGTCCCTTGGTGAAGCGCCGGGTAACGACGACTTGGCCGGCGGTGGTCCGTGGAAGGCGGCGAAGGAGGTAGCTCCAGTCGAGATGCAACAGTCCGGCCCACCCATCTACCGAGTTGGGGGCCCGCAACCTCAACCTGTCCGGAGTAGCGGTCGGGTGAGGGCATCTTGGCGTGCTCCTCTTACTGTGGTAACCGCGATGTTCGGTTGGCTGTTCCTCGTATTCGTTCTTGCCGCCCTTGCCGCGCCTAACGATCCGAACGTGGAGGTCCCCATCGAGGTGGGTAAGGGAGTAATCGTCACCCCGGCCGATGGTTGGTATTCGGCGTCCGGCGTATGGGACGTGGGACCGGATGCGATCTCGTTGCAGAGTTCGGGGGTCTACGTAGCCTTTATGGTGGAGGATTACGGCGGCACGAACGACGAGCTTCTGGCTGAGATGCTGGAGACATTGGAGCCCGATTTCGAGTCATTCCGGGTGCTGCCGGCGGCTGCCACTACCGTGGCGGGAGATATCCCCGGCTTGGTCGCTCTGTTCTCAGGGGCGTCGAAGGAATGGGGCGCTGAGAACGAGATCGTCGTCGCGACGCACGGGGGGCTGGGCGTCATCATGCTGGCGACGGGACCAGCAGGGCAACTCAGCCGGATGCAGGCCGATCTGGACACCATGTTGGATGACTTGGTACTGCCGCGATGAACGGTATAACCACGACCGCCACGCCCATGAGACTCGCCAGACAGCCTGCGTTCTGGGTCTTTTTGCTGCTCCTCGGGGCGTGCTTCCTCCTGGTCGGACTCGAGCAGGTGGCGTACCTGAGTTCGTATCCGGTGGCATGGCTGCTTTCCATCGCGCTTCTCGCCGCCACTGCTATCCCGGCGGGGTTGATCATCTACCGGTTCGATCAATTCGAGCCCGAGCCGGCTGCTCTCGTCGGTGTGGCCCTTCTCTGGGGAGGCGTGGTCGCTCTGACCTTCGCCTCCGTGGCCAACTCATCGATGCTGAGCTTCCTCCAACACGTCCTGCCGGCCGCGCAAGTCGATTCCTGGGGAGCCGCGATTGTCGCGCCCATCAACGAGGAGTTCTACAAGGGAATGGGACTGATCTTCCTCTATCTGATGGCCAAGGACGAGTTCAACAGCGTCATGGACGGACTGGTCTATGGGGCGATGATCGGCCTCGGCTTCCAGGTGATCGAGAATGTGCAGTACTTCATGCTGGCTGCGGGGGAATCGGGGGGTGGCCAGGCAGGTCCGGTGGTCAGCATGTTCTTTCTGCGGGTGGTTCTCTCCGGCCTCTACAGTCACATGTTGTTCACCGGCGTCATGGGCTTCGGTTTCGCGCTCTTCGTGACGCAGCGGCAGAGGTCGCCGGCGCATAGACTGGGGGTGTTGACGCTCTGCGCGCTGATCGCCTGGGCTGCTCACTTCGTCTGGAACTCTCCTTGGTTGGAGACGCTCATGAGTGAGGGAACGACGGCGTTCGTGCTCGCGATCGTCATCAAAGGGATGCCGTTCTTGGCGCTGGTGGTCTTGCTCGCTGTGTTCGCCCGCAGAAGGGAGACGTTGGCCTTCACGCGCCTGATGGCGACCGAGGTGGGGAGTGACGTGGTGACCGAAGAGGAGTTCGAGATCCTAAGGAGCGCCCGGAGACGACGTCAGACTCTGCGCCGGATCAAGAGGAGTAGGGGCGCCGCCGCTGAGGCGGTGCTCAGGCGGCTCATGCGGGCCCAGATGGACCTGGCTCTCTTCAGGGGCCGGGTGGACTCGATGAGTGACTCGGCCTTGGAGGCCCAGCGCGACGTCGTGAGACAGCTACGGGGTCGGTTGGCTGCTATCCGGTGAGTTCCCGCACCGCTCCGGCCGTCCCAGCCACCTGCTAGAATCCCTCTGCCATGGGCACTAACGAGATCGTCATTAGAGGAGCCCGGGAGCACAATCTCAAGGATATCTCTCTGTGTCTCCCGCGCGATCGCTTCATCGTCATCACGGGTCTATCCGGCTCGGGGAAATCGAGCCTTGCCTTCGACACCATCTACGCCGAGGGACAACGACGGTATGTCGAGAGCCTGTCTTCGTATGCACGCCAGTTTCTCGGACAGATGGATAAGCCCGACGTGGATTCCATCGAAGGTCTCTCGCCGGCCATCTCCATCGACCAGAAGACCACCTCGCGGAATCCCCGTTCCACTGTGGGAACGGTTACCGAGATCCACGATTATCTCCGACTTCTGTATGCCCGCATCGGTTTGCCTCACTGCTGGATCTGCGGGCGCCCCATCGAAGGGCAAAGCAAGGAGCAGATAGTCGATCAGATCCTGAGTTTGGAGCCGGGAACCCGGTTCGTTGTCAAAGCTCCCGTCGTGCGAAGCGCTAAGGGCTGGCACAAAGAGGTGCTGGAGCACATCAGGCAGGAGGGATTCACCCGGTTGGAGATCGATGGGCGGCAGTACAGCATGGACGAACCGTTGCCCGAACTGGACAAGAACATCCGCCATGACATCAGCATAGTGGTAGATCGGTTGGTCATGAAGGAGGGCGTGCGGCGTCGTTTGTCCGACTCCGTGGAGACGGCTCTGGCTGAGGCCCACGGGCTTCTGGTAGTGGATGTGTATGATCAAGTGGACGCGAGTGGGCCCGCACCCGGAGTGCGTGATGCGGATCTCGCGGAGGTCTCAGCGGGTTCTAGGCCGGTACCGGAGCCCACGAGCCTGCTCTTCTCTGAGAATCTGGCCTGCCCCGAACATGGGGTGTCTCTACCGGAGATGGCTCCCCGCATCTTCTCCTTCAACACGCCACACGGTGCCTGCGAGACGTGCGGCGGTCTGGGGGCCCGCAGGGAGATCGATCCGGAACTGCTGATCGGCGATCCATCCTTGTCGGTGGCTGAAGGGGTGCTGCTACCCTGGAGCGGCAGCAACTCGCGATGGTACGACCAGATCATCAAGGCTATCGCTGAACGCTACGAGGTCGATATGTCCACGCCCTGGGCTGAGCTTCCCCAGAGGGTAAGGGATATATTCCTGTACGGCACTGAGGGCGAACGGCTCTACGTCACCTACGTCAACCGGGCCGGCATCAAACGGAGTTACATGACGGCTTTCGAGGGCATTGTGGCCAACCTGGAGAGGCGTTACCGAGAGACCGACTCGGAGTACATACGTGACAAGATCGATGAGTACATGGCCGACCGGCCATGTCCGGCCTGTCACGGCGCGCGGCTGAAGCCTTCCAGCCTCGCAGTCCGCATAGGTGGGTTGAATATCCATGAGCTCAGCGAGTTGTCAGTAGCCCGCGTTCTTGAGTTTCTGGATGGTCTCGAGCTGACGGAGCGCGAACAGCTGATCGGAAGCCGGGTGCTGAAGGAGATCAGAGAGCGACTGCTCTTCTTGGAGGCCGTGGGCGTGGGTTATCTGAGTCTGCATCGGAGCGCAGGCACCCTCTCGGGCGGTGAGGCGCAGCGCATCCGGCTGGCAACCCAGATAGGGTCTAGTCTGGTGGGCGTGCTCTACATTCTCGACGAGCCGTCGATCGGTCTGCATCAGAGAGACAACCGGAAGCTCATCGACACCCTGATCAGATTGCGCGACCTGGGGAACACCGTGATCGTGGTGGAACATGACGAGGAGACCATGCGGTCGGCCGACCACATCGTCGACATGGGTCCCGGCGCGGGGGAGCATGGAGGGGAAGTGGTCAAGAGCGGGGTCCTCTCGGATATTTTGGCGGAACCTCGGTCCATCACCGGGCAGTTCCTCACCGGAACGCGGTCCATCGCCGTGCCGGCCCTGCGGCGACCGGGCAGGGGGCGTTTCGTGGTCCGAGGCGCGCGCGAGCACAACCTGAAGAACATAGACGTGGCCGTTCCCACCGGTTCCTTCGTGTGTGTCACCGGCGTATCGGGGTCGGGCAAGTCGACTTTGGTGAACGACATCATCTACCGGAGCCTGTCCAATCTCGTGAACCGGGTGCCCGTGCGCCCTGGGGCTCACGAGCGGATCGACGGGATAGAGCAGTTGGACAAAGTCATCGCCATAGACCAGTCACCCATCGGCAGGACACCACGATCAAACCCCGCTACCTACACGGGTGTGTGGGATCACATCCGCGAGTTGTACTCCAAGACTCAGGAGTCGAAGGTCCGTGGGTACCTGCCGGGCCGCTTCAGCTTCAATGTAAAGGGCGGTCGGTGTGAAGCGTGCAAGGGAGACGGCACCCTCAAGATCGAGATGCATTTCTTACCCGACGTGTACGTGCCTTGTGAGGTCTGCCAGGGAAGGCGCTACAACCGAGAGACCCTCGAGGTCCGTTTCAAGGGCAAGAACGTGGCCGAGGTTCTCGACATGAGCGTGGAGGAGGCTCTGGAGTTTTTCGCCAATCAGCCCAAGATCAAGCGACGGCTGCAGACCCTGGCCGACGTGGGCCTCGAATACATCAGGCTGGGGCAACCCTCGACCACCTTATCCGGCGGCGAGGCCCAGCGCGTCAAGCTGGCCACCGAGTTGGCCAAGATTGCCACGGGAAACACGCTGTACATCTTGGATGAACCCACTACCGGACTGCACTTCGCCGACATAGAGAGGCTGCTCGAGGTGCTCCAACGCTTGGTGGACGCGGGCAACACCGTGCTGGTGATAGAGCACAATCTGGATGTCATCAAGTGCGCCGATTGGATCATCGATCTGGGTCCCGAGGGGGGCGACGCCGGGGGTGAGTTGGTGGCGGAAGGTACGCCTGAACAGATCTGTGTCGACGCGGCCAGTGAGACCGGCAGAGTATTGAAACGGGTACTGCCTTTCTGTACGCCTGCCACTTTGCCCCCACCAGTGGAGGTGTCCGCGAAGAGGGGTACGGAGCGGGGGCAGAAGAAGGCAGTGCAGGCGCGGAAGGATGTGGCGTGACTTCCAGCGGTGGCACACCCATGCGGAGTCCGGGTGGCGGACGGCAGCGAACCGATGGTGAAGAGGAGTCCACAACGGAACGGGCCTTCTTGATCGCCGTTGATGTAGGCGATGATGCGGGTTGGACCGCCGAAGAGTCGTTGGTCGAGCTGGCCGCGCTCGTGGAAACCGCTGGGGGAGAGGTGGTGGGGAGCCTGGCTCAACGCCGGGAAGCCATCCATCCCCTGTGGTATCTGGGAAGCGGCAAGGCTGAGGAGCTCAAACAGGCAAAGGCGGAGACGCACTTCAACATGTTGGTGGCCGACGACGAGCTTTCACCCAGACAGCAACGTTCGCTTGAGGAGCTCCTGAATCTGAAGGTCCTCGATCGTAGCGGCATCATCCTGGATATCTTCGCGCAGCGCGCCCAGACGCACGAGGGCCGCATCCAGGTGGAACTAGCCCAGCTCGAGTATCAGCTACCTCGTCTCACGCGGATGTGGACGCATCTGTCACGGATGGGCGGGGGCATCGGCACGCGGCGCGGCCCCGGCGAGACTCAGCTGGAGACGGACCGGCGGGTGCTGCGAGAGCGCATCAAGAAGACCCGCAAGAGGGTGGAAGAGGTCCGGCGCAGGCGGGAGACGGCAGCCCGGGCGCGCGAGAGGCGGCTGCTACCGACGGCGGCCATCGTAGGGTATACCAACGCGGGCAAATCTACCCTCCTCAATGCACTGGTGGGCGACGAGGCGGCGGTGGCGAAAGACATGCTGTTCGCCACGCTCGACCCCACCACCCGCAAAGTCCGTCTGCATGAGGGGCAAACGGTGATCGTGAGCGACACGGTCGGTTTCATCCACAAACTGCCGCATCAGTTGGTGGACGCCTTTCGGGCGACGTTGGAGGAGGTGACTCGGGCCGACATCTTGGTGGAGGTGGTCGACTTGGCCGACCCTCGCGCGCCGGAGCACCGGCGGACGGTCCAGAAGGTGCTGGATGAGCTGGAAGCCGGCCACAAGCCCCGGGTGGTGGTTCTGAACAAGGCCGACGTAGCCGCCCCGGAGACGGCGGATGCGGGTAGGGGCGTGCATGGTGGGCTGTTGGGTAGAGCCGACCTGCACGTCGTCAGAATCTCGGCATTGACCGGTGAGGGGATCGACCAAGTGCGCGAGGCGATCGCCGCCCTCCTGGCGGAACTCTGGGTGGAGGTGGAAGTGTCGTTGCCCTACTCAGCGGGTGAGGTTCTGGCCAGGGTGAGGGAGCGGGGTAGCGTGGAGTGCGAGTATCAAGACGAGGACGTCCGCGTAAAGGGACGGGTGCCGCCCTCGATGGTGGGGGAATTGGAGGGCGCGGCGCGTGCGTGGGAGCGCGCCCGTAAGACTGACGAGTCAAACGGATAGCGCGGACGGAAAGGCACGGCGGGGCGGCGGCGAAGCCGCCGCCCGGTCTGGTCTCTCCTGTTTCCGCGTCGAGCTTGTGTCTCCCGCTTCGCTTCTACCGAGGCTCAAAGTATTTGTGAGCCGACTCTATGGAGGCAGCTATGAGCCTCGCGCCCTGCTCCAAATCTCTCAGCGAAAGTACCTCGACGGGCGAGTGGATGTACCGCGCCGGCACCGCGATCACGGTACAGGGGATGCCGCTCTTGGTGATGCTGATCACGGTCGCATCAGTGTTGCCGCCGTTGCCGACCTGCAACTGGTAGGGGATGGAGGCACTGTCGGCGGTCTCGCGCAACCAGCGGATCACGGATCGCGGCGCGATGACGCCCCGGCCCGCAGCATCGATGATGGTGATGCTGGGTCCTTTGCCCGCCGCAACGGCAGATTCGCTCTTGGAGGCGCCGGGGTTGTCGCCCGGTATGGTCACATCGGTCGCTATAGCCACGTCGGGGGTGAGGCCGTAAGCGCTCGTGCGCGCACCCTTTAGGCCCACCTCCTCCTGGACGGTGCCCACCGCCTGGACGGTGGCCCTGACCTTCTTGCCCTTGAGCAGCCGGAGCGCCCAGATCATCATCACGACCCCCGCGCGGTTGTCGAGGGCCTTGCCGGTGACGAAACCGTTGGCCATGGGGCGGAGCTCACGGTCTGCGGTGATGAGCGAGCCGATCTCGACGCCCAATTCGGCGGCGTTGGCGGCGCTGGTCGCGCCACAGTCCACGAACATGTCCTTGATCTTGATCATCTTCTTGCGTTCATCGGCGTCCATCAGATGCGGGGGCCGCGAGCCGATGACTCCGGCCAGGGTGATCCCGTCCTTACCGTGGATGACGACTCGTTGGCCCAGGATGGTCTGATCCGTCCATCCCCCCACGGGGACGATCTTCAGAAAGCCGTCGTCGTCGATGTGGGAGACCATGGCACCGATCTCATCCATGTGGGCGGCGACCATGACGGTGGGTCCATCGCCGTTACGGATGCCGATGGCGTTACCCATGGTGTCCAGCCGGACCTCATCCACCAGTGGTTCCATCTCACGGAGCAGCAGGGCAGCCACCTCGTCTTCGTAGCCGGACATGCCGTGGGTGTCGGCGAACGTCTTGAGCAGGGCGGCTATCTCGTTCATGATTGTCTCCTCAACTGTTTCAAGGGCGAGCCGGCGATCGTTCGGCCGACTGGACCGGATGATCCCCGCCGGCTCAGAGTAAGGTCCTAAGGGTATCCATATCAGGGATAAGACCGGACTGGGACCCGCCGCTGTCCAGGCCCACCGAATCCCACAACTCTTGCGCCTCCGATGCAGACCACTTCCCCGATCCATGAAGGATCTCGTTGGCGATGATGAGCGCGCTCTGAGCGCAGAGCGCGACGTTCACCCGTGCGCACAACCGCAGACGCTCCAGTTCTCGTGGGTCGACCGTGGCTGCCGCCGTCTTGGACACCAGGGCGGCAGCGGGCTCTGCCATAGAGGTAAGGGTCGCAAGTTCGAACATGACGTGCTGCTGGCGCGTGGCCTTCCGCTCGTGCACGGCCGCGAACAAACGGTTTAGCAGCCGGAAGACGGCGGCGACGGTGTCGGCCTTGAGGTCGGGATGGTGGCGATGGAGTCCGTCCATTTCTTCGGCCAGTGCGTCGTAGAAGCCACCCTTGGAGGACACGGAGGTCCGCCATCTGTTCGTGCTCACGATCAACTGCTGTATCTCGCTGGTACCCTCGTAAATAGTGGTGATCTTGACGTCGCGTTTGATCCTCTCCACGTCGTATTCCTTGACATAGCCATATCCGCCCAGTGCTTGGATGGCGGCGTCCGCACAGTCATTCGCGACCTCGGTCGCAAACAATTTAGCCAGGGAGCCTTCTACCTCTAGGTTTGCTTCGCCCGAGTCCAGACGTTCCGCCACCTGTTCGACGTAGGCGCGGGCTGCCTCTAGTCTGGCCACAAAAGGTAGGATCAACCTGTGGGTGTAGCCCTGCTTCTCGATGAGCGGCGATCCGAATTGGACCCGCTCTTTCGCGTAGGGAATGACCTTGTCCAGGGCTGCGAAACCAGCGCCCAGCGCCATGGCGGCCACCATGAGACGCGTGTATCCGAAGACGGCGTTGGCTTGATTCATCCCTTGACCGGGGATCTCGCCGACCAGGTTCTCCGCGGGGACGAGGACATCATCAAAGGTCAGTGGTGCTGTGTTCGAGCTACGGATGCCGTGCTTCTTCTCGGGTTTGCCCGCCTTGAAGCCCGGCATCGTCTTTTCCACGACGAAGAAGGAGGGCCCGTCCGGTGTATGGGCGAGCACGGTCAGGAAGTCCGCGTAACCACCATTGGAGATGAACTGCTTGGTACCGGTGATGCGGTAGCCGGTGATGCGGCCCTTCTCGTCCACCACCGGAGTGGCCGTGGTCTTGAGATTCGACAGGTTACTCCCTGCCTCGGGCTCGGTGACGGCGTAGGCCACAATATCTCCGTTGGCTACCCTCGCCAGCCACTTCTCCTTCTGCGCCTCGGTGGCGCCGATGAGCAGTGGATCGGTGCCGAGATGAACCGCGAGGATAGCGGTGGCTACGCCCAGGCAGATCTTGCTCAGCTCCTCGCACACGGCGGCCATGTCACGGGCACCACCAGCCAAGCCACCGTACTCCTTGGGCAAGAAGAGCAACTGCAGCCCTATATCGGGCCCGAGCATCTCCCGTATGTCTCTCTCGGGGAAGATCTCTTCCTCGTCGAATCTGCGTATCGCCTCCGGTGTCAACATGCGTCCGCGCAGTTGCGATATCAGATCGAGGATCATCCGACGCTCATCGATAGGTAGTCCTGCGAGTGCCACTCCGACCTCCATAGGCTGCCGCCCGGTCGTGAGTCCCCGACCGGGGAGGGTTACCGGCGCGAGAGTATAACAGGGCTGGGGTACACTTGACCCAGCGACCTCGCCCGACGTTCGATCGGAGCGAGGTCGGTCGATCGGGACTCTCCAGTGGTGGGCATGAGCGCGACAGACGAGCTCAGACAGCAGATCAAACATTCCCCGGATCTCCCCGGTGTCTACTTATACCGGGACGACTCGGGTAGCGTTCTCTACGTGGGGAAGGCTCTCTCCCTCCGCAAGAGGCTGGCCAGCTATCTCCCCGCCCTGGATGGGAATGGAGTGCGTCTTCCCGTGAAGGTGAACGAGATGATGGGGCAGGCCGCTTCGGTGGAGTGGATCGTCACCTCCAACGAGGCGGAAGCACTCCTTCTGGAGCAGAATCTCATCAAGCGCCACCGGTCGCCTTTCAACATCCGCCTGCGCGACGACAAGTCTTATCCATACATCGTGATCACGATGGAAGATGAGTTCCCGCGTGTGCAGTTCACTCGACAGCCGCACAGACACGGCAACCTCTACTTCGGTCCGTTCTGGAGCGCCGCAAAAGTGCGAGAGACGTTGGACGCTCTCGGCCGCGTCTTCCCTGTGCGTACCTGCCGGGGCCGGGAACCGGGTCGGCGGTCGGGTTCTCCCTGCCTGCAGTTCCACATCAAGAGATGCCCGGGCCCGTGTGTGGGCACCGTCGACGCCGGCGAATACCGGGCTGTGATCAAGCAAGTCGTGGACTTCCTGAACGGGCGGCAGACCAAGGTGGTAGCCGAGCTGGAACGGTCGATGCGGGAGGCTGCGGAGCGGCGGGATTTCGAGAGTGCCGCGGTGCTGCGCGATAGGCTGGAGGCGCTCCGTCACGTACTTGAGAGGCAGCGCATCCAATCGAACTCGTTGGGATCGGCGGACGTGACCGGTCTGGCCCTCGACGACTGGGGGGCCAACGTGCAGGTCTTCATCACCCGGGACGGCAAACTGGCCGATCGGCGCAGCCTCACGTTTGTGAACGTGGCGGGAGCAGAAGCCCAGGAGGTTTACGAGCGCTTCGTAGCCGAATACTACGGAGGCGTGCCGGCCGTGCCGACCGAGTTGATCGTACCTTCCTCTGTAGGGGACACTGCTCGGCTGTCCTTGTTCCTGAAGGGTCTGCGGGGTGCCAAAGTCGACGTGCACCGGGCCGAGAGAGGCGACAAGAGGCGGCTTCAGGAGCTTGCCGACCGGAATGCCGCTCTGGCGCTTGCTCATGAGCGCCTGCGGGAGGAACGGACCAGAGAGCGTCGTCTGGGCGCTCTGACTTCCCTGGAGAACGTTCTGGGTCTGGGCGGTCCCCCCATACGCATCGAGGGCTACGACATCTCGAATCTTGGTGCGGAGAACATCGTCGCGTCGATGGTGGTCTTCGAGGGAGGGATTCCGAAGAAGAGAGACTACCGAAAGTTCGCCATCAGGTCGACGGAAGGCCAGGATGACGTAGGCGCCATGCGGGAGGCGCTCACGCGGAGGTTCACGCGCGGTTCAGAGCCCGCCGCCCCGGCCTCGGAAACAGAGGGGCCGACTCCGGACCCGAGACTCTACGACCCCTCTTTCGAGGCGGTGCCCGACCTCGTGGTCATCGACGGTGGAAAGGGCCAGCTGGGGGGGGCGCTTGCGGCTCTCCGGACCGCAGGGCTGGATGCCGCGGTGACCGTGATCTCTTTGGCGAAGCGGGAAGAGGAGGTGTTCGTACCCTGGGCGCCCGGTCCTCTGGAGCTGTCGGACGACGATCCCGGGCTCCTTCTTCTGCGGCAGATCCGGGATGAAGCCCACCGCTTCGCCCTGGGCTTTCACCGGACGAAGCGCGATGCGGCCACGACCGTGTCTCTCTTGGATCAACTGCCGGGCATCGGGGAGAAGCGGAAGCAGGCGATCGTTCGGCATTTCGGTTCCCCTGAAAGGTTCCTGCAGGCCACGCGGGAGGAGCTGGAGGCGGTGCCCGGTTTGCCCGGGAAGGTTGCGCGGGAGATATATGCATATGTGCACAAGACCGGCTAAGCCGGAGGTGACATGGTGGGCGAGTTCTTGAGCAGGCGGTTCCGGACGAACTGGGGCGAGGGACGGATCACGATACGTGATGGACGGCTTGTGGGGGTGGAGTTGCCCCCTCTCGATGCGGAGACCGGAGCGGAAGACCGACGCACGGCCGGTCATCGGGTGAGCTCAGACGACATATGGGCCTTAGAGACCTGGGTGGAGGCACTGGAGTCCTACTTCCGGGGGGAGCGGCTCTCCTGGTCCGAGGACGAGGTGCCGCTGCACGATTTGGGAGTCGGACGGTTTGAGGAGGCGGTTTACAGCGCGCTGGTGTTGGTGCCTGCAGCTACCACGGTGAGTTATGGCGAGTTGGCCGCTATGGCCGGCCACCCCAGGGCAGCTAGGGCCGTCGGCAATGCCATGGCGTCGAACCCGGTACCTATCGTGATCCCGTGTCACCGGGTCATACGAGCCGATGGGACGCTGGGCCGCTATGGGAGGGACCCGGCATGGAAGGAACGTCTACTGCAGCACGAGCGCCGATTTGCCGGCAAGAGCAGGAGCTCGGCATGAGTGGCGACAAGGATATCCACAAACTCGCGGTCACGCTGATCACCGGGCTTTCCGGGGCAGGCAAATCCGAGGCGGTGGCCACCTTTGAGGACGCCGGCTACTTCTGCATTGATAACCTTCCACCGCAGATGCTGCCCAATATGCTGGAGTTGTTCGCCCTGGAGGGGAGCCGGGTCAACCGGGTCGCGGTGGTACTTGATGCACGCGGTCGCAAGTACTTCGAGGACCTGCAGCGCACCCTTGACTACCTGCGCGAATCGGAGGTAGGTGTGCGCGTGCTCTATCTGGAGGCGGAAGACGAAGCCCTGGTGGCCCGCTATCAGGCCACCAGACGTCCCCATCCGCTCAGCCAGGACCTGACGGAGGGGATTGCCCTTGAGCGCCGGCTGTTGGCGCCGCTGCGGGCACAAGCCGATGTCATCATCGACACCACGGGGCTCTCCCCCTGGGATCTGCGGCGGAGGTTGGAGGAGACGCTTCTCGCCGACAGACTGAGCGACCAACTCCTGGTGAGCGTCGAGTCCTTCGGTTACAGATACGGGTTGCCGGATGCGGCGGATATGGTTCTGGATGTCCGCTTCTTGCCGAATCCTCATTGGGTACCGGAGTTGCGTCCGCGTTCGGGTCTTGACCCGGCAGTCAGGGATTACGTGCTGAGCGATTCCCGAGCAGGCACGTTTATCGAACGGGTGGTGAGCCTCGTGCAGCTCACAGCCCCCGGCTTCATGTGCGAGCAGAAACGCCGGCTGGCGCTTGCAGTCGGGTGTACCGGCGGCCGCCATCGGTCGGTGGCGATGGCGGAGGCGATCTCGCGCACCCTTGCTGCTGACCCCGCATTCGTCGTCAACCTCCATCACCGGGATGTGAACAGGACGGGTTGATCGTGAGTAGCGGGTTCACCCGATCCTTCCGCGAAGAGCTGGCCCGGGTCGAGGACAGACAACCGTGCTGTCGAACGGCGGCTATGGCCGGGTTGGTCCGTACCGCGGGGACCTTTCTGATACACGGTGGTACCAGCGAGGAGGAGCGGTATGAGATCCGATTGGCGACGCCGGTGCAGGCTGCGGCCAAGATGGCCTACTCGTACTTCAAGGCATTCGGTGCCGAGGGAGAGCTGGTGACCCGGCGCGAGCCGCGGCTCTACCAGCGCTTGGTCTACGAGGTGCACCTGAAAGGGTCGCCGGCCGCGCTTCAGGCCTTGAACGAGATGGGCGTTCTCAGTGACAACTTCGAACTGCAACAGGGCATCGCGCGGCGGCTGGTCAAGAAGGGCTGTTGCCGCAGCGCGTTCCTGCGCGGATGCCTCATCGGGTCTGGATCGGCCAACGCGCCGCAACGCGAAGCGCATCTGGAGATTAGCAGTCCTCACCAAGCCTTCGGTGATGATCTGGTCCGACTGCTCCAAGAGATGGATTTCCATCCGGGCCTCAGGACGAGACGGCAGACCATCGTGGTATACCTGAAAGGCAGGGACGAGGTGGCCGGGCTTCTGGCACTGGCCGGCGCACACTGCGCGGCCATCGAGGTGCAGGAACAGGCTGTCGTCAAGGAGGTACGGTCACGGGCCAACAGAGTGGCCAATTGCGATGCGGCCAACCTGCGCCGTACCAGCACAGCGGCATCCCGGCAGTTGGAGGCGATAGCCACCCTTGAGCGCAGTGGGAGACTGGCCACTCTGCCGCGCGCGCTGCGAGAAATGGCCGACCTGCGTGTCCAATACCCATATCTGAACCTTTCGGAGTTGGCCGAGACGGCCGGTGAGGGGTTGAGTCGCTCTGCGGTCAACCATCGCTTGCGGCGCCTGGTGGAGGCCGCCGAACAACCGGGAGCCAAAAGGGCGCGTGGTAGAATCCAGCATCCTCGAAGAACGAAGGCGGCGCCAAAATGACGTGGGGAGCAGGTTGATATGAGCACGAAAGTCGCAGTCAATGGATTCGGACGTATCGGCAGGCTGTTCTTGCGGGCGGTGGCCAAGCAGGACGCCGACATCGAGGTGGTAGCCGTCAACGACCTTACCGACGCAGCAACTCTGGCCCATCTGCTGAAATACGACAGCGTGCACGGGGTGTGGCCGGGGGAGATCTCCCATACGGACGACGCTCTGGCTTTCGAAGGCAGATCCATCAGGGTTCTATCCACGGCCGACGTCAAGGCTCTTCCCTGGAGAGAACTAGAGGTCGATGTGGTGGTGGAATGCACCGGCCATTTCACCGAGCGGTCGCTGGCCTCACTGCACTTGGACCAGGGAGCCCGGAAGGTGCTCATCAGCGCTCCGGCGAAAGACCCCGACATCACTGTGGTCCTGGGTGTAAACGACGCCGATTATGACCCGGCGCGCCACCACATCATCTCCAACGCCTCTTGCACCACCAACTGCCTGGCTCCGGTCGCCAAGGTCTTGTCGGACTCGTTCGGCATAGAACAGGGCGTCATGACCACGGTCCATGCCTACACCAACGACCAGCGTATCCTCGACCTTCCTCACAAGGATTTGAGGCGGGCCCGTGCCGCCAATCTGTCCATCATCCCGACCTCTACCGGGGCGGCCAAGGCCATCGGTCTCGTCCTGCCCGAACTCAAGGGCAAGTTCGACGGCTTCGCTCTCAGAGTACCGGTGCCGGACGGCTCGGTGGTCGATCTGGTGGTCACGTTGGAGCGGGAGGTCACGGCGGAGGAGATCAATAGCGCGGTCAAGGCCGCCGCCGAGGGGCCGTTGCTGGGTGTCTTGCGGTACACCGACGAACCGCTGGTATCCTCCGACATAGTGGGCGACCCTCACTCGTCTATCTTCGATTCCTCTCTCACCATGGTCATGGGCCGTCAGGTCAAGCTGGTCATGTGGTACGACAACGAATGGGGTTTCAGCAATCGTATGGTCGATCTGTGCAGCCGCCTGCTCTAGACGACAGGCGACGGAAGGGGGCGGTATGGCCAAGAAGACGGTGCGCGACATCGACGTGCAGGGAAAGCGAGCCCTCGTACGGGTGGACTTCAATGTACCTTTGAAGGATGGGCGGGTCACCGATGATTCCCGCATCCGAGCAGCGATCCCCACCATTCAGTATCTTCGGGAGAACGGCAGCCGCGTCATCCTAATGTCCCACCTAGGCCGCCCTAAGGATGCCCCCGACCCCGCGCTCAGCCTGGACCCTGTGGCTATGAGGCTGGGACAGCTACTCGGAGTGCCGGTCCGCAAGATGAACGAGTTGTTCGGACCCGGCGTCGAGGCCGCCGTCTCGTCCATGCAACCAGGAGACGTGCTTCTGTTGGAGAACTCGCGTTTCGATCCGCGCGAGAAGAAGAACCATCCGAGTCTAGTTGCCGAGTTGGCGCGTCTGGGGGACGTGTACGTGAACGACGCGTTCAGTGCCGCTCATCGGGCGCACGTGACCACGGCCGGTCTGGCCGCGGCCCTGCCGGCTGTGGCAGGCTTCCAGATGGAGAAGGAAGTGGCCGCGCTCGAGAGCCTGATGTCGGCTCCCAAGAGGCCTTTCGTGGTGCTCCTGGGCGGGGCCAAGGTGACGGATAAGATCAAGGTGATCGACCGGTTCCTCGACCTGGCCGATCAGATCCTGATCGGGGGTGCCATGAGCTTCGCCTTTCTGAAGGCTCAGGGTACGGGGGTAGGAGCATCCAAGCTGGAGGAAGAGGGCGTCGACGTGGCGGCCCGTGCTCTGCTGAAAGCGGGACGTTCGCACTGCGATCTCGTGCTCCCCACCGATCTCGTGGCGGCCGACGCTTTCGCGGAGGATGCCAAGACGGAGGTGGTGAGTGTGGGGTCTATCCCCGAAGGGTGGATGGGGCTGGATATCGGCCCCGAGACGGCTGCGATGTACTCCCAGGCTGTGGCCGATGCGGGCCAAGTCTTCTGGAACGGACCCATGGGAGTGTTCGAGATGACACCGTTCGCTGCCGGCACCCGGGCGGTGGCTGAAGCGATGGCGACCTGCTCGGGGATAACCGTAGTCGGAGGCGGGGACTCAGTGGCGGCTGTGAACAAGTTCGGAGTCGCCGACCGGATGGACCACGTCTCTATGGGCGGTGGCGCTTCCCTGGAATACATCGAGGGGGCGGAACTGCCTGGAGTAGCGGCCCTCGCGGAGAAGGAGCAGGCCTAATGGCCGGTGCCGGGCGAGACCGCGTGCCCCTCATCGTCGGCAACTGGAAGATGTTCAAAACGAGCGCTGAGGGTGCCCGGTTCATAAGCGACCTGGCCGACCAGATAGGCAGGCTGGACGATCGTGAAGTGATGGTGGCTCCTCCGTTCACGGGTCTGTACGAGGCGGTCAGGGCCGCCGAAGGCACCTCTGTGTCGGTCGCGGCTCAGGATGTCTTCTGGGAGTGGGAGGGGGCCTACACCGGGGAGGTCTCATCCGGGATGCTGGCCGATTTGGGCGTGCGCGGCTCGATCATCGGCCACTCTGAGCGGCGCAGTTACTTTGGCGAGACCGATGAATGGGTGGCCAAGAAGGTTTGGGCCGGTCTGGAGCGCGGACTGCTGCCGATCATGTGCGTCGGGGAGACCGAAGACGAACGCGAGGCGGGATTGACCGAGGAAGTCCTCGCCCGCCAGGTGTCGGCGGGGCTCTCGTCGGTGAGAGCTGCAGACGGGGGCCGATTGGCCATAGCCTACGAGCCCGTGTGGGCCATCGGTACAGGGAAGACGGCTACGCCGGAGACTGCAGGGAAGGCCATCGCGCACGTCCGCCGAGAGGTGGGCGAGACACTGGGAGACGACATTGCCGAAGCCGTGCGTATCTTGTACGGGGGAAGTGTGGGGCCTTTCAATATCGACGAACTCATGGCCCAGCCGGGCATCGACGGCGTGCTGGTGGGGGGCGCTAGTCTGCAGCTGGGCTCGTTTGTTCGTATCGTGCAGTTCGAAAGACCATAGAGACCGTGGCCACTGTGAGCGATCCTCCGCGGCGGCGTGCGGCACTCGTCATCCTGGACGGCTGGGGCTACGCCGAACCGGGTCCCGGCAATGCCATCGCCCTCGCCCATACGCCGGTGTGGGACGGGCTCTGGGCGCAGTATCCGCACGTCTTGCTGGAAGCCAGCGGTGAAGCTGTGGGGTTGCCCCCAGGGGTCATGGGCAACTCGGAGGTCGGGCATCTGACCTTGGGCTCGGGGCGCATCATTTACCAGGACCTGTCCCGGATCAATCGAGCCATCGCCGACGGCACGTTCTTCGAGAACGACGCCTTGGGCCGAGTCATGGATGAGGTCGCGGCTCGGGGTACGAGTCTGCATCTGATGGGACTGCTCTCGGACGCGGGTGTGCATTCGGCCATGGCTCACGTACGGGCGCTGGTCACCTTGGCGCACCGTCGAGGAGTGTCGAAGCTCTTCATACACGCCTTCACGGATGGGCGTGACACCTCCCCCACGGCCGGAGAGGGGTACGTCACGGAGCTCGAAGCGTTTCTACGGGAGGAGGGCCTCGGCGCGATCGGCACGGTGTCCGGACGCTACTACGCGATGGACCGGGACAAGCGCTGGGAGAGGGTCACGATGGCCTATGACGCCCTCGTCAACGATCGCGGCCTGCGCAGTCTGAGCGCCTTGCATGCGGTGAGGGAGTCGTACGCCCGCGACGAGACCGACGAATTCATACTGCCCACGATCGTGTCGGACGATCCCGTCTCGCGTGTACGTGATGGGGACGGGGTGGTCTTCTTCAACTTCCGCCCCGATCGGGCTCGGGAGCTTTCCGCTGCCTTGACTCGCGCCGACTTCGCCGCTTTCGACCGTGGTGGACCGCCGCCGTGTATCGATTTCGTGGGCATGACCGAATATGACCCCGAACTGGGGTTGGCTGTGGCCTTCCCGAAGGAAGAACCCGAGCGCGTACTCGCCGAGGTGGTGAGTTCCGCCGGTCTCACGCAGCTCCACATCGCCGAAACGGAGAAGTACGCTCACGTCACGTTCTTCTTCAACGGTGGCAGAGAGGCTCCCTTCCCCGGTGAGAACCGGAAGCTGGTGCCTTCGCCCAAGGATGTGGAGACCTACGACCAGAAGCCGGCGATGAGCGCCTACGAGGTGGTGCAGGCTTTCGAGGACATCATGGCGTCGGACCCCGTGGACTTCGTGGTGCTCAACTTCGCCAACCCAGATATGGTGGGCCACACCGGGTGTCTGCCTGCCGCGGTGGAAGCCATCGAACACGTGGACCGTTGCCTTGGTGTGGTCTTACGAGTACTCGAGGCCGTGGGAGCGAAGGTCATCGTCACGGCCGACCATGGAAATGCTGAGGAGATGGTCGAGGGGAATGGTGAGACCAGCACCGCCCACAGCTTGAACAAGGTGCCGCTCGTGGTGCTGGAGCCCGGGGTTTTGTTGCGTGAGGGAGCCGGATTGGCGGACGTCGCTCCAACTATCTTGGACTTCCTGGGTTTACAGGCGCCCGCGGAGATGACCGGCCGGTCTCTGCGCAGCGATTGAATAATGACTACGCGTATATAATCCTTGCATTCGTGGTAACTTACGCAGGACGTAGCGGAGAGCAGCGGTCGTGCGAAGCGGCCGGGTACAGTGAGAATCGGCGGAGAGGTAGTTTGCAGTGACATACTTTCTGGTTGCCCTGGATGCCATCCTCGGCATCGCCACTCTGGTGCTCATCTTCCTCCACTCAGGGAAGGACACGGGGCTTTCGACGACCTTCGGGGGATCGGGTACGTTCGGCGGTTCACAGGTGGTTCAGAAGAACCTGGATCGTCTCACGGTGGCATGTGCGGTTGCCTTTTTCATAGTATCCATCGCTCTCGCCTATCTGATCTGAGAGCGGACGTAAGAGCGTCCGGATCGCACGCAAGTGCGGGGGAGGTGGTTGACCATAGCAAAATTCATTGGATGGGTTTGGGGTGTTGAGCAGTTAAGGAGGGAACGGTTTTGAAACTTCACAAGCGCAGTTGGTATTTTCTTCTCTTGGCCTTGGTTCTCGCTGGCGTTCTGGTAGCGGTTGCTGCGTGCGGCGGCGACGAAGAGCCCACCGAGACCACTGCGGCAGGCGGCGACGGGCCCGTCGAGGGCGGCACATTCAGCCTGTTCATCTCGGAGCCGGCCTTCATCGATCCGGTGAACCTGCAGGAGTCCGAGGGTACTCAGGTCGGCAACCAGCTATTCGACAGCCTGGCTGAATTCGACTACTTGACCGGAGAGCTCAAGCCGGCGGCCGCCGAATCCTGGGAGGCCAACGAGGACGCTTCCGTGTGGACGTTCCATCTGGTTGAAGACGCTAAGTTCCATGACGGCAGCGACGTCACGGCGGAAGACTTCAAGTACGGGTGGGAACGCATCTGCAACCCAGCTAACGAGTCGGAAATCTCTTATCACCTCTCGTGCGTTAAGGGTTACGACGAGATGCAGGAAGGTACGGCCACCGAGCTGGAGGGCGTGAAGGTCGTCGACGACTACACTCTAGAGGTGACGCTCAGCTACGCTTTCGGCGACTTTGAATACGTGGTAGGCCATCCGGCCCTTGCCCCGGTTCCCAAAGAAGCCGTTGAGGCCGATCCGGCCGCCTTCGGCGACAAGCCTATCGGCAATGGCCCCTTCATGATGGCCGAACCCTGGGCGCACGACCAGTACGTGAAGGTGGTCAAGTTCGACGATTACTACGGCGAGGCTCCGCACGCCGACGGCGTGAACTTCCTCATTTTCAAGGACGAAGAGACCGCCTTCCTGGAGTTCCAGGCAGAAAACCTTGACTGGACCAGCATCCCCTCAGGCCAGGTGGAAGCCACCAAGGCCACTTACGGTGAGGCTCCGGACGGTCAGACCGCGAACCCCGGCGCCCAGACGCAGACAGGACCTGAGACGGCCGTCTACTACATCCTCGTGAACAACCAGGATGAGGTTCTGAGCAATGTGGCTCTGCGCCAGGCTCTGTCCATGGCCATTAACCGCCAGGCAATCATCGACACCATCTTCGAGGGCCTGCGCGAGCCGGCCACGGGTATCGTGCCTTGGGGTGTCGCCGGCTATACGAAGGATCAGTGGGCATACTCCAAGTACGATGTTGAAGCCGCTAAGGCCAAGTTGGAAGAAGCCGGTTTCCCCGGTGGTGAAGGCCTGCCCGAGATCGCGCTCAGCTGCAACAGCGGCGTCGGTCATGAGGACATCATGGCCATGATCCAGGCCGACTTCGCCGCCATCGGCGTGACGGCCAAGATTGACGCGGTGGAGTGGGCCCAGTACCTGGACAAGCTCGGTTCGGGTGACTTCATGATGGGCCGCCTGGGCTGGATCGCAGACTACCCGGTCATGGACAACTTCCTGTATCCCTTGTTCACCACGGGTAGCGGTGACAACTATGCCTTCTACAGTGACCCGGCCGTGGACCAGGCCCTGCTGGACGCTCGGGCCACCGTCGATACCGACGAGCGCATCTCCAAATATCAGGCCATCGAGAAGACCATCGGTGAGGCTGCCCCGGTGATCCCGCTGGTCATGTATCGGATGGGTCGTGTGGCTTCCGACCGGGTCCACAACTTCGTCCTGAGTGCTCAGGGCCTGTTGAACCTCGAAGAAGCCTGGATCTCGGCGGCTGAATAGCGCTTAGCCGGGAAGCGCGTGATCGTGTTGGACATTGTTGCCGTGGGGCACCCTTCACAGGGTGTCCCACGGCAACATTCTTCTGGACTGTGACTATAGCGGACGTCTTATGATCAAATACATCGCCCGCCGCATCCTCCAGATGATCCCGGTGTTCATCGGGGTCACGATAATCCTCTTCGTTCTCCGGTCGCCGGGGGTGGTGGGCGGCGACCCTATCCGGATGATCACCGGCGAGCGGGCGATCAGCGAGACGCTCTACAATCAACTCGTGGAGCGGTACGGCCTGGATGAACCTTTCTACGTGCAATACGCCACGTATCTCAACGATTTGGTACATGGTGACCTTGGGCAGTCGTACAACAAGAGCCGTCCGGTGGCTGAGATCCTTTGGGACAAGTTTCCCAACACGCTGCGGTTGGCGCTGGCGGCCATTTTGATCGAGATGGTGTTCGGCATCATTGCCGGCATCATATCGGCAGTGAAGCGCTACTCCTTTTGGGATGTGCTGGTGACCTTCAGCACGTCTGTGTTGGTGTCGCTCCCGGTGTTCTGGTTGGGCATGCTGCTTCAGATACTGTTCGGCTTGAAGTTCAAAGAGTGGGGGCTGCCCTATTTGCCCATTTCGGGGATGTCGTCCGAGCGCTTCCCCGACATCGTGCACCTCATCATGCCGGCCATAACTCTGGCTTCGGTGTCCACCGCCTATGCTGCTCGTATCATGCGGAGCCAGCTCCTCGAGGTCATGGGGCAAGACTACATGCGTACGGCGGCTGCGAAAGGACTGTCCCACGGCATGGTGATCTGGAACCACGGCATGAAGAACGCCATGATCCCGGTAGTGACTTACTTCGGGTTGGATTTCGCGGCCATGATGGGCGGCACGGTGCTCACCGAGACGGTCTTCAACTGGCCGGGCATAGGCTACGAGATCTTCCTGGCCATAGGCCAGCGGGACTGGCCCATCGTCATGGGTGCGACGATCATCATCGTCTTCATTGTCATGGCCATGAACCTCATAGTCGACATCAGCTACGCCTTCCTCGATCCACGCATCCGCTATGGACGCCAGGTAGCATAGGAGACCGGGGTGCGAAAGAAGCAGCCCACAGGAGAACAGGTCGCGCCCGTGTCGGGTGATGCGACCGGCGCGGCGGCGGTGGCTTCGACGGAAGTCCTGACTGGACCCGCCCGGAGCCTGCGGGCCGACGCCATACGGCGTCTCAAGAAGAATAAGTTGGCCGTCGCCGGCCTCGTGTGGATCATCATCGTCATCCTCGTAGCGATCACCGCCGACCTGTGGGCGCCCTATTGGCTGGGTGACCCGGTGGCCATCGACTCCACCACCGCCGCCGAGCGGATGTTGCTCTCCCCTTCAGTAGACCATCCTTTCGGCACCGATAAGCTGGGGCGGGACGTTGCCTCCCGGGTCGTCTACGGAGCGAGAGTCTCGCTTCTCGTGGGTGTGGTGGCGGTCGCTATCGCAGTAGCCATAGGGCTTCTCATGGGGGCTCTGGCGGCCTACTACGGTGGCATCTGGGACGCGATCATCATGCGGACCGCTGACGTGTTCTTCGCCTTCCCCTACATACTGTTTGCCATCGTGCTGATCGCACTTCTCGGACCGGGGTTGCAGAACGTTTTCATTGCCATCGGCGTGCTCGGGTGGCCGAGCATCGCGAGGGTGTTCCGGAGTTCCATCCTTTCGGTCAAGGAGAACGAGTACGTCGACGCGGCCCGGGCCATGGGATCATCGACACGGCGCATACTGCTTCGCCACATCATGCCCAACGCGGTGGCGCCCATAATCGTTTACGCTACCATGAGCATCGGGGGTGCCATCCTCACCGAAGCGGCGCTGAGCTTCCTTGGCATGGGGGTGCAGCCACCGGATCCGTCCTGGGGCAACATGCTGGACGACGCCCGCTCCTTCATGCTTACTGCGCCCTGGCTGATGATCTATCCGGGTATCGCCATTCTGACCACCGTGCTGGCTTTTGTGCTTCTCGGCGACGGTCTGCGTGACGCTCTCGATGTGAAGATGAAGGAGTGACTGTGGCCCCGCTTCTGGAAGTCGACGATCTGCACATGCACTTCTTCACCCGCGACGGGGTGGTGAAGGCCTGCGACGGTGTCTCCTTCACCCTGGAAGCCGGTCGGACGTTGGGTGTGGTGGGCGAGTCCGGGTCGGGGAAGTCCGTCACGGCTATGACCGTCATGCGTCTGATCCCTGAACCACCGGGCAAGGTGGTGAGCGGTGACATCCGCTTCAAGGGGGAGAGCATCCTGTCTATGAGCGAGAAAGACCAGCGGAAGCTGCGGGGCAACCGTATCGCCATGATCTTCCAGGACCCCATGACGTCGCTTAACCCGGTGTTCCGCATTGGCCAGCAGATCGCCGAACCGCTGAGGCTGCACAAGGATATGTCTCGCACAGAAGCGTGGGCGGCGGCGGTGGAGCTACTGGATAGGGTGGGCATCCCTCAGGCGGAGGAACGGGCGCGCAACTACCCGCACGAGTTCTCCGGCGGCATGCGCCAGAGGGCCATGATCGCCATGGCCCTTGCCTGCGGGCCCGACATCCTCATCGCCGACGAACCCACCACCGCACTGGACGTCACCATCCAGGCCCAGATCCTGGAGTTGATGCAGGAGATACAGCAACGCACCGAATCGGCCATCATCATGATCACCCATGATCTGGGAGTGGTGGCCGATATGGCCGACCACATCATGGTGATGTATGCGGGCAAAGCGGTCGAGTACGGGCCGGCGGATGAGGTCTTCTACAACCCGTTGCATCCGTATACCTGGGGACTCCTCGAAAGCCTTCCCCGGCACGATGTGGACGACAAAGGAGCGCTGTGCCCCATCAAGGGGCAGCCACCCAGTCTCATCAACCTGCCTCCGGGGTGCGCGTTCAGCCCCCGGTGCGCCTACGCTAAGCCGGAGTGCGACAAGAAGGTGCCTCCGCTGGTGGAGATCGACAACGGCCATCTGTCGGCCTGCTTGTTCGCGGGAGATATCGACTTCATCTGCCAGTATGAGAACCGGGTTAAACGGGGCGAAGACTCCGGTGGAGACGTGTAATGGCCGCGCTTCTTGAAGTAGAGGATCTGAAGAAGCACTTCCCCGTGAACCAGGGAGTACTGTTGTCTCGCCTCGGTAAGACGGTGAAAGCCGTCGATGGCGTGACCTTCAGCGTAGATGAAGGCGAGACCCTCGGTCTGGTGGGGGAGTCAGGCTGCGGAAAATCGACCACCGGTCGCTGCATCAACCGCCTGCTGGAGGCTACCGAGGGGAAGGTGCACTTTGAGGGCCAGGATGTGCGCAAGTTGCACCGCAAGGAGTTGAAGGCCTACCGTCGCGACGTGCAGTTCATCTTTCAAGATCCTTACGCTTCGCTCAATCCTCGCATGACCTTTGGCGAGATAATGTCGGAGCCTCTGGTGATCCATGGCGTGGGCACCCGCCGGGAGCGCCAGGACCGCTGCAAGGAGATGTTGGAGATAGTCGGTCTAAACCCCGAGCACATCAACCGCTATCCCCACGAATTCTCCGGAGGACAGCGCCAGCGGGTGGGGATCGCCCGGGCGATCATGCTCCGTCCGAAGATGATCATCTGCGATGAGCCGGTCTCCGCCCTGGACGTATCTATCCAGGCCCAGATCATTAATCTGCTCGAGGAGCTCCAAGAGGAATTTGGCCTCACCTATCTCTTCATCGCTCACGATCTGGCCGTCATCAGGCACATTTGCGACCGAGTGGCGGTCATGTATTTGGGCAAGATCGTAGAACTGGGTGGTTGGAAGGAGGTCTACAACAGCCCCAGCCACCCCTACACGCAGTCACTACTCTCCGCCGTGCCTGTTCCCGATCCGGAGAAGCAGCGCAGACGGGCCCGTATCATCCTGAAGGGTGACGTACCGAATCCCGTCGATCCGCCGACGGGATGCCGGTTTCACACCCGGTGTCCCATTGCCCAATTCCCCCTCTGCGCTGAAGAAGAGCCACCCTTGCGTGAGATGGCCATCGGCCATCAAGCCGCCTGTCATTTCGCCAAGCCCTTCCCTATCCCCGAGAGCAAGATGGGTGGAGAAGTGCCGTTCGATTCCCAGCCTGGCTAGGAGCATTAGCCTGATCGGCGACGGTCCGGCGCGGCTGGGGCTGGGCCGGCCGGACACTGTATAATCCAAATGCAGCCCGGGTAGCCGCAGGGGCGCGCAGTGCGCGGCTCTTGAGGAAAGTCCGGACACCGCAGAGCAGGGTGCTGGATAACGTCCAGCGGGGGAAACCCTAGGGAAAGCGCCACAGAAATTACACAGCACGCCGGACCCCCGGCTGCGAAGGTGAAATGGTGCGGTAAGAGCGCACCGGCGCCGTGGTGACACGGCGGCCAGGCAAGCCCCACCCGGTGCAAGGCCGAATAGGGAGGCGCTTGAGGGTTGCTCGCCCGAAGCCTCCGGGTTGGCCGCATGAGCCGTCCGGCAACGGCCGGCCATAGATAGATGGCTACCCAAGACAGAATCCGGCTTATAGGGCTGCTAACGCAGAGGCTCCCTCCTAACGGAGGGAGCCTCTGCCATATAGAATGCACCTGGGAAGACAGACGGCGCTGCGGTTGCGGATGGGAACGCGGAGAGGAGTGCTGCGATGAAGCAGAAGCGGGTCGTCATAATGGGGGCGGCGGGGCGCGATTTTCACAACTTCAACGTGGTCTATCGTGACCATCCAGAGGTGCGGGTGGTGGCTTTCACCGCCACCCAGATCCCGCGTATCGACCGGCGTCGTTATCCCGTCGAATTGGCAGGGCAGGATTATCCCAAGGGGATCCCCATCGTGCCGGAGAGTGCGCTTGAAGATCTGATACGTGACGAGAAGATCGACGAGGTAGTGTTCGCGTACAGCGATGTCTCGCACGAATCGGTGATGCATGCTGCCTCCCGAGTCCTCGCCGCCGGGGCGGACTTTGTATTACTGGGTCCGGAGAGTACGGCCCTACCCTGCACCGTGCCGGTCATCTCGGTTTTGGCGACCCGAACCGGTGCGGGTAAGAGCCCGACATCGCGTTTCATTGCGGGTCTGCTGATGCAGCAAGGGATACAGCCCGCGGTCATCCGGCATCCTATGCCTTATGGGGATCTGGTGGCTCAGAGAGTCCAGCGCTTCGCCGCCATGGAGGACCTCGACCGCGCGAGAGCCACGGTCGAGGAGAGAGAGGACTACGAGCCTCACATCAGGCGTGGGTTAGTGGTATGGGCAGGCGTAGACTACCGAGCCATAGTGCAGGCGGCTCAGGAAGAAGCTTCGCTGATCATCTGGGACGGCGGCAACAATGACTTCTCTTTCTTGCGGTCGGATCTGGAGATCGTAGTGGTGGATCCCATGCGGGCCGGGCACGAACTCATGTACCACCCCGGAGAGATGAATCTTCGCCGGGCCGATATCGCTGTGGTCAGCAAGGTCAACAGCGCTTCAGCCGGTCAAGTGGCGCAGGTGGTGGCGAATATCCAGGAGGCCAATCCCGAAGCAGCGGTGGTGTACACGGACACAGTGATCAGTGCATCCGACCCCGAACAGATCACGGGGAGGAGAGTCGTAGTCGTCGAGGACGGGCCGACCTTGACCCACGGCGGTATGGCGTACGGCGCGGGATTGGAGGCGGCCAGGGAGTTCGCGGCGGCGCAGGTGGTCGACCCTAGGCCATACGCGGTGGGGAAGTTGACCGAGACCTATGCCACATACCCGCATCTGGGCCCCATCCTACCGGCGGTCGGCTACTACGCGGAACAGTTGAACGACCTCGAGGCTACTATCAACTCCGTACCTGCGGACGTGGTGGTCAGCGCTACCCCCTTCTCGCTCGGCAGCCTGATGACTCTGAACAAGCCTATGGTCCAGATCACCTACGAGTTGGCGGAGCGAGAGCCGCCCCGCCTGTCCGATCTGCTGCTGAGATTCTTGCGTGAACGGGGCCTTTTGGGCTGATCGACATGCCGCCAAGTGCTGAGGGAGACAAGGAGGTATAGGGGCCTGGCAGAGGTTTCCGGCAGCCGGTCTTCGGGGTACGTGTCCACTACCGGCGCGACTCTTGAGGAGGAGGTCACCATGCCCTTTAGTTTGCCCGATCTACCTTATTCGAAAGATGCTCTGGAGCCTTTCCTGAGCGCCGAAACCCTTGAGTACCACCACGAGAAGCATCACAATGCTTATGTGACTAATCTGAACGGGCTCATCGATAACTCCGCACCGGGTAATGAATCCATGCAGGACCTTGAGCGGATCATTCTCTCTTCCGAAGGCCCCGTGTTCAACAACGCGGCGCAGGTGTGGAATCACACCTTCTACTGGAAGTGCATGAAGCGGGGCGGAGGAGGAACACCTACCGGTGAACTGGCCAAAGCCATAGAGTCCTCGTTCGGGTCGTTCGAGGAGTTCGTCAAGGAGTTCACCGCCGCCGCCGTGAGTCAATTCGGCTCCGGCTGGGCCTGGCTCGTGAAGGAGGGAAGGGATCTGAAGGTCGTCAAGACCGGTAATGCCGACCTGCCGCTGAAGCACGGACAGGCCGCCCTTCTGACCGTGGACGTGTGGGAGCACGCATACTACATCGACTACCGCAATCTCCGCCCCAAGTACGTGGAGACCTTCCTGGCCGACTTGGTCGACTGGGACTTCGTGGCCGCCAACTACGCCGCCGCGACCTAGTTCCGCACCTAGCGCGGGGGGCGGCCGGCCTTTGGCCGGCCGCCCCCCGACACCTTTGCCCTTCCATCCCTTTGGTAGAATCCTTGCGGGCAGTGAGCCGATTTTGCGGCGCCGGCCCTGAGATCGGGAGGCAACCAACACTGGAGGACTTTGGGGATGGGGTCGCGTGACTGATCGCGACAACATGGGCGTCCGGCAAATGCTGGTGCTCACTCTGCCCACCTTGGGCTTTGCCACTGCTCTTTCCTTGGTGACCACCTACCTGCCGGTCATCCTTGATAGATACACCAACTCGGCCACGTTAATCGGGTTTGCTATCGGTGGCGAGGGCATATTCTCGGCGTTGATCCCAGTGGTCGTTGGCGTGATTAGCGACCGGATCTGGACGGAACGCTGGGGACGCCGCAAACCGTTCATGATCTTCGCCGCACCGTTTATGGCCGCCTCGTTGATGCTGGCGCCCTTCCAGCCCGGCTTCGTGCCCATAGCTGTGTCCACGTTCATCTTCTTCGCCGCGTACCACTTCTACACGTCACCGTACCAGTCGCTCCTACCGGATGTGACGCCCTCCGGCAGCCATGGGAAGGTGCAGGGTTTCCAGTCCTTCATGCGCGGTGGCGGCATGTTCATGGGGATGGTGATAGCCGGGGTGCTCTTCTATCGCTGGGAGCCCCTGCCTTTCATAATGTGCAGTGTCCTCATCATGGTCTTCACGTATCTGACCGTGATCAAGGTCAAGGAGCCGGAGCCGGAGCGGGATCTGCTACCACCGCGGGATGGGATCTGGGGCGAAGTCAAGCGGGTGTTTCAGTCGGTCCGGCAGGACAAAGCCATCCAGCGGTTCATGGTGGCGACCTTCCTGTGGGAATCGACGCTCGCGGGGCTCAGACCCTTCATCATGCTTTACTTCATCTACGCTCTGGGCTCCACTGCCCAAACGGGAGCGCTTCTGTTGGGATTGGTGGGGGTTACGTACATGGTGGCCGGCATCGCCAGCGGATACTTGGCCGACAAGTATGGGCGGGCGCGCATCATGCGCGTAGGATTGTGGGTGTACCTGGGAGGATGCATCCTGGGAACCTTCCTATGGGACATCAAGTGGGCCTTTATCTTTCTCCCCATCTTCGGTCTCGGTGGATCGATCGTTCTAACCTTGCCCTACGCCATTCTGATCCGGCTGATGCCAAGAGAACACGTCGGACAGTTCACAGGGATGTTCTCGATGATGCGCGGGCTGGCGAACATCGTTGCTCCCATCATCGCCGGGGGCGCGATCGACGTCGCCGCCAACGTGGTGGATGGAGGACGCAAGTACGCCGTCATCTGGTTGGTTTCGGGGGTCATGATCGCTATCTCGCTTTTCTTCTTCCGGGGGACCGGAAGGGACGACGTGATCCAAGTTTGACCTAGGGGGGAATAGGGGCATATTCTCTGCATAGGTTGATGCCGTCAAGGCTTGACCGCTTGGAAGGAGAGGCACGTGAAGCCGCAACGAGGGGGTCAGCAGCACCTCGAAAGGGATCCCAAGGTACAAAGTACTCGGTCGGGCGCCGTTCGATTGCCGACCGGGATGCCCCTCACGGCCGAGGAATCCGGCGTGCTCGAATGTCTGCAGGACGTGGCAACCGGACTGACGGCCAGGCAGATCGGTGTCAGGGTCTCGTGCGATCCGGGTGTCGTGGAGCAGGCCTTGACCGCCCTGATGGAACGCGAAATGGTGGTGCGGCTCAACACCGTCGTACCCAGCTACTCACTCAAACGGCGGGACCCCGGCATCCATGCCGAGTAGCATCCGGCGTTCTAGCGCCGGACTCGGTCGCGAAATCAGAGGGCTGGCGGATGGGATCTATCGCCACGACTGTCTGGGACTGGCGGCGCAGGTGGCCTACAGTTCACTATTCAGCCTCTTCCCCTTCCTGCTGTTTCTGCGTTCACTGGGCAGTTATATCCCGGGAGCCGAGCGCGCGGGTGACTGGATACTGCGTGGGCTGGAAGACCTAATAAGCAAGGACAGCCGCCTATATCAGATCGTGGCGGAGAACGTTTTTGATGAGATTGGGGCTACCAGTGCCGCGCTGCTCTCTGTCGGTGTCGTGCTCACGCTTTGGAGTGCGTCCGGAGCGGTCATGACGCTCATCAAGGCTGTGAACCGGGCCTATGATCTGGAGGAGACCCGATCGTGGTTCCGGCGACGGCCGATGGCCGCAGCCATGGCCGTCGCCGGGGCTATCTTGCTCCCCGCGGGTATCCTCCTCCTGGTCTTCGGATCTTGGGTGGGCCGGCAGATCGGTGAGAGGTTGGGAGATGACTCTATCCTTTACATCTTGTGGATCGGGCTGCGCTGGCCGGTGGTCTTCATCCTGTTGGTAGCGGCCGTTGGCCTCTTCTTCTACGTAGCCCCAAGCGAGCGGCAGCGATGGTTCAGCGTGGTTCCTGGTGCCCTGTTCTCTGTGGCGGCCATCATCGGCGTCTCCATCGGGCTGTCGTGGTTCTTGAGCCAGAACGTGTTCCAGGTAAGATGGCTTACGTATGGGGTGATCGGCACCGCCATAGTGCTCCTCTTTTGGGCCTTTCTCATCGGGCTCATGATCCTGGTAGGAGGGGAGATCAACGCCGCGGTCCGCCGTACGGTGGTACGTCGGGAGCAGACGCGGAGGGGTCTGCTAGAATCGACCGACAATGACTGAACCAGACGGCTACATCGCCGATCGGCGGGCGATAGGGGTGTTCGATTCGGGGGTCGGCGGTCTTACCGTCCTGCACGAATGCTTGGTCAACCTGCCTCACGAAGACTTCGTCTACCTGGGCGACACCGCTCACTTTCCGTATGGTTCCAGAAGGCTGGCGGACGTGCGCCGCCTTGCGTTCGCTGCTGCCGAGTCGCTCATCCAGCTGGGTGTGAAGTTGATTGTGGTGGCCTGCAATTCCGCCTCGTCGGCGGCACTACCCCAGTTACAGTCCACCTTCAGCACCCCGATGGTGGGTGTGGTCATGCCGGGAGCGCGGGCGGCAGTCCAAGCCACTCGGGAACGGCGGATCGGGGTGATGGCTACGGAGGCCACCGTGCTCTCGAATGCTTATCAGAATGCGCTGCACTCGCTGGATGCGGGGCTTGAGGTCTTCGCGGTGGCCAGCCCTCGTCTGGCGCCACTTATCCAGGAGGGCGATGTCTACTCGGACGAGACCGAACAGGCGGCCAGGGAGGCCGTGGGTCCCCTTAAGGCGGCGGAGGTGGACACTGTTATCCTGGGCTGTACCCACTATCCGCTGATCACACCCATGCTGAGGCGCTTGTTGGGTCCGCGCGTAGCCCTGATAAACTCGGCCGAAGAGACGGCGCGGGAAGTGGGGGAGATCCTGGTTCGGAAGGGCATCGGTAACGAGGAAGGACGGGAGGGAGACTACCGCTTCTTCGCGAGTGGCGACCCCGAGGAGTTCAGACAGGTAGGGGCGCGCTTCCTGCAATTGCCCATCCGGGAGGTAGGTCAGATATGAACAGCACAGGCAGGGCGGGCGACCGCGGACCGGCGGAGATGCGTACCCTGAAGATAACGCCCGATTTCGTCACGACGGCGGATGGCTCTGTGTTCATAGAGTTGGGCGGGACGCGGGTTCTCTGTTCGGCGCAGGTGGTGAACGGCGTACCTGCTTGGCGGCGAGGCAGCGGGGCCGGATGGCTGACCGCGGAATACTCGCTCCTTCCGAGCTCAACGCGGGACCGGACGCCACGAGAGGCCGTGCGCGGCCGCCAGGATGGGCGCACGGTGGAGATCCAGCGGTTCATCGGTCGAAGTTTGAGGGCCGTGGTCGACCTGCGTGCATTGGGTGACCGGACGATCTACATCGATTGTGACGTTGTGGAAGCCGATGGCGGCACTAGGTGCGCGGCCGTGAGCGGGGGATACCTCGCGCTGCATCTAGCTCTTAAACGGGCAGTGGATGCCCGCGCCCTCAAGGCTCTACCTATCAACGACTCGGTAGCCGCGATCAGCGTGGGCGTGGTGGGCGGTATGCCGGTGGTGGACCTCGAGTACCGTGAGGACTGCGTGGCCGACGTAGATATGAACGTGGTCATGACCGGTAACGGGCGATTCATCGAAGTGCAGGCCACGGCGGAGGCCGACCCCTTCGAAAGGAGTGTTTTGGACGAGTTGCTCAGACTGTCTGAGCAGGGGATCGGACAGATCAAAGATGCGCAGATGGATGTGATCGCGAGAACCTACGCGAGTGGTCGGGGGAGCGCTTGAGACACGGGACGGAGAGACCGACTATCTTCTTGGCCACAGGCAACCGGGGCAAGGTTTGGGAGTTCGGCCGTCTTCTGGGAGGCTCTCTTGATATCAGGCCTATGCCGGATACCATCGTGTTGCCGGAAGAGACAGGCCGGACGTTCGCCGAGAACGCCAGAGCGAAGGCTGAGTGGGTCTTCGCGGCATTGGAGGGAGCCGAAGCGGTCCTCGCCGACGACTCGGGGTTGGAAGTGGAAGCGCTCGATGGACGACCTGGGGTGCAGTCTGCGCGATACGCCGGCGTAGATGCGACCGACGAGGCCAATGTCACGAAGCTTCTTCAGGACCTGGCGCGTTGCTCCGACAGACGGGCGAGGTTCGTCTGCTGGCTCTGTCTGATCCTGCCCGGGCCGGGCGCGGATCAAGAGGGGCCGGAGGTGATCGAGGTGGAGGGCCGGAGCAGCGGCAAAATAATGGACGCACCTCAAGGGACGGGCGGTTTCGGATACGATCCGGTCTTCCTGCCTGAAGGTTGGGCCATCACCTTGGCCCAGGCCTCACCCGAAGAGAAGGACCAGGTTTCTCATCGAGGTGCGGCGGCTCGGGCCTTGCTCGATGTGCTGCGCGACAGAAGGTTGGTCGGTCATGCTTCTTGAAGACTTCGCGTCATTGGTGGAAGAGGCTCTGGAGTCGCTACCCGAAGAATTCCTGGAACGCTTGGAGAACGTGCAGGTCGATATTGAGGAGTGGCCTACGCGTACCGATCTCGAGGCGGCCGGCCTGCACTCCCGGAGCAAGTACTCGCTTCTGGGCCTCTATCACGGCGTTCCGCTGACGGACCGAGGCGCCTATTACGTGGCCCTACCCGATCGCATCACCATTTATCAGAAGCCGATCGAAGCTCTGGTCGGTGGCGACGCCGAGCGGATCAGGGATCAGGTGAAGCGGACGGTCATCCACGAGATCGCACACTACTACGGAATCGACGATGATCGTTTGGACGAGCTCGGCTGGAGCTGATGTCCGGACCAGAAGGCCTTTGCCGGGTCGGGACTCTCTAACGGGTCAAGCGTCTGGCAACATCGAGGAGCATTCGTCGGTCGCTTGGTCTCATGCTACGAGCCAGATGGACCAGCTCTCTGGTCTCGGCGTCCTCTTCAGCCACATCCTCGAGGGTGAGTTGCTCGGATTGAAGGAAAGGGTCCTGATCGTCGAGGGCTGCGTGATAGAGGAGTTCGCGCGCGGGCACGCCCAAGGCGTCGGCGATAGCTTCGATCACGTCGGTGGTAGGATTCTTGCGCCCCTTTTCGATGTCGCCGAGGTAGCTCTTGGACACTCCCGACTCGTCTGCGAGGGCCTGCAGGGTAAAGTCTCTGTCTGCGCGCAGACGGCGGACGGTGAGTCCTATGTAGTCGGCGAGTCGCCTTTGCGCCACTTTGTCACACCCGACTTCGAGGGTTGCCCGGATGGCGAGGCCTGGGACCGTACGTTCTGCAGTGTATGAGGTGGCATGCGAGAATGCAACTGTGAGACGACTAGGAGTGCATATATGGGACAGCTGATCTTATATCTCGATCCGTGGTCGGGGGTATCGGGCGATATGCTCTTGGCGGCACTGCTCGATCTGGACCGCGAGGGTGAGCATCTTGAAGGCGTGCTGCGTCGAGCGGTGGGCGCCCTGGGCTTCGATGATTCGCTCGTTGATGTGGTCCGCGACGTGGAGCGAGGAGTAGCCTGTACCCGCGTCCGGGTGCGGGAAGAAGAGTCCCCTCCATTGCGCCACCTGGAGGAGATGGAGAAGATAATCGGCGAGGCGGTGCTATCCGACAACGTGCGCCGGGGGGCGATGCAGGCGGTCCGCCGTTTGGCGGAGGTCGAAGCCGGAGTGCATGGTTGTGGGGTGGATCACATCCACTTCCATGAGGTCGGGGCTCTCGATACTCTGGTTGATATCGTAGGAGCCCTCGCGTTGGTGGAGGCTCTAGGCGCGCATAGGATCATGGTGGGAACCATACCTGTGGGAGGCGGGACGGTGGACATCGCGCACGGGCGCATGGGCGTGCCGGCCCCGGCAACAACGCGGCTCTTAGCGGGCTACGAGATCGTGGGCGGCCCGGAGTTGAGGGAACTCACCACCCCCACCGGCGCGCTACTCCTAGGACAACTGGGTGCCATTCAGGGCCCGTTACCTGAGATGCGGATCGAGAACGTTGGGTACGGCGCCGGAACCATGGAACTCGAGAGAGGGCCCAATGTGTTGCGTGCGGTCCTGGGGCGGGGGACGGACCGGGGCGGGTCCGAGCCGGGGGCAGATAAGGCCGAGGGATATCAGGATGAGGTTGTTGAGCTGCAGACCAACCTCGACGACGTGTCTCCGGAAGTTGTTGGACACACGGTGGGTGCCCTGCGCGAAGCCGGGGCGCTGGACGTGTGGACGGTTCCGGCACATATGAAGAAGGACCGGCCGGGCGTAGTCCTCCATGCGTTGGGGGAGAGAGACAAGGAAGAACGCTTGGCCACCCTGATCTTCGAGCAGACTGGGACTCTGGGCATCCGCCGGCATCAGGTTTCGCGTCGTCTGGCGGGTCGCGGGACCGTAGATGTGGATGTTGGAGGCAGAACCGTCCGGGTCAAGTGGGGCAGATGGCAGGGAAGGTTGGTGAGCGTAGCCCCTGAATACGAGGACGCGGCTTCGGTAGCCGCGGCAGGGCGCGAAACGCTGGCAGAGGTCATGAACTTGGCAACGCAAGAAGCTCGGCGCTTGCTTCACCGCGAAAGCGGTGTAGGCTGATGGCTCACAGTGATGCAGTGGTGAGCGATCGCCCAAGTGACGCCCAGGGGGTCGGGCCGGGTCGAAAGCCGGAATGGCTCAAGAAGCCGTTGCCCGACGTGCGGGCATTGCGGAAGATGGAGACCCTACTCCGCACCAGGGGTCTTCATACAGTCTGCGAGAGCGCCTTGTGCCCCAATCTGGGCGAGTGCTTCGCTCGGGGTACGGCTACCTTCCTCGTCATGGGAGATGTGTGCACTAGAGATTGCCGCTTCTGTGGCGTCACTCATGGGAGACCGACGGAGCTCGATGCTGCGGAGCCGGAGCACATAGCCGATGCGGTCGTGAGTCTCGGTCTGCGCCATGTTGTGATCACGTCCGTCACCAGGGACGATCTTTCTGACGGCGGGGCAGGGCACTACGTCGCGGTGATGAGGGCGCTCCGCGAACGGACTCCGCAGGCATCTCTGGAGCTGCTGACGCCCGATTTCCAGGGGTGCCAGAGAGATTTGGACCTTGTCTTGGACGAATCTCCGGACGTCTTCAATCATAACGTGGAGACAGTCCCTCGCTTGTATGATGAGGTGAGGCCGCAGGCCGATTTCGAGCGATCTCTGCTGGTCTTGCACCATGCTGCTCGGCGCGGTGTTAGCGTGGTGAAGACGGGCTGGATGGTTGGGCTTGGGGAGACCCGGGAAGAGGTCCGGTGGCTGCTTGAGGAGGTGGCCGGAGTTGGTGTCCAGGTGGTGACGATAGGCCAGTACCTGAGTCCCTCCAAGCGCCACCTTCCTGTGAGCGAATACATCCGGCCGGAGATGTTCGAGCTATACAGGGATTGGGGCGAAGCTCTCGGCCTGCAGGTGCACGCGGCACCTTTCGTTAGAAGTTCGTTCCAGGCCGGCGAGAGCTTCGCCCGGATGCGGCAGAGAAGGGGTCAGAAGCGGGAAGAGTTCACGACTTAGACGGGAACCTGGACGGGGGTCAGGGATGGGACATCGCTTTTCGGCACACGGCTTGCGGCCAATCCCTGTATTCTGATGCTATGACCGAGATACAATAGGTCGGACCCGGGGAGGACTGAGACTCTATGACGACCATATCCACGGTTGACCATACAGACGAGCAAGGGCTGGAAGAGCAGTTTCAGGAACTGCTGGAGCATTACAGGGGAGAACGAGGCGCTCTCGTACCGCTTCTTCAGGGAGCTCAAGCCATTTTTGGGTATCTGCCCGAAGATGTGATGAAACGGGTAGCCCATGGTGCGGGGGAGCCTCTCAGCAAGGCTCTCGGTGTGGCTACGTTCTACGCTCAGTTCAGACTGCGTCCTCACGCCAAGCACACGATCCGCTGTTGCCACGGCACGGCCTGTCACGTCTCGGGAGCCGCGCGCATCTCTGAGGAGTTGGTGAAGTACCTCGGTATAGAGGCCGGTGAGAACACTCCCGACATGCTCTATACCATCGAAGAGGTGCACTGCGTGGGAGCGTGCGGCATGGCTCCGGTTGTCATGATCAACGACCGGGCCCACGGCAAGCTTACCCCTGAGAAGGCGGTGGAGGTGGTCAGAGCCTTCTGTGCCGAAGTGGAGGGCGAAGGAGACGGGGTACCGGAGGCGGCCGATGAGGCGGGGACGGAGTGATGATGGGAACTGAGCGTACCATCATCAAACCGACTCCGCAGAACCCGTGGCTCACGATACCCGAAGTCGATATCCGCATCTGCCTGGGTACGGGAGGAGTGGCAGCGGGCAGCCGCGAAGTCCTGAAGGCGTTCGAGGAGGAGTTGGCGCGTACGGATATGATCGCGGTCATCCGTCCCCGGGAGGATGAATGCTCGGGTCAGTGCGCGTCGGTGACGGGGACTGGGTGCCAGGGTCTGTGTGCCATGGACCCCTTGGTGGAGATCCACCTGCGGCGGAACGGGAGCCACTCCCAAGTGACATACGGGCAGGTCACGCCCGCCATGGTTCCGGAGATCATCGAGAAACACATCCTGGGTGGCGAACCGATCGAGAAGTGGCTTGTTCTGAACGGTGACGAAGCCACCGAATACAACCCCTTCTACGATGCCCAGGAGAAGCTCACTCTGCGTCACGTGGGGATCATAGACCCCGAGGATATCGATGACTACCTTGAGGCGGGCGGGTATCAAGCGCTGTACAAGGTCCTTACCGAGATGACGCCTGCACAGGTGATCGATGAGATCAAGCGGTCGGGGTTGAGAGGCCGCGGCGGTGCCGGTTTCCCGACCGGGCAGAAGTGGGAGTTCGCCGCCGGCTATCCCACTCCCGATGGGGTTAAATACTTCATCTGTAACGGCGACGAGGGCGATCCGGGGGCCTTCATGGATTGCTCGGCGCTGGAAGGTGAACCCCATGCTGTCTTCGAGGGGATGGCCATCGGCGCCTATGCCATCGGCGCTTCCGTGGGCTACATGTACGTCCGGGCGGAGTATCCACTGGCTCTGCGGCGCATCAAGATAGGCCTAAAGGCCGCTGAAGAACGGGGTCTGATAGGCGATAACATCATGGGCTCGGACTTCTCCTTTCATATCAGGTTGAAGGAGGGGGCGGGCGCCTTCGTATGCGGGGAGGAGACGGCCCTCATGCAGTCCATCGAGGGCGAGCGGGGAATGCCTCGCCTCCGACCTCCATTCCCTGCTGAGTCGGGTCTGTGGACGCGTCCCACCAACATCAACAATGTGGAGACGCTCGCAGTGGTGCCGTGGATCATCACGAACGGCGCCGAAGCGTTCGCCTCGCGGGGATACGAGAAGTCAAAGGGTACCAAGGTCTTCGCTTTGGCCGGGAAGGTCAATCGCACCGGCCTGGCCGAAGTCCCCATGGGCATGACCTTGCGGGAGGTGATCTTCGGTATCGGCGGGGGGGTCAAGAACGGGAAGAAGTTCAAGGCGGTGCAGATGGGCGGTCCTTCAGGTGGTTGTCTACCGGAATCACTGCTCGATCTACCTGTCGACTACGAAACCATCAATCAGACAGGGGCCATTGTCGGCTCGGGCGGCATGATTGTAATCGACGAGGACAACTGCATTGTCGACACGGCCCGTTACTTCCTCAGTTTCACCCAGCAGGAAAGTTGTGGTAAGTGTCCGCCGTGCCGCATCGGGACGAAGCGGATGCTCGATCTGCTCACCAAGATCTGCGAAGGTAAGGGTACGCTGGGCGACCTGGATTTCCTTGAGGAGATGGCCCAGCAGGTGAAGGTCGGGTCGCTATGTGCTCTGGGGGGTACGGCGCCCAACCCGGTGTTCACGGCGCTGAGGTACTTCCGGGATGAGTTCGAGGAGCATGTAGTCGATAAGAAGTGCCGCGCGGGCATCTGTACGGCCCTTGTTACCTACTCCATCGATCCTGATAACTGCACGGGCTGCCGTGCCTGCGTCCGCGTCTGTCCGACCGGAGCCATCACTGGAGAGAGAAAGCAAGCCCATGTCCTTAATCAAGAACTGTGCATCAAGTGCGGCGCCTGCTATGAGAAATGCCGCTTCGACGCTGTGAGGAGGTCCTGATGTCCGCCGCCGAAACCACCGAGGTGCAACTGGTGAATCTCACCATAGATGGGCAGGAAGTCCAGGCGCGCCCGGGCCAGACCATCTTGGAAGCGGCGCAAGCGGCAGGGATAGAGATCCCCACCCTTTGTCACGATCCTCGGCTTGAGCCCTACGGGGCCTGCCGTATGTGCCTGGTCGAAGTGGAGGGGGCCCGCGGGCCCATGGCGTCGTGCGGCACCGCCGTGCGTGAGGGGATGAAGGTCCAGACCCGCAGCGAGAAGATCATCAAGATCCGCAAATTCGTCCTCGCGCTCCTCCTCACCAACCACCCGCTGGATTGTCCGGTGTGTGAAGCGGCCGGGGACTGCCGCCTCCAGGACTACGCCTACGAGTACCTGGTGGATATGGTCCCCTGGGGCTGGAGAGGTCCGGTGGTGGGGGATCCCGGCACGCACCCGAACATCGCCCATTTCGGCGAGAGGTGCATCCTCTGCGGCCGGTGCGTCCGCATCTGCCGCGAAGTGATGTCCATCGGTTGCTGGGGCTATCTCAATCGCGGTTACGAGAGCGAGGTCGATACGCCCTACCGGCTGCCCTTGCAGGAAGTGGGCTGTGTTTCCTGCGGTCAGTGTGTGAGCACCTGCCCGGTGGGAGCCATCGTTGGGCAGCGGACACCGCAGGGAGCTCGAGAGTGGCAGACTGAGAAGACCGTCACCACCTGCTCGTACTGCGCGGATGGTTGCCGTCTGGTGCTGCACAGTTACCGGGGCAAGGTGGTCCGCGTGGCCTCTGAGGTGGAGAAGGGTGTGAACCGCGGTAACCTATGCGTCAAGGGCCGTTTTGGGATTGGTTACGCCGACGCTCCCGACCGTATCACCAAGCCACTGGTCCGCAACGCGGTGGGCGAAATGGCAGAGGCGTCTTGGGACGAGGCTTTGGCGCTGGTTCGTGCTCGCCTGGCCGCCGCACGGGCCGAGAAGGGTGGCAGCGGGATCGCCGCTATCTGTGGCACGCATTGCACCAATGAGGCGGCTTATCTGGCACAGAAGTTGATGCGGACGGTCTTGTCGTCAAACAACATCGATTCTATAGACCACGGGGAGCAGGCCGCGTCCGAGGAGGCTCTAAAGAGAGCTCTGGGTGTGGCCGCCACCACCAACTCCCGAAAGGATCTGTGTGCCGCCGAGGTGATCTTGGTGGTTGGAGCGAATCTCACGGAGTGCGATCCGGTGCTCGCGCTCGATGTGATTAAGGCAATGCGAACGGGGAAGACCGTCATCGTCATCGATCCCAGGACCACAGAGCTGGCAGAGAAGGCGCAGTATCACCTGGCAGTGAAGCCCGGCACGGACCCGGCAGCTCTGCGCGGTATGTTGCGGCATATTCTCGACGAGGGGTTACAGAACGCCGACTTCATCGCCACCCAGACCGAGGGTTTCTCCGAAGTCGAGATATCGCTTGCCAACGTGGATGTAGCGGCGGAAGCCGCTATCTGCGGTGTGGATGCCGATGTCTTGAAGGCCGCTGCCGGCGCCTTCGGCCGCGCGGGTGCGGCCGCCATCATGTACGGGAGCGGGGTGGCCCAGGGTTCGAACGCTGTGGACACCATCGCTGCAATTGTCGACCTTGCCCTGTTGACCGGCAACTTGGGCCGTCCGGGTACCGGCCTGTATCCGCTCAAGTCTGGGGCGAACTCCCAGGGCCTGGTCGATATGGGTGTCAGGCCCTCGACACTGCCTGGAGGCGTACCGCTTGACGATGAAGAAGGGCTTGCGCGATTGGAGGCCTGCTGGGGTAGTGCGCCTACGGGCAACCCCGCTGGACTGTCGGCAGGCGAGATGGTCGAAGCCTTGGAGAAGGATAAGATCGACGTCCTCTATGTCATAGGGGCCGACCCGGCCTTGGCCTTAGCCGACGAAGCCCGGGTGCGGGCGGCGCTGAACAAGACGGGTTTCCTCATCGTCCAGGAAAGTTTCCCCTCTGATACGGCTGAGTACGCGGACGTCATCCTGCCTGCGGCTGTCGCTTGCGAAGACGAGGGAACCTTCACCAACACCGAGCGGTTCGTCCAACGAGTGCGACCGGCCGTATCACCCCAGGGTGAGAGCCGACCCGACTGGGAGATAGTCCAGTCGCTCGCGAACGCTCTCGGCGCCGGTTGGTCTTATGCATCGCCGTCTGATGTGATGGAGGAGATCTCCGCGGTGGTGCCCGATTATGCAGGCGTGTCCTTCGCCGACCTGGAGGACGAGGGACGGCAGTGGCCGCTTGCTGACAGCGACGTGTGCCGAGAGTCTATCCTGCACTCCGACAGGTCCGACGGTAAGGTTGCTTTCCAGCCGGTGGCAACGGGTGGAGCACCCAGCGCGGTTGATGCGGACTTCGCCTTTACGTTGCTGACGGGTTGCGTCCGCGAACACCACGCCACGGGGGTCCGTACCCGTCGTTCTCCCGGGTCCACCAATCTTGTCGCGGAGGCGCGGCTGCAGCTCAACCCTGCCGACGCAGACCGGCTCGGCGTGGCCGCGGGTGATAAGGTCCGGGTGGCCGCTCGGGGAGGAGCCACCCTTGAGACTTCGGTCGAGATCACGACCCGGGTCCCCGAGGGGGTCGTGTTCCTACCTGGTTTCGACCCTGCCGCGCCGGTGACCCGACTGCTTGCAGGCCGGGAATTGGGCGCGCCCGCCGTGAAAGTGGAGAAGGTCGCCTGATCAGACTTCTGGGCCTTGCCCAGGTTGCTCAGATGAGTCAAGAGGGGGCGGCGCCTCAAAATGAGGCGCCGCCCCCTCTTCGTTCTCAGGCCGTTCCCGAAGCCTGCCCACTGCAGTTGTTCAATAAACCGTACTAGCTCTTCGCCGGCTTGCCATCGACGGCGTCGCCACTGCCCGCCTTTCCGGCGGCCTCTCGAGCCTTCTCGCCCAGATAGACCAGCCGGTCGACCACCTGGGCGTTGATGGACCCTTTCGTGTAGAGTCCTTTGGCGCTCAGAGTGCCGGCCGGGGCGCCGGTGAGGAGGGCGATTCCCTGGTCGATGGTTGAGACCGGGAAGATATGGAAACGTCCGTCGGCCATAGCTTCGCGTATGTCATCACCGAGCATGAGGTTGCGGACGTTGGATTTCGGAATGAGCACACCCTGGTCGCCCGTGAGCCCCAGGGCTTGGCAAACCGCGAAATAGCCTTCGACCTTCTCATTGACGCCGCCTATGGCCTGGATCTGCCCGCGTTGATTCACCGAGCCGGTGACGGCGAAGCGCTGTTGTATCGGGACTCCAGAGAGCGACGACAGCAGCGCGTACAGCTCGGCGGAGGAGGCGCTGTCCCCCTCCACCCCCGAGTAGGACTGCTCGAATACCAAGCGCGCGGTGAGCGACAGAGGACGGTCGGCCGCATATTTGGACCCGAGGTATCCCGCTAGGATGAGCACCCCCTTGGAGTGGATCGGTCCGCCCATTTCGACCTCGCGCTCGATGTCCACCAACTCGCCGTCTCCAAGTCTGTGGGTCGCCGTGATGCGGGTCGGACGGCCGAACGCATAGTTGCCGATGGATGATACGGACAGCCCGTTGATCTGACCCAAGACCTCTCCGCGCGTATCGACCATCAAGGTGCCGTCGGCTATGGCTTCCCGGATCCGCTCCTCGATCTGATTCGACCGATAGATGCGTTGGTCTATGGCTTTCTGGACGTGGGTACGTTGTACCACCTTCTTGCGTGGGGTGCGTTTGTCCTGGTGGGCCCAGTAGGACGACTCAGTCAGCAGGTCGACCACGTCGACGAAGCGGGTGGTCATCTTGCGCTGGTCCTCGACCAGGCGGGAGCAGTGCTCTATCACTCGGGCTACGGCATCGGCCGATAGAGGAGCAAGCTCTCGGTTGCGGCAGATCTCGCCTACAAAGCGTGCGTAGAGTCGTTCGTTCTTGGAGGTCCGATCAACGGTCGTATCGAAGTCGGCCTTGACTTTGAAAAGCTCCTGAAAATCCGGATCGTGTGCATGCAGGAGGTAGTAGATAAACGGCTCGCCGATCAGTACGATCTTCGCTTTGAACGGTATGGGCTCGGGATCGAGGGTGGACGTGGTGGCGAAGCCCATCTGTTGAGCCACATCCTCGATTCGTATCTCGCCGGTCTTCAGCGTGCGCTTGAGGGCATCCCATGAATACGGCTTGGTCAGCAATTCCCGGGCTTCGAGAACAAGAAAGCCCCCGTTGGCTTTGTGCAGAGCGCCGGGCTGGATCATGCTGAAATCGGTGACCAAGGCTCCAAATTGAGCCTGATGCTCCACCCGGCCTACCAGATTCTGCAGCACCGGGTTGCTTTCGGTGACGACGGGAGCTCCGCTCTCGCCGGAGTTGTCGACGAGGACGTTGATACGGTACTTGCGAAAGGCGCCCTCTCCCCGTTGCTTGGCCGAGACAGGTATCCCCATGAACGTCACGGGAGTCTCGTCATCCGACTTCTTGAAGTCATCGGCATTCTCAACCACATCGGTCAACAGGGCTTTCAAGTACTCATCGATTTCCGAGACCGCGCACCAGCGCTCGCATGCCTCGTCGACAAGATGTTTGGCCGCGAAGGTCGTTACCTCGCGGTCGAGCTCCCTCAAGGACTCACGACCGCTACGCTCGTCCTGGCGTACCAGCCGCATGATCTGCTGGAGTTCTTCGTTCAGCCTCTCTAGGCCCTCGTCGATCTTCTTCTGTTCGTCCGGGGGTAGTGCATCATAGGTCTCCCGCGACATGGTCTCGCCGCTCTCCGTCTTCGGCGCGAAGGCCAGACCGGCTGGGGTCTGCACCATCGTGAAGCCATCGGCATCCGCCTTCTGGCCCAGCGCCGACAGCTTGGCCTCTTGGAGGCTGCCGACCTGCTGGGCGATGGCCCGCTTCTGCTTCTCGTACTCCTCACTTTCAAAAGCGTGCGTGATGGCTGCCTGAAGGTCCTCGACGAGCTTCTCCATGTCCTTTCGAAACCGCCTAGCCTGTCCGGCAGGCAGACGGATCGCGTTCGGACGGTGGGGCTGCGCGAAGTTGTAGACGTAGATCCAGTCGTCAGGGACCGCCCTTGACCCGGCCTGGCGGGAGAGAAATTCGTAGACGGTGCTTGCCTTGCCCGTGCCCGTGGGCCCCGCGGCGAATATGTTGAAACCGTCGTTGTGGATACCCATGCCGAACGCCACCGATGAAACGGCGCGGTCCTGGCCTATGATCTCGGTGAGTGAGGGCAACTCCGCAGTGGTCGCGAATTTGAATGTGGAAGCGTCGCAGGCCCGGTAAGCTTCATGGGGCGCGAGTTCGCGAGGGGCTCTGACCATTCGGTCCTCCGGTCTTCTGGCTGGGCACCGGCGCCGGGCCGGCGCCGGAACGGCACGACTCCTACCCAAACCCTCGAGACAAGACTCGCGAGGGGAGTGTCCGAGGGGGGACTTGAACCCCCATGAGTTATGCACTCACTAGGCCCTCAACCTAGCGCGTCTGCCAGTTCCGCCACTCGGACAATAGACGACGAGCAGCGGTGAGTATAGGACTCCAGAAGGTGACCGTCAACAAAAAGAGCTGACCGGCCAAGCGTACCTGCCGAGACGAACTTGCCGGGGGCGAACAAGTGTTCTATACTGTCGCAAACCGAACGAATGTTCACTGGAGAGAGTCATGGAGCTGCCCGAACGACAACAGCGCATACTGCAGGTCATCGAGGAGGCCGTCAGGGAGCAAGGCTATCCTCCCACCGTAAGGGAGATAGGGGCGGCCGTGGGTTTGTGCTCTCCCGCGTCGGTCCAGGGTCATCTCACCGCTTTGGAAGCTATGGGATACATCCGGCGGGGCTCCGCCAAGAGGCGCGCTCTAGAGGTAGTCAAGTCGACCGGACGGGATACCATCGGCCGGGCGGAGGGGATGCCGAAGGGTGTACCGCTCGTGGGAAGAGTGGCTGCAGGAACGCCCGTGCTGGCTGAAGAGAACATCGAAGACACTCTCGATATCCCTCGGTTCGTCGGGGGAGACGACCGTTGCTTCGCTCTCAGGGTGGCGGGAACCTCCATGGTCAATGCCGGTATCTTACACGGTGACATCGTCGTGGTGAGGCAGCAGGAAACTGCGGATGACGGGGACATTGTCGTGGCGTTGCTCGAAGATGAAGCTACTCTTAAGCGCTTCTTCAGAGAGGCCGGACATGTACGGCTCCAGCCCGAGAATGATTCGATGGAGCCCATCCTCACCAAAGATCCAAGGATAATCGGGAAGGTCACTGGGGTTCTAAGGAGGCTCTGATGACTATCTGTCCGGACCGTCCAGGTGAGCAAAGACTCGGGGCATACATCATGGGTCTAGGCCCCGGTGACGAGTGCCCCTGCTGCGGTGCGGCCATGCACACTGCGACCGAGAGCTCCAGGGGTTTGGATTCTTTGGCGTCGGCCCGAGGAGGTGAGCGGGGGTCTTGCTGCCCGGGATCCCGAGCGCTCGGGCGCGGCGCTTCCTCGGTCTGCTCGCCCAGGGACTTTGGCAACCCTGGCGGCCTGAGTTCTGGCGGACTCCGGTTGGTCTGTCTCGAATGCGGATGTGAGCTTGGTGAGATCTCGGTCCCTTTTGCAGGTGACAAACATCCCGTTCTGATTCCGGCTGCCTGAATCTCACGGCTGAGTGGCAATTGAGCGTGGGCTGATCTGCCGTCTGCGTCACACAAGCACGGGCGGCAAGTCCCTTTCGCACAGATCTGGGTGGTAGCCTGCGTTCGGGAGGATCACTCTTCAATCAGGTGCTTCAGGTTCTGCAACGTCAGATGAGCGGCCCGCTCTTGATTACGCTCGATGAAGAGGCGGCTTGCCAGTTCGCCAGGGAAGTCTCCGGGAATCGTGTACTCCATGTGGATCTCCACCTGGGTTCCATCGTCCTTGGGCAGGTAATCCCAGGACAAACGCCCGGCTAGGGCTCCCTCATTCTCCGCCTTCCAGTGAAAAGAACCGTCGGGTTCTGCCCGGTCTTCAATGACTCTGGTGGTCAAGGGGAAGTGTGCGCCGGCCATCAGGTAGGTGTGGCTGACTGTCGTCCCCGGAGAACCATCGCCCTGTTGGCTTTCTATTTGAGCCAGTCCGACGAACCAGCGACACCAATTCCGTGGATCGATGGCGAAAGCGTGGACCTTCTCAGGCGGCGCTTGGATGAAGATGCTGTCCTTTACATAAGCCATCTCAGCCTCCTTGGCAGCAAGACCTAGCTGGGAGGTGTACGCCGAAACGATGCCCCCAAACTTGATTGTCCGCGTTCGGGCAGAAGTGTCAAGGACTCGCCTGGACGGCTCCGTTGATGGGGGCGCCGCTGGTACAGGCGAGAGACAGTGGTCGTCCTGCAAAGAAATGGCTCCTCGGGCAGGACTCGAACCTGCAACACCCTGATTAACAGTCAGGTGCTCTACCATTGAGCTACCGAGGAGCGTAGACCTCGCGTAGTATAGGCAATACACCTATCTGGTGCAAATGTCGTTCGAAGAAGACCGGAGGAGGCTTTCGGTGATGGGAATCGGCACATATATCGAGTGCTTCAAGGCATACGATGTGCGGGGCCGGGTCCCCGACCAGCTGAACCCTGCCCTTGCTAGGTTCATAGCGCATTCATATGCCGAACTGATCAAACCAAAAAGGGTGGCGGTGGGCCACGACGTACGGCTCACCAGTCCGGAGTTGAGCCAAGCGCTGTGCGAGGGCCTGGTGGATTCTGGAGTGGACGTGGTCGATATCGGTCTCGTGGGTACGGAGGAGGTCTACTTCGCTACGTTCTCGCTGGATTTGGATGGGGGCATCATGGTGACCGCCAGCCACAATCCCCGCGACTACAACGGCATGAAGTTCACCCGGGAGAAGGCTCGTCCTATCAGCGCCGACACCGGCTTGATGCAGATGGAAGAGACCACGATGGAAGAGCTGAGGCGTGACGGCTATATCCACTGGGGTCCGCCGGCCAGGGATGAATCTGCTCCTCGTGGGACCGTGACTCCAGCGGACACGCGTCCCGACTACATCGAGCACCTGTTGACCTATGTGGACCTCGATAAGCTGTGCCCCTTGAAAGTGGTGGTCAATGCCGGGAACGGGGGAGCGGGGCCGGTCATCGACTTGTTGGAGCAGTCGCTGCCCTTCCATTTCGTCAAGCTCAACCATACTCCCGATGGATCGTTTCCCGCGGGAGTTCCCAATCCCATGCTGCCTGAGAATAGAGCCGTCACCTCAGAGGCAGTGCTTGCCGAGGGGGCCGATCTTGGGATCGCCTGGGACGGTGACTTCGATCGCTGCTTCTTCTTTGACGAGAAGGGCGGCTTCGTCGAAGGGTACTACCTGGTAGGGCTGCTCGCGGAGCGGGCTCTGAAGCGACACCCCGGTGCCTCGATCATTCACGATCCCAGGTTGGTTTGGAACACGGTGGATATCGTGCGGGGGGCAGGCGGGAGCCCGGTGGTCTCGAAGAGCGGTCATGCCTTCATCAAGGAGAAGATGCGGGAGATAGACGCCGCCTACGGGGGCGAGATGTCTGCCCACCATTACTTCAAAGAGTTCTCTTACTGCGACAGCGGAATGATCCCCTGGCTGCAGGTGGCGGAGGCCATAAGCGAGCAGGGTCGCCCACTGTCGGAGATGGTCGAGGAGAGAATAGCCGGTTACCCGGTAAGCGGCGAGATCAATCTCACGCTTGCAGATCCACGCGCAGCTTTGGCGGCCGCCAAGGAGCGTTATGCATCGCAGGCGATCGGGGTTGATGAGATCGACGGGCTGAGCGTGGAGTTCGCCGACTGGCGGTTCAACGTGCGTATGTCGAACACGGAGCCGGTGGTACGTGTGAACGTGGAGACACGGGGCGATGCCGACCTGCTGGAGGAGAAGACCGGCGAGGTGTTGCAGGTCTTGGAGCAGGCCCGATGAGGGAGCGGCCCGCATGAGGATCGCGCTTGCTCAGATCAATTCGACGGTCGGTGATCTCAAGGGAAATGCGGCGCTCGTGGTGGCCCACTGTCAGAAGGCCGTAGCGGCGGGGGCGGATATCGTCGTGTTCCCGGAGTTGGTGATCTGTGGTTACCCGCCGGAGGATCTGGTGTTGAAGGACCACTTCCTCGCCGACTGCCGGCAGGCTTTACTTGGGTTGGCAAACGCCTGCCGCCGGCTCACGGTACTGGTCGGAATCCCCTTGGCTGAAGACGGAAGGGTATACAACGCGGCGGCCGTCTTGTCGGGGGGCGCGGTGGCGGGTTGGTACCGCAAGATCATGCTCCCCAATTACGCGGTTTTCGACGAGAAACGCTACTTCGCTCCGGGAGAACGACTGACGGTGGTACAGGTGGGTGAAACCAGGTTGGGCGTGACCATCTGCGAAGACATCTGGGAGGAGAAAGGCCCCGCGGCTGCGGAGGCGTTTGTTGGTGGAGCCGGCGTGATAGTCAATCTGTCCATGTCCCCCTATCATCAAGGGAAGGGCCGGGAGCGCGAGGAGATGCTGGGGAAGAGGGCTCGTGCGGCCGGAGCCTGGGTGTGCTACGCGAACGGCGTGGGAGGGCAGGACGAGCTGGTCTTCGATGGACACAGTCTGGTCTTCGACCCCAGTGGCGAGGTGAAGGCGCGCGCAGCTCAGTTCAAGGAGCAACTCCTCGTGGTGGATGTGGAGCCGCCAAGACCAGAAGGCACGGGTGGGGGCCCGTGGGCGGTCGACGTGGTGCGAGTGGACCAGCCCAGTTTCGTCGCTGATCTCTCGTCGAGGGCTCCACTGCCGTCTTCGCAGGTGGCGGAGCCTCTCGGCCCCGAGGGCGAGGTATACGAAGCCCTGTGCCTCGGTGTGAGGGACTACACGCTGAAGAATGGGTTCAAGCAGGTGGTCCTGGGCATCAGCGGAGGAATCGATTCGGCCTTGACTGCCTGTATAGCCGCAGATGCTCTGGGGCCCGAAAAGGTGACCGCCGTGTCCATGCCCTCGCGCTTCTCTTCTTCCGGCACCAAGAACGATGCTCGGGAGACCGCAGAGCGGCTGGGCATCCACTACTATGAGCTGTCGATCGACACCATATTCGAGTCGTATCTGGAAGGTCTGTCCTCCCATCTGGAGGCCGACAACTGTGGTGTCACCCAGCAGAACATCCAGGCTCGGATCCGGGGGAACCTGTTGATGGCGCTCTCCAATCGGTATGGATGGCTGGTCCTTACCACCGGCAACAAGAGTGAGACTGCCGTTGGGTACACAACCCTCTACGGCGATATGGCCGGTGGGTTCGCGGTGCTCCAGGACGTGCCAAAGACGCTCGTCTACAGGCTGGTGGAATATCGGAACAACCTTGGACCGGGTGAAGGGCCAGTACCTGAGTCAACGGTCAAGAGGGCTCCTTCGGCTGAGTTGGCGCCTGACCAGACCGATCAAGACAGTCTTCCACCGTACGATATTCTCGACCGAATCATCGAGGCTTACGTGGTCAACGACGACAGTATCGAGGAGATAGCCGGCCGCGCCATAGATGAGGAGGTCGTGCGACGGGTGGTGGCGCTGATCGACGGCAACGAGTACAAGCGTCGCCAGAGCGCCCCAGGGGTGCGCATCAGTCCCAAGGGTTTCGGGAAGGACCGTAGGCTCCCCATCACCAATCGATATAGGGCTTAGCCAAGGAATGATGTGAGCGACTATCTGATCAGCGAAGCAGGGCTGGGAGCCTCCGTAGGTGAGGTCGTTCCGCAGTCGGCACAATTCGATTCGCTGCTCTTGGATTCCGGGGAGACGCTGCAGCCTGTCACAATAGCGTACGAGACCTACGGCCGGCTCAACGAGGAACGTACCAACGCCATCTTAATCCTGCATGCCCTGTCGGGTGATGCTCACGCCGCCGGATATCACGGGGGGGAAGACAAGCCGGGTTGGTGGGAGACCATGATCGGACCGGGAAAGGGTTTCGATACCGACCGATACCTGGTGGTCTGCTCGAACGTTATCGGAGGCTGTAAGGGCAGTACCGGACCCAACAGCATCAATCCGGCCACCGGCAGAGAGTATGGGATGAGCTTCCCTGTGGTCACGGTGGGCGATATGGTCCGGGCCCAGAAGCTGCTCATCGACCATCTGGGCATCGAAAGGCTACTCTGCGTCAGCGGAGGGTCGATGGGGGGCATGCAGGCGCTCCAGTGGGCGGTGGCCTACCCGGAGGTGGTTGCTTCGTGTATCCCCATCGCGGCCACACCCAAGCATTCTCCCATGCAGATCGCCTTCAATGAGGTCGGTCGCCTGGCGATCATGAGCGATCCCAACTGGAACAACGGAGATTACTACCACGGCCCGGCCCCAGACAGCGGTCTGGCGGTCGCCCGGATGATCGGGCACATCACCTATCTATCCGACGAGTCCATGCGCGCCAAGTTCGGAAGGCGGCTTCAAGACAAGACGGCCTTCGGCTACGACTTCTCCATGGATTTTGAGGTGGAGAGCTATCTCCGTCACCAAGGGGAGGTGTTCACACGGCGATTTGACGCCAACACCTACCTATACGTGACAAAGGCTCTGGACTACTTCGATCTCTCGGGCGGGCACGGCCCGTTGGAGGAGACCTTCCGGGATCTGCCTGCGGACATGCGCTTCCTGGTGATCGCCTTCAGCAGCGACTGGCTGTATCCACCCTACCAATCTAAGGACATAGTGCGGGCCCTCAAGGGCAACGGCTTGGATTGCTCTTACCTTGAGATGAGGTCCTCCTACGGACACGACGCCTTCCTGCTGGAGAATAAAGACCTCACCCGCATGGTGTGGCACTTCCTTGCGACCACGGCCAGGAAGAGAGGGCTGCGCTTTGAGTGAGCCGGTGGAACCGGTCGAGGAGGCTCTCCGACCGGACTATGAATTCATCGTCGACACGGTTCCCGAGGGAGCCCGAGTCCTCGACTTAGGGTGCGGAGAGGGTACTCTGCTCAAGATGCTCGTGGACCGGAAGAACGTACGGGGCACCGGTATCGAGATAGTGGAGGAGCGGGTATACGAAGCCGTGGAGAAGGGGCTCACCGTCCACCACGGGGATTTCTACGAGGCCCTGGCGTACTATCCCGACGGCGCATTCGATTACGTGGTGTTGAGTCAGACCCTTCAGCAGGCTCACGATACCGTCTCGGTCATCGTGGAATCACTTCGGGTGGGGCGTTTCCTTGTGGCGAGCTTCCCCAACTTCGCCTACTGGAGACCCCGCCTCCACCTTCTGCTGACCGGACGAGCGCCGGTCACCCGGGCTCTTCCCTATCAGTGGTACGACACTCCCAACATACATTCGCTCAGCATCAAGGACTTCCGGGTCTTCACCAGGGAGCAAGCGATAGGCATAGTCAGGCACTTCTACCTGACCCGGGGCGGCCGGGTGAGGTTGTGGCCCAATCTTCGGGCCGCCCACGGCGTTTTTGTTGTGGAGAAGATGGGAGGACTGACGGCGGAGCGTGCGGTAGAATAACCTTCGTCCCGGGCCCATAGCTCAGTTGGTTAGAGCTGCCGACTCATAATCGGCCGGTCGCAGGTTCGAGTCCTGCTGGGCCCACTCTCTGGCCTCAAGGAGAGAAGCCGTGCGAGTAGCGGATCTTCTGGACACTTTGGAACGGCTGGCTCCTGCGGCTCTCGCCCAACCGGGTGACAACTGCGGTCTTCTGGTCGGAGAACGGGAAGCCGGAGTGGCGCGAGTCCTCACGGCATTGGAGCTGACCGATGCGGTCCTCGCCGAGGCCTCAGCGGGCGGCTACGACACCATAATCACTCATCACCCTTTGCTTTTCTCCCCGGTCCGTTCGCTGGTAGAGTCGCACCCCCGAGAGAGACTGCTGCGGGCCTCGGTCAGAGAGGGCATCTCCCTCATCGCCTGCCACACCAACCTGGATGCTGCAACCGGAGGTCTGGCGGACATCGCGGGGCGAGCGCTGGGATTGCAGGATATGGCGCCGCTGGAAGCGGCGCCGGCCAACCGGTACAAACTGGTGGGTTTCGTCCCTCGCGATGAGGTGCAGCGGGTGGCGGCCGCTGTGTTCGCGGCCGGCGCCGGTGCGATCGGCGGCTATCGGGACTGCGCGTTCTCGACCGAGGGAGTGGGTTGGTTCACGGCCTTGCCGGGAAGTCATCCGACAGTAGGAGAGGTCTCCATACCTGAGCGGACGCCGGAGGTGCGCTGGGAGACAGTGGTGCCCGCCAACAGCTTAGCCGGAGCCATCAGAGCTTTCCTGGGGGCACATCCGTACGAGGAACCTGCGTTCGACGTGTACCCTACGCAGGACGTGCTGGCCCGGGTAGGTCTCGGCAGGGTGGGGATGCTCTCGGCGCCCACCACTCTCCGTGAGTTGGCCGCGCGGTCGGCGGCGCTGTTCGAGGCTGGAATGGCCAAGTGGAGTGGCGACGGCGAGCGGTCGGTCCGCCGCGTGGCCGTTCTGCCCGGAAGCGGACGCGGCATGATAGAGGCAGCCGCCGGGCAGTGCGAGGTGCTGATCACGGGTGACCTGAGCTATCACGTTGCCGAGGAGGCCGCCGAGAGAGGCCTGTGTGTCATCGATGTACCTCACGGCGATGTGGAATGGTGGGCCTTCCGTCGATGGGTCGGGGAGAGACTCGCGCCGGAACTGACTGCCGAAGGGGTCGAGTTGCTGGTCTCGAGGGACTGGCGAAGTCCTTGGAGCCTGGCATCCCCAGGGCGGGTGTTAGCTGTCCCGTCCGTCAGCCCACGTGAAGGAGACATGATGAACGAGGCGCCGCGAGTCAAGCAGGCTCGTGTATGGATAGACGGCGGGTCGCGAGGTAATCCAGGCCCAAGCGCCATCGGCGTGGTGTTGGAGGATGGCGGGGGACGCGTGCTCGAGACGCTGTCCCAGGCCATCGGCGTAGGGACCAACAACGTGGCCGAATACCGGGCGCTGCTGGCCGGTCTGGAGATGGCCAAGAGACTGGAGGTCCGGGAAGTAGAGGTGATCTCCGACTCTGAATTGCTCGTCCGGCAGATGCGGGGCGAGTACAGGGTCAAGAACGAAGGTCTGAAGCCGTTACACGCTGAAGCACGGGAACTCGCCGCCGGTCTGGACAGCTTCTCCATACGGCATGTCGGGAGGGAACAGAACTCCCGAGCAGATGCCTTGGTCAACGAGGCTCTGGACGAACAGTAGAAGGCTGGTCTATAATCCAGCAGCCGCAAGGTTCCGGGCGGATGTAGCTCAGTTGGCTAGAGCGTCTGCTTGCCATGCAGAAGGTCGAGGGTTCGAATCCCTTCATCCGCTCCATCTTGTTGCCCCAAGGCGACGTGGCCGAGTGGCTAGGCACGGGTCTGCAAAACCCGCTACACCGGTTCAATTCCGGTCGTCGCCTCTGAAGCAAAACCTGCAAATGAGCATCTTTCTCCAAGATCAATCGAACTGAACCGGTGTATAGTAGGAGTCCGTCACAGCCGAACGCCTGTACCACCAATCCAACTGCCGCAGCGCAGTCGCGAATCCTTCCGGGTGTCCGCCGTGCTGGCGCTTCGGGCGAAGCGCGGCAATGCGGCCGGAGACGTAAGCCGCAAGGACTTCTATGCGGAGATGGCGCGGGAAGGTATATGCGCCGAAACGAGCGCGTCTGCCTACTTCAAGGGGCAGAGACCGCCATCAGCGCAGGTTATGCGCGGCGTCGCCAAGCTGTTGGAACTGGACCCCTCTTACTTCCTCGAATATCGCCAGTGGGTGATTGCGTCACTGGGCCGCAACCGCGATCTAGTGGACTCGATTTACGATCTGCTGATTGACACGGCTCGTAGTCGCTGAGTAGTGATTGATGGCGGGTCGGTCGAGCCGCCCCGGACTTCCTCAAGTGATCTGGAAGCGCTGGTCCTCATGAGCGGGCCTGCCTGACGGATCCGGAACGATTGATTGCTGGTCGATGGGCACACCATCCGATCTTAGTGTTGGTTGCTCCCAATGAAGTGCTGAGGTTTGTCTCAAGAATGAAAGGGCCCAACCTCGGCCTTCGGCAGGCCGGCCAAAGGACCGCTCACTGGTGCTGCGAGCGGCTGCAGTCGCCCATGAATCGGTTTAGCAGGAACGCAATGCACGGGTCTGTAGCCGCGGGCCGCAAGCAACCTTAACCATGGACTTCTCTTATTAAAGGTTGTAGCATAACCTTTAATAAGGAGGAGCGGTGGGAAAGGTTGCCAAAAGAACCTGGAAGGCAAGCGGTCAGTCTGGTCTGCCGCGCCGGGATCGCAAGTCCTGTGCATATCACACCTACATCCCGGACCCCCTAGTGGGACGGACCATCCGGCTCGACGGAGAAGTGGCGGCTGATGTCGGGGAGGCCGAGGCCGCCGTAGCCAAGCTTAACACGGAGGCGAGGACGCTCTGCGACAGCGAGGCGCTTGCTCGACTCCTGCTTCGTAGCGAGTCGGTGGCTTCATCGAAGATCGAGGGCCTGGAAGTAGGCGCTCGGCGGTTGCTGCGCGCAGAGGCTGCTCGAGGTTTAGGGGAAGTCTCGGCCGACGTAACCGCGAGCGAAGTGCTAAGCAGTATTGACGCCATGGCAAACGCGCTGGAGGGTCTGGAGGAAGGCGCATCCATCACCGTCGATTCGGTGCTCGAAGCACACAGACGTCTCCTTGCCGGCACCCCTCTTGCGGAGCAAGGCGGTCAGATGCGCAAGGAGCAGAACTGGATTGGTGGATCCGCCTTCAATCCCTGTTCGGCGGCCTTCATTCCTCCGCCTTGGGAACTTGTGGAGGACTATGTCTCAGATCTCGTGGAGTTCTGCAACCAGGATTCTCTGCCGCCAGTCGCCCAGGCAGCTGTGGCCCATGCGCAGTTCGAAACCATCCATCCCTTCCTCGATGGGAACGGCCGAACCGGTCGAGTTCTCATTCATATGATTTTCCGGCGCCGAGGTATAGCCCCGAGAGTGCTCCCGCCTGTATCTCTCGTTCTGGCCACATGGTCGACGGAGTACATCGGCGCGCTCACTGCCACGCGCTTCGTGGGTCCCGCGGACTCTCCCGAGGCGCAGGCGAGTCTTGATCGCTGGATCGGGCTGTTCGCCGCCGCTACGAAGAGGGCTGTTGATGATGCGGCGATCTTTGAGGAGCGCGTGGGCATCTTGCAGGAGAAGTGGAGAGCGAGGCTCGGTTGCGTGAGGGCAAACTCGGCCACTGACCTACTGATCCGGGCTCTGCCGGGCATACCCATCTTCACTGTGCAGAGCGCTGCCCATGTTGTTGGCCGTAGCATTCCTGCTGTCAACCAGGCCATAGCACGGATGGTCGAGGCCAAGGTGATATCTCAGTCGAATATTGGCAGGCGCAACAGGGCATTTGAAGCTGCCGAACTAATGCGAGCTTTCACCGATCTTGAACGTCGCCTGGCTAGCCCGGCGGGAGATACACGATCTAGTCCGCCCGCACGGCGCATCCCGCGGCGCAGTTCGAGGACCGTCTAAGGACGTCAACCTGTACCGGCTTTGCTGGTCGCACCGAGTTAGGCACACGAGTTGGTCATGGTGATCGTTCCCGAATGGAAAGCAAGCGCCGTCAATTCCAGGCAGTAGCTTTGGAGTGTCACCACTTGGTTTGGAGCGAGGGAACATCGCAGCGAGATGGAGCCGATCGACGCATGCTGGCTGGAAGCGGACCGTCGCGGCTTCTGCTTTTTCTTCAGGCACCGGCCAGGCATGCTGCTTCCTGCTGCCAAGGTGCTGCAGCAAAGAGAAGTTGCGTCGCAGGATACGAGGCGGGAGCGTCGGTTGACGCTCTGTGCGCTGGTTATTGCGGTTCTCGCGATTGTTGCCGACGTCGTAGTTCAGTCGCTTGCGTAGCCGGCGAGAAGAGCGACCCCCGAGGGACAATACCGGCGGGTCTATCTTCGCCTCTCTAAGAAAGTCTCGCGTACTCCTCCACGTTCGCGCCGCTCGGCGACCATAGGCGGTGCGCTCAAGCCTTAGACCCTTGCCTTCAGTACGCGCGTTGCCCGCGCCGGGGACGGATCGCTCTAAGGCAGGTACTGCTCATCGATCCTTATGACCATATCGCCCTCGCGCACAATCCACCAAGGAACGTCGCGCAGATATACGGTGTCGGCAGCGGCGTCCAAGCTCCAGTAACTTCGGAACTCCTCCCAGGTGATCGACCTATCCGTGAGCAGTCCCGCGTAGTTGATCCGTATGTAGTTCTTCTGGTTGATGTCGCCGATTTGATGGATGAAGCCCATCGCCTGCACGAGGCCATCTGGAAGCCGAGTCTCAGCATCAGCAAGCGGTTCGGTGACAGCGGTTCCAGACGAGGCCGTAGGTGAAGGCGCTGGTGTGGTGCTGGTCGAGGTGGTGTCCGGAGAGCTGGTGGAGGTGGTGGTAGGCGGCAAAGTGCCGCGCGTATCGTCACTGGGGCTCGCGCGGCACCCGGTAAGCCCCAGCAGGGGAGGAGAGACAAGCAGCAGGAGTACAGCCGCTACGATCACTTCTCGCCGAAGTGGACTCCCGGACCGCAGGCCGATTGTATCGACCAGCGCCTCCAGTCAGTGTGCGGCTCGTACCGTCTGAGACCTTCGCAGGAGCCGCGTCCAGATCCGGTCGTGCTCGAAGTGCTCCCGGAGGTAGATTCTGGCTCTAGCCAGCGCCCCCTGAAAGTCGTCCTCGGTGCCACCGACGAAGTGGATGTCAGGACGTCCCTTCTCGTCGAGATACCAAAGCTTCCAACCGACCTGCTGCATGTGAGGGCCCCAGGTCAACATGGGGGTACCATCTTGGTCCATGACCTCCAGGCCAAGATCCGGCATGATAAGGACTCGGCGCTCAGGCTCAGGAATATCCATCCGCTCTCCCTTGCGTTATCGGCGCGCGGTGTTAGAACCGATCGACCGCCCCCCGCCTGAGCAATCCTGTCTCTCTCCACTATACAGGTCTTCACTATGCAGCAAGGCGACGTGCCTACGCTGACGCCTTTGTCGTGGCGGCAGATCACGGGCTCCGGGCTTGCCAGGCGACCAAGGCGGCTGTATCATCACCGGTCTGATGGGCGCTTAGCTCAGGGGGAGAGCGCTTCCTTGACGCGGAAGAGGCCACAGGTTCAAATCCTGTAGCGCCCACTCGTCGTATCCCGTCCGGACATTTCTCTTTTCGAGGGCCCATGAAGGTAGTTCTCCCTGATGGATCGGATCTGAGCGTAGCCGAGGGGGCTACGGCGGCCGATGTGGCCGAGGCCATCGGGCCGCGCCTGGCGAAAGCCGCAATCGCCGCCAAGATCGGCGACCGGGTGGTCGATCTGGCCACGCCGGTCGACGAGGGCGACCAAGTGGCCATACTGACGCCGTCCAGTGAAGAGGGGCTCGACGTAATCCGACACTCAGCCGCACACGTGTTGGCCGACGCGGCCACCCGGTTGTTCCCGGGAACAAAGGTGGCGATCGGTCCGGCCATCAAGGACGGCTTCTACTACGACTTCGAGTTCCCCGAACCCGTGGGGGAGGACGATCTACCCAGATTGACGGAGGAGATCCAGAGACTGCTCGGCGCGTCGCTTCCCTTCGAGCGCCGCGAGGTCAGCAAGGAGGAGGCACTTGCCCTCTTCAAGGACGAACCTTACAAGCTTGAGCTGATCCGGGATCTGCCGACGGATGCGGTCATCAGCGTCTACCGACAGGGAGAGTTCCTTGATCTGTGCCGGGGCCCGCACGTGCCCGACACCGGGCGTATCGGAGAGGTGGGGCTTCTCTCTGTGGCGGGCGCCTATTGGCGCGGTGATAGCGACAACACCATGCTTACCCGCATCTATGGAACGGCCTTCCCCACCAAGAAGGAACTGGAGGATTACCTGCGGCGGATGGAGATGGCCAGACAACGGGATCACCGGCGGTTGGGCCGGGAACTGGGTCTGTTCAGCTTCCAGGACGAGGGCCCAGGCTTCCCGTTCTTCCATCCCAAGGGTATGAGGGTGGTGAATGCCCTTCTGGAGTACTGGCGCAAGGAGCACTTGGCGGCGGGATACGAGGAGATAAGGACTCCGATGATCCTGGAGCGCACCCTGTGGGAGCACTCGGGTCATTGGGAGAACTATAAGGACAACATGTACTTCACCGTCATCGACGGCGTGGATTTCGCCGTGAAGCCGATGAACTGCCCTGGTGGCATGCTGGTCTACAAGTCTGAGCAGCATTCCTATCGCGATTTTCCCTTGCGCATGGCCGAACTGGGGCAGGTGCACCGGCACGAGATGTCGGGGGTCCTGCACGGACTCTTCCGGGTGAGGTGCTTCACTCAGGACGACGCGCATATTTTCTGCCTACCCGGCCAGGTGGAGGATGAGATCTTGGGGGTCATCGATCTCATCCGGCGGATGTACAGGACCTTCGGGTTCGACAAGGTGCATGTGGAGCTGTCCACTAGGCCCGAGAAGTCCATCGGCAGCGCTGAGATGTGGGAGACGGCCGAGAGAGCTCTGGCCGCCGCACTGGAACGGGCCGGACTTGAGTACGTGCTGAACCCTGGTGACGGCGCCTTCTACGGTCCGAAGATCGATTTCCACATCGAGGATGTGATGGGGCGCACGTGGCAGTGTGCTACCTGCCAACTGGACTTCATAATGCCTGAACGGCTGGACCTCGAGTATGTGGGTGAGGACAACCAGCGCCACCGCCCCGTGATGCTGCATCGAGTGGTCTTGGGGAGCATCGAGCGCTTCTTGGGGATCTTGATAGAGCACTACGGGGGAGCTCTCCCTGCCTGGTTGGCGGCTGTGCAGGTCGTGGTGGTGCCCGTGGCCGACCGGCACGCTGAATACGCACAGGCGATCAAGTCTGCCCTAGAGAGTGCCGGCCTGCGGGTGGATGTGGACCTGCGGGCGGAGTCGGTCTCTAAGAAGATCCGGGATGGTGAGGTCGGAAAGGTGCCCTTTATGCTGGTCGTAGGCGACCGGGAGGTGGAGCAGCGTTCTGTGACTCTAAGAACCCGAGGTAGCAAGGAGACCCGGTCTTACGCTCTCGCGGAAGCGGTTGCCTTCATTGGCGGAGAGTGTGAGGTGCCGGGTGTGGCATCCGGTGCTTGAGCGCCGGGGAGGCATGGGCTATACTGCGTGCCTGCATAAAGAGGAAGCCACCCTTCCCACCTCGTGCCTCTTAGGTGCAGAGGTCAGGCCATATGAGGAGCGGTGCAGCCGTGAGCTGCGCCTTTGTGTGTGGAAAGCGGTGGCGGCACCGCTTTTTTGTGGTGGGTAGCAGGTACTCGAACCGGTAGCACCGGGGGAGGTGTAAGGCAACATAGCCGACATCGTTCGCATCAACGAGAAGATCCGTGCAGATGCGGTCCGACTCATCGGGCCGGACGGTGAGCAGGTGGGGATCGTGGGGGTTCCAGAGGCGTTGAACTACGCCGACAGACTGAACCTCGACTTGGTCGAGGTGGCTCCGATGGCCAATCCGCCCGTCTGCAAGGTGATGGATTACGGCAAGTACAGGTACGAGCAAGAGCAGAAGGCCAAGGAAGCGCGCAAGCGGCAGACAACCGTCAGCATCAAGGAGATCAAGCTGCGCCCCAAGATCGACGACCACGACTTTGAAACGAAGAAGGGGCACGTCGAGCGTTTTCTGAGGAAGGGAGACAAGGTCAAGCTCACCATCATGTTCCGAGGTAGGGAACTGGTCCATCCGCATCTGGGGGAGAAGCTGCTCCGCCGAATGGCCGAAGACCTGGCCGATTTGGGTGAGGTGGAGTCGGAGCCCAATCTGGATGGAAGAAACATGGTGATGATGCTGGCGCCCAAGCGAAACTGATCGAGGGGATCAGCCGGCGCTAGGCGCCGGACCCGGGTTCACTCGATTCCGGCTCATCGCGAACCTGCTCGCGCGTAGAGGAAGGGATGACTATGGCCAAGAACAAGACACACAAAGGAACCAAGAAGCGCGTCAAGGTGAGCGCGACCGGCAAACTGATGCGGCAGCGTGCCTTCAGCAGCCATCTTCTCACGAAGAAATCAGCCAACCGCAAGCGCAAGCTGCGCAAGGTCATCCAGGTAGTCGGCTCTGATACCGAGCGGCTGCGCAGTCTTTTGGGCCGCTAGGAGGAGAGAGCAATGCCCAGGGTTAAGAGGAGCATCAACGCTCAGAAGAAGCGCCGAAAGACGCTCGATGAGGCGAAGGGTTATTGGGGGCAGAAGAAGTCCTCCTATAAGCGCGCCAAAGAGCAGCTCATCAAGTCGGGAACGTATGCCTATCGAGATCGGCGGGCGCGCAAGCGTGAGTTCCGGCGTCTATGGATTACCCGCATCAACGCAGGCGCCAGGCAGCACGGCATGAGCTACAACCAGCTCATCCATGGCCTGAAGGCCGCTGAGATCGAGGTCGATCGCAAGATCCTTGCGGACCTGGCCGTTCGGGAACCCGAGGTCTTCGCTCAGATGGCCGCTCGGGCGAAGGAAGCCCTCGGGGCGAGCTAGAAGGCCATCCCTGCCCTCGGGCGGAGAACATGCCGTGATCCGCGATATCGCCGGGAGGCAGAACCACAGTGTCAAGCTTGCCCGCAAGCTTCTGAAGAAGAAGCACCGCAGGGAGCGCGGGCTACTGGTCTGTGAGGGCATGGATCTGCTCGTGGCCGCGGTGGAGGCGGAAGCGCAAATCCGTGAGGTCTTGGCGCGCAGCGACCTGGTGGCCGAGCTCCCGCGGGATCTGCTGGAACTGGCTTCGTCGGAGAGGCCACCCGATGCCGCCGTCTCGGGGACAGTCCTCGATATCGGCGTGTGCGACCGGGAGACGCTCGAGTACGCTAGTGCTCTGGGCGGGGCCGTGGACGTCATCTTCATGTGCGCGGAGCCGCTCTGGAGCCTGGACGACGTGGCCATGGCGGAGGGAGTCACCCTCTTTCTGGACGGCGTGGGGGACCCCGGCAACGTCGGCACGGTCATCCGCAGCGCGGTCGCCTTCGGTCTGGCCGGCGTGATCTGCTCACCGGGCACGGCCGACCCCTTTGGGCCAAAGGCGATGCGGGCCGGGATGGGAGCGCAGTTCAGCGTGCCTGTTGTCACAGAGGTCTCTGTCTCTGACCTGAAGGCCCGGCTGGCAGCAGCAGCCGGCAGGAAGGAAAGCGTGCCGGAGCTCTGGGTGGCCGATCCGCACGAGGGGGAGGACATCCGCGCAGCGCAAGCCGCAGGCGGCATGGTGGTCGTCTTGGGGACGGAGCGGAAAGGGCCGAGCTCCGAGTGGTCGGGTTGTCGCCGCGTGAGCATTCCGCAGCACAGTCTGGAGTCCATCAACGTGGCTATGGCCGGTACCATATTCGCCTATGAGTCGTACCGGCTCCGTAGCGGTTCAGGTGGCAAATAGCGGATATGTCCGTTAGGATTTGTTGCTCGGAAGGAGGAGCCATCACAGCCAACGACACCATTCTCGAGCAGATATCTAGAGACGACCTGAGAAGGATCTACACGGACGGGCTCGCGACCATCGGGGAAGCAGCCGATCTCGCGGCCCTTGAGGCCGTGCGCGTGCGCTTCCTGGGGCGGAAAGCCGAACTGGTCCTGTTGCTGCGGAGCATCTCTGAACTTCCACCGCAAGAGCGCCCGGAAGTGGGCAAGGTCGGCAATCTGGTGCGCAAGGCTCTCGAAGACACCGTCGAGGCGAAACGGGCCGAGCTGGAGAGTCGGGAGCTGGTGCAGGCGCTCGGTAGCGATCAGATTGACGTCACTCTGCCGGGGCGGCGTCTGCCCCTCGGGCATCTGCACCTCATCACCCAGACCCAGCGCGAGATCGAGGACATATTCCTCGCCATGGGGTACGACATCGCCGACGGACCCGAGGTGGAAACAGACTACTACAACTTCGAGGCGCTGAACACGCCGGCGGATCATCCTGCCCGCTCGCTTCAGGACACGTTCTTTGTGACCGACACCGTCGTCTTGCGCACGCACACTTCTCCCGTCGAAGTGCGGACCATGGAGAAGCAGCGGCCGCCGGTACGCATCATCGCTCCCGGCAAGGTCTATCGCCGCGATTCGGACGCCACCCATACCCCGATGTTTCATCAGGTTGAGGGTCTGGTGGTCGACAGAGATATCACCCTAGCCGACCTCAAGGGTACCCTGGAGACCTTCACGCGGGCCATGTTCGGAGCTGATCGCAAGGTCCGGCTCCGGGCGCATTTCTTCCCGTTCACCGAACCTTCGGTGGAGGTGGATGTGTCGTGCATGGCCTGCGACGGCGCCGGCTGCCGTCTCTGCAAGAGGACCGGCTGGCTGGAGATCTTGGGCGCGGGCATGACCGACCCGAACGTGTTCGGTTTCGTCGACTACGATCCCGAGGAGTACACCGGTTTCGCCTTCGGAATGGGTGTGGAGCGTATCGCCATGCTCAAGTACGGAGTCAATGATCTGCGTCTCTTCTTCGAGAACGACCTGCGCTTTCTGCGCCAATTCTGACCGGAGGCTCACGTGAAAGCGCCCTTATCGTGGTTGCGTGACTATGTTGACATCCAGATGGATGTGGAGGAACTCGCGTCCCGCCTCGCCCTCACGGGGACCGAGGTGGAAAGGGTGACCGATGTGGGGGTCCCCGGTGACGACCAGAATCTCGGTCGCTTCGTGGTGGGCAAGGTGCTTGAATGCGTGCGCCATCCCAACGCCGACAAGTTGTCGGTCTGTACGGTTGATATCGGGGCGGAGGCTCCCCAGACCATCGTGTGCGGCGCTCCCAATGTCGCCGCAGGTCAGACGGTGGCCGTGGTGCTGCCTGGGGGGGTCATGCCCGACGGTACCTGCATCAGAGAGGCGAAGTTGAGAGGAGTTGTGTCCGCCGGAATGATCCTGTCGGAGGCGGAACTGGGACTGGCGGCCAAGAGCGCGGGCACCATGGAACTACCTGACGATTGGGAAGCCGGCAAGAGGCTCACAGACTACTTCGCAATCGCCGACCAGGTGCTCGAGGTGGAAGTTACTCCGAACCGGCCTGATTGCCTGTCGGTGCGAGGCCTGGCGCGGGAGATCGCCGCCATCACCGGAGCGCGTTTCGATGAAGAGATAGCCTTCCCCTACCCGGAGACCGACCGCCGGGTGGAGGAAGATATCGCTATCGAGGTACGCGACCCGGATATATGTCCCCGCTACGCGGGGCGGGTGATCCGCGGGGTCACCATCCAAGATTCCCCCTTCTGGATGAAGGCCCGCATCAGCCACGCGGGAATGCGTCCCATCAGTAACGTCGTGGACGTCACCAACTACGTGCTCTGGGCGCTGGGCCAGCCTCTCCATGCCTTCGATCTGCACACTATCCGGGGAGGCCGGATCGTGGTGCGGCGGGCGTATCCGGGTGAGGAGATCACCACGCTCGACAACGAGCACCGGGTGTTGACGGACGACATGCTGGTCATCGCCGATGCGCAGCAGGCCTCCGTGGTGGCGGGTGTCATGGGTGGTCTTGAGAGCGAGATCACCGAGAACACCACCGACATCCTCTTGGAGGGCGCCAACTTCTCGGGTCCGTCGATCATGCGCACGGAAGCAGCCCTCGGTCTGCGTTCCGAGGCCTCGACGCGCTACGAGAAGGGCCTTGACCCGGAGATCATACCCCTGGCTCTCGACATGGCCTGTAAGCTGTTGGTAGAACTCTGCGGAGGTACGGTCTCCACAGGCACGGTGGACGTCCGCACCGAGCCGCGACCGGAGGTGGTTCTGAGGCTGCGTCCGGAGCGTGTGGAAAGGGTTCTCGGAGAGAAGGTCACTGGGGCGGAGATGACCGCCATCCTGGTACAGTTAGGATGCGACGTGCAGAGACGGAGGGATGAGACCTACGCCGTATCGGTCCCCAGCTTCCGGGCCGACCTGGCCCGCGAGATAGATCTGATCGAGGAGATCGCGCGGATCCACGGACTGGACCAGATTCCGCCCACTCTGCCTGCGCGACGAGAGGGGTGGGGAGGACTCACTCCCAAGCAGACCTATATGAGAAGCATAGAGGATCTTCTAGCCGGAGCGGGGCTGTGCCAGATCATCGCCTATAGCTTCCTGGACGAGAAATGGGCCGACCGGCTGCGTCTGGCTGAAAACGACCCGCGCAGGGCGACGGTTAGACTATCCAACCCCCTGAGCGGCGACCAAGCCGTGATGCGCAGCATGTTGCTCCCCGGACTCCTGGCCACCGCTCAACGTAATACGGCGGTGCGCGAAGAGAGAGTGCATATCTTCGAGCTGGGACGGGTGTTCCGGCCATCCGCGGCGGAGCTCCCGGAGGAGATGAGCCACGTGGGGGTGCTCATTTGCGGAGATTGGGAAGCCGACTCCTGGCTGCGTGCGGATGTGAGGGTGGACTACTACTTGGGTAAGGGTGTCGTGGAGCGGCTGTGTGCCGGCTTGGACCGCGACCTGAAGTTCGTGGCCGCCGGCGAACCATTTCTTCATCCAGGCAAGAGCGCCTCGCTGCAAGATGAAAAAGGCCGCTACGTCGGTTGGCTCGGGGAGGTCCATCCTCTCGTGCTCCAGGCTTACGACCTGAAGGACCCCGTAGTGGCGTTGGAGCTGGATGCTGACCTGTTGTTCGCCTCAGGCAGTGCGGCCACGACCTTCAAGGATCTCTTCGCGTACCCGGAGGTGGAGCAGGATCTTGCCCTGGTGGTCGGATCTACGCTGCCGGCGGCGGCCGTGGTGGAGAGTCTGCGCCGGTGTGGAGGCGCTCTACTGCAGGATGTGGCAATCTTCGACGTCTACGAAGGCAGCCAGGTGGGACAAGGCAAGAAGAGTCTTGCGCTTCGCTTGAGCTTCAGAGCCGCCGATCGCACTCTAAGCGAGGCGGAAGTCAACGAATTGCGTGAGACGATGGTTGCGACCGTCCGGAAAGAGCTGGGCGCTGAACTGCGAGGGTGAGGCCTGCCGGTCGTAGGGCCGCAGACGTGGGGCCTGCGGAGGCGGAGCAGCACCCGTCCATCGTCTTTGTCTGAGAGCGGGCGAGCCGGTCTCGCTCCGATTCTGATGCCACTGTCTTCGCGGGTATTCCGCACCCTCCCGGTAGTGTCGGTTCTATTTGCATTTACTTGCAGATTTCTGTATAGTCATGCATTCACACACTGCGACCTAGTGACACGGTTCACAGACGGGTGGACTGCCCGGGTAGAGAAAGAGGCGAGAGAGTGATCGCGGCCAGCATCGTTGGAGCAACGGGGTACACGGGGGCGGTACTGACTCGTATCCTGGCGGGGCATCCGGATGTCGAATTGCAGGCCCTGACGTCGACCTCCTATGTGGGGCGCAACGTCGGGACGGTTTTCCCGGATCTGAGGGTGCGGGGACAGTATGTCGAATACTCGCCGCAGGTCCTCGAGGGGAGCGATGTGGCCTTCGTGTGCTATCCGCACGCGCAGGCTCACGGGGTGGTCGCTGAACTGGTGGATGCCGGCTGTAGAGTCGTTGACCTCAGCGCCGATTTCCGTCTCAAGGACCTTAGCGACTACCAATCGTGGTACGGGTTTGAGCACCCGCGGTCGGATCTGGTGGAAGAGGCCGTCTACGGCCTGCCCGAGGTCTACCGGGCGGAAGTGACGAAGGCACGAATCGTCGCCAATCCGGGGTGCTATCCGACCGGCATGTTGCTGGGGCTGTTACCCGCCGCCGGTGAGATCGACTCTCGGGGAGTGATCGTGGACTCTAAGTCTGGTGTCTCGGGGGCGGGCAAGACGCCTTCGGACAAGACCCACTTCTGTTCGGTCACAGAGAACTTTCGGGCTTACAGCGAGGTGGGCCATCGCCACACCTCAGAGATGGTACAGGAGTTGGGCCTGGCAGCGGGCACGGCGCTACCCGTGTCGTTCACCCCCCATCTACTGCCCGTGGACCGTGGCATCTTGAGCACGATGTATTTCAAGCCCTCCGGCAGACTGCTCGACACTGAGGCCTGGCTGGATAGATACCGGCTCTTCTATGCGGACGAACCGTTCGTGGAGGTCTGCGAGCATGTCCCAGCACTCTCAGAAGTCACCCGGACGAATTTTTGTCGTCTGACCGTCCGCACTGACGAGCGCTCGGGATTGGTCAAGGTCTTCACGGTGATCGACAACCTCATGAAGGGGGCCTCCGGACAGGCTGTCCAGAACATGAACATCATGTTCGGGACGGAGGAGGGTTCCGGATTGGAAGGGCTCGCATGAGTGGCGTCAAGGACGGCGCGACCGGCGGACCGAACCATCCGATCGTGGTTGCGCCCACCGAGTCGCGCTTCTGGTCGCTCCCCGATGGGGTGCGGTTGGCGGGAGAGCCCGGAGAAGCGGCCGGTGTCACCTACCCTGAGGGTTTCGCGGGGAGCGGTGTGGCCGTCGGGTTGAAACACAGCAGGCGGCCGGACATGGGAGTGCTCGCGGTCGTGCCACCGTGGCGTGAGGGTGCTACCTCGGCCGCCGTGTTCACCAGGAATGCCTTCGCCGCCGCTCCCATCCAGCTCAACCGGAGCGAGTGCGAACTCGGTGCGTATGTGGCTGTAATCGTCAACAGCGGGAACGCCAACGCCTGCACCGGCAGACCCGGCCTCTCAGTGGCCCGAGCTATGCAGCATGCCTGTGCGGAGACCCTGAAAGTGCCGGCAGCCAGAGTGGCCGTGGGGTCCACGGGGATCATCGGCGTGCAACTGGATGAGGTGTTCATGGCCGAGGGAGCCAAGAAGGCTGCAGCAGCCGTGCAACCCGCGGGCGGATCCGACTTCAACAAGGCAATGATGACCACCGACCGCTTCCAGAAGACCTGCGCGATGGATGTCGAGACGAGCGACGGATCGGTGAGGCTGGGGGTCTGCGCCAAAGGGGCGGGCATGATCTCCCCGGCGATGGCCACCATGCTCTGCGTGGTCACGACCGATGCAGTGGTATCCGCCACGGATATGCAGTCCACGCTTCAGCGAGCGGTGGAGCGGTCCTTCAACCGGGTCACCGTGGACGGTGAGATGAGCACCAACGACTCGGTCTTCTTCATGTCCAGCGGCGCCTCTGGGGTACGCCTCGCGGCAGCAGGTTTGCTGCAGTTTGCTGTGGCCTTGGAGTCGCTGCTGATGCGGATCGCCCTCATGATGGTCGCCGACGGGGAGGGGGCCGAGAAGATCATGCGCCTGCAGGTTGTGGGAGCGGAGACCGACCGCGACGCGGCCGCTGTAGCTCGGGCGATCGCCGATTCACCCTTGGTGAAGACCGCCATGCACGGTGGTGATCCCAACTGGGGCAGGATCATCAGCTCGGCCGGCGCCGCCATGGCCGGTCGGTCCCTACCCGCCTCAGAACTGCGTCTGGGCGGTGTGAAGGTGGTCGAAGGCGGGGCGGCCTCCGAGGTAGCCGAAGGCGACAAGGAACGGATGCGGGCCGAGATGCGTGGACCTGAGGTCGACATATGGTTGGATCTGGGACTGGGGGATTCGTCAACGGAGTTGTTCTTCGCCGACATGGGTCATGAGTACGTGACCATCAACGCGGAATATCATACGTGAGAGGCGTCATGCGCGAGGTATACAAGAAGAGAGTGGAGACCCTCCTCGAATCGCTCCCGTACATCCGGATGTTCCGGGGGAGCACGATGGTGATCAAGTATGGTGGCGCGGCCATGAGCAAGGCCGATCTCAAGGAAGAGTTCGCCACGGATATCGCCCTCCTGCGGTACGTGGGCATCAAGCCCATCATAGTCCACGGGGGAGGAGACGAGATCAGCTCCTACATGACGAGGTTGGATCTGCCCGTGAAGTTCGTAGAGGGACTGCGGGTCACCGACCAGGCCACCATGGAAGTGGCCAAGATGGTGCTGGTGGGGAAAGTCAACAAGGAGATCGTCAGTCTGATCAACAGCAAAGGGGCGCCGGCCGTCGGCCTGTGCGGGGATGACGGCCTCCTGCTCAAGGCTGAGAAGCTGATCAGGCGGGGTCCGGACGGTGCTGTGGTCGATCTGGGTCTGGTCGGCGAGGTGAGCGAGGTCAATATCGGACTGCTCTCACTGCTCGAGGCCGATTACGTCCCGGTGGTGGCGTCGGTGGGCGCGGGTTCAGCCGGTGAGAGCTACAACATCAACGCGGATACGGTTGCCGGAGCATTGGCCGCTGCCCTGAGGGCCGAGAAGATCATCTTCCTCACCGATGTGTCGGGACTCATGCAGGACGTCGACGACTCCTCCAGCATCATCTCTGAATGTACGTCGAATGACGTGTTGGAGCTCATCGAGAGCGGCGGCGTGTCCAAAGGCATGATCCCCAAGCTTGAGGCCGTACTCACCAGTCTGGGCGGCGGGGTCAGCGCGGCTCACATCATCGACGGTAGAATCGCTCATTCGGTCCTTCTGGAGATCATGACCGACGACGCGGGCCTCGGCACTAAGATCATCCCCTCACAGCACAGATCTGAAGGATAGGGGGCGCATTGTGGAAGCGAGACACTTCCTCAAGGTAACCGACCTGGCGAAGGCTGAGGTGGAGACAGTCCTGATTGCTGCCGCGTCCTGGAAGAAACAGCCCCTCGGCTCGGTGCTTCAGGGCAAGACGGTAGCCCTTGTCTTCGGCAAACCCTCCACCCGGACCCGGGTATCTTTCAGCGTGGGCGTCTACCAGCTTGGAGGCATGCCCCTGGCCCTGTCGGAGCAGGAGCTTCAGATGCGCCGCTCGGAGAGCATCGAAGACACGGCCCGCGTGCTCTCCCGCTACGTGGATGCCATTGTCATTAGGACCTTCGCCCAAAGGGATGTGGAAGATCTGGCGGCGCACGCCACCGTCCCTGTGATAAACGCCCTCACCGACGACGATCATCCGTGCCAGGCCCTCACGGATGTGTTCACGTTCCGGGAGCGGTTTCCCGATGCGTCCGGGAGGAAGATCGTCTACCTGGGGGACGGGAACAACGTGGCCGCCTCGCTGGCCGAAGCCTGCGCCCTGACCGGCATCGACATCTGCCTCAGCGTTCCCGAGGGTTACGACCTGCCCCCGGGGAAGATGACAGAAATTCAGACTCTTGCGAACGCGAACGGGACCGGGTTCCAGGTTGAGCGCGACCCTACGGCGGCGGTGGCAGGAGCCAGCGCGCTCTACACGGACGTGTGGATCAGTATGGGACAGGAGAGCGACAGTGCCAAAGTGGAGGCGTTGAGACCCTACCAACTCAATGACGATCTTCTCCGCAGGGCCCGCCCCGAGGCCATCGCGCTGCACTGCCTGCCGGCCCACCGGGGCGACGAGATCACCGATGAGGTCATGGACGGTCCCAGATCTGCCGTTTTCGACCAGGCGGAGAACCGGCTGCACGTCCAGAAGGCGCTGATGTCGTTTCTCCTCGAAGGAGACAGGAGATGAACAAGAGGCAGCGGCAATATCTGATCCGAAGGATCCTCAGAAACAAACCGGTCGCCAGCCAACGGGAGCTGGTGGAAGAACTCGCTGCGGCCGGGTGTGAGGTGACACAGGCCACCATCAGCCGAGATCTGAGAGAGATCGGTCTGCAGAAGGGGCGGGACCGGGTCGGAAAGATACGGTATGCGTTCGTCCCCACCCTGGAGGAACGTCCCGACCCGCCAAGCGCCTGCGGCAGGATGCTGAAGGACTTCGGGAGGGGGATCGAACTTGCTCAGAATCTGGTGGTACTGCGATGTGATCCCGGCGCTGCGCCCGGGCTGGGCCGGGTCATCGACGATCTGGACCACGGACTTGTCTTGGGTTGTGTCGCCGGTGACGACACGGTGATCGTTGTCTGTAGAGACCAGCAGTCGGCGGGGACCGTCTGTGACTATCTGAAAGAACTGGGAGGATGAATCGTATGAACAAAGAGAAGTGCGTCCTTGCCTACTCGGGCGGTCTTGACACCTCGGCGCTGGTCCCTTACCTCAAAGAGAAGTACGGCTTTGAGATTATCGCGGTTCTCGTCGATGTGGGCAGGATGAAAGACCTCGAGACATTGCGGCAACGAGCCCTGACGGCCGGGGCTATCGAATCCGTGGTCATCGACGCGAAGGAAGAGTTCCTGCGTGACTTCGCCTTTGCTGCTCTGAAGGCCAACGCACTCTACGAAGGCAGGTACCCGCTGCACTCGGCGCTGTCTCGTCCGCTGATCGCCAAGAAGATGGTGGAGCTCGCCCGGGAGCATGGGGCCAAGTTCGTGGCCCACGGTTGCACCGCGAAGGGCAACGACCAGGTGCGGATAGACGTGTCGACCCGTTGTCTCGACCCCAACGTCACGGTCTTGGGACCGGCCCGGGAGTGGAACATGACCCGCCCGGAGCTGCTCGACTACCTGGCCGAGCGCGGGATCGATCTCCCCCTCACCAAGAAGAACCCATATTCCATCGATGAGAATCTATGGGGACGGGCAGTAGAGTGCGGTGAATTGGAGGACCCCTGGGCGGAGGCGCCGGCCGATGCCTATGTATTCACTGTCGATCCGAAGAAAGCCCCCGACGAACCGGAAGAATTGGTCATCGGGTTTGAGGTCGGAGTACCCGTTTCGCTCAACGGTAAGACCATGGACCCGGTCGAACTGGTGGAGACCGTGGACGAGGTTGGCGGGGCGCATGGCTTCGGAAGGGTCGACCAGGTGGAGAATCGTCTGGTCGGGATCAAGAGCCGTGAGGTCTACGAGGTGGCCGGGTCCCTGTCTCTGATCATGGCGCACCGAGAGATCGAAGATCTCACCCTGACCAGGGAACTGCAGCACTTCAAGACCATGATCGACCAGCGTATGACGGAATTGATCTACGAGGGATTGTGGTTCAGCCCCCTGGCCAACGCTCTGCGGGCTTTCGTAGAGGAGAGCCAGAGGTACGTTACCGGCGAGGTCCGGCTCCGGTACTTCAAGGGGTCGTGCGCAGCGGTGGGCCGTCGTTCGCCCCATTCGCTCTACGACAAGACCCTAGCCACATACGGGTCGGGCGACACCTTCAGCCACGAGTCGGCCAAGGGCTTCATCCAGCTTTGGGGACTCCCGGTCGAAGTGTGGGCGCGCAAACACCTAGGATGAGTGTGAACGATCCGGGAAGCGGCACCGGCAGTAAGAAGCCGTGGGGCGGCCGGTTCGAGACTGAACAGGCGCCGCTCTTCGAGCGTCTGAACGCATCCATCCCGTTCGACCACGTCCTTGCCCCGTACGACATAGCGGGTAGCCGTGCGCACGTACGTATGCTCGCCGACATCGGGGTTCTCAGCGACGACGAGCGGGATGGGATATTGGACGGTCTGTCTCAGATAGCGGACGAGGTGGAGACGGGGACCTTCACCTGGAAGCTCTCGGACGAGGATATACACATGGCGATCGAGCGACGCCTGATTGAGATCGTCGGTCCTCTGGGCGGAAAGATGCATACAGGTCGCAGTCGCAACGACCAGGTGATCCTCGACCTGCATCTCTATCTGCGTGACGCGATAATGGGTCATCTGGAACGTTTGGTGGCTTTCATGTCCGCTCTTCTCGAGCGGGCGGAGCGAGTGAAGGACGTCGTGATGCCGGGCTACACCCACATGCAGCGGGCGCAGCCGGTGTTGGCCGCCCACCATCTTCTGGCCTATTTCTTCGCCTTCGAAAGAGAGCGCACCCGGCTGGCGGACTGGGCGCGGACGTCCTGGATGCCCCTCGGCGCGGGAGCTCTCGCGGGAGTGAACTACCCCCTCGATCGCAACCAAGTGGCGGCCGGCCTCGGCTTCTCCCGGGTGGCTCCGAACGCCATGGATGCCGTAGCGGCTCGGGATGCCGCCTTCTCGTATCTGGCCATCACTGCCAGTTGCGCACTGACCATGTCGCGTCTGGCGGGTGAGTTGGTCCTGTGGAGCACTCAGGAGTATGGATTGGCGGCATTGCCCGAGTCTTGGACCTCGGGGTCGAGCATCATGCCCCAGAAACGGAACCCCGACGCTGCCGAGCTCATCCGCGGGAAATCGGCCGGATTCCTGGCCCGGCTGCAGGGACTAGGCGCGGTTCTGAAGGGGCTGCCGATGGCGTACAACGGCGACCTGCAGGAAGACAAACTGTACGTGTTCGCGAGCCGGCAGGATCTGGACCTGTGTCTTGAGGCGATGACGGCTATGGTTTCCGGGCTGGATTTCGACAGGGAACGGGGTCGGTCGGCGGCCGAGGGCGGTTACGCGCAGGCCACCGATGTGGCCGACTATCTCGTGGCTAAAGGGTTGCCCTTCCGCGAGGCCCATCGAATAGCAGGCCGCCTGGTAGGTCTCCTGTCGGGTGAAAACCGGCCCCTGAGCGCCGCGACGAAGGAGGAGCTCCGACAGCTTAGCCCTCTCTTCGAAGACGATTACTACGCCGTGGTCGACCTTGACCGGGTGATCGCCTCCAAGATCTCTCCCGGCGGTACGGCACCGGAGCGGGTGGCCGAGCAGTTGGCGCTGGCGCGGGAGATGCTCGCCGGTCTAGATGAACGGCCGTCTCGATCAGAACCGTGAGCGACCGGGAGGAGCCGACAGTAGACGGAAGAACAGACCGGCTCCCAGCCGGGGTGGTGTTGGACGCCGCCTTCTTTGATCGCTCCCCTGAGCAGGTGGCCCGCGATCTCATCGGGAAGATCGTGTGGGCCCGGGACGTCGGCGGGGGACGCTTGACAGAAGTGGAGGCGTATCTCCCAGTGGGCGATCCGGCCTCTCATGCCGCGCGCGGCCGGACGGAGCGTAACGCCGCCATGTTCGGCCCACCGGGCAGCATCTACATCTTCTTGAGTTACGGCATACATCTCTGCCTCAACTTCGTGTGCGAGAGCGAAGGCGTGGGCGCCGCTGTTCTCGTTCGGTCGTTCGAACCACTGGGTCCGGGTCTCGGCTGTGAAGGCGAAGGCGCGTGCGGCCCGGGTCGGGTCGGAAGAGCGCTGGGTATTCACGGTGGGCTCAATGGTCTACCTCTGGGGTCTTCTTCGGGCCTCTACGTCATCGACGATGGCCGTGCTTCAGAAGTGGTAGTCACCGGCCGGGTAGGTATCAGTCGGGGGCAAGACCTGCAGCTTAGATACTATATGCAGGGCAGCACACGTGTGAGCCGGTGATGAGCCCAAGACGAGAGGGGTGAGAGCATGAAGCTTAGGGATATCTATGAAACCGCGTACCGTCAGGGCATCGAGGCGGATCCGCGGGGGCGGGACGGGGTTGAGCTGGTGCTCAAGAGAGCCAAGAAGGCATTCGAAGACCTCCCGGAGCACAAGAGATGGGAGTTCGATCAGGAGACTCTGATCAACCCGTTCGCGGACACGCGCATCCTTGTTGGTGACCCGGACACGGAGGTGTCCAGACTGCTCGCCGGCATCGACCTGGGGGTGGGGGAGGTGCTCTTGGCTGATACGCTGAAGTCGCGAGGTACTGAGATCGATCTCTTGTTCGCCCATCACCCAGAGGGCCGGGCGGTGGCACGCCTTGAGGAGGTCATGGGGCTTCAGGCCGATGTGTGGAGCAAGTTTGGGGTGTCGCTGGCCTATGGAGACGCGGTGTTGGAGGACCGCATGTCCGAAATCAGAAGGGCGCTGCACCCCCGCAACAACGAACAGACTCTGTCGGCCGCCCGGCTCCTGAACCTGCCATACATGTGCTGCCACACGCCGGCGGACAACAACGTCAACCGTTTTCTACAGGCACAGTGTGACGATCTCGGTACCGACGCCACAGTAGACGAGCTCCTCGATCTGCTGAAGTCAATCCCCGAGTATCGGGAAGCCGTGCTGCAGGGTACGGGGCCGGTCATATACGAAGGTGACGGCAAGAGGCGGACGGGGAAGATCATGGTGGACATGACGGGTGGCACCTCCGGTCCTATCGAAGCTCTGGGCCGCCTGGCCTCATCCGGGGTCGGTACCATCTTAGGCATGCACATGGGCGAGGAGCATCGCAAGAAGGCAAAGGCCGAACATATGAACGTGGTCATCGCCGGACACATGTCATCCGACTCGCTCGGCATGAATCTGATCATCGACAACTACGAGAGACAGGGCGTCGACGTCATCGCTTGTTCCGGTTTCACCAGGGTGAGCCGCGCCTAGAGCATGGTATTCTGCCGCCCGGGAGGTGGAGGATGGAGCAGATAGTAACGCCCGAGGATATACCCGCCGACATACGCGAGGAATACGAGGAGCTGCTGCTTGGCAGTGTGGATGTCCTTCCGGAGGGGGAGCTGCTCCATCAGCTGGTACGAGCCAGGACGGAAGACCGGCCGCTGCGGGTGAAACTGGGAGTCGACCCGACCGCTCCCGATATCCACCTAGGCCATACCGTGGTCCTGCGCAAGCTGGCTCAGTTCCAGAAGTTCGGGCACACGGCTGTTCTGATCATCGGGGACTACACGAGTAAGGTGGGCGATCCGTCCGGCCGCTCGAAGAGTCGTCCGCGGTTGTCCGACGACCAGATCACCGCCAACGCCAGTACGTACGTGGAACAGGCAGCCAAGGTCCTCGACATGGACAGAGCTGAGCTCACCTACAATGGCAACTGGTTGGCGCCTCTCCGCATGGACGAGGTGTTAACCCTCAGCGCTACTGTGACGGTCGCCCGTATGTTGGAGCGGGATGATTTCTCTCGCCGCTATCTTGCGAACGAGCCCATCTCCATGCTCGAGTTCATGTACCCGTTGCTCCAGGGTTATGACAGCGTGGCCGTACGCGCCGATGTCGAGTTGGGAGGAACCGACCAGAAGTTCAACCTCCTGATGGGCAGGCCCATCATGGAGGCCTACGGACTAGTGCCACAGAGCATTTTGACCGTTCCGCTGCTCGTCGGCACCGACGGCGAGCAGAAGATGTCGAAGTCCTACGGCAACTACATAGGGGTCTGCGATCCTCCCGAGGAGATGTTCGGAAAGGTCATGTCCATCCCGGATGTTCTCATGGTCGATTATTGGAGCCTACTCACGGGGGCCGCCAAGCGGGAGGTGGATGAGGTGGAGCACCGGCTCCAGGAGGGAGCCTACCACCCGGCTGAGGCCAAGCGCGACCTTGCAGAGAAGCTGGTGACCCTCTACTACTCTGCCGAAGCCGCGCGAGACGCGCGGGCTCACTTCGACCGGGTCTTCAAAGAGAAGGACAAGCCCGCGGAGATCCCGGAGACGGCGCTGCCTGCCGAGGCCGTGGTCGAAGGGAGGGTGTGGTTGCCGCGCCTGTTGACCTCCACGGGACTTGCCTCATCCAACGGTGAGGCCCGGCGGCTTATCGAGCAGGGCGGAGTGCGCGTCGACGATGTCACCGTCCAGGACGCCAAGGCCGAAATGGCACCCGAGGCTCTGCGTGGCGTCGTCGTACAGGTGGGCAAGAGGAAGTTCTTGAGGATCAGGTAAACGCTGCGACTATGCACAGTCGCCTCCCGGCCCGCCCAATCACGACGCGGTCTTTGTCCGTAGGGACAGGGATCTCGCTGCCGGTCGTCGCCGACGGATCTCCTGCCGTAAGACCAAGGTCTGATTGCACAGCCACTTCGCAGAGGTAGGCTGCTCCCTGTCTCATGGCTGGTGACGACACAAAGAGGGGGGAAGTATGGGAACACGGTCTGGAGGCCGGGCGATACGTGTGGTCGGTATCCTAGGCCTACTGTTCGTCACGGTGGCGTGTGGGGGTTGCGGTGCCACGGATACCACTGACATTGCCCACGTCACGCCCGGCCCGTCGGCCGCCGTGGAGTTCTCGCCGGCCTCGAGCGACGATGGCAGCGATCCGCTGCTGAACAGAGAAGACC
>Ga0209722_1000018_pt1 | contig 212857 bp, 154 predicted proteins | sample BioC12SIPDNA_2_FD_185745 | JGI IMG/M metagenome (GOLD analysis project Ga0209722, IMG submission 185745) | Anaerobic biogas reactor microbial communites from Washington, USA - Biogas_R1_A C12 SIP DNA (SPAdes) (version 2) | ecosystem: Engineered > Bioreactor > Anaerobic > Unclassified | place... | reverse complement strand
GAGACCGCCAAGATCATCAAGGTCATCGACGAGATCGCGTTCCAGACCAATCTCTTGGCGCTGAACGCCGCCGTCGAAGCCGCTCGCGCCGGCGAAGCGGGCAAGGGCTTCGCCGTCGTCGCCGAAGAGGTCCGCAACCTGGCGATGCGTTCGGCCGAGGCCGCCAAGAACACCGCCAGCATGATCGAGGAATCCGTCAAGAACGCCAACCACGGCGTGGACATCGCCTCCGAGGTCGGCAAGGTCCTCGACGAGATCGTACACAGTATCGGCAAGACCACCGATCTGGTCAGTGAGATTGCCGCCGCCTCGCAGGAGCAGGCCCAGGGCATCGACCAGGTCAACACGGCGGTCTCGCAGATGGACAGGGTCACGCAGCAGAACGCCGCCAACGCGGAGGAATCGGCCAGCGCGTCGGAAGAGCTCAGCTCGCAGGCCGAATCGATGAACGACATCGTCGGCGAGCTGATCGCCCTGGTCGGTGGAGGGACTTCGAAGACGGCGAGCCAGCCGACGGGTAAACCTACGCGTCGAAGCGCGCCGAAGCAATCCAAGGCGCACCCGTTGAGTCCCTCGGACAAGACCTGGCACAAGATCGCGGCTGGCAAGACCGCTCGTCAGGCCATCCCGCTGGGCGACGGCGAGGACCTGAAAGAATTCAACTCCTGAAAGCACACGCAGTGCCGAAGAGGGGCCGGCCTTCCCGGGGACACCGGGATGAGCCGGCCCCTTTTCTATGGTGCAGTCCCCTGACGAACTGTCGCGGCACAGGAGCTGATTCGTTTTCGGCGGCGGCGCCCCTCCGTAGGGGCGAATGATTATTCGCCCCTACCGACGGCGCGATCCGCCCAATATGCTGCCGAGCACGCCGCGCCAGATGGAGCGGCCAAGCCGGCTTCCGGCGGTACGCGCGGCCTGCTTGGCCAGCGTTTCCACCATGCCCTGCCGGCGTTTGGTGCCCCACAGCAGTTCGCCGAGCTTGCCGCGTCCCGAGGGCTTCGCGGTCTCGCGCTTCGTTGACGGCGGTGCAGCAGCTTCCTTTTCCAGAGTTCTGCGACTGAGGATCTCGTAGGCCGACTCGCGATTCACGGTGGTGTCGTACTTGCTGCCGACCGGGCTGCGCGAGCGCACGGCAGCGCGCTCTTCCGCCGTGATCGAACCCATCCGGCATCGCGGCGGACAGATGACCGTGCGCTCGACAGGCATCGGAACGCCCTTGTCCTGGAGCGTGGAGACCAGGGCCTCGCCGACGCCGAGCTGCGAAATGACCTTTGCCACGTCCAGGTTCGGATTCGCGACAAAGGTCTCGGCCGCCGTTCGCACCGCCTTCTGGTCACGCGGCGTGTACGCCCGCAAGGCGTGTTGGATGCGGTTGCCGAGCTGACCGAGGATCTCGTTCGGCACGTCGTCGGGGAATTGCGAGCAGAAGTACACGCCCACGCCCTTGGAGCGGATGATCCGCACCACCTGCTCGACGCGCTGGCGCAACATCGCCGGAGCGTCATCGAACAGCAGATGCGCCTCATCGAAGAAGAACACCAGCTTGGGCTTGTCCAGATCGCCGACCTCGGGCAGGTTCTCAAACAGTTCAGACAGCAGCCACAGCAGGAAACTCGAATACAATCGCGGCTTCAGGATCAGTTGGTCTGCCGCCAGGATGCTGATGACGCCGCGACCACTCAGATCGGTCCGCAGCAGGTCGTTCAGTTCCAGGGCCGGTTCGCCGAAGAACGCCTTGGCGCCTTCCCTTTCCAGCGACAGCAGCGCCCGCTGAATCGCCGCCACGGACTGCACGCTGACCAGGCCGTATTCCGTCGAGATCTCCTTGCGATGCTCCGCAACGAACCCCAGCAGGGCGCGGAGATCGTCGAGGTCGAGCAGCAGCAGCCCCTGATCGTCCGCCAGCCTGAACGCGATTTCAAGCACGCCGGTCTGCGTGTCGTTGATCTCCAACATGCGTCCCAGCAGGGTCGGCCCGATCTCGCTGATCGTAGTCCGCACGCGATGGCCCGCATCGCCGAACATGTCCCAGAGCAGGACCGGACTGGCCTCGTTGGCATAGCCTTCGATGCCGATCTGGGCGACCCGCTGCTGGATCTTCTCGTTCATGGCCCCGGCCATCGCCAAGCCGGCGACGTCGCCTTTCACGTCCGCCATGAACACCGGCACACCCATGCGCGAAAAGCCCTCCGCCAGCACCAGTAGAGAAACGGTCTTGCCGGTACCGGTGGCTCCGGCGACCAGGCCATGGCGGTTGGCATACTTGGCGAGCAGATGAACCTGCCGTTCGCCCTTGCCGATGAGTATCTGACTCATGCACAGTCCCCTTATTGCGCTGCCCTTGTGGACGGGTTGCCCTGTGCCCGACGATTGCGGATTTCGGATTGCGGATTCGCCTCCGTGCGCCAATCCGCAATCCGAAATCCGCAATCCGAACGCCACCCAATGTAACACGATCGGCCATCGAAGCAACTGCCAAGAAGGCCACAGGCTCCGGGGACAGACGCACCCGCTCGAAAAGGACCCCGGCGAGGCTGTCAGGGAAGGCATTGGGCGACTTCGTCGAAGATGAGCTGCCTGGCGTGGTCGATGGGGCCGGGCAGGAAGGTGCCGGCGGCCATCTTGTGGCCCCCGCCGCCGAACTGGGCGGCGATCTTGCTGACGTCGACAGGCCCCCGGCTGCGCAGGGAGCAGCGGACGCGACCGTCCTTCAGCTCCACCAGTAACGCCGAGACCACCACCGAGGCGATGCGATGACACTCGTTGATGAAGTTCTCGGTGTCCTCGTAGGCCGCGCCGGTCCGGGCGAAGTCCTCCTGAACCAGATGCTGCACGGCGTAGCGTCCATCGAGGTGCAGTTCGAGGCGGTCGAGCATGGTCACCAGAAGCCGGAACCGCGCCGGCGAAAACGTGTGATAGAGCTTGTCATACAACTCGGTCGGCGAGACGCCCAGGTCGATCAGCTCGGCGGCGCAGCGGTACACCCGGCTGGTGGTGTTGCTGAACTGGAACCATCCGGTGTCGGTGGCGATCGCGACAAACAGGGCCTCGGCTATCTTCGCGGTGATGGCCACGGAGACCGCCTGGAAGAAGTCATACACCACCAGGCCCGCCGCCGCAGCGGTCGCATCGACGATCTCGACGGCGCCCAGGCCGTCGCTGGTGACGTGATGGTCGATCACCAGGATCGGCGTGTCGATCCGCTTGAGGTGATCGGCCAAGTGGGGCAACTGGCTGTAGCTGTTGGTGTCCACAATGACGATCAGGTCGCACCGCCCGAACGGACCGGTGGCGAGTTCATCGACCTGCACATCCTTACGCAGCACGGGCACTTTCTCGTCGAAGAGAAACGCGTACCAGGAAGGCACCGGCGAGACAAACAAGGGCCGCACGGTTTGGCCTCGCGTGCGGAAGGCCTGCATCAATGCCGCCACGCAGCCGCACGCGTCGCCGTCCGGGCGCGTGTGCGTGGTGATCAGAATGTCGTTCGCCTTCTCGATCAGCGCCAGCGCCTGCTGATACGTATCCGTCATTCCACCCCTTTCGTGTCGTCAAGGAAGCAAGAGAGAGCGGGCGATTCGTGCAACGCCTTCCCGACGCGATCAATCGTGCTCGAAGACCATCTTCTGCACATCGACACCCTCGATGGCGCCGAGCTTGTCGAGCAGCTCAAAGACGGGCTTCTCGTCGCCGGCCATTTCCAGCAACACCAGCCCGTTCGGCGAGCAGTAGTTGTCGGAGACCGGGTGGAGTCCGATCCGGGTCTTGATGCTGCAACCGTATTCGGTGAACAGATCCTGCACCTTCTGTGCATGGCGGATGCGATCGGTGATGTGAACGCCCAACACGATGTGACGTGGCTCTTTCATGGTGTCTCTCCTTGAACATACTCGTTCAGTATGGCCCGGGCCTGGTCGCAGTCCCTGCCGATCTGAGCGACGAGTTCATCGGGACTGGTGAATTTGTGCTGCGGTCTCAGGTGACGGACAAACTCCATCACCATCCATTTTCCGGTCAGATCCCCTGCCGGCTCGTCGAGAACATGGGCCTCGATCAGCAGCGGATGCCGCTCTTCGAACGTTCGAATCTCGCCGATGCTGAACGCGGCGGGAAGTCGTTCGGCTTTGGACAGTCCCGGCGCGCCGGGATCCGGATCGTCGGCGACCTCCACAAAGCCGGCGTAGACGCCCTCGGCCGGAATGACCTGCTCGGGCCTGGCCATGTTCAGCGTCGGGAAGCCCAACTGCCGGCCCCTTCCGCGGCCGGAGACGATCGGTCCGAGCAGGCGATACGGCCGTGACAGAGCGATGGCCGCATCGGCGACGTGACCGCTCTCCAGCATGTAGCGGATCACCGTGCTGGAGACGCGAATCGTCTCGCCCATCGGCAGCGTCATCTGTTTGGGAGGAACGACAACAACCTCGAAGCCCTTCTGGCGTCCGAAGGCCCCCAGCGTTTCGATGTCACCGGCGCGGCGGGCGCCGAAGTGGAAATCGTGGCCCTCTACGATGAAACGAGGCGCGAAAGTGGCCATCAGGAACTCGTCGATGAACTGCTCGGGCGACAGTTTCAGCAACTCCCTGTTGTCCTCCAGCACGATGACGCAGTTGTCGGCGTAGGGACGCAGCAGATCGAGCTTCAGCGGCAGCGGCGTCAGGACGCCCGGGGCCTTCTCCGGATACAGAACCGCCACGGGATGGGGCTCAAACGTCATCACGACCATCTCGGCGCCGCAGTCGGCGGCCAGCGACCGCGCCGTGCGAAGGATCTCCTGATGCCCGATATGGACACCGTCGAAATTGCCGATGGTCAGCACACACCCTTTCCGGATGCGCCCGAATTCCGACAGCGACTTGAGAACCTTCATTGGCCACACTCTCTAAACAGACTCGACCGCAGGCGCAGCAAAACCACCGCCCTTCGGCGCATGGACGCCCAAGAGAGTGTATCGCGGCGTTGCATGGACGCAATGGGTTTTCGCGGACAAAACGACCGGACGGAGGTGAAGGGGTACGCAACGAAAACGAACCAAGACGCCGGCAGGGAGGTCTTGCACGGGTCAGACGGTGAGCCCGGGATTCCGCACCGGCGCGTTGAGACGGAACAGCAATCGGCAATCCGCTGGAGCGGTTCAGCCGGACCGGGCCCCGGTCACAGTCGCTTTGGCCGGTTCGCCCAATTGCGTGTGGTGCGGATAGTAGACGCGAAGCTCTTCGCGCGTGAACTTGGCCTTGGTCTCGTCGCCCAGCTTCTCGTAGCACATCACGAGCATGTCGAGGGCGGCCCGATGGTAGGCGAACTCGTCTGGCGCGTACTGATTCGCGCGGCCGGCTTCCGCCTGGCGCACCTGCTCGAAGTAAGGAACCGCCTGCTGGGGCTGGCCGTCCTTGACGTACATCACGGCCAGTTCGAAGCTGGCCGGCACGTTGGTGGGATCGGCCTCGGTCGATTTCTGATAGGCGCCGTAGGCCGCGTCGAGCTCCCCTCGGGCCTTGTGAACACAGGCGAGCAAATACCACGCATGGCCGTTGTCTCCATCGATCAACAGGGCCTTGTCACATTGCCGCTTGGCGTCGTCATACTGGCGGAAGACGGAGTAGGCTTCGGCCCGATCGAGGATATGGCGGACCATGAGCGGTCGGATCGCAATCAGCGCGATCACGACCAGGATGACACTGTACGATCCGTTGGCGATCAGCTCCCGGCACTCCTGCCGGTCGCGTCGCGGTCTGGGATAGATGACCTGTCCTTCTGCCATAGCGTCCCCCGTCAACCCACCACGATGAGGTAAATGCCAACGATCACCAGCGCGTTGCCGGCAATCAACTGAATCCGCCGCTCGAGCGAACAAATGCGAGTCCGCGCGCGGTCGATCACGTTCGGCTTCATTAACCCGGTCAGCGCCCCGACCGCCAGAACCGGCACGCTCTGGCCCAGTGCGAAGCTCAGGAACAGCAGCACCCCGTACACCGAGAGCTTCTTGGCGACGACGATCCCCGCCAGGATCAGCAGGCCCGCTCCGCACGACGGGCACCCAGGCACGAGCAGCAGGCCGAAGACGAACCCCAACAGAGCCGCCCCCGGCAGAGTAGCCGTGTGTAGTTTGGGTCCGAGACCCTGCCATTTCTCCGGCAACAGGTGCACACTCACCAAGCCCGAAACGAGGAGCCCGGTAACGATCAGCAGGCCGCCCAGGAGCCAGAAGAAGTACTTGTTCAGGCCGAGCAGCTTGCCTGCGACACCGCCGGCGGTCGTCATAACCATCCCCAGCAGGACATAGCTGAGGGTCAGTCCCGCGCCGAACAGGCACGTCAGGGTGATGGCCCGTTTCTTGGACAACCCGACCCCGGCCACGTATCCAATCACGACGGGCAGCCGAACGGCCATACACGAGCTGAGCGAGGCCATTGCCCCAATCCAGAACACGATGAGCAGGGCCCACGCCGGCGATTCATTGATCAGTCTGTCAACGGTCGAAATCACAGTGCATCGCTTTCAATGCTCACGGATCTTCAGTTCAGTACACAACTCCGATCGGGGGTCTTGTTCGGTCCCAAGTCGTCCGACGGAAGGCCGAACAACGCCGCTCGCCCCCGCCCCCGTCCGTACGGGCGACTCAAAAAGACAGAGCCACCCGCCCGTATCCAAATCCTACGAAACAAATCGGCCTCTAAAAATATGCAACTAAGTTGCATTTTCTGACGAACCGACTATAATGATCGTTCGAAGAGACGATAGAGCTACAATACCGGACTGTCAGGAGGCGGTTGTTCATGCAGACAAGAATCGCGGCGATCGGCACTGAACTGAGACATCATGCCCCGTTTACGCTATTCGGAGCGGCCACAGGGATTGTCTGTATGCTGCTGTTCCACAACGCCGGCGAGGCGGTCAACCACCGCCTCTTCCAGGTGTTCCACCCAGCTCACGTTGTCCTGTCCGCCATCGTAACCGCTTCTCTATTCAAGATTTACGAGAAGAAGGTCAGTTTGGTGAAGCTGGTGGTGATCGGCTACTTCGGGGCCGTCGGGGTCGCGACGTTAAGCGACTGCATCTTGCCGTTCTTCGGTGAGAGCATCCTGGGAGTGGCCGTGCCGAGCCACGCAGACCTTCACGACCATGAAGAAACCGGGGAGGCGCATGATCACGGGACGGCCGGGCACGAGGCCCATTCGGACGAGGCCGGCGGCGCCGTCCGCCCGAGACTGCATCTGGGCTTCATCGAAGACTGGTACGTCGTAAATCCCGCCGCATTTGTGGGAATTCTCGTCGCGTACTTCTGGCCGCGAACCAAATTTCCGCACGCCGCCCACGTTCTGGTCAGCACTTGGGCCTCTTCCTTCCACATGCTGATGAACACCCACGCGGAACTGACCGCCACAATGCTCGTGGGCGTGTTCGTGGTGCTCTTCATCTCGGTCTGGCTACCGTGCTGCTTCAGCGATATCGTCTTCCCACTTCTGTTCGTCAAGTCCGCGCCGTTGCACTTACACGGCGTCGCCGAGCCGGAGGCTGCACATGAGCATCGGTCTTGATGAGAAATGCCACGGAATGCTCAAGCAGGCGCAGTTGTACCGCACGGAGGCGCGCGTCGCGGTCCTGAAGGTGCTGTTCGAGGCAGTCGGGCCTCTGCGGCAGGATCAGATTGCCGAGCGGTTGCCCGACGGAGGGCGAAACAAGGTGACGATCTATCGAACCCTCGAATCTCTGGTCGATGCAGGGCTGGTCCATCGCGCGTTCATGCAGGAGCGGGCCTGGCACTTCGAACTGGCCCATCACTGTACCGACAGACAATGCCACCCGCACTTCACCTGCTCGAACTGCGGGACGACGCACTGCCTGAAGGACTTCTCGATGCCGATGGCGCCGAGATTCTACAAGGGATTCGTGATTCAACATCAACAGGTGCGGCTGGAAGGGCTTTGCCCTGCCTGCGCATAGGAGCGCGACGACGTGAGGTCGCTGGTGCGACATACCGTTCTGATTCTGGCGACCGGGTGCTTCCTGGCGATGACTTTGGGTCTTGTGCTGTTTCTGCACCTGCACCTGGCTCACGACCATGACGAGGACCCGCAGCACCACGACTCCGAGCACTGCTGCCTCTGCCAGCAACTTCTCGTGGCCACGAAGGATTTCACCGCCCGAATCGAGCCGGCGCACGTCGAGATCGATCGGGCCGGGCAGCTTCTCGAGGCCTGCCTCGACACAGCTCCGCCTCAGACCACGGCGATGATCCTTGGCGCCCGCGCTCCCCCTGTCTAACACCGCCTGCGCCGCACTGCAAATCACATTCGCCCGTGCTGAACGGGGCACCTGCTGCGCCGGCGCAGCGTTATCCCGAACCAACCTGATTCGCCGAAGAAACGGCGATGTCACCCGTTGCTTACACAGAGGAGTGAATATGATGATGCATAAGGGCACGTTTGCCCTCCTTAGCCTGCTTCTTTGCGGGTCAATCCTTGCGGCGTGGCCACACAGCGCCGCGGCCGAGTGCGCCGTGGCGCACACACACATCGGCATCAACCCAACCTGGCGGCCCGCCGACTGGGGTCGGCCGGGAGAGGGGTCCGCCGATCCGGACCCGATGGACAACGACAGGCTTTGGTTCTTCTCCCTGCCGCCGGTTCACGCCTGCGCCACGCCGGGTTGGCCGAACTGGACCCAGACCGACGGCACGCCATTCCTCGTGCTCAGTCCCGTGCTCGAAGAGGGGCAGCACATCACCAAACCCGACGAGCCCGCCAAGGTCCTGTACACATGCGCCTTCCATTACACCAAGGCCAACGGCTATGGCGACGCGAACGGGCTGGAGCACGTGGACGGCTGGCATTCTGCTCATGGTCCTCAGGGGGCATGGAACCTGGAGAGCGCCGATGAGGCTACGATTCCGGCATGGAACATCTACATCCGGCGCGAGCGGGTCAGCCCCAACCTGGCGGAAGACGACTTCCTCATGCTGCGGCCCGACGATACGCCCGTGCTGCAAACCGATGGCGAGGTCTGTGCACTGAACAAGCGGTGGATGGCCGACGTCAACGCGTGGGGCTTCCACGACCACATGGGCTTCTACTTCTGGCTCGACGAACAGGACGAAGAGGTCTATGTCGTCGTGTCGGCCCACGACGCCGGCGGGCTCTATCAGCGTTCGGCCGACTTCGTCCTGCGATTCGCCCGGGCGGTGGTCCAACCGATTGCCGGCGATCTCAACGGCGACGGCGTGGTGGACGTCCATGACCTGGAGATTCTCGTGGAGAACTGGGGCCGATCCGGCATCTATCATGGCGACGAGGCGGAGCACCATAATCATGACCACGATCATGACGATTAGGCCACAAGACAGGGAGATGGCTATGCGAAGGGAATCATCTCCCAGCCGATTGGCGCAGGAAGGGATCGGGGGCGTCTGCGGACGCCCCCAATCCAATCCCATCGTGGGGCGAGGGTTCACGCTGATCGAGCTGCTCGTGGTCATTGCGATTATCGCGCTGCTGATGGGGATCCTGTTGCCGTCGTTGCACCGCGCCCGCGAGCAGGCGCGCAAGATCGCCTGCCTGAGCAACATGCGGCAGATGGGTGTCGCGCTCCAGGCGTACCTGATCGACTCGGAGTATCGACTGCCTCCCAGCTCCTGTCACTGCCAGGACCCGAACGACCACTGGCTGCGAGTCCTGACCCGCTACACCAAGGAGCCGCTTCTGGTCCGCTGCCCGAGCGACAAAGGCAAAGAGTTCGTCGATTGGAGCCGCCCCCTGAGCGAACAGCGTCAGGCCCGGTACTCGAGCTTCGCGGTCAACGCCCTGCTCGACCCGGTCCACTTCCGCTATGGGCCGAACACGAACCGCTACAACAACGTCAATAGCATCCGGCGGCCGATGCACTGTATCTGGATCAGCGAGGCGCCTGACAGCGAGAGCTTCCGCCTGGCCGACCACATTCACCCCGATCTGTGGGAAGGATCGATCGAATACGCCCGGCAGTCCATCGCATGGGATCGGCACAGAGGAATGTCGCACTACCTCTTCGCCGATGGGCACGCCGAGGGGCTGCCGTTCGAGCGGACCTATACCTGGCCCGGCGACTGCTATTGGTATCCTGAGGCGGCGCCGAAATGGCCCGAGAATCCGTGAGCCTGGAGTAGAAGCATGAAACTCGCTGTGACAAGCGTCGTGACATTGATCTGTCTGTCGTACGGCGTGGCCGTGCGGGCCGACTGCCCCCTCGACCATCTTCTCATCGGCTGCAACCGCGACGGCGTCGAGGGCACCGACGACGATACGAAGCTTTTCGTGGACTGCTCACAGAAGTACCGCGACAGCGGCGAGACGGACCACGCCAACTGGTTCTACCCGTTACAGAAGAGCATCTTTTCGAGCTACGGCTACCGCATCGGCGAGCCGGGCTTCGACGTTTTCCAGAGCACCAATGCCAATGCGGGACACACGTACGATCCCAATCGCGCGCCGGCGGGCGAGCCCGACCTCGACTTCGGCCTGATCGTCGAATGCTATGCCCTCTCGGATGGGCTGCGAGCCGTGCACAAGGAGTATCCCCAGTTTACGATCGCCGGCGCCGGCGAGAGCTTCGACCACACTTCCATCCACGCCCTTCGCGGCGACGGACACGTGCACCTGTCGTATCAGGCCGTCGACGGCGAGAGCCTGCACTGGATCACCTACCGCTTCCACGATCGTCTGGGCCGATACGAGTCATCCGAACCGTTCACGGTCGTCTTCAACGTCGAACCCCTCGCAGGCGATCTCGTCGTGGACGATGCCGTTGACCTTGCGGACATGGCGGCGCTGTCGCACTGCTGGCTTCGTCAGGACGCTGCCAGGCAGAACGACTACTGGGAACGCGCCGATACAAACCGCGACGGCGCCGTGAACCTGATCGATTTCGCCCGCATGGCCGCGAACTGGCGGGTCGCCGCAATCAGGTGACGCTGCTCGGATCACTCGACGCATCTCCTGGTCGCACAGTGGTGTTTCCCCTTTCCGGAAGGGTTCGCAGACCACGCCGAAGAGTGCCGCCTCGGTTTCAAGTGTTCCACTGCGCGCTTCCCAGGACGGTCGCGGTCGGGTAGAATCGAAAAAATGTGTATGCATGGACCGCCCCTCTCCGATAACAGAGGTTACATGAGAACAAGGACGAAGATAAAGATCGTTGCAGCCCTTCTCGCCCTGGTGGCCGCCGGCTGCCAGGGCCCGCAGACCACCGCGCCCGCCGTGGTCACCAGAGATCACACCACCAGCGTTGAGGAACTGGCCCGGCAACTGGGCCTGAGCGTCGAGGATCGCGACGACGCCTTTGTCGTCCTGCGTGGGGGCGGCAATACCGTCCTGATCTTCACGCACAGCGACGGCCGATTCTTCGTCAACGGAAAGCCCATCGGCTCTGTCGGAATGGTGCGTAAGGTCGGGCAGACCGTCTACGTCGCCGAATCGCTGGTCTCGCAGATCCGGCCGCACCTCGGCGCGCCGATAACACCTTCGCGCCCGCAGCCCCGCGTCCTGCGGGGGAACATCGTGATTGATCCCGGCCACGGCGCCCACGACCCCGGGACGACCTCCGTCACGGGAGTCCACGAGAAGACAATCAACTACGACGTCGCCGAGAAGGTCGCCGCCATCCTGGAACGCAGGGGCCTTGGCGTAACCATGACCCGACAACGCAACGAGTACACCGAGCTGGAGGCCAGAGCGGAGATCGCCAACCGACGCAACGCCGATTTGTTCGTGAGCATCCACGCCGATTCGGCTCCCAGTCCCTCGGCTCAGGGCTTCACGGTCTACATCGCCAACGCCGCATCTGCCGATTCCCAGCGTGCTGCCCGAGATATATCGCGCGCGATGGCCACCACGGGCCTGGAGAACCGGGGCGTCCGCCGCGAGGATTACCGGGTGCTGAGAACGAGTCGGGGACCGGCGGTGCTCGTGGAGATGGGGTATCTCTCCAACCGCCAGGACGCCCTGCGGCTGCAAGACAGCGCCTTCCAGGACAAACTGGCCGCCGCAATTGCCACAGGGATTCTCGACTACCTGCAATAGCGTCAGAATCGCTACAGGATGCGGCGTCTCCGCGCGACGATCAGACCCAGCAGGCCAATCGCAGACAACCCCAGCGCTCCGGGCAAGGGCACGACCGCAAGAGCACCGGCGCCCGGTGCGATCGGCACCTGCCGCATGGAAACCAGTCCCGTTGACGTGAACCACAGGCCCGTGACGAAATCGCTCATCTCGGCAGAGCTCCAGCGCAGGCCCGCTTCGGTAGCCAGCAGGCGGAACGCGTTAACTCCCTCGCCGCCGAAACTGTAGAGGTCGCCGGCCATCAGATCGAAACCGGCGTCCTCCCACGAGCCAAAGGTGTCGTTCCACAACCAAAGGTCGTAAAGACCATCGGCAAACCTCGGCAGTTGGACCGACAGGACATTGGCGCCGAAGTCCACGAAGTAGTCATAGCCGATGGCCAGCGGTGAACTGACAAAGACCGCGTCGCCGACGTTCCCGATGTGGAAATCGAATTGCCAGCCGTTGTTGACCATCACCGGGGCCAGCGGATTGTATGCAACCGTGCCCGGCAGATAGCCGTTGCGGACGGGAAACACCCACAGCCCGTTGATCGACACATTAGACGGGGTGTTGGTCAGGTTCGCCAGGTCCAGGACCGCCGCGGTGCCGGAGCCGGGCAGGATGAGGTAGTGTTTCCCATCGCCGGCGTCATAACCCGCCTGGGCGGCCGTGCCGCCGGGACCCCCGACGCCTCCGCTGGCGTCGCCGGTCGTCCACTGGAGCTGCCCATAGCGAAACTCAATGTCGAAGTCCCCCGGCGCGACGTCGTCGCGGTTGCGGAGCACCATCTGAAAATCGTTGCTCAGGTCCGTGTGCTGGTCGAAACAGCCGACGCCGTCCCAGGTCACGACGACCGCGTCCGAACCGGGCGACGCGACGTAAACGGCGCCGCCGTTCTCGCTGCGCGTATCGACGTCGGCCCAGTAGGGCGCGATCATCGGCTGACCGGCGACCGGGAAAGCCTGAGGCGTGGATTCCGATACAGCCGTCTCGAAGGAGACGTTGCCGTTGTTGTTGACAAAGAACGAATCGTACTTGGCGCCGAAGAGGTTGATCTGAAACGGCAGATCCAGGAGGCCGGAAGATCCGTCGTCCGTGCGTCCCAGGGCCACGTCGCCATATCCGGCGGCACCGCCGAGACCATCGAGCATGACGCTGTAGTCAAAGGCGTCTGTCAGCACCCCGGCGTGTTGGTACGTCGGATAAAGACGCACCCCTCTCGGTGCGTAGGCTTGCATCAGATCGCGCGAACCGTCGGGAGCATGGGTCCCCTGCCAGCTCACGTCGATCAGGTCGAAGTCCGTGTCGGCGCGGAAGGCCCCGTCGTGGTCCAGGTCGTAGAAGCGATTCCCGCCCACGCTGACGACGTTGGCGGTGTAGCGGTCGAGGGCAACGGTCCAGCCGATGGCGTGCGCGATCTCGTGCATCATGCCCCGCATGGCATCAATCTGGCCGCCGGCAGGATCGCCCATCGTCCAGTTGTACCCGGCCGTATTGACATGGATCGTCGCACGCACTGGGCGACCCAGCTCATCGGTGCTCCAGCCGCTCGTGGTCGCCAGAGAGACGTCCGTGCTCGTGGCAAAGACAATATCGATCGCATGACCGCCGAACATGGTGATCCATCGGTTGATCGCCGCCTGGATCACGTCCTGCTGGGCAGCATCGAAACCCTCAAACGTCGGGTTGATCGTGATCGCGCGCACAGAGGACGCTGCGGCACAGATCACCAGCAAACCCATAGAAATGGCACCCGGCCTCTTCATCCAGTCTCCTCCCTGAGACCAACCGTTCTGTCATCACATCGCCCTCCATCCATGGGTGCGACGCTCATCCGTAGAGGTACCGCCTTGGACGCTCCCGGCACGGAATACAAAACCATCTCGCTGTGATTGGGGAATAGCAGGCACGCCGTGCTCCGTCACAGCCTTGCGGGAATCATCCCTGCAACATGTTGTGGTCCACCTTACCGCAAGACGTACTTTCGTCAATTGTGGAATGTACGTATTCTGCACGTTTTTTTTGCGAGATTCGGGGGATTGACGCTTGGTTCGCGGCGTGGACACACCCTGCCGGCGTCGGTAGAATGCCTTGTATGAAACTGTACCCGATGAAATGCGTGCCGATCTTCAAGGAGCGGATATGGGGTGGCCGAACACTCCAGACCGCCTTTGGCAAGCCTTTGCCTGCCGATGCGAAGATCGGAGAGAGCTGGGAACTGGCGGACCTGCCGCACGACAAGACCGTCATCGCCAATGGACCATTCGAGGGCCGCACCGTCGCCGATGTCACGCAGGAGCATCCGCAGCAGATCGCCGGGACATCCGATTTCCCCACCCCTTTCCCCCTGCTGGTCAAGCTGCTCGATGCCCAGGACATCCTGAGCGTGCAGGTGCATCCCGACGCCGAGACCTGCCGGCGGATGGGCCGGGGCGAGCCCAAGACCGAATGCTGGTATGTAATCGACGCGCAGCCCGGCGCGGTGATCTACAAGGGGCTGAAAGAGAAGGTCACACCGGAGCAGTTCGCCCGGGCCATCGAGAACGGCACGACCGCCGATCTGCTCGCAAAGGTCCCGGTCGAGCGGGGTCAGTGCCACTTCCTTCCGGCGGGAACCGCCCATGCCATCGGAGGCGGGCTGCTCATCGCCGAGATACAGACCCCTTCGGATACCACCTATCGCATTTACGACTGGGGCCGGGTCGACCACACGGGCCGGCCCCGGCAGCTCCACATCGACGAGGCGCTCCAGAGCATCCATTTCGACGTCACCGCCGACCGGCTCCCGGTCACCACGGTCGGACGCCTCGTGGACTGCGAGCACTTCAAGGTCGACAAGGGCCATCGCAGCAAGGGGACCGAACTACTGCTGGCGCGGGGCCGGATGCGAACGCTGATCGTGCTCTCAGGAGGCGGAACGATAGAGTCGCAGCAGGCCGAACCGGTGGAATTCGTCGCCGGCGATTGCCTGGTGATTCCCGCCGCCTACGACGGCGCTGTCGCCTTCGGCGACGACACGGAGTACCTGACGGTCACGCTGTAGTCGCGCCGCTGTCACATTTCGGGCCCGGAGAGCCAGACCTCGCCGTCGTAGCGCAGCATCACGAGGCCATCCTCGAACCTGTCGAAGGCGATGCGGGGCCGCTGTCCGCTGAGCTCCTGAAGAATCCACCTGGGGAAATCCGCTCCCGCCCGGATCGCCAGCGGCGCACCGCCGCCGAAACGAGGATTGACCTCGAGGATCTTGATGGTGCTTCTCTCGGTCACGAACAGTTGAACCGTGATGACGCCCGGACCGGCGCCGAGCCGGCGGACCACCCCGGCCGCCGATTCCATGATGCGCCCATCCTTGACGACCTGCGCCTTGCTGACCTCGCCCGAGCGCACTTCGAGACGCCGGCGCGGGACGACGCATCGCACACGCTGTTCGAAATCAACATACACGTCACAGGTGTACTCAGTGCCTGTGACGAGTTCCTGACAGATCGCGTTCGGGACTCGCCTGGCGAAGAAGAGCAACTCCTTGCGGTTGCGCGCGATGGTGTTGCCCTTGGCGGCGCTACCGTCCCACGGCTTGAGCAGGCAGGGCCATGCCAACCGCCCTTTCCGGTCGGCCTCCAGAGCGGCACGTGGACTCCAGGTGCGCGGGCCGTCGAAGCCGTTCTGTCTGAGGAATCGACGGGTCAGCCTCTTGTCCTGGCATATGTCGATAACGCCCGGCTCGCTGACCAGCACGCGGCAGCCCAGCCGCTCGAAACGGGACCGGTGCGCCGCAAGGACTCGCAGATCGAGGTCCGTTGTCGGAACGACCAATCGGACCCCGCGATTCCTGACGATCGACAGGAGTTGGCCCACGTATCGCGGATGCGTGGTAGGCTCGACAAGAAAGGCCTCGTCGCAACATTGCAGCGCCGGGCTGAGCATCGTGACATCGGTCCCGCAGAAGCGGATGCGGCCCTTCAGTCGCCGGGCGGCCCGGCGAAAGGCCTTCAGCAGCGACACCCGGCGGCCGATGCAGGTAAACAGCACCGCCACGTCGCGTTCGGCGTGGCGACCGGATTTGCCCTTCCTGGTTCTGCGCATCGTTGCTCCTGAGGCCCCAAAGGCGGGCGGTGAACGCGTCGATTGATCGTACATCGCGTCCGGCGGTCCGTCAATCCGCCAAGTCGTTCGCCGATTTCTTTGACAACCCCTGCGAACCGTTATAGACTCGGCGCCATATTATGAATCGACCAGAATCGGACGCTGGTTTAGACGTTGTAGACCCGCCGAATCGCCCGGAAGGCTTGGCCGGACGGACCGCGATCGGCTTCGAATGGTTTCGGAGAGCGAAATTGCTCAAGATCAATGAGAATCCCCCCATCCTCTGGCCACCGGTGGAGTCCATCCGGACCTTCGAGGGCCTCTGGTGGGTCGCGCATACCAAGAGTCGAAACGAGAAGGTCCTGGCCCACGACCTGATGGCCAAGAACATCAGTTACTTTCTGCCCATGACGCTGAAGGTCAGCCGGAGGAGCCATCGCACGTTCAAGTCGATGCTGCCCCTGTTCACTGGCTACCTGTTCTTCTGTGGCCGCGAAAATGACCGGATCGAGCTGCTCAAGACCAACCGCGTGGCCAACCTGCTGGAGGTGGTGGACCAGAAGACCTTCCTCAACGAGCTGGCCCGCATCGAGCAGGCGATCAGCGCCGGCGCTCCGTTGGTGCCTCACAAGTACATCGAGAAAGGTCAGTGGTGCCGCGTCATCGCCGGTCCGCTGCTCGGACTCGAGGGCATCGTTGTCCAGAACCGCGGCAACACCCGTCTGGTGCTCCAGATTGACATGCTGGGCCAGGCCGCGAGCGTCGAGATCGATGTCGACATGATCGAGCCGGTCGAGGGACGCCGCGCTCAGCCGTCTATCTGATAACGCGCGCCGGAACCGGGAACCGAATGCGATGCCCTGCGAATGTCCGAGAAGTCGCGGATCGCCGGTGCAGGTGATGTGCGTGGCACATTGAGAAGCTTTGGCGAGGTGAATGCTGTGATCATCCGCACACATGCCTATCCGAGAGCGGGCCTGGTCGGAAACCCGTCGGACGGCTACTTCGGCAAGACCATCTCGTTCGTCTTCAGCAACTTCCGGGCCGAGGTGGTCCTGTACGAAACGCCGGAGCTGGAAATCCTGCCCAGCCAGAAAGACCATTCTTGCTTCAACAACATCGCGGACATCGTGCGCGACGTTCGCCTGCACGGCTACTACGGCGGCATCCGCCTGTTGAAGGCCACCATCAAGACCTTCTACGATTACTGCCAGGACAACCAGATCGCCCTGCACGATAAGAACTTCACGATCCGCTACTGCTCCGACATCCCGCATGGCGTGGGACTGGCCGGCTCCAGCGCGATCATCACCGCCTGCCTCCGCGCCCTGATGGCCTTCTACGGCGTCAGCATCCCCAAGTACGTCCAGGCCAACCTCGTGCTGGCGGCCGAGAAGAACGAGCTGCACATCCCCGCCGGTCTCCAGGACCGCGTCATTCAGGTCTACGAGGGCCTCGTGTACATGGATTTCGCCGAGGAGATCATGACGCGACAGGGCTACGGCAACTACATGCCGCTCGACCCGGCCTTGCTGCCCCGCCTTTACGTTGCCTATCGCGACGATTTCAGCGAGCCGACCGAGAAATTCCACCACAATATCCGCGTTCGCTTCGAACAGGGCGAGCGCAAGGTCGTCAATGCCATGCGGTTCTGGGCCCATCTGACGGACAAGGTCCGCCAGTGTCTGCTCAACGGCCAGACCGACCAGGTCGGCGAGCTTCTCGACGCCAACTTCGACCGCCGGCGGCAGATCTACAAGATCAGCGAGGACAACCTTCGGATGGTGGAGGCGGCCCGCTCGACCGGTGCCAGTGCGAAATTCACCGGTTCCGGCGGCGCCATCGTGGGGACGTACAAGGATGAGCGGATGTTCGCCGAGTTGCGCAAGCGATTAGGCAAGCTGAACATCAGCGTCATCAAACCGAAGGTCTTCAGCCCGGAGGCGAAGGCGCGAACATGATACGCAAGGCCGTCATTCCGGCGGCGGGATTCGGGACGCGATTCCTGCCGGCGACCAAGAGCCAGCCGAAGGAGATGCTGCCCATCGTCGACACGCCCGTGATCCAGTACGTAGTCGAGGAAGCGGTTGCAGCGGGAATCTCAGACCTGCTGATGATCATCGGCAAGGGCAAGCGCTCCATCGAAGAGCACTTCGATCGCAGCTTCCAGCTTGAAGCGCAGCTTCTGGCCAAGGGCAAGACGGACGAACTCGACGCGATGCGGCGAATCTCCGAACTGGCGGAGATCCATTTCGTCTGGCAGAAGGAAATGAGAGGTCTCGGCGACGCGGTCTACTGCGCCCGGCACCACGTTCACGACGAGCCGTTCGTCGTCCTGCTGGGTGACACGCTGATCGACGCGCCGAAACCGGCGGCCGGCCAGCTCGTCGAGCTTTACGAGGAGCTCCAGGCGCCGGTCATCCTGGTCGAGGAGGTCGAGCCCAGGAAGGTTCACCTGTACGGCATCATCGACGGCGACGAGATCCGCCCGGGCGTCTATCGGATTCGCGACTTCGTCGAGAAGCCCAGCGCCGCCGAGGCGCCGTCGAACCTGGCCATCGCCGGACGCTACCTGCTGACGGCGGACATCTTCGACCTCATCGGGACAACCGGACCCGACCGGGGCGGTGAGATTCAACTGACCGACGCCCTGCGGGCCCTGGTCCGACGGCGCCCCATGTACGGATTGAAGCTCGACGGGCGACGCTGTGACATCGGCAACAAAGACGGCTTCATCCGAACCAACATCGAATTTGCGTTGAAACGCCAGGACATGGCCGAGGACATGGTGCAATACATCAAGCGACTGGCGCAGACGCTCTGAGATCGCGCCAGACTGGTCACATCCATCGACGACGCACAGAGGGGAGTAAGGACATGAAAGCAGTGGTCACCGGCGCGGCGGGGTTCATCGGCTCGCATCTGACCGAACGTCTGCTCCAGGAAGGTCACGCCGTCATCGGCATCGACAGCTTTGACACGTTCTATGATCCGCAGATCAAGCGGCGCAATATCGCCGGGGCTCTTTCGCATCCGAGCTTTCGTCTTATCGAGGCGGACATCCGCGACCAGGCGGCTATGGAGCAGGCCATCGAAGGCGACGTTGACGTGATCGTGCACCTGGCGGCGCGGGCCGGCGTGCGTCCCTCGATCGAGCAGCCGGCCCTCTACAGCGACGTCAACATCAACGGAACGGTGGTTCTGCTGGAGATCGCGCGCACCCGCCACATCAAGAAGTTCGTCTTCGCGTCGAGTTCGAGCGTCTACGGTAACAACAAGAAGGTCCCGTTCTCGGAGTCCGACAACGTCGATTTCCCGATCTCGCCCTACGCCGCGACCAAGAAGGCGGGCGAGCTGATCTGTCACACATACCACCATCTCTATGGCATCGGCATGACCTGCCTGCGTTTTTTCACCGTCTATGGTCCCCGGCAGCGTCCCGACCTGGCCATCCACAAGTTCGCCCGGCTCATCGAGGCGGGCAAGCCCATCCCGATTTACGGCGACGGCACGATGCGGCGCGACTTCACCTACATCGACGACATCATCAACGGCGTCGTCGCCGCCATCGACAAATGCGCGGGCTATCACATCTACAACCTCGGAGAGTCGCGTCCCATCTGCGTCAGCGACCTGATCGCCGAGATCGAGAAGGCCCTCGGCAAGAAGGCACTCCGGAACCATCTGCCCACCCAGCCCGGCGACGTCGATCAAACCTACGCCGACGTCGCAAGGGCCCAACAGGAGCTGGGCTACCATCCCGCCACCCACATCGCCACCGGCCTTGCCCGCTTCGTCCAGTGGTTGCGAGCCGAAGAGATGCGCCGCTGACCTCCGGGCACACTCGCCTACAAAATGGAACGTAAATGCTTACAAATACGTCAGTTGCGACGCGTTCGCGCACCGCAGAGAACCAATCTGCATCGGCCAGCGTATAGTAACAGGACGGTACTGGAAGCAATGCTGGAAGAATGAGAACCGGGGCCGGACAGTCTCGGGACATTGCGGCCATACCATCCCCACGGATCAGCACAAGATGAACGTGAAACCGGAACGACCGACCTTCTCGGACGCGATCAACGAAGACGAATATGAGCCTCCTGACGAGCATGCTTCTGTTTCTGATCGTAGGATGTGGCGAGTGGTATCTCGCTTTGCGTCGTACGCTGGCATGTGCCCGCGGGGAGAAGGTCGTTCTCGTCTCGATTGTCTTTATCGAAAATCTCTTGGGATTGTGGGTACTGTCGAATTTCATCCGGACGAATAACTGGTTCCTGGCGTTGAGCTATTCGTCCGGCGCCGCAGCGGGCGCCCTGCTTGTCGCGATCAACAGCGAAAAAGCCACACAGCCGAAGCAGGCTCCACAAGACCCAGACCTCACAACCGACACATCCGTCACAGAAGATCCCTCCGCAGTCCCGGCCGTCCGACGACACACACGGCGTCCGCGTCTGTGGTCCCATGCCGCGAGGCCGCCACGCGGCCAGACCAAACCTGCCGCGAAGTTGGTCCCGGCGCCGTCGTAGCAGCCTCGCTTGCGGGACAGGCTATTGGAGCGAAGTCTCCAACACCAAGGCCGGCAGATAAGCCTTGCCACGGACGTCGTCGACCAGGTCCACGCTGGCCATACAGAATTCGCCGTCGGGCGAGCACGAAAGCGCGAAACCCGAGAACGCTGCTCCATCCGCGAGCAACTGCCGAACCGACTCGGTGACGTCGATCAACAGCGTATATGGCTCGCTCAGGCCCGGATCGACGAGCCTGAACCACGACAACGCGAAGTCCGTAATCGGTGTCCCGTCGGCGGCGCCGTCCATCGTCAGCCAGACCGCCACGTCGGCCGCCTCGTGGTCGATCCGCTCGAAATCGGCCTGGGCATTCTCGAAACGCCCGACAACGCCGTCGCCCGCAAAGCAGTTGACGTACAGCACGCTGGGCAGCAGGGCCATGTTGTTGCCGCTCAGTGACATGTCCACCACCCGATCGATCGTCAGCTCGATATGCGCCGAGATCAGATGGTTGGGGTCGAGTCCATACCACGAAGGCCGCTCCATCTTGAACTCCGTCAGAAGGGCATGCTGCACATCGGCCGCCGCGCCGGGAACGCGTCCGTAGTTGCCCAAGCTCAGCGGCAGATCGCTCGACCACTCCTCGTAGTAGACCTTTTCGAATCCTTCGGGCGCATCGTTCTCGTCGGCGATCAGGGCATATTCTTCGTGGATCGCGTTCCAGTAGACGTACAGTGCGCTTCCATCCGCAGCATAGGCGATCGCCTCGGGACGTTCCGAGGCGCGATTGGGGTCGGTAAAGACATCCCATTCGAGGATGCCGTCGGGAATCGGCCAGGTCACCTTCAGCTCAGGGCTGTGGCTGCCGGTCCATTCGCGAGCCGTCAGGTAGACCGCCTCGTCGTTCGGGTCGTTGAAGACGTGATAAGCTCGACCGCTGTGCTGGTCGCCCGTGACCGGGCCGGTGTCGGACGATGTCAGGCTGAACCGCAGGGGCTCGGATGCCGTCATCTCAACGATCAGCGTGGGCAAATGTCCGGCAGGGTCCATGCTGGTCCAGTAGCCATCCGGCGTGTTCGAGATCCAACGGAAACCGAGATAGCGCACGTTGGGGTCCACTATCATTTTGGCCACGAGGCTCGTCACGTCCACTTTAAAGCCGATCATGCCGTAGATCATCAACTCATCATCGCCGAACCGTGCCGGGTAGGGTTCGTCCGGGCCATACACCCCGACAACCGCCTGTCCCGGCGTGAACGGGCCTTCTGCTCCGGCCACGAAGCGCCAGCTCTGGAGGACCTTGCCGGCCCAGTCGTCACTTTCGACACCTGGCGAGGCGGAATCGAGATCGTTAGCATCGCTGCCATCGACAATGCCATCCGCCGTCTCGCCGTAAAGCTCAAGCGTGAAGTCCTGCGTCGTCCAGGGCTTCGGAGACAGGCCCGGATAGATGACATCGTCGAAATAGAACCGCAGGACCGCCGACTGCAGGGCGTTCGGCTCCGTCGAGACCCAACGCAATGGATTCAGCGAGAACTCCGCGATCGCCCGGCGATCGTGAGTATACGTCCCGGCCGCCGGGAACGGCGTGCTAATGTAGGGCTTCGAGGGCACGCCGCCGTGGCCCATCTGAACGACCGAGTAGCCGTCGCCATCATCGTCCGACAGCGAAGCCATAGCCGTACACGAATCATCGTACGTCAAAGTCACCGTCACCGCCCAAGCCGGTCCGGTCAACGCAATAACCAGCAGAATAGCCAACACCCAGTATCGTTTCACTCGCATCGATTCACTCCTTCCATCCTGACCAAGACTGATGTTCTCACGGTGCCACGCGCGCAAACTGTACCTCACGTCACAGCTCCATTTTGCACTCCTTCCTTCTTCTCTTCGCTGCACCGGACGCTATTGCCCTCCAACCACATCCCCGCCCTCAAGCCCCTCGTAGACCGCTCCCCAGAATGCCGGCTTCTCGCGAGCGGAAGGGATCGGTCCTTCCAGCAAGGATGCGTGTCCATCGACCCAAAGCATGTTCATCCGTTGCGCGTGGCGATACGCGATCTGCACGGTCTTGTTTTGCTCGGGATAACCGGGCATCTCGTCGAAATGCGCGCCGGGCTCGGAGGCGTATTGGTTGCGCGTCAGAGCCACCGCATCGCACACCCACGCGCGGTAGGCAAAATCACAGTGCAGCATCACTTCGGACGGGCGGCGCAGTTGGGTGATCTTGTTGCCGCCGGCGCCGGCGTACTTCTTCGTCCGGCTGCTGACGTGCCGCGTCGGTTGGCTGTTCAGGGCATAGGAAAGCCAGCCTTCGGGATTATCGACGCAATGGGGATTGAGCATCTCCGGATACGCCGCCTTGTCCAGCGGGCACCGCAGGATGTCCCGCCCGATGTCGTCCGGATGCTCCTTGGCGTGACCGACGTTCCGGTGCTCGAAGTACGGGCCGAGTGTGTTGTACCAGTACTCCTCCACACCCAGGTTCTGTGTGGCCGGCACGATCCATCCTTCGTGACTCTGCTGATACATCGTGTGGGCCATCGCCAGTTGCCGCAGTTGCGACGCGCATACGATCCGCTGGGCGCGCTCCTTAGCCGCCCGCAGACCGGGCAACAGAACGGCCGTGAGAACTGCCACGATAGAAATCACCACGAGCAGCTCGACCAATGTGAAACCACGCTTCGCTTTATGCTCTGGGCACATTTGCCCTCCTTTCTTCCTTTCTTCCGCTCTCGTTGCCTCACGGATGCCGCTGCACTTCACTTCGGGCGGTGTCCACGATCCACTGTGTCACCAGCTCGTCGGGCAGCAGTCCCTGCTCCGCCAGTTCCAGATTCAACCCCTGTAACGGGTTCTCCATTCCCGGCATCTCGCCCCCCGGTTCGTTGAAACGCGCCATCCACCGACCGTGCATTCGGGTGACGCCCATAGACAGATACGCGCCGACGACAATCACGCGATCCTTGTGTCGCGCCGCCTCCTGCATCGCGGCAGCCGCCCGGCTGTACTCCTGTCCGACGCCGACGGCGGCCCAATCCCCATAGCTGATGCCGGTCTGCCCGCAGAGGTACGTCACGGTGCGTCTCATGAAGCGGTCCCACGCCGGAGGGATCGCCTCACTTCCATGCGCCAGCAGCACGACCGCCTCCCGCTTTGGGTCACGGCTCAGCTGGCGAACGCGCTTGAGCATGATCCGCTCGATCACGTCGCTCTTGTCCAGGGTCGTCGTCACCGTCACGGGCACCGCGGTGCGCACCAGGCGCGCCCCCTCATCCCGAAGTGCCTTTTCGACCTGAGGATCGCTGTATATCCCCAGCAGAGCCGGGATGTCCCAATGGGAATGAGACGACGGTGCAATCAGCAGAGGCACTGCCACAATGCGGCTGCAACCGGCTTTTTCGAGGGCGCACAGGCCGTCGGCCACGTTCGGCTCGGCAAACTCCATGAACACCACTTTGATCTCGGCGAAGGGACTGTCGTCGCCGAACCCCGCACGCACCTTCTGCTCTTGTTCGAGAACCTGCTGGTTCCAGACGTTAGCGGGCGACCCGTGCGCGACGATGAGCAGGCCGGGGCCTCCACTCTTCGAGGTCGCGCCGGGACCATTGGACTGGCCCCATGCCGCAACACACAAGACGAGCAGCCAGATCATGACCGTGACAGCCGAGAACGGGACCGGCCTCGACATGCTCTGATTCTCCCTAGTCTTCTTGCATTGGCAGTCCGTGCACTGCCCGGAGCAGGAACATGTTTTCGCCGACGTCACTTCCTGAGATTCTGTGTCCTTCATCTGTTCTTCCTTTCCGTCAATCCACTCTGTGTGTTTCCATTTCCACGATGCCGGACCTCCCGAGGCCAAAACAAAAGGAGCAGGCAAGACCTCGCTGGACAAAGGTCTCATCTGCTCCCTGGCTGGCGCGCGGCTGGCTCGGTCGCGATGCGTATACGTCCTGTGATTGCTCTACTTGTTCAGGATCAGTTTTCCATGCCGGGTCTTCCTCAATCGATACACCTGATCTCCGTGCCGAATGAGCACTTCATCCCGGTCGCCGAGAATGGCCTGCGAGTCGATACAGTTGGCGCTGATCTGATTCCGGCTCAACACCTCACTCTGCTCGTCAGAGACCAATCGTTCCACACCATCCCCTTAACGCCCGAAAGTTAGCCATTCCTAACTATGACCGCAAAAAAAGACAAGCCCCTTATCTTCCCACCACCGAGATCGCCGCCGCTTCGCTTCTACGCAGGGCCAGGCGATACCCGCGAATCCTGATACGGATCGGATCACCCGCCGGGGCGATCCCTTCAACTTCCACCAAGGCGCCGCGACCCAATCCCATGTCAACCAACCGCCTGGCGAGGGCCCCTTCGGACCGCACGGCAACGATCGCCGCCTTCTGGCCGGGCCGCAGGTCGGCCACCGTGACAGACTTCCCCTGCACCCGACCCGGCGTATCCGCAACACGACACTGTTCGGCGAGCAATCGCGAGAGTTCCTCCCCCACCTCCGGGCGGGTCCTCACGAACTCCGTTAGTGCCGCCAGACGGTCCGTCACATCCGCTCCGAGACAGTGCTCCATCCGGCAGGCCTTCTCCTCAGCCGCCGCATCGTTCAGCCTCAGGACTCCGGCGAAGAACTCGCGAACGATCGAGTGCCGCTGCACAACCCGCGTCGCCTCATCAAAGCCCTCCGCCGTCAGCGTGACCGCCTCGTAAGGCTGGTAGTGAACGTACTGCTTCTGTGCCAATGCCTGCAGCGCTCCGGTGACGGACGAGGCCTTGACCTCCAATTGCCTGGCGATGTCCTTCGCTCGGGCGGTTCCCTTGGCGGCAACCGTCCAGAAGATCGCCTGCAAGTAGTCTTCCAGGCTCGGACTCAGCGATTTGGCAGATTCGAACGTCATCCGTCTTTCCATGCCCTTACTTCAGGTACTCCTAATATTATTAGCCATACAAAACTCTGTCAAGCAGAAATCTCCGGCGGTGGTGAGATTTTTTTGCACACGGCTACAGCCAGAGCCGCCCAACCTGATAGACCAGCAGGGTCAATACGTAGGCCAGGGCGGTCAGGCCGAAGAACTGGAACAGGGCCCAGCCCCACGAGTTTGTCTCTTGCCGCGTCATCGCCACCGTGGCGATGCAGGGGGCGCTGACCAGGCAGAACAGCATCACGCAGAAGCCCACCAGAGGTGTGTAGTCGGCTCGAAGCTGCTCGCGCAGGCTTGGCGCCTCCTCGTCGGGACTCTCGACCGCGTAGATGATCCCCAATTGCGAGACGAACAGCTCCTTGGCCGCCACTGAGCCGATCAGGGCCGTGCCGACCCTCCAGTCGAAACCGAGCGGCCGCAGGAGCGGCTCGACGGCCAAACCCACGCGTCCGACCGTCGAATACCGCAGACCTTCCTGGCGGGCCTCCTGTGCGCTCCGCCCTTCGAGCCGGTCCGCCGGCGGTTTCGGGAAGTTCATGGCAAACCACAGCGCGATCGACACCGCAAGAATCACGGTGCCCGCCTTGCGGATGTAGAGCCATCCGCGCTGCCAAGTGTGTACGAGCACCCCCTTGCTGGTGGGCATTCGGTACGGCGGCAGCTCCATGACGAACGGCATCGTCTCGCCGCGAAAGACGGTCAATCGCAGCACCTTGGCGGCGACGATCCCCAGCGCGATCCCGATGAGGTAGATCAGCCAGAGCATGGGTCCCTGCCAGTGCGGCGGGAAGAACGCCGGGATGAACAGGGCGTATATCGTCAGCCGGGCGCCGCAGCTCATCAGCGGGATCACCATGATCGTCGTCAACTGGTTGCGGCGGTTGTCGAGGATGCGAGCGGCCATGATCGCCGGCACGGAACAGCCGAACCCGATCAGCATCGGAATGAAGCTCTTGCCGTGCAGGCCGATCTTGTGCATGATCCGGTCCATCACGAACGCCGCACGGGCCATGTAGCCCGTGTCCTCCAGCAGCGCAATGGCCATGAACAGCAGCAGGATGTTGGGCAGGAACACCAGCACGCCGCCCACGCCGCCGATGACGCCGTCGACCAGCAGCGAACGCAGCCACTCCACATGGCCGTCCGACCAATGGCTTGTGATCGCGTCCGCCAGCATCCCAAAGAAAGCCTCCAGCCAACCCATCGGGTAGCTTCCGATCTTGAAGGTCAGGAAGAAGACCACGTACATCAGCAGCAGGAAGATCGGCAGCCCCAGAACGCGGCTGGTCACCACCGCGTCGATCGTGTCACTGATGTCGTGACGCCGCTCGACCGAATTCTGGATCGTCTCCTGGCAGGCGCCCGAAATGAACCCGTACCGCCGGTCGGCCATGATGATCTCGGGCTCATCCCCCAGGATGGTGCGCAGGTGGACGACGCTTCGACCGACGACCTCCAGGACCTTCTGGTCATGGACCTTGGACATGACGTCCTCATCCTGCTCGAGCAGCTTGATCGCCAGCCATCGCCGGCCATACCTGGCGACCACGTCGCCGTCGCTCCGGTCGAGGGCTTGCTGGATCTGAAGCAGCTTGTCTTCGATTTCCTGGCCATAGGTGACCCGATGGATTCGTTCCCGGCGCTCGGCGCCGGCGGTCTCGACGATGGCATCCAGCAATTCGGTCCGGCCCTGGCTCTTGTTGCCAACCGTCGGGACGATCCGCATCTCCAACAGTCGCGATAACTGATCCAGGTCGAACTTCAAACCGCGTCGTTCGGCCAGGTCGCTCATGTTGAAGGCCAGCACCATGGGCACGTCCATCTCCATGATCTGCGTGGCGAGGTACAGGTTGCGTTCCAGATTGCTGGCGTCGATGACGTCCACCACGACATCGGGCCGGTCTTCCTGAATGTGGTTGCGGGCAATCAGCTCCTCGGCCGAGTAAGCTGTCAGGCTGTACGTGCCGGGCAGATCGACGAACGTGATGCGCCAGTCGCGATGGATGCACTGGCCCTCCTTCTTCTCGACGGTCACGCCGGGGTAGTTGCCCACGTGCTGGTGTGCGCCGGTGAGCAAGTTGAACACGCTGGTCTTTCCGCTGTTCGGATTGCCCGCCAGCGCCACTGTGATGGACTTCATAGACACTGCCTGAATCTCCAAGTCGGGCCCGCAAAAAGTTAGGGGCACCGAACTATATGCACAAAAAAAGAGGACTCCTTTGTCCCGTTACTTGACGAGAATCTTCTGAGCAACTCCCCTGCCCAGAACGACTTTGGCCTCTTTGACAATCAGCACGAACGGCCCGGGATGTCCGTTGCTGACGACCCTCAGTTCCGCGTTGGGCACCAGCCCCATGGACGCCAGGCGGTTGTTGAGCCCCCGTCCGGCGTCGATCCGAACGAGGCGCACGCGCTCGCCGGCCTTGGCCGTCGACAAGGGTCGCGTCTGTTTCTCCTGCACTCCAATGCTCTGACTCATGCCTGTGCCTTGCGGGCCTTGGCGCCCGATCTGCTCTTGTGGAACTGACGGAACTCCTCGGCTACATCGCGGCCGTTGCGGTGGCTTTCCGTCACGTACTTGATGAAACTCAGCAGGCGTCCGATGATCTCCGGACCCAGCGCGTGCTCTGCCTTGCAGGCCGCCTGCTGGGCAACGTCCGCGTCCACCCCAAGCACGTTGACGAAGAACGACTTGAGGATATTGTGCTTTCGCACGACCTCGGCCGCGAGAGTCCGGCCCGGCTCGGTCAACGTGATGCAGCCGTATGGCCGGTAGTTGGCCAGGCCCTTTTCGCGGAGGGCCTGGAGCGCCCCGGTTACCGAAGACCGCGCAACGCTCAGCGTCTCGGCGATATCCTTGCTCCGCGCCCCTTCCGACTCGCCCGCCAGATTGAAAATGGCTTCGAGGTAATCTTCGAGCGAGGCGCTGAGCTGTGGTTCTGATTCGGTCTTCATCGTTTCGTCCGGTCAGCAACGACCAAAACATACAGGATAGTTAGGGACCCCTAACTCTGTCAAGGGTCCGTTTCGGATTTCCGGGAAATTGTGAGGAGTCTCGGAACGCCGCCAAGCTCCATCCGATAATACGCGATGCGTCGCACCGCCGGCCCCAGAACCCGTCCCACCGGCCGAATTCCGAAAAAAACGCTTGTTCGCCTGCCCGCACGACACTACAATGACCCTTGTCGCTCGGGGCGTGGCGCAGTTTGGCTAGCGCGCTTGACTGGGGGTCAAGAGGTCGCAGGTTCAAGTCCTGTCGCCCCGATTGTCCCAATTCCTTGCCCATCTGCGGGTCTTTGCATGGCTCGGCCCATCTGTTGTCTTGCCGTTCCGCTTGCTTTCGCTTCCTGGAGTGCGCAGTAGAGGACCGGAACGATGAGCATCGTAAGGATTTCGATGGTCATGCCGCCGAAGGAGGGGATGGCCATCGGGACCATGATGTCCGAGCCGCGGCCGGACGAGCCCAGAACAGGAATCAGCGCCAGGATCGTGGTGGCCGTGGTCATCAAAGCCGCTCGGACTCGCCGCTTGCCGGCCTGTACCGTCGCCTCGCGGATCTCCGCCACGGTCTGTGGCTTGTGCCGTTCGAACGCCTGTTTCAGGTACGTTCCCATCACAACGCCGTCGTCGTCTGCGATGCCGAACAGGGCAAGGAAGCCGACCCACACAGCGACGCTCAGGTTGATTGGATGAATCCGAAAGAGCCCCCGCAGGTTCGTGCCAAAGATGCTGAAGTCGAGGAACCAGTCGCGGCCGTACAGCCAGATCAGCAGGAAGGCCCCCGACCATGCCACCATCACCCCAACGAAGACCAGCAAGGTCAGCGGGACACTCCGGAACTGCATATACAGAACAAGGAAGATGGTGAACAAGGAGAGCGGCACCAGCAGTCTGAGGGTCTTGTTGGCGTGAAGCTGGTTCTCGTACGATCCCGCAAAGGTGATCGTCACGCCGACCGGCCGTATGAACTCGCCGCGAGCCTCTTTTCCCTGAATGAGTCGCCCCGCCGCCTCCACGACATCCACCTCGGCGACCCCCGCCACCTTGTCGAACAGCACGTAGCCCACGAGAGACGTATCCTCGCTCTTGATCATCTCCGGCCCGCGGACATACTGAATCTGCGCCAGTTGGACCAGAGGGATCTGGACGCCGTCGAGCGAGGGGACCAGCACCCGCTCAAGGGCTTCGATGTTGTCACGCAACTCCCGTTGGTAACGAACGCGCACCGGGAATCTCCGGCGGCCCTCCACGATCGTCGTCCCCTTGATCCCTCCGACGGCCACTTCGAGGACATCCTGGAACTGCTGGATGGGCACACCATAACGGGCCAGCGCCTGGCGGTCGGGAACAATCTCCAGATAGGGTTTGCCAACGATTCGGTCGGCGACGACGGTGGCCGGATCGATGCTCGGGACTTCCTTAAGCATCCGCTCGATCTCAAGGCCCACGGCTTCAATGGTCGCCAGGTCGGGTCCTTTGATCTTGACGCCCATGGCCGCCCGCATTCCGCTCTGTAACATTACGACCCGGGCGGCAATCGGCTGCAGCTTGGGAGCCGACGTCGTTCCCGGAATCTCAGCGGCCGTGGCGATCTCCCGCCAGATGTCATCGGGCGATTGGACGTGGCTTCGCCACTGCCGGTATGGCCGGCCATGTGGATCGGGGATCAATCGGCCGTTCGCGTCGCGGGGATACTCGCCCATCACACGGTCATACCGGAAGGTGAGTCGCCGGCCATCCTGGTCGACCACGTACTCGTTCTTGTAGTTGATCACGGTCTCGATCATGCCGATGGGCGCCGGGTCCAGAGCGGATTCCACCCGCCCGATCTTGCCGACGACGGACTCGACTTCCGGGATCGAGCCGATTGCGATGTCCTGCTTCTGCACAACGTCCAGGGCCTCGCCGATGGAGGCATGAGGCATCGTCGTCGGCATGTACAGGAACGACCCCTCGTCGAGCGGCGGCATGAACTCCTTGCCCAATCCGGGGAACGTGTGCTTTGCGACAGCCCACAGCCGATTGGCCCGAAGCCCCTGCGGCACAAAGGCGAATACCCGGTCGAAGCCCAACCAGATCATCGCGCCAAGCACAAGCAATGTCGCGGGAATAGACAGAAATGCGAGCTTGTGATTCAGGCACCATCGTAAGATGTGGGGATAGAACCGCTCGAACAGCAGGATGAACGCCATGAGAATGCCGATCAATCCGCCGACAAAGAGGAGATTCCGTACAAGACCCTTCTGCGGCCCCAGCGGCTCCCAATCCATCGTCAGCAACAGTCCGACTACCGCAAGGACAACCACGTTGGCCGCATAGGGCGCCATGTCGTTCATTCGACGAGGCAGCACGCTTTTGGACAATTGATAGACGGCAAACCCAATCAGGGCCGCCGCAACCAGCCAACTGAGCATCCGCCCTACCACCAGGGCTGCAACGATCAGCGAAACGTACACCACCACCCGACCGGACTTTCCGCCGATCTTTCGGGGAAAGAACAGCAGGTGCGCCGCCGGGGGGATGATCGTCAGGGCCACGACAATCGAGGCAAACAGCGCGAAGGTCTTGGTGAAGGCCAGCGGTCTGAACAGCTTGCCCTCCGGCCCCGTCATGAAGAAGACGGGGAGGAAGCTGATGATCGTCGAGGCAACGGCGGACAGAACCGCGCCGCCCACTTCGCTGGCCGCACGGTGAATCACTTCGGCGCGAGACATATCCGGCGGGTCTTCCTCAAGGTGCCGCAGGATGTTCTCGGAGATCACAATCCCCATATCGACGATGGTGCCAACGGCGATCGCAATGCCGGCCAGCGATACGACGTTCGCATCCACGGAGAACGCCTTCATCACAATGAAGCAACCGAGCACGGCCAACGGCATGACCGCGCTGATCATGATGCTGCTGCGAAGGTGCATCACCATGATGATGATTACGATAGCCGTGACCAGGATCTCCTGATACACGGCGTCGTTGAGCGTGCCCAGGGTCTCATAGATCAAGCCGGTGCGGTCGTAGAACGGCACGACGGAAACCTGGCTTCGCGTCACCCAGGTGGGCCATTGCCCTTGCGGCGTTCGTCGCAGGTACTCCAGCCACGCTGACTGGTTCAGGACGGCACGTTCGTACGCATCGAACCCCTGCTGTCGCGCGAAGTCGCCGATCTGCTGAGCGGGAATCGCCGGATCGGTGATGACCGCCTTGGCAGGCAGGGCCGGTCCCAACTCGGCGATGGTTCGCTTGACGCTCTTGATCACGTCCAGAGGGTTGGAAGCGTAGCGAGCCACCACGACTCCCCCCACGGCCTCCGCACCCTGCTTGTCGAGGGCGCCGCGCCGGGGTTCCGGACCGAGAGACACCTTCGCGACGTGCCGGACGAGGATGGGGACATTCTCATTCGTCTTGATCACGCTGTTCTCGATGTCCTCGACGCTCTTGACGAAGCCGAGTCCGCGAATCAGATATTCCACGCGGTTCAGCTCGATGGTCTGCGCGCCCACGTCGATGTTGGACCGCCTGACGGCCTCGAACACCTCGTCGATGCCGACCTTGTACGCCCGCATGGCGTCCGGGTCTACATCGACCTGGTACTCCCGCACAAAGCCGCCGACCGAGGCAACCTCGCTGACGCCGGAGGCCGACCGCAGCGTCTGTCTCACCTGCCAATCCTGAACGGTCCGAAGTTCTTCGAGGTCCCAGCCTCCGGTGACGTTGCCGTTCGGGTCGCGTCCCTCCAGCGTGTACCAGAAGATCTGCCCGAGCGCCGTGGCGTCCGGGCCAAGGGTCGGCTGTACCCCCTCCGGAAGCGTGCCCGCAGGCAGGCTGCTGAGCTTTTCGAGCACCCGGCTGCGGGTCCAGTAGAAATCCCTGCCCTCGATCAGCCTCTCGGCAAACGAGAACTCTTCGAAGATGATGTAGATGGACGAGAACCCGAACATCGACGTGCTGCGGATGGTCCTGATGCCGGGGATGCCCAGCAAGGCTGTGGTGAGCGGATAGGTGACCTGATCTTCCACGTCGCCCGGCGAGCGGCCGGGCCATTCGGTAAAGACGATCTGCTGGTTCTCGCCGATGTCCGGAATGGCGTCGACCGCTACGGGATTGCGGGGAAACGACTTGCACTCCCAGTCGAACGGAGCGACATGAATCCCCCACGTAACGAGAAACAAGGTGACCAGGCCGACAATCAGCTTGTTGTAGATGCAGAAGCCCAAAACCCTCCCCACCAGGGACTTCTGCTCCGGGATCGGCTCGTACTTGCTCTCGTTTGGCACGTGGAACCTCACGCTCGACTACGTGTGCGCTGCGGACGCCGCATCAGTTCTGAAACTGAGGCAGCTTCGCGATATACTTCTCCGGGTCGGCCAGAAACTCTTCCGGACAGGCCTTGCAGCAGAAATAGACCTTCTTGCCCTTGTACTCGACAAAGACGGCCTTGTTGATCGGGTTGCCTTCCATGACGGGACAGGTCGTCTGTTCGGCTGTAGCCACAACGTGATCGGCTGCTTCTGGGGAGGTTTCTTTGGCCGCCGTGGCAGCCTGGTCCCTCTGTGACGCAGTAGCGGCCTGGTTCGGCTGGGCCTGCTGGGCCATAGGCTCCTGTTTCTTGCAGCCCTGAGCGACAAACAATGCAATGACAGCCACACCTACCACACTCAGGGTCGCCTGCAATGGTCTTCTTGCGATCTTCATGGTATTCTCCTTCTCGGCGAACCACTTCGCCGTTCAATGACTGTGCGTCTGACTTTCTTGTCCCGCCTCCATCCCGTGTTGCCGCCCGGCCGGCATGGCGCCGACTTCGGGGTTCATCATGCTGGGTCTGGCCTGGATCTGGAGAGCGGAGTCGATCTTGAAACTGCCGTTGGTCACTACCTGTTCACCTTCGGCGAGCCCCTCCTTTACGACGTAATAGTCGCCCGCTCGAGGCCCGAGGACAATCTGCCGCCCTTCGAACGTCGGATTCTCGGTGTCCGGCTTCTTCACGTATACAACCGCACGCTGGCCCGTGATCAAGGGCGCGGACGCCGGAATGACCAGCGGAAGCACGCCGGCGGACTGCGCCGTCATGTAGCCGAGCGATTCGGTGGTTACAAGGTCCATCCCACAGACGTCACACGTCCCGGCCTGGTCCTTCAGAACCGATGGGTGCATCGGACAGGTCCACTTGCCTGCCAGGTTCGGGTCCATCACCTTGCCCCCCTGGGCCAGGTGCGATTCGACCACCGCTCGAACAAACATCTCGGGTTTGAGTCGATCATCGGGATTGTTCACGTTGACGCGGACCTTGACTACTCGCGTCTTGGCATCCAGCGTCGGAGCAATGAAGCTGATCCAGCCCTGGAAGACCTCGCCGGGATGGGCCTCGGCGGTGAACGTGACCTCCTGTCCATAGCGGATCCAGGGCAGGTCGGATTCGTAGGCGTCGAGCTTGACCCAGACCTGCGACAGGTCGGCGACGGTGTAGATGTGTGTCCCCGTCTCGACGTACATCCCCTCGGTGGCCATCTTCTGAATCACCACGCCGCCGATGGGCGAGTAGATGGTCACGTGCGTTAGCGGCTCACCCGATCTCTCGATGTGTTCAATCTGCTCCGTCTTGAGGCCCAACAGGCGCAGCTTCTCTCGGGCGGCAGCAAGCGTAGCCTGAGCGGAGTCCTTGAGATATTCCGATGCCTCGGTCGCTGCTCTGGAGGCCGCCTTGGCCGCCTGCAGCAACTCCGCCTGCGCGCCGAACAGTTCGGGGCTGTAGAGATCGACGAGGTGATCGCCTTGCGCCACGCGGGTGCCGGTGAAGTCGACGTAGAGCCGGTCGATGCGGCCGGGCGACCAGGCGGCGATCGACTTGACGCGTGTCTCGTCGTAGTCGACCTTTCCCACCATGCGAACTCTGTTCGTCACAGCTCTTCGCGTGACGGCAGAGGTCTGGATGTCCATCAGCCTGGCGGCTGCCTCCGAGACAACCAGCTCGCGCGACGCTGCGTGGGCTGTCATCTCGGTGGGCATCGGGATCAGGTCCATGTCGCAGATCGGGCACAGGCCCGGCTTATCCCGGATGATCTGCGGATGCATCGAGCAGTACCACTTTTGCGGGGCAGACTCGGAATGCGCCCCCGGCATGGCTGCTTCGCTCTGCGAGGCCGGTGAAACCAGATACCCAAGAACGAAACCGACCGCGATCAGGGTCAGCACACCAACCACCCACGCCCCCGACCGGATTGTGCGCCGAATCGATGCCATTCGGTCCACCTTTCTGAATCAACACGAATACATACCGTCATAGTGGGATTTATGTTCGCGGTATTCCACTCTTCCACCCACAGGAACGTGCCTACTCCCCTCAGTCGGACAGCTCGGTTCCGACCAGCATTTCCAGTTCCGCCAGCCGCTGATGCTGATTTGCGCGAGCCCGCTCGCATTCGAGGCGGAATCGCAGCAGCGTCCGCTCGGCGTCGATCAGGCTGAGGAAATCGACCGTTCCGGCCGCGTACGCCGTCTCGGAGGCCCCCACCAGCTCCTGCGCCTTCGGGACCAGGACCTGCTCATAGAGACGCAGCTTCCGGCCGCTGTCTTCGAGGTCGTAGAGAACCTCTTGGGCCCGGGCCAGAAGGTCGTTCTCGACATCCTGTCTGTGATGCAGCGCCCGACGCGACTGGGCCCTCGCCTGCAATTCGGCCGCACCATAGCTCTTGCGCCAGATCGGTAGATTCAGGCTGAACATCAGGATCACGGGGTCCTTGCCGCTGTCGCGTACGCCCGACGTCATCGCGTCGTCTGTGACGATCCAATCGACGCCCACGCCGAGATCGGGGTAGAACTTCTTCTTCGCCAACTCGATCCGATTTCTGGCGACCTCCACATCGAAATCCATCGCCTGCAATTGGGGATTCTGCTTTCTCAGCGCTGCCACCACCGTGGGCTGGTCCACCTGAACCATCTCATGCATCTCGGGCTTCGGCCAGAGTAGAGGCTCGGAGGTTGGGCGATTCAACGCCGCGTTGAGTCGGGCGACAATCGGCTCACGCAATTCCTGCAAAGCGATGAGCTCGTCCTCCAACGTCGCCAACTCGACCTGGGCACGAATGATGTCGGGATGGCCGGCGGTGGCTGCCGTGTACCTGGCGCGGGCCACCTCCTCAAAGTGTCGCACCAGATCGAGGTTCTCCCGGGCGATCTCGATGGCGCTTTGGAGATAGACGTACTCGTGGAATGCGTCCTTGACGTCGTAGAACAATTGCAGCTTGCTGGCCTCGTAGCGTTTGTGAGCGGCCTGGGCGGCCGCAGAGGCCGCATCCGTGCGGGCTTCAATCGTGCCAAACCAGGGGAAGACCTGCATGATGCCGAGACGATGCTTCTGCGGGCCGACGCGAGTCTCGACCTCATCGATGAAGTAGCCGTAGGTGAAGCGAGGGTCAGGCAGTGCCTTGGCCTGGGGCACTGCCTCCAGAGTCACCTTCCATTCCTCGAATGCCGCCTTCAGGCCCGCGTTGTTCCGCGCCGCCTGCCGCAGGTACTCCTGCAATGTCTGCGGCGTATTGACATCACGCACCTCGGCCGCGCCTATCGAAGAGGCCATCTCAACAATAAGCACAGCGGCAACTACTGCCGTGGGCTTGGCTTTCACAGGATCGTCACTTTCAACAACGAGAAGTGCCCGCGACGGCGATCAGAAGTAGTCCGGCTCGTTGCCGGCCTTCCACTTGATGTTGCAGCCCATACTGGGTTTCTGGTTTGCAGGTACGGGTCCGCCTTCGAGGATCCCGTCGAGCGCCACGCACAGGTCGGCGCCGGTGATCGGCACACCGTTGCCCGGCCGACTGTCATCCATCTGCCCGCGGTAGATCAGCTCGCGTTTTTCGTCGAAGACGAAGAAGTCCGGCGTGCAGGCGGCACGACAGGCCTTGGCAACCTCCTGCGTCTCGTCGTACAGATAGGGAAAGGTGAAACCCCTCTGCTTGGCAAACTTCGCCATCATCTCGGGCCGGTCGTCGGGGTAGGTCGCCACATCGTTCGAGTTGATCGCAACGAAGGCGACCCCTCGATCCTGATACTCCTTCGCCAGATCGACGAGATCGCCGATCACGTGCTTGACGAAGGGGCAATGATTGCAGAGGAAGGCCACCACCAGCGCCCTGGCGTCCCGGAGATCGGACAGCGACACCGTCTTGCCCTCGGTGTCGGGCAAATGGAAATCGGGGGCCTTCGTGGTCAACGGCAGCATTGTGGAAGCGGTCGCGGACATATAGAGCCTCCTTTTACAGGAAACAACGGATCTTTTGACCCTACCTATATGCTGCTGGCGGAGGATTGTTCGGTCTTTCTCCCTGTCTCTACGGGGCAACCCGCAGGGCGATCTTGCCAAATTGCCGGCCCGCTTCCATCTTCGCCATGGCCTGGCGCACTTCATCCAGCGTGAACACCTCATCGATAACGGGCCGGAGCCGGTTGACAGTCACGGCCCGCAGCATCTGGCGGAAGTCCTCGTTCGAGCCCATCGTCGAACCGAGGATCGTCAACTGGTTCCAGTAGAGGGCCTGGAGATTCGTCTCGGCCTTCGCGCCGGTGGTGATGCCGCAGGTGACGATCCGGCCGCCCCGCCGGACACAGGCAAAATCGAGCGGCCACGTGGCCGCGCCGACGCTGTCGACCGCGACATCGACGCCACGACCCGCCGTAATCTCCTTGACGCGTTCCGCAACATCCTGACTGCGGTAGTGGATCGCATGATCGGCGCCGAGTTCGCGAGCGCGAGCAAGTTTCTCGTCGGAGGACGATGTGACAATCACCTTTGCGCCGATCAACTTGGCAAATTGCAGCGCGCAGAGGGCCGCGCCGCCCCCAATGCCGTGGATCAGGACGCTCTCACCCGGTCGAATCTGGGCTCGCGTCATCAGCATGCGCCAGGCCGTAACGGAGGCCAGCGACAGCGCGCCGGCCTCTTCCACAGACAGATGCGCTGGCTTGGGCCACAGATTGCGAGCAGGAACCACCACGCGTTCGGCAAACGTGCCTGGCCGGCTGAGTCCCGCGATCCCAAACGATGGGCACTCGCTCTGCTGGCCTCGGGCACAAAACTCGCAGCGGCCGCAACTCAGGGCAGGGTTCACGATGACTTCGTCGCCGACTCTGACGCCCTCAACATCACGGCCAAGCTCCTCGACGAGGCCCACCGCATCGGACCCGAGGATGTGTGTGCCGCTCAGCGATGTCCCGGGCCGGCCCTTGCGGACCCAGATGTCCAGATGGTTCAGGCCGGCGCAGGTGACTTTCAGCACAACCTCGCCAGAACCCGGCGCCGGCTCGGGGACTTCCTCCACGCGTACAACGTCTAACTCACCATTCTCGTGGATGACCGCCGCCTTCATGGAAGAGTCCCCCGAAAAGAAACGCCTATTTCGCCTTCACGTCGTAACAGAACAGGACATCCGCATGCCGCAGATAGAGTCTGCCGTCGGAGATCACCGGATACGGCCAGGCCGTTCCCGTCGCGGTCGGTCGCTGCGGGAGTTTGAACGAGCCTTTGAGGTTGTACTTCTCGGGCGTAGCCTCGATCAGAACCGCCGTGCCGTTTTCGTAGAGGAAGTACAAGCAGCCGTCCGCATACAGAACGCATCCCGACCCCCTGCCAAGCTGGTCGGCGTGCCACATGACCTTGCCCGTCTTCATCTCCAGGCAGGTAGGCTCGCCTTTGTTGTGGTTGTGACCGCCGTAGATGTAGTCGCCAACCTTCACGAAGCCACCGTGGTGATTCTGAAACGTGTCCTTGTCGAGCCAATAGACCTCCTCGGCCTTGACCCCGCCGCCGTCGGAGACCAGCTTCAGCAGCGCCGATCCAGTCTGGTAGGCGGTTGAGGCAAAGACATAGTCTCCGTCGATCACGGGCGTCGGGATGTTGGCGACGCGGTTGGCGATGCGGTTGTAGCCCCACAGGAACTTGCCCGAGTCGGCGGCGACGCCGATCAGGCCCTCGTTGGTCAACTGCACGTATTGCTTCACGCCGGCGCCGTGACTGATCATGATGGAGGAATAGCCCGCTTCGTCGCGGCCGTTGGGTCCGATGTCGGACATCGAGGTCTTCCAGATCAGCGCGCCCGTCGCCTTGTCGAGAGCCGCGATCGCCGCGCTGTGGCCGCCGGGAGTACACAGCAGTCTATCGCCATCGATCAGAGGCGACTCACTGAACTTCCACCTCGGATTAGCCGCCCCGCCCAGATCGTCGAGCAGGTTCTTCGACCAGACCAGCTTGCCGTCGTCGAGGCGCAGGCAAACCACATCGCCTTCGGTGCCTATGGCGTAAACGAAACCGCCGTCCAGCGTTGGCGTGCAACGAGGCCCATCCTGGTGCGCCGGGCCGATCTTCGTCGCCCAGAGTTGATTCCGCGTGGCCAGATCGTTCGCGTAGACGTACTGGGCCTTCTCGCCATCGACCTGGCGGTCTCCCATGGAGTACAGCCGCCCGCCGAGAATAGCAACCGTCGAGTACCCGGCCCCCATTCCGGACAGTTCCCACAGCAGCGCGGGGCCGCCCTCAGGCCACTGCTGGAGCAGCCCGGTCTCGCGGCATACGCCATCGCGGTTCGAGCCGCGCCATTGCGGCCAGTTGTCCGCCCAGCCGACCGTGCCAGACACCAATACAAGGACACAAATTCCAACGAAGAAACATCGCCTTTTCATCATCGACATGTCGAACCCCCAAAAGGACTCCCTGCTCTACTTTCGCTCGGCATCAGTTACCGCCGCCCACATTCACGCAGACCAGATCGCCGGCAGCGTTGCGAGCGTAGATCCGCCCGTTAGCCAGCACCGGAACGGTCCAGCACTTGCCTTCGAGAATCTCGGCCGAGGCCAGCTCTTTATATCCATCGGGCGTCGCTTCCGCGATCACCAGCTTGCCCCTCTCGCCCAGGACGATCAGCTTGCCGTCCGCGAGCATGAGCGAGCCGGTGCCCAAGCCGCCCTGGGCCCACTTGATCTGACCGGTCTGGAGATCGAGACAAGTGAGCTTGCCGGAGCCACCGACCTGTCCGTCGAAACCATAAACGTATCCCTTCCACAGGACCGAGCAGTTGACCTGATTTCGCATGTTCCTGTTGCTATAGACCTTCGTGACCCCGTTGTCGTCGAGCTTCAGAAGAGCACAGCCTTTGTTGTAGCCCGATGAGATGAAGATGCGGTCGTCCGCGATGATCGGATCGGCCGAGTTGATGTCGTAGCTCGTCTTCCACTCCAAACGCCACAGGATCTTACCCGTCGCGGCCTCCAAGCCGAACAGATGCTGGCATCCGAATAGAGCAACGCATTTCTTGCCTCCAAAGGTATAGGGCACAGGCGTTGCGTAACCGCCGGCGTCCTTGCCGTTGTGCCAGACCACGCGGCCGTCCGCCTTGTGCAGCGCCACGCCTGCGGTGCCCGCGTTCAGAATCACCAGATCATCCACGATCAGGGGCGAACTGGAGAAATACCACGTCAGTTCTTTGACGCCGGGGTCCTGATAGAGCTTCTTGTGCCAGACGATCTGACCACTGTCGGCGCGAAGTCGCAGGACGTCGCCGTTCTTGCTGAAGACGTAGACGGAGTCGCCCTCCACGGTTGGTGTGGCCGCCGGACCGCCTTCATGGCTCTTGTCCAGCCGAGGACACGGATACGATTGCTGCCACTTCTCACGGCCGGTGGCGGCATCGAGGCAGTAGAGCACGTCCCGGCCGTCGACGTTGCCCATGGCCCAGACGCATCCGTCGCGGACCGCCATCGACGCGAATCCCCACCCGAGAGACGTCTTCCATTCTACCGCCGAACCTTCCGGCAGGACCGCCCGCCAGCCGGTCTCTCTGGAGATCCCGTCATAGTTGGAACCGCGATAGTTGGGCCAGTCCGCGGCGAAAACGATGCCGGGAGCAATCAGCGAGACGACGATGGCCCAGCGAAAAACGCCCCACGAGAGATTTTGATAGGCATTGCGCGTTTGTGACCTCATAATGACTCTCCTTAACAGACGGCACATTCAACAACGGCATTTGTATTATGCGACCACGGGATGTCAGGTTCGCTTGATCTGCATTGCCCACGTATCGATTCCGTAATCGGGCATCGCGCCGCCGGCCCGTCGCCTGGACCGAGAGCACGTCCACCAGAAGGAGACCACCGATGACAGCTATCACTCGTCGCGACTTCGTGAAAGACTCCATCGCCACCGGCGTCACTGTAGCCGGCGCCACCTCCGCACTCAGCGGAGCCGAAACGCCTTCGCGTGGCGGCCTCCTCAAGATCGTCGGCATCTCGTGCAGCCCTCGGCAGGGTCAGACAACCGCCAAGTCGCTGAAGGTCTGCCTCGAAGCAGCCGGCCAGGTCAGCGCGAGGGTCGAAACCGAACTGATTGAGCTGGCAGGACTGAAGATCAACGGCAGCCTGGCCGCCGGCATCCCTCTGGAGCCCGGAGAGAAAGACGACTTCCCCTCGCTGATCCCCCGGCTCACGGATCCAAACGTCCGCGGCATCATCATCGGCACACCGGTCTACTTCGGCAACATGAGCGCGCTGTGCAAGGCCTTCCTCGATCGCTGCATCGCGTTCTACCAGAACGACCTGGCGTTGAGCAACAAGGTCGGTGGTGTCCTGGCCGTCGGCGGCACCCGCAATGGCGGACAGGAGGCAACCGTTCAATCCGTTCAGGTGTCGCTGTTCTGCCAGGAGATGATTGTGGTGGGCAACGGCCGGCCGCACGCCCGCTTCGGCGCGACGCTCTGGAGCGGCGCCGAAGGAGGCGTCACGAAGGACGAGTACGGCATGACAACCGCCCGAAACCTCGGTCGTCGCGTCGCCGAGACGGTCCTGCGGATGCCGTCCTGACACAGCAAGCATATAGTACCCTCCAGAGAGTGACCGATGGAGCACCTCCGCTCATGGGGACGAAGGCTCTCTGCCGTCCTTGAAGGCCAGCGCGCCGGTAGGACAGGCAGCAACGCATCGCTCGGCCGCCACACGCAATCCGTCCGCAAGCGTTCCGTCGAACGGGACCGCCACGCGGACGTCGAACCCGCGACCGACGAACGTCAGGCCCAACGCCTCGCCGGCCTCGGAAGCGATCTGGATGCAGATGCCGCAGTCGATGCACTTGCCCGGTTCGTAGATCACGTCGGGATGTTGTGTTCGCTGAACGAAGAACCGCCGGTCCGCCTTGTACCGGTTCTGCCTGGCGCCGTAGGCCTGGGCATACTGCCTCAAGAGGCACGCATCGGGCTTGCGGCAATCACAGCGAAGGCAACGGAGCGATTCGGCGCGCGCCTCGTCCATGCTGAACGTGCTGGCGATGCCGAACGGCTTGGTCCGCGGCTCCAAACTGGCCGACTGTAAGAAGACCGGCATCTCTGATTCCGCCAGCTTGCCCATGCGGCTGTTAAACCGCTTCTCGGGACCGACCACCTCCTGCCCGGTGAGGTATTGGGCGATCGAGCGTGCCGCCTCCTTCCCGTCGGCGACCGCACGCACGGTCATTCTCCGCCGGCGAACCACATCGCCTCCGGCGAACACGCCCGGCAGGTCGGTCGCGTACGTGGCGCCGTCCACCCTGATCTTGTCGGCCGCAGCAAACTGGAGCGTTTCGGCGTCGCCTTCCTTCAGCTCGCCGACGGCAACGAAGACAGCATCGAACTGCTTGCGCACCTCCTCCATCGAGATGGCCTTGCCGACGCGGATACCGAGCCGGAATCGCACGCCGAGCTTCTCGATTTGCGCAATCTCCGCTTTGAGGATGTCGTGAGGCAGCTCGCTCTCGGATACACCGTACCGCAGCATCCCGCCCGGCTCATCGTGTTCATCCACCACCACACTTTCGAAACCCTCCTGCTGGAGATAATACGCCGCCGCCAGACCGGCTGGACCGGCGCCGATGATCGCCACGCGTTTGCCCTTGGGCGTAGCGCACTTCGGCGTATAAGGTCCGTCACTGCTGAGGTCGACGTCGGCCACGTGCCGCTTGAGCAGGCAGATCGAAACCGCCTGGTCGTGTTGCGCCCGCCGGCAGACGTTTTCGCAAGGCGCCGGGCAGATGCGTCCCAGCACCGCCGGCAGCGCGATGTCCTGTTTCACCGTCGCGATGGCGTCGGACAATCGACCGGCGGCGATCTGGCGAATCATCTGCGGGATGTCCATATGGGCCGGACAGCCCATCACGCAGGGCCCCACGCAGTCGCCCACGTGATCGCTGAGCAGCAGTTCCAGAGCCGATCTCCTGGCATCGAAGACCTCTTCGGACGTCGTGTCAACCTGCATTCCGTCGCGCACGGGCGTGCCGCACGCGGGCACCAGCCCGTTGCCGCCGGCCACCTTCACCACGCAGACCATGCAACTGGTCGTCGCCTCGTGGCCCCGAAGGTAACACATCGTGGGAATCTCGATATCGAGCTTGCGGGCGGCATCGAGAATCGTCGCGCCGGCGTCCACCTCCACATCACGACCGTCTATCGTAATCCTGGGCATGGTTATTCGACTCGGACCGCGTCGGCCGGGCAGACGCTCTTGCAGGTCCCGCACCGAACGCATTTGTTGGGATCGATTTCGTGCTTCTCGTAAGGTTTCATCTCGATCGCGCCGGTCGGACAATGCTGGGCGCAGATCGTGCAGCCGATGCAGTCGTCGGTGATTGAGTACGTGATGAGGGCCTTGCACTTGCCGGCCGGACAACGCTTCTGGATGTGGGCCTCGTACTCCTCGCGGAAGTGCCGCAGCGTTGACAGCACCGGGTTGGGCGCCGTCTTGCCGAGACCGCAGAGGCTGCCCTTCTTGATCATCTCCGCCAGGTGCTGAAGCTCGTCCAGATCATCGGCTTTGCCCCGGCCGGCGCAGAGCCGGTCGAGGATGTCGAGCATCCGCCGCGTGCCGATCCGACAGAAGGTGCACTTGCCGCACGACTGGTTCTGGGTGAATTGCAGGAAATACCGTGCGATGTCGACCATGCAGTCGGTCTCGTCCAGCACGACCAGGCCGCCCGAGCCCATCATCGCCCCGGCGGCGGTCAGCGATTCGTAGTCGACCGAGAGATTGTCCGAACCGACGGGAATGCATCCGCCCGAGGGACCGCCCACCTGAACCGCCTTGAACCTGAGGCCGCCGGCGACCCCGCCTCCGATCTCATCGACGATCTGGCGGATCGAGGTGCCCATCGGCACTTCGATCAGGCCGCCGCGTGCGACCTTGCCCGCCAATGCGAAGACCTTCGTGCCCTTGCTCTTGTCTGTGCCGATGGCGGCGTAGGCGTCGGCGCCGTTGCGCAGGATCCAGGACACCGCCGCATAGGTTTCGACGTTGTTGATCAGCGTGGGTCGGGACCACAGCCCCTTCACCGCCGGGTATGGCGGTCGCAGCTTGGGCATGCCGCGACGACCCTCGATGCTCGCCATCAGAGCAGTTTCTTCGCCGCAAACGAACGCGCCGGCGCCCGCGACGATCTTCAGGCGCAGCGAGAAGTCGCTGCCCACGATATTGTCGCCGAGGAAACCACGCTCGACGCACTTTTCGATCGCCTCGCTGACCCGCTTGATCGCCAGCGGGTACTCCGCACGAATGTAGAGGAATCCTTCCTTCGCGCCGACGCAGCGGGCCGCAATGACCATTCCTTCGAGAATCCGATACGGATACGACTCCATCAGCATCCGGTCCATGAACGCGCCCGGGTCGCCTTCATCGCCGTTGCAGACGACGTACTTGACCTCCGCCTCCTGCGCGCGGACCGCTGACCACTTCAGGTGCGTCGGGAAGCCAGCGCCGCCCCGCCCCCGCAGGCCGCTTCTTTCGATCTGGGCAATCACATCCTCCGGCCCGAACTCGCGAAGGCTCTTCTGGAGCGCCTGGAATCCGCCGTGGGCCAGGTATTCGTCGAGATCGGTCGGGTCGATGTGCCCGCAGTGCTCGGTGGCGATGTGAATCTGATGGCCCAGGAAATCCGACACCGCCCGGTCGCGAACGTGGATCGAGTAGCGTGTCACCGGTTCGGAGTTCTCGTCGGTCAGCAGACGGTCGAGCACCCCGGAGACTTTCGTCCGCACCTTCCGGACGGGACCCCGCGCGCCGAAGTGCCTCAGGACGATGGCCTTGGCGTCCTCGGGCTGGACCCTCGCGTAGAGAGACGACTCCCCGCTCGGCAGGACCACCTCCAATAGAGGCGTCTGGTGGCACATGCCCACGCAACCGACGCGTTTGACGGGCACCTTGACGCCCGTCTCGGCCAGGGCCTTGTCGAGCGCCTCGTTGAGTCGTCCGCTGCCGCGCGCAACGCAACAGGAACCGAGCCCGACGCGCAGCTCGCCGACGGCGCCGGCCTTCCACTTGCGCCGGCGCTTCCTGGGGTGAGCAGCCTTGGCTTCGGTGTGTTTGAGAAAGTCACTCAGCACCTTGGGGACCGTCTCGCGCGTCAGGTGGCCATACGTCACGTCGTCGATCTGCACCGCCGGAGCCAGCGTACAACAGCCCAGGCACGCGATCTTTTCGACGGTGAACAGCTTCTGCGCATCGGTGTCTTCACCGTCGGGAATGCTGAGATAGCGAAGAAACTCGTCGTACACCTGGTCGGCGCCCTTGACGTGACAGGCGGTGCCCACGCACACGTGAATGATGTGCCGGCCCGCCGGCCGGTGGCGGAACTGGTCGTAGAAGGTCGAGACGCCGGTGATTGTCGCCGGCGCGATCTCCGTCAGTTCGCAGACCCGCTGGAGCGCCTCGGTGGGGAGATAGCCGTAGTGCGTCTGAAGGGCCTGGAGAATCTCCAGCACCTTCTCGGCGCCCGTGCCGACGCGATCGACGGTTTGATCGACAAATTTCAGATCCAGTTCTTCCATAGTAGCTCGATCAGTCTGCTTTTCCGACGGCGGTCGGTCCGCCGATGCACCACAGATTCTCCAGGCTGCGAATATAGATGCGCCCGTCCACAAAGGCCGGCGACGCGTGGCATTTCTCACCCAACTCGCATTTCGCCAGCTCCTTGTATTCGGGACCCACCTGACCGATGTGCATGACTCCCTCGGCGTCGAGGAGATAGATCTTGTCGCCCACGATGCTCGGCGAGGCCACAAAGTCGGTCCGCAGGTCGTGATCGAAGACCTTCTTGCCGTCGGCAACGCTGCAGCAGATCAGCAGCCCCTGGCCCTCGAGAAGGTACACGTACTGGTCATTGCCGACCGGGCTGCAAATGTCCGGGCCGCCTTCGTCCATGGTCCAGGCGACGTGGGTCTCGGTGACGTTGCCCTGTCCCGTGGGCTTGATCGCGATCAGGTGACTGTACGGCTCGATCGCCAGCACCAGGCCACCCGCGTAGATCGGCGAGGGCGCCACGTCGCCGCCGGCACACTCGGCCCGCCATATCTCGGCGCCGTCGGCCGGGTTGTTGGCCAGCAACCAGGGATCGGTCAGAGTGATCAGTTGCGACTTGCCTTCGACCTCCACCACGATCGGCGAGGTCCACGAGTTCGGTACTTCCCGCTTGGCTTCCCACACGATCCGGCCCGAAGCGCCGTCCAGCGCATAAAGGCGGGACTTGTCCTCGCTGCCGTCGCCCTGATCGTACTGGACGATTACGCGATCCTCGTACGTCTCCAGCGAGGACGCGTAGCCATAGGCGCTGTCCGGCACGCCCAGGCTCTTGTACCAGAGCCGGCGGCCGCCAAAGTCGAAGGCAGCGATGTCACCGGTCACGAAGATCGCATAGACCCGCCTGCCGTCGGTGGCCATGGTCGAAGCGGAGCGGCCGGTGTCCTCCATGGGATTGAGTTCGGCCGCAGCAACCGCCGGAGAGATCGGGACATCGCCCGTCCAGAGCAGCCGGCCCGAAACGGCATCGTAGCAGTAGACCTCCTGCTTGGTCTCCGTCGCGCCGCTGAGAAAGATGCGGTCGTTCCACACGACAGGCGAGTTGTTTCCAGCCAGCGGCACCGGAGACTTCCACGCGATGCCCTTGCCGGTCTTGCCGTCCCACTCGGTGGGGATGTTGGTGAACAGGCTCACGCCACCCCCGCCCGGACCGCGGAAGCGGTGCCACTGCACGCGCTTCTCTTCCATCGACGCATAGGAAGGCCCCGTTTCGTTGGGCTCCACGGCCGCGACAGGAGAAGGCTCCGTTCCGCTGGCGACGACGAAAGCCAGGGGCGCCTCGTTTATCACAAGCAGCGCGACGATGCCCCCCAGGATGACCAAGCCGGCGGTCACCGTCCAGCGGGCACCGCGGGCCTCGCGAATCTGCTCGACACCGACGTCCGGAGCATGCTCGGGTCTCGGGAGCCGCTTGTTCAGAACGCGCGCCAGCTTGCCGGCGACAAAGAACACGACGATACTCGCCAGAAGGGCATGGCCGGTTTTGTGCGCGAAATCCAGCCGCCAGATTCGGTTGCGTCGAATCCGAAGGTCCAACTGACGAATCTCCGACAACTTCTCGTCCGTCGCCTCGCCTTCGCGAAGCGCCGCCTTCATCGCGGCCAAGTGGTTCTCTCGCCGCGGCCCGATCACGCTGGTGCCGATGAAGTTGGCGACGAGCAGCACCAAGAAGACCACCGAGAACACGCCGGCGACCTTGGCCGTCGTGCGAGCGGTCCGGTATCCAAGGGCCGGCTCGTTGGCAGGAATCTGCGGCGGCGCGCCCGTCATCAGGACCTCCCCAACCTCTCTTTGCGGTTCTTCCATCGCTCATGCTCTTTGGGGCAGTATTCGTAGCATCGACCGCAGGCCAGACAGCTTGCGCGGTCCGCCTCGTAGTCGGTGCGTCGTCGCTTGACCGAAAGCGAAAGCAGCTTGCCTCCGATCACCAGCCCGACGAAAGCGCCGAACAGGACGCCTCCAATGCCGAATCGGTCGCGAAGCAGCGTCGCCTCGCTGTACAGCTCTGGGCTCGGCCTTCCCGTCGCACGGAAGGCGTCGCTGGCGTCCGTGGTGCCCTCGACCTGTGCATTCTCCTCCAGGTAGATGCGCTGAGCCAGACGGACCTGCGGATGAATCTGCGCCAGCCAGCCGCGCAACTCGTATCCAGCCCAACCGCCGGCGCCGATCAAGACGGGCAGCAGCACGAGGAAGAAGGCCAATCGCGCTTTGGCGACCCTGTATTCTTTCGCCGGCCACGGCTCGGTCGGCTTGCGGATCGCGCCGAAAGGACAGGCGTCTTCACAGAGCCGGCATTGGATGCAGTCGGTCGGCGTGATCGTAACACGCCAGCGGGACAGGCGCGACAGTTGCCGCAGAATCACACCGTACGGACAGAGGAAGCGGCAGTACGGCCGGCCCACGAACACCCCGATCAGCAGCAGGCACCCACCGAGAACGAGGATGTTCCAGTTGCCCCCGAACCGGAAGAAACCGACGAACGGATCGTAACGACAGATGATGAACATCGCCCCCATGGCGGCAAAGAGCACGCCGGCGCCCAGATAGAGGTACGCAATCAGACGAAGCCCGCTCTCCAGCCATCGCGGCACGCGGACGGGATGGATCAACACGGCGTCCTGAATCGCTCCAAGCGGGCAGACCGCCCCGCAGAAGACTCGCCCGAAGAACAGCGTGAACACCAGGGGCAACGCGAAGAACATCAGCACCGCGATGGGAACCGCATAGGTCGAGTCAAACGCCGTGAGGGTCACGTTCTGAACGGCGCCGACGGAACAGACGCATCCCTTGCGGAAGAACCCGAAATACACCAGACTGAAGAGCATCAGCGCGAAGATCCACCTGCGGCTGCGCTTTCGCAAGATCAGATACGTCGCCAGGAACAGGGTAACGATCAGAACGCCGGCATCGATGTACTCCCAGAAGCCCTGCGGCGGGTTCGGCACCGTCGTTGTGGGCCGGACATAGTCCGTTTCGAACTGGGGCGGAGGAAACCGCTCCAATCCGAACGCCGCCGCGCCCGTCGCAAGCAGAACCGCAAATAAGATGAGGGTATGGCTCGAACGTGTCATCAGGCGTGATCCACACTCTTGAGCAGATAGGGATGGTCGGCCGGAGCACGCCGGAACGCCTGCGACGGGCAGGCCGCCGCGATCGCACACTGGTTGCAGTTCACGCACAAGTCATGACGCACCTGCAGGAACAGCGAGCCGTTGCCGAACGCGTTGCATCCCTTGACGCACTTGCCGCATCCGTTGCACAACGGTTCGTCGATTGTGTATTCGTAGTATGGATCTTCGACGTACTTGCGCCGGATGGCGCCGGTGGGACACATCTGATTCTCGGCGCCTTCGTTGATCTGGTACGGCTCCGGATCGAAGAACCCGAAGCAGATCTTGCAGTAGCCGCAGATCGCGTGCACGTGCGTGCACTTGACCGCCGACTCTTCGAGCACGCAGTAGGTCGCGCAGTTCCCGCAGGCAATGCACTTGTATGGATCGATCTGCCAGACCCAGTCGGTCCTCTGGCTCTTGTGAGCAGCGTAACCCGCCACGCCGCCGATTCCGGCCAGGCAGGCCCCCCACAGGCCGTCGCGCAGGAAGCGACGGCGCGTGACATCGTCATTTCGCTGGACCATGCTCACCTCGTTCCAGAGATCGTTTCGCATTCAACGCCGCAGGAAGGTTGCAGCCGTGGTAAGCCGCACATCCGAGGCACAACCCCTCGTTAATGCACCGGCCCTCTCGGATCAGGCGGCGCCTCTTGGCGACGGCCAGGGCCCCTGCTGCCGCCAGACCGCCCAGCGCTCCGTAGCGCAGCGCGCCGGCAAAGAACTCGCGTCTGCTCTGTGTTGGTGACAAGCGGCTCACTCGGATCGACCTTTCTGGTTCTCCACGAAGACTCGGACCTTATTCTCTATCGTGTCGAGCACGAAGATCCGACCGGCAGCGTCGACCGCAACGTCGAACCCGCTGGCCTCGGCATCCTCGGCGTTCTCGAAAACGCGAGCGGCGCCTCCCTCGACCAATTGATCCGGACCGGCGACGACGCTCTGAAACGTCCCATCAGCATCGTAGATCTTCACGCGAATCAGACCTTTCTCGGCGGTCACGTACCGGCCATCGGGCAACATGGCGATGTTGACCGGATTGCAGCAGCCGCAGAAACCATGGATACGAATGCTGTTTTCGCCCCAGGCGAACTCGAGGTCGCCATCGAAAGTGTACGCTTCGACGCGTGTGCGTCCGGGACTGACGACGCGAAGCAGTCCATCCGGCGCCAGGGCAAGATCGAAGTACGGGCTCGGCACAAGAAAGCCCGGGATGTCGCGCGTGGGGTCCTTCTCGCCGATGCGGTTGATCGCTTTTCCCGTCTTGTCATACCGCTGCACCACGGCGTTTCCGGCATCGGCGACAAACACGCTGTCTCCGGCCACGAGGATGCTCGACAGAAACGACCGGTCGCCCAGCGGCTCCCAGGCCGCAAGGCGCTCGCCCGCCGCATCGAAGACCTCGACGCGATTCCTCAACCCAACGTAAATCCGACCCTCCGACGAGACGGCTACGCATCGAGGCTCTCCCGAGACCGCGATCACGCGTTCCAGCGTGCCTTCGGCACTCAGCACGTGCACGGCCTTGTCGCCGGCGATATACAACCGCCCCTCGCCATCGAGCGTCAAGGCGCGCGACCTCGCGAAACCAGTCGCGATGGCCGGCTCGACTTCGTGGCAGGCGATCAGGTTCGGATCGAAACGCGCCATCTTCACAGCGTCCAGCTCATACGCGTCGCTCAGACCGCTGCCGCCGCGCCCGGTCGAATCGACCAGGAGCAGCGCGCCGATTGCGACCAGCACCGCCGTGCCGATCAGCGCGCCGATGACGACGCCGGAATCCGTCTTGCCTTGCGGCTGATTCATCGTGCCTCTCGTATCCTTGTCTATCCGTCGTCGCAAACGTCGGGATTGTAACAGAGCTACGCCCGCCGTTCAACGCCGCCGCTCTACCGCGCGGCAATGTCCAGGCACACCATCTTCGTCAGATCGCGCAGCAGCAACCGGTTGCCCGCAACTGCCATCGGACCCCAGGAGTCGATCCCTTCGAGGACGTCCGCCTGAGCCAACAGCGCGAAGCCTGCCGGCGTCGCCTCCGCCAGCGTCAGCAGCCCATGATCGTCCATGACGTAGAGGAAATCGTTGATGATCGTGAAGGGTCCCAGCCCGAACTTGTGCGTACTGCCGCTGGTCCAGACCACGTTGCCTTCGAGGTCCAGGCAAACGAGCTGCTCGTCCGGACGGACGCCATAGATGTGGCCTTCGTAGAGGATCGGCGTGTGCTGAGGCGATCCAAACACCTCCGGTGGAAGACGGAATTCGATCTCCGGCACGATCTGCTCGTTCTGCATAGCCAGCTTCAGCATCATCGCACCGGCATTGTAGCCGCCCGAAAGGAACAGACGTCCCTCGCCCACCGGGACGGGGGTGGGGACATTGGCGATGCGAATCTGCCATTCCGGCGTTTCCCACAGCACCTTCCCGTCCTCAGCCGAGACGCCGACGACGCCGCCGCTGGCGCACCAGACGTACATCCGCGTGCCGGCGAATTCGACCGGCACGATGGACGAGTGGGTCATCTCCCACTTCTTCGGATTCGGGGATTCCCAGACCGCGTTGCCGGTCTCGATGTCCACCGCCAGAATCAGGGATGCGCCGCCCACGCCGAGGATGACCTTGCCGTCTTCGATCAGCGGGCACTGCCCCGCGTACCAGGCGGGCACCTTGGCGCCGTAGTCCTTGACCAGGTCGAGAAACCAGTGGAGCTTGCCCGTCGCCACGTCGAGGCAGGCAACGTGACATTTCGGTCCCATCGTGACGACGTTCTTGTCGGTAACGGCCGGAACGGTCCGGCTCATCCCGTGATTGCGTTTGACCTTGACGGGATAAAAGTACCGCCAGATTTCCTTCCCGTCGGCCAGGGAAAAGCAGCGAATCGCATCGCCCTGCTTCTGCTGGTCGTAGTCGGCGACGAAGATCCTGCCGTCGCGAATCGCCGCGCCGGAGTACCCTTCGCCCAAATCGAGCGACCACAGCACCGGCGGACCCTCAGCAGGCCATTGGCGAGCCAGCGTGACATCGACCTTGCCGATCGCATCGAGATTCGGCCCTCGAAATTGGGGCCACGCACCGGGCAGGTCGGCCGGCTGCCCATCGTAGGTCGTCAATTCCGCCTTCGCCAGGACATCTTCCTGGCCGGCCGCTGGTCCAGCGACATCAGATTCGACGGGAATGCGCAGCTCCAATTGCGGCGCCGCATCGGCGCTGATCCAGAGGTACAGCAGACAGACGACACCCGCGACGGCAAACCCCATCGGCACGATGTCGGCGATAGCGGCTTTTCTCATACGCGACCCGTCAGCGATTCGCGGCTATTCCGTTCTGAGCGCATCGAGCAGCGCCCCATGCAGGGCCGCCGTCCCGGCGATCCACACCCACAGACCGCTGAGGACGCCAATCCCTGCCACGGTCAAGGCCAGCCAGACAAAGGGAATTTGCCCGGGCGACGATTGCAGTGCCGGAACCACAGCTACCAGGGCCGCGACCACACCACAGAGCAATCCGGACAGCACCAGACCCCAATGCTCGTAGAATATCATACGCTGCAACGTTTTGCGATCAAAACCAACCGCCCGGAGCATGGCCAACTCGCCCCGCCGTTCCAGCATGTTGCGAAGAACCACCAGACCCAGACCGACGCTGCCGAGCAGCAGGCCCAGACCGCCCAGGGCCGTGAAGATCGACAGGTACGTATTCTCCACTGCACTGAAGGCGGCCAGCCGCTCGACCGTCGGCGTTAGAACCAGACCAAAGTCCCTCAAGCCCGATGTCAGGGTCTGTTCGACCGCCGCAACCTTCTCGGACGGAGCATCGATCAGGAACGCGCGATACCCCGACTCCGACGGGAACCGCGCCATGAACTCGTTCTCGGCAATGACAAGGCTGCCCTGGAGGACGGAGCTTTCGAGCATGCCTACAATGCGCACGCGAAGCACCCGCCCCCTCTCGTCACTATACTCCAATTCGTCACCGATGTTCTTGCCCAGGCCCCAGAAAACCGTGGGATAGTCGCCGAGGGCCGGCACCGACCCGGCCTCCAGGTCCATCCGCAGCAGGTCCCAGCCTTCCTCCTGCTGTCCTGCGTCGATGATCTGCGAGAACTTGAATGCTTCGCGCCGGCTCAATTCCTGCGATCGAACGCCCAGCAAGCGAGGCTGTTGCGCCCGATTGAGGTTCAGGCAACTGGCGTCATCCCCTTCGTGCACGCGGAGTTGAACCACCTCCACCCCTTCCAGGTCGTCGCGACCCAGGCCCAAGGCATCGCGTCCTTCCTTCGTGTTCAGGTCGTGAAGAATCGGGACGGAGGTCTCGCCGTAGAAGGCAAATCCTCCCGTCCCCGAGCCCCTGCTCTGGGGCTGTGCCATCGGGTCGTGCCGGTTGGCGCCGACCGCAACGACCATGAAGACGCCGCACGCCAACAGACCGACAATCGCCAAGCTCCGGCCGCTCCGCCGGGCCATGTTGCGGAATCCCAGACCGCCCAGGGAAACCATGGGCCGGGTCGAGCCACCAGCGACGATCCGCAGCAGGGCCTGGGACAGGCCCAGCCCGCCCAGCAGCAGCAATGCACCGGCGCCGAAGAACAGCCCTGCGACCGCCTGGCTGTTGCCCCCTCCCATCACCGCCAGGAAGATCGCCACGGTGACAAACGACGCCACCGCCAGCGCCAAACCCCATCGTCCGCGTGACCACGAGGCGCTGCGCGACTGGGACACTTCGAGGTTGCCGCTCATCAGTTGTCGGGGAGAATGCGACACGTGTCGGCGAATGGTAAACCAGATGGCCAGCAGAGCCGCCAGCAGGCCTCCCATGCCGCCGAGCAGAAGTGTCGCCGGCTCGGCGTGGAAGTGAATGTCCGTCCCCGCCACGGCGCCACTCCACGAAGTCGAGAGTCCGTAGAGCAGCAATCGCGTATAGAGCAGGCCCGCGCCGACGCCGACCACCGCTCCGGCCAGCGCCACAAGACCCCCTTCGGCGACGAGCAGTCGCTTGACGCGCGCCGCAGGTAGCCCAACCGCCAGCAGCAGGCCCACCTGCTCGCAGCGGCTTTCCACGCCGAAGACGAAGAGCAGACCCGTCAGGATGACCGCCGAGGCAATCAGGAACATGCTCAGGCCGAGGAAGAGCTGGCCGAAGTCGGTCCCGTCCCGTCGGGCCTGGAGCCCGCGCAACTGAACCGGCTGAAAGAACAGGCCCGCCGTCGCCGGATCGATTTTGGCGGTCAGGTCCGCCCCGATCTGGTTGTCGAGTCCGGCGTGCCATGGGTAGCGTACCGCGGTGAGATTGCCGTAGCGATTGCCCCAGAGCGCCTGGCCCGTGCCCAAGGGGATGAATGCCTTGGGCGTTCCCCGGTACGCGTCCCAGTAGGCTTCGTCTTTGGGCCTTATCTTATCCAGATCGATCGGAATACCGGCCTCCCAGTCGCGGCAGTTGTCTACATCCGCCAATCCGGGGAAATCGGGCATCAGGTTCGGATCGACCGCGGCGCCCTCCAACGGGACGATCGCGACAACCTTGAACGTGCCCATCCGCTCGTACAACTGCCGCATCGGTCCGACCAGGTAATACACCAGCTCGACGGAATCGCCCACCGTCGCGCCCAAATCGTCGGCCAGCCATTGGTTGATGACGATCTCGTCGGTTCCCATGCCGGGCGGAAGAAACGCCCCAGCGTCCGAGCCCAGGCCGACGGCCGTCACCATCGAATACGGCGTGGCTTTCTCTCCCAGACGAATCGCGTTGACGAAATACGTCAGGACGCCCGCCGCACCGTCGGCGATCTTCAGGGCCTCGACACCGATACCGTTCTCGATGAAGATACGCCGACTCCGCAATTCGAGGGTCTGCGTCGCTTCAAGACGGCGCAGCTCCAGATCCGCGTCTGCGAGCTTCCAGCACCTCTGAAGCGATGCGTTGAGCTGTTCGGCAGTGACGATCTTGTCGAGTTCCGCCGCCAGCAGGACGTTGGCGCGGCCCGGCTGCTCGATCCGCTCGCCCAGCCAGGCCAGAGGCACAAAGACGTTCGACGGAGCGGTCTGATTGGCCCGGAGGTCGAAACGTCCGAAGGCCGCATCGCCCGCAATCGCCTGCACCCGCAGACGAAACGCGGCGGTTCGGTCCGCATCGGACGCCAGCGGGACATCGCGCGGCATCAGGCCGGGCTTCTCGATGCGAAGCACCACCTCGTCGCCGACCGAGACGCCCAGCTTCTCGGCCACCGCTTCGCCGATAACGAGCGTATCAGTTTGGTTGGCGTCTACGGGAATCGTGGCATGGCCAATCTCGTAGAATCGGTCGTCGACGCCGAGGACCTCCACACGATTGACTCGACGAGAGCCATCGTCGTTGGTGATGATTCCCGAAACCTGCAAGGCGGGCGCGAACAGACCCTTCAACTCCTTCGCCAGATCGTCGGCCAGCGCCGCGCGGAAATAGCGATCCTGCGGGACGATAGCGAATTCCGTCCGGCCCAGACGAGCCTCCTGCGTTCGTCGCAACGTATACCGGACCGAATCGCCGACCGCCATCGCACCGGTCAACGTTCCCGTGGCGACCACGACCGCGAGCAAGACCGCGGCGTTGGTCCGCCAGTAGAACCGCAGACTCCGCGCCACCAGTTGCCGCAGACTCATGGCTCGCTCCTGTCGGCCAGGACGCCGCCTCGCAACTCCATGACGTCCCCAATGCGGGACGCCAGCTTCTGCGAATGCGTCACGGCGATCAGTGTCACGCCCTCGTCGCGATTGAGCTGAACGAGCAGATCGGCGATGCCGTCCGAGGTCGCCTCGTCGAGCGAGCCGGTCGGTTCGTCGGCCAGCAGCAGTTTGGGCTGATTGACCAGCGCCCGGGCCACGGCGACGCGCTGCCGCTGGCCACCGGACAGCTCGCCCGGGCGGTGTCGCATGCGATCCTTCAGGCCCACGCGATCGAGCAGCGACTCGGCTCGCTGTCGCAGGGCCCGCGACGTTCTGCCGTCGGCGCTCGCCAGGGTCGGGATCAAGACGTTCTCCAGAACCGTGCACTGCGGCAACAGGTGATGCAACTGGAAGATGAAACCGATATCACGGTTGCGCACGTGCGCCAGTTCGTGGTCCGTGAGCCTGGCGAGGTCGCGCCCATCGAGAAGCACCTGGCCCCCGGTCGGATGATCGAGACCGCCGATGATGTTCAGCAGCGTGCTCTTGCCGCTGCCGGAGGGCCCGACGATAACCACCGCCCGACCCCGGTCGATCTTCAGGCGAATGCCCTTGAGCACACGGACAGCGGTCCCGGGGCCCGACCCTTCGTAGTCCTTCGTCACATCGACCAACTCAACCATCATTTTCCTCGCTTGGCTCGTTGGGCAATCTGTTCGCATGTCTCCGCCATCTTCCGCGCGGTCTCTTCGACGTCGAATGCCCGGCGGACGCCCTGGCGACCTTCTTCACCGAGCCTTCGTGCGGCCTCCGGGTCCCGCAGCAGCGGTGCAATTGCATCGGCCAGCGCTTCCGGCGAGCCGGGCGTGTACAGCACACCTCCGCCGGTCATCTCAATGGTCTCGGGGAAACACCCGATCGCCGGCTCTACAACAGGCACGCCCATCGCCAGAGACTCCAGCACGTACAGGCCGTACGCCACCGGGTCCCGCTCCGGCACCGACAACACGGAGAGGCTCTGCAGAAAAGCCAGCCTCGCGTCCTGATCGAACGAGTCCAGAAAATCGACGTTGTCCCGCACACCGGCCGCATGCAGTTTGTCCTGCAATCGCCGGATGAACGGCTCGTCGGCGGCACTGCGTCCGCCGGAGATCTGCAGCCGAATCGACTGAAAACCGCCGCGGCGCTTCAGTACGATAAACGCATCGACGAGCGTTTCGAGACCCCGCTCCGGGCACATCCGCGAAAGAAAGCCAATCGTCGGCACGGATGGAGCGGTCGGCGACGGCGCGTAGTTGTTCAGATCGATGCCCATGTGTACAACGTGCATCCGCTCCTCTTTCACGTCGAGCCGCTTCTGCATCGTCTGCGCGAAATACGTACTGACGGCGATGAAGCCGTCGATGTCACGCGCTCGGCGGCGAACGATCTCCCAGGCCCGCTCGGCGTAGGGGCTGGTCAGGCCGTCGAGAAAACCATCTTCGTCCTGCAACAGACAGACGACGGGGACCCGCAGCCGGTCCTTGATCCGGCGGGTCAGCCCTCCAAGCAGGATATTGGATAGACAAACGACGCCTGGGTCGTGCTGCGTCTCCACGAACCAGTCCACGAGGCGATCGAGCTCCTTCACCTGGCGCCCGTCCTCGCCTTCGAGCATGGAGATTGTCGTTTCGCCCAGGTCGCGCGCGTTGGTCATGCCCGCCTTGCGCGCCGCCCAGTTCAGGAGCTTGCGCGAATCGAACAGCTTGTCGATCCACCGCGGCGTCTTGCGAAACAGCGCGAACTTCTGCTGGAGGAACACGTTGACACCGCCGAAGAAGAGCGGCGCATTGCTCACCGGCTCGGTCTTGTCCGCCTGCAAGGGCAGGTACAGCGGAACCATGAGCACATCGTGGTCGCGCCGACGCATGGCACGCACGAGTGCTGCATCACGCAAGCAATTCTCACAGTAGAAGTTGTCGCCCGAGCCGGGACTGATCTGAACGATCCTCATCGCGCGGTCCCCCTGATCGGCGCCGCGGCGCCGAATGCGTACACGGTCCCATCGTCGCAGCCGATCACGACCACGCCCTGGGCCACTGCCGGCGACGAGACGATGGGCCGGCCGATCTCATACGACCAGACCTGCCTGCCGTCGGACAGACGCAGCATGTAGAGGCGTCCGTCGCCCGAGCCGACGACGACCTTGTCGCCGCAGACCGCTGGCGAGCTGTCCACCTCGCCCAGCGTCTTGAACGCCCAGAGGCGCTGCCCGTTGTCACGTCGCAGCGCGTAGACGTGGTTGTCGCGGCTCCCGAAGATCACCCGGTCCCCCGCGACTGCCGCCGATGAGAAGATGGGCGATTCGCTCTCGGCGAACCTCCAGACGATCTCGCCCTTGTCGACGTCGGCCCGCAGAAAGACGTTGTCGTAATTGCCTACGTACACCTGACCGTCCAGGAAGGCCGCCGAGGCGGCGATGTAGGAGCCCGTGTCGATCTCGGCCACTCTGGCGCCGTCGGCCAGCGAGACGGCGTGGATCATCGCGTCGCATCCGCCGAACACACATTGACCGTCCGCCACCGCAGGCGCGCCATTGATGTAGTTATTGGTTTCGTATGTCCAGACAGCCTGGCCGCTCTCGGCGTGGACGCAATGCAGGCGATTGTCATAGCTGCCGACCAGAATCCAGGTCTGGCGTCCGTCGGGAGAACGGGTCCAGTTCGGCGCGCTGAGAATCTCGCCGTTGGTTTCGTACTTCCACTTGAGCTGTCCCGTCATGGCGTCCAGCGCGTACAGAAACCCATCGGAGGAACCGACGAACACGACGCCCTCCATCAGACAAGGCGATGATTCAACCGCGTCACCGGTCGCATATGACCACAGCTTCTGGCCGTTGTGCAGATCGATCGCGTAGACGTTCGCATCGGAAGAACCGACGAAAGCGCGTCCCCCGGCGACGGCGGCGGACGATTTGACCTCGGCTCCCGTCTTGAACTTCCATAGGACCGATAGCGAATCGGGCAGTTGCGTCGCCGCTTGTCCCACGAGGCCCGGTCCGGCTCCGAACATTGTCCAGGCGGTGCCATCGTCGCGGACGGCCGGAGGCGCTGCGCCTTCACCCGCATGCGATGAAGATGCGGCCAACGGATCGACCCACGCTCGCAGAGCAAAGAACGCCGCCACCGTACCGACAAGAACGCTTACGAAAACCAGCCAGATTGTGGTCCTTGTAGCCATCAGCACCGTTCAGACGCCGCAGCGCCGCCCAGGAAAATGGACCCGCACGAGACACTGTACCGTACGGCTTCGGCCTCATGATAGTTCGCATGGGCAGGTGACGCAACGCGGTTTGCCGAAGGCGCTGCAGACACCCCGCGAGGGAGAAGGAACCAAGGAGGACAAGCGAATGGCTGCCGAGGCGCAGCGCACAGCACAGATCACATCGCCACAAACCGACGCTGCTGCCCTTGCCCGAAGGCAGCCGTTGGCCCACCGACAGCATCAGCGGGCCAACAGCCAGCTCCGCGGCTATTTTCCTCTGATGTCAATCTGCGCCAGACGATCCTGGACCGTGCTGTCCGGCCTGGCCCGGAAGATCTCCACCTTGGAGGGAACGCGAATCCCGATGGATTCGACATCCGAGTAGTTGTATCCACGCACCGTCACGTATTCCTGCCGCGATACGTTGCTCAGCCAGACCATGTCGATCAGAGAGCTGGCCCGATTCAGGAATAGAACCGCGTCGGTCCAATACGGCTGCGACGTCTGCACATCGGTCTGGCCGGCTCTCTCGACCGCCACCGTTCCAGGTCCGAACTTGACCTCGATCCTCTCATACCACTGGCCGTTCATCCGGAACGGGACCGGCTCGCGATGCAACTGGTTGCCCTGATCCAGCAGGCGCACCGGCGCGGTGACAATCTGCAGGAAGGCATCGGCGTATGCGGCATACAGTCCCGCCAGAGGCGAGACGTCCGCCCCCGTCGAACCTTCGAGCATCTCGTATCGCCCAGCCACCATCTTCCACGCGAACTTGCCGCGCGGCTCGCTGGCCGTGATCCGAACGGCATTCGACCACGGATAGACTTCGAAGTCGTGTTCGGTCAGGTAGAAGCTGTTGTCGGGCCGGTAGATCTTAACCACGCCGACGGCGCGAAGCCGCCGGTTCTCGGCCCAGGCCGAGATTCCGCCCGAGGCGTTCAGAATGGACATGACGTAGTCCGGCGGAACCGCCCGCGCCAACGCCTCCCGATCCGGACTGACCGCCAGCGGGTCGGCGCTGCTGTCCGCTTGAGGACTCCGGACCACCGGCCGGCTACACCCGGTCAACATCGATGCCGCCAATCCAATCAGCACTGCACGTGTTCGAACCGTTTTGAACATACCATTTCCCCACCGTGGGATTCGGCGTCTGGTATCGAGGCCGTCACGCCCCTTTTTCGCCTTGCCCGCACTTCAGATTCGCCAGTTGCTCCATCAACGTGTATCGGTCAGCCGCATCACGATTGGCCAGCTTCATCAGCACGGCGGCCGCTTCCGGCTTGGTCTGCTTCAGCGACCGATAGCGGTTCTCGCCGTAGGCATACTCATCGAAGGCCATTGTCGGCGCCTTCGAATCGAGCTGCAGCGGGTTCTTGCCGGCCTCTTTCAGACGCGGATCGAAGCGGTACAGCGGCCAGTGCCCGCAGGCCACCGCCTTCTTCTGCTCTTCCATGCCTGTCGTCATGTTGATCCCGTGGGCAATGCAGTGGGAATAGGCCAGAATCAGCGAGGGTCCCGGATAGGCCTCGGCCTCGACGAAGGCCTTGACCGTTTGCGCGGGATTGGCGCCGAGCGCGACCTTGGCGACGAAGATATTACCGTAGGTCATCGCCAGCAGGCCCATGTCTTTCTTCGGAGCGGGCTTGCCGGCCGCCGCGAACTTGGCGACGGCCGCCCTCGGCGTCGACTTGGACATCTGGCCGCCGGTGTTCGAGTAGACCTCGGTATCGAGCACGAGCACGTTGACGTTGACGCCGCTGGCGAGGACGTGGTCCATGCCGCCGTAGCCGATGTCATAGGCCCAGCCGTCGCCGCCCACCGCCCAGACGCTCTTGCGGACGAGGTAGTCGGCCACACTGAGCAGCCGCTTGCACTCGGGGCAATTGCTCTTGCCCGCCTGGCTCTTAAGCTGGTCGACGCGCGAACGCTGCTTTTCGATCGCCTCTTGTTCCGGATCGTCGGCCAGCGCCGCGGCACGGACCTCGGCCGCCAGGCCCTTGTCGACGCAGCCTTTCTGGGCCGCCTTCTCCAACAGCTCCAGCGCCAATTGACGGAACTTGTCGACGGTCAGTCGCATGCCCATCGCAAACTCGGCGTTGTCCTCGAACAGGCTGTTGCTCCAGGCCGGACCGCGCCCGTCGGCGCGCGTGGTGTACGGCGTCGTCGGCAGGTTGCCGCCGTAGATGGATGAGCATCCGGTCGCATTGCCGATCATCGCACGGTCACCGAAGAGCTGAGTCAGCAGCTTGACATACGGCGTCTCTCCACAGCCGGCACAAGCGCCCGAATACTCGAACAGCGGTTCGAGCAACTGGCTGCCTTTGACGGTGTTGTTCTTGAACAGGGATCGATCGGTCAGCGGGATCGAGAGGAAGTAATCGTAGTTGGCCCGTTCGGCGTCGCGAATCGGCTCTTGGAGTCCCATGTTGATCGCCTTGCGTCCCGTCGGCTGCTTGTCGGGGCCGCGCTCTCGCCCGGGACAGGTCTGCACACAGGCGCCGCAACCGGTGCAGTCCTCCGGCGCAACCTGAACGGTAAACTTCATGCCCGGGAACTCCTTGCCCTTGGCGTCGATGCTCTTGAAGCCCTTCGGCGCGTTGCCGTTGGCGTGCTTGGCGTCGTACGCCTTGACGCGGATCGTCGCATGCGGGCAGACCAGCGAGCACATCCCGCATTGCAGGCACACCTCCGGCTCCCAGACCGGGATGTAGACCGCGATGTTGCGCTTTTCGTACTTCGTGGTGCCCAGCAGATACTTGCCGTCGACCGGCATCTTGCTGACGGGGATGGCATCGCCCCGCATCGCCATGATTTCGGCAGTGACCGTTCGGACGAACTCGGGCGCGTCGGCGGGAACGACCGGCGGGCGGCTCCACGTGCTGGTGACCTTGCCCGGCACCTTCACCTCATAGACGCGGTCCAACGACTGGTCCACCGCCGCATTGTTCATCTGGACGATCTTCTCGCCCTTCTTGCCGTAGCTGTGCTGGATCGCATCCTTGATCGCCTTGAGCGCCTCATCGAGCGGAATGATGTTGCTGATCTTGAAGAATGCCGTCTGCATGATCACGTTGATGCGGGCGCCGAGCCCGAGCTCCTCCGCCAGCGAAATCGCGTCGATGACGTAGAACTTCATCTTCTTGTCGATCATCTGCTGCTGCATTTCCTTGGGCAGCGTGTCCCAGACCTCGTCGGGCTTGCGGCTGGTGGTCAACAGGAACGTTGCGCCATCCTTGGCCGAGCCGAGCATATCGTACTTCTCGAGGAAGCTGGGATTGTGACAGGCGATGAAATCTGCCTTGGCGATCAGGTATGGGCGGCGAATCCGCCTCTTTCCAAAACGCAGATGCGAGATCGTCACCGCGCCGGCCTTCTTGGAGTCGTAGACGAAATAGCCCTGGGCGTAGTTGTCGGTGTTCTCGCCGATGATCTTGATCGAGTTGTGATTGGCGCCGACGGTGCCGTCCGAGCCAAGCCCGTAGAACATGGCCGCATAGAGACCGCCGGCGGGGACCTCAAACGAGGAGTCGACATCGAGACTGGTGCCGGTCACGTCGTCGATGATGCCGACCGTGAAGCTGCGCTTCGGCTTGGCCGCGTCCAGGTTGTCGTAGACCGCCTTGACCATCGCCGGCGTGAACTCCTTCGAGCCCAGGCCATACCGGCCGCCCACCACCACCGGGTACTTCTCAAACGGGGCGATCCCGTCCGACATCGCTTCGCCGATCGCCGTGCGGATGTCCAGGTACAGCGGCTCGCCCAAAGCTCCGGGCTCCTTCGTCCGGTCCAGCACCGCGATCTTCTTGACCGTCTTGGGCAGAACCGCCACCAGGTGCCTGGTGCTGAAGGGCCGATACAGCCTCACCTTCACGACGCCGACTTTCTCGCCCTTGCTGGTCAGATGCTCCACCGTCTCCTCAACGGTGTCGGCACCGCTGCCCATGATGATAATCACCTTTTCGGCGTCCGGCGCGCCGACGTAATCGAAGAGCTTGTACTGACGTCCGACAAGCTTGGCGAACTTGTCCATCGTATCCTGGACGATCTGGGGCGCCGCCAGATAGAACTTGTTGACGGTTTCGCGTCCCTGGAAGTAGACGTCGGGGTTCTGGGCGGTTCCGCCCAGGAGCGGGCGGTCGGGCGAAAGGGCCCGCGCCTTGTGGGCCGCGACCAGATCGTCGTCGATCATCGCCCGCATGTCGTCATAAGTCAGCTCTTCGACCTTCTGAATCTCGTGGCTGGTCCGGAACCCGTCGAAGAAGTGCATGAACGGCACGCGCGAAGCTAGCGTCGACTGCTGAGCGATCAACGCGAAATCCATCACCTCCTGAACGTTGGCCGAGGCCAGCATCGCAAAGCCCGTCTCGCGGCAGGTGGTCACGTCGGAATGATCGCCGAAAATGGACAAGGCCTGGCAGGCCAGCGAACGCGCGGTGATGTGAAACACAGTCGGCAGCAGCTCACCGGCGATCTTGTACATATTCGGGATCATCAGCAGCAGACCTTGCGAGGCGGTGAAAGTCGTCGTCAGAGCCCCGGCCGCCAGCGCGCCGTGAACGGCGCCGGACGCGCCGCCTTCCGACTGCATTTCCGTCACGGAAGGCACGCTTCCCCAGATATTCGGCGTATTCCTGGCGGTCTTGTCATCGGACATTTCGCCCATCGGCGAACTCGGCGTAATCGGGTAGATCGCAATCACTTCATTCGTCGCGTGCGCGACGTGTGCGGCAGCCGTGTTTCCGTCAATCGTGACCATTCTGCGCTTCATAGCTTCTCCATTTTTCGGTAAGGATGAATGATACAACTCTGCTCAAAAACCCCCCTGCGTAGGCGGCCTTTGAGTCCTGTCCGGTGCGCCGACCGGAGGCGGACCCGTCAGACGCGGGGCCTCTCTCCTCCTGTTGCGGCCCCGGGCGTATCAAAGGCAGTTGTTTATACAGATTTTTGTCCCGTCGAGCAACAAAAATTCCCAGCCGATGGCACTTCGCGCGAGCCTGTGGAACCTCCCCCTGCGCAGCCGTCAGGCGGGTCCGGCCTTCTTCCCGCACGCGCAACAGATGCTTTGACCACCGCATGGGCAGCAAGCAGCACCCCGGTGGCCACACCCATTGCCATGGGGCTCCCATAGCGATTACGGCCGATGACCAGGACCGCCCAGCCATACAGAATCCATTGCACAAAGTAGACGGCAGTCACGTTGCGGCTCCAGAAGCTCAGCAGGCGCAAACCGGCCGAACCGGCCCGCCGTCTCGCCAGGAGTCGGCAGAAGGACAACCAGACCAGAACAAAGCCCACCGTGGCAACCTGTGCCCCAGGCCCGTCCTGAAAGTACTGCCCAAGGTCCAACTGCCCCTCCCGAGGAAGGAAGAATGTCGCGGCCCCGACAGCAAAGAACAACGCACCGACCGCGGCGCTACGGTGGGTCACCGTGCTTTGGCCTTCCTGCGCGAGCGCATAGGGGTTGTAGACCATCCCGGCGAGAGGATAGGCAACCCAAGGAAACAGGGGAAAGAACACATCGTCTCGGTTGCCCCACAGTGCATAGACTCCGGACGGCCCGCCCCAATGCCACAGCAAGGGGGAGACGAAGGCGACAGCCGCCGCGAGAATCGCCCACACCCATCGAAACGGCAGATATCTCCTGAGCAACGTCAAAAGGACGAACGACAGCCCGGCCATTTGCAGGATGTCGACCGCCCAGAACGATGCGAGCGGTGAAGCCGGAACCGTTGCGGACGCAATCTCCGGCCCCGTGAAGAGCGAGGGCAGCGTCGAACGCAACAGATTCAACAAATACCCTAGGGCGATCAGCTTCAACCCCCGCCGCACGCCGCGTCCGATTTTCCGGTCGGGCCGACCGAGGAAGATCCCCATGATGAACAGGAAGACCGGCGCTGCCGGCGCGCCGCCGAGCAGAAGCACGATCTTGCCGAGGACCAAGCCCTCGCCCTGCCCGGTCGCGAACAGGAGCACTGCGTGCTGAAGGACCATGAAGACGATCGCCAGACCGCGCGCCAGATCGAGAAAGACCAGTCGCTCCCGAGGCCCGGTTCGGATTTCACCCATCGACCTCTGATTCTCACACATCGCCGGCCCTGAAGCTCTCCGTCTGCGGTGGAACCGGTCAGTCGTCCAGTCCGAACAGATCGAGCCATTGTTCGGTCTCGCCGTCGGTCAGACCGTCCGCCTTCTCCTCCGGCTCCTTCGTAGTGCGTCGGCCGCGACGAAGCTCGCCGAGCACCTGGCTCCAGAACTGATCCGACTTGATCGTGCTCGCTTTCCTGGCACTGACCGCTTGCCGCAGCCGCCGATCGCTGCTGACCACCGTCAGCCGGCGCGGCGCGGTGCTGGCGGCGACCTTCTCTTCGATCACCGTGTCCGCGTCGCTGTGGAATCCGGAGAACGCCACGCCCAGCCGGCCGACGGCGCCGAACTCGCTCTTGTCCGGCGGGCCGGCCCCATCGAAAACCACCTCCCCCTCCTCGCCCGTCAGAGCGAAATATCGCTCCAACGTCCGGCACAGTTGAATCTCATCCGCCACGTCGGACTTGTCGCGGGCCTCATGAATCGCCCACAGCAGATTCGTTCCATCAATGATAACCATCGTTCGTTCCGACTGAGGTGCTGCGGACACCGCAAATTGCTATGATCGGCGTTCTTGTCTCGTCGAACGCCATCATGAGAGCTCGGTCGCAAGATAGTCTGCGACACGGCGAACAAATTCGCGGACTTGAGGTAACCACACTTGAACCTGCGAGGCATCAAATCGGACGAAGTCCACGTAGTCGCCCTCCTGGCGCCGTTCGAACATGTCATGAAAGACCTTCGCTGTCTCTTTGTCTATCTTCCCAGCATGTACGAAGTGCTGGTTGAACAGAGTGCGGACGCCCGTATGTCTTGATGAGGACAAGCCTTCGCTCGCCAACAATGCCGAAACCGCGTAGAAGCAAGCGTAATAGAGCCGATTCACACGCGGATTCCAACGCCCTGCCCCTGCCAGGATGCTCGCGTCCTCGATGGATTCGGATGCTCTCTGGAGACGGTATGCGACGAGTTCTCTGTCTGATATCGTCACAGCACGATTCCCTCAAGCTCCACATTCCGATGGAACGGAGTGTTGCGATAAGGCGGAGCCATCCACTGGTCACGGCTGCGGACGATCGAGCAGAGCACCTGCCCAGTCTCCCACTCGATCTCATAGAGCCGGTGTCGAATTCGGTCCACGCGTTCGTCTCCCACGGAACCTTCCACAAGAATGAGGAAATCCCAGTCTGAAAGAGGTGTCGAACTGCCGCGCGCACGAGACCCATAGAGGATGATCTCCGCGTCGGGCTCGACGTCACTCACGGTACACTTGACCAGCTTCAACAGGGCATCACGTTCCATGCTCAATATTATAGTCCAAGTCCTCGCCGCCCCCAAGCCCTTCTGCGCGGCGTGCGCCAGCCCAATAGCGGTTTGCCTGATCACGAGGGTCTTGGCCCGCAGAGAAAGCGGTTTCCCCTGTGTCAGTCGGCTTCGAAGCGGAGCTCGCCTCCGACGAGGGTCTTATCGACCTTGCCGCGGAGCTTCCAGCCGTGATAGGGGCAGTTGCGGCTCTTGGAGACGAACTTGTTGACGTCCACCACCCACTCGGCATCGGGATCGATGATCGTCACATCGCCCTGGCGGCCCCGGCCCAACGTGCCCTTGTCGATCCCAATGATCCGGGCGGGGTTCAAGGTCATCAGACGGATCAGGCCGGGCCAGTCGAGAATCTTCGGATCGATCAACGCCTTGACGTACAATCCCAACGCACACTCGATGCTGGCGATCCCGAACGGCGCCGCCAGGAACTCCAGCTCCTTCTCGCTTTGCAGGTGCGGCGCGTGGTCCGTCGCCAGCGCATCGACCAGACCGTCGGCAATCGCCCCTTTGAGCGCATCGACGTCCTTCTTGCTCCGCAACGGCGGATTGACCTTGTAGTTTGTGTCGTACTCGGCGCACATCTCCTCGGTCAGCAGCAGGTGGTGCGGCGTCACCTCGCACGTCACCGGCAGCGAATCTTTCTTCGCCTGTCGAATCAGCTCCACCGAGCCGGCGGTGGAGATGTGCTGCGCGTGGTAGCGGACGCCCGTCTTGCGAATCAGTTGGATATCACGCCACAGCATGCTCTCCTCGGCCAGGGCATCCATCCCGGGCAGGCCCAGGATTGTCGAGTAGTACCCCGCGTTCATAACCCCCTGCCCAACTATCCGGTCATCTTGGCAGTGCTGGGCGACCACACGGTCGAACATCCTGGCGTATTTGAGGGCCCGCAGCATGACGGACACATCCTGCACGCCGTGACCGTCGTCGGTGAAACCCCTGGCGCCCGCCTCGGCCATCATGCCCATCTCGGCCAGCTCGACGCCCTCTCGCTTCTTGGTGATCGCGCCCATCGCGTAGACGTGGGTCTTCCGCGCCTGGCGTCCCTTGCGGTGGACATATTCGATGTCGGTCTCGTTCTCGATGGTAGGGTTGGTGTTGGGCATACAGACAACCGAGGTGAACCCGGCGGCCACCGCCGCGGCCGAACCACTGGCGATGGTCTCCTCTTCCTCGTCGCCCGGCTCGCGGAAATGCACGTGGATGTCGATCAGGCCGGGAGTGACGAGCTTGCCCGTCGCATCGATGACCCGCTCGACCGATTTGGCGACGGCGCCGTTGAAACGGCCGATCTCCGCGATCTTGCCGTCGAGAATGAGCACGTCGCAGACCTCGTCGAGATTGTTGGCCGGGTCGATCACCCGTCCGTTCTTGATCAGCACATGGTCAACCATAGCGCACCTGTACCTTCACCAGCCCCGAAACGACAGAATCGTCACCCCCGCGATGGTCCGCACGCGCCGTTGGTAGTGTGCCCGCAGGGGCATGCGTATACCTGAGAAGCAGCGCCCTGCGGCGCCACTGCGAACAACGATGTCGTCGGCGTCATCCATCCACGAACTCTTCACATCCGTGCGAGCGCCCGTAGTCATACCCGAAACAAAGGAAGAAGAAAAGAGGTTTTTGCCGTGTGGCAGCCTCAAGTCCGAAGGACTTGGGGATGGTTCCCGGCATTGGCGAGCCTCCAATCGATGCGGCAGTCCGGCGGGCAGGTCTATAGTTGGGCAATCTCGGAGAGGCCTTCGATCTGGGCCTCGGTGATCTCGCGAATCCGCGTCTCCATCCGGTCCTGGAGGCCGGCGGTCTCGCGGCGGAGCGTCTCTTCGAGCCGGGACTTGAACTGCTGGCGGGCCTTGGCAGTTCGCGACGGCGTCATGACGGTCTTGATGACCCACGCTGGGGCGTTCCAGTTGTCGGCCAACTCTCTGGCCTTGGTCTTGCCGTAACGGACCGCCAGAAACGCGGCCACGGCGCTGAGCAGCGCCCCGGCCAGTAGCCCGACCGGCCCGGTCGCCACGAGGGCCGTGCCCGCCCCGCCGCAGACCATCGCGCCGACGCTGGTCGCCAGGCCCACCACGAACCAGCCGACCGTCTCCATGATTCCGCCATAGAGGTCCGGCGTCTCCGGACCGATCACGTCGCCCTGCACAGACACAAACCGGCCGTCCCCGACCGGCTTGTCGCCCACGCTCAGACCATAGGAACCAAACCAGTCGGCCAGCAGCTCGTTGAGCTGCCCGGGCAAGCCCAGACTCAACGTTCGCATCCGCCCCTCGATGATCTCCCTCAGCCGGTCCTCATCGGCCTTGACGTTCGCGGAAATCGTCTCGCGCAGGGCGCTCACCGAACCCCCCTTGTCTCGAAAGTCCTCCAGAACCGGCCGAATCGACTTGTCGAAGACTTCCGACGTCACATCCGTGGCGACATCGGAGATGTACATGCCGGTCACACGCTCGACAAGGGGACGGACCCGGTTGCGGCAGAATTGCGGAAGGTCTGCCCGCAGCGTCTCGCGCGTTCGCTCGAACTGCCTCTGCAAGGCCGGCAGGATCGCCAGTCCCTGCGCGATCACGGCGTAGGGCCGGTCACTCCGAAGCAGGCGCGATGGATCGACGCCCAGCGTCTCGGCAATGACGTCGGCGACGAAAGGCCACTGGCTGCTGCCCCCGGCCAGGACCACCAGGCTGATGTCGCCGCCCCGGACGGCCTCGTCGGAGAATCCCTGGACGAGAGATCGCCGGAACCATTCGACCAGATCGATAGGCTCCTCGCGCTGCGTCACGCTGCGGCACCGCACGCCCATGCCCTGGAGATGGCTCACGAGGGTCGGGCTCGGCATGTAGTGGCTCGCCCGTTCCATGAAGGCAGGCCAGTCCATGCCCCGCAGGCTGCCGCACCGACCGACGGACTTGTTGACGACCTCGGAGCGATCCCGCGCCATCGTCAGCGAGAAGAACTCTTTGACCTCGCGACACAGATACGAATGAACGTAGTAGGCGTCGCCCATTTCCTGGAGCTCCCGCAGAACGCCGGGGTTCTGTTCGCAGAACCACTGGAAGAACAGGTCGTCGAACAAGCGTCCGCCCAGCTCCATGTCGCCCCAGGAGCACGTGACACGCAGGCTCTGCAGAAAAGCGAAATCACAGGTGCCGCCGCCGAAATCGACGACGAGAATCCCCCGCTGCGCTTCCTCGGGCGAGAAGTCCTTGCGCCACAGGTGGTAGAGCAACGCCCCCTTGGGTTCGTCGAGCAGGCGGACCTGGCCGTACCCGGCCTTACGGGCAATCTCCGTGAGCGTCGTGCGGAAATCGCCCTGCGACTCGCTGGGCATCCCGAAGATCACATGCTGCTGGGCCGGATCCATCGCGATGTGCTGGCGCTGGGCTTGGGCAATCACGGTGCGAAGGAAATCGGCGGCGGTTTCGGCCGCCTCGGCGCTCTGGGCGATGTCAGGCTTGAACTGCGTGCACAGACGGTACTGCCTGCGCTCCTGGGCGGAGGCCTCTCCGAACTCGTGCAGCGCCGCCTCGCCGACGAGGGGCTCGCGGTCGCCGCGATAGAGGATGGCGGTTGGCAAGCCGTCCCGCCCGGAGCCGAAATCCACGCCGACCGGCGCGATCTGATCGGCCGGACACTTACAGTAGTAAGAGTTCGTGGTCCCGAAGTCGATGGATAGAACGCCGTTATTGTTCATGTCAGGCCGTCTCTCGTACCTTTCTGACCAGCCCGCGCTCGACCACCTTGCCCTCGAAAACGACCGGCGAGCGTTCGACGGTCACGCGGTCGCCCTCGACGATGTGACCAAAAGTCTCGTATTTGGCGCCAAGCCCGCTGTTCCAGACGATCGTGTCCCGTGGTCGGTCGCGCTCGACGGAGAACAACGCCGGACCGTCAAGCCCCTCGAAGCCGTAGTTCTTGGCTTCCTGGATCAACTCGTCCGCTACCACCGGCAGCGACTCGGGCGGAGTCCCGTGCAGGGTGTAGATCAGCTTGCCGATCCGCTTGAAGGCGGCGTCTTTCTTCGTCGCAGGCTCCTGGCGCAAAGAGCCGTGCAGGCACAGCGTGGTCAGCGCCGGGATCGCCCAGTCCAGCCATTGCTCGACACAGGCGCGCACGACCGCTTCGTGGTCCTTACGGGCCGGACCCGACAGAGACCTTGCATCCGACGACAAGCCGGGAAGCAGGCGCAGCAGCAGCCGCAGTCGCGACAGACGATGCACGAGGAGCACCGCCAGAAACGCGCCGGCCGGACCGCCCAACACCAACCCCAGATCGCGCATGTCATAGGCCCAGCGAAGCAGCGGCGCCAGGGTGAGCATCCCGACCGCCGCGCCAACCAACGCCGCCAGAGCGAGCGAGAAGACCTTTGTCTCGCGGCTGACCGGCGGACGCGGGATCCGCAAGGGCCTGGCGATCGCCTCGAAACCGAGCTTCAGGCCGGCCAGGGTCTGCTCGTCGAGCTCCCGCCCGCCGGTGACAATCGCCATTGTTTCGGCGCCGAAGAGATTGGCCCGCAGGACACCCAGCGCGCGGTCGCATGCCGCGTCGAAATCCCCGGTGGCCGCCGAGCCGCCCACACCCAGCGTGCGGAAGTACTCCTTCACGGCGGTCCTGGTCGTCTCGCGGCGCGGGGCGCCCGTCGCGGCGCACACCCTGGAGATCTCCTCTTGGATATCGAGCATAAGACCAGCATCCTCGCGCCACAGCCGGCACGCGACGTGAATTCTACACCGACAAACACCTGATTGACGCGCGCCATTCTACGGGATTAGACGCACAATGCCACAGGAAATTGCAGGTCAGGCTTTCGATGAGAGATGGGAAGGGCCTACGGCAGCGGGTCGGCGGCCGGGTCGAATGGGTCACCGCACGCAAGCCATTCACTCAGCAGGATCGCCAGATCGGCGAAGTCGACGCAGCAGTCCCCGTTCAGGTCGCCCTGGAACTTCTGGAGACACCGGGAAATCGAGAACGGCCTGTCGCTGACGTCACAGACCTGCGGACGGCTCCCATCGCGGACACGGAGTAGACACGTTTCCGAGTCGACCGCCGGAACCGTCCACTCGTACGCGCCTGAGCCGGCGACTTGATCGACGAACGTCCATGTCGCCCCGCCGTTGGCGGAGTACTCGATAACCACCTCGCCGATGCCGGCCCCGCCAACGGTCTGCCACTGCACCGTGCATGGTTGCGAAGCGGCGAGCCGTTGGGCTCCATTGGGATACAGCACAACCGGCCTGGGCTCAACCGTATACCCCCACACCTCCACTGGCACGTAGGGCGAAAGCAGCAAGGGATCGCCGCCCCTGCGCTCCATCCAGGTCAAAGTGACGTCCGGGCCGTCGACGGCGACCAGGATGTACCCGTAGCTTGTGACGTGAAAGAGCTGCCGAGGAACGAAGTAGCTGTTGTCGCCCCGGTAAGGCGGCTCCCACGTGTAGAATGGAGCCCCAGCGGTCGCGATGATCAACTGGTGAACGTCGTTGTCCGGCACGCCGTCGCGGTCATCCACCGCGCCGTGATCGTAGTAATGATCGTGGCCGCAGAAGTACGTGCGCCCGCCCGCGTGTTGGATGCTCTCCCAGAAGGCGTCACGCCGGGCAGGATACGCGTCGAGACAGTCATAATGATAGGTCCGAAAGGCCGGCTCGTGCCCGAAGACGAACACGTGAGGCTGCGTGTTCCGGCCGAGCCTCTCGTCCAGCCAGCTCTGGTTGACGCTGTGGACAAACCGATGCCGGAGCCCCCCATACTGGTCGAGCGCCACGATCAGCGCGTTCTTGTGCTCGAACGCGTAGGTCATGTGCTCCTCGCCCGCGGGACTGTCGTCGGGCAGCATCAGCTCCGAATGGAGGCTGTTGCCGAACACGCGCAGCCAGCGAAGCGATTGGTTGTCGCTCGGGTCGGGTTCGACCCCAGGCTCAAGGTCCCACACATCGCCGACTTCGTGATTGCCCCGGCAGACATAGACGGGAATCCCGGCGTCGTACACCGGTCGCATGACGGCCACCCAGTTCCACAACTGCCGCTCGAACTGCTCGGAGGCAACTTGCATGCCATGGACCAGATCGCCCGGATAGAGCAGGAAGTCCACCCCCTGCCGCACAATCTCGGCCGCCAGCTCCGCCAGAACGGGCTCGTTGACTCCGGTCAGCGCGTGCCGGCTGTCGCAGGTCACGATGAAACGCCAGCGTTCAGCCCCTCGCGTCGCCGACGCGACGAGAAGACCGAACAGCAACACGCTCAGACATCTCGCAGCATTCATGGCTTGCGATGGCGGAGATATACTCCCCTGCCGACAAAGCTGTGGCCGTCATCGGAGACGATCAGTTGGTGACCGTGTCCGTGCGCCAGCCGGCCTTGCGATTGCGGTTGGCGATCAGGCTTTCCAGATCGGCGGCATCGAGAATCCCGTCCGCGTTGATGTCACCAATCACATAGGCATCGGGCGAGGTCAGCCCGAGATGGCGGTTGGCCAGGAAGATCCGCACGTCCGCACCGTCCACAACGCCGTCGGCGTTGAGATCGTGCCACAGGATGCTCTGGAGCCCGGGCCTCTCGGCCACCGCCCAGGCCAGTCCATAGGGCTCAGACATCACCGCGGTCTGCCCGGCCCCATCGGCATACGAGACGACCAGTTCGTACACGCGGTATTCCGCAAGCATCGGGACGTGGATGTGCTCAACGTTGTCTGCCTTGCTGTCGCAACTGTCCAGCAGCAGATCGTTGCTCGAATCCTCCGGATCGATGGCCCAGACCTCGATGCGCAGGTCGCTGTCGGCGCCGGGGACGCGTTCGAACGGGAAGACCTCGCTGTAATGCCGGTTCCAGACCAGCGTGGCGGTGAGCATCCTGTCGTCCGATTCGTCCACCGTGAAGCGATAGACCTGCGGCAGTTGCGGCGTTCTATCGAGCACGTTGAGGTCCCATCCCATCGAAGGCACGCTGCCCGGCAAAGCCCGCCCGGCCGTCAGGAGCCGATACGCCCCCACCGCGTTGACCATCCCGGCGCCCTGGACGTAATCCAGTGGTTCCTCCCGATCGTCTTCGGTCGTGAGTCGGCCCTTGTGCCAGAACGGCAGCTTGGTCGCCGAGTTCATCAGGATCGCCTTGAGGGCACAATTACCGCCGTTGGGTGAGAGGATCGGACTGAGGTTCTTGTCCATCCTTGCGGTCTGGACCAGCAGCCCGACCACCCCGGCGGTCACCGGCGTGGCGTAGCTCGACCAGTCGCCCGACATGGCGTAGCCACGATCCTCCGTCGCGTCTGCCACGAGGCAGTTGCCCGGAGCGACAATGTCCGGCTTGCAGCGGTCGTCCCCGGTCGGTCCCAGGGTCGACTGATCGGGATAGGCCAGAGCGAAGTGCATCAGGTCGGTGACGGGGTTGCCCGTCTTGACGGAGCTGACCACACCGACACCGATGGCATTGGAGCCGGCCCCTGGGTAGAGGGGCGGATCGGACGCATTCGTGCCGTTGCCGACGCTGGCGATAACGGGAAGTCCGGCATGCTCGGCCAGCGACTCAACACCCCGCGTCCACCAGTTCTCGAACTGGAACCCGAAGCTGGCGGTAACGACGTCAACAGGCGGCGCCGTCTGCGTAAACAGGTGCTGCTCGCCGAAATAGAAGTACTCGTAGACATGCCCTTCCGCCGCCGGGACCACCCCCTGGTAGAAGAACGGTCCGAGGAACGGCGTCATTGCCTCGGCATCCTCTCCGAAAAGGATCGAGCAGACCGCGGTCGAATGAGGCGAGATGCCCGGCGCCAGCAAGCCCTTGTCGTACGAGCGGACCCTGGCGCTCTCGAAGCAGGCGTGCCGGACGTTCGGCTGGTAGTCGTTCTGGGGCTCTCCATCCTTGTACGTGACGCTGCGGCAGAGGACGCCGAAACGAACGCCCTCTCCGGTCAGAGCCGGATCGATCTGGCGCAACGCGTAGATCCCCACGTAGTCGAGACCTTGGGGCTGGAGCAGCGACGTATCCTGGGCCTGGGCCGTGCCGGCGCTCGCCAACGCGCCGACCAGCAGGCCAACGACCCATAACCTGCGAACCAGGATAGCTGTTCTGTCCACTGCTCTTCGCATCACAAGACCCCGGACGTGGCTCGGACCGCTCTCCCGCACGCCATCACGCCCCCAGTATCCAGCCTCCCTTGCTGACTGCTGCGCCCTCCCGGCAACTGGCTTTATGATAGCAGAAACCCACCTCGTTTTCAAGCAAATTCCAGCTCCGCCGGCCAGCATACCCCCCTCCGCCAGCACTGCCGGGGCGGATTGCGAAAACTGCTGGCATCGCTCTTGCGTTGGCGCGCCTCCGCTGGTATATTGCCTCCAACAACCGCGTGGAACCGGATTCAGAGTGGATGGCCGCTATGAAGGTGATCCTGGACGCCGAGCAGATCGACAAGACCCTCCGCCGCCTGGCGGAGGAGATCGCCGCCCAGACTTCTCGCGCTGACGATCCGGTGATTATCGGAATTCGCAGCCGGGGCGAGATACTTGCCGAGCGCCTGGCGGAGCATCTGTCCCGGCGGCTGAACCACCCGGTCCCGTGCGGCACCCTCGATATCACGCTCTACCGTGACGATCTCAACGCGCCCCAGAGCGCCGACCAGCCCCTGGTGCGAACGACAGAAATCGGCTTTGCCCTCGACGACAAGACCGTCATCCTGGTCGATGATGTGCTCTACACCGGCCGTTCGGTCCGGGCGGCATTATCGGCCCTGATCGATCTGGGCCGGCCCAAGGCCATCCGCCTGGCGGTCCTCGTCGAACGGGAGGGAAGGGAGTTCCCCATCCAGGCCGATTATACCGGCTATAAGGCCGAGGTCCGGCCCGGGCAGTTCGTCCAGGTCAACCTCATCGAGTCGGACGGAAGAGACGAGGTTGTAGTCGAGTAGAGACCATGAGCCGCATCCTCAACATCGTGGAGCGACACACCCACCACAGCTCCAGGCGACAGCACAGTATGACTATGGCGATCATGCGAAAAGGCAAGCAGTTCAGATGGCAGCGCAAGCACCTGATCGGTCTGCGGGACCTCAGCGCCGAGGAGATCCACTACATCCTCGACACCGCCCAGGGCTTCGAACAGATCAGCACGCGCTCGGTGAAGAAGGCTCCTCCCCTGCGAGGCAAGGTGGTCGTCAATCTGTTCTTCGAGGACAGCACGCGCACGCGGACCAGCTTCGCTCTGGCCGCCAGCCGGCTCAGCGCCGACGTCGTGGAGTTCACGATGAAGAACAGCTCCGTCAGCAAGGGGGAGACGCTGCTGGACACCGCGCGGAACCTTGAATCGATGGGCGTCGACATCGTCGTGATCCGTCACAACGCTGCCGGGGCGCCGAAGCTGCTCAGCCGGAACATCAACGCCTGTGTCGTCAACGCCGGCGACGGCTACTGCGAGCACCCCACCCAGGCCCTGCTCGACGTCTACACCATCCGCCAGATGAAAGGCTCGCTCGAAGGGCTCAAGATCGCCATCGTGGGCGACATCTCCCATTCGCGCGTCGCCCGCAGCGACATGTGGGCGATGACGAAGCTGGGCGCCGAGGTCACGCTGGTCGGGCCGCCCACGCTCATGCCCGCGGACGTCGGCCGGCTGCCGGTGAACACCAGCTACTCGCTCGACGAGGTGATCGAGAAGGTCGACGTGATCAACATGCTGCGCATCCAGTTCGAGCGGCTGGGCGGCAACCCCTTCCCCTCGATCCGCGAATACTCGCGGTACTTCGGCCTGACCGTCGAGCGGATGCAACGAGCCAAGCCGGACATCGTGGTCATGCATCCCGGCCCGATCAACCGCGGCGTCGAAATGGAGAGCGAGGTCGCCGACGGCACGAACAGCGTCATCCTCCGCCAGGTCACCAACGGCCTGGCCGTCCGCATGGCCGTCCTGTTCCTCGTCAACCAAGCCGCCGCTGAAACCCCCGCGTGACAGCGTTAGCGCAGGCAGCAGTCTGTTCGAGTGCGCTCTGTGTAGGGTCTGCCCTCTACGCGCCACGCCGGTCGGTTCGCCAGTTCCCCATGTCCGTGCGTCGGTACCTTCTTACCTGCGCACGTCCAGGCAAATCAGATCGCCGGCCGCGTTGCGGACGAAGAGCCGTCCGTCGGCCAGAGCCGGCGCCGACCAACAACGCCCGGCGAGAATCTTGACCTCGGCAACGGACCTGTAGGCGTTGCCGGTCGCCTCGACGATCCGAAGCGTCCCGTCTTCCTGAAGCACGATCAATCTCTCGTCTGCCAGGATGAGCGACCCCAAGCCGATCTTGGGACTCGACCAGCGAACCTCGCCCGTCCGCCAGTCCAGGCACCGCAACTGCTTGTCATCGAAACCGAACAGCAAGCTCTTCCAGAGGACGCAATTGCTCAGATACGTTCTCATGTTCTTGCTGCGCCAGACTTCGGCGGGCAAGCCGGTCGAAAGGTCGAAAAGCGCGCAGCCCACCCCATGGCCGCTTGATACGAACAGCCTGCCGTCGGAAACGATTACGTCGGAGGCGTTTTGGTCCCACGTGGTCCGCCAGGGGATCTTCCAACGAACATGGCCATCGGCGATCTGGGCCGCCACAACCTCATGGCCGCTGACGAACGCGAAGCAGGGCTGTCGATCAATCTCCAAGCGCACGGGCGAGGAGTATCCCGAGTAGCCGGGGCCGTTGTCCCAGAGTATCTTGCCGGTGAGCTTGTCGACCGCCAGACCCGCCGTGCCCACGGGGAGGATAAGCCGGTCGTCGGCAACGAGGAGGGAGCCAGCGTACCCCCACCAGACGTGGTAGTCGGCATCGGTCCTCGGCGGCGGCTCGAACTTGGCCGACCAGACCACCTCGCCGCTCTCGGCGTCCAGGCAAAAGCAGTGGCCGAACTTGCTGACGGTATAGACCCGGCCATCCTCGACCTGCGGCGTGGCCATCGGACCACCTTCATACGCTTTCGGTTCGAGCGGACAGGGGTAAGAGTGCTTCCACAACTCACGGCCCGTCTCCGCATCCAGGCAGAAGACCGTGTCAGTGTTGTCGCGATTGCCCAACGTGTAGGCGCGAGAGCCGCTGACGGAGACGCACGAAAAACCGGTTCCCACCGCGCCTTTCCAGAGCACACGGGGACCATTCTCCGTCCATGCCCAATTCAGACCGGTCTCCGGCGAAATCCCATTCCGTGCCGGTCCGCGCCAACCGGGCCAGTCGGCGGCCCAGGCCGGAACGCAAATCAGCAACACACAGACAGGGGAACAAGATACTCGCACGACTTTCTCCTGGACGGCGGTACCTGGACCGCCGAGCGATGGACTCTGCTCTTCTCAAACACACTGAGTCGGGCAATTCAACGGAGACGCAACCACCCCAGGAACAAACGGCAACTGCCACTACCCCATGCGGACAATGCACCCATCCTGCCCGACCACTACCCGCCCGATTATACGCTCAAACCCCCACCCGTCCAGTTCTCGATTCCCAGACCCTGGATTCTCCGAAACTCCTTTTCATTGTTCGTCACGAGGATCAGATGGCGCGATTTGGCCTGCGCCGCCAGCAACAGGTCCATCGGTCCGATTGGTCTTCCTTTCGATTCCAGCGAGGCCCGAATCTGCCCATACTCGGCGCAGGCCGAGTCATCGAAGTCTAGAAGGAACAGGAATTCCAACAGCGCGCCCCTTTGGCCCTTCCCGTTTCCCCGGCTGCTACTCGTGTCGGGTGCGGCGGAGGGTTTCCAGGTTGGCTTTGGCGGGCGGGACCTGGTCGAGGAACTTGCTGATGGTTGCACAACCGTAGTCGTCGCAGAGGGCGCAGCTCTTGACGTGCCGTTCCAGGCCGCACTTGCGGATCTCGCACTCGCCGCAATGGCCGATGTGCGGGCCCTTGACCTTCAAGCAGCCCACGCAGTTGACCTGCTCGGGCGGAATCTCGACGCCGAACTGCTTGGACCACTCTGCAGCGGTCTTCGTTCGCAGGGCCTGGTCGTCGGTCTGGTGGGCGATCAAAGCGGGACATGTCGCACAGTCCAATCCGCACATCGCAAACATCTTCGCCATGTCTATCTCCCTTCATAGCTCCGGAACCGGCCCGGAGCAGCCACACTGCCCTTGATGACCCTCCGCCAATCCACAGTCCATTGTAGAGCCACGCCAGCGGCAAGGCAATTGCCCTTTCCATGAAACCCGGCCCTGAAATACTACACGTTCGTCTGGACTCGGCGCAGGGGGAGAATACAAGGCGCGGGCATCTTGACGTGCCGGCGGCCCAGCGTATACTGGCGGGTCGACTCGCTTTGACTGACTTCGGTAGAGAGGTGACCATGCAACTTGTCTCCAGAAGATCGCGACTGCGCGGCAGCGTTCTGATCCCCGCGTCGAAATCTCATACGATCCGTGCCGTAGCCATCGCCGCGCTGGCCGAGGGCCAGAGCCTCATCCGCAACCCCCTGTTCTCGGGCGACAGCGAGGCGGCGGTGCGGTGCTACCGCGCGCTGGGCGCCGAGATCGACACGAGCCAGGAGAACGTCTGGAAGGTCACGGGCGTCGGCGGTCGCATCGTCCCGCCGCAGGAAGCCATCGACGTGCTCAACAGCGGCACGACCCTGCGAATCGCGATGGGTTCGGCTGCCTTGGCCGAGCCCGGCCGAAGCACCACCTTCACCGGCGACGACCAGATCCAGACCCGCCCGGTCGGGCCACTGATGGACGCCTTGCAGGACCTCGGAGCCAAGTGCGTCAGTCTCAAGGGCAACGGCAAGGCCCCCGTCCAGGTCCGGGGCGGCCTGAAAGGCGGCCATACCTCCATCGAGGCCAAGACCAGCCAGTACCTCAGCAGTCTGCTGATGTGCACCCCTCTGGCGCCGAAAGACAGCGAGATCGACGTGACCCTGCTCAACGAGCCGGGCTATGCACGGATGACTTTGGACTGGCTCGACAAACAAGGCATCGTCTATGAGAACGACCGCATGCGCCGCTTCCACATCAAAGGCGGCCAGCGCTACCAGGCGTACCACCTGCCGGTGCCCGCCGATTTCTCCAGTGCCACGTTCTTCCTCTGCGCCGGTGCCCTGTTCGGCGACCGGGTCACACTCCGAGGTCTGGATTTTGCCGACAGCCAACCCGACAAGGCGGTGGTGGACTACCTGCGGGCCATGGGCGCCGACATCGCCGTCGACTCCGACGGCATCACCGTCAGGGCCGGCTCGCTCAAGGGTGTCGAAATCGACATGAACGCAACGCCCGACGCCCTGCCCGCGGTGGCCGTGACCGCCGCCTACGCCGAGGGGACCACTCGGCTGGTCAACGTCCCCCAGGCGCGGGTGAAGGAAACCGATCGCATCGCGTGCATGGCCCAGGAGCTGGCCAAGATGGGCGCCAGGGTCGAGGAATTGCCTGACGGCCTGGTCGTGCACCACAGCAAACTGAAAGCTGCGCGCCTGGACGGGCGGGGCGACCACCGCATCGTGATGGCGCTTTCGCTGGCCGCGATGGGGCTCAACGAGCCCTGCACGATCGATACGGCCGAGGCCATCGCGGTGACCTTCCCGGAGTTCGTGAACCTGATGCGGTCCATCGGGGCCGACATGAAGCTCCTCGCCTGACGGCGCCCCGGCCCAACCGTATGGACCGACCAGGGCCGCCGGCCGCCCGTAGGGGCGAATCATGATTCGCCCGCACCGCGGGCATTGTTCCAAGGGCATACGAGCGTCTCTGTCCCCAACCCATCCGAACAGGTGAACGCATTGCAGGTGCGCTTGCTTTGCGACGCCGGAGATTGTAAGATCAGTTTTATATCATGGAGTCGACTTGGAAAGGGGATTCGGAATGCTTGGATGTCACCTTGGACGCAACTTTCAACTGACTGTCGCAGGCGGCTCATACCAGGAAGGGCTCGCCAGCACTATCCAGGGTGTCCCGCCGGGACTGCTCTTGAGCGAGCAGGAAATCTACGGCGATCTGCTGCTGAGGAAACCCGGCGCCGATGAGCTGAGCAGCCCGCGGAAGGAGCCGGACCTGCCGGTCATCTACGCAGGCGTCAACGCCGCCGACACGATCGAGAACGCCGGCAACAAGAACCACACCAACGGCACCCCTCTGGTGATCCTGATCCCGAATCTGGACCGGCACTTCATCCACATCAAGCAATACCAGGACACGAACCGCACGCCGCGACCGGGGCACGCCTCCTACGCGAGCTTTGTGAAGTACGGCCCGGACGACGACGCAATCGGCGCGGGCATCTTCAGCGGCCGGTACACCTCGATGATCGTCGCGGCCGGCTCCGTCGCCAAGACCGTGCTGCGAAAGTGCGGGATCGAAGTCTTCGCCTACATCAAGGAGATCGCGGGCGTCCGATGCCCCGAAGTGCCTTACGAGCAGGCGCTGCAATCCTGCGACCGCTACAAAGCGATGCGGCACGCCCTGGACCCGTTCTACCAGGAGGTGTACGTCAAAGGCCGCATCAACATGGATATGCGCTTCCTCGAAAAAGCGGCGGTCCTGGCCCAGATCGAGCAGGAGATCGACGCCATCCGCGACAGAGCCCCCAAGATGAGCCACCAGGAGGTCCGCGACAGATACGGCGTCCACGAGGTCGTCAACTGCCCCGACATCGACGCCGGACAGGCCATGCTCGATGCCTGCCACAGGATCTCGGCCGGGGGTGACTCGGCCGGCGGGTTGGTCGAAGTCGTCGTCCTCGGCGCCCCCATCGGGCTGGGTGAGCCTGTCTTCAGCAAGCTGGACGCCGAACTGGGACGCATGCTGGGCATCGGCGCGGTCAAGGGCGTCGAGATCGGGGCCGGCTTCGCGGTCAAGGACATGACCGGCTATCAGAACAACGACCAGATGCGGTCCGTCGACGGCAAGGTGGTCTTCGAGTCCAACAACGCCGGCGGCATCACCGGCGGCCTTACCACGGGCCAGCCCATCGTCGCGCGTCTGGCGGTCAAGCCGACGCCCACGATCGACAAGGCCCAGAAGACAATCGACAAGTACACACAGGAGAACACGCAACTGGCGGCCATCACGCGACGGGACGCGACGATCGTCGGCCGGATCTGGCCGGTCGCGGAAAGCTACACCGCCCTGGTCATCCTGGACCACCTGATCATGCACTACGGCTATCAGGCCCTCAAGGCCAGGGTCAAATAGCCTTCACAGGCACACCTCAAACAGCAACGGGCCGCTGCGATGACTTCCATCGCGGCGGCCTGCGTCGTTTCGCACGGTACGGCCAAGTTCCTGGCGTCACACGACGGCTTGCGGGGGCGCAAAACTTAGCCCCGGCAAAATGGCCGGGGCTAAGTGGAATCCTTGTGTTCGACACCGAGCCGAGGCCTGCTACCCTCCGGCAACCGCACCCGCACCGCCATCGGCGGCATTCTGCTGCTCTTCCAGGGGCGTCTGATCCGGTCTGGCGATCGCCGGGACCCAGTCCGACCACGCGGTCATATTGCCCGAGGCGTCACGAGCCCGCACGCGGAAGTGCAGTCCCTGATTAGCCCTGCCGATGAGAACCCGGTAGATCGGCTCGGTCTGCCAGCCACTGTTGAACTCGGAACGCTCTTGGCACTCGAAGTAGTACAGGACCACGCCGCTGTCGTCGGTGGCAGTCACCGCCATCATTTCCACATAGTTGTCGAACGGCGTAGCTCTGTTGGAACCGTCGAAGTCATACTCGCGCGGCAGACCGTTCGGGTCGAACGCCATCGGGTCTGGCGTCGGCGCCGTCTGGTCGGCCGGGATCGCGGTGGTGAAGCAGCTCCAGGCCGAGAACGGGGTTTCGTTCTGGTTGGCCGACATGTCCCTGGCCCTGACGCGGTAGCAGTAGGTCATGCCCGGAGCCAGGTTGACATCGGTGTAGGTGTTCGTGTTGATCCAGCCGCTGTCGTTGGCGCCCGGCGTGTTCGTGTCGAAGAAGTACTGCACGCCGTTGTCGTCGAACGCCTCGGTCGCGACCATCGTGATCGTCTGCGACGTCACCGCCGCGTTCGGCAGAATGTACGGCTCGGGATACGGAGCCAGCGTATCGACGTTGCCGGCGTAACGGACCCGCGAGAACCCGGTCTCGTTGCCCAGCCCGTCGCGCGCCTTGACGCGGTAGCCGTACTGCCGGTTGCTCGACAGACCCGTGTCGGTGTAGACCCGGCTGCTCTGCCATCCGCTGCTGTGGCCGCCGCCGCTGACGTTCTCGAAGTAATACTCGACCGGCCAGCCCCACGCGTCCACCGCCTCTTTGGCGACCATCCGCGCCGAACCACCGTCCAGACTCGGCAGGGATTCCCACTCGGCCGGATCCGGCTCGGGCGGCGTCGTATCCTGGACCAGCCAGCAGTCCGCCAGCACCGCCAGGTCGCGGGCCGTCACGGTCGAATCGAACGTGAAGTCCGCCTGATCGCACCACCCGTTGGCCTCGGAGCAATTCTCATCGAGCCAGCTCGTCGCGAAGGCGGCGAAGTCCTTGAAGTCGATGATCCCGTCGAAGACCAGATCGCAGAACTTGCACGGTTCCATGAACGGATAGTGGTAACCCATGTCCACGCGGCCCGTATCCGGGACGTGGTCGGTGCGGGTCGTGGAGCGTGACATGCCCACGTTGCCGGCGAAGTCGCTGCCAGCGTCGACGGCCGGACTCTGCCGCGACTGACCCGCGCCGCGACTGCTCAGGTAAAACTCGCCGAGCATGCCACTGACGAAGATCGGGTCGGCGTGGATGATGCCCTCGCCATAGGTCAGCGTGCAACCCGTGTCCACCCAGATATCGTTGGGTCCGACGCGGATGTCACTGTACGAGACGTTCAGCACGCCGCACAGCGGATCGAGATCGAACCCGCTGCCGACCGCCAGTTCGCCGCCCAGGCGGGCCGAGTTGCCCCAGAGAATCGAATCGACCACCGTCGCTTCGCTGAGATACCCGCAGAAGATCGCGCCGCCCAACCCGGTGTTGTTCGGGTCTGCGGGCGTGCCCGGGGCGCCGTTGGTCACGAATGTGCAGTTGCGAATCGTCGGCTCGGCGTACCAGTTCGTCGAGATGCCGCCGCCGTCGCGGAAGGCGCGGTTGTTGCGGATCAGGCAGTTGACGATCTGCGTGAAGTTCTGGCCGCGCAGATAGACCGCACCGCCGGAGCCGTCGGACAGGTTGCCCGCGAGGTTGCAGTCCTCGATCAGGGCGCTGGCCGAAGAGATCAGCAGACCGCCGCCGATCGGCACAATCGTATCGTCGTTCGGATCGTCCACATCGGTGACCGCCCGGTTGTTCCAGACGAAGCTGCCGGCCACACCGATCGAGCCGCCCATGCCAGCCAGAGCACCGCCGCGGAGGGCCGTGTTGGCGGTCACGTTGCAGTCGATGACGCTGACGCCGGCGTTGATGACGTAGATGCCGCCGCCGGTGTCGGCTTCGTTGTCGACGAAGTTGCAGTCGACAAAGGTCAGGTTGGCCGTGCCTTCGGCCGCGACACCGCCGCCAAAGCCGATGTACGGATCGAGACGGAAGTTCGGGTCCTGTCCGGCCGTCGTCGGGGACGCGATGTTGTCCTCGAACGTGCAGTCGGTGAAGGTCACAATCGTTTCGGCCGCACAGTAGACACCGCCGCCGTACGACGGAATCTGGAACGGAATCAGCGGCTCGATGTTCCGACCGGCGTCGCCGGCGACACCGCCCTGGCCGCTCATGCCGCCGTAGGAGCGGTTGCCCCGAATGACGCACGAGACGAACTCGGCGCTGCTGTACTGGTCGATGTAGACGCCGCCGCCGTAACCGGAGTACCACCGGTAGTCACCGAAGTACGATCCGCCGCTGCCGATGATCCCGGTGGCCGGCGAGTACGGCTGCGTGCCATACGCGGACTCGATATCGGCCGCGTAGTCCCACAGCCAGGTCCGCCACAGTTCCTGCGTGGCCGTCTCCGCGCCGAGACCGGCGGGATTGATGTCGACCATCACCGGAGGCGTGTAGTTGCCGCCGTAGTTCGGCAGACCGCCGCCGTCGGAGAAGCTGCCGCCGTTGCCGCCGTTACCGCCCTGGACCGCGTTGTTCTCGATCAGGCAGTTGACAAACTTGGGACTCGTGTTGGTCGCGCAGTAGATGGCGCCACCGCGAGCCCAGCCGCCCCAGCCGCCGCGGCCGGCGTTAGTCGTCTCGTCGGCGTCCACGCCCGCGCCACCGTCACCGGCGACGACGATGTTGTTGCGGAAGACGCAGTTCTTGACCACCGGCGCCGCGCCCGGCAGCATGATCATGGCGGCGCCTTGGATCGGCGCGCCGTCCTCGCCGTTGGGATGTCCGGTCTCGCGATCGCCGTCGCCGCCGTCGGCCGCATTGCCGCCGCAGTTCTGAATCGTGAAGCCGTTCAAGACGGTGTTGCGATTGGCGCCCGGCCCGAACAGCACGCCGAGGTTGTTCCACTGGTTGTTGGGAACCGCACTGAGACCGTCGATGATCGTCGCGGCCACAACCGCCGGATCGTCCGGATTTCTGGACGTGACCGTCACGGGCTTGTCGATGATCAGGGCGATGGCCTCATAGCCACTGTAGTAGGTGCCCGGATCGACCATGATCGTGTCGCCTTCTCCGGCGGCCGTCACGGCGTCCTGGATTCGCGGATAGTCGCCCGGCACAGTGATCACGCGCGACCGGCGCTTCTCGAATGTCACCGTCACGTGCCGATCCTGCGTCAGGGTCACGGTGTTGGTCAACGTGGTCAGCGTGTCGTCGTCGGTGCCGGTCCACTGGGCCACCCTCCACCCTTCCTCGGGCGTCGCGACGAGCCGCACGACGTTGTCGGCCGCCCCGGCATACGCCACAGAGAACGCCGGACTGACCGAGCCGTGAATAAGACCGTCCACATCGCTGGCCAGCGCTTCGGCCGTCAGGGTGAACAGGGTCACGCCTTCGGCATAGTGGTAGCCCATGTCGACCGTGTTGGCGTCGGCCACGCCGTCGGTTCGGGTCGTGCGATCCGCCAGATCGATGCCCCTGGCTTCGGCCGGACCGCTTCCGACGTCAACCGCCGGACTCTGCCGACCCTGGCCCGACGCCGTCTGGCTCAGGTAGTAGCCCGCGATGAACAGCGGGTCCTCCCCGATGTTGCCGCTGGCCTCGTCCCAGACGCCCGTCTCAGCGTCCCACCCGGGCAGCCTCGACAGGTCCGAAACATAGATCGACGGCGCCACCTGATTGAGCACCTGTACAGCCTCCAGCAGGGTCGCCCCTAAAGTCATGGCACTGCTCGCGTGGAGCATGGCGCCGCCCGTGCCGCCGGCCAAAGCGCCGAAGTACAGCGGCGTCACCGGGTCGTTCCCGATTTGGACGGAGAAGATGCGCTTGCTCGGCGTCTGCGAGGCCGCTCCCACCACGTCGCCGAGCGTGTAGCCGGCGACCGGTTCGGGATCGTGCGGAGCCGCGTCCCCGATCAGCAGGATGACGCGGTCGACCGGGCCGCTGCGCCAGCCGCCCAGGGCGGTCCCGTCGATCGTGCTCATCAGCGCCGAGTAGACCGACTCTGTCACAGTGTCGCCGCCGGCGCCCTCAGGCGTGCCGAGGGTGTTGATGCCGTTGTACACGCGAGTCGCGTCCGTCGTGAACGGCACGACGGCGCGGAACGTGTAGTCCGTCGTCGCACCGACGCCCGTCTCGTTGAAATCTTTGAAGTCCACCACCGCCATGCGGTAGTCCTGCACATCCGTCGCGATCTGGGCGAGCACCTGGGCCGCCGCCGCTTTCACCGCGGCGATGCTGGCGGTCATGCTGTCCGTCGTGTCGAAGACAAAGACCAGGTCCAGGGCCGAGCTTTCGCTGGTTCCCGGCGCGACGTTGGACTGGATGTTGCTGTTCTGGATGTGCAGCGTGGACGGCCGAGGCCCATACTCGAAGCCGTTGGTCACGGCAATCTGCGAGCCATAGTAGATGCTCGAGTTGCCCCAGACGATCGAATCGACCAGCACGGCGTTCGCGTCGTAGCCGACGAACAGACCGCCGCCGTAGGACGCTCCGAAGGCGCCGCTGACGAAGTTGTCGGCGATGGTGCAGTTGGACAGGAACGGCTCGTTGTACCAGTTGACCGAGACACCGCCGCCGTCGCGACCGGCGCTGTTGCCGGTGATCAGGCAGTTGTGCAGCCGCGGCGCGGTTTCCAGACTCTGGTCGGAACCGCCGAAGTACAGACCACCACCGGAGGTCGAGGACCGGTTGCCCTCGAAGATGCTGTCGAAAATTTCCAGCGGGGAGTCAAGGGCACAGACTCCGCCGCCCCAGCTTGTCACGCCGGCGAACGGCTGGTTCGGATCACCCGTCGAGTTGGGGTCGATCGTGGACTGGAGGGCCCGGTTGGCCGTCAACCTGGCTTCGCTCACCGTCCCGGTCGAATCGACTGCATACAGGCCGCCGCCGTGGTACGCCACGTTGTCGCTGATGTTGCAGTCGATCACCTTGATGGACGAGTTGGACGACCAGATGGCGCCTCCGACCGCCGAAGAGCTGTCGGTGATCGTGCAGCGGATGAAGGTCGCGGCACAGTCATTCTCGACGGCGATGGCGCCGCCGTAGCTGACGTAGATATCGTCCGGCTCGGTCACAGTGTTCGTGTCGCCGGTGTTGTTGGTGAAGACGCAGCCGACGAATTCCGGAGAGCTGGCATTGCCGACGTACACCGCGCCGCCGAAGTTCTCGATATCGATGTTCCTGTCCGGCAGAGGCCATGGGGTACCACCCACGCCGCTGACGCCGCCAAAGGCATGGTTGTCGGTGAAGTTGCAGTCGACGAACCGAGGCGAGCTGTAGTACTCGATGTAGACCGCGCCGCCATGGCCGCTGTACTTCCAGTAATCGTCATAGTAGGGGCGCGGGTCCCGCATGATCGTCTCGGACGAATAGCCGTAGATGTTGCCGTCCTTGTCGAAGAAGCCCCATTCCCAGCCATCCCACCAACTCAGTATGCTCTGTTCGATCGCTTCGCCCAGCATCAGGTTGCCACCACGCCCGCTGATGGCGTTCTGGACGCTGTTCCCGCCATTGCCACCGTTGCCGCCGATGGCCCGGCAATTCTCGAAGAGGCAGTTCTCAAAGAGCGGATCGCTGTTGAAGCCGACGTACACGGCGCCGCCATAGGCCCAACCCGCCCAGCCGCCGTCGTAACCATTGGGGTGCACGTCCTGGATGCCGCCCGATCCGGTTCCGCCGTTGCCGCCGGTGATGCTGCAATCCACGAATCGGCAGTTGCGAATGGTCGGAGAGGCTTCGTAGATCGTCATTGTGCCGCCGATCAGACCGGAACCGTATGCCCCGTCATGCGGCGCCCCTGCGATTGCGTCGCCATCAAGCCCGTTGGCGCCGACCCAGTTCACGTCGCCGATGGTGATGCCTTCGATGATGGTGTCGGGCCCGACGTCGTATATCTCGAACTGATACCGCCGCAGCATCGTGCTGGCCACCACCTCCGGATCGTCGGGGTTGGCGCCCGTCAGCGTGATGCTCTTGCCACTGATTCGAATGATGCCCCATGGGTAGACGCTCGTGGCCACCGGCGCGTACACTCCACTCGGCAGGAGCACGACGTCCCCGTCTTCGGCGGCGTCGATCGCATGCTGAATCGTGGTGTACTCCGGCGCACTGCCGACGACGATGGTCCTGGGCTGCTCGAATTCGACGGTAACGTGCCGGTCCGGCCCAATGATCACGGTGTTGGCCGCGTCCTTCGAAGCGTCGTCGGTCGTCCCGGCCCACTGCGCGATGCGCCAGCCCGATTCTGGCCTGCCCATGATCGGCACGGCGGTTCCGGCGTAGTACTCGCCGCTGGTCGGCTCGATCGTGCCGTGACCGCCGATCACCTCGGCCGTCAGTTTGTACTTGGGCATGTCCGTGTGATCCGGGAAGTGGAAACCAACGTCCACCACACCAACGTCCCCTTCGCCGTCACTGCGTGTCGTCAGCTCGGAAAGCCCGAGGGCCTCGGCAAGGCCATTGCCGGTGTCGACGGCGGGGCTGTTGGCATCCTGACCGGCCACCGTCTGACTCAGGTAGTAGGCTCCGAGCGGACCATCGGTGAACAGCGGATCGCCCTCGGTATTTGTCACGTCGAGCTCCGGCCCGGCTACCGTGGTCGTTACCTTCGAGGCACTGTCGTAGAGACCGAAGTCTCCGTCGGCGTTCTGGTGGAACAGGCTGTGGGTCACGATCGAGTTGGCGAAATCGATCTCCGCAATGGCACGGTTGTTGTTGTTCTCGAAAATCGAATTGCCGACCGTCACATCCGAATCCCAGTCACAGTAGATCGCGCCGCCGAGCCGCTCGGCCTGGTTCTGGGCAAACGTACTGTTGGTGATCGTGGGTGTCGCAAACAACCCGCTCGAGACGGCGCCGCCGTGGCGATTGGCGCTGTTGCCCATGAACAGACAGTTCTTGACGACGTGATCGACGTAGCCGCCGTAGAAGCTCAGGGCGCCGCCGGTTCCGTTGACTCCATCGGCCCGGTTGTAGCCGAACATGCAGTTCTCGATGGTCGCGTTCGTGGCGGCGCAGACCATACCGCCACCGACGTCCACGCCGACACCAGGCTCGTCCTTCTCGAAGTGACCTCGGTTCAGGTAATAGACATTGTACGAAATGAGATCGTATGGATCAGTCAACAAGAGACCGCTGATCAACTCGTTGACCTGCGTGTCGGCCATCGGCGGTACGCCGCTGCCGCCCAGGGCAACGTTGCCGCCGACGCCACCACCGGTCAGCTTCACCGTGCCGGCGGTCAGGAACAGGCCGCCGCCGCTCTTGGCCCGGTTGTTCAGGAAGTAGCAATCGTTGATGCGGGCGTCGAAATCCTCGAAGTGCAGAGCCCCGCCCTGGCTGTAGAAGCCGCCGACCGCTTCGTTGCCGCCGAAGGAGCAGCGATCGAGGCCCAACTGCAGGACATACGGGCTCTCCGGATCGCCCGTGTTGAGATAAGCATCGATGGCGCCGCCGCTCTCACCGGCCTTGTTGCCCGAGAACGAACAGCCGCTGAATTCCGCATGGCTGAGCAAACGCACGGCGCCGCCGCTGCCGGTAGCTTCATTGCTGTAGAACTGGCAATCGCGCAACATCACGTTCGTGCAGAGCGGTCCGACAAAGAGCGCGCCACCCGTGTAGTCCGGCGTCTCGATACCACTGATGCTGATGTGGTCGTCTACAATGACGTACAAGCCGAAGAAGCGTGGATCGGCGTTTTCTCCATCCGCCCGGTTCTGGCGGAACACGCACTGATTGGCGTCCACAACACCATACCCGGCGTGGTAGACGGCGCTGCTGGCGTTGCCCGAGAACTCGCAGCGCTCGACGCTGATAGTGTCCTCGTAATCGGCGAAGATGGCGCCGCCAGGCATGTAAATGCGCAGCTCATCCTGTTGCGCGCCGGCGGCCAGGAGCGTGGTCGTCAGGTATCCGTTGTAGGCCAGGTTATTGGTGAATGTGCAATTCACGAATTTCGGAGTAGCGCCGTTCTGATAGACCGCGCCACCCACCACCGTCCCACCGGGCATCACGTCACCGACGTCGCCGGGGCCCGCGGGGTTCGGATACGGGTCGCTCAGATCGCTGCCGGGACCGTCCATGCCCGGAATGCCGGGCACGCCCGTCACAGCGTGGTTGTTGGCGAACACGCAGTCATTGAACACCGCGTCGCTGCCGTTTTCACAGTAAACGGCGCCGCCGTGGCCGTCGCCAAGGGCGTTGCCGGCATCGCCACCCCAGCTCTCCCAACTACTGCCGTCGTTCGGATTGCTGCCGTTGCCGCCGTCGCCACCCATACCGCCTCGCGCGGCGCAGTTGCGAATGGTGCAGTTGATGAAGGTCGGTCTGCTGCCGCTCAGGCAGGCGACGGCGCCACCGTAGCTGTCGCCGGAGCCGGTGCCACCATGACCGCCCCAGTAGCCCTTCACGTCCGAACCCTGCGGAATCGCGTAGCCGTCCAGGCCGTTGCCGCCCTGGGCCGCGACGACCATGCAGTCCTCGATCACGCAATTCAAGAACGTCGGAGAACTGCCGTTCGTGCAGAGGATCGCCCCGCCGTAGCCGGTGCCGCTGGCACTGGTGCCCGAAGGCATTTCGATGGGCGGCTCCTGCTCATCCGGGTTGTACTCCAGGATCGGACGACCGTTCGGATTCACACCGCCGGTGACACCGACCGAGCCAATCCAGTAGGCGTTGCGGATCGTGATGCCGGCGATGACGCAATCGGCTGTCTCACCGCTGTGGAAGTAGAACGCCCGTTTGCGTCTGAAACGTGCACCCTCGCAATCGATGATGGTGCTGGCCACCGAGTTCGGATCGTTCGGATCGACCGACATCAGGCGGATATTCTTGTTTTGCAGATCGATGCCCTGGGGGCTGCTGATGTAGTGAGTGCCCTCGCTCAGGATGATGTTGGTGTCGCCCGGGCTGGCCGCCAGGATCGCTTCTTCGATCGTGCGGAACTCCGAGGGCACCAGGATGTTGCGGGTGACGTTCTTCTCGAACTCGACGATGACGTACTGGTCGCCGGTATCCATCGTCACGGTGTTGGTGTTGCGGTTCCAGGACGGGTCGTTGTCGGTGCCGATCCACTGACGGACGCGATAGCCTTCCTGCGGATGGGCGGTGAGGGTGACCCGTTCGAACTCGTGGTAGTAGCCGCCCGTCGGGGTGACGGTCCCGTGACCGCCGACGACCGTGACCTCCAGTTTGTAGCGTCCCTGTCCGGCGTAGTGGAAGCCCATGTCCACCGTGCCGGCATCGGGCGCGCCATCGGTGCGCGTGGTCGCGCCGGCCAGGCCGAGTTGGCTTGCCAGGGCGCTGCCGGCATCGACGGCGGGACTGTCCTGACCCTGTCCGGCCGCGATCTGGCTGAGGAAGTACGATTCGACGAACAGCGGATCGGATTCGATGTTGCCGTCGAGCCAATTGAGGGTCCGGCCCGACTCGATGTGCAGGCCGAGACGTCCGCCTTGAATGTCACTGTACGAGACCGTCAGCGTCGCGGGCCGCTGGATGTAGACCGGATCGCTGTCGCTGCCGATCGAAATCTGCGAGCCCAGAACCGCCACATTGTTCCACAGGATGCTGTTGATCAGCTTGGTGTTGCTGCTGTGCGAAGCGACCAGGCCACCGCCCTTGCCTCGGGTGCTGAAGAAGTTGGGATCGTAGGCGAAGTTCTCGACGATGGTGCAGTTCTCGATCGTCGGGGCCGCGAACCAGTGCGAGGCGATGCCGCCGCCGTCGACGGTCGCGGTGTTGGCCTTGACCAGGCAGTTCTTCAAAGTCGGCGTGTAGGGATCGCCGCCGAAGTAGACGCCGCCGCCGGAGCCGAGCGTCGTGTTCTCGCTGATGAAGCAGTTCTCAATCAGCGCATCGGACGACCAGCAGACCAGACCGCCGCCGGCCCCCAGACCGGTGCTTCGCGACTCGGGCACGTCCGGAGGCGTGAACGGGTTGTTCGGATCGAACAGCGAGTTCGGATCGTTCGGATCGGGCCAGACGTCCTGAGGAGGCCACGTGCTCTGATCGTTCGGGTCCATCGGAGGCGCCGGGACGAAGACGATGTACTGCGGCCCGGTCGCCTGGTTGCCACGAATGCTGCAATTCTCGATCGCCGGCGCGCCGCGGCTCCAGTACAGACCGCCGCCTTCGACTGCGGTGTTGCCGCGAATCACGCAGTTGGAAACCTGCACGTCGGCGCCCTGGCCGTACCAGTACAAACCGCCGCCGTAGCCGGCCTGGTTGTCGGTGAACTGGCTGTTGCGCAGGTTCAGCGTGCTGCCGTTGTAGTAGTCGGAGGCGTCCTCGTCCCAGATGCCGCCGCCGAACAGACCGCCGCCATACCCCTCGTCGTCCTCGGTGCGGTTGTCGCTGAACGTACAATCGTTGACGTCGAGCTTGCACTCGTAGCTGAGGAACAGACCGCCTCCGTTGACAGCCGCCTCGTTGTCGAAATACCGACAGCCATTGAGCGTGATCGCGCCGCCGACCTCGAAGGCCTGACCGCCGCCATAGAGGGCGGAGGTGTTGCCTTCGATCGTGCAGCGAGTCAGTTCGGCCGTGCAGTCGTTGGCGTAGTACTCGCCGCCGCCGCTATCGGCCTCGATGAGGTTGCCGCTGATCGTGGTATCGGTCAGCCTCGCGACGCAGTTCGCCAGGTAGACGTTGGCGCCGCCGTAGTTGGTGGTGAAGCTGCGAAGGACGATACCGGCGCTGCCGGCACCACCGGCCGCCCCATCGGTCCCGCCCGCGCCACCGGCGCCGCCTTCGCCCGCGGGATCGCCATCACCGCCGCTGCCACCAGCGCCACCGGCGCCGCCCGGGCTGCCGCCGGCGCCCCCGGCGCCACCGGCCCCACCGGCGTACGAAAGCGTCGGCACCGTCCACAGGGCCGAGCAGCCACTGATCGCGGTGTCGTAGATCTGAATGTCGCACTCCTCGGCGAAGAAGATCGCTCCGGCCCAGGACCGCAGACCGTTGATGCCCATCGGGCCACCGGCGCCACCAGCGCCACCATTGGCGCCGACGCCGTCGGTCCCGGCCTGGCCGTCCTGACCGTCGTTTTCACCGCTGCCTGCGGTGCCGCCCTCGGCCGCAACGCCGCCGCTGCCGCCAGCACCGCCCGCACCACCGGGGCCGCCGGCATTGCCGAGGCCCTGGAGCGTTTCACAATCGATGATCGTGCAGTACCGAATCGTCGGCCGGCAGTTGGCGCCGAAGTACATAGCGCCGCCCAGGGCTTCGCCACCGTCGCCGCCCTTGCCGCCTGCGCCGCCGGCCCCACCGGCGCCGCCATTGCCGCCATTGCCGCCGTTGCCGCCATTGCCGCCGTTGCCGTCGGTGCCGTCATTGATGCCGGGACCGCCGTTCTGGCCGTCCTGGCCCTGTTGGCCGTCGCCACCGTCGCCGCCGGCCGCTCCATCCTGGCCGGTACCGCCGAAGCCGCCGGTGCCGCCGAGGGCCTTGCAGTTGCGAATCGTCACGTGGAGAATCGTCGGCGCACAGTTCGGGTCGAAGTAGAACGCGCCGCCGTACCCGTTGCCGCCGCGACCGCCTTCGAGGCCGGGCGCACCATCGGCGCCGGCCGCGCCGTCCGCGCCGCTGGCGCCATCGGCGCCGTCAGTGCCGTCGATGCCGTTGACCGGTGCTTCCGGGTCTCGCGGATCGGGATTGGGTTCCGCGGGGTCTTCCAGCGCCTCGGCCGCATCAGCCGGATCCGCCGGCGCCGCAGGCGGAGCCGGGGCCGCCGGCGGAGCGCTGGCGTCTTCGCCGTTGCGCCCCTGCGCGACACAGTTCTCGATAATCAGGTTGGACAGAGTCGGACTGCTGCCGTTGAAGCAGGCGATGGCGCCGCCGAGGGCGTCCTCGCCGGGCGCGCCGTTGCCACCACTGCTGTTGGGCGTATTCGGATCGAACACTGCCGAACCATTGCGAATCGTGAAGCCGTCCACCACCGAATCGGCCCCTTCGCCGCTCTGGAAGACGAACACGCGGCCCAACTGGGCGGCGTCGAGGATCGTCGTCGCCACGCAGTTCGGATCGTCCGGATGCTCGCTGGCCACCGTGATGGCCTTGCCCTGGAAGTCGATCGAGTTGACCCGGTGGATGCCGGCGCCGACGACGATCTTGTCGCCGTGGTCGCTGGCGGCGTTGACCGCCTCATGGATGGACCGGTACTGCCCGGGCACGTGCAGGCTCTTGGGCTGCCGGAAGCTGACAATGACTTCTTTGTTGCCGTCGACCGTCACCTGGTTGGCGTTGGTCCACAGCGTGTCGTCGTCAGTCCCCTGCCACTGATCCACGATGTAGCCCGAGGCGGGCGAGGCGACCAGATCGATCACCGTCCCGTCGGGGTAAACTTGCCCGCGACGATGTTCCGGACTGACGGAGCCGTTGCCGCCGGCGACCGTGATCCGCAACTCGTACATCGGGATTCTCTCGAAGACCGCGATCACGCTGATCGGCCCCAACACCGGCAGCGCGATCGTCGCTTCCGGCTCGATCATCTCGCCGGTCGTCAGCAGCCACTGTTTCAGGCGGTAGCCCTCGACCGGCTGAGCGGTCAGTTGGAGAATGGAAAATTCGCGGAACGAGCCGCCGTTGGGATCGACCGTGCCGCCAATCTCGTCGGGGACGGGAGCGGCGTCGGCGTCGACCGTCATCAGCGTGAGGTTCAGCGGGAACAGGCGGGCCGTTGTGACACTGTAGTGGGCGCCCATATCGACCGCACCGGCATCCAGACCACCGTCCGTTCGCGTGGTTCTGGCGGCCAGGGAGGCGCCGACGTTGGGATCGCTCGCATCGAGGCAGGGACTGTCGACCAACTGCCCGGCCTCGATCTGACTGAGGTAGAAGGAACCGAGCGGACCGGCGATCAGCAGTGGATCAACGGAAATGTTGCCTTCGCCCGCGTCACCATCTTCCACACAGGAATAGGAGGCGAAGCAGTTGAGCAGGTCGTCTCCGTTGCCCCACAGGATGCAGTTCGTGATCGTGGGATTGGATTGTCCCGAGCACCAGATGCCGCCGTCCCCGGGCGGGTTCTCATCGACGGCGATGGTGCAGTTCGTGATCGAGGGCGAGGAATCTTCGAGGTCGAACTGCCCGCTTCCGCTGGCCGCGGAGTTGTTCGTCACGAAGCAGTTGAACAGCGTCGGGTTGGCGTTGTAGCAGGCCATGCCGCCGCCGAGATTCATAGAGCTATTATTGCGGATAGTGCAATGGGTGATCGTGGGCGATCCGTCCTCGCAGTTGATGCCGCCGCCCAGGCCGTCCTGGGCCAGGACCTCGTTGTTCTGGATGATCGTGTCGATGATGGTGGGCGAGCCGCCGAAGCAGTCGATGCCGCCGCCGTAGTACTGGGCCTGGTTGTCGGTGATGACGCAGCGGTCGATGGTCGGAGAAGCCTCCTCGATGCGAACGCCGCCGCCGTATTCGGCGACGCCCCAGCCGATTGTCAGACCGCGCAAGACGGTGTCGGGGCCTTCGGCGTTGGCGAAGGTCACGATGGAGCCGTCCTGGCCGGAGACGCCGATGATGAAGGTCGTTTCCGGATAGAGATTCGGATCGTCGGGATTCTCGACGTTGCCGCTGCGCAGCGTGACGGCCTTGCCTTTGAAATCGATGCGTTCTTTGTAAACCGTGTTGCCCGTGGCGAGCGTCTCGGCGATGATCACGTCCCCATCGTTGGCGTCATCGATGGCCGCCTGGATGGTCGAGTAGAAATTCGTCAGGTCGCGCGTATTGACGACGCGTCCGGCCTGGCCGGTGGGGGCCGCCGTCAGGGCTGCAACGAGGTTGAGCCGCCCTTGCGAGGCGGTCAGACCGGCCAGAACCTTGTCCGTGGTCTGCATCAGCGCGTGCTTGACCTGGAGAGCCGACAGATCCGGATTCTGCGCAAACAACATCGCCGCCGCACGGGCGACTTCGGAAGCCGCCGCGCCCGAGCCGCCGGCCTCGTCGGCCGTGGACCCCAGGTCCACGTTGCTGCGCCCATAGTTCGCTGACCAGGACGGTTCGCCGGCCTCGTTCGTGGCCAGGACGCTGATGATGTTGTACGAATCATAACCGGCCGGATAGACCGGCGTCACATCGATGTTGCGGGACTCATCGCCGGCCGCCACCACGAACAGCACGCCTTCTTCTCCGGCGGCCTCGATGGCGTCCCTGAGACTCTCACTGTAGTCCGAACCAGTCCAGGAGATGTGGATGACTTTGGCGCCCGCTGCCACGGCCTGCTCGATCGCGGCCACCGCCGCGTCCACACTCACCCCATCGGCGCCGCCGATGTCCAGAGACGTCACCGCGACATCCGCATCGCCCGAGACCGCGGCGGCAAGAGAATAACCATAAACCGGCTCGGCATACAGAACGTCCTGGCAAGCCGTGAACTTCACCATCGCATCGGCAACCGAAACGCCATCGGGCAGCGACACCGTCGCCAGACCCGTCACCAGACCGTCGTATTCGCTCTCTACAGACGCACCTTCCACCACCGCATCGCAAATCGCGTTGCGCACAGCTTGTTTCGTCAGTGGACCCACCAGCTCTGAGCAGGTCGAGGACGGGCCGTCCCCGTCGACGAAACGGACCAGCAGTTGCTGAGATCCGTTCGCGGTCCCGCCGCCGTCGATCGCGTCCGACAAGGGAAAGGACAAGTCGTTTGCCGTTGCCAACCCCATCCCGGCGCAAAGAATCAGCACCGAGCCAATCAGCAACCGCCAGTTGCCTGGTCGCTCCTGCATCTGCTTTTTCATATGTCTACTTCCGTTTTTGCTATGCCTGAATCCGTAGAACTGCATCGTATGGGGAATTGCTCCCGCGTCATAGACCCCACGTGCCATCGGTTTTCCGATCACAAGCTGTCAGTACCGGAACTCGTCGACGATGCCGGCCTCCAGGGCGGCCAGCGCGTCCGCCTCGCGCTCTTCCTGCAGGATGATGGTCGGCTTGACCAGGATCAGCAGGATCTTGTTGTCCCGGATCGTGCTGCGATTCGAGAACAGCCGCCCGACCAGCGGGATCTTGCTCAGCACCGGAACCCCTACTTCTTTGTCGACCTCGGCCGTGATCTTGTGACCGCCCAGCAGCAGGGTGCCGCCGTCCGGGACGCTGACGCGCGTCATGACGGTCGAGGCTTCGGTCTCCGGGACTGTGACCTGATACTCCACAGTCTGGATCTCTCCGCCGCCGCCGTCGGTGGTCCCCTCGTCGTTGTCGACGATCGCCTCGACGTCGTGCGTCCGGAATCGGAGCAGGTCGTTCTGGAGTGTCACGATATTCAACAGCACGTTCTTCTTATCCTTGGTGATCGTCGGGCTGATAGCGAGGTTGCTTCCGACAAACACCAGGCCGATGTTCTGGTAGATGCCCTGCGTCGTGCTCGTGGCGCCGGTTCCGCCGACGGCGGAACTCTCCGTCACGTCCGGCGGCAGAGCATAGGTCACCGTGTTGTTCAACGAGAAGGTCGCCGACTCGCCGCTGAGCACCGTCACCTTGGGCGCCACCAGCGCCTTGGAATCGGTCCGGGCCTGCGTGGCTCGCAGCAGGAAGCTCACCTGCAAGTCGTCGAGGACGGAACCATATCCACCGGTCAACCCGGCCGCCGGCGCCATCGTCAGCGCGCCCAGACTGCCCGGAACCTTCGTCGAGGAGTCCGGCGCCGCCGCCGTATACGAATCCTGGGTCACCGTCATCAGGCCCCACCTGCCGCCGAAGTTGTAGCTGAAGTCGACGTCCAGCCCGACGTCCTCCAGGAAGTTTTCACTGACCACGAGGAACCGCGCCTCGATCGAAACCTGATGGCCGAGCGCCGTGCGGAGCTGATCGAGCAGGGTCGCGATCTGCTGGTGCACTTCGGGGGTCTGATAGACCGCCAGCTTCTTGGGCGACTGCGTCGGGTAGACCATGATCGTGCCTTCCCCGGTGTCGCTCAGCTCGTACCAGCTCAACGGGTCGATGCTTTCCTGGATGAGCTGCCGGAGGCTCTGGGCCATCATGACACTCGCATAGCCGCCGCCACCCATCATGCCGCCGCCGCCCATGCCGCCGCCCATGCCGCCGCCCATGCCGCCCATGCCCATGCCACCCATGCCGCCGCCCATGCCACCCATGCCGCCGCCCATGCCGCCCATGCCCATGCCGCCCATGCCCATGCCGCCCATGCCGCCGCCCATCATGCCGCCGCCCATGCCGCCACCCATCATGCCGCCACCCATCATGCCGCCGCCCATGCCGCCGCCGCCCATCATGCCGCCGCCCATGCCGCCGCCACCCATCATGCCGCCGCCGCCCATGCCACCACCGCCGCCGCCCTGGTCGCTCCCGCCGCCGCCCTGGGGCATGCCCATCATCGTGCCCATCATGCCCATCATCATGCCCATCATCAGGCCCTGCATGCCGCCGTAGTTGGCCGGCTCGCCGACGAGGTCGGTAATGTCATAGACGCGGGTTTCCATCTGCTGCGTGGGCAGGGAGTCTTCGGTTCCCACCGTCACCACGCCCTTGTTGACCACATAGTCCACAGGAGAGAACGCCGTGGCCGGCGTGATGGCGCGCATCAGGTTCTCCAGGGCGATGCCCAGTCTGACCTTGGGCAGCCCGTCCATGTCGATCCTCGTGCTCGGTTCGATCTCCGCGTTGTCATAGAGGTCGCGCCAGAGAACGACAATGCTCAGCGGAGGCTCCACCGAGCTGCGGATGATCTCGATCGCCTCGCTCAGCGGCATCTCCGGGGTCAGCGCCGACAGGTCGACAATCGACTCGAGCTGCTGATAAACCCGCATGCTCTCCGGGTCCAGCCCGATCGGCTCGTCCGGTTTGCGCCGCTCGGAGATCTCCCGCCAATTCTTCGGATACGTGACTTCCTCCGCGTAAGGAATCCCTGACTCGGCCGTCTTCATGAAGATGTCCGCACGCTGCCGGTTGTATTCCTTGTCCAGCGCGATCTGCTTGCGCATGTAGATCATGTCTTCGAGTTGCTGCTTGAGCGTCAGGGCGTCATCGTGAAGCGGATCGATGACCAGGATGCTCTCGACCTGTCCCAGGGCCGCCTCATACCGCTGCTGCTTCCAGTAGGCCTTGGCCCGCGTCATCAGCTCGTCGATCCTCTGCTGACGGTCCGCTTCCGCCTGCTCACGTAACCGCGCCTGGTCCTCGATGGCCTCCAGACGCTTCTGCTCGGCCAGTTGCTTGTCCCGTTCGACTTTCGCCTGGGCGATGGATTCCAGGACGCCGCCCAGACGACTGCTGTGCAGTCTGTGCAGGTCGTCGCCGAGATGGAGCTGGTTCTGATTGACGAGGCGCTGGGCCTCGTCGATCGGCTCGCGGGCCTGCTCGAACTGCCCCTGGGCCATGAACGTCTGCGCGCGGTTGACCGCGTCGTTGACCACCGCCTCCATGTGACTGCGGATGATGTTCCTTCGCCGGTTGATGACCTCGATGAAGCCACCCTGGGAGTCGCTCGCCACAGGCGCTGCGGTTGCCAGAGGCACCTCGACCGCCATGGGCGCTGCGGTCGTCAGGGGCTCGCTCGTCACGACCGTTTGCGTCAGGGTCGTGGTCTGGAGGTTCTGTGCCGCGGCCTGGAGCCGGTCGATGGTCGCGATGTAGTCCTCAGGTCGCCTGCCTTCGGGCGCCGAGAACAAACCGCTCTGTGCGACTTCGACGAATCCGGCGCGCGCCTCATCCAGTTCGCCCTGCGAATAGAGTTCCCAACTGCGGTTGTACAGTTGCTCGATGCGCTGCCTCTCGCTCTGGGGCTGTCCGACTGTCGGGTAGACCGCCGGCATGCCCGCCAGGCTGTACGACGCCGACGGGGGCGCTCCTGCGGCCGCCAGCGTGATCGGCTCTGTGGAACCGGCGCCCTGCGAGGCGCCGTCCATGTCCTGGAGATACCCCTGGATCGTCTGCGTCATCGGCGCCGGCATCAAACCGCTGTCCAGGACCTTGGAGAACCCGGCCCTGGCAGTGTCGTAGTCACCAGCGTGATACGCCTTGACGCTCTGATAGTACACATCGGCGATGTGGGTCTTGAACCGGTCGAGGGCTTCCCCGGCGCGGGACTCGGTTGCCGGCGGATTTACCGGCTCGGCCGACGCCACAAGGGTTTGTCCGGCCGGATCGATGTCACTGGCGCCCGTCCCGGCCAGCCGAATGCTCTCGGCGACCTCGGCGCGCTCTGTTTCCGTAAGAAACTGGCTGTTCGTCAGGGCCAGGAGGTTTGCACGCCCTGTCGCCGACTGGCCGTTGGCAAGCTGCTCTTCGCCGGCCTGCTTGGCCTCCAGCGCGCGACGGCGCTCGATCGCCGCCAGGCCCGCCTTCTCCAGCATCGAATCCAGCTTGCGTCGCTCCAGAGGCTCCAGGAACTCGCCGTAACCCTGCGCCATCTGGAAGGTCTTTTCCGCTTCGATGTAGTAGCCGCGTTCGTATTGCTCGGTCCCGACGCGCATGAAGTATTGCACCAAATGGCGCATCATGCCGTCATCATTCCCCGCTCCGCTCTGCGCCGGGCTCACCTGGGCAATGGCCGCTGCCGAAAGCAAGATCGATGCCAGGATGATCGACACGGACCCTCCCCGCAGAGACTTAGCGAATACACTTGGCCTGTCCAAAACCTAACCTCCTGCCTGTAAAAACATCACCCTCTTACGGAAAACCTGCTACAATCGTTGGTTGCTCAAACCTCCAGTTCGAAGGATAAGGTCAGAAAGACTACCCTAATCTATTAAAATAGCGGATTTTTTGCAAGGGAAAAATTATACCCCAGTCCCTTTAGCCGATAAAAACTGACCCCTTGAGGGTGAAACCGCCACGCGGCGGCCCAAGGACCGGAAAATGCGTGACACGAAAACCAGGGGTGATAGGAAACATGGGAAACACTCACAAAACAGGTGAGACGAGCGAGGCCAAGACGCCCCGCAACGCTCTGATTCTGGCCGTCGAAACCTCCAGTCGCGTCGGTTCGGTTGCCCTGGCGTCGGGCTCGGAACTGCTGGGCCAGGCCACCTTCACCGCCCCGATGCAGCACAGCGCCGAAATCATGCCCGCCATCGTCGAACTCCTGCACCGCTCGAGCCGCAGTCCCTTGGACCTCGAACAGGTGCACATCTCCATCGGTCCGGGCAGCTTCACCGGCCTTCGCATCGCGGTCGCGGCCGCCAAGGCGATGCACCTGGCCAACGGGACCCGGATCGTCGCCGTCGACTCCCTCGACGCCATCGCCGCCAACGTGAAGGACGCGCCCGTCGACGAGGCGTTTCAGTCTATTTCGCAAGAATCCCACATCCTGCGCCTGGCCACGCTTCTCGACGCCAAGCGGGGCCAGTTCTTCACCGCGGTCTACGAATACCAACGGCAGGACCATGAGCCTCCGCCCGAGGATGCGTCTGACCTGATCCCCGCTCCTGCCGGCGGCTGGTGGCGCAAAACGCTGCCGGATTGTCTTCTGACGGCCGACGAGCTGCTCGACCGCTTCGCGACGCCCGACTATCCACTCCTCGTCGCTGGAGACGGACTGCTCTACCACCAGGACCGCTTTCAGGGCCGGGCCGCCCGCATTCTCGACGAACGCTACTGGAGCCCCCGCGCCGAGAGCGTCCACCTGCTGGGCTGCCGGAAGGCCGCCACCGGCCGATTCTCAGACCCGCTGACCCTCGTGCCCTTCTACCTGCGGGGGCCCGAAGTCACACTGCGCAAGTCCGCTCATGCCTGACCGGATCGATCCTCCGCGCGAGGGCTCTGACTGCCCCGGTTGAATCCTCAACGGGCCACGTCACTGGGACGGCAGCACGGAGACAGGGCAAGCCTCGATCAAATATATAAGATATTTGTTCCTTTCTCGTCCGTTTTCTGGTATATGCAACGGCGCAATATTGGGCATCCCTCGTGGATTCGACTGCAGCTTCAACACCGGGCGACGTTGGCCGGAATGCCCCCGACGAATTCTTGCGATGCAACAGAAAGGACGGTCACATGAACATCTATGTGGGCAATCTGGCCACGAGCGTCACCGAAGACGAGCTGCGTGAGGCATTTGCCGCCTTCGGAACCGTGGCGTCCGTGAAGATCGTTCGCGACGGCTCTACCGGCGAGTCGCGTGGGTTTGGATTCGTGACCATGCCGACGGAGGAGGAGGCCAAGGCGGCGGTCGAACAGATGAACGAGCACGATCTCAAGGGCCAGGCGCTGAAAGTAGAGCCCGGACACAGCCGCACCGGCTCTCCCGGATTCGGAGGCGGTCGTCCGGCAGGCCGGCCCGGCGGACATTCCGGCGGCAGACCCGGAGGTCGTCCTGGCGGCAGACCCGGTGGCCGGCCCGGCGGTCGACCTGGAGGCAGACCCGGCGGCAGGCCCGGCGGTCGCCCTGGCGGCTCGGACAGAGGTCCGTCCCGCGGACGCGGCTCCATGTAGCAAAAACCCAATCCGCCGGCGCCGCCCTCAGCAGGCGCCGGCGGCTGCCCAACAAGTCGCACCCACACAGTCGCATCGGCAGAATCGATAGCCCGTCGTCTGCGGTCCACTCAAAGCCCGGCAGGTGTTGTGGTCTGCGCAAGATGCACATGCGCCCCGTGGCATGCCTGCCCACGTGGCACGTCCACCCCCTGACGCAATCCCCCCGCCCCCGACAAGACATGTCATTCCTGATCTGAGGAGATTCTTGCTCCAAGGCGTGCGATCTGGTACAAATGAAGGTTGTTGGGAAGGGTTCCTGAGGACGTGGCGCTGGTTCAGGGCCGTGAGGGGCAGTTGGCCGACTGAGCCGGCAAACGGCCAGCGGGCCTCAACCGGTTGGAGGCCGTCTTCGATGTGTTCTGCCTCGCATGAAAGCAGGACCGGGGGCGCAGAATGCGGAGCTTCCTCGCATCATGGCCGGTCCCTGTTCATTCCATCATTCGCACACCCGTCGGAGAGAGGCAGTGTGTTCTCACGACCTTCCGTCGAGCCCTGTATCCCAGGAGAACATCGACCTCGGCGACAGCCTGTTGCCGGGGTGGCCCATTGCGGCACGTTGCCGGAGGATGCGTTGCAGACGTCGACCGTTGTCTGAAGGAGGACGAACATGTGCAAGAGACTGATTTGGTGTGTGGTTCCATTTGTGGTGCTGGGTCCGGCCGCGTTGGCGATGGCCTTCGACGCAGGGCCTCAACCTGAGCTTATCGGATGGTGGCCGCTTGACGAGGTCACCGGGGTCACCGCCCATGACCAGAGTGGCAACGGAAACGACGGCACTCTCGTCAATGGCCCGGTGTGGGCCGTCGGGATAACGGATGGCGCGCTGCAATTCGATGGCGTGGATGATCACGTTGTGGTGGGAACCACGGGACAGCCGAGCGATACATTCACCTTTGGCGCGTGGCTGAAGACATCGGCGACACACGAACTCGATGCGCAGGCCGCCTCCGGGACCGTCGGGGTGAACAACCAGAGGTACGCCTTCGATCCGCGCCACGGAGGAGATCTGAACGCCGGCGCGGGACTGTCTGTCGGAACGAATGGCGTGGCCGTCTACGAGCACGGAAGCAACTACATGCCTGCCACAGCAGCCTATCCGACCGACTTGGGAGAGGACTGGAACCACGTCATGGTGGTCTACGTGGATAAGCAGCCCACGATCTTCCTGAACGGCGTCGCCGTCCACACAGGCGTCCGGTCGACAAGAGAGATCGTGTATGCGCCGATCCAATTCGGGGGCATGGCCTATGGCTACTTCCAGGGCCTGATGGATGACGTTCGCATCTACAACCGGGCGCTGACGCCGCAGGAAGTCCGGATCATCATGACCGGCTACACCGGAAAGACGGCGTTCAATCCGCAGCCCGCCGACGAGGCGGTCGACGTGGCCAGAGACGTGGTCCTGCGTTGGGACCCGGCGAAAGCCGCCACGACGCGCGATGTCTACTTTGGAACGGCCTTTGACGATGTCAACGATGCCAGCCGGGCCAACCCGATGGGAGTGCTTCTGAGCCAGGGACAGGCGGAAACCGCCTACACCCCGCCGGACATGCTCGATTTCGGAACGACCTACTACTGGCGAATCGATGAGATCAACGCGCCGCCGGACAGCACAATCTTCAAAGGCGACGTCTGGAGCTTCACGACCGAGCCGGTGGGCTACCCGATCGAAGGCGTCGTCGCGACCAGCAACGGGAATTTCGAGCCGGCCGCCGGACCGCAGAACACCGTCAATGGCTCCGGGCTCAACGCCGACGATCTGCACTCGACCGAAAGCGCCGACATGTGGCTGGCGATGCCCGGCGCCGAGCCTCTGTACATCCAGTATGAGTTCGATCGCCTCTACAAGCTCCACGAGCTTCTGGTCTGGAACTACAACGTCCAGTTCGAGCCGGTGCTCGGCTTCGGGCTTAAAGACGTCACGATCGAGTATTCCCAGAACGGCGCCGACTGGACCGCTCTCGGTGACGTGGAGTTCGCGCAAGCGACCGCAAAGGGGGACTACGCGGCCAACACCGTCGTCGATCTGCAGGGCGTCGCCGCAAGATTCATCCGCCTGACCGTCAACAGCGGCTGGGGCGCCATGGGTCAGTTCGGACTCAGCGAAGTCCGCTTCTTCTACATTCCCGTCCAGGCCAGAGAGCCGCAACCGGCCGACGGCGCCGTGGACGTGGACGTCCAGAGCGCTCTGAGCTGGCGCGGCGGTCGTGACGCGGTCTCGCACGAAGTGTATCTCGGCACCGACGCCGAGGCGCTCGCGCCGGCCGGCGCTGTCAGCGGCAACACCTATGCCCCCGGCGCGCTGAATCTCGCCACCACGTACTACTGGCAGGTCAACGCGATGCAGCAGGACGAGTCGTGGGACGGCGCGATCTGGAGCTTCACGACGCAGGAGCACATCGTCGTCGACGACTTCGAGAGCTACACGGACAACATCGACGCCGGTGAGACGATCTTTGACACCTGGATCGACGGCTGGGTCAACGAGACCGGCTCGACGGTCGGCCACCTGGAGGCTCCGTTTGCCGAGCAGGCCATCGTCCGAAGCGGCCGTCAGTCCATGCCTCTGTACTATGACAACACCGCCGCCACCTATTCGGAGACGACTGTGAATGTCGCCGATCTGCAGGTTGGTCAGGACTGGACGCAGCATGGCGTTGAGGCCCTGACACTGCACTTCTATGGCGATCCGGACAACGCGGCCCAGCAGATGTACGTGAAGATCGACGGCGCCAAGGTTCCATACGACGGCGAGGCGGACGACCTGAAACAGACGCTGTGGCGTCCGTGGAGCATCAACCTAGCCGATCTGGCCGTAAACCTCCGCAGTGTCACGGAGCTGAGCATCGGATTCGATCGCATCGGGGCAACGGGCGGCACGGGCGTGGTCTACTTCGACGATATCCAGCTCGACTCCGCGACATCTGCGGCGGGCGCTTTTTCCGTCCATCCGTGGACCGGCGATGAAGATTCGAGGATCAGCAGCGACAAGGTCTATACGCACACCGGAAAATTCAGCGGTGAAGGAACCGATGGCGAACCGTTCCTGGCGGGCAACGGCGTCTATTTCGAGCGCGATACGGATCGCTCCGGGACGAACTGGACGTTGAGCGGACCGGCGACAAACGTCTTCGACACCAGCAACCCGGTCAACGTCACCGGTGACGGCGCGGCCCTGGTGAGGGGATTCTTCTACGGCGACCAGGACGGCAACCATCCCGTGCTCACCCTGACCGGCCTGGCGCCCGGCACGCTATATATCACGACGTTCTACACGGTCGGGTACGGCGGGGCCGGAGGGCGATTCACGGACGTCACCCCCGGCGACAATCCACGCAATCCGACGCGCATCGATCAGAACGGCGCCGGCTCCGGCAATGGACAGCTCATTACGTATATGTACACCGCCACCGGGACCGAAATGAGCTTCACGTTCGACGCTCTCGTGACGGGCGATTCGTGGCACCATTACGCGTTCTCGAACGAGGTCGCAAGCTCGAATTAGCCGCACGGTCGATGCCGTGGAGTTATACGAGTTGAGGGCCCGTACCGCCTCAAACGGGTACGGGCCCCCAACTGAAATCGCAAGGAGGGGGCGTTGACGCTTGCAGGAGAGCATGCGGATCAGGATGAGTAGCGGTGACCTTTCTCACGTTCATCCCCCATGCGGATTCGGTGTCTGACGCGCCGTCGACGATTGCCCCCACCATCCGCGCGTGCAGTTGACAGCAATCGACCGTTCCGGTAGTGTGCGGACAGTCCGTCGCCTGCAACGATCGGCCGATGATGGCACCAGACATGGAGTGCGCTGTATGATCGCCCCTCGCAAAAGCCTTGTCCGCGTCGACGCTTCCCTGATATGGTTGCTGATCGCGCTGCCCGGCGCCGCAGCGGCTGGCGACAATCCGGCGGATGGTCGTCCGTGGGTCCGCGTCGTCGAAAGCGACACTCGGATCGAGATCGAAACCGACCTGCTGGCCGCCGCCATCCCGAAAAAGGAACCCAGGCACTGGATGACCGGTATCGAAAAAGGCTCGTTCCTCGACAAAGCCACCGGATTCCGCGAGGTCGGTGATGGTCTTATGGTTGTTGACTGGCTGATGGAGGCAGGCAGCGACGAGGCCTGGAGCGACCAGGTCATCGCCCCGGACGGCCACGGCGTCGGCCGGTACGCCTGGTACACGAACGAGACCGATCCGGCTCAGCGAGAATACGCGCGCATGGCTCACGGCACCAGCCATCGCAAGCGCATGGTCGAGGGACCTCAGCTCTGTCACCGGATGAAACCCGTTCAACCGGAGATCCTCCGCGGCAAGGACTTCGTCGCCGTCAAGACCACCTATCGCTTCGAGTATGCCGCGCCCGGCCGGCGGCCCGGCTCGCTCTGGACGCAACTGATCGTCTTTCCCCGAGGCGTCCGCTACTTCCTGTTGATGGACCGGATCGATACCGTCAACGAGTCAAACGAGATGTTTCTGCGCAACGATACACCGGGCTGCATCCGCCACCAGGGCGGCGATACGTTCAGCGAAGTTTACCTCAGTTATCTGAACGATTCTCGGGGACTGCGCATTCCGGCGGACGAGTTTTTCACCCCCTTTCCGCCCGATGAGAAGTTCGGCTATCGCCGCGATACACACCCCTGTCCAGAGCACTTCATCCGAGCCTACCGCTTGCGCGACGGTGCGACGGGCAGGGATGGACCCTGGCTGGCCGGCATGACCTTGGAGCCGTCGGTGGTCTACGAAGCCTGGTGCAGCCAGCGGCCCGGGGGGATCATCGTCATGATTGAGGAGATCCATGGCCGCCCGACTCGCCCCGGCCAATCGTTCAGCGCCGCCCACATCGTCGGGTACTTCGACACGATCGAGGAGATGCACGACCTGTACCGCCGCCATCAGGGCCACACCGCCCTGACCGCCGACCCTTCGGGCTGGCGACTGCAAGAATGATTCGAGCAGTGAGGTGTGGGTCTGGGCCTCTGCCTGGCGTGGCGCTCTTCTGGGCTTACCGCTCTGAAGGACAGGCTCGGAACGGACTCGGGATCAGGCCTTTCAATAATCATCAGGAGAATACCGGCCGGCCGGTGCGGCTGGATCGAGGCACGATGAGCTTGTCGAACCGGCGGATGGCCGAAGGCCGTCGCGGCTTGCCGTCCTGCGGGAGGCCGTTATCATAGGACCGGTTGTTCGAACAGGACAGGGCAGGGACTGGAGGAAGAAGAAGATGACCGTCCCCCAGATGGCGCCAGGTGCGCGGGCACGTCCGCAGCGCATGTCGCGACGAACGCTGTTGAAGAGTTCCGCCGCGGTGACCATCGCGATGGCGATGCCGGCGCCGGCCTCGGCAAGTCAGGCCGCCGGGCAGCCTGTCCAAAGTGCATCGGGCGGCCCGCTGGGCGCAGGCAAAGTCATCGACTGTCACGCGCACCTGACGCATCACAGCCGTTCGACCTGGGAGGCGGATGACCGCAAGCTCGTCGATGCGGCGGACAAGCTGGGGATCGATCAATTGTGCTGCTCGGTTCTCACGCCCCGCCGACCGGCGACCCCCGACGGCTTTCGCGAGTGCAATCAGTGGACAGCCGACGGGATGCGCCGGTTTCCCGGCCGGGTGCTGGGCTACTGTTACGTCGACCCGGGCTGTGGCCGCGAGGCGCTGGAGGAAATCCGCCGGTGTGTGGCAGATCGTGGATTCATGGGCATCAAACTCTACAACGAGCACACCTGCACCGACCCGGTAGTCTTCCCCATCGTGGAGCTGGCGATCGAGCTGGGCGTGCCGATCCTGCACCACGCGAGTCATTCGCACTACTTCGTGGAGGACCAGCCGCAGATGTCCGACGCCGGGCATCTTGCGGAACTTGCCCGGCGCTATCCCGAGGCCATGCTCATCTGCGCCCACATCACCGGCGGCGGCGACTGGGAGTGGGCGGTTAAGGCTGCACGACACGCGCCGAACCTCTTTCTCGACACCAGCGGCAGCGTCACCGACGAAGGCTCTGTCGAGATGGCCGTATCCGTGGTGGGCGCAGAGCGGGTCCTGTTCGGCTGCGACTCGTCCATGACCGCCGGCGTCGGCAAGATCCGCGCGGCCGACCTGCGCAGGCAGGACAAAGAGAAGGTCCTGGGCGGGAACATGCAAAGGCTGTTGGGGAGGCGGAAATCATGATCGTGGATGTGAATGCCTACCTCGGCCATTTCGCGTTCCGTCGGCTGCGGCACAACACCTCTGAGTCGCTGCTCGCCCTGATGGACGCCAGGCGAATCGACAAGGCGGTCGTCTCCAGCGCCGCGGCCATCACCTACCGTAACGCCCAGGCGGGCAATGAGGAGTTGGCCGGCGAGATCCAGAGCCATCGGGATCGGTTGATTCCCTTTGCCGTCATCAATCCGTTCTATGCCGGCTGGCGGGATGACCTGAAGACATGCCACGAGGATTTCGGCATGACGGGCCTGCGTCTCTATCCCAAGTGGCACAACTACACGCTCTGCGGTCCGCATTGCGAGGAGCTTCTGACTGCCGCAACCGACCGAGGCATGGTCATCTCGATTCCCCTTCGCGTGGAGGACAACCGCCAGAGAAGCTGGCTGCTGAACGTTCCCGACATACCCCTGGCGGAAATTGTCGGGCTGGTGAAGGCCCATCCAGAAGCGCGCTTCGTGCTACTCAACGGCGCCGGCTACACTGGGTCGCCCCTGGGCCGAAAGGACAGCGGCCTGCCGGCCAACTACGTCATCGAGCTGTCCCGACTCAGCGCGGTGATGGCCAACGAACTGGGGCGACTGATCGCCGACCTCGGCGCCGACCGCGTCGTCTTCGGAACCGGCATGCCCTTCAACTACCCCGACCCCGCCCTGCTGAAGCTGGAAGTGCTGGACGCCACCGAAGCGGACAAGGAGAGGATCCGGGGGCGGAACGCCGCGCAATGGTTGCGGCTGTAGCAAACGCGCCAGGCAAGGACCAGTTTTGCGGCTCTACTGCTGCCCGAGGAGCCGGGGCAACTCGGCCTGGAGCGCGCCCCAGGGGCTGAACTTGCCGGCGACGTTGCCGTTGGGATCGATCACGACCGTGGTCGGCCACTGATCGACGCCGTACGCATCGTGCAGGCCTCCCCAGTTGGGGCCCCGGTCGAGGCCAACCGGGAACGGCAGGTCCCGCCGACCCCAGTAGAGTTGATGCGCTTCGACCAGCTTGGCGTCCAGTTCCGCCACCGTCGCGACGGAGTTGTCATGTACGCCGATGATGACGACCCCCTGCTCGGCGTACATGTCGTGCAACTCCATCAGTTGCGGCATGGTCTGCAGGCATGGACGACTCCAACTGCCCCAGAAGACCAGGACCACGACGTTCCCGCGCAGACTCAGCAATTCGAGCGGCGGCTGGCCTCTCCACTCGACGATTTCCTTCAAGGGCGGCGCCGCCTGCCCATACAGCTCGGCCAGCTTCGTCGGCGCCAGATCAATCACGCCTCCGTCCAGCTCGCGCTGATCGGTCTCGATCCGCAACTCCCAACGCACGCGCTGCGTCTCGATGCCGGCCGGTCCCTCGCCGACGCACTCCAGCTCATACCGGCCGCTCGGCAGCAGGAACTCGTACCGTCCCCGCTCCGAGACGAAGTACATCAGCAGCCGCTCGCGCGAGTCGTACAGGAAGGCCACGGTTTTCGACAGCGGATAGCCCAATCGATCGAAGCCCCGACTGGTTAACTGTCCATGCACGCGACAGGCCGGCTCCAGGCGGATGTCCACCCGGCTGCCCGTGCTGCCTTCGAGCACCTGTTTGTAGCCGGCCCATCCACGGGACTCATAGAGCGCGTAGAAATTCCGATGATCCGCATCTTCGCCGGTCAGCGTGATCTGTCCCTGCGCATCGGAAACAAAGGGCCAGGAGCGCTGCTGCCCGCGCAGCCACATCACGATCGTCTGCGGGGGATGGCCCTGGCTGTCTTCGAAGACGTTCAGTCCTGTGCCGACCTTCGCGCCGGACAGGGAAATGCCGTCGGGCGCGACGGCACGGAGCACGAGCTTCTTCTCCGCCAGGACGCCCTGCTCGGCCGCAGCCGCCTGCACCGCTGCCGGGGCGACCGTCCAGGCCGCCATGAACAGAGCCGCAATCGCCGCTCGCCTCCGATTCATAACTGTGCAATCCCAATCCCTATGACGCAGAATGCCAAGGGCACGTGCCACGTCGGTGATAAGGTCCGATATGTGACATTCGCCCGGCGGTCGCGCAGGCCGCAACCACAGGGTCCATGACCCACCTCCTCCGGGCGGCCTTTCTCGCAACCGACAACCTAATTATACTATCGGTATTAAACAGGTGTCCCCACAAGTGCATATTCCGTTTTTGCGGCAGCAAATCACTTGCGCCGGCAGGGGAAATCGCGTTCCTCAATCGACAACCGACGTGACAAAAGTCACAACACCAGCCATCGCCCCCTGCGGCGCAGAACGCGTCCTGACGGGGGCATAGCTCGCGTGCCGACCGTCGTCCGGTAATAATCGGATTGACACTGCAGAACCTGTCTCTTGCCCGACCGTCCCGCGCGTACCACAGACAGGTGGTGACGCGGAGCGTGCCGCGCGTTGCATTCAGGAGTCGTTGGGGGGGGCTGTTCGCCTCGAAGCGATCAGCCCGGAACGGTGTACGTTCCGGCCAGGACCTTGTCGAGCACCGGATGCGCACGCAGAGATCGCGGATGTCCTGCCGCATGGAATGTCGTCTCGCCGCAGACCAATCACCAGTTTCCGGTTGCTGTCCGGTGATCCCACCAATACACTCATTGCCCGGATAGAAGCATGGGGCCCCAGACGCAAACCCCAGTTCTCACGAGGCCTGCACTTTGGTCACCCGGATGACGCCCGCATCCGAAGAAGAGAAGAAACGGAATGTCGATCACCCGATTGCTTGGAACCATGTGGCGGGTCGGCCGGGAGGAACGGCTCAGCCGTTGTCGAATGCTCGAGGTGCAGAAGCTCCGCTTGCGCCGCCTTCTCGAACACGTCCTGTCCCATTCGACCTTTTACCGGACCTATTATCGAACGTATGGGATCACCGCTGATAAGCTCGACGGGCTTGAGCTGAGACATCTTCCACCCATCGACAAGCAGATCGTCATGGAACACTTCGACGCGCTGGTCTGCGATCCGGCGATCACGCGAGCGGGTATCGAGCGATTCCTGCACGACTGTGACGACCCCGGTGTCCGCTACAAAGGAGTGTATCACGTCATGCACACCTCGGGTTCGACCGGGCAGCCGGCCCTGTTTGTCTACGGTGCCGGAGACTGGCGCATCGCCCAAGCCCTCGTGGGGACGCGCGTCCTCAGATATCGGCCCACTCTTGGACGAATTCGATACGCATTTCTCGTCAAGAGCTGCGGGCACTACGCCGGAATCCAACTCGCCCAAAGCGCTTCGCGTCTCGGCTTCAAGCGGTTGGTCCTGTCGATCGATGACCCGATCGACCGGACGCTGGAGCGGTTGCAGCGGTTTCAACCCCATCTGCTGGGTGGCTATCCTTCCGGACTCGCCATGCTGGCCGAACAACAGCTCCAGGGCAACCTGCGCATCCTACCGAGGAAGATCATCGCATCGGGTGAACATCTGGACCGCGGTGCCCGGGCACTCATCGAATCCGCATTCGCGACCCGTCCGGTCAATCTCTACGCCGCCAGCGAATCGCTTGCCTTCGGCGCATCGTGTCCGCACCACAAGGGAATCCACCTGTTTGATGACTGGCACTGCTTCGAAATCGACGGGGCGCCAGGCGGTGCGCGGGGGCGCCTGACGCTGACCAACCTCTACAACTACACGCAACCGCTGATTCGCTACGAAATGACCGATGAGATCGAACTGGCCGACACACCGTGTCCGTGCGGATGGCCTTTTCTGCTGGCGAAGGATGTCACAGGGCGAACCGAAGAGAGGCTATGGTTCGAGAAGGCGGATGGAACCCGCGATTGCATTCATCCCGCGGTTATCGCCACCCTGTACACGCCGGGTCTGGCGAAACTCCAGGCCGTCCAGACCGGACCGCGAGAGCTGCTCTTACGCCTCAAGACCACCGGAAGATCCGAAGAGATCATTTTGCAGGTTAAGAGGGAAGTGGCCAAAGCGCTGCGTCAGAAACACCTCGACCGGGATATCTCCATTCGAACGGAGATCGTCGATGAGATTCCAAACGATCCGGGCACGGGCAAGTACAAACTCGTCGTTCCTTACCCCCCTGCCAAGCTCCCCGCTGGGAACACGCCGTAGCATGCTCCGAAGGTCGCCCTGCGGATGCCGCAATCAAGGCGATCAACCTGCGGTCGTGTACGTTCCGGCCAGGACCTTGTCGAGCACGTCGCCCAGGTTGTCCATGGGATGACCGAGCCAGACGACTTTGCCAGCGGCGTCGACGACAAAGGCGGTGGGAATGCCGCCCTGGCCGAACGCCGTCATGTAGCCATCCACCACCTTGCCCGCGATATCGACCGCCACGTTGTAGGCCATCTGGTCGCCCTGGTCGGCCACGAACGGTTTTACGGTGGCAACGTCCTCATTCGAGACGCCGACGAACACCACGCGATCGGCGTACTTCTTCGCCAGCTCGGTCAGATGGGGAATGCTCTTGCGGCACGGCGGGCACCACGTCGCCCAGAACTCCACGACGTACACCTTGCCCGGCGCGATGGTCACGGGAGAACCCTTGATCCAGGTCAGTCCGGTCAGCGGGTAGGCAGCGTCGCCGAGTTTGGTGGGAACGGCGGCCATCACCGTCTGAGCGGCCTGCGAACCCATCTCAGCGGTTGCCTCCGGCGCCGCTGCGGCAGGAGCCGATGGGGTCTGTTCCGGGTTCTGGTTCGCCTGCGTGCCGTCGTCCTTCTTGCCGCAACCTGCCAGAACCGCCAAAGACAATAGGATTATGCCGATCTGCGTTTTCATCAATCATCCTTTCGCCAGTTATCGAGAATCCGGTCGTATCGCATCATGGGGCCCTATTGGGCCTCACACTATGTTAGCCGTTCCCGTCTGCATACGCCATCCCCTCGCCCAAGTTCGGCCGCCTCAGCATCGAAGTCGGCGCGTCCGTACCTCGACGCGGCGAACGGGTCAGAGTCGGCTCCGAATGTCGTCGAGAGCCGCTTTGGCGCCCGGATCGGTCAGAAACAGCTTCTCCAGGGCATCGCACGGATACTCCGCGCAGTGAGCGCACGTGGAGCAGCCTCTCTGCCGCGCGCATTTTCGGATCTCGCACTTGGCGCAGCCGGAAAACAGACGTCCCGAGGCGACCCGGCATCCATCGCAGTCGGTGACGTCCTCGGGTTTCAGAACCATGCCGTAATGCTCGCTGGCGAGCTTCGCGATCCGGATTCTCTGCTCCGTCTGTTCCGCCGGGTCCGTCTCTCTCGTCGCCACATGGATTGGGCAGCCACCACATCGCAGTCCACAATACCCCATCAAGTCAGGTGTTTCCATATCCGCTTCTACCGGCACAACCGGTCCTTCCACGCGGTTCCCCAAGGTCTCAACGATTCGAGCAGCGACGTCTCACGCACACAGTAGCGTCCGCCCTCCCACAGGTCAATCAGACTCCATGCCCTTACGGGCACACGGCGACCGGATTCCTGTAACGCGGGCGGACGGGACCCGTCTATCCGGACAGCGTCTGTGGTGCGATGCAACCGGGAACGCCTGTCCCAAACATGCTGGGAGGTCCACAATGGTCAAAACCCTTTCTCTCGGCCTGCTGCTGCCGACGTTGCTCCTGGCCGGCGCGGGACGCGACGCCGACCAATACGTCCGCATCGAGCGGCTCAGCGACCGGGTGGTACTGGCCCACTGGATCGGGCCCGACCGCCTGTGTCATCTTGTCGGAATCCAATCGCAGAAGGGCCTGGTGCTCATCGATACGGAGATGTCGCCACGGACCACAACGCCGATCAAGGAGCGGATCGATCGCGAGTTCGGACGAACCGATTGGGCGTACGTCATCAACACGCACGGCCACCACGCCGGCGGCAACGGCGCCTTCCGGGACGTCCCTGTCGTCGCTCACGAGAATCTCGCGGCGGAGATTCAGTGGAGGATCGACGTGCAGACAGACCCTCAGCGCAAGCGCCAGGCCATCGACGAGGCCGCCCAGATCGTCACGACCCTGCGGGACAACCTGCGTCAGGTCGGAGGCAACCGCGCCCATGCCCGCCTGATGCACGGTGAGATCCGATTCTGGGAGCTGTACGTCGAGGACCTTGAGGAAGGCTATGAGGTGCTCAGACCCACGCTGACGTTCGCCGACCGGCACACGCTGAACCTGGGCGACGTCACGCTGGAGCTGATCTTCTTCGGCAAGGGACACAGCGACTCCGACACCCTGGTCTACATGCCGCAGGAGGGCCTGCTGTTCACCGGCGCGATCGCCTATCAGCGGGGCCAACTGCCCGAAATCAGCGACGAATCGCAGATTGAAGACGTGCGGCGTTCGATCGCGGTGCTCGACGAGTTCCTCGATCCGAGCGTGGCGGTCCGGCGGGTCCTGCCCTCGCACAGCCGGCCCCTGCAAAGGAAGGACCTCGTCCCGATCCGCGACTACTATCAGAAGATGCTGGCCGGAGTCCGCGCAGCGCAGCGAGAAGGACTGACCATCGAGCAGGCCGCCGAGCGTCTGGCCCAGCGAAAGGTGTTCCGCGCGTTCCTGGAGCCGCCGCCGGGCCATTGGCTCTACGGCCTGCACGACCGCAACCTGCGAAACCTCTGGCGCATCTGCCAACAGGAATCGCGGCCCGCCGGGGCGATGCAAACAAAGAACTGAAACGACACATCGACATTTGACGGAGGCGCAAGATGACCACGGCGATTCAGATCGGTTTGCTGCTGCCATTGCTGATGGGCGGTGCGGGACGCGATGCGACCGAGCATGTCCGCATCGAGCGGCTCAGCGACCGCGCGCTCCTGGCCTACTGGATCGGGACCGGGCGATGCAACCTGACTGCGATCCAGTCGCAGAAGGGCCTGGCGATCATCGACACCGAGATGTCGCCGCGGATCATGGCGCCGATCAAGGAACGGATTGAGCGGGAATTCGGACGCCGCGACTGGGCGTACGTCATCAACACGCACGCGCACATGCACCACGCCGGAGGCAATTGCCTCTTCAAAGACGCCGTGGTCGTCGGCCACGCGAACCTGCCCGACGACATGCAATGGCTCATCAACAGGCAGACCGACCCCGTCCGCAAGCGTCAGACCCTCGACAACGCCGAGCGGACCCTCCAGACCCTGCAAGACAACATGCGCCAGTTCGGAGGCAACCGCGCGAACGCACGCATGATCCGCGGCGAAACCCGGTTCTGGAGACTGTTCATCCAGGACATGCAGGAAGGCCATGAGATCGTCAAGCCCACGCTGACGTTCGCCGACCGGCACACGCTCGACCTGGGCGATGTCACGCTGGAGATGGTCTTCTATGGCAAGGGACACAGCCCCTCCGATATCGTGATCTATATCCCGCAGGAGAAGCTGCTGGTCACCGGCGCGATCGCCTACCAGCGGGACCACCTGCCCGAGATCGGCGAGCAGTCGCAGATGGAGGACGTGCAGCGATTCCTCGCGGTGCTCGACGAATTCATCGCTCCCGATGTCCCCATCCGTCGCATCATCCCTTCGCACAGCACGCCGCTGCAGAAGAAGGACCTCGTCCCGATCCGCGCCTACTACCAAAGGCTGCTGGCAGGCGTCCGGGCCGCCCAGCGCGAGGGCCTGACCCTGGAGCAGGCGTCGCAGCGTCTGGTGCAATCAAGAGAGTTCCGCACCTATCTGGAGCCCCCGCCCGGCCACTGGCTCTACCGCGGCCACAACCGCAATCTGCGAAACCTCTGGCGCATCTGCCTGGACGAAGCGCAACAGAGCACAACTCAAGCGAAGGACTGAAGCCCATGCGGGTGAGCACCCTCGTTCGCCTCCGGAATCGCAGTGTGTGAGAGTCTCTTCGTCCAGGGTGGCAGCCTCAAACGGTAGCGCAGCGGACGTTTGGGGATGGCGGACCTGCCTGCCGAAACGATCGCAGAAGGTCGCACATGCATCGAACCATCCCCAATCCCGATGTGCATCGGGATTGAGGCTGCCACCCACGCGTCAGGGTATCGGGACACATCCAGGAAGCGACCCTCGCCTTTGTCGCTTGCCTTTGATCGGGACTTGGGACATAATGGTACCGATCCGGAGGCGTGGGACGTCTTGTAGCCACGCGGACCAGAAGCGAAGTCACCTGGAGTGGGAGCGAAGCATCCAGTGCGGAGGCCAGGATGAAACGAACAGACCTGACGTGGGCGGCGATCCTGGTATTGCTGATCGCCGCCACCGTGTACGAGATGCCGCAGATCATGGGTGCGTTGCGAGGTCTGCGGAACATGTTCATCATCGACGCCAAGGGTCACGTCACGTGGGTCCTGCCCGACCGCCTCGTGGCGTTGGATCCCGAGGCGGGTGACATTCTTCGATACCACCTCAACACGCGTCTCTCAGAGGATGCGCCTGCGGAGCTTCGCCGACTGGTGCAGAAGTATCCCGAGAACCAGCATCTCCTGTCCCGGTTAGCCGAAGCGACAGTATGGAGTGAGCCCAACCAGTCGGAGGAAACCCTGGCGATGGTGGATCGGCTCCGGATGATGGACCCGAACAACGCCTACTACCGGTATCTGCGAGGCTGGGTCCTCCTGACCACACCTCCTGGAGAGGAACATCCCGACGAAGCCTTGCAGGAATTCGCGTTGGGACACGATCTGCCTCGATTGACTCTGCCTTACGTCCAGTACAAACCACGCGTGGATCGCCTGGCCGAGGTGGCCCATCTGGGCCAATTCGATCGACCGATCATCCGGCCGTTCTATCGAGATATGCCTGTGGGCACTACCACTCTATCCTATAGCGAGATTGTGCGTATCGCGTCGCTGCGCAGTCCGACCGACTCGACAGAACATGCCCTCGACCGTGCCTTTCAAGACGCCTATCGTCGCCAGATCGACTCGATGGCGCGCATCGCTGAGCGTGCCATGGCGAACGCCTGCGACGTGGATTCACTGCAGAGCGCCGCCGAACTGGCCAAGGACGTCGAAGAAACGAGGCTCCGGGAAGTGGATCTGACCGAAACCGAAGCCTGGCAGGCCCGCCTGAGACTGAGCCAGGCTATCGCCTGTGACTATGAACATCGGCCTTGGGACTCGGACGGCCGGCGAATCGAGAAGATTTTCCTGTCGGTGCTCTCATGGGCCATACTGATAGGCAGCTTCCTGCATACTCTCTACCATCGATGGCGCGGCACGTCACGCGTCTCGCTGGAGCCCAAAGCGTTCAGCGCCATCGGGGCGGGTCTGGCGATTCTGGTCTGTCTGTTGGCGTTCTTGACGTTCTACCGAGCGCCGCAGAGTAGATTGTTCCTGCCGTCCTTGACGGATATGCTCTGGTTCATAGTCCTGCTCTTGTGGGTTTTCGGTGCGTGCGGTCTGGCGAGGGTCGCCGGCATGACTCATCCGCCTCAGCGGAGGCGGTGGGTGATCGGATTCGGGCTCCTTGTCATCAATGGCGCTGTCCTGCTGCTGATCGCCAACAGCCGGTTCCTCTGGACGCGGACGTTCGCGGGATGGTCCGAGCATGTCGACGTCTTCGTCGCGTGGCTGATCTTCTGCCTGCTGCTCTGGCTCGGGGCCGGCCGGCGGGCGCTGGTCTTCGGTCGGTACCATCGCATGTTCGCGGTTGGGGTGGTTGTATCATGGGTCGGATTCCTGTTGGCCTTTGATCTGGCCGGCGCAGCATGGCGCTGTGAGAGCCGCGTCTACGCAGAACCGCTTTCGATCTGCGGCCCGCTTCCCGCTGCGACGGAAGAGACGTACAATCGCGTCATTCGCGATGCGCCGCCTCCGAGGTATCGAGGGAGCGACCCGAATGCGCTGCCCGAGTACGTCCGGTACATGACCCCGGCGGATTTCGAGGCCTTCCTGGCCAGACGGCGCGCCGAAGGGCGTCCTCTGAGCCGGTCGCAGATTGACGACCTGACGTACCGATTGGCCCGCGACCTGCGCCCGATCATCGAAAAGGAGAGTGAACTGCTGAACGCCGCAGCACCGTCGCCGCCCTCCTCGTAGGACGCAATGATCTCGTCGTCGGACGTCCTCTGCTTCCCTGGGAATCGACGGCTTCGCAGTCCGGATCTGGTCACTTCTCGTCTTCATACGGGACGTCTTTCATTTCGGCTGCGAATTCGTCCGTCACGGGCTCGACGCCCGCCGCGACACCTGAAGGCGCCCCGGCGCCGCCGGCGGCCCGCTGCTTCGACCCGCCCGACCACCGCCAGTACGGCTCGTACGCCAGATCGTATGCCTTCTGGTGGTCCTGGCGGTCCTTGGATTCGAGCAGGGCAAACCACGCTTCGACCTGCTCGCCCGTGCACGTGGACAGGTACATCTTCTGGACCTCCGGAATGACGTGGAAGACCGGATGTCCCGACCCGCAGGACCAGCGTCGGGTGAACGCCCGCCACTCAAACGTGCACGAGGACTTCTTCCAGTCGTGTTCGTGTCCCGGATGCGCCGCCAGATACCATTGGGAGCACTCGTTGGGCGTCTCGGTCACCCTTTCTATGCCCCAATACGTCTCGACGGTCTTGTTGAGCCGGCATCGAAGACACGTGTAGTGCCTGCGCGTGTACGGGGTCAGCAGGCACAGGACACCCAAAACTACGAGCACGCCGACGCCGATCAGGATTCGCCGCTTCCTTCGTCTCATGTCCGCCAGGTCCTCCACACGCTCTGGTGTCCGCTTTACCGCCGTTTCGCGAAAGACATCTCACCCATATCATAACTGCGGCAACAAGGCGGATCAAGCCCAATCGCGTGCGTCTGACTCCTGATGCCGGCGAGGAGTCTCGGGACAAGGCCCGTTTCAGACGCCCAGAGCGGAATCCCGAGCCATCCACGAGCGGAAGCGGTTCCCAGGCAATCCGATGCCATCGGCCGGCTTAGCCCGATCACTCGGCCAGGAGATAGGCCACCGCATTGCGGAAGACTTTGAGCCCTTCGGGCGTGAGGTTCAGCTCGCCCTGCGTGGTGGTCATCTGCATCCACGTGACGGGATCGGTGTACTGAATCTCCTGTGTGCCGGCCGACAACAACATGCGCTTGCCGCCCGCATACTGGCCTGCGCCTTCGTAGAACTCCACTCCCGCGTCCCATTCGGCGATCCACCCCATGTCCAGTGACACCGGCCTGGCGATCAGGCGTCCATTGCCCATCCAGGTGCCTCCAATGAAAGAGGTGATTCCTGAGCCCACACTCGGATCGATCATTTCGACGATGGCGATGGAATCCTCCCAGCTGTAGGGATCGAGCGAGATCATTTCCACGTTGCTGAAGATCGGATGCCACGGCCTGACCGCTTCGAGGTAGACCTCCGTCGTATCGTTGCTCGTCGCCTCGGTATTGACCCATTCCCATCGAATGTTGCGCGCAAAGTAAGGGTTCAGCAGCAGCATTGGCGTCGTCAGCGAGTTCCATTGTGTCGGCTCGTCGCCATCGTCGTAGTATTCGCTCCAGCAGATGCGGCTGATGACAATCAGGTCGGCCGCGTTCAACTCGGCGATCTTCTCTGCACTCAGGCTGAGCCAGTAGTCCGGCCGGACGTCCACGGAATGCCCATCAGCAAGGAGCTGCGTCTCCAACGCATGGTCATCTCGCAGGCCATCGAGATTCCAGTCGATGCCTTGCGTGACCAGGATGATGTTGGCGCCACCGAGCAGATAACGGATGGCGTTGTGCAGCATCTGCCGGCCCTCGGGCGTCAGGTTGAATTCGGCCCGGCGGGAATCGTCCACGCGCTGTGTGCCCGCGCAGAAGAGCATGCGTTTGCCTGCGGCGAACTGGCCGGCGCCGTCGTAGAACTCCACGCCGGTATCCCACTCGGCGATCCAGCCCAGTTCCGCCCCCAACGTCTTGGCGATCAGGTGGCCGTTGCCCATGTCCATCGTGCCGATGAACGAGGTCAACCTGGTGCCGATGGTCGGGTCGACAACCTCGACGATGTTGGCGGGACCGCCTCGATGGAGGGGCATCAGTTCGACATCGCGAAAGATGGGATGATCCGGGTCCAGCGCCTCGACGTGGGTGCAGGCGGTGTCGCTGGGGACCGTCTCGGAACGGACCCAGTTCCAGCGAGTGTCGCGAGCGAAATAGGGGCTCATCAGCAGCACCGGAGTCGTCACCGAATTCCATTGTGTCGGCTCGTAGCCATCGCTGTAGAGGGCGCTGTCGGTCAGGCGGCTGACGATGACCAGGTCGGCCGCATTCAACTCCGCGATGCGCTGCGAATCCAGGTCCTCCCACAAGTTGCGGCGGATGTCCACGGAATGCCCTTCCGCCACCAGCCAGTCGATCAACCCCTGGTCGTCGGCCACGCCGTCCAGGTCTCGGTCGATGTTCTCCGAGACCACGATGACGTCGGCCGCCGGCACGACCGACCCCTGCCACAGAATCAGGACGCTCAGTATCAATGCGCATCTCTTCATGGTTCCTCTCCTTTCTGTAGGATTCACCGGTTCGTCAGGCTGAAAGAACGGCAGGAGAAACACTCCGCAGCGGTCGCCCATGACGCGGATGAAATCATCAGCCTGGCGTTCCTACCGGGATGTCTGGCTCTGATCGATCTTCTCGAAGACCATCGGCGCGCCGCCCTCATCATGCCAACTGCCCTGGGGGTAGATTTGTCCGCGGTCGAGGACCAGACGGCCTTCGCCGTCGATCTCTCCCCGGTACATTTCCCGCATCCCAGTTTCGATGAATATGTACCTGGTCGCCAGTGTCCACGGCGCCGCGACCTTGGTCATGGGTGCGTCGCGATCCGACCACTTCCTCATGAGCAGTTCAGTCTTGCTCTCCGGGCGGATCTCAACCTTCTGAATCTCACCCGGTGTCACCGCCCGCCACGGCCCCAGAAAGATCGCTTCCGGTATGGGGTCCACCAGCACGGAGTTCACATCCACGAGTCCATCAATCTTCAAACGCTCGGCGATGCGCCGGATTTCGTTGGCAACACGCTGGGCCTGACCGACACCGGCCCGGTCATACTCGATGCGGAATGTCAACGGGACGTTCTTCGGCATCGTGAGGCGCCACAGGATGTGCTGAGCGAGGTCATCGGGCTCGACCCGTCCCGTCACGAGGGTCTTCTTATCGAGCCCGTCCGGACGCCTCACAGGCGCCGGATAGAAGGTCCGGATCTGACCGTCCCTCACAAAGAAGGACGCCTCCCCCGTCCCCCTCCACGTGATCGCGTCGATATGAAGCTCAACCTCCATCTGCGCGTTCGTCTCCATGGCCAGCGCCATGATCTTGCGACGCAGGTCTTCCGCGACACTCCGATTGGGGGGATCATAGTACAGGTCAAATCGCATGGGCCTCCGCCGCCTGTCCGTCAACTGCTTGCGAATGTAGGTCAACGTCTCCTCCCCCGTCAGCACGCCAAGCGAATCCCAGCGACAATTGGCCCAGTATTCGGAAAAACCCTTGAGAGTATCGAGCGCATGCACACCCTGATCGAGCACGACCAGGTGCAGCCACGTGCTGAGATCGTCCACTTCTCGGGTCTCGAACGCATAACGGGGCATGATGCCCATGACCTCTCGCAGGCCCGCCAGCGCGATCGCGCGTTTCGATTCCAGTTCAGCGGCGGCCAAAACCATCTCCTGCCTCAATTCCTCCGGCCCCGCCAGTTGTGTCAACCTCGTCTCGAGCTGCTCGATCTGGCGGTCCAGCAGTTTGATCCTCGCGTAGGCCTCCGATACAGCCCGTGTGATCGCCCACATATCCTCCGGGCAGCCTTGGGCATAGCGCGAATGGTAGCTCTCCATCGCGGCCCGAATCAACTCGCCGAGTTCCGGGTCGTCCACACTTCGAACCCGCGTCAGCATATCCGACGTCGGCTCGCCCCCCACGGCCATCAATGCCGGCAGTAGCAGGACACTCACACACAAAACTCGTATCATTCTGCTATCTCGTCCTCGCATGATTCAGTCTCCCAGAGATTGCGCCAGGATCGTCTGCACACCGGCGCGCTGCCGTTCCGAGGGCGTCGAAGCCGTCGCATCGGCTCTCGCGTCCTCCCCTTTCCGTGGCGAATCCGGAAGTGCTGCCACGGCGTCCAGCAGATTCCTGGATCGCTGAGCAACCGCCGGTTCCGCATCGCCAACTCCCCCCACATCGTCGGGTGGCATCAGTCGCCCGGCGCGGTCGTACGCCAGGGCCACTCGATCCTCCATACCCAACTGCTCGAAGAGCCGGGCTGCCTTCAGCCACGTCACTAATTCAGCCGGCACCGAGACCGACCCGCCTTCAATCACCACACCCGGCCCACTTGCGGGCAACGGGCCACGCGACGTCACTGAAGAGCGGCCGAGAAGGAACGATGCGACCGCAATGAAGACGGCCGCGGCGCTGAGGGCAGCGAGACGCCATCGACTGTGACTCTGCCGGACGCGGGCCAGCGCCGCCGTGGATTCGAGAAGCACTCTCGCGCGGAACGCCTGGCCGGGTGGACTGCCCGAAAAGGCTCGTTCGAGAAGATCGTCGATGTCGTGGTTTTCCATGTTGCGACCCCCTGCTACCTTTCGTCCTGCATCGATTCATAAATCGGGGCGAATCGGTCCCTCGCCCTCCGCAGCAGGGACTCGATCGCCTCGATACTTCGGCCGTGGGCCTCGGCCATTTCCTTCAGAGTCAGCCGCTCGAGATACTTCTCTTCGAGAACGCGGCGGTACTCGAACGGCAGTCGGGCCAGGACTTCGTGAACCACCATCTGCGGCTCGGCGCGTCCATCCGACCCGTCCTCCTCCTGCCGTGGCAATGCCTCCCGGACACGGCGACGCCGTTCCCTGGCGACGAGGGCCAAGTGGCGATTCTGGGCGATTCCATAGAGCCAGGCGCGAAAGCTCGCCTGGTCCGGCCGGAAACGGCGGATACGCCGGGCCGCGACGACGAACACCTGTTGGGAGACCTCTTCCGCCTGGTCCCGTCGGCCGCCCGTCAGCGTCAGGCAGAACCGGTACACCGCATCGAAATGCCAGTCAAAGAGCTGCCGCCACGCCTGCTGACTGCCATGGCAGGCGCCGTCAATGACAAGTCTCTCGGCGTCCCCATCCACTCATCGGCTCCCAAGTTCAAGGCCACGGCCCTCCATGCCGTTTCCGCACTCTATTCTCATCTGACGCACCAAATCCGTCGCGATTTGCATAGAATACCCGCAGATTCTCCTTCGGTCTCGTGATATGTGAACGCAAGGCCGGACCGTCAGCGGTCCCCAGTCTCCCTCCTCGGGAGGGCGGGCCGACTCGGTGCCCCGCCCCAAGCGCGCACTGGAAAAAGAAAGGCGGCCAAGGGGGTGGGAATGAAAACGCTCCCCAATAGAGACGCGCGCGCCCCTTGGCCATTTTGATAGCGTGTGACGGGGACGCAATGTGGACGCAAAAATCCGCAAGAATCGAAAATTTCTTTCCGGATTGTCACGGCCCACCTGGCGCGGGCGTCAGGCCGCCGTCGTCCGATGTCGCGACAGCGTCCCGGACGCCCTGCTGCACAGCGTGATCCGCCCGGCCAGCGAGACGATCCGTTTGGCCGTCTCGCGCAGCTCGGGGAAGTTCAGGTACGCGAACTCGCCTTGAAGCTCCATCGCCTTGCGGTCCCGCGCCTTGGCCGCCGCCACCGGGTCGTCGAACTCGCCGATGTGAATCGTATGGCCGTGGAAGCCGATCGCGGCCTGGTACTTGCGGTCGCGCTTGTGGTACATCACGCCCACATACTGCGACGTGCCGCCGCGCGGCCGGCTGTTGTAGCTGTTCTGCGCCTTCGTGCAGATCCGCAGATTGCTCTTGCGGTTGTTCAGCCCGTTGCCGTCGATGTGATCGACCACCATGTCGTCCGGGGCGTTCATGATGACCCGGTGCATCACGATGTGCCTGCCCTTCTCCCGTCGGTACGCGTATTCGACCTTGCCGCTGCGTACCAGCGTCCATTTGTGCTTGCTCAGCTCCGCGAAGTCGTCGGCGTCCACGATCGCGTACCTGCCGCGCGTCAGGGGGATGTAGCGGACGTCGTCGCTGGCCGGTTCCGGCGGCGCTTCCCGCCGGCCCTTGGGCCACCGCCGCGGCCGATAATTCCGGCAGACCCCGCCCGCGCAGACCTCCGTCATCACCCCCGGCGACGCCACGTGGTTGAAACACAGCCACAGACCCGGAAACCGCGTCAGAATCACCCGCAGCCACCGGCTCGTCGGCTTCGTCGCATACACGCAATTCGCACAACACCGCTTGTCCATCGTAACCTCCGCAATTCGTGTCTCGTCGCTCGTATCTCGTATCTCGCCGCTCGCGATCCGCACCCCGCGCCTCGCCAACCTCCAACCGACAACTGATAACTGGCAACTGACAACTGACAACTGACAACCGTGTTTCTGTCTATACTGAACAAAGCACAGCCTCCCGTCAACCAAAAAATCTGCCCTTCCGCCGGAATTCTTTTGCCTCCCACCGGCCGCCTGCCCACCGGGACCTTGCTCCCCGTGCGAACGTGAAGTATCATGGCCCGGAGTAGCGCATAACGCATCGGCGTGGTGCCCACGAGGCACGAGGACGGAGCAGTTGCCAGCGGATGGTCAGAGTGGTTGATATCTTTGCAGGTCCGGGAGGGTTGGGTGAGGGATTCTCGGCGTCTCAAATCCCAGCGAAAGGGATCCTCTATGCCTGCTGAGCGAAGGGAATGGTCGGACGCCGAACTGCTGGTCACATTTCGATTGTATTGTCGAACGGCCTTCGGACGGCTACACCAGCACAATCCTGAAATCATCCGACTTGCTGAACTCATTGGTCGAACCTCCTCCGCCGTGGCGATGAAAGCCTGCAATTTCGCCAGTCTCGATCCGCAGCAGCAGGTTCGCGGGATCAAGGCACTTGGCAATGTCAGTCGGGCCGACCGGGAATTGTGGGAAGCCTTCCGCAACGATTCAGAAGCTGTCGCGCAAGAAGCCGAAGCAGCTTACGCCACCCTGATCGGAAAGGACGTCGAAGACCACATCCCGGAGCTTGGCTGCACGGAGATGGATGCCGCCCGAACACTTTCGGCAGCGAAACGCAAGGTTGTCGACGAGTTCAAGATGCCCGATGGAACAACGGAACGGGATGCTGTAGTAAAAACACGGCGTGTTCAGTCTTTCTTTCGCGCGACTGTTTTGGCTTCATATGATGGGCGTTGCGCCCTGACAGGTCTGGCGATTCCCGAACTACTCAACGCCAGTCATATCATCCCGTGGAGCGTGGATGAGAAGCGCCGCGCCGACCCGTGTAATGGCATTTGTCTCAACGCCTTCCACGACCGTGTCTTCGACCGTGGACTGATTTCGTTCGATGAGAACCTTTGTGTGATCGTCTCGCCAATCGTCGGAGAGTTGGGAGAATGCGATATCCATCGCCAGCAGCTTCTCGGCATTTCGGGTCGGCTCTTGCGCGTCCCGGAACGCTTTCAGCCGGACACAGCAGCGTTGGATTACCACAGGAAGAATGTCTTCAGACGATGAATCCTTCGCCCCAAAGCCTTCGTCGACCGATTCCTGTAAACCATCCCCCCCGCCGGGCTGCGGTGCCACGAGCCCCGAGATTCGAGATACGAGACACCCGGCCTTTGCCCCCCGCCGGACCGCGCCATTCCCGCCTCTACGCTTCTGCCCATCTACGCTCCGACCCAGCGCCCCCGCCTCTGCGGTTCTACCCTCGCCCTGAACCGGACACCTTTGACTCCTCCCGAAATCGGGCGTCTGGCACGTCCGAGAATTGCCTGCCTTTGCCTGTCCAGCGGTCCGGTCAGGTTGAAGGACTTTGTTGAAAAAGTGAGGTCTTTCAGTACTTTCGCTTATAGCATCCGCCACCCCGGCCGATAAGTAGTGATGAGAGGGCATGTTCCCAAGCAGAATCCCGACATGGGAGCGATAAGCTTGCCCTCGTCTCATTCGGCGGACACAAACCATGACGCGGAGTTGCACAACAAGCCAGCAAGAGACGAGCCATTGGACAAAGGTGCCAATCCGCTACCCCGGTGGCAAACAACGCTTCCTTGCCCAGATTGTCACTCACCTGCCTCGCGTAGGTGAGATCACCGGGCGATTCGTCGAGCCCTTTTTGGGGGGCGGTGCGGTGTTCTTCGCGCTCCAACCCAAACCGTCTTTGCTCAATGACAAGAACGCGGAACTCATCGACCTGTATCGCGGTATCCGCCACAACCCTCAGGAAGTATGGCGTCTCTTCAGCGAATACCCATCTGGCAAGCGCGCCTACTACGAGATACGCAAACAGATGCCGCGTTCGTGGGGCGTGGTTGCCAAAGCAGCGCGCACCCTCTATCTCAACCGCACGTGTTTCAAAGGCATGTGGCGACAGAACTCACATGGTATGTTCAATGTCGGCTACGGTGGCCAAAGTCGACGCTGGGCGATATCGGAGGCAGACCTCATCACCGTTGCCAAAGCCCTCCGTGGGGCAACGCTCGCGTGCTCTGATTTCGAGACCATTATAGACGACACCAATCGCGGAGATTTCCTCTTCGTAGACCCACCGTATCATCCCGGTCGCCGTGAATCACGGGTCGAACATTACATGTTCTCGCAGTTTACGTACGACTCACACAGGCGATTGGCATGTGCACTGAGACGAGCTACGAAACGAGGTGTTCTCTGGGCGATGACCACGTCGTCTCACTCTGACATCACGCACTTGCACAAAGCAACTCGTATTGTTCCGTTCAAGGCTGGGGTGGGAGCAGCTCCCGGCGAGATAACGCGTAACACCGGAGAGGTCCTAATACTCAACTACTAACGAGGAAGCGTATGAAAGAGTTTTTTGAGAAGGCCGCCTTACAGAACCACCCTCTTCGCGTTCTCCTCAATTTCCTGGACCGCGAGGAGGCGAACGAAAAGGCGAAGAAGTACGCGGACCTGCGTTTTGTCGGGTATGTCCTTGAAATCGGGTACGATATCCTTACAATCATCACGTCCGACCCATTCAAGATTGCTGTCGGAGGCATCCCCCGAAACTCACTCCTCATTATGGCGCCGGCCAAATTTGATTCTCTCCCGCCACATTTCACTCTGCTTCGCGTTCTGGAATCTGCGCCTACGCCGTTGTCGAAGGAAGTCCAGCAGACCTACTTCGAACTCCAGAAGAAATCCATGCCTGAATTAGACGTCTTCACCCAGAGCGAGCTTCAATGGGGTGCCCTCAAGACAGCCGTCCTGGGCATGTTTTACCCCCACCCTGACAAGACCGACGCCGTCGAGTTCTCGGGTGACCTCAACAACTTTGTGAGTGCTCACAAGTATCGGGTCTATGCGCCATGTGACGATCTTCTGAACCTCATAGTCAATACGCTTGTTCGCCCGGAAGGTCGCTTCAAGATTGGCAACCTCCGGCTGACCGAATGCCGGCTTCCACTTCCAGGCAGACCTGGACCCAAGGTCGACGTGAACGTCTCGACGGTCGATTTCACGGGGTGTCGCACTGCCATGTTCGGCAAGACCCGCCTCGGCAAGAGCAACGTGGTCAAGCTGATCGCCCAGAGTCTCATCGAGACGCAGCCCAACGTCGGTCAACTCATTTTCGACATCAATGGCGAGTATGCCAACGACAATCCCCAGGATGGGAACCGGTCATTGGCCGGGACCTACCGAGATCGTTGCGAGGTGTACGCACTTACCGCGAAAAGAGCTACACCATCCAAACCGCTCAAGCTCAACTTCTACGAATGCCCTGAGAGTTCGCTCCGAATCCTGGGCAGCCTGCTACGCCAACATGGACGCCAATCCGCATACATCGAAAGCTTCTCAAGCGTAGAACTGCCATCTCTCCACGAAGTAGCTGCGCTTGCGCCTGGGAGTGATAAGATTAGAGCGATTCGCAAGTTACACATCTACTGGGCAATCCTGAAGCGCGCAGGATTCGACGTGGACGAGACCAAATTACGTGGCTTAGCACCGTCGAGCGGGCGAACCAGCGGCTTCAATCCGGCGTTCAACGCACAACTACGGACTGACGCATATCGATATGACAGTAACCCTGTGCCGGCAAACACAAGCACACTAGATGCCTTGGTTGCAGAACTGGGCGTACTGAACCGCTTTCGGAGAGACAACCCTGGTAGTTCATCACTCACAACGGGCAGCAACAATCCGGTCTTTCAGCCCGACGACATCGCGTTACTTGAGTTTCTTGAACCACCTGCTGGGCGTGCTGGCACATCGTTGCTACAGCCATTCCGCATCTATCATGACCGCAACGCAGGCGATTTCGTTGCCGAAATCCTGCGATACATCGACGCGGGGAAGACCGTTATTCTCGATCTCGGCAACGCCAACCCCGAAGTGATGCAGTACTTTTCGGACGAACTCTCCAAAGCGGTCTTCAATCACCAAGTCGACAAGTTCAGCAACAACCGTCTTGGCGATCACTTCGTGCAACTCTACTTCGAGGAGGCCCACAACCTCTTCCCTCGTACCGAGGATGTCACCACGATCTACAGCCGCTTCGCCAAGGAGGGAGCGAAGTACCACATCGGTATGGTCTACTCGACCCAATCCCCGACCACGATCAACCGTGATCTGCTCGCTCAAACAGAGAACTTCTTCATCGCCCACCTGTCCTCGCGCGACGAGGTCTCGGCCCTTGGAAAACTCAACGTCGCCTATGACAGCATGCAGGATGACATCCTGTCTGCCAAGACCCCCGGTTACATTCGCATGCTGACGCGATCTCACCGGTTCGTTGTCTCTGTTCAGGCGAACCTCTTCCAGCCCGACGTAACCGAGCAGGTACCTGCGCCGGAACCGATGTCTGTCTCAGAAGGAGGCCTTTGATGCCTTTCCAGCCGGGCAGACGTTTGCCAGGTGAACGGGCGAGTAAGATAGGACACCTTGAAGTCCTCGACAACCCCCTCGTCCAGACGCTCTGCAGGCAACTCAAAGACCGCCAGGTGGATTCTGTGACTTCCGCGGCTCTCTGGGACCCTCTGGCAATCAGCGGGGGACCACTCAGCATCGTCTTCAGTGTCGACGGATCCTACCAGATTATCCAAAATGAGATGCCACCATACTGCGCGCGTGCGTTCATCAAGACCGCTCTTCTTCGCCTCGATCAGTATGCTCTCCAACATATCGACAGAGAGACCCCGCACCCATTCGCACTTCGTGACATGCTAAAAGATAGTGCGATGCATCACGCAACTGTCTTTCCTCTTCGCCATGTTGAGGTTGCTGGTAAGACCCTGTATGACGCCATCCGTGAGATCATCTTCACATCTCTAAAGGACGATGTCCTACTCGAGTCTCAACCATACGAGACCTTGAAGTGGATCGTATACCACAAATGGAACCCGGCTGCGCAGCGAGGACTCCCTGAATTCGAGTGTCCACACTGCCGTTGGAGCCGTGCGACGCTCCCCTACGACGCAGATACCGGTGCTTGCGCGGAATGCGGCAAGACGATGCTTCTCACTGATATGTTAGGCTTTCATCAGGAAATGGCAGAGGATTCAGCGCCGGATACAGTGGCGTCGTCCTACATGGCTATCCACGAGACCCTAATGCTTTTTACCGGCATCCGCTACTTCTGGGAAGGCAATCGTCAGATTCTTGCCAACTGCCTCTTCATCAAGGATGGGCCACTTTCCATCCGCGCGCAGTATTCGAAACTCGTGGGTCCGATCCGACAGTTCATTGAGCATGCCAACGCGGCGGGCAGCCCCGTCTACATCATCGGTCAGGAGAAATCTGGCACCTTCTTTGATCACCTTACCTTGATCCGCGACCACGCCCCAAGTCCGGCCTGCTTCATCCCAGATGATGCGTATATCAAACAGCAAATTCAGAACCGGCCCAATCAAGGCGCCCCCTACGGACTCGATACGAACTACGGAGCCAAGGTCTTCTTGAAGCTCAATCCCTATCACTCAATGGTTATCAATGTGCCGACTGGCACCCACCGACCCAACCCGACCGCGGCTGACCTGATCGGTTTCGACCGCATCCTGGCAACTCTTCCAACGATTCTCAGTAACCGTTACGAGGGAGCTCTGATGCCCGTTGAGATGGCGAATGGAGTCGCATCGCTTTCCACATATCCGTCCGCGAGAATCCTCAGAATGTTCGCAGAGCGTCCGTAAGTAAGAGCGTGGCAATTCCACGCGGTGAAGGGGCGGACAGTCAACCCTTACGCCATTCGTGAGTGGGGATCGCGGATTTCACGACGCAAGAGCGCCGGCATCTCACGCAGGGATTTGGGAGACCGGATTTGGAGGCCGCCTCACTTATCTCGGTCTGAACGGATTGTACCGTTCTCAGATCGGCTGTTCGCGCCTGGCCGGTACCTGCGAATGGCAGGTAGCGCGTTTGGCCAGCTTGTCGGAGACCGGGCAGGGTCACGCATTCACGCTCCGACGCACCTACGCTCCGACGCGCCACAGGGCACGAACGGCGAGCAAAGCCTGTCCCTTCGGCGGGGCTCAGGGCAAGCTCCGAGCGGCGTCGAGGGAAGCGACGCGTTACGGCCGGCGGGGCAAAAGACTGGCCAAGGGGGTGGGAATGAAAACGCTCCCCAATAGAGACGCGCGCGCCCCTTGGCCAGTTTCGTGGTTTCCGGCCGTTTCGGCCGGATTGCCCGCTGCTGAGTTCTCTGGTTCCTATGCCATTTAGTCCAGGATACTCCTATTTCGTTACGGCGTTTTTCCGGAGGAAGTTCCGGCTCTTCCGGGCCGGAACGCCGGATTGACTCGCGATTTCACCATAAGTCATTTCTAATCAAGAACATGCGACGCCAAAACAAATACGAGATCCGTCCCGGCGCGCCGGGGTCGAAACCCGAAACAAAGCCCAAGCACGAAGCCCCCAAACGAAGCGGTGTGCGGTGCACACCCTACCGCGTCTGACGCAACCCATTTACGCATCTACGCTTATACGCATTCACCGCATAGCCGCGAGCGAAGCCAGCGCTGGAGCGTGCTCAGGGTAGGCTCTCACGAGCCCACTACGAACGACGAGGGACGCGCGACGAGGGACGCGCCACGGCTCGGGGCGTGGCGGGCGGCTGTCAAGTTGGCGTGCGGCGGGGTTGGGGCCCTGCCGGAATTGGCATCTGTAACAGGCGGATGCGGGATGTTCTCGGGCCTGAATGCGATTCGGGACGCACTTAAAAGATTCATGAGAAAGCACTTACGGAGCTGGTCGGAAATTGACGCCTGACGCGCCGGGCTGTTGGTATATCTTTTGCACGGTAGGTGGCATTTACGCCACAACTATGGCCTGAACACGTTTATGACGCATGCAAATTAAGGAGGCACGCAATTATGGCAGTGAAAGATTTGGCGTTCAACGCGGAGGCGCGAGCGAGCCTGCTGGCCGGGGTGGAGAAGCTGGCCAAGGCGGTGAAGGCGACGCTGGGCCCTCGCGGGCGCAACGCGGTGCTCGACAAGAGCTGGGGCGGCCCGAACGTGACGAAGGACGGCGTGACCGTCGCCGAGGAGATCGAGCTGAGCAACAAGGCCGAGAACCTCGGCGCCAAGCTCGTAAAGGAAGCCGCCAGCAAGACTTCCAAGATCGCCGGCGACGGCACCACCACCGCGACCGTGCTGACCGAGGCTCTCTTTCGAGAAGCGTACAAAAACTTGGCGGCCGGGGCCGACGCGATGGCTCTGAAGCGCGGCATGGAAGAGGGCGCCAAGGCCGCCGTCGCCAGGCTCAAGACGCTGGCAAGGCCCGTGGACATCGGCAAGACCGACGACATCGTCAACATCGCCTCCGTCTCGGCCAACAACGACCGCGAGATCGGCAAGATCATGGCCGACGCCTTCCAGCGGGTGGGTCGTGATGGCGTGATCACAGTAGAGAGCGGCAAGGGTTTCGAGACGACGGTCGAGTTCGTCGAGGGCATGCAGTTTGACCGCGGGTACATGTCGCCGCACTTCGTGACCGATCCGGACAAGATGGCCTGCGAACTGGAGAAGCCCTACATCCTGGTGCATGAAGAGAAGATCGGCAGCATCGCCAAACTCATTCCGCTGCTGGAGAAGATCTCCCAGACCAAGCGTCCGCTGCTGGTGATCGCCGAGGACGTCGAGAGCGAGGTGCTGGCGACATTGGTCGTCAACAAGCTCAAGGGCGTTCTGAAGGTGGCGGCGGTGAAAGCCCCTGGCTACGGCGACCGCCGCAAGGCCATGCTCCAGGACATCGCGGTCCTGACCGGCGCCGAGGCCATCTTCAAGGACTTGGGCATCGACCTGGACAACGTGAGCCTCTCGCAGCTCGGCCAGGCCAAGAAGGTGACAATCGACAACGACAACACGATCATCGTCGAAGGGGCCGGCACGCAGGCGGCGATCAACGGCCGCATCAAGCAGATCAGAGACGAAATCGAAATTACCACCAGCGACTACGACCGTGAGAAGCTCCAGGAGCGGCTCGCCAAGCTCACCGGCGGCGTCGCCCAGATCAATGTCGGCGCGGCCACCGAGGCCGAGATGAAGGAGAAGAAGGCCCGCATCGAGGACGCGCTGCATGCCACACGCGCGGCCATCGAAGAAGGCATCGTCCCCGGCGGCGGCGTGGCCCTGATCCGCTGCATCGACGCGGTGACCAGCCTGAAGCTCAAGGGCGACGAGAAGACCGGCGCCGAGATCCTCGCCAAGGCCATGCGAATGCCCTGCTACTACATCGCGTACAACGCCGGCGCCACACCCAATCTGGTGGTCAACAAGGTCGCCGAGGGCAAGGACGGCTTCGGGTACAACGCGGACACCGACACGTACGAGGACCTCGTCAAGGCGGGCGTTATCGACCCGGCCAAGGTCGCGCGGATCGCACTGCAAAACGCCGCGAGCATCGCCGGCCTGCTGCTGACGACCGACTGCCTCGTCACCGAGAAGCCCAAAGACAAGGACGAGATGCCTGCCGGCGGCGGTCCCGGCATGGGTGGCATGGGTGGCATGGGCGGCATGGGTGGCATGGGCGACATGATGTAGCCGCCCGCTGTCGGAGCGTCGAAACGCAAGCACGGTGCTCAAAGGAGTGAAACAGATGATGGACAGACTTTTCAGCCAAACCGCGATCACGCGTCTGGCCGCGTTGGGTCTGGTGGTGACGATTCTCGTCGGCGGGTGCGACAGAGACTTGAGTCTCAGCCCGTCGAAGAACAAAGTCCTGACCGACGACGAGCGTATGGAGTGGTGGCGCGACGCGCGGTTCGGCCTGTTTGTGCACTGGGGCCTGTACGCAGTCCCGGCGGGAACCTACCAGGGCAAACGCGTCGACGGGACCGGCGAATGGATCATGAACAGCGCCCAGATCCCCGTCGGGGAATACGAGGAGTTCGCCACTCGCTTCAATCCGATCGGCTACGATGCCGACGAGTGGGTGCGTCTGGCGAAGAACGCCGGCATGAAGTACATCGTGATCACGAGCAAGCACCACGACGGCTTCTGTCTGTGGGACTCGAAGATGACGGACTACGACGTGATGAATGCCACGCCGTTCAAGCGGGACATCCTCGCCGAGTTGGCGAAGGCGTGCAAGAAGCACAAGATCAAGCTGTGCTTCTACCATTCGATCATGGACTGGCACCACCCCGATGCCCAGGCGCCGTTCTTCCCGAACTACAACGACACGAGCCGCTCGAATCCGAACTTCGATCGGTACGTCGAGACCTACATGAAACCACAACTGGCGGAGCTGCTGGCCAACTACGGTCCGCTCGGCGTGCTCTGGTTCGACGGGGAGTGGATCAAGGACTGGACCGAGCCCAAAGGCAAGGCGCTGTACGCCTGGCTGCGCGAGCTGCAACCCGACCTGATCATCAACAATCGGGTGGGCAAGGGCCGCCAGGGGATGGAAGGTCTCAACAAAGGCGACGGCGAGTATGCCGGCGACTTCGGGACACCCGAGCAGCAGGTTCCGGCGACCGGGCTTCCCGGCGTGGATTGGGAAACCTGCATGACCATGAACGACACGTGGGGCTTCAAGTCCTACGACGAGAACTGGAAGTCCAGCGCCGAGCTGATCCGCACGCTCGTGGAGACCACCAGCAAGGGCGGCAACTTCCTGCTCAACGTCGGACCGACCCCTGAAGGCCTGATCCCGCAGGCCAGCGTCGAGCGGCTCGAAGCGATGGGCCAGTGGATGGCGGTCAACAGCGAGAGCATCTACGGCACGACCGCCAGCCCCATCGGCAAGCCCGAGTGGGGATACTGCACCGCCAAGGGCGAGACGCTCTACCTGCACGTGACCGAATGGCCCGCCGACGGGAAGCTGTCGGTGAAGCTGCCGAACGCGGGCGCCGCCAAGGCCCACCTGCTGGCGGACAAGAAGAACAAAGCGCTGCCCGTGACGTGCACGGACAATCAGGTCACGGTCACGCTGCCGGGCGAGGCGCCCGATGCGGTCGTCAGTGTCGTCGTACTGACGGTCAACGCCAAATAGAACCTCAGCAAAAGTAGAAACACTTGTTGGTGAAGGAGTAACTGGATATGAAGCTCAGACCATTGGATGACAGAGTGGTGATCAAGCCGTTGGAGGCCCAGGACAAGACCGCCGGTGGCATCTTCCTGCCCGATACCGCCAAAGAGAAACCCCAGATCGGCAAAGTCGTGTGGACCGGCCCGGGCAAGATTCAGGAGGACGGCAAACGCGCCTCCATGTCGGTCAAGAAGAACGACGAAGTCATCTACGGCAAGTACATGGGCAACGACATCGAGATCGACGGGCAGAAGTACGTGATCCTGCGCGAGAGCGATCTGCTGGGCATCGTCGAGAAATAGCACGTAACGGACAGGAGCAGCCCATCCCGGCCCGCCGGGAGGAACGAACTGATAGAGGAAGACAAACCATGGCAAAACAACTGATGTTTGACGACGCCGCACGGGCCGAGCTGCGCGACGGCTTGAAAGAGCTGGCCGCCGCCGTCAAGGTGACGCTCGGACCGACCGGCCGAAACGTCGTACTGCACAAGAGCTGGGGCTCGCCCAAGGTGACCAAAGACGGAGTCTCGGTCAGCAAGGAGATCGAGCTGCCCCAGCCGTTCAAGAACATGGGCGCCAAGATGGTCAACGAAGTGGCCAGCAAGACCAGTGACGTCGTCGGCGATGGGACCACCACGTCGATCGTCCTGGCGGAGGCCATCTATCTCGAAGGGCTCAAGCACGTGACGGCCGGCGCCAACCCGATGGCCCTGTACCGCGGCATCAGCAAGGCCACCGCGGCCGCCAGCAAATTCATCTCCGACGTCAGCGTGCCCGTCAAGGGCCACAACGACATCGCCAAGGTCGCGACGATCAGCGCCAACAACGATGCGCAAGTCGGCGAGATTCTCGCCAAGGCGATCGACGCGGTCGGCAAGGAAGGCGTGATCGAGGTCGAAGAAGGCAAGGGCATGGAGAACGAGCTGACGGTGGTCGAAGGCATGCAGTTCGACCGCGGGTACATCTCGCCGTACTTCATGACCAACGCCGACACGCTCGAAGCGGTGATGGAGGACGCCTACATCCTGCTGCACGAGAAGAAAATCTCCAACGTCCGCGAGTTCATCCCGCTGCTGGAGAAGATGGCCCACATGGGCAAGCCGCTGCTGGTGATCAGCGAAGAGGTCGAGGGCGAAGCCCTGGCGGCGCTGGTCATCAACCGGCTGCAAGGGGTTCTGAAGGTCTGCGCGGTCAAGGCGCCCGGGTTCGGCGACCGACGCAAGGCCATGCTCCAGGACATCGCCGTGGTGACCGGCGGACAGGTCATCAGCGAAGACCTCGGGCTCAAGCTCGAGAGCGTCGAGCTCAGCCAGCTCGGCCAGGCCAAGAAGATCGTCGTCACCAAGGACAACACGACGATCATCGAAGGCGCCGGCAAGAAGAAGGACATCCAGGCCCGCTGCGACCAGATTCGCGGCCAGATCGAGAAGACCACCAGCGATTACGATCGCGAGAAGCTCCAGGAGCGTCTGGCGAAACTCACCGGCGGCGTCGCGGTCATCAAAGCAGGCGCGGCCACCGAGACCGAAATGAAGGAGCGCAAGGACCTGCTCGACGACGCGCTGCACGCGACGCGAGCGGCCACGGCCGAAGGCATCATCCCCGGCGGCGGCGTCACCTTCCTCAAGGCGATCAAGGAGGTCGAGAAGGCCAGGGCCAAAGCCAAAGGCGATGAGAAGACCGGCTTCGACATCGTGATCGGCGCCCTCAAGACGCCGACGGCGCAGATCGTGGACAACGCCGGCGAGCACGGCGACGTGGTGGTGGCCCAGTTGCTCGAGAAGCTGGAGAAGGACAAGAACGTCGGCTACAACGCCAACACGGGCGAGTTCGTCGACATGGTCAAGGCCGGGATTGTCGATCCGGCCAAGGTCGCCAGAACCGCGCTGGAGATGGCCGCGTCCGTGGCCGGCCTGATGCTGACCACCAACGTCCTGGTCACCGAGCTGAAGGATGAGGACGCCGAACCGGTCGCCGGTTCCGTTCGATAACTAACCACTCGTGAGCGGTTGGCCACAGAGGACGCAGAGGTGCCAAGCACGAAACTCGAAATCCGAAATCCGAAACAGACCTGAAGCACGAAATTCAGATGACGGAAACGAGGCGCCCCGGGCGCGACACTGTTTTGAGTTTCGGGTTTTGATCCTTCGTGCTTGTTTCGGAATTCGATATTCGAATTTCGGATTTGCCCTGTGTTCTCTGGGTCCTCTGTGGCTGACTGTCTTTTAGCGCTTATGGCCAAACGCGACTACTACACCGTCCTGGGCGTCGAGAAGAACGCCTCGGCCGACGAGATCAAACGCGCCTACCGTCGCCTGGCGATCAAGTATCACCCGGACAAGAACCCGGGCGACAAGGAAGCCGAGGCGAAGTTCAAGGAGTGCGCCGAGGCCTACGAGGTCCTCAGCGACGCGGAGAAGCGCAAGCAGTACGACCAGTTCGGTCACGAAGGGCTCCGCGGGGCGAGCATGCACGACTTCTCGCGCATGAACGTCGAGGACATCTTCAGCATGTTCGGGTTCGAGGATTTCTTCGGCGGCATGTTCGGCGGTCCCGGGGGGCGCCGCCGAGCCAGCCGCCGCAGCGGCCCGACGCGCGGATACGACCTGGAAACGGGTGTGGAGCTGACGTTGAACGAGATCGCGCAGGGGGCGGAGAAGACCATCGAGTTCACGCGACAGGATCGCTGCTCCGAATGCGACGGAAGCGGCGCCGCGCGGGGCAGCCAGCCGAGCCGATGCACGCTGTGCGGTGGCTCCGGGCAGGTCGCCAAAGGCGGCGGCTTCTTTCAGATGGTCTCGACCTGCCCGCAATGCCAGGGCTCCGGGCAGATCATCACCAAGCCCTGCTCGAAGTGCAAGGGCAGCGGGCACGTGCCGCGCAAGCGCACCGTCACGATCAAGATTCCCGCGGGCGTGCACGAGGGCCAGGGCATCCGCGTCGCGGGCGAGGGGGAGCCCGGCCAGGGCGGCGGCCCGCACGGCGACCTGTACTGCTACGTCCGCGTCAAGGCCCACGAGTTCCTGGAGCGCGACGGCAACAACCTGATCGCGGTCGTGCCGATCAGCATGACCCAGGCGGCGTTGGGCGCGACGATCGACGTGCCCAGCCTCGACGGGACCAAGCAGCTCAAGATCCCGCCGGGGACGCAGTACGGCAGCCTCTTCCGCATCCGAGGGCAGGGACTGCCCGACATGCGATCCGGACGCATGGGCGACCAACTGGTTCAGGTCACGGTCGAGACGCCGGCCCACTTGAACGCCCGACAGGAAGAGCTGCTGCGCGAATTCGCCAAGACGGAGAACATCGACGTGTCCCCCAAGTCACAGGGTTTCTTTGAAAAACTCAAGCGACATTTCGGGAACCACGGATGAAAGACAAGAAGGCCAAACCCAACGACGAGAACGCCAGGACCACGCCCGAGGAACTCGAAGAGGTCCACAAGCAACTGGAACAGACGCAGGCCGAGCGCGACGACCTGCTCGGCAAGCTTCAGCGGGTCAGCGCCGACTATGCCAATTTCCAGAAGCGTGTGAGCCGGCAGGTCAGCGACTCGATCGCCTATGAAAAAGAGCATCTTTTCAAAACGCTGCTGCCGGTCCTGGACAACTTCGACCATACGCTCGAGAAGTCGAAGGCGGCCGAGAACGTCGACGTCGTCCTCCAGGGCGTCCGGATGGTCTACGACCAGATGCTCGGCATCCTCCGCTCGCACGGGGTCGAGGCCGTCGAGGCTCTTGGCGGGCTGTTCGACCCGAGTGTTCATGAAGCCATGATGCGAAGGGAAGACCCGGAGCGTCCGGACAACATCATCCTGGAAGAGTTTCAGAAGGGCTACAAGCTGAACGGGCGCGTCATCCGGCCCAGCAGAGTCATCGTTAACAAGCTGGCATGCACGGAGGCTCCGGCGCAGGAGGAACCGTCCGGCGAGGCAACGGAAGAGCCGGATTCCGAGGCCAATCGGGAGGCCACCAACGATTTTGAGAGCACCGACACGGAGTAGCGACCATGCCAACGTATGAATACGCATGCGACAGTTGCGGGCACGAATTCGAGGAATTCCAGAGCATCACGGCCAAGCCCCTTCGCAAGTGCCCCGCGTGCAAGAAGCCGGCGCTGCGAAGGTTGATCGGCACCGGCGCGGGAATCATCTTCAAAGGCTCGGGCTTCTATCAGACTGACTATCGCAGCGACAGCTACAAGAAGGCCGCCGAGAAGGAGACCGGCGGGACCTCTGCCAAGAGCAGCGACAAGAAAGAGGCCAAGACGGAAGCCAAGACCGCCTCGACCGAAGCCAAAACGACGAAGGTTGAGAAGAAAAAATCCGCCTGACCCGTCGCACCTCGGGGGAACATCGAAGGATCCCTGTGCGAGAGACGCTCGCCAGAATCTGCTTTGGAACTCTGCTTGCCGTGGGCCTGTTGCTGACCGGCTGTAGTCAAGACCACCCGGTTGCCCGGCCCGAATCCGAGTCCACCGATCTCGCCGGCGACAGCCGCGAACCATCTGAAGAACCTCACGCACCGCCACGCGCGTTTGAGCAGAGCCCCCCTGCTCCCGTCATCTTCGTCGAGTACGTGGTGACACCTCATGACGTCGTCGCGCGGATGCTCGAACTGGCGCGTGTGGGACCGGAGGATGTGGTCTACGATCTGGGCTGCGGCGACGGTCGGATCCTCATCGCGGCCGCGAAGAATTACGGGTGCCGGGCGGTCGGATTCGACCTGGACCGTCTGCGCGTGGCCGAGGCGAGAGCCAACGCCGACCGCGAGGGTGTGGCCGATCGCGTCACCGTCGAACAGAAGGACGTTCTGAAGGCGGACCTGCGTGCGGCCACAGTGGTGACCATCTATCTCGGGACGGAGCTGAACCGCCGGCTCATACCGCAGTTGGAGCAGTTGCCGCCGGGAGCCCGCATCGTCTCACACAACTTCGGGATCGGGGATTTCGAGCCCGACGAGACGGTCCGCATGACCAGCCGCGAAGACCACGAAGAGCACCTGGTCTATCTTTGGACCTGCCCGCTCCGGAAGACCCGATAGGGATCGTATCTCTGCCTTCCGCCTCACGGACGCGCTGGAAGGCCGGGATCATCCGCGCCCGGCGAGCCATCCACCATGCTGCTCGCCTGCCAGGCTTCCTTCAGCGACCACACCGCCGGATCGGGGTCCGTCACATCAACCATCGTCAGGGAGAAGCCTCCGCCGTCGGTCACGTCGTACCAGTCGTCCGCGTAGGTGAAGCGGTGAATGACCGTTCCCGCCGCATCGACCAGTTCGATCGTCTCCCCGGCGTTGGCCAGCTTGCCGGCGTACTGACCCGCAATGGGCAATCCCGGCCCGCACCTGGCCTCGAAGGCGCCGACGTCGTCCACGACCAGGCAGCGCGCCCCGGGCGCCAGCTCGAAGCTGGGGAAGACGAAGTCGATTCCATTGGTAAAGCGGACGAGGTGGAGGTTGATCGTCTCGTCGGCGATGTTGGTCAGTTCCACGTACTCGGCGCCGGGGTCGTCAGCGTCGCCCGTGTCCATCGGGTGATACATGATCTCGCTGATGCGCAGGCCCTCGGCCACCGGGCCGACCGCGAACGTCACATCGTGGACGGCGCTCCAGACGCCGCCTTGCAGGGCGCGGGCCCGGGCCTGGGTCGACTCGGTTAGCACGACCGGGCCGGCGTACGCAATCGCGCCGGCGTTGACCGCGCCGCCCGGCAGGCGGGGATCGCTGCCGTCGAGTGTGTAGTAGATATTCCCGGCGGGCGCCGTCATCACGAGGTCAAAGCCGCTCTCGACCGCCCCGCCGTGCTGGTTGAATGTCGGCGCCTCGACGCTCGGATACCAGCCTTTGGTCTTGAACTGGGCCAGGACAATGTCCGTGCGCTTCGGGAAATAGTCGTTGAGCAGGAAACGCACCTGGGGCAGCCAGTCGTCGTCTTTGGTGCGCGGCTTGGTGACCTTCGCATCGCCCCAACGGGCGGACTCGGCGATGATCGCCAGGTCGATGGTGTCCTTGCGGGCGGTCAGCAGGCTCGCGGCAACCGGCGGTGTCATGACGCCGTCGTTGAAGAAGTGCTTGTAGACGCGGTCGGCGAATCGCATCCTGTACTCGCGGTGCGCGACAAGCTGCTGATGCAGCCATTGCGGGTTGAAGTACTGCGCCTGCTGGCCGACGCTGTAGGGGCCCGTGCGGTTCTCGTTGACGTTGAACATCGTGTGCTCGCAGTCGTGCCGGAAGAACTTGAAGCCGTCGGGACTCGTGCGGTTGTAGACGGCGTAGAAGTTGTTCGGGCGGCTGTTCTGGAGGAAGCTCGAGATCGGCGCATCGAGATCGCCGACGTAGAACGTGCAGATCATGTAGTCGATGAGATTGTCCACGTCGACGAGCCGCTCATACGCCGGGTCGGGTGTGCCGTCGGGACCGAACCCCTGGACCTGGTAATACGCCGCATCGGTGCCGAAGCCTTTCGAGGCGGCCTGCCAAAGGCGATTGTACGCATCCAGATTTCCGTCAGTGGTGTGGATCGTGTAGGGCGCGCCCGGTCCGGCATCGACCTTGGCCACGTCGTAGTCCTCCACATCGCCCCCGAAATACGATGCCGCATAGCGCGCCTCGGAGCGTTCCTGGGTCTGGTAGATGCCCCAGTACTGGCCGTTGAGATACAGGTGGTAGTATCGGCTCCTCGTGTAGGGCCGGCCTGTGGCGCCCTGCAGATCGCGGCTGAACACGTCGCGCAGCAGGCTGTTCTTACTGCCGTTGTCGTCGCCCATGCTGCCCTTGAAGGCCCACGAGTAGTTCTGCTCGGCCCGCAGGTCCACCTTCTCGAATTCGTCGACCCCTTCGTCCTCGAACAGCGGGTACTTGAGCCTGGACGCTCCGTACTCGGCCCGGAAGAACAGGCGGAACCCGTGCTTGGCGTTGTCGCCCTGCCGGCCGTAGCCGCCGCGAATCCGCAGGCCCGCGTCGATCTGGAATCCCTCGGTTCCGTCCGGATAGATCATTTCGACGGAGACCGGCCGCTCCCACGCAATGCCGTCCTGCAAGGCATTGACGTAGATTCCGGTGCTCGCATGGAACAGGTTGGCCAGGGGCGTCACCAGCGAGATCGACGGCAGTGACAGCAGCGCATCATCGACCAGGTCCCTGTACCTGGGGTCGTTGACCACCTCGGGGTCCATGCCGTAGTCGATGACCTGTCCGCCGCCCATGCCCGGAAACCAACCGCCGCCCGGGAAGCCGCCGAATGACGCGGCGGGCGAGGGCCAGCCTGTCCCCGGACTCTGGCCGCTGGGCGACTGAATCACCACATCCGCGACGAAGATATAAGTCTGCGTGCCGATGGGCGAAGGCTTCCATCCGTCCCTCCTGGCGATGGCCCGCAGGCAGGTAGTGCGGCGAATCTCGATCGGTCCCTTGTAGATCAGACCCGAGAGGGCGCGTCCTCCGGGCTGACCAGGATTCTCCGCGTCCAGAGTGTAATATATCGTCGTCTCCGGCGTGGGCGTGCTCAGGGTGACGGTGAAAGGCTCATCGTGGAAGCCGCGCTCATGGCTGAATTCGACCGGCTCGACGAGCCCTTCGTAGGCCCCCTCGTTCGCGGCGCCTGGCGTCGGCTCGGCGAAGAACTGCCACGCCCCCTGGCCGTCGGGGTAGCGGCCATACGACAGGTCCATTACCAGCGCCGGAAAGCTCACGCCGTCGATCGGGGTCGCGCCGTCGGCGGCAAACAGGCCGACGAACTCACCGGCGGCAGCGAGCTTGAAACTCGCGTGCAACCCCTCGTCGCTGGTGTCGCCGTCGGCCCAGATCACCACGTATCCCTGGGGCGGCACGGTCGTCAAGGCCGGGATGCCGGCGGGCACCTGCCACATGGCAGGCTCGTTCGGATCGTCGCTCAGGTACAGGCCCGCCAGATCGACCGGCGCATCCCCATAGTTGTAGATCTCGATCCAGTCGTCGTACTGGCCCTGGGGGTCCTGGCCGGCCGCTCCGTTGGACGCGACAATCTCGTTGATCGCCAAGGGGACACCCTCCTGAGCGGCCAGACGGCCTGCCCCCGCCAGGGCGACGCAGACTGCCACCCCCATCACGGCCAGTTTCGACGATCGGAACATGCTCAATCTCCTCTGCATCAGATATGTAGCGGCCGGGTCAGCATGGGCACAGAGTATGCCCGCCCACGACCCACACGTGGAAGGTGGTCCGCCTTAGCGGGCTGGTTACACGCGGAAGCGAGCAATTCCTGAGACATTCCTGCTCGCAGCCTATCGGGCCAGGGTGGGCGTCGCGGGCGGGGCGATCCAGTCGTAGGTCGGGAGGACCCGGCCGTCTTCGAGCGTCAGTCCGGCTGCACACATCGGCGATGCCCCGTCCAGACCGTCCGGGCGGGTCGCGATGGACCTGACTCCCACGCGGGAGACCGGGACCACCTCGCCTGAATCACAGACACCGTTGCCGTTTCGGTCGAACCAGACGGACAAGCCTTCCATCTCGCCTAAGTCCAGCCGCCCGTTGCGGTTGTCGTCGAGCATATCCATCGCGCGGTAGCCGTTCTTGAAGAGCATCCACCAGGTCGCCGAGCCGAACATCTGGCGTCCCGACGTGATCCGGCCGGTCCGACCGGAATCCCAGACCAGGAAACCCGTCGTCGGCTTGACCCACGGACGCTTCTCCGCGCGGCCGTCGCCGTCGAGATCGAAAGATACAACCGTCGCGGAATCCAGCAGGTCCGCCAGCGACGAACTGGCCTCCAGGCCAAACACGATCGGCGTTATCGCGCCGACGGGCAAGGCCTCGAACGTCGCGAGATTGGCCCTGATCGCGATGAGCCTCTCCTGCACGTCCTTGGGAACGTCCTTTTCTCTCTCCCAGAGACGCACGAAGGCGCTGCCGGCCTCGTAGCTGATAATCCCGCGCAGCCCTTCGATGGGCAGCCGATCCAACTCCAGATCCCTTCGGATCGACAGATCGTAGGCCAGCAGGTAGGTCTGGCGAACCGCATTGAGCAGGATCGCCTTGAGGCCCGGCGGCATCAACGCGCCACCGGCCTGGGCGAAGAACTCCAGATACTGCTCGCCCAAGCTGGCCTGGCCCAGAACGTACAGCGCGTTGTTCGGATCGAGCGCCGCGGCCCGGTAGAAATTCCACTGGGCCGCTCCGGCGTGATCGATGAGCTGGTCGGTCGTCGGCCGCTCGGGCCGCCAGCCCTCCCGTTCGAGATCGGTCTGGATCTGACTGACGCGGGACCAGAACGCGTCGACCTGGCCGGCAGGAAGGTCCGCCGCCGAGCCCACGCCGTACTCGTCCAGCGCGATGCGCATCGCCTCGGCGTACCGCGCGGCCCCGAGATAGTCCTCCCACCACCAGTACTCAATCACCGACGGCGGAACCTCCGCGCTGAACGCTCCGACGAGAAAAGCCTTGTTTGCGAAGGCCAGGTAGTGAATCCGCGCCAGGGTGTAGTAGCCCGTCGGGTCGTTGGGCTCCTCGGCGATATAGGCGGTCGCGTTAGCGATCAGTCGCTCGACCGGAAGGTACTGCGGCCGCATCCACATTGCCCCCGCGACGCCCACAGAGAACCCAACCGTCAATACAACTACTGCATATCGCAATGTCCTCATGGTCTTACCCTCACTCAACATGTAATCCCCCCGGACGCCCCTTCTCCAACCCCGGAAAGCCGTCCGGGCCACAACCGTTTTCATCCTAACATTTCCTTCCGCCCCCGATCAAGATGCACGCTTTGCAGCGCTGCCACCCGTCTCATGGGACACCGGGTCATGCACCTGCCTCTACGTCCGGCGGCGTGGTGCCGTTCGTGCGGAGATGTGGTAGACTGTGGGACATGATACGGATACGACGGATGACGGGGGCGGATCTGGGGCTGGGGCTGCGGCTGAGCCGCCAAGCCCAGTGGAACCAGACGGAGACGGACTGGCGGCGGTTCCTGGAGCTGGGAGGCGAGGGCTGCTTCATCGCCGAACTGGACGGGACCGCGGTCGGGACGACCACGACGTGTATCTTCGATTCGGTCGCCTGGATCGCGATGGTCCTGGTGGACGTTGAAGCGAGACGTCAGGGTGTCGGTTCGGCGCTGCTCCGGCATGCCCTGGCTTTCCTCGACGCCAAAGGCATCGAAACGGTTCGCCTGGATGCGACGCCGGCCGGTCAGCCGGTGTACGAGAAGCTCGGTTTCCAGCCGGAGTATTTGCTGACGCGATATGAAGGCATCGCGTCACGCAGCGACACGGAAGCTCACACGGAGCAGGCAACCGCCGAGACGCTTGCGGAAGTGAGCGAGTTGAACCACCGCATGACCGGCACGAATCGCGCCACGCTGCTATCGCGTCTGTTCGCTGATGCGCCGCAATCCATGCGCATCGTCCGCATCGCCGGCCGTCTCGAAGGATTCATCACGTCACGCCCGGGCGCCAACGCCACGCAGATCGGCCCCTGCATCGCGACGGCCCAGGCGGGCCCGATCCTGCTGGCGGAGACAGTGAATCGCTGCGCCGGTCAGCGCGTGTTCGTGGACGTCCCCAGCGATCACGTCCGCGCCGTACAAACGCTCGAAGCAAAGGGACTGAAGGCGCAACGGTATTTGAGGAGAATGCATCGCGGCAAGCCTATTCGCGACCACGTCGAAGCCCTGTGGGCCGGCTCCGGTCCTGAGAAGGGATGATGTTTGTAGTGACGCCGTGAGGCGTTATGCCCCTTCGGCCGGCTCAGAGCAGGCTCTTACGGGCATACTACGAACACACCAGCGACACGAGGTAGTAGACGATACTGGCCAGGCTGACGACGATAGAGACAATCATGGCGATGTTCCAGACCAACGCCTTGGGGCCGCGCGGCTTGTCCTCGCCGAGATAGGCCCGGCTGTTGTTGAGAATGAAGAAGCCGATGAACGCGATCGGCAGCATGAGCCCGCAGATGGCCGAGGTGGGCACCGCCACCCAGGGCCCCAGGTATCTCCAGAGCACCACGCCCGCCATCCCTGGTGCGGGAAGCAAACAGGCCAGCCGGTAGCGCCAGCTCCCCGGCCCGATGCCGAAGACGATGCGTGAGAAGAACGCGTTCAGGCCCGCCGATTCGAGCATGGCGGCCGCCGCCACCGGGGACAGGTTGGTGGACCCGGACGCGAACTGCGTCGGATCGTAGATCGTGCAGGCGGTCGCAATGACCATCAGCGACGTGGCGATGCAGAACGGCAGCATCATGCCGATGATCAGGTCGAAACGGGAAAGCCCTCGGTGCTCCCGGCCCCAACCACGGGCCAGCAGCGTGTACGGGAAGAGGAACGTCGCATTGATCCCGGTCGAAGCGCTGAAAGCCGCCATCACGATGGAAACGCCGCGTGCATCAGTGGGAACGTACAGAGGCAGAAAGCCCTTGAACACGCCGGCCCAATCCACGCCGCCGTCGATCGCACGCCGGACGATCACCACGAGAAATGCCAGCATGATCATGCAGACCAGGCCCTTCAAGGTCCGCTCGTAGAAGCGCACCCCCGCTCGTCCGGAACTGTAGGACCAGACCACGACGGTCGAGATCGCCAGGATCGCCACACCGATCGCCAGCAGCAGCGCAGTCCGTCCCGCCGAGGACGCGGGTTCCCAGTGCGCAACGACCTTGATCATGTCCTCGGTCATGCCCGCCGCCAGCGCATATTGCGGCAGGTGCCATATGATTGTCGCCAGCAGGGCGCCGATGGCCCAGCCCCATCGCCAGAGGCTGGACCCACAGCAGACGGTACTCCAGATACGCGCCGGCAAACAGCGACGCCGGCGCTGCCGCTGCCGAGCACCAACGCGCTCTGGAGCCATCCCGGCCCGGTCTTGTCGAGGTAGCCGCGCCACCGTCCCAGGACACCTCGCTCGCTCAGCGCTGCCAGTTCGGCCTTCTCCTGCGCCAGCGCTTCCGGGGCCGATGCGGTGAACATCGGCAGGCCCTTCACCGGCCGGTCCCTTGGAGCGGGCGTCTCGTCTTGTCTGTGCCCCACGTCAATCTCCTCTCCGAGTCAGCAAGCAGCGCGTCAGAGAATCTTGCCGATGCATTGAGCGCTATCGTTGAAAGACGAGGCGGCCGTCGAGATAGGTTCGCAGGACCTGCGCGCTGCGAATCGCGTCGACGTCACAGGCGAGCAGATCGGTGTCGACAACGACGAAATCGGCGCGCTTGCCTTTCTCCAGCGAGCCGGCCAGTTTCTCCTGGAACAGCGCCCGGGCGCAGTTGATCGTGTAGAAGCGGATCGCCTGCTCGCGCGTGAGGGCCTCTTCCGGATGCAGTTGGCCCTCGTACCAGCGAGCCCGGCGGGTAATCGCGGTCCACATGCCGAGGAACGGGTCATACGGATTGATCGAGCGCAGCGAACCGACTTTCTGCATGTGGTCCGACCCACCCGCGGCCAGGCCACCGGCGGCGAAGATACTGTGCAGCGGCTGGAAATACCGCAATCGCTCGTAGCCGAAATGGCCCGCCAGCGTCCGCGTGTCGAGATAGAGCCAGGCGGGCTGCACCAGCGGAATCACGCCGAGGTCGACGGTCTTCGCCACGGACTCGGCGCTCATGAAGTTCGAATGCGTGATGCAGTGCCGCATCTGACGGACGGGCAGCGTTGCGCTCAGCTCTTCATACACGTCGAGCAAGGCATGGACCGCGCCGTCGCCGACGGTGTGCGCGGTGAACTGGAGGCCGCACTCGGTGGCGGTGCGGACGATCGGCAACAACCGGTCATGGGGGATGAACAACACGCCGCAGTAGTTGGGATCGTCGATCGCATAGGTCTTGCTGACGCCCCACGGCTGTCGCATGTAGGCGCTGCCGGTCAGCATGCCCCCGTCGAGAAAGGCCTTGATGCCGATGATACGCAGCATGGGTCCGCCTTCCCGCAGCGGGTGGCGAGCCACCCGGCGGATCTGCTCCTGGATCTCCTCGATCGGGCCGATGGTGTCGATGTAGTACTGGGCCGCGACGCGAACCGTCAGCTCATCGGCCGCCAGCAGCTTCTGGTAGAACTGGAGGTCCTCGGGGTCGGCGGCGCCGTCGCAGATGCCCGTGATGCCGACGGCGTTGTACGCCTGGAGAAGGGTCCGCAGCCGATCGTATCGATCGCGCTGCTTCGGCTCTTTGCCCGTAGGCTTGCTCTTGATGAACCGGTTGCAGCTTCGCAGGATGCCCGTCAGCTCGCCCGTCTGAGGGTCCTTCTCCGCGTATCCCGGACCGCCGTCGGTGACGCGAAAGTCCTCATCGATGCCGCTGAGCTGAAGCGCCAGGGTGTTGAGCGATGCATCGGGACCGGTCCGGAAGACCGCTGGGTTCTTCGGCGCCGCCTCGTCCAGCTCCGCACAGGTGGGATAGCGTTGCTCGCGCAGACGCGTGATAAACACCTGCTGCAAGACGATCCATTCGCCGTCGTCCAGCGCCTCGGCCCGCGCCCGGAAGTAGTCGAGCACGTCGGCGATGGAATCCATCTGCGGGATCGGATGTTCGAACTCGGTCATCGCGGCACCGCAGGGATGGACGTGCGAGTCGATCAGGCCCGGCAGGACCATTCGACCTTCGAGGTCGAGCGCTTCGGTGTCGTCGTCCTTGAGCCGAAGGACCTCGTCATTGCTCCCGACGGCGACGATGCGTCCGTCCCGAACCACCATCGCCTGCGCAACGGAGAAGTCCGCATCGACCGTGACGATCCGACCGTTGAACGCAACGAGGTCGGCGGCCGGGACGGCGAGCGAAAGACAGAGGACCAGCAGAATCACAGGGAAGGCGGCAGCGCGTGCAGTTCTCATCAGCGGACTCCCGGAAAACGCACGACCGGCGGAGCCTGAGAGCACATCGCCTCAGGCGCCGTCCGGCTATCTACGGGGTATTCCACACCATCCCCGCCGCCCTGTCAATTGCCAAGCCGTCGCGCAAGCAGCCTGTGTCTGTGCAGATTCTCTGGAACGGATCCTCTGAGCCACTGACGTGTCTGGGTGGCAGCCTCAAGCTCGAAGAGCGCAGGCGTGGTGGCATTCGCAAGGCCCGTGCGCACCGCACCTGCCAACCAGAATCGCCATCCCCAAGACTGCGTCTTGAGGCTGCCACACAGAAGCCAGATGGGACGAACGGTCCGCCGTCAGCGAGTGTCAGTTCGCTTTCTTCGGCGGCCCGACTTCGCCGGTGTCGCTCTTCATCTCCTTGGCCAGAGCGGGTTTGGCCCCCGTGATGCCGAGGGTCTCGCAGTACGTCTTGTAGCCGCCAGTGAGGTTCCGCGCCGAAAAGCCACGCTGGTTGAGGATTCGCGCCGCCAGGTAACCGCGTAGGCCGACCTGGCAGAAGACGAGCAACTCCTTGTCCTTGGGAATCTCGTCGAGGCGGTCGCGCAGCTCATCGAGGGGAATGTTCACCGCGCCGGGGATCGTGCCGGCCTGCACCTCGCCCGGCGTGCGCACGTCGATGAGCTTCTGGTTCTCGCGCGGCTCAACCACGTCCGGAACGTGACAGATCGGCATGTCGCCGGCGATGAAATTGGCCGCGACGAAGCCGGCGTAGTTGACCGGGTCCTTGGCCGAGCCGAACGGAGGCGCGTAGCACAGTTCCAGGTCCTGCAAATCGAATACGGTCATGCCCGCCCGCAGGGCTGTGGCCATGACGTCAATCCGCTTGTCGACGCCCTTGGCGCCGACGCACTGGGCGCCGAGGATCTTGCCCGTTTTCGGATCGAACAGCAGCTTGAGGCTCAACTGACTGACGCCGGGATAGTAGCCGGCGTGGCTAGCCGGATGGATATAGACCTTCTCGTAGGTCATGCCCTGTCGTTTAAGGTTCTTCTCGTTCATCCCGGTCGTGGCGACCGCCAGATTGAACACCTTGCAGATGGCGGTTCCCTGCGTCCTGGCGTACTTGCTGTCGCGTCCGAAGATCGTGTTGGCCGCGATGCGTCCCTGGCGGTTCGCCGGTCCGGCCAGCGGAATCACCGCCGGGCAATCACCCACGAGGTCCGTCACCTCCACCGCGTCACCGACCGCGTAGATGTTCGGATCGCTCGTCTGCATCTGCTCGTTGACGACGATGCCGCCGCGTTTGCCGATTTCCAGGCCCGCTTCCTGGGCCAGCTTGACCTCGGGCCGCACGCCCACCGCCATGATGACCAGGTCGGTGGTGATTCGTTTGCCGTCGCTCAGCAGCACGCTCGTGCCGTGGCCGTCGGTGACCACCTCCGTCACGCTCGTGCGCAGGTGCAGATCGACGCCGTGCCGCTTCAGCTCCTCGTGCAGCGGCACCGCCATCTCCGGGTCGACGCTGCCCATGACGTTGGCTTCCAGCTCCACCAGCGCCACGGCCAGGCGGCGATCGATCAGCGCCTCGGCCATCTCCAGGCCGATGTACCCGCCCCCCACCACCACGGCCCGCGAGCAGCCTTCCTTGTCGACCGTGGCCTTGATCGCGTCCATGTCGGGGATGGACCGCAGGGTGAAGACGCGGGGCGAATCGATGCCGGGCATCCTGGGGCGCACGGGCTCGGCGCCGGGACTGAGGATCAGCACATCGTAGCCCATCTGGTATTCCTGCCCCTTGGCAAGATCGCGCACCGTGACCTGCCGATTCGCGCGGTCGATCTGCGTAACCTCGCTCTGCGTGCGCACGTCGATCGCGAAGCGCTCGCGCATCTTCTCCGGCGTCTGGACGAGCAGCCGGTCGCGGTCCTTGATCTGCCCGCCGATGTGGTAAGGCAAGCCGCAATTCGCGAACGAGATGTACGGCCCCCTCTCGAACATGACGATCTCGGCGTCTTCGCTGAGCCGCCTGGCCCGAGCGGCCGCCGAAGCCCCGCCTGCCACACCACCTACGATCACGACACGCTTCTTCTGATCCATGCTAATCTCCATTGGACACACTGGCTACGATTCACAATGGGCAGCGATGCACTCGATCAAGCGGGGCAGACGCGGCGACATGATCCTGTAATACACAGTCCGTCCCCTTCGCTCGCTGGACAGCAGGCCGTGCCCCTTGAGCAGCCGCAGGTGCTCGCAGGTCTGGTTGGCCGACGTGCGGCACAGCTCGGCAATCTCGTGGACCGCGAATTCCCCCTGCATCAGGATATTGACCATTTTCAGGCGGACCGGATGAGCCATCACTCGCAGGCACTCTGCGGCCTCTTCCAGCACCTCGTCGCCCGGCAATTCCAACTGCTTGGCCATCACCATTCCTTTCATATCCGTACTACACATCTAAATATCTAAATGTTCCGATATGTCAATATGTTTCCCATATCCAAAGAGATTGAGGATTCCGGCTTGACAAATAGTTCTATATAGTACTATTCTATGCCGAACCAATTGCTTCAACAACGTGAACCCGATTAAGGAGTGGAGAGATGCCAAATCACAAGGACATCAAAGACCGGCTCATGCAGATTGTCCGCACGATCAACCAGACGTGCGTGGAGGGCAAGGGCTTCGACAAGCTCACGCCTCTTTTCCACGAGGACGTAGTCATGGTTCAGCCCGGCTTCTCCGCCCGGGCGAAGGGCCGAGAGGTGTGTCTGAAGAGCTACGAGGATGCCTGCTCGCAGATGACCTTCGAGAAGCTCGACGCCTCGGACGAGCAGATCGACGTGTTCGGCTCGACCGCGATCCTCGCGTACAAGTACGACTGCGCGTGGCAGTTCAAAGGCAGGAGATTCGAGGACGATGGCCACGAGATTTTCGTATTCGTCCGGGAAGGCGACGACTGGAAGGTGGCGTGGCGCACACTGGTTCCGGGCGCGCGGCAGGCCGAGACGTGCCCGGTCGAAGAAGAGAAGGCCCGCGCGAACGCCGGCACGGACATCCGGCGAACCTGCCTTGATCTGATGGCCGCGACGCCGGCGTGCTATCTGACGACGGTCGACGCCGACGGATTCCCACTGACGACCGCCATGAACAACCTGCGTTGCGCCAAGGACTACCCTTCTCTGGTCCCGCTGTACGAGGAGGCCGACAACGACTTCCTTGTCTACATCACGACCAACATGCCGTCGGCCAAGATGGCTCGCCTGCGGGCGAATCCGAAAGTCTCCGTCTACTTCTGCGACCCGGGGCAGATCATCGGATTCACGCTGAGCGGCCAGATCGAGATCGTCACCGACCAGGCCCTCAAGGACCGCATCTGGCAGGAAGGCTGGACGATGTACTATCCCGACGGCCCTCACGGTTCCGAATACGGCATCCTCCGACTGGCGCCGAAGCTCGTCCGAGGCTGGTGGCGCAACCAGCCGTTCGAGATTCGGATTGCGAAGCCATCGTAGAGCGAGAAACCACAAGGAAAGGAGAGACGATGACTGTGAAATGCCTGTGGGCATGCCTGCTGAGCACCTTGATCGTGGTTGGCGGAGCGAATGCGCCGCTCCATGCTGAGGAGGATGCGTCGGCTGCCTATGGCTCCAATCCGGATCGAGGCGCCTACGCCCAGATCAACGGAGTGCGTATCTATTACGAGCGCTACGGCCAGGGCACCCCCGTTCTCCTGCTGCACGGCGGCTCCTCGCATATCGCTCGACAGGGGCCATTGATCGATCTGCTCAAGCCGCACTATGAAGTGATCGCGGTGGACACGCGAGGCCACGGTCGGTCCACGCTCGGTGACCGGCCGATGACCTATCCCCTGCTGGCGGATGACATAGCCAGGCTGCTGGAGCAGCTCGGCGTCGGACCCGTCACCATCGTGGGACACAGCGATGGAGGCATCATCGGCTACATTCTGGCGGTCAAGCACCCGGCTAAGGTGCGCGCACTGGTTGCGAACGGCGCCAATTTCCGCAAGGACGGTCGCGGTGGGATGCCGCCCGAAATGAACGAATGGATCAAAACCATTACGCCGGCGATGGTCGAGCAATGGGGTGACATTCGCGGCCCGTACGAGAGACTCAACCCCGAGGCTGACTGGAATCGCTTCGTGAGCAAGGTGAAGGAGCTTTGGCAGAGCGAGACGCTCCTGGCGGAGGACGACCTGAAGGCCATCCGCTGCCCCGTTTTGATCTGCCACGGAGACAGGGACACCTTCGTCCGCCTCGTGGATATCGTGTGGATGTACGAGCAGATTCCCAACGCGAATCTGTACATCGCCCCCGACGGCGGGCATGGCCACCACACCGATCAGATCGAGGCCTTCGGTCCCATCCTCCTGCGATTCCTGAACCGGGTCCATAACACTCGACAGCCCATTGGGAGATGACGATGGAAAAGCCGTGCTTGAATGACAAGAATGTGCCTCCGGATGATGAGGTCTTGAGCCGCTGTCTGGGGAGAGCCAAGGCTACGTGGGATTCGTTTCTCACCCTTCTGGCCGAGTGCGATCCGGCCATCTCGGGGGAATGGCGGTATTACACCGACGGCAAGAGCTGGCTGTACAAGGTCACGAAGAAGAAAAAGACGGTCTGCTGGGTCTCCGTCTGGGCCGGTGCGTTCAAGGCGACGTTCTACTTCGCGGACAAGGCGGAAGACCTCATCGTTGCGAGCAAATTGAAGAAGGAGTACATCGACCAGTTCGTGCAAGGCAAGAGGTACGGCAAGATACGGGGCGTGACGGTCGTCGCCAGGAAATCGACGGACCTGAAGGCCATACGAACGCTGATCGACATCAAGCAACAGCTGAAATGAGCGTGCGTGGCAGCCTCAAGCGCAGCTTGGGGATGGCAGACCTCTCTGCTTTGTGGATCGCAGAGGACTGCCGTTCAAAGAACCATCCCCAAGTCCTCCGGACTTGAGGCCGCCACCTGCCGAATCGTGCGCCTCCATGAGCGACAGCATGAAACAGCAACGGCAGGCCGGGTTTTTGATGGCGAAGATTCGCCAGGTGGGCGAGCGTGTTTTCTTCCGCCGGCTCAAGGAATCGGGCGTCGAGATCAACCCGGCCCAGGGACGAATCATGTTCGCACTCTGGCAAAAGGACGGCGTCTCGATCCAGGAGCTGGTCAGAAAGACGCAGTTGGGCAAGTCCACGCTGACGAGCATGCTCGACCGGCTCGAAGCGATGGGTTTTGTCCGCCGGCAACGCTGCGAAGAGGACCGACGCCAGATCCTGATCTACCGAACAGAAAAGGACCGGGCCACCGAGAGACAGTACGTACAGCTCTCCACGCGGATGACGGAGATCTGGTACGAGGGCTTCACCGAAGCCGAAGCCGATCAGTTCGAAACATACTTGCAGCGAATCCTCGACAATCTGACGGAATACGAACGAGGCATTGAATCGGGAGGTCGCCATGAGTGACACGCGCGAGCAGCGGCGATTTGAGGGGTTTGGCCCGAAGGCGTTTCGATTCCTCAAGGACATCCGGACGCACAACGACAAGGCGTGGTTCCACGCCCATCGCGCCGAGTACGAGCAGTATCTGCTCGGGCCTTTGCGCGACCTGGTGACGGACCTGGGCGACTTCATGCTCGACATCGACCTGTCGATGGAGGTCTCGCCGACCGTGGGCCAGACCATCTCGCGGATCTATCGCGACACGCGGTTCAGCAAGGACAAATCGCCGCTGCGGGACTGCATGTGGATCACCTTCAAGCGCAGCCGCAAGGACTGGGCCAACTGGAGCGTGGGGTACTTCCTCGAGATCAACGCAACGTGGTACCGCTACGGACTGGGGTTCTACGACGCAGCGCCCGATGTCATGGCGCAGTTCCGCACACAGCTCGACGACGACCCGAAGACGTTCCTGGCGGCCATCGACTGGTTTGAGAAGCAGGACATCTTCACGCTCGAAGGCGAGACCTACAAGCGGCCCAAAGGCGCCGACAAGCCCGAGCCGGTTCGCACGTGGTACAACTACAAGAGCTTCTACCTGTGCTGCAACCGCAAGAACGACAAGGCCATCCGCAGCCCGCAGTTGGTGGACGACCTGAAAGCCGGCTTCGGCATGACGGCCCCGCTCTACCATTACCTGCTCGACACCCTCGCCCGCGTCAAGCCGCCGAGATAATCTCTTGTTCGTAGTGGCGTCGTAAGACGCTACCCTCAGCCGCATGCCTGTAGGGGCGAATAATCATTCGCCCCTACGAACGAGCATACTACAAACGCAGAGCGGCTATCGCTCGATCTCGATGGCGAGCTCCTTGAGCCGGGGGGGGCCTATCACGTACTCCACATGCCCGTCGACGAACGCGATGACGGCCTGGTCGGACGCGAGCCGGCTGTAGGCTATGGGCTTGCCTAGCTCCGCCAGGTTGGCCGGATTGAGGCCCTTCCCTGTGTACTCCACGTTCTCGCGCACCCACACCCAAAGGCCCTCTTCACGCGCGAGATAAGGCTCAAGCATCTCCAATGTATCGGGAAAAACGCCATCGTTGTCGCTGGCGTACAGACATGCGGCCACTGCCAACTGCCTAAGGTGGTTGATCGCCGTCACACGATTCTGATGCTGAGCCTCCAAGTCGAGGAGCATCGAGGATCCCGGCGCCGGCTTAACGCCGAGTTCGGTGAGGCGGGCCTGGTTGACCATCTCGACGTGACAGTCGGCGAAGACGACGGCGAAGCGATCGGGTTGGCCCGAGGTGAGGGGCGAGTAGGCGATGGGCATGGTATGGTGGTGGGCGCCGTCTTTGACGTCGGCGCCGCCTGCGATGTAGACAGCGTGGTCGAAGACCCAGGCCCAGAAGGCCTCGTCCGGGTTCATCCGCGTGGCCTTGAGTTCGGGCAGGGTCTTGGGGAGAACCCCATCGCCGAAATCCAGGGCGTAGCTGACGGCTCGCATGGCCAGACGCGGGAGATTCTCGGTCGCGATGGCACGCTCGACGTCGTAGTCACATCGACCCGGGCGGATGCCCAGGTGCTCCAGGCGTCGGGCGTCTTCGAAGACGAGGTTGCCGCCCAGATACAGGACGACGGTGCCCTGCCCTTGTTGCAGCAGCGTTCGGTCGTATGCGATGATGATCCGGTCCGGATCGGAGAGGGCTCTTTCCTGGCCGATGTAGATGACGTTGGCGAGCAGCCATGCGAGAGCGGCAGCGTCGGTGTAGCCCTTTAGCTGCGAGAGAGCGTCCGGGAGTCCCCCATCGTGATCGGCGGCGTAGGAACGCAATTGCTCACTCAAGGCCTTGAGTTTCTCCACCGCCTGAGTGCGGGCGTCGATGTCGGGGATGATGCCCAGGACCTTGAGGCGTTCGGGCGTCTCAAAGACAACGCGGGAATTCAGGTAAAGGACATTCGTGCCGTTGCCTTCCAGGAACAGGGTCTTGTCATAGGCAATCGGACGCTCGGGGTTGTCGTGGGTGGTCATCCCCCGGCCCAGATACTCCACGTGGTCGTAGAGCCAGGAGAATCCGACGCCGAATTGGGGACGGATGTCGATCAATCCCTCGGGCAGCTTGCCCTCGTGATCGACGGCGTAGAACAGGACCGCCTTGCCCAGGTCCGAGAGGCGCATCGCTGATTCGGCTCGCGCCTCCGCCGAGGAGGCGGAGGTTGCGGGAGGCACGATAGACTGCTCGGGGACGCCCGCTTCGTGGACGATGATCTGGTGTATCTTCTCTGGCCCAAACCAGAACGCCAAGCCGTGCTGTTGATAGTGAATCTTGGCCGCGGCCAGTCTGCCGAGCAAATCCATCCGCTGATAGAGTATCTGGCTGGCGGAGTGCTTCGTCAGAGAAGTACCGACCGTTTTCACCTCACGGGGTTTTCCGTAGACGCCAAATACTTCGTTCATGGTGGACGACATGGATATCCCGGAACGCAGACTCCCCTTGAATCCATTGCCGATCTGTATCTCCACCAGTGAACCGGTCTGCCGATTCAGACGGAATTGCAGCCCGTATCTGTGCCGGTAGTCGAGCCACCATCCGGTTTCTTCGCTGTTGCGCTCCTGGTCGGGCTCTCCAAGTTTGGACTTGATGAATTCGGCTTGGGTGTGGCCAATGACGATGCCGTCGAGGCCGACGCCTTCCTCCACCGAAACACGGGCATAGTCTGTGGCCTGGCTGACACGTGCGGCGAACTGCTCGGGGGTGACGAACTCGACGTGAGCATCGACGTAGAGAACGTTCGTGCCCTTGCCTTCGGCCAGCAGCGTCTTGTCGTAGGCCAGCACGCCGGCCGGATTGTCGTTGGCCTTGACTCCCTTGCCGAGGTACTGCACGTGCTCGCGGTACCACGGCAAGAGCCGAGCGTCCATCCGCCACTGGCGAGCGTCCATCTGCTGCGCATAGCGCGGCCCGTATATCTCCGCAAGCTCCTGCTCCATGCTCCGTTGCGCAGGGTCCGTCGCTCTGTCCGACTGCAAGTCGTCAAGGGTATCCGGAAATGTGTCTGCGTGGTCTTTGGCGTAGATTATCAGGCTCCGACCGAGGGCGCGCAGGCGCCTGGCAGACCAACGAAGGACAGCCGGCGATGGCTTATCCGGCCCGATGCCGAGTTCCTCCAGGCGTTCGGGACTTTCAAAGGCCACAGACGTATCGAGGTGCAGTACGTTGGTGCCGGTGCCCTGCTCGTAAAGGGTCTGGTCGTAGGCCACGGGGTCGTCGGGCTCGTTGCTCGTCGTCATGCCCCGGCCCAGATAGGCCACGTTCTCCCGCACCCAGGACAGGGACAGATCGCCCGCCTGATCGACTTCGTCCTGCACATCAGCCAGCGTTTCAGGCAACTTGTCGTCGTGGTCGTTGGCGTAGATCAACAGCGCCCGGCCCAGTGCCGATAGTTGCGCACGGGAATGATCGCGATCCGGCCTCGCAGGTTCATCACCGACGCGGGACGTGCCACCCTCGGCGACGATGGGCTCGACGGTCACGCTGGTCGTGCGACCGGGCCGCAGCGAAACGTTGTTGAACTGTGCCCATTCGTACGGGCGGACCTGGTACTGGAACTCCTTGATCTGATCGGGTTTGAGACCGGGAAAACGTGTCGTCATCTGGTCCATGTTCCCCGAGGCAACGGACCCGCCGGGAGGCGTGTGGGTCACGCCGTCTGTGTCGATGGCGATGATCCGCTCGACCCTGTCTCGGGTCCATTCGGCGGTCGCGACGATGTACGTCCCGGCGGAATCGGCGAACGCCTGCGACCACAGCACGCCAGTGCGTGCGCCGGAACTCATTCCCTTGCCATCATGCGTCGAGATGGTGCTCCAAGGTCCGGTGGCAAAACCGACGCGCAGCGCTGTCTGCTGCTGTCCGGCTTTCATGTTCGCCACCGCGGCGGTGCAATCGTCGAGACGCGTTCCATCGCTGGTCACCACATCGCACGACCCTTCCCAACCATCGGCCCCCTCGATCTTTCTCCAACTGACGTTCAGGTCGCCCGGGCCCGTGACTCGCAGCATGAAGCCATAGCGGTCGGCCGCCGGGCGCACGTGTGACTTCGTCGCATGCAATGGAGGCGCAAGCGGCGAGCCATCCGGCCTCCAGCAGACGATTCTCTCGTTCGGCCAGTTGCACACGCCCAGAAGTTCAGCGGTAACGCCGTTGGGCAGTCGCACCACGAAAAGCGGCTTTTCCGCTTCCGTCTTTGCCCTGGCCATGGGCAGCAGCACGGCGGCGGCTAGCGCGAGGGCTAGCAGGCCGCACAGGCCTAACTTCGCGGTTCTCGGTCTCGGTTGTGTGATCATGTGTCTAATCCTCCCTTCTAACGCCTTCCTGGACTCCGCAATCCCGATTAGACGCAGGCCGAGCGCCGGCCTGTGGAAAGTCATCTCCGCCAGGTCGATCAGGGTGGTGCCGTAGCTCTCGGCCTCCGCATCGAGAGCCACGAGCACCGTTTCATCGACCGCCTGCTCGCGCAGCCGCCGCACGATGGCGTTGGCCAGCCACAGCAGTGGATGATAGAAATACACGACCAGCAGCAGCGTCTGGGCGAAATTGACCCACAGGTCCGCCCGCCGGATGTGAGCCAGTTCGTGGACCAGGACCGTCCGCAGACGCTCGCCGTGGAGGCCTTCCGCCAACGATGTGGGCAGAAGCACAACCGGACGGAACAGGCCGCACACCGCCGGCCCCGGCGCATCGTCCGACAGTCGCAATGCCGGACAGGACCGAAGCCGCAATACCGCCGCACACTGAGTCAGCACGTCCGCAAGCGTTTCCGAGGCCGGTGTGCTCCGGCGGATCAGCTTCCTGACGTACTGCACCCGCCGCAGCAGATAGACCGAGAGAATCAGCACGCCCGCGAGCCAGCCGAGGAAGACCAGGCCCTGCCAAGTGATCGCCGGCCGGACAGCCGCAGGAGCCGCCGGCGCAGGAACCACGTCGGCGTGCGGAACATCTACGACCGGCGGCGAAACGACAACAGGCTCCCGGCGAACGGGCCGGACCAAGGCAATCGGCGCCGGCCGCTCCGCAACAGGCTCGGTCGGCTTCTGAGAAACCGTCTTGTGTTCGGGCCGGTAGTAGCCGATGCCCGTCGGCAGCGACAGCGTTGGAGGCAGCAGGAGCTTGACGAACACCAGCATCCACATCGCATAGCGAACCACCGCGCGAACGTGCCGACGCAACAGCAGGTCCAGCGCCAGCAGCGCCGCGATCAGAACGCTCACCTGGACGAAGACGCTCCAGGCGTGCGAACAGAACATCTGCCCGACGGCGTTGAGCATCTCGATTCCACTATCGATCACGCGATCCATATTCGACCTCCGCAAGCTCAGCATCGAAATACGAAGCACGAATTACGAAATCCGAAACAAATCCGAATGACACAAATCCCAATGGCTGCAGACTGTCCGGCCCCCAGGCTGTCTGAGATTGGAAATCTGGAGCCTCCGTGCTCGTTTCGAGTTCCGCTATTCGAGTTTCGCATCTTGCTCTGTGTCAGCTTTGCGAACGAGCCGGCGCAACTGCGCCGCCTCGTCCCTGGAGAGCCCCTCGTGCTCGATGAGGAACTGCATCATGGGGGTCAGCGCCCCGTCGAACGCCCGCTGGAGCATCTTGCGGAATTCGGCCCGCTTGGCCTCGACGTCGGTGAGGGCCGAGCGGAACAGTTGCAGGTTGCGAATCCGCTCGACGACGAGATAGCCCTTCTCGGCCATGCGGTCCATGGTGGTCTTGACGGTGCTGTAGGCCCAGTCCTTCGTGTCGGCCAGTGCCTCCTGCACAGCGCCGGCGGTGCAAGGCTCCTGCTCCCAGACCACCTTCATGATCGTCCACTCGGCCTCGGTGAGTTCCTCCGGCGATCTCGCCCGCCGGCCCTTCTGCTGCTTCGCTGATTCCGCCATTTCGCTGCTCCTTATTCGACACACGCCGATACTATTCGACAGAAATAGAATAGGCAAGCACAAAATTGGAATTCCGCAGAGATTTTTTGCGGGTCGTCCTCTGCTCCGTTCGTAGGACCTATGCCCTTGCGGACACGCTACAAACCGCGACTACTTGACCAGGCGGGCGATGGGCTTGAATTGGGGGTGTTGGGCGGTCTTGAGCAGCTCGAACAGGACCATTTCTGTGGAGGCGATGGCGGCCCCTTCGGCGGCCAGACGGGCCAGGGCGATCTGCCGGTTCTGGGGCGTCCGGGACGAGACCGCGTCGGCGACGACGGTCACGTCGTAGTCCTGCGCGAGCAGGTCCATGGCGGTCTGGTAGATGCAGACGTGGGTCTCGATGCCGCAGAGCACAACCTGCTTGCGGGCCAGCGTCTCGAGCTTGACGTTGAACGGCTCATGGCCGGCGCAACTGAAGCTGGCCTTGTCGATCGGCTCGACGCCGGAGAGCAGCTCGGCGATCTCCGGCACGGTCGGCCCGAGCGACTGCGGCACCTGCTGGCACCAGAGAATGGGGATCTCCAGAATCCTGGCAGCCTGGATGAGGATACGGGCGTTCTGGAAGAGGGTTTCTTTGTCGGCCATCAACTGGGCGAGCTTGCCCTGGATGTCGACGACGACGAGGCAGCACTGATCGATTTCGAGCATTCCGTTGCTCTCCGCGGTTGTCAGGCCGGAAGAAAGCGCCTCCGTGCGCTACTTGCCGGTCACTGCGTGTTGAGGAGGACGATTGTCAAGCTGGTCTGCACTCCGCCTTGCGGAGGCGCTTCGATCACTTTGGTCTCCGGATCGTTCGAGGCCTGTCTCGGCCTGGGAATCTCCGGCATCGCGATCGCTGTAATCTGGTCGTTTTCGAGAGTCGAGAGAATCTCCCGACCGGGCATCGCCTGGGCGAAGCGGCTCAGGACCGCCGCACGGCGCGCCGCTTCCACGCAGGCTTCGGCGCTGTCCTGGCCGATGATCTGCGCGGTCTGGCGCGGCGTCACCGACTCCAGGACGACCGGCTCAGTGAAGCTGTCCGTGTTGACCACCAGAGACGCGGATTCGAAGTTCCGCCAGATCGTGCCCAGATCGGCCACGAGGCGGTCCAGCCCTTCGCGGCTGCACTCGATCTGGTAGATCCGCCGATCGGGCAGCGTCTGCACCTGCGTAAGGCCCTTCAGGCCGTTGTCTTCGATAGCCGCCTTGAGGAACGCATCGGCCTGGGTCAGGGCCGCGGTCCGCAATTCCAGCCGTCCGCTGAAGCCCGGGCCGCTGACCACCATCGGTGCCGCGACCGGCGGCAGCAACTCGGGGATCACCGGCGCTGGCCGAGGCGTATCGATCGCCACCGGCCCCGACGTCCCGGGCGACACCGGCGCGACGATCTGATAGACGACCGCCCCAAGCCCCCCCATCAGGGCGATCATCGCAGCAGCCGCCACGAAACGACGAACCTTCAGGTGCCACGCCCCCGCGTGCGTCCCGGCCGAAACCGAACGCTCACTCAGAAGGCTCTGCCGTTCCAGCGACCGCTTGATTTGTTCGAGCATATCGACCGGCGCCTGTTCGACCGGCAACGCATTGACCAGATTACTGCAGTTCTGAAGCTGCCGCAGACGCTTGGCCACCTCGGCGTCCCGCGCCACCAGCCGCTGCACCTCCGTCTGCTGCCGGAGGGACAGTTCGCCGTCAATGAAGCTGCAGAGCAGTTCATCGATCTGTGGGTTCGCCTTCATTTCTGCATGGCCTCCAAAATCTCTCTCAGATGGCTCCTGGCACGACTGAGCCGGCTGCGAACGGTCCCGAGCTCGACGTTCAAAACCTCGGCGATCTCAGCATAGTTCATGCCCTCGATATCGCGGAGCACCATCACCGCCCGCTGGGGCTCTTCGAGCTTCAACAGGGCCGCTTTCGCCAGGTCGCACAGCTCCCGCCGCTGCGCCAGAACCGCCGGGTCGGCGGCACTGTCGTCGCTGAGGAACTCCTTCAGCCCCTGCCTCCCCTGGCTGTCGGACTCGTTCTCTTCAGCATCCAGAGAGCGGGTCGCCATCCTGGCGGTTCTCTGACAGTAGTTCAGCGTCAGGTTGACCGCGATGCGAAAGACCCAGGTGTAAAAGCTGCTCTTTCCTTTGAACTTTTCGATGCTCTCTATGACTTTGACAAACGTTTCCTGGGTTAGTTCCGCCGCGTCGTCGGAGTTGCCACACATTTTGAGGACTACGTTGAAAATGCGGCTCTGGTACTTGAGGATCAGCCTCTCCATGGCCTCAAGATCGCCGGTCTGCGACCGCTGGACCAGCACGGAGTCATCGATGTTGATGCTTGCTGCACTCAAGGGCACCGTTTTCCTCTCATTGGACGGACCGGACGGGCGAGCCGCCCTACCGAACACCATTCTGCCGTTCATAGGGACGGCCATCATCGCAGATCGCCCCATTGGGGTCAATCGAATTCGACGCCTGTCAGCCGGCGGAGGCAGGAGACCGGCCGGAAGGGACACGTTTCCGGACGTAACCGCATGCAAATCAGCGCCACCACGCGGTCGCCCGTCTACCTCACGAAGAAGGGCCTGTCCCGACGTCCGTCGGAACAGGCCCCTGTGAGACTTCCACATTCGGCAGGTGCGCCGCCGTCGGCCCTAATGGGGCTACGGAGCGATAGGACTGCCGAACCCGATGTCGTCGACGTAAACGGTACCGGCGCCGCCGGCCTTCGGACTGGCCTTGCTGCCGACGCCCACGACCATCTTCGTGACCCGGCTGAGGTTCACGCCGGCCAGATCACCGAATGGGATCGCCCATTCCTGCCACGAGGGACGCACGGTGATGGCCGCATCGGCGTTCACGACCGTCGCGCTCTTGCCGGCGCTGTCCTCGATCGTCACGTACATCGCCTCTGCCGAGTTGCCTGCCGGCTGCGCGATACCGATCTCGGCTGTCTGCCAGGCGCCCGTCACGTTGCCGGTCGTCGAAACGTTCGAGAACTCGGCGCCCGTCACAATCGCGGTGTCGTGGCTGCAGACCGCCAGACCGATATAAACATTGGCGGCCATCGCGATGTCCAGTGCCGGGCTGACCACGATGTCGGTCCAGGTCTCACCGTCTTCCGACTGCTGGGCGGCAAAGACGTTGCCCGTTCGCGTCAGCTTCACCCAGTGCGGCAGCGCGATGTCGGCCACGTCCGTATTGGCGCTGGCCGCGTCGGCCGTTGGACGACGCTGGAATGAAAGGCCATGCGACGGCGTCGGCGTCAGCGCCACGAACGCGTGCTTCGAGCCGGCCTCGAGCGTTTCGCGGATCATCACGCCCGCCTTGGCCCACTCGTTGCTGAGAGCGATGCTGTCGACGCGGACCGTCATCGAGCCGTTGCCGCTCAGGCTCTTGTAGGCATAGCGGAACTGGTCGCCGTTGTTCCAGATGTCCGTGCCGATGCCGTTCATGATGATGGCGCCGTCGGCCGCCTCGACGAAACCCGGCGCATTGCCTCGGACGTACAGCACGAGGGTGTCGGCGCCGTTGCCCGACCAGTCCTGGGCTGTTTCAAATTCCCGCCACGCCTCGGAGTAGAACGGCGAGACGCTGTTGTCGTACGCCAGCGGCATCGACTGTGTGCCGGTGCGGATGATGGTCTTCTCGGCGAACGGCGCGTTGAGGTAGCCGACGGTCGAACCGGTTTCATTGACCCAGCCGTCGAGCCAGGTGTCGAAGATCGTCGTCTTGGCGTCGACGTCATCGTTGTAGGTCTCGAACCCGTCGATCAAAGCGTATTCCTGCGTCGAAAAACTCCAGAGGTCGCCGGCCCATGTGGTGACGGCATCGGCCTCGTTGACCTCATCGACCTGCCAGTAATACGTGCTGCCGAATTCCAGCGCCGGTGCAAACGTGGCCACATCAACCGTGCCGGCCAGAGTTAGAGCGTCCGGGTCTGTGCCCAAAAGAACCTGGTGCGAAACGGCCTCGCGGCCGCTGCGCCAGGCCAGAGCCGTACCAACCTCGACGTCCACGGCGCCATCGTCCGGCTGCGGTTCGCGGGCCTGCGCCGGAACGTACAGGAAGCGGACTTCACTGAGTCCGTACTGGCCCATCGTACCCCATCCGCCGTTGACATTCAGACGGACGAATCGGGCCGGAATCCCGCCGAGATCGACGGTCGTGTTGGCCGTGTATGTCGGTTTGGCCGTGGCCCGAGCAAACTCAAAATCGCCCAGAACCGTCCAGTCCGTCCCGTTCTCGGAGTAGTCAACGGTCACCCCTTTGATGCCGAAACCGAGAATCAGCTCGAACTGGCTGTTGGAATTCCAGACGAGCATCTCGTGGAGCTTGTAGACGCGGTCGAACTCAAACTGTATCCATAGCGGCTCGGCACCCGGGAGGGCCAGCCACATGTCGCTGCTGACGGTCGAGTGCTGATCGGCGGCATCGAGCCCGGAGCCGTTGACCGTGTTCTGTGGTCCGGCGGTGGCGTCGGAAGTCCCGTTGCTGGTGGCGACGACGTTCGCAATCGGATAGGCGAACGGCTCAGTGGTGAAGCTCCAGACCTCGCCCTTGAAGATCGTGTTGTCGGGGGCCGCGTTGACCTCGTCGACGCGCCAATAGTACGTCGTCCCGAAATCGAGCCTGCCCGGTGGATCGTAGCTGGTCGCAGCCTGAGCCTGGCTGGCGAGCAGCCCCATTGGATTGCTGCGGCTGGCGGCGTTGACGTCGTCGAACGAGGCGCCGAAATACACGTCGTGGGTCGCCGCGTACTCGCCTGCACCCCAGCTCAAAACCACGTCGCGCGGAATGTCGGTCGCTTCATTCTCGGGAACCGGATCGGATGCCAGCTCCAGGCCCGGACCGCGCCCCGTCATGGCCAGTTGAATCTCCTCGAGCGTCAGCGCATGGTCGTATAGGCGGAAATCGTCGATCATGCCCTGATACCACCCTTCCGCCAGACTGGGCTTGGTGCCGATGGTGAACTTGGTGACGCCCTCCATGGTGTTCGTCATGCCGGTTCCGCTGTGCCAGAGTTCGCCGTTGATGTAGACCTGTTGGTCGCCTGTGTCGGCGTTCTTGAGGAAGGTCCAGAAGGTCCAGGTGCCCTCGTAGTCCGTCGCGCTGCCCGCCTTGTTGATGCGGTTGTAGCTGGGTCCGCCGGTGTCGAAGTAGATCGTTCCGTCGCTCCAGGGCACGTGGGCGCTCATCCGCCGCGCCTCGTTGTTGGCCGGGTCGGAAAAGGCCCCGAAGATGAAGTTGGCCTGAGGTTGCAGGTCCGGATTGCCGTAAGCCCAGAACGACACGGTGGCCTGCCGCTCAATCGTGGACCACGATTCGGGGGGCACATCCACATACGAGGTTCCCTCGAAATTCAGGGCGCCGCCGTAGTGCCCGGCGACCCAGAGGGGATTGGTGATGGTGCCGTGGTACCCCTTGCCGGAGCTGTCCTTGGCGACCTCGCCGGACCCATCGTCGAACTTCCACCAGCCCACCAGAGCGGCATCGGACACGCTCGCCAGGGCCAGCCCCACCAGGAGAACCAGGGGCATCAGTGCACGGAGTTTTCTGTACATGGCAATCCTCCTTCAAGTAGAACGAATAAACCACATCACATCTGCGCGTCGGCTACATGCCGCAACGGCGTTTCCCCCCAGATTGTCCCTGCGTGCGAATCGATGGAAACTTGCGCCTTCACCTCCTTCCCGTAGAGAACCCGCGCCCTGAAGAAAATGGGTGTACCAAATCTGCGATGCGACGAGCTTCCGCACCCAACGCCCCGGCTCTGCTGTGCGTGCGGCAGAACACCATGCGTCAGGACCTCCAACCGAGAGGCAACGCGCCCATGGCCTCAGGCTTGGCCGGGCACGTTCCGATAATATGTCCATCCGATCCCATATTCATAGCACACCCGGGCTGCGCGAACAAGCGGATTCTGCGCTCTGCCCGCCCTTTCTATCGGCTGCGGGCCCGTCGATCTTCAGGTGGGCCACCCCACAATTCGGGGACTGGTCCCGCTCCCACCCGGAGAATGTCCGGTCAGACTGGCTCGAGGGAAGGCGCGCAGCCATCATGGCTGAGGATTGCCCGGAATGGACTACGATCACTGAATCCCGCGCAAGAGGACCGTCCCATGGTATGCCCGGGCAGCAGGCTTCGACAGCGCTCTTCCTCCCCGCAAGGGTCTGATGTGGCCAGGTTCCCCCTACGGGCGGGACGGATCTCCGATCTTCTCGGCCAGGTCGGCGATACGATACTCGATCTCCAGCAGCTTCTCCTGGCTCTTGAACTGCCCCCGATAGAGCACGCCGAGGATCGCGCACAGACCGATCGTGTTGAAAAGGAAGAACCCGATGAGGGCCATCTGCGTGGCAAGCATAGCCCGGCTTTCCAGGCGCGAGATCGGCACTACGAACACGAACACGAGCGTAATGAGGTAGAAGAAGCCCATTGCCAGGCTCGTGACAGCGATCCAGGGCCGCTGCGCTCGCCGAACCACGCCGGATGCGGCCACCCACCCGGTCAGGAGGGTCCACGCCACGCACACCAGGAACGCGAAGATCATGATCATGCGGTAGATGAAGGTCTGCTCCCAGTTACTCCCCCCGTCTCGGCCTGCAGGCCCTGCGAATGCGATAGCCGTGCATGCGCCGACGAAGGCCAGGAAACCGAACCCGATCCTCTTGGCGACGGTCAACCTCGCGTCCAACATCCGCCGCACCTGCTCCCGCGGCAGCTCCCCTGGCGTCGAACTCAGCGTTTCCATATTCAGCAGCCTTTCTCGTAGTGTCTTGTCGGATCTATTCATGGCGCGATGCCTCCCGTTCGAGGACGGCCTTCAGGGCGCGTTTGCCGTTGTGCAGCCTCGATTTGACGGTCCCGACGGGGACTTCCAGCACGCCGGCGATCTCGTCGATGGACAAGTCCTGTAGGAAGAACAGCGTCAGCACCTCCCGATGGAGGAGCGAAAGCCGGGCCAGACCGTAGTGAATCTGCTCGGCGTCGTCGAACTCCAGTTGTGCATCCGGGGCATCGGCGGGTGCGGCCGCCTCACTTTCTCGCGAAGCCGCCTGCTCTCCATACCGGTCACGCAGATGCGTCAGCGCCGTCTTTCGGGCGATGCTGTAGAGCCAGGCGGGCAGCTTACGCGGCTGGCGCAGCGATCCAAGTCCCTGCAACACGCTGACCCAGCTCTGCTGGAGGACCTGTCGGGCCTCGTCTTCATCGTCGATCAGCCGGCGGATGTAGTATAACAGCGGCCGCTCCCACGTCCGAACCAGTTCCTCCAGCGCCGTCCGCTGCCCCTGGCCGCACCGCAGGACCAGCAACTCGCAGTAGATCCCCTCTTTCTCGGTCACACCATTTCCGACCTTTCCTGCGGATCGGCACAGCAAGACATCTGCCGCACAAGAACTCCGCCGAATCCGTGTCCGTCGGCATTATAGTCGCGCCGGGGGCCGCAAAGGTTCACTTTTTGCGAGCGAACCGTCCTTAGAATCGTTGATGAACAGCGCGAAGGAAGTGCTTCAGGCAAACGCGAGAGTTGAGCGGTCTCAGGCGACCTGCTGGCCCTGCGTGACGCGTTTGGTCAGCTCGCGCAGCAGCGCCTGCATGTTCGGATCGGACTGCTGCGCCTCGGCGATCTTGCCGCACGCGTGCATCACCGTGGTGTGGTCGCGTCCGCCGAGATGCCCGCCGATCTCTTCGAGACTGTGCCTCGTCAGGTTGCGGGCCAGGTACATGCAAATCTGTCGCGGCACGGTGATGCTCTGGCTGCGCCGCTTGCTCTGGAGGTCGGCCAGGCGGACGTCGAAGTGCCGCGTCACCACGTCGATGATGTCGGTAATGCTGATGTGTTTCGTGGCCAGCTTGATCTGCCCCTCCAGCGCCGTCTGGGCCAGTTGCAGGTCGACCGGCTCGCCGAGCGTCGTCGCCAGGGCGTAGATCGTCGTCAGCGCGCCCTCCAGCTCGCGGATGTTGGCCTGGACCTGGCGCGCGATGTACTCGGCGATCTCGTCGCCGATCTCCAGGCCGCGCAGGTGCGCTTTCTTCTGCACGATGGCGATCCGCGTCTCATAGCTGGGCGGATCGATCCGCGCGACCAGACCCCAGTTGAACCGGCTGATCAGCCGCGCCTCGATCGACGGAATCTCGTTGGGCGGGCTGTCGGCGCTGAGGATGATCTGCTTGCCGCCGTTGTACAGCGCGTTGAACGTGTGGAAGAACTCCTCCTGGCTCTGCTCGCGCTCGCGCAGGAACTGGATGTCGTCGATCACCAGGGCGTCGACGGTCCGGAACTGACTGTGAAATCCCGTGATGTTGCCCTGCTCGATGGCGCGGATGAACCGGTTGACGAAATCTTCGCAACTGAGCAACTGGATCACTGAGCCGGGAACGCGCCGGTGCACTTCGTGGCAGACCGCGTGCAGCAGATGGGTCTTGCCCAGTCCAGCGCTGCCGTAAAGGAACAGCGGGTTGTACGTCTGGCCCAGCGACTGGCCGACCGCGACGCAACTGGCGTGGGCCAGGCGGTTGCTCGGCCCGACGACGAAGTTTTCGAAGGTGTAATCGGGGTGCAAAGCCGGACCGCCCCACTCGGGCTGCTCGGTCTCATCGGATCGCTCCGCGGCGCCGACGACGAAGTCCACCGTCACCAGATGCCCGGTGATCTGCTGCGCTGCCCGCGTGAAGCTCGACCGGCAGCGCTCGTCGAGATAGCGAACGTTCGATTCGTCAGGGCAGCCGATCTCGATGGAGCCGCCGTCGAAGTGCACCACGGTCAGGTCGTCAAACCACTTCCGTGCGTTGGCCGGGTCCAGCGCCCGGGCCCGCCCGACGATATCGGTGAAGATGTCCGCCACTTCATGCGCCGACAACGCCAGCCTCCTGTGCCATCATGCCTGTCGAAGATACCGCGCGGCCGACATCCGTCGGACACGGCCGCGCGCGGAACGCCCTGAACGTCACGGACAACCTCAAAACCATAGGCCACAGCATCCGGATTCGAGAAAAGGCTTCGCCCCCCTTGAACAAGCCCGGCCCTGCGATATGTGGGACGCAAAACGAGAGTGCGACTTTAGCCTGCGGCCCAGGGATTGTCAAAGAAAAAGCGGCCGGCGCGATACGGCGAAATGCCCGGCCCATCTTCCCGAATCGTCCCGCCAATTCCAGCGATTTGCCCGCCACAGGCTTGCATTTCCCCCAAATGACGATACCATCGGCGGAAAAAATACCCAGACTCTCATACGATAGGAAGATACAATGGGCCTATTCTCCAAGACCGCCGACTTCCTGAAGGAACGGCTGGGCAAAACCCGCACCATGATCGCCAGCTCGCTCTCGTCGGTGCTGAGCCTCGGGCGCAAGATCGACGACGAACTGCTCGACGAACTCGAAGAGACGCTCATCCGCGACGACATCGGCGTCGGCACCACCGAAAAGCTCATCTCCGAGCTGCGCGAAGCGTATCGGGCCCGCAAGATCTCCAACTCGGAGGAGGTGATTCCGTTCCTCAAGGAGCACATCAAGAGCTACTGGCCGCAGCAGGACCGCCAACTGCACCTGGCCACCAGCGGGCCGACCGTGATCCTGGTGGCCGGCGTCAACGGCACCGGCAAGACCACCAGCATCGCCAAGCTGGGGTACATCCTCCACCAGAGCGGCAAGAAGGTGATCGTCGCGGCCTGCGACACGTTCCGGGCGGCGGCGGTCGAGCAGTTGACCATCTGGGCCGAGCGGATCGGCGTACAGATCGTCAAGCATCAGGCGGGCAGCGATCCGGCGGCCGTCGCCTTCGACGCCTGCGATGCGGCCATCGCCCGCGGCGCCGACATCCTGATCCTCGACACCGCCGGACGGCTGCACACCAAGAAAGACCTCATGGGGCAGCTCACCAAGATTCGCGACATCGTGACGCGCAAGATTCCGGGCGCGCCGCACGAGGTCCTGCTCGTCCTCGACGGCACCACCGGACAGAACGCCATCTCCCAGGCGCAACTGTTCACCGAGGCGATCCACGTGACCGGCATCTTCCTGGCCAAGCTCGACGGCACCGCCCGCGGCGGCATCGTCATCGCCATCAAGGATCAGCTCGACATTCCCGTCAAGTTCGTCGGCCTGGGCGAAAAGCCCACCGACATCGCCGAATTCGACCCGGCCACCTTCGTCGAAGCCCTTTTCGCCTGACGAGTGTGGCAGCCTCAAACGCGTAGCGTTTGGGGATGGGGGAATTGGTCGTTGCATAGATAGATCGCAGAAGCCGGGGGATGCGAGAAGCCATCCCCAAGTCCTGCGGACTTGAGGCTGCCACACACGCGCTCCAGCAACCGAAAGGAGAAGAAGCGATGAGCTGTCTTCGGGCACGGTGCTCTTTGGGTCTCTTGCTTTCCTGCGCGCTGCTGCTACTGGTGGCAAGTGGAATCGCCAAAGCGAAGGAAGAGGACGGCAAGCACTTCCAGCCGTTCGTGTGGCCATCGCAACCGCCGGCGGATTGTCCGTTCGGGGCGTCGAAGGACATCGTCGGCGTCGCGTTTCTGGGCGTGCACAGCGACTATCACGTCGCCGACACGTGGTATCCGAGCTGGGCCTCCGACGGCAATCTGTATTCGCCCTGGACGGACGGCTCCGTGCCGCGACTCGACGGCTCGCGTGAAGGCTCCAACAGCGGCTATGGCGGTCATCCCGCCAGTCTGACCACGACGGGCCAGGCGGTGCTGGAGGGAGATGACCCGCTGAACCTGAAGATCTACAGCCTGGGCCTTTGCACAGCGACCGCCGCTCCGTATCAGGGCCGCTACCCCTGCGGCAGCCTCGTCTACAACGGCGTCTGGTATTACGGCACGTATTGTCTCGCCCCCGATGGCATCGTGCGATATGGCGATCAGGCGTTCAACTGGCCCTGGCTGGGGCCGTTCGTCGGCTTTCGCATCTCGAAGGACTTGGGCCGAACCTGGACGGAGACGCCGCACACGCCGGACAAGCCCCTCTTCGGCGAGACCGGCATGTGGGGTTATCCCGTCAAGATCGGCTCGCCCCACTTCGTCGATTTCGGCAAAAACATGGAGCATTCGCCCGACGGCAAGGCCTACCTCGTCGCACATGGCGCCCCCGAGCCCGACCCCAAACCGCGGTTCGGCAACCTCAGTTGGATCAGCGGCGACCAGATCTATCTGCTGCGCGTCACGCCCAGCGTTGAGAATATCAACGATGTGTCGAAGTACGAGTTCTTCGCCGGTCACGATGCGAGCGGCGCGCCGATCTGGACCCGCGACTTCGGCAGGATCGAGCCGCTGATCGACTGGAACAACAACTGCGGCTGCGTCACCGTGACCTACAACGCTCCGCTCAAGCGCTATCTCATGTGCGTCACCGACGGCTGGCCCACCTGCGCGAAGATGAATTCGTACATCCTGGAGGCCGATGCGATCACAGGCCCGTGGCGGCTGGTGACCTACATGAAGGACTTCGGCGAGCAGGGCTACTTCCTGAACCTCCCGACGAAGTTCATCAGTGCCGACGGCCGCACCGCGTGGCTGTGCTACTCCGGCAACTTCGCCAAAGACTGGCGAGGCGAGGTCATGCAGGAAATCCCCCCCGGCAGCCACTACGGCCTCGTCCTCCAAAAAATCCGCCTCCTCGACCCTACGATGCGTTCGGAGCACGCCAGGTAGGTACACCCTGGTACTCGCTCGGCGTGATTCGGTCGTTGTTCCGTTCGGATTCGGGTGGTATAATGCAGCATAGATCAATCGGAGATCAGCCCATTCGTTGCTGAGGCGTGTATGGTCTTTCAACGTATCACCATCGATCCGGACAGGATGGCCGGCGTCCCCTGCATCCGAGGTCTTCGGATGCCCGTGGCTTCGGTGGTCGCCATGGTCGCCGAGGGCATGACCGAGGACGAGATCCTGACCGCGCATCCCAACCTGGAGCGAGAAGACATCCGCGAGGCCCTTCGCTACGCTGCCGAAGCCGTCAAGGAACGTGCTCTGCCATTGAAAAGCGCATGAGATTTCTTGTCGACGACCCGGTCTCGCCTCTGGTGGCCGATGGCCTCAGAAACGAAGGCCACGACGCCGTACACGTCCGCGATTATCGACTTCAGGCCGCCGATGATACGACCGTCTTCGAGCGAGCTTCCAACGAGAATCGTATTGTCATTACGTCTGACACGGATTTCGGCTTCTTATTGGCTCGACGCCGGGTTCGCCAGCCCTCCGTTATCCTCTTTCATCATAGCTTCCCTCATCGGCCGAGCGAACAGACGAAGATCCTCCTGCGGAATCTGCCCGAGTTGATCCCGGCGCTGGAACAGGGAAGCCTCGTCGTCCTCGAAGGCCGCCGCATCCGAATCCGCACCCTGCCCATCGTCGGCTGACATCCCCGCCCGCACCGCTGCCTCCTTTCCGGCGACGGGGGTTTTCCACGATATCGCAGAGCGGGCTATCTGCGCAACACAGCCGTTGTCGGTTGGACCGGAGATGCTACAATACCAGTAAGTGGGACGGACGGGTCCGGCTCATTTTGCCGATCTTGAACGAGGACGCCACGAGCATCGTTGACAAGGAGGCCGAACAGATGCGCGGACTGTGCCGGGAGCAGAGCATCTGGGGAGACCTTCGTGAAGTGAGAAGGGAATGACGATGAGCAGGAAGTTGAAGAACCTGAAGAAGGCGGCTCGGCAGATGGCTGACGGTCAGCCGAGGTGTGGGTTGTGCGGCAAGACGGGGAAGCTGACCAGGACCGAATGCTGCGGTCAATGGATCTGCGACGACGAGGGCGAGTACGTGCTGTTCAGCTACGACACGAACAGTTGTTCTCGGAATCACCGCCGCTACACACTGTGTGGCTACCACCACAACGAAGGCCATTCGGGCGACTGGCAAACCTGCGCCAAATGCCGTGCGGATTTCGAGCACGAACTGGAGATGTACGTCTACTACGGCACAAACGAGTACAACTTCGAGAAGCTCAAGAACCCGCCCAAGTTCAAGCCCACCTGTTGCTCCAAGTGTGGCAGGAGAATCAACCTCGGCGAAGGCGGCTATTCATCGGGAAGCGAGGGTTACCTTTGCGCGGCCTGCACCTGCGCCAAGTACCCCGAACTGGCATAGGGCAGTCTGCTGACGAGAACGACAGAATTCACAGGGAGGTGTGCGATGACCATCCTGCGATGGGTGCCGGAGAAGCTCGTCGTAGCGGGGCTGTACCTGAGCCTCCTTGGTGGCGCGATGCTGGCGCAGGAGCCGCCGGAGCCGAAGGCGGTGGCTCGGGTGCAGGTGGTGCCGCTGCCGTATGGGCAGGCGGCGTTCGAGCGGGAGGGGGTGGAGATGGCGCGGTATCATTTCAGGGCGGGGCTGGAGCGGCCGTTCCTGTATCCCATCGTCGGGCCTTCGGGGCGGAGTCTGACGCGGATGGGGCATCCGCACGACCCCCAATCGCACAGCCATCATAACTCCGTCTGGGTCTCGCACGTCGATGTGGGGGGTGTGGATTTCTGGAGCGACAGGCGGCTGGGCGTCGTGCGGCACAAGCGCATCGTCGAGTACGTCGACGAGGGCGAGACCTCCGCCATCGTCGCGGAGAACGAGTGGGTGGACAAGGATGCCAAAGTCCTGCTGAACGAGACCCGCCGGATCAGCGTAACGCTGCTGGAGGACAAGGAGTGGCTGCTCGTTCTCGATCTGACGCTGAACGCCGCCGGCCAGGCCGTGACGCTCGGCAAGACGCCTTTCGGCATGATCGGCGTGCGCATGGCCAAGACCATCGGCGTCAACGACGGAGGCGGACGCATCCGCAACTCTGAAGGCGGCGTCAACGAGAAGGAGATTCTCTGGAAGCAGGCCCGCTGGGTCGACTATTCCGGGGCCATCGCCGACGGCGGGCTCGAAGGTATCACGTTGTTCGACCATCCGGATAACCCGAACCACCCTTCCCACTTCCATGTCCGCGACGACGGTTGGATGGGCGCGTCGCTGACGTTCGATAGCCCGCGCGACATCGCTCCCGGCACCCCTCTGCACCTTCGCTACGGCCTGTACGTCCACCGCGAGATGAAGCCCCCCGCCGCCATCGAAACCCAATGGAAGCGTTTCGCGGCCCCACTCCGGGCCAAATAGCTTTCTCTTTGCGCGCTACGCCTCTCGACTCTGTCATTCCGAGCGCAGTCGATCCCGATGTCCACCGGGATGGCTGCGAACCGGAAGCGCGTACCGCCTGTGGCCAGACCCCTCGGCTGCACTTCGTTCCGCTCGGGGTGACAATGCCGGGTGAGATGTCGCGGACGGAGGCAGGACAACATCTGCCGTGTCGGGACACGCAACAACGCGTATAATGGCACGAGAAGTTTCTCGGGTGAACTGGATATCGACAGAAGGAGATTGCGATGCGATCGTGTGTGTTCTTCGTTCTGGCTTTGGCGTGCGTTGCTCGCGCGCAGCGGCCGGCGGACCTGGTGATCCACAACGGCAAGATCGTCACCATCGACGATCAGCAGCCTCGCGCCGAGGCGGTGGCGATCGCGGGCGAGACGATCCTGTTCGCGGGCTCGAATGCCGATGTGCTGGCCTACATCGACGCGGCCCGGACGAAGGTGATCGACGCCCGCGGCCGGCTCGTCACGCCGGGCTTCAACGACGCCCACATCCACTTCCTGCAGGGCGGCCGGGCCATGCTCGAAGTCGATCTGAACAACGCGAATACACTGGCCGAGGTGCAGGAGAAGGTCAAGGCCCGCGCGGCCGAACTGCCGGCCGGCACGCTGATCCGAGGACGGGGCTGGGACCACGAGCGATTTGCCGACAAGGCCTGGCCGACGAAGGAGGTTCTGGATGCGGTCGCGCCGAATCATCCGGTGGCCCTGTCCCGCGTCGACGGCCACTCGATCTGGGTCAACAGCCTGCTGCTGCGCAAGGCGGGCATCACGCGCCGGACGCGCGATCCCTCCGGCGGGACGATCGTCCGTGATCCCGAGACGGGCGAACCGACGGGCATCCTCAAAGAAGCCGCCCAGGGCCTGCTCGACCTGGACGAGTACGAGCCGACCGACGCCGAGCAGCGTGAGATGGACGAGCAAGGACTGGACAAGGCGCTGGCCGAGGCCCGCCGGACGGGCGTCACAAGCATCCAGCATCTCAACGGCGATTTCGAACTCTTCGAGCGGTTCCGCGACGAGGGCCGGCTGACGCTGCGTGTCACGGTCAACATGGAGCTGCCGTCCGGTAAACGACGGCTCGCCGAGTTGGACAAGCTGCGCGGCCGCTATCCGTCCGAGGGCAACTGGATTCGCTTCGGCTATCTCAAAGGTTTCATCGACGGCACGCTCGGCTCGGGCACCGCACTGATGTTCGAACCGTTCGCCGACAATCCGGAAACGTCCGGCCTGTCCCAGATGGCCTACAACGAATTAGAGCGTCGCGTCCTGGCCGCCGACCGCATGGGCTTCCAGATCGGCGTCCACGCCATCGGCGCCAAGGGCAACCACTGGGTTCTGAACGCCTATGAGAAGGCCCGGCAGGTCAACGGGCGGCGGGACAGCCGCCACCGGATCGAGCACGCGCAGATCCTGGCCGATGCGGACATCGGCCGCTTCGGACAGCTCGGCGTAATCGCTTCGATGCAGCCGACGCACTGCATCACGGACAAGCGATTCGCCGAGAAGCGCATCGGCCGCGACCGCTGCCGCGGCGCTTATGCCTGGCGACGGCTGCTCGACGCGGACGCCCACATCGCCTTCGGCACGGACTGGCCCGTCGAGCCGGTCGATCCGCTGGAGGGCCTTTATGCGGCGGTCACCCGCAAGGACCGTGCGGGCGAGCCGGGCGAGGGCTGGTTCCCCGATCAGCGACTGACGATGGAAGAGGCGATCCGGCTCTACACGCTGGGCGCCGCCTATGCCGAGTTCACCGAGAACCGCAAGGGCATGATCCGCCCGGGCTATCTGGCCGACCTGGTGATCTTCGACCGCGACCTGCTCACCGTCCCGCCCGAGCAGATCATGCAGGCCCAGGTCGACACCACCATCGTCGCCGGCCGGATCGTCTACCAGCGCCGATCACGGTAGAGTTGTGGTCGAGCAGTTGTCCATCAGGCAACGGCTTGGCAACTGCACCTTGGTCCAGTAGAATACGGGCATGACAGCCAAACAGTTCTTCGACTGGCAGACATCAGGCGGCACCAACGACGTGATGCGACTCGTCGACTGCCTCGAACGCGCTGACATCGCATGGTGCGCCATCGGCGGCGTAGCCGTGAACCATTGGGCGGCCGAGCCCGTGGTGACACAGGACGTCGACTTCGTCGTCACCACCGATGCCATTGAGCGGACGGTGTCGCTCCTCGAAGACGCGGGGTTCCGCTCGGAACGATTCGAGTGGTCCGTCAATTTCAAGGGGCAATCCCGCGTCAGCATCCAGCTTAGCACGGAGGAGTTCTATCGGGACTTTCCGAGCCGGGCCGTGCCGGCCGACGTGCACGGCATCCTGCTCCGCGTCGCCAGTCTCGACGATACGCTCCAAGGCAAGATCAGGGCCTGGAGCGACACCGAACGGCGGCAGAGCAAGCGGATCAAGGACCTCGGCGACATCGCCCGCCTCGTCGAAGCGCACCCGCATCTATGGGACACCTTGCCCGACGAGCTCAAACAGCAACTCAAACGGCCCGAGAGAGAGTAACCCCACACGACCGGCACATAGTTTCTGCCTTGCACGAAAAAGGCCCCGGCATGCGAGACGTGGGCATGCGCGGGGCCCTGGACTACGTGTTGGTTGGTTTGCTTAGACCTTCGGATAGGTGCCGAGGTACTCGGTCTGGGGCAGTCCGCCGACCAGAGGCATGGCGTACCGGACGTAGGCGTCGGTGACGCCGTTGCCGTCGACGTTGATGAACGCGTCCGGCATCGATTTGGTCTTCTCGGCGACGTTCTTCAGCTCGGTGCGGAACAGCTCAACCGCATAGGCGTCCCCATCGGTGCGTTTGATCGCGACGGAGCCGCTGTCGTACTTCATCGCGTACTTGACCGCCTGTCGGCCGCACTTGCGGGCCTCGTCGACGTCGACTTTCGACTGCAATCCGGCGTAGCTCCGCTGGAGATACCCGAACGTGTCGGCGCGGACGCGTTTGATCTTGAGCTTGCCCTTGATCTGCCCGGCCAGGAAGTCGGCCAGCGCGCCGGTGCCCGAAAGCTGGATGTTGCCATGAGCGTCGCGCTCTTCGTTCTCGGCGAGCTTCTCGGTCCAGGTCTTGTGGTCGTGGTCGCACATGCCTTCGCTGACCGCGATCACGCAGCGATTGTACTTCCTATAGACGGCGTCCACATCGGCCAGGAACTTGTCCATCGAGACGGGGCGCTCGGGCACGTAGATCAGATGCGGCCCGTCGTCGTCGCGCTGCTTGCCCAGCGCCGCGGCGGCGGTCAGGAAGCCGGCGTGACGGCCCATGATGACGTCGATCTTGACGCCGGGCAGCGCCCGGTTGTCCAAGTCGTCGCCCATGAGCGCGTGCGCAACAAACTTGCCGGCGGTGCCGTAGCCGGGGCAGTGATCGGTCACGAGCAGGTCGTTGTCCACCGTCTTAGGCACGTGGAAGGCGCGGATGTTGTAGTTGGTCTCGTCGGCAACGGTGTTGAGGATGTGCGCGGTGTTGGCGGAGTCGTTGCCGCCGATATAGAAGAAATACCGCACGTTGCGCCTTTTGAAGACTTCGATGATCTTGCGGCAATACTCGGCGTCGGGCTTGTCCCGACTCGAGCCCAGCGCCGACGAGGGCGAGGCCGCCACCGTCTTGAGCGTCGCGTCGTCGAGCCGGCCGAGGTCGATGAACTGGTCCTTGACCATGCCGGCCACCGCGTGCACGGCCCCCAAGAGGGTCCCGATCTCGGGGTGCTTGCGAACCTCTTCGATAACGCCGACCAGCGAGGCGTTGATCACACCCGTCGGCCCGCCCGACTGTCCTACGACGGCATTGCCCTTCAGCTTATCTGCCATTCCAATGGGTCTCCCATAGCGAATTCCAGCGTTCTGCCTGACACATGATACACGGACGGGCCATTATACCGGCAGATTCGGTGCTCTCAAGAGCCGCCTGTAAAAATGGGGCCTTCGCCGTCTTCCCCCCCCAGCCGCATGACCACACCGTCGCAAAATGGCGAACCGTGGCCCGGAAATTGCCTGCGCGCTCCCCTTTCCCGGCTGAATCCGCCAAGTCGGCGCGATCCCCTCCTTATCGGATCGGGTCGAGATTTCTTTCCAGCGGCAGACCCATCGCCTATACTTCCAGAAATGCCGTAGCGGCACAAAGAGTGGAGGGTGAGCGGCTCGATGCACCCACAGATTGTGGGCGTCGTGCTGGTCATGATCTACCGGCATGCAGGGAGATTGCTTTGGGATATCTGGACTATTCCATCATCGCCTTCTACCTCTTGTTTGCCCTCGGCATCGGCATCTACTTCTCCAGACGCGCCTCCAGGAGTTCGGAGGACTACTTCCTGGGGGGCCGGTCCTTTCCGTGGTGGATGATCGCCTTCTCGATGGCCGCGACGAGCTTCGCCTCGGACACCCCGCTGGTGGTCACGGAGATCACCCGCCGGGACGGGCTGCAACGCATCTGGTGGGTCTTCGTGGCGGTGCTCACCCTCATCGTGGGCATCTTCCTGTTCTCGCGTCTGTGGCGCCGCGCGGCCATCATCACCGACGCGGAGTTCTATGAGCTGCGGTATGAAGGCAAATCAGCGGCGTTCCTGCGTGGCTTCCGCGCGTTCTTCGCCGGCGTCGTGCAGAACCTCCTGACCATCAGTTGGGTCGTCTTTGCCATGAGCAGCATCATCATGGCGATGACGGATATCAATGAATGGCTGGCGATCGGCATCTGCACGTCGGTCGCCCTGGCCTACGCGACCTTCTCCGGCTTCTACGGCGTGGTCGCGACCGATTGCGTCCAGTTCTTCATCGCCACGTTCAGCATGATCGCACTGGCCGTGATCGCGGTCATGAAGGTCGGCGGGATGGGCCACGTGCTTGAGACGATTCGCGCAACCGAAGGCTACGGCTCGCGAACGCTGGCGATCTTCCCCGAGTTCAGGAGTTTCGACGAGGATCTGGCCAAGCTGCTGGTGTACGTTCTCGTTTTGTGGTGGATGGACGCCAGCGGCTACAACATGCAGCGGATGAGCGCGTGCCGGAACGAGCGGCATGCGGTCCTCGCGACGCTCTTCTATGCGATCTTCCAGTGCTGTCGACCGTGGATCTGGGTGCCGGTCGCGCTGGTGTCCATCGTGCTGTTCCCGACGCTGACGGCGCCCCACAACGACACGCACGCGTATCCGCTGGTCATGAACGAGTATCTCGGTCACGGACTCAAAGGACTGCTGGTGACGGCGTTTCTGGCCGCGTTCATGTCCACGATCGACACGCATCTGAACTGGGGCGCATCCTACATGATGACGGATGTCTACCAGCGGTTCATTCGCAAGGATGCGACGCAGCGGCATTACATGATCGTCAGCAAGCTCGTCGTCGTGGCGATGATGGCGGCCGGCGTCGGCATTGCCCTGTATCTGGCGTGGCGGAATCTGACCGTGTCGGCGGTATGGGAATTCTGCGCCCTGATCACCGTCGGCAGCGGCATCGTCTGTGTGCTGCGCTGGTTCTGGTGGCGCATCAACGCGTATACGGAGATCACCGCGCTGGCGCTCGGACTGGTCCTCGGGCTTGTCAATCCGTTCATCCCGGGCTCGGTCACGTTGTGGGGACGTACGTTTGACGTCGGCCTGTTCGGGTACGCCTGGCCGACGATGCCGTTCGAGTTCAAGATCGCTTTGCTGACCGCCATCGTCGTGCCGATCAGCCTGGTCGTGACGTTCCTGACCCCGGCGGTGTCGAGGACGAAGCTCGACGCATTCTACCGGAAGGTCCGGCCGGGCGGCGCCTGGGGCATCTTGAGTCAGGAGACCCGCAACCTTCCCGGCAAGGCCCTGTCGGTGGCGACGATTCTCGATGTCGCCGGCGGCATTCTGCTCTGCTACGGCCTGTCCCTGGCCATCGGCTACGCGATCCTGCTGGAGTTCGGCAAGGCCGGCGTCTGTCTGGGATTGGCGGCGCTCGGCGGATTTGTCGTGCGCCGATGGTACAGGAAGGAAGTCCAGGTGCTCGCCCGAAGTGGCACGTGGGCATCGGAGTGAGCGTTCGCGACCGGCGCCGCCACGAAACCTGCACAGAGCGGTTTGTCGCCTGCACAGTGTGTCCTTGACAATCGGCCGGTTGCGCCGTGTAGTGGGCAGATCAGGTGCAGGAAGTCTCAGATCAGGACAGGCTTTGGAGATGTGCGATGAACGGCAAGGGAACAGAACGGCAGTCGGCGAGCGAAGCATGTTGGGCTTTTGTCGTGTGCGCAACCATTTTCTGGGTGTGGGCATCGACCGCGGGAGGTCACGAACTGGGGATTGAAACGCAGCCGCCACTGGACCAGTCGAACAACATCCGCGCGCACCTGATGCGCGTGGCCGAGGAGCTGACGCAGCGATCGCTCGGGGGCATCCGGACGCTGGACGACTGGGAGCGGGTCCGGCCGACTCGATACCAGCAGTTCATGGAGATGATGAGCCTGGTCGATGTGCCCGTGGAGGGGCCGAGACCGCCTTTGAACGTCAAGATCGTTGGGACGATTCGCCAGGCGGGCTATCGAATCGAGAAGCTTTACTACGAGTCTCTGCCGGGGCTCTACGTGCCCGCCAATTTGTACATCCCCGACAACATCAAAGAACCCGTGCCGGCGGTGCTGTACGTGTGTGGCCATTCGCGCACGCAGAAGGTCAGCTATCAGCCGCACCCGCGCAAGTGGGCCCAGTTGGGCTTCGTCTGCCTGATTATCGAAACGATCCAGTGGGGCGAGGTGCTCGGCGATCACTGGGGCTGCTACTCCCGAGGCTGGTTTCACTGGTACAGCCTCGGCTACTGCCCCGGCGGCGTGGAACTGTGGAACGCGATTCGCGGCCTGGACCTCCTCTGCGAGCGGCCCGAGGTCGACGCCGAGAAGCTCGGCGTCACCGGCATCTCCGGCGGCGGCACGCAAAGCTGGTACATCGCGGCCGCCGACCCGCGCGTCAAGGTGGTCGCGCCGGTCTGCGGGACCAGCACGGTCAACTCGCACATCCATCAGCGCACCATCGACGGCCACTGTGACTGCATGATGCCGATCAACACATATCGTCAGGACTTCCACGATATCGGCGCGCTGATCGCGCCGCGGCCTCTGCTGATCGCTTCGGCCGATCGCGATGGGCTCAACTCCATCGAGGCCGTGCGCGACGTCCACGGCCGCCTGCACGAAATCTACAAGCTCTACGGCCGGCCGGACAACCTCGTGCTGGTCGAAACGCCCGGCGGCCATTCCTACCACAATAGGTCCCGCACGCGGATCTTCTCTTTCTTCCTCAAGCACCTGATGGGCAAGGACGTGCCGCCCGAAGAGGTCGGTGACGTCGACGCGTCCCAGTCCGCCATGCTCTCGGCCGAGGAACTGAAGGTCTACGTCGACGGCCCGCCGGCCGACGATCGCACGACGACGATCCAGGAGACTTTCGTCAAGGCGGCCGGCCCGCCGCAGATAACGACGCGACAGCAGTTGGAGACGCATCGCGAAAAGGTGCTGAGTTTCCTGCGTGAGAAGACGTTCGGCGCCTTCCCCGAAGACCCTGTCCCGCTGGACATGCGATACGAATTCCGTGCGGCCGACGGCGCTGCGCACGGCCGGGACACGTTCAGCTTCGTCTCGGAGCCAGACTACCGATTGAAGATCGACGTTCGCTGGCGGCACACGCCGCAGACTTCCAGCCCGATGGTGCTCGTGTTGCACAGTCCCGACGAGGACCGCTGGGCCTCGGAAGGTCTCATCGGCGGCCTGAACGAAGGCTGGAACATAGCCTACTTCGAGGCCCGTGGCATCGGGGAGACGGGCTGGCCGGCCGACCTGCAGTGGCACGTGCGCCGCTCCGCCGCCTGGACCGGCCGCACGGTGGCGTCCATGCGCGTGTACGATGTGCTCCGCTGTCTGGAGGCCCTTCGAAAGATCGAGGCGGCAGGTCCCAAAGGGAGATTCGCCATCGCCGCCCGGGGCGAGATGTGCGCGGTGGCGCTGTACGCCGCCCTTCTCGACGGCGAGGTCACGGCGGTCCTCCTGAAAGACCCGCCGGCGACGCAGAACGCGCCGAGCCGCACCGACGGCCGCGGCGAGGCCGTCGAGATGCTTAACTGCCTCCGCATCACCGACCTGCCCCAGGTGGCCGGCCTGCTGTTCCCGACAAACGTGGTCATGATCGGCTCGGCGCCCGATTCCTACGACTGGGCCCGGCAGGTCTACACCACCCTGAACGAACCGGCCCGCTTCCAGACCGTGCCCCAGCTCTCGCGGTGGCAGCCGACCGGACCCTGACGTCACCGTCTTCGAGACGTGGATTCCCAGCGAGGGTCTCGCAGCCGGCGTCCGTCGGCCCGCACTCACTGCTCGCAGGCAGTCCCTTCCCACCGCAGGCGAGGGTAATCGACCCCTTCGCAGATCGTCCAGACGTCGTCGAAGTCCCAGCCGACAAAGCTGGTCTGCTGGCGCATCGCGGCGTCGGTCAGCGCGACGCCAAGCCCATTGTCAGGCCCGCCGCCATCGGATTCGCCCAGGAAATAGGAACTCGATATGATTCCCTCCTTGTCCTCCGCGACAAGACCGCCGGCGGGCAGGACGCCGAGTACAGTCGCGGTTGCGTAGCAGTTCGCGATGGAACCACCGTTGGACTGAACCAATCCTCCGACGCGATTGCCTCTGATGTAGCCATCGGCATAGCAGTCCATGATGCTTCCGTGATTGCGACCGACAAGACCACCGAACCGGGAGACCTCGCTGTTTGTGTAGGACGAGGCATGGCACTGGCTGACTATCCCGGTATTGTGACCGACGAGACCGGCGTAGTCGTACAGGGAACCGCGTGAGGCAACGAGTTGATAGACCAACGCGAGGCGAGCGAAACACCGGTGTACTTGCCCCCCTTCATTGACACCAATCAAACCTGCGACATAGTAGGTCGAACGCCCTCCAAGGACTCTTGTTGTCACACTCGCCGTGCAGTCCGTCACCGTGCCACGGTTACATGCGGCCAAGGTACCGATTCGTTGCTGCTCGTCCCCTGTGGTCTCGATGTGGATACCCTGTAGGTGAAGATCGACGACTTCGGCTTCAGGGTAGGTCATGCCGAGCAACCCTACATCCTGTCCTCCGGTGAGCGTTAGATTCGACACACTGTAGCCGGCACCGTCCAGATACCCCAAGAACACCGGAATGATCGAAGGTGAGAAGGATTCGCCTGCCAGATCGATATCGGCCTCTAGACGATAGCGTGCCTGCGGCTCGCAAGCGATTGCCATGAACTGCTGCGCAGTTTCCACAAGATACGGATCGTCAGCGGTGCCACCTCCTGCGCACGCAGACGCATCGATCGCCGTCACCAGCGGATAGCCGCCCTCTTCTGGCATCGTCCAGTGATCGAGCGTCCCATCGAGCGACGTTCCGCCAAAATCCCATCCCACAAAACTCTCCTGTCGCCTCATCTGAGCGTCGGTCAGCAAGATCGTGAAACCGTCATCAGGCGCCGGGCCAGCTTGTGAAGCGAGTGCATAGCAGTTTGAGATGGTACCGTGCCACTCGTTCTCGCCCACCAGCGCACCACCGCCATGTCCGGTGGCATAGCACTGGCTAATTGTCCCCGCGTTGCTTCCTACGAGTCCACCGGCGCCTGCTGCCCACACGTCTCCGGTCGCGCAGCAATAGGAAATCGTCCCGGAATTGGTGGCCACAAGCCCCCCAGCCCAGCCTTCGGACGATGTCACATCTCCGATGGAACGGCACCAGCGAATCGTACCGCTGTTGCTACCCACTAAGCCACCGCCGCCGTTGTTGCCGGTGACGCTACATGCCGTGCCCGAGTACGCGATCGTCCCGGCGTTGCTTATCACCAAGCCGGCTGCGCGAGTACCAACGACAGTCCCGCCAACAGCACAACCGAGTATCGTCCCCGCGTTCTCCAATGTCAAACCGCCCGCACTGGCTCCCGGTGAACGATCCTGGTCCAGGCCCACGATATCTGCTGTGACGCGGCAACCGATGATGATTCCTGTGTTCTTCTTCACAAGACCACCGACACTCCTACCTATGCTGGACTTAGGAGAGTCGTCAGATACGCTGCCCTCAGCGGAGCAGCCCATGATCAGACCTCTGTTCTCACCGGCGAGCATCGCAGGGCCTCTGAGCATGGTCCCCTTGAGATACAGGTTGCAGACGACGGCATCGGCACCGATGAGTTCGAACAGACTCGAACCGTAGCGATCCCGATAGTAGACAGTGCCATCACGTCTCGTCTCTTCAACGGCCATACGCCCACCGAGGTTCAGGATGCGATGCCCGCACCCGTCGAGACTCCCTGATGAAAGGGTTAGCCCGTTCTCCAGCAATTTACTATCGGGAAGGTTCGGGTCCAGGTCGATGTCGGCGACCAGGATGAAGTGCTTGCCTTGCAGGTTCGGGTCGGTGCCCAGGCTGAGCAATTGACCGGCGGTCGCGATCTGGTAAGGGTCGTCAGGTTCGCCTGTCCCGCCTGCGAATTCGGCCGCCCGGGCTGGAACGCAAAGGCTCGCCGCCAGGATGGTGACGCAAACGAAGCCCGCTCTGGACGGATGAACTGATGATGCCATGTCGCTTCCCTCGCACATTGTAGATGATCGTATGATGACCGATTACGCCGCGACGTCACGTCGTCTCAGAGATTGAGATGCACTTCGCAGCCGCCCTGTTCCGTGTCTCGACGAGATTTTCCTCCTGAAGCAGGACGGCCCCGAGATCGGCCATGACGTGGGTACCGTCTCTGCGATCCGCTGCCGTTCCTCGACAGTTGTCATTATATCACGGGAAGGCCTTCGACAGCAAGAGCCTTCGCTTTGCGAACCGGGGCCTTGTCTGTCGGGCAGCGGGTCGATATGATCAGGGCCAGTGACGTGCGGCGGGGTTTTGCGTATCGGGATGTGACATTCGATGGGCTGTCTGAAAGGACGGAGAAGACGATGAAACACGCGCGGATTGGAATGGCAATCGCGATGGTCCTGTTGTGGGTCGGTGCGGCGGGAGCACAGCAGCCGGACCCGCCGGGACAGGCGGTGGGGACCGAGCCGGTCCACCAGGCGTATCTGTTCGCCCACATGATGCACCAGGACTACGGGCGGCTGTATTACTCGGTCAGCCTGGACGGCCTGCACTGGACCGCCCTGAACGACGGGCGGCGCGTCTGCGACGACTATCGCGGCCATCCGGACATCTGCAAGGGCCACGATGGGCGGTACTATCTCGTGGGCAATCGCAACGACTCGGCGCCCGACATCAACTTCTGGGTCTCCGACGACCTGATTCGCTGGGAACACTACAGCAATGTGACGCCCGACCTGCCGCGCACGCCCGGCTACGCGCAGGCGCTGGCGCGCATCGGTGCGCCCAAGCTGTTCTACGACGCCGATTCGTCGCAGTATGTGCTGACCTGGCACACGCCGCACGAGCACGGCACGCCCGAGGACCCCGAACGCTACTGGGCCAGCCAGCGCACCTTGTACCTCACGTCGAAGGACCTGCGGACCTTCTCCGATCCGCCGCGACGGCTCTTCGACTGGGACATGGCGACGATCGACGTGATCATCCGCAAGCAGACGGATCGCTACTACGCCATCGTCAAAGACGAGCGCTATCCCACGCTCGACTGGCCGACGGGCAAGACCATTCGCATCAGCTCGGCGCCGGCGCTGCTGGGCCCGTACAGCGAGCCATCGGCGCCGATCAGCCCGAACTTCCGCGAGGCCCCGATGCTGATCCCCTCGCCCGACGGCAAGGTGTGGTACCTCTACTACGAGCAGTATCCGGGCGTCTCGTACGGCCTGTCGGTGGCCGCCGACCTGAACGGGCCGTGGCACCAGATCTCCGGATACACGTTCTTCAGCGATTGGGACAAGTACAGCCTGCCGCCCAAGGTCCGTCATGGCTGCATGATTGCCATCAGCCGGGCCGAGCATGACGCCCTGGTCGCCTGCCGGAGTTGGCCGGGCGCCGCCGAGGAACAGGCGCTGACGTTCTTCGGCTGGTCGGATCAGCACGTGCAGGTCGACGGCAACGCCGATCACCTGGTCCCGGCCATCGACGCGATGAACGCCCTGCCGGGCCGGGCCTGGCCCGAATCGGTCGGCGGCCACGTCGCCAGGCCGGCGTTCGTGTTCGGACTGGGCGATCTCACCGAATGGCCCAGCCAGGCCGCCAGGGAAGCCTACGAGCAACGCGTCACCAGGCGGCTGAAGTTCCCCAGCTACGACGTCGCCGGCAACCACGACATCGGAGGCAATTCGCCCACGCGAACCGTGCTCGACTGGCTCGTCGCGCGTCACGGCGCGCTGCGGTACACGTTTGAGCAAGGCGGCGTGCTGTTCGTCGCGCTGTTCAGCGAGTACGACGAGAGTCTCAACAACCCGGCCCAGCCGATCTCCAAAGAGGCACTGACCTACCTTCGCGAGACGCTGGCGAACGTGCCCGAGGGCAAACCCGTCATCGTCGCGACGCATCTGTGCTTCGACGCGATCACCAATCGCGATGAATTCGTCGACGCGTTCGGCGACGCCAACATCTTCTGCGTCCTCGGCGGCCACTACCACAAGGCCAACGTGCGCGAGTATCGGGACATACATTTCGTGCAGTTGCCCAGCCCCGCCCCGAATGGCACGACCGAGGTTACGGTTCTCCGCATCACGCCGGACCGCCTCGTCGCGATCCCATACGACTACGCAAAGAATGAATGGGTCGCCGACAAGGACAAGACACTCGACAAGCCCATCCGCGGCCCGATCAAAGCGAAGACGCAACCATAAGAGGACACCTCTCCGCCGCGCAACGAAGAGCCGGCGCGGCGCAGACGCCAAGGCGTTCCGCCCGACGATGTGCTGAGGTATCAGGGCATCAGTGTGTGTCCTGGAAGAGGCTTACAATCTGCCTTCGACCATGCCACCTGCCGGGTGACCGTGGCGTAGACAATCCGATCGTTCCTGGCATATACGTGCAAGACCCTGTTGCGAATAATGTTGGCGTAGACGGCCAGCGCATCGAAATCCAGCACCGGCGACCCACCGACATCCCATGGGCCAAATTCCCTTGCCGCTTCGCCATTCAACTGCCATGCGGGCATCCCAAACCGTTCTTTGAACTCTGTCAGCGTCGCGGGACATGTCTTCTGTAGAAATCGCTGGATCGCAGGCGTCTTTGGTCGTTGGCGAACGTGAGGCAATTCCGGCCGCCACCCCGGCTCCAGCGACATGACAATCCCGGCCGCTTTGGCGCGCCGATACACATCCTTGAGCTCGGCCCTGATACCTGGCCCCAGGATGACGTTGCAGATAGACATAAGACCATCACAGATGATCCGCCCTTTCCAGGGCAGCAGGACCGCGTTGACAAAGACGGGCATGGGGCACGGCAACATATCGTCAAACTCCTGCGTCAGGCCCAGGACACCATAGGCCCGAGGCGGCTTATCCTCTGTCAGGAATACCGTGCACTTGGCGAGAGCCCGCTCGATGACGAAGTCGGTGTGCACGAAATGACGCCAAAGAAGAACGTTGGACAGATCGGTTTCACGAAAACCACCGGGGTTCTCTTCGACAAAGGCGTCGAGCAAGGCCATGTTGTCCAAGAGCCGATTGCGGGCCTCCGCTTTGGCCTCCCACTTGGCGGCTCGAAAGCTGGCGAAGTCAGCAATCCCGCTGATGCCGCCGAGACGGCCGGCCGCGAAACCGATGAGATGCTGGTAGAGCGACAGGAACAACGAAGACTCTTCAACGGGCAACAGCATGACTATTCCTCGGACGCAGACAAGTCAACTCCTCGTTTCGTAGACGCGGCGGATTTCTTCGGCGATGAGGTCGAGGCCACGGGCGACGGCGCTCTCGTTCTGGGCGTAGCTGATGCGCAGGCACTCGTTCGCGTGGGACCAGGGTTCCGCCAGGCCGGGGAAGAAGTAGTGGCCCGACACGACGATCACATTGCGGGCCTTGAGCCGCTCGTAAAGCTCGTGGCAGGAGATCGGCAGGCCCGGCAGCCAGAGCCAGAGGAAGAACGCCCCTTCGGGGCGGTGCAGGCGGTAGTCGATCCCGTCGAGACCTCGGTGAAGCCGCTCGATGGCCCGGCGGGCCTTGCGCTCGTAGAACGGCGCGATCACCTCGCGGCCGAGCCGAAGGATCTCGCCCGAGCGGACCAGGTCGGTGACGATCGCCGTGCCCAGGCCGCCCGGCGCCAGGCTCATCACGGAGTTGACCCGCGCGACGGTCTCGACGATCTCCTCGGACGCGAGGATGATCCCCGTCCGCACGCCGGGAAGGCCCAGCTTCGAAAGGCTCATCAGCACGATCGTGTTGTCGTTCCACACCGGCTCGGCGTCGGTGAAGACGATATGCGGAAACGGCAATCCGTAGGCGTTGTCAACGATCAGCGGAATGCCCCTGGCGCGGGCCAGCTCGTCGAGCCGGGCCAGTTCATCGCCGGTCAGCACATTGCCGCTCGGATTCGTCGGGCGCGAAACGCAGATGGCGCCGACGTCATCGCCGACGTCGAGCCGGTCGAAGTCGACGTGATACTTGAAGAAGTGCTCATCAAGCATCTCGATCCGTGGCCGGATCGCGACGAACGCGTCCGGCGTCAGCACCACGTCGCAATAGCCGATGTATTCGGGCGTCAGAGGGAACAGAATCTTCTTCGTCGTCCCATCGTCGTGCTCGCCCGCGAAGAGATTGAACACGATGAACGACGCCAACTGGCTGCCGTTGGTCAGCGCGATGTTGCGCGGGCCGATTCGCCAGCCGAACTCCGAGCACAGCAGGCCCGCCAACGCCGCGATGAACTCGCGATCGCCTTCCGGCGGGCCATACTCGCCCACCGCCCGCTCGAACCGGGCGCCGTCCTGGAGCATCGCCATCGTGCTGCGGCGAAAGCAGCACTCGACCTCGGGGATATGTGCGGGATTGCCCCCGCCCAGCATGAGGACCTCGCCCTGCGGCGACAGCGCAGCGCCGAGATCGTCCATAAGCTGCCCGATGCCCGACCGGACCGCCATCCGCTGACCGAGCTTCGACAATCGCATCATGCCTCCACCGCCACGGGCACTCTCGGCGCCAGGAAGTACAGCCATTTCTGCCGGACGGGAGCCCCAAGGATGTCACGAGCCGCCCGGCCGTAGAGGTCCAATTGGCCGCGATACGCCTCGGCACGTGCGGCGATCTGCTCGCCCGCCACGCGGTCGCTCTTGAAGTCGATCACAATGAGGCCATCTCGGGTCTGTACCAGCATGTCGATGATCCCCTGCACCACGACAATCTCGTCGGCGCCGGCCGATCGGATCGCGCCGTCCGGCTCGCCGACGCGCAGGCCCCACGTGAAGGGCCATTCGCGATGGACGGTATTGTCCCGGCTCAGCACCAGCGTGCCAAGATCGCTTTCGAAGAAGGCCAGGATCGCATCGACGTCAACGCCGGCGGCAACCTCCGGCAAGATCGCCTCTTCTTCGACGAGCCGCCCGCACGTCCGCTCGACGGCCTGCCGCGTCACCGGCCCCGTCAGGTCGACGCTGGAGATCACCAGGTGCGTCGCCGCGCCGACCTGCCGGGCGGAGTCGGGCGGCGTTGAAGCCGTGTCGGATGCGATCAGGGCCAGCGGCCGCCGGTCCAGCGCCCGCGAATAGTCCAGCCGGGTAAATTCGTCATCGCGGTGCGTCAACTCGGAGACCGACCGCTTGGCTGGCTCGCGCACCGCGGCGGCAAACGCGTACCGCCAATCCAGGCGCTCTTTCAGCTCCGCCAGCAACTGCCGGCTCGCCGCATCGGGACGGGCCTTCGCCTTCGGTGTCGCTCCGATCCCCCTCTTGCGGTCGCGAAGCTGCCGCACACGCTGCGTAAGCTGCCGCATCTCGTCGCCGCGATAGACGTACAGATCGAACAGGGCCTCGTTGTCCGTCGGCGGCGTCAGGTGCGTCCCGAAGGCCTCGTGCAAGGCCCGCCGATCGGCCAGGCCGTACAGCAGCCACTCCAGAGGACTCCTGGCGCGCTTGAGCAGCCACGCCGGAACCGCCGGATCGCTCAGCAGCAGGCCCTGCGTCAGGACCTTGCCGCAGTCCGTCCGCTTCTGCGAGGCCGTGACGATCAGTCGGTCCTTCGCTCTCGTCATCGCGACATAGAGAATGCGCATCTCTTCCGCCAGAGTCACGGCACGCCTCTTGGCGGCGATCACCTGATGCGCCAGCGACGACAGCTTCGTGTTCGACCGCGCATCGATGATCCGCAGGCCCAGCGTGTGGTCGGTGTCCGCGACGAGGTCGGCCTGCGCATCCCGCTGGTTGAACTGGCTGTCCAGCTCCGCCAGGAAGACGACCGGAAACTCCAGCCCCTTGCTCTTATGAACGCTGAGGATGCGAACCGCGTTGCCGGCGCCGGCCGGCTCGGCGGGCGTCCAGTCCTGCCCGGCCTCCTGGAGCTTCTCGATGAACGCGACGAACCGCGTCAGCGACGGCACGCCCGCGCTGCTGGCGAACCCCTCGAACTGGATCGCCCGATCGTGCAGCTCGAGCAGATTGGCCTTGCGAGCCTGGCCGTTGGGCAGAGCGCAGACGAACGCGACGTACTGCGTCTCGCGATAGATGCGCCAGAGCAAATCGGCGAGCTGACCCCGCCGGGCGAGACGGCGCCATCGTTCGAGCGTCGCGAACGCTTCGCGCAGTTTCGCCGCCAGCTTCGCCTCGGTCCCGCTGTCACGGTATCGGATCGCTGCGGCATGGAAATCGACAGACGGCGACGAGTCGCGCGCGGCGATGCGGATCGTCGCCAGCTCGCTGTCGGTGAAGCCGAAGAGCGGACTGCGCAGCACGGCGGCCAGCTCGATGTCCCGCTGCGGATTGTCGAGCACCTTGAGCAGGCAGAGCACGTCGGCGATCTCGGTCGTCTCGAAGTAGCCGGCGGTGGCGTCGCAACTGACGGGGATGCCCGCCAGACGCAGAACCTCGACGTAGTCGTTGGCCTTCATCGCCAGCGAGCGCATCAGCACGACGATGTCACGGTATTCGACGTCGCGGAAGCCGGCGGCGTCCTTGTCGAAGATTTGCATCGCGGGCCGGCCCGGCTCGGCGCCGACGATCTGCTGAATCCGCTGTGCGATCAGAGCGGCCTGCCGCTGTCGGGGACGCACGACTTCCGTGCTTTCCGCGTCAGCCTCCTGGTGGGTGTCTGCATCGTCGGCCTTCTCGTCGAGCAGGTGCAGCTCCACCAGCGGCGTTGGCGGTCCGGACGAGGAGGCCTGGGCCGCTGACTCGGGTCCGGGGCGCAGCCGTGCGGCCTCGTCGTAATCCATGTCCGCCAGCGCTTCGGTCATGATACGCCCGAAGACGTGGTTGACGAAATCCAGGATCCCCTTGGCCGAGCGGAAGTTGTAGTTGAGGTCGACGCGCAGCCCGCCCGCCGCATCCATCGTCTGCGACGAAGCCTGCAACCGTCGCAGGAAGATCGTCGGCTCGGCGCCGCGCCAGGCGTAGATGCTCTGCTTGACGTCACCGACGACGAACACATTGTCGCCCGAGCTCAGCGCGTCGAGAATCCCCTGTTGCACCGGGTTGATGTCCTGATACTCGTCGACAAAGATGTACTTGTATCGCTCGCGCAGTCCCAGCGCCGTTTCGGAAGGTGCTGCGCCCTCGCCCGAATCGGCCGGACGCGTCAGCAGCCGCAGCGCGTAATGCTCCAGATCGGCGAAATCCAATCCGTTCAGCGCCTTCTTCCGCCGGGCGTACAGCGAATCGAACGTCCGCACCAGATCGATCAGGACGCGGCTCTGCGCGTTGGCGGACCGCCCCACCGCGTCCATGTAGTCGGGGTTGACGATCGCCAGATCGCTCAGCGACGCGAAATCACTTAGCGCCTTTGTGCGCAGCTCGTCCTTGATCAGCTTGCCGAGCGGCTCGGGAAACCCCTTCAGCGCGGGCGCTTTCGGCTTGACGAAGTTGCGAATCGCCTCGGCGCAGGCGTCCCAGTCGCCGGCTGCCAGCCGCTCGCGACAGGCCGCGACAGGCGCGATCACATCGGCCTCGAGCGCGGAGCCCCACTTGCCGCCCGGCTCTTCGCGTTCATACAAGCTCTTGGCCGCCCGCAGTCGCGACAGAATCGCGTCGAGCTCATCGGCGATGATCCGCTTCTGCGCCTGGCCCAGCTCGCTCGATTCCGGATCGGTCGCCTCTGCCAGCAGGCAGGCGCGTTCGCACCAGGCGTCGCGCGACGCGACGGAGTCGAGAAACTCGTGCAGCCGGATCACGCTCGCCAGGAAGCCGCCGCTGTCGCGAACATCGCGCCGGCGCAGCAGATTCTCCAGCGAAGCCACCAGATGCTCCTGTCGCCACGCCCACTCGATGGTCTCGTCGAGCACCTCGGCCTTGAGCAGCATCGCCTCGTCGGCGTCGATCACGCGGAACGCCGGATCGAGCCCGACCTCGTGGAAATTCTCGGCGATCAGGCGTTTGCAGAACGCGTGGATCGTGCTGATGTCGGCGCCCTGGAGCAGCACAAGCTGGCGGCCGAGCCGCCGGTCGTGCGTCTGCTCGTACGCTTCCTTGAGCCGCTTGCCGATCCGCGCGCGCATCTGCTCGGCGGCCGCATCGGTGAAGGTCAGCACGAGCATGTTCAGCACGTTCGGGCACCGCGCCGCATCAGAGACGAGATTGACGCAGCGACCCGACAGCACCGCCGTCTTGCCCGTGCCCGCCGACGCGGTGACCAGCACGTTGACGCTGAGGGCCGCGATGGCCCGCTCCTGCTGCTCGGTCCACTGGATCTTCTTCTCGCCCGTCATGATGTCACCGCTCCTCCCACCACATCGAGCTTGCCCTTGACATCCAGGAAGCGATAGTCGTTGATCTGCCAATCGAAGCGGCACAAGGCCCGATAGTCACAGTGCGTACAGGGTGACTCGGTGCCGAGGCGATACGGATGGGCGTCGATGTACCCGGCGACGATGCCGGCCGCCAGCGCGATGATCTTGTCCCGCGTGAACGCCAACACGCGCTCGAAGTCGTCGGGCCGCAGCGACCCGCTCGTGGGGTAGTAGCCATATTGGCCATCCTTGCTCGTGACGGCGAAGTTGTAAAGCCGGCTCCAGTGGGAACTTGCGTCCGGATCAAGCGATGCGGCGTACTCGCCGTCGAACAGGCCCCGGGCCTGGCGGGCGGAGCGCTCGTCCCTCTGAGCCAGCTCTTCAATCGAGGCGGTATCGGGCGGCTGCTCGATCGGCATGCAGAAGGCTCCGGCGACGCGATCGACCTTCGCACCGGCAGCCAGCGACAGCGCCAGCAGGTACATCGGAAGCTGGATGTTCAGGCCGTGGTAGAACTGCGGCCAACTGAACGTCGCGCCGGTCTTCGTGCGTTTGTAGTCGAACACCAGGGCGATGCGCTGCCCATCGATCTGCGCGACGTCGAGCCGGTCGATCCTCCCGCTCAACGTCACCACCCCGCCGTCGGGCAGGGCCAGCTCGAACGCCCCGAGGTTCTGCTCGGCCGGGCCTTTGCAGCGCGTCTCGGGACCGAAGGCGACCTCGGACAGCAGGGGCCGGAACGCGCCGGCCCGCGCCATGCGGGCGATGTCGAGCACACATTCGCCCAGTACCTCGGCGGCGTTGGCGACGATGAATGCGTTGTGGTCGGAGCGGGCTTTGAACTTCGAAAGAAACGGATCGTGCGAGGCAAGCACCTCCACCTGCTCGCGCAGCAGCTCGCTCAGCCGGTCGTCGGCGACGGTCGCGAAGTTCTGCCCTTCGTCGGCCAGACGCTTGTGCAGGGCATCGAGCGCCGCGTGATAGAAGTTGCCCAGGTCGAGCGGTTCGAGCTTGAACTGACGCCGGGTCCGCAGTTCGAGGCCGTACCGCGCGAAGTGCTGGTAGGGACAGGCGGCGAAGGTCGCCAGCCGCGTCGCCGATACCTTCAGCTCCTTCCCGAAGAGATGCTCGGCCACCTTACGGTCCAGCGTGGCCTTGTTCTCGTAGCCAAGAGCCGCAAGGACGCAAGCCGCCGTGTGGCGGTGGTCCAGATCGGTACTCATCGCCGCCAACAGGCTTTCGAGCCGTTCGTCCGTTCGCTCCTGCCGTGCGAAGACGTCGCGGCCCAGTCGGGTGCATAGCCACTCGGCCAGCTCGGTCTCGGTGTGGATGTCCGACGCGTTCATGCCATCGCCAACCGACAGGGGCGAATCATCATTCGCCCCTACCGGGGCCAGGTCGTCGAACAGATCCGCCAGATCGTCCACGAACTGCGACCGCGTCACCGGACTGCCCTTTTCGTCGACGCTCGGGTAACTGATGCACAACAATTCAGACGGACGCGTGAAGGCGATGTAGGCCAGGTACTGCCGTTCCGCCAGCGTCTGCGTCGTGGTGGGCGCCAGATGAAAGCCGGCGGCCTCGGCCATGTCACGATCCGCGTCGGTCAGCACTCCCGTCGAGGGCAACGGGATCGGAAACTGCTTCTGCGTGGCGCCCAGCAGGAACACCGCCCGCAGGTTGGGATGGCGGCTCCGCTCGATCGAGCCGACGAGTACCTGGTCCAGGCTCGGCGGGATGAAGGCCAGCGTCATCTGCGAGAACGCCAGGCTCAGAATCGCCAGGTAGTCTTCGGCGCTCATCGCGTCGCGGCCGAACACCTCGACCAGCTCGTCGAAGACGTCCACGAACCGCTCGAAAAACTGCCGGTGCTCGTCGGCGGTCGCCAGATCGCCGGCCTCGTGGGCCTCGTCGACCCAGGCCGCCACCGCCTGGCGGGCTTTCAGCCCATCGAGAAAGGCAAAGACCGCCCGCGTGAAGTCCGCTGCGCGTAGGGGCGAATCATCATTCGCCCCCGCCATCAGCGCACCACGCAGCTCGAGCAGCGGCCCGACCGCCGTCGTGCGAATCTTGTGGATCGCCGCCTCGTCGAAGCTCGCATCGTCGGGCCCCTGGAACTGCCAGGGATCCGCCTTGACCCAGTCCCGTCCGTCGACGCCGAACGCCAGGCAGTAGTTCTCGAGCACATCGACCTGCGCCGCCGGCACCGGCACAAGGTCGCTCTTGAGATACGCAAAGACGTCGGCGTGCCCGAAGCCGCCGATAACGGCCTGAAGGGCCGCGGTGACCAGCTCGACGACCGGATGGCGGTCGAGCGGCTTGCGCTGATCGATGAAATAGGGAATCTCGTGGTCGTCGAAGGCGGCCCGGATGTAGTGCTCGTAGCGGCCGAGGTCCGACGCCACCACCGCGATGTCACGATATCGAAGCCCGCGTTCCCGGACCAGCGAGCGGATCTGTCCGGCGACGAATTGCGTCTCGGTCCGCAGGTCCGGGGCCGACAGGAGCCGGATGTGCCCGTCCGCGCTGCTCCGGCCTGCGCCCAGGCGAAACAGGTTCTTCTCGACGTGCGCCAGCGGCGGACAGACGCGGAACCGCCTGGCCTGGTCGAGAACGATCGGCTTGCCAAGCTCGATCTGGAAGGCCTTGAGCTGCTCGACAAGCTCACGGTACGTCCGCTCCGTCGCCTCGAACAGCCCGTCCGACTCGCCCGCCGGCGACCCGAGGCCGGCCGGGTCCAGGCAGAGGGCGATCTCCGCCTGCTCGACCACGCGGAGCAATTCGATCAGAAGGGCCGTCTCCGCGCCGGTGAAACTGGCGAAACCGTCGACCCAGAGCCGAGCGCCCTTGAGGAAGTCGGCGTCGGCGATCCGCGCGCAGGCCTGGCGGACCTCGGCGTCGGGATCGACGAACCGCCCGCGAATCGCTTCGGTGTACTTGCCGAACACCAGCGCCAGATCGGCGAACTTCATCGCCGATAAGGGCGACGCATGCCCCGCCCCTGCCGTCCGAAGAGTCTCGAAGTCCTCGGGCGTCTTGTTGTAGCGGTGCAGTTCGCGAATCGTCTCGGCGATCCGGCGGGCGAAGCCCGGCAGAAGCGCCGAGGATCGGAAGACCTGCAACTGCTCGCGGCTGTCACGCAGGATCTTGTGGACGATCATCTGCCGGCCGATCGGCGAGACACTGGCGGTCGTGTTTCGCCCGGCCAGGAAGAATTGCAGGCGGTTGAACGACAGGACCCGCAGCCGATGGTAGCCAGCCGGGCCACTCGACAGGATCGCCCGCTCGGCCTCGTACGTCGCCTGCTCGGGCACCAGGAAGACCAGGGATTGAGTCGATCCCGAAGGAGACCGGGACAGCGCCTCGACAATCGCCTCGACGCAATGCGTCGTCTTGCCCGTACCGCTCCTGCCCAGAACAAATCGAACCGCCATAGAATCCGTCCGTGAATAACGCCCACCTGAAGCGCCCCTTGTATCAGATTCCGGCCGGCTTTTCAACGCGTCGCCTGACGCGATTACCCGTTTTGACCCGCGGTGACGGTCTGGTTCGTAGTGACGCCGTGAGGCGTTACCATCACCGGACCAAGTATGCCCCTTCGGCAAGCTCAGGGCAGGCTCTTACGGGCACACTACAAACGGCTTCTCCCCCCGCCAGGAACCAAACAGTCGCGTCACCTTCTCCGGATGGCAAGCGAAAAGGACGCGGAGGCTCAACGCAATCTCATCGCACGCAAGGTCTCGCCAGAAACGCACCGCGCCCCGCGCGTCGGCCTGTGGCCCTGAACACATTGCCGGGATCAACGCCGATGCGATGGATTGCTTCTTCCGGATGGTGGCGGTCGGAGATGGCCGCAAGGGGCACGGCAGGCATTCCATATTTCCGGTTCACGAAGTTCCGTCCAGGCGCCGTGCCCCCGGCCATCATCCCGACCGACGCGCTACAAATAACCGCACGCGGCCTTCGCTGTCTATTGTGGGGACTACGTATTCTGTCGGCGGCAGGTCAAATGGCCGAATCGAAGGGGGAGGCTCCGGGGGCCGCGTCCCGGCTCAGGCGACGCGGATAAGGTCCAGGTCGGCGGCGGCCGGCAGCAGGGTCAGGCGCTGGACGTCCGCCAGCCGGCGGGCGTAGGAGCGGTCCCCGTCGCCGACGGTTTCGCGGACGGCCTCATCGGCCGCTTCATCCCGCAGCCGGCGGATGACCGCGCCGGCCACCCACAGGAACGGATTGTAGAAGTACACCACCTGCACGACATTCTGGATGAGGTTTACCCATAGATCGTGGCGTTTGACGTGGGCCAGCTCATGGAACAGCACGTCGCGGAGGTGTCGCGAGCCCAGCGACGGCGCGAGGTTGCGCGGCACCACGATGACCGGATGAAGCAGTCCGCAGACCGCCGGCCGGGTGCCTTCGGCGGAAATCCGCAGATCCACTTTGCCGCGGACGCCCATGCGCTTGCGGCAGTAGAGAAGGATGTCGGTCATCAGGAAATTGGCATCGGGCGAACGATCGACGCTGCGGCACGCCGCACACGCGCGACGAACCACCACCACGCTCATCACGACGACGCCACCGAGCCACAGCAGCAGGAGCCCCCCTTGCCAGGTGATGAAGAGTGGCGGCTTCCCTATCCCAACCGTGGTGGTCTGGGACTGTCCGGTGAGAGGCCGGGATAGGGAAGCACGCGCGTGTTCCGCTGCCTGGTGTGTGGTCGGGTCTGCGAAGGCAGCGTTGCCAGATGGCAAGAAGTGGGAAGGAGGACTAAGCGGAAGAAAAGGACTCAGTGCCAGGAACACCAGCACCGCCGTGACCAGCCCGCATCGCAGGGAGGCACGGGCTTTCTTTCGAAGCAGAAATTCGGCCAGCAGCGCTGCGCCGATCAGCAGCGCCGAAATCAGCAACATCGGCAAAGCGAACGCCACGAAGGCCTCGCCCATCGTATTCAGTTGTCCAAGCGTCCATTCCATACGTTTTCCTCACCACTTAAGACGCCCGAATCGAGAATCTATTACAGCCAAAAACAGATTCTCTTGGAGCGTCCTGACGCAAAGACGGTGGAAACGGCTCTGCGCGGGGTTACAGCGAGGGTTGGGGGAACAAAGATTTTTTCGCCGTTCCGCGAGCCTGTTGCCGCCACGTTACCGCTGTGTTACGGGTATGTTACGATCCCCGGCGCAGCCTGTCTCGCAGCGAGTCCCGAGGTCGGAATCACTCTCTGGACATGGTGATCACCATCGGTTCGAGGATCTCCTGCGTCGTGCGAGCCTCTCTCGTCTTCAGTTCGACGTTGCGACGCACGGAACGGAAGCCCGGATAGTGCACGCAAAGCGTGTACGTCCCCGGCGCTGCGGTAAACGCGGTGGCGTCGTCGTTACTATAGACCGGCTCGACCACGCGCTCGGCACGTTCGAGCCAGACGTCGGGCGTCGCCAGCGGCACTCCCTCATCTGTGACGATCAGCACATTGAGATAGCCATGCTCGTCGACCGGATTCACCTCAATGCGAACGGTCTCGTGCCCCCCGGCCGCGAGCCGCACGCGCGCCAGCGCCGAATCCAGTCGCGAGTGCGACAAGCGATAGTCGCCCGCCGGCAGATGCCCGATCTCAAAGGCGCCGTCGGCGCCGGGCGTAACCGACATCTCGATCCGTCCATCGGCGCTCTCCAGCGTCAAGGGCCAGGGCTCCGAATCAGACCGGGACACCACCTGGCCCGAGATCCGCCCATCCCCCGACGGAATCGTCACCGCAATCCCGGCGTGCGATTGTCCCGGCGCAATCTCAAGCCGGTCGCGAATCGCAGGATACCCCTCCCGGCTGACCACGACGTCATACTGCCCCGCACTCAGCGCGTCGAAGACGAAAGGCTCCGAAGGCTCGCGACGGAATCGCAGTTGCCCCACCTGCCGACTCAGAGAACTCTCATATCGTTCACAAAGCGACACGTCCCAGCGGTCAACCGGAAGGGTCTCATCGGCGAAGAGCAACTCCACCGTCGCCTCCGCCGCCACGGCTTCCAGGTCGCCCAGGTCCACATCCACGCCTCGTTGGAAATCGACGTTCGTCAGCGCGAACCACCGCTTCGCACCGCGACCGCCCGGAACAGCCCAATAGAGTGCCCGCCGCCCCGTGGGCAGGCCGTAGAAGCTGAACTGCCCGAGCAAATCGCTGAGTGCATACGCCTCGAACCCCTGCGCCAGACCAGCCTGAACCATCACCAGCAGCTTTGTGTTCGCCACCGGCTCGCCCTTGCACATCAAGCGCCCCGTCGTCTTCCAGGGTCCTCCGATATCCAGACGCACCGTCTGCCCCGCGCGCGGCAATATGGACGTAAGCACAACGCCCAACTCCGTATCGGGATCGCCCCGAAAGACGTAACACAGCTCGGCGGGCAGGTGCTCGATGCGGTAGTATCCAAAGGCATCCGTCGTGACTTTGCCCAGCCGGGCCCGGTTCTGCGCCCAATAGGAGAAGCTCTTCTCATCCATGAAGTACACATCCGCCTCAGGCAGAGGGCTCCCCTGCCAGTCGTACACAATCCCCTCGACCGCCCCGCCCTTCCTCAGGACGATCTGCGCCTCCGTCACCCCCTCCGCCGCCATCTCGATGCACCGCAATGTGCGCGCATGATCCGGATGCCGAAACACAAACCAGTGGTATGTGCTATCGGGCGGGACGTCCGCAACCACGAAACGGCCACCGGCATGCGTCGTGGTGATCTCCTTATCCTCGGAGAGCTGGTCGGGGCTATGCCCATAGCGATAGCTGACTGTTGCCCCTTCGACCGGATGACCGGCTTCATCGGCAACGATGCCGGAAAGGGCCAACGGCGCCGATAATCCGACAATCGTCACCGTGTTGGGATCGCCAGGCAGCTCAGCTATTCTGTCGCCATATCCATCGGCCCTGATCGTGAGCTTCACAGCGTCCGAACTCCGCGTGATAATCTGGAAGGCTCCCTCCGGATCATCGACATTGCACCAGTCGAGTTCTCCCGCACGCCGGTGGCGGAAGCGTGTGATCGGCAGATGTGTCTGGGCGTCCACGACCTTTGCCTGGAAGCGCAACGCTCGAGGAATAGTGATTTCCAGCACAATCCCCTCACTCGGAGCCTGGATGTTTGTGAATTCGTTCCGTTCTCCGGCGATGACAATTTCAATGGTGTACACACCCGAAACCAGATCGGTCAGCACAAACTCGGTCTGACCAGCATCAAGATACGTGCTACCGGACCACCCGACCTCATTTCGTGCGTCAATCCGGAAGCCTTCCTCATACTCCCCTTCCGTGAAGGTAACGGTTCCCGATATGCTCACGTGGCTGTGCGGGGACTTCTTCGGTATTCGCAGATCGAGCAGCCCCGTCTCCGGGGGAAGACTGACATCTGTAGACCATATTCGACGCGAGCCCCCTTCGACAGGAACATACACACTCAGTCGGTGGATACCGGGTACGATATGCGTGAGGATGAACGTCCCGTCTTCGGCTACTAAGTCATCACCCGCCCGGGAATGGGGACTGCGCCACCATTCAGGCTCGGCTTTGATCCGCCAACCGGCGGCAGGAAGGCCATCTGAGCAGGTTGCCGCACCGATGATATCAATGCCCTTCTCCAGCACGAAGACAATCGGCTCAGCTTGCCCGGGCCGGGCCAGCGTGACAGTCCGGCCTGCGAGAGCATAGTCCGGGTGAGCAACAGTGACCATATACTCATCCGCCGGCAGACCACCAAGAGAAGCCATGCCAATGGCATCCGAGCGAATCGGGCGCTTCGGCCCTCGGCCGGTATCATCGGCGACATACGACGCGTAGACATTGGCGCCGCTGATGGGCTGACCAGCTTCGTTCAGCACCGTCGCAAGGATCTCCGCTCCCAGAGCCAAAGTGTAGTCCTTGATCACATGCTTTCCCTTGCGTAGATGAAGTGCTTCTCGGGGCCGCTCCCACACGGCCCTGCGGAAGTGGAACGTTTCCTGGGGTTGCTCCCACTCCGCTTGGGTGATGTGTTTCGGTGCAGTCAGAGTCAAGTTGTAGACACCGTCGTTGTCCACCGCCTCAAGGGCATATAGCCCCTTGCTGTCGGTGGCCACCTCGTAGACTCTGCCACCACCGCTTGGGGATAGGGAGACCAGGACACCGTCGAGTGGTTCGCCCGAGTCGATATCGGTGATGGTTCCGCTGAGGACCGGGGCCGTTGCGGCCTGCGGGATGATCTGTGAGACGGGAGCCTCGTTCGCATCAGGGACGTTGGGCTCGGTGTCCTGGATTCTGTCGGTGATCCGTTCTATGGCCTGAGCGAAGGGATTGTCGGCCGGATCGCCTTCCCACTGCTCCGCCAGCCGGGATAGAGCGGGAAGCGCCCGCGCATCGCCGATCTGTCCCAGCGACTCGGCCGCCAATCGTCGGCTGGCGGGCAGGCCCGTTTCGAGCATCGTCACCAGTCCGCCGATGTTCCGCGCCGCCGACATCGTCTCGATTTCGCTCCGCTCTCTCGCCAGCCGCTGCTCGGCCGTGACAACACCGCCTGTCGCGTTCGGCTCGGGCGTCGGCCTGGGTTGCCTTCTGCCTGTCTTCGTCGGCTCATCCGCAGAGGGGCTCAGCAGTACGAAGGCCACCAGGACCACGGCGGCAGCCACCGCCACTCCAGCGGCCACGCGCACGAGGCGGCCGGGCCCGCTTTGGTACCAACAGCCCGCCGCCACGTGCGTCCGGCCCGGCGTGGCCTGCTCCAGGGCCACAAAAGCCTCATCCAGAATCCGCCGGTCCAGCGTGATCGTGGTGGTCACGCGAAACCGTTTCAACTCCACCTCGATGTGGTGTGTATGCGTCATTCCAGCGACCCTCCGGGCAGCAGCGCCCGCAATTTCTCGATTCCGTAGCGATACCGCGCCTGGACCGTGGGCACCGATGTCTCCTGCAGGCGCGCGATCTCTTTGAACCGCAGCCCGGCGTTCAGACGAAGCGTGACGACCTCACGCTGCTCGACCGGCAGTTGCGCCAGTGCGGCGGTCAGGCGCTGCGTCTGTTCCGCGAGGACCGCCGCATCTTCCGGCGTCGTGCAAATCGGTTCAGACGGCACGTTCGCCTCTTCCCGTTCCGCCCGCGTCTTCCGCCGGCGGAACCGGTCGCGGACACGGTTGAGCACGCACGTCGTCAGGTACTGCCGAAGGCTCGTATGCAGCTTCAACTCGCCCGCGGCGCCGGCAAAAGAGACGAACACATCGTGCAGGATGTCTTCAGCGGTATTCATGTCGTGCACCAGAGAATAGGCGAGTGTCAACAGGCCGTCCTTGTGGGCCAGGTAGATCTCGCGCAGGGCCTCCGTATCCCCTTGCTTGAGTCGCCGAATGAGACGCCGTTCGCTCAATCTCCACCTCAATCCAACTGGTCCGCAAAACGATCGGTTCATGAGATAGGACGCGGGACCTGACATTTTAATGTGCCAAACCCGCCGGAAGGTGGATTTTCCGACCCACGGCCAGAAACAGACGCGTGGGGGCTGGATATTCGTCCGCATCCGTGGTCAAATGGAGACTGTCAGAAAGAGCAACAGACCGGTTGACGCCGGCAGCTATGGACGGCAGGACACGATGTTGGACGGACAAGTGGTAGACATGCTGAGCATGTTTCTGGTGGGGATGCATGAGGTGCTGGTCATCGTCATCGTCACGGCGGTGGTGGTGTGGTTGCGCGTCCGCCGGCGGCCGTAGGTTTCACTCCTTCTCCCAATCCCTTCTGCTTCGCTGCTGCTTGAGCCGGCCGCGGTGCTTCTTGTCTTCGAGGCGGCGCTGCCGGGCGCCGGCGGGGACTCTCGTTTCTTTGCGGACCGGTTGCGGCGTCAGCGCCTCGGCCAGCAACCGGACGAATCGCTCGATCGCGGCCTGGCGGTTGGCCTGCTGTGTGCGGAACCGTTGCGAGACGACCCGGAGGATGCCTTGCTTGTCGATCCGCGTCGCCAGCGCGCTGCGGACCCGTCGCTTCTGCTCGTCGGACAAGCCGGACGAACCGCCCACGTCGAACAGCAGCGTCATGCGCGTGTTGAGCTTGTTGACGTTCTGCCCGCCGGGGCCGCTGCTGCGCGAGGCCTTGAACAGAAGCTCGCTTTCGCTGATCTGCACGCCGCCGACGATGTCGAGCATGATGGGATTCCCTTCGCCAGAAGGCCACGGTTTCGATCGACGCAACGACCCGCATGGTAGAGAGTCTCGCGAGAATTGTGAAGTTTTTTTTGCGTCCGATATGCGTTGCCAGTTCCAGCAGGCGCCATGTTATCGGGTTTAAGCGGGGAAGACGAATCAGCATGGGACGAATGACGGCGCCGATCGGGGCGCAGTTCGGGACCTGTGGGAGCCGGCGGAAGATCGCGACGCTCCGACGGCGGTTTTCTCCCTTGAGTACGCCGCAGAGCCGCGCCCGGACCGCTGTCCAGAAAGCCTCAAGCCCGCACGATTCGCATGCCGATGGACACATGCAGACGATACGAATCGAACCGTGTCGAAGGCGCACGACCTTCTTTGACAACAGCAAGAGGTCTCCCAGACAACTATCCTTCAGGAGTGGAGTCCGCGCCCCTGCGCGAAGCGACAGGCAGGTATTTCAAACACACCCATGACGATGTACGGGAATACTCTAGCGCTCGCCCGGCAGGGGCCCCTTTTTTTGTCTGACCTGTCAACGCTCTGGGAGACCTCTTCGTTTTGTCCACCATCCTCCCCTGCCCTCCTGTGCGTCGCCCTCGTCGTGTGGGTCGAGCCATTGGCGCGTCGACGTTCGCCCGCCACCGCCGGTAGAATGAACCCCGAGGTCCCGCGCGCAGTATAGAACCAATGTCCCCGAGTTGCACCGACGCCGGCCGCCGGGTGGCTGAAACCGACCGTTGCGGTGACCCATGGGGAGAGAACGGAATCTGTTGTGAAGGAGACGACCATGAAGACTTTTGTGCCAACCTGTGTTCTACTGGCGATCGCGGGCCTGCTCTTGAGCGGCTGCTCGACCACGCCGAAATCCGCGGAGGATAGGGTGGCGCTGGACAGCAAGGTTCAGGCCGCCGTGACCGGCGCCAAGCAGGCGGACCCCGACCTGGCGAAGTTCTTCGACACCGCCGTGGGTTACGCGGTCTTTCCGACCGTGGGCAAGGGCGCCATCGGCGTCGGGGGCGCGTACGGCAAGGGCCAGTTGTACGAGAAGGGTCAGATGGTCGGCTATTGCACGCTGACGCAGGCCAGCATCGGCCTGGCTCTGGGCGGGCAGGCCTATACCGAGATCATCTTCTTCGAGACCCAGACGGCGCTGGACCGTTTCAAGACGGGCAACTTCGCCTTTGCCGCCCAAGCCTCGGCGGTGGCGCTGAAGTCGGGTGCGGCCGCCAACGCCAAGTACGAGGACGGCGTGGCGGTCTTCACGATGGCAGAAGCCGGCCTGATGTACGAGGCTTCCGTCGGCGGACAGAAGTTCAGCTACGAGCCGAAGTAGCAGCCTCCACGCCAACGACGCTTCCTGGATCGCAATCGGGTCCAGGAAGCTCTTCTTGTTCTCCCATGGCGCCTATTCGCAGGCATGAAGGAGACCCATCATGGCACAGCAGAATCCACGAGCGAAGGAAACGGTCATGCTGATCCTCATGATGATTGTGGTCGTGTCGGTGTGGGCCGCGATGGCGCTCGACTCCGAGAGGGCCATCGCCCAGCCGAACCGACCGACCGACATCGACGAGCTGCGCCGCGGCAGGAACTTCATCGAGACGAAGGTCTACAGCGAGCAGGAGGACCGCGAGCTTCTGAAGCGGTTCGAAGGGCTGCGCGTCGCAGACGTCTCCGACGGCATGGACAAGGTCGGCCTGGCGAACGTGGGTCTGATGTCTCCCGAAATCCACGCCGCCTGGAAGGACACGAAGCAGTATAAGCATCGCTTCATCGGAATCGCCGTGACCGCCCGCTACGTGCCCACCAACGATCCGCCCGCGCCGGCGATGGAGACCGAGGCGTTCGACCAGTGGGTGGGCAAGACCTACAGCGAGGTGACGCCCGAGCCGTTCGTCCCGCTGATCCGCGAGGGGACGGCGTTGGTGATCGACGACGCCGAGACCCGCGACGTCGGAAGCATCGGCTCGAACAACATCATGGGCTGGAAACTGCGGGGCTGCGTGGGCGTGGTCACCGATGCGACCGCCCGCGACACGGACGAGGTCGCCAGCGAGGAGATGCCGCTATACTTCCGCCATCCCGGCCGGGGCATCCGCCCGGGACGCAACGAGATCGAATCGGTCAACCGGCCCATCGAGTGCGGCGGCGTGCTGGTCCGGCCCGGCGACGTCATCGTCGCCGACGGTGACGGCGTCATCTGCGTGCCCCGCGAAAAGGCGAAAGAGGTCGCTGACTACGCCCGCGCCACAATGGACGGCGACAAGGCCGGCCGCCGCAACCTCTACAAACAGCTCGGACTGCCCGAAGACGCCTCCATCCGCTGACGGAGGCGCATCGCAATGACCGACCGGCTGTGCGGGCGCGTCAGGCCATCACTGCCGGTGCAGGTTGAGCACCTTCGGATGCACGAGCTTGCGGTAGTCAGCCATGTCCAGACGGACCGCCTTGGTGTGGCTGCCGGCGCGGAAGACGATGTGATCATCCTTCTCCAGGGCCTTGTCCATGACGGTGTCGAGGTGGAAGAGATTGCCAAAAGGCGGCTCGGCCCCCACCTCACAGTCGGGGAACAGGCGTGCGATGTCCTCCTCATCAGCCAGTTCCGCCGACTCGGCCCGGAGCTGCCCCTTGAGGGTCTCCAGGTCGATCTTGGCGTCGGCGGGCAGGACGCACATCAGGAACCGACCGTCGGCCTTGACGATCACCGGCTTGGCGACGAAGCGACCCGGCTCGTGCTCGATCTGGGCCAGCCGCTGCGCGCTGAAGACCGGCCGGTGCTCCAACACCTTGTACGGCACCCTCGACTCGTCGAGAAACTCGAAAATCCCCATCGGACACCTCCCTGCATCGTTCCTGCTGCTGATCCGCCGGAGGCTTCGGGTGCCTGCACCGAGCCCCCAGGCACACAAGGACTACAGGGTCTACGGACGCTCCGCCGCCCCGGTTTGCACAAAAGGATCCTGGTCCTGCCAAGGGCGTCGAGGTTGCTCCGTCGACCGCGCCGCAGCTAGCCCACACGCAGGTAGCTCCAAGCCCAACATACTGGCACGCGCAAGGCCCGTCGCCAGCCGCGACCCTTCGCCGAGAACGCCCTGCCGGCAATCACCGGGGGCGGGAGCGAGAGCAGGCCGCCCTGGTCAGTTCCAGCCAGTTGAGGTTCCAGGGTCCTTGTGTGACCTCGACGCGAAGCCTGTGCCGGCCCTGCGCGAGACGCACGTCTCCCGCGATCGTCTTCCAGTTCTGCCAGCCCCCGGTGGACGGAACCGCAAAGGCCCAAAGCGGCTGACCATCGAGACACAGCCGGCCCAGCCCGCTGGAAAACCCGTCAGCAAGGGCCACGCGCAAGGCCACGTCATAATCGCCTGCCTTCTCGACATCGACCAGGTAGTCAAGCCAGTCGCCGGCATCGAACCAGCCGGCGTTGAAGCCGGGTTCCTCGTCCAGCACGATCTGCGTCTTTATCCCGCGCATGTCGTCGTAATCTTCTGCCTCGATGCGCCCCGGCACGGCGCCGAACTCCAGATCGGCCTGCCGTCTGAACTCCAGCCAGTTGAGGTTCCATTGCCCAACGTCTATGTACAGACGCAACCTCTGTTCGCCCGCCTGAAGAGGAAGCGTTGCTTCAATCGTCTGCCAGTTCTGCCAGCCCCCGGTTCCGGGAACGGAGAAAGACCCCGCGACAGCGCCGTCGGCCTGTATCCGCCCCTGACCCGAAGGACCATCCGTCAGCCTGGCGATCCGCAGACGGACGGCGTACTCATCGTCCGCGGGCACAGCGACTTTGTAGTCCAGCCAATCGCCGCGATCCAGCCAGCCGACGTTGAAGCCCCCGCCATCGTCGTCCGCAATCTCCTTGTCCACACCCGACATCCGCTCATAGTCTTCCGCCTCGATCCTGCCGGGAATGGGATGGACGCTATCCACAACAAAGCTCTGGAACACGTCGGCGGCCCATCGATAGTTTGCGTCTGCGTATTCCATCGTGGGAACCGCCGCATACCCCTCCGTGTAGCCGTTCCACGCACTGAACGTCACCCCCTGACAGGCCAGCTTGACAACCAATTCGCTCTGGGCATGGCGGAAGGAGTCGGTATTGCCGAAGATGTGCGGCCCGGGAAAGACGAGGTGCGCGTCGTAGCCGGGCGAAATGTCCTGGATGAAAGGGATCCCCGTGTTGATCCATTTCGAGGCGAAGCTCTGCTTCCATTTCATGATGGCACCCTCATCGTTGACTCCAATGGAATGGCCCGAGAAATAAGGCTGGATCGCGAGGATCGACGCCTGGCGAGCGAGCCAGGGCCCCGTCGTCTCGGCCGATGGCAGGAAGGATGCCCAGAGGTAGGTGTCGGGCGGCATCACATCGATGGCGAAGCCGACGCGAACGCCCATGTCGTGGTGGATTCTGTCGGCGACGAGGTCGAACCCCTCGGCGAAACGCTGATCCGTCATGCCGTCCTGGTCGGACGCCACGCCGATGACACATACCAGATATCGCCTCCCGGCGGACCGATCGTATACCTGGGCCCACTTGTCCGTCCATCGTGGGTCTTCCGGATGGGCAATATACCGATGAATCAGATCCTCGACGCGTGCGATGAACGCGGGCGCCGGATCACCCTCCCGGCCGGGAAAACACTCCTGGAATGAAAACCCCGGTGCATTCGCGGTAGCGGCACAGGCCTCCACGTAGGGCGCGATGAGAATGTCCTTGTCCAGCACTGCCTGAAAGAGCTCATCGTGAGAGTAGGTCGAGGTCTGCATGGGAGCCCAGTGGGCCCAGTTGTCCGTGCCGCGCGGTCCCCAGTAGGACATGTGGATCACATTGACGCCAGCTTCGACCATCGCATCGACAGCAAACGTCCGGTTCGCGTCGCTCTGCGACCAGCGCAGGTGGCGCGCATCGGATGGGTGGATGGTGTACAGTCCCGTGTTGGGGGAGGGGTTGTGTTCGTAGAATGGGACACCGTCGCGGCAGCTTCCCGTGAAGAAGAAGGCACTGCGGATCGGTTCGTTTTCGAATCCCGGATTCGCCAGGCGCCCCCAGATGGGTGGATCGCCCCTTGCAATGACAGAGGCCACGAGAATGGCCAGCACGGCCACCCATACGACTACCCGACTCATAGACCCTCCCTCAGCGGACCCCGGGCGGCGGTCCGGACGCTCGTTGGCCCACGGATCGAGGTGTATGCCCGCACCCGTGTGCCCGCGACAAAATGCCGCCAAAGGCAGTCTATCAGAAGACGCCCAGACCGTCAACAGAAGCCCGGCTCGTACGAGACAGGAGAGCCTGCCGGTACAAATGGTCCGTCCACGAGGCGGGGGAAAGCAAGACCCTATACGCCGTCCGTGGCGGCAATATCGCGGCGTCAGCCCCCGCGGCGACAAGTGGATCGCGCTGGTCGGCTACAAGGGCGAGACGATCTACGTGGGCCTGTTCGACGACGAGGTCGAAGCCGCCAAAGCCCGCGACCGCAAGGCCTACGAACTCGCCGGCGAGTTCGCCTACCTCAACTTCCCCGATGAGATCCAACGATAGGCCGGACGCCGGAGACCGCAGGCTGTAGACCCAGCCCCCTACCTCCGGGGCATTCCACAAACGCCTTACGAGTTGGGGCCCCCCTCAGGGTCTGCATGTCCCGGTCACCCGCTTGCGAAGGAGCTTGCCGTCGCGGTGGCAGAGTCAGTGATCCCCGGCCGGAAGGCGACGATCGCGGGCGCTGGAACCCAGGATCAACAAGGCCAGGGTCAGGGCGATTCCTCCTTCAACCAGGGCCGCCAGCACCAGGTCGCCGACTCGGGCCCACACCAGAATCGAAAGAGCGGTAGCCGGAAGGAACCAGAGCAGCCAGAAGATCAACTTGGACCATGGAAACGAGCGGAAGCGTTTTCGACCGGTCTTCTCGGAAGGCCGCCCTCCCACAAAATGCTGCTTCTCCCCGTGAAATTGCACACCACAATGGGGGCACCGCGCCACTCGTCCCGGCAGAACGCCCCCACACTTGCCGCACTCATATCGCCTGGTGACCCAATTGGGTTCGCTCCGTTTGCGGACCTTCTCTGCGAACAGTGACTTCCTCAGCCAGGCCAGGACGGCCGGCCCGAATCTCATTGAGGTCAGAGCTATCACCAGTGTCCCCAAGGCCAGCCACACTCCCAGTGCAACGACGACCTCGATGGCGAGTGTGTCGGGAGGCCGTGAGGGCCGGGCCAGATGGCCAGACACCAGAGCGAGGGCCGGGATCATACCGACCAGGAGGTTTCGGGCAAGGATCGCCAGAACCAATCCCAAACCAAGACCGAGCACCAGGAGGTCGCGCCCCGGAAGCCCGTGAAATCCAAGAAGTCCCAGCCATTTCTCATGGGGACCGACCGCCGCCGCCGCTACGACCACGGCGCCACCGACACCCAGCAGCGATCCAAGTCGAGCGAAGGGGGCGGCCCCCTTTCCGCGTGCCCCGGACAGACCGCACACACGCAAGGTGCCCCAGGCGAAGGGTACGGTCAGGGCAAACGCTGCACACGCGGCTAACCACGGCAACACCGCGGACAGCGGAGGCCGGGAGGCCACGAAGGAGCGCAAGACGAGAGACAAAGACGCCAAGAAAGCCGGCATCTTGCACAGGCTGTCGAGCTGCTGGTCCATCAGGGGCATCACGTAGCTTGGCAGGTACTCGTTCGAGACAAACGTCAGGAAAGATCCCTCCCCCGGATAGCAGGACACGATGTGGGCGCTCACAATGGCCGGCAGACCGAGCAAGATGAGTGACACGGTGCGCAGGAACCATCGCAGCGAGCTACGACTGAAGTCATAGCCGAACAACTTCCTGTCCACCTTGTCCAGCCAATCGGTGAGGGCGAGGCTGAGGGCGCCTATGAGCAACGAGGGCAGGTACGACCAGGCGCCGAGTCCCAGCAGTCGCGCCAACGACGCCAACACCGGAACGGTGACCATCGTCAGCAGGATACTCAGATCCCATCTATCGTTGTCCCGACAGGAGATCCAGAACATCGTACCCAGTCCCAGAACGTAAGGCCACGTAGTGAATCCAAGGAGCCGATGGGGGACAATGCACATGACCTGCGTCAGGAATAAGGTCGTGAAGAGCCGCCACGTGCTACTGCGGTCAGAACCCTGCTTCGCAGCGCGTACGGCCGCGACAATGTGCAGGGGAATCCAGAGCAGAAGACTGTAGCGATATCCCAAGAGCCAGGCCAGAGCGACGCCGACGATACCGTATGCCGTGCCGGCCAACCATTCGACTATGCTCAATCTTCTCATCTTCGACCGCCATGAGTTCCGACGGATACGAAACGCAATGCCCACGGACTACGCCGCTGCCGTTGGCAGGGTTGGTCCCATATCAAGTCCGGGCGATGTCACTTCCCGGGATTGCCGACATATCCTCAGGCATCGTCAAAGGACGGCCGGCAATTTCGGGATACCCCAATATTGCCCCGCGCACGTCTGATCGGCTTGATGGCTGGGCAGGATTAGTCTATTTGGAACGCTGGTATCGAAAATCACCCTCCGGCGGCCGAAACGGGGGTCATTTTCGCCGAAGCGGCGGATACCAGTGGTCTCAAAGCGACGCCTGACCGCAGACGCGAAATACGGTGCCCGCGGTCCGCCGAAGCACAGAAAGTCCTCCGCGCCGCAAGCTGAGGAAGATCTCACCGCACCGACAAGGCCGAGAGCTGCGGGTTATGGCCCCGAAAACACCCACGGCACCGCCCCCTTCGCACCCTTCACATCCTTCTCACGTGGGCTGGCTTCCGCCGAGCCAGGAAGCAGGGACCCGTACGCGACGACGAAGTCCAAGCCGCCGGGCCCTCCGAAATGAGCAAGCTGGCGCCCGAATACCCCCGTCTGTGTTCTCTTAATGATTATCGAAAGGGCTGACCCTGAATCCGTGTCTGAATCCGCAAAAAAAGAAACACTGAGACCATTTTTGTGTTGACTCTCGCGACTGTGCAATCTATGGTGACAACAGTTGAGACCATCATGCGGTACCTCATGGTATAGTGCAGTGACATAACTTTTGGCTTTGGTGTGTTTGTCTGACGGGTGCGGTTCTGCGGGGGTGGACCGCGCATTCTAAGTACGACAGAAGGCATCGGAGGAGGGCAAAGCAGGCGTCTTTTCAGCAGCGCAATTTGTGTGCGCCTTGCGCCACGGTTGGTTCAGAGGTTCTTTGTTGACGAGGAGATCGCGATGAGAAGCTATTGTGTACTCACGGCATTCGCATTTGCATTCATGTTCTCCATGGGAGCAGGTGCCGCTCCTACGGAGGTACACGGTGTGGACGGAGATTGGGACAATCCCGACGGATGGCCCGACGGTCTTGCAAGCCTCAACTACTACTCGGGTGTCACTGTCGCGTACGGCAATGGTTCACAAGATCAAATCCGTTGGGGAGCCCGCACCGGAACACAGAGCGGACTCGGTTTCACGGGCGCGGCATCCCCCATGACCGTTGTGACAGGGGATCCATTCGCAATTGGACAGCTGGCACACTTCAACAACCCCATTGGCGCGTACACATCAATCACTTCGGTCGACCTGACCATAACATTGTCCCTTGCCGGCATTGGAGACGAGGGTTTCACGTTTGAATTGGGCATTGAAGAAACGCCAAATTCACCGGGGCCTCCCCGCAGCAATGATATCATCAGTTTCCCCAACTCGTACTCCCTGCATTCCTTCGACATGGATGGAACGCCCTACACCCTGCAGCTTCTGGGCTTCGGTAGCAGCGCGAGCAACATCCTTAGGACGTTCTCATCCCCGGAAGGCGGCACCCAAACCACATTGCTCTGGGGACAAATCACTGAACCTCAGGTCGTACCCGTTCCCGGCGCCCTACTGCTCGCCACCCTCGGCGTCGGCCTCGTCCGCTATCTCCAACGCCCCTTGGGAGATCGCCGCGACAGAAGCCATGAATGATGCAGACAGTCGTCGATATTGGTCTGTCTTTCACGAGTTCTCTCTTGATCGGAGGTTGCCATGAGAAGATGCTGCATCTGTGCATTGTTGATGTTTGTCTTTGCCCCATATGATGCAGACGCGGGATTGACGATAAACCTGCACGGCGTGAATAACGCGCAAAACAACCCTGTGATCGTGGCGTTCGAACCAGGAACATATCAGGTCGACCCCATCGGGATCGCCGATGGTGGAATGTACGACGCGCTGAGCAGTCATAACGGCTATGCGGGAACGTGGCGACATCTGTATGCTATAGAGTCCGATCAGTTCCCACGGATCTATCAAGACACACACTATGAATTTGGCTATCTCGCCACTCCTGCGGATGCCCTGGAACACGCCATACCGTCGTCCTTTGCACTCAGTTCGCCTGGAAACGTGTTGTTCTACATAATGGACGGTCCCGAAGGATATCAATGGGCTTACGACAATAGAGGAGGCATCTCTCTACTCGTGACATCGGACGCAATACCGCCTGTGAGCGCTATTCCCGCTCCTGGCGCTCTACTGCTCGGGGCCATCGGGGTGGGGCTCGTGGCACGACTGCGAGGCCGCCGAGCACTATGACTTCGAGATCTTCTCAGACTGAAGCCGGCTATCCGAGGGAGACAATAGAGACAGGCACGAATGGCGGTCCGTTAAGGAAATCAAAGAAAAAAGGTCTCCCGTGGCCGATAGTTGTATTGGCGACTACTACTATCGGTAAGGAGACCCAATGATGCGTAAAGATACTATCGGCCAGGCACCTCGAACGACTGCAAAGATTTCCGATTGAGCTATTGTCAAATGTTGTGGATGGACAAAGTTCGAGGTCCGTTGGGCCAAGGGGGTTTGGCGTTTCGTCCAGACGGCAATGCTCAGGGCAAGCTCTGAGCGCAGTCGAAGGAACGCCCTCGCCACGTTAGAGCTGGTCGAGGAAGCGGAGGTCGTTTTCGAAGAGCCAGCGGATGTCGGTGATCTCGTACTTACGCATGGCGAGCCGTTCGATGCCGAAGCCGAAGGCCCAGCCGGTGTGCTTCTCGCTGTCGATGCCGACGGCGTCGAAGACGTTGGGGTCGACGGAGCCAGCCCCGCCCATCTCGACCCAGTTCTACGAAGAACAACGTACCGCACTACTTTAATCCCCCTCGCTGACCAGACATATGCTCAGAAGTAACGATTGACTAACTCCCACAGCTTTGGCTCGCCCGATGATGACGTAGGATATCTTTCGCACATTGTACTGGGACGTGAATAGAGTCCTTTCTCTGGTCGATGGTGGATAGGTCAAAAAGAAACCACTCGCTCAGAGAAAGGACGTAACGATGCAGAACAGTACA